>Ga0207828_100012_pt1 | contig 466053 bp, 425 predicted proteins | sample TtaePargueraPR_11_FD_187276 | JGI IMG/M metagenome (GOLD analysis project Ga0207828, IMG submission 187276) | Aerobic enrichment media microbial communities from Bioluminiscent Bay, La Parguera, Puerto Rico - Tt and P2 (3) (SPAdes) | ecosystem: Environmental > Aquatic > Marine > Unclassified ...
ATCGTCGCCATCCGCAGACTGCGCGGTCACCGTCAAATCAAACGAACCGCTAAAATCATCTGCCGGGGTAAGCGTCAGGCCATTCAGATCCGACGCCTGCAATGTCCAGCTACCGTCTCCATTATCGGCACCTGCCGACAAGGTTGCACCATCCGGCACACCGCTAATCGTGATAGTCAGGACTTCACTGCTATCGGTCAGGCCTGCATCAATGTCGAGCGTAATGGCTGAATCTTCATTACCCGATGCATTCGCACTATCAAGCGTTGGAATGTCAGCAACACCAGCAACATCGACCGTGATCGTACTGCTGGTCGTCGCAACGTCTTCACCATCCGCAGACTGCGCAGTAACTGTCAGATCAAACGATCCGCTGAAGTCATTCGCAGGCGTGATCGTCAGACCGTCAAGGTCATCCGAACCCAGCGTCCATGTCCCGTCACCATTGTCGGTACCGGCAGACAGGGTTGCCCCCTCCGGAACACCAGAGATCGTGATGGAGAGAACTTCGGAACCGTCCGTCAGACCGGCGTCGATATCCAGCGCAATAGTCGAATCTTCCGAACCACTGGCGTCAGAAATCTCCAATGTCGGAGCATCGGCTACACCAGCAACATCAACCGTAATGCTGCCTGTTGTGGTCGCAACATCGTCACCATCAGCCGACTGCACCGTCACCGTCAGATCAAACGATCCGCTGAAGTCATCCGCAGGCGTGATCGTCAGACCGTTCAGGTCGACAGATGACAGAGTCCAGCTGCCATCACCGCTATCGGTACCGGCAGACAAAGTTGCACCTTCCGGAACACCGGAGATCGTCACCGTCAGTACTTCGCTGGAATCCGTCAGACCCGCGTCGATATCAAGTGCTATGGCAGAATCTTCCGAACCACTGGCATCAGAAACGTCCAATGTCGGCGCATCGGCGACACCGGCAACATCGACCGTGATCGTACTGCTAGTCGTCGCAACGTCTTCGCCATCGGCAGACGTCGCCATCACGCCAAGCTCGAAACTGCCAGAGAAGTCATTCGCAGGCGTAATCGTCAGACCGTTCAGATCCGCAGCAGACAATGTCCAGCTGCCGTCACCATTGTCTGTACCCGCCGACAGGGTTGCACCATCCGGAACACCACTAATCGTGATGGTCAGGACTTCTGAACCGTCCGTCAGAGCCGTATCGATATCCAGTGCGATAGCACCGTCTTCGTTACCCGAGGCGTTCGAAACTTCCAGCGTCGGAGTGTCAGCAACACCGGCAACATCAACCGTAATCTCTTCGACTACGACTGCGCTATCCGTGCCGTCAGTTGTCGAGACAGATACGGTCAGATCGAAGCTGCCGCTGAAATTTTCACCGGGTGTGATCGTCAGGCCGTCGAGATCGGCGACATCAAGGGTCCAGGTTCCATCTCCATTATCGGTTCCGGCAGACAGGGTTGCACCATCGGGCACGCCTGAGATGGTGATCGAGATGCCCTCGTTCGCGTCAAGCAATTCGGTATCAATCGACAGCGCTATCGCGCTGTCTTCCACGCCAGATGCATCGCTGACATCCAGCGTCGCACCATCTGCAACAGCCGCGACATCAACCGTGAAGGATGTGCTTGTGGAGGATTTGCTGCCGTTTGCCTCGGTGCTGGTTGCGGTCACCGAAAGATCGAAACTGCCATTGTAATTTTCGCCCGGCGTTATCGTGAGGCCCGCGAGCTGCCCTAGCGTCAGCGTCCAGGTACCGTTACCGTTATTCGTGCCCACTGACAAAACCGCGCCATCAGGCACACCCGAGATCGTGATCGAGAGTGTTTCGTTTCCACCATCAAGGTCACGAAGAGCTGCGGACACGTCAAGCGAGATCGCGCTGTCTTCATCGCCGATAACATCTGCTGCCGACAGGCTGGGTGCATCGGCAACTTTTGCTACTTCGACCTGAGGCTCCTCCTCCAGAGCGTCATTTGCGTCGTCAGAGGCAACCGCGCCTGCAGGTACCGCGTTTTCGGAAGCTTCTGGTGTTGCCTGCACAACGAAATCGGGTTCAAAATTTTCTCCCGATCGGCCTCGACCACCTTCACGCGCGCCAGGAATCGTTGTTGTGTCCGGTGTGGAAACCGGTTGCAGGTTCTGCGGATTGCCTGTTTCACCACCACGAAGGGAGATCGGGTCCCGGCCGGAACTGCCATCAGCGGTTTCAGATCCCTCGCCAACCGTGTCTATGTTGTTTTCAAGTTCTGTGCGCTCGGACTCGGCCAGAGTCTGCTTTTCGGTCGCCTCGGCCTGGATTGTTTCCTCTGCCCGCTTGTCACCGGCATTACGTCGGCGAAACTCGCGCTGCTGTTCGCCTTGCGGGTTATTGACCTGATTGCCGTAATGAACATTGCCAAGCTGTTCGTTGGAACCGGCCCCGTCACCATCCTGATCGCCATGCAGTTCGACATGTTCGTCCGCATCATCGTCACCGCGATCATCACGCATAAGATCATCACCGCCGGTACCGGTGTCTGACCGGTTGCCGCCCAGTTCATTGCGAGTGTCTTCTGCGTCGCGAGGATCGTCCGCCATCTAACCCATTCTCCGAGAAATGCGGGAAGGGAATCCCTGATCCGCATTTCTATACAAAAGTATAGAATTCTCTGTTTTACCAGAGAAACTTGCGGCCAGGCAGTAGAAATGAAACAAACATTTCCAGCGGGACCATTTATGAAAACTCAGCGTTCGCTAAATGCCTGATCAAGCGAGACATAAACCGGCTTGAGCAGATATTGCAGCAACGTCCTTTCCCCCGTCTGGATGTCGGCCTGAACCGTCATGCCAGGGATAATCGACTGAGCCTGTGCACCTTCACCGACACGGTCGGAATCAAGCGCCACCCTTCCTTTATAATACGGTCGGCCTTCTTCATCAACAAAAGTAGAGGCCGATATCGATACCAATTCACCACTAATACTACCATATCGTATATAATCAAACGCACTGACTTTAACAGTCACCGGCTGCCCCAAATGGACATGGCCGATATCCTCGGTCGAAATCCGGGTTTCGGCGACCAGCGCCTCGTCAGTCGGCACCAGTTCCATGACCACCTGTGCCGGAGCAATAACCCCACCAATCGTGGTAAATTGCAGCCCCTTGATATAGCCTTTGGATGGCGCGCGAATTTCAAGTCGCGCGACCCTGTCCTTAAGCTTGCGCAGGGCCTCATCAGCCTGGGCAATTTCACCACCAAGCCGCCCGAGTTCACTTAGCGCTTCCTCGCGCTGACTGTGTTCCAATTCATTCTGACGCAAGTTGGCTTCGGCGATGGTTTCGCGTGCACGTGCCATTTCCGCAACCACGCCCGAAAGATTACCCTGCGCCTCGTTCAGTTCACGCTGGATATTCAGGAACAGCACCTTGGAATTCAGGCCCTGCTCATAGAGCGAGCGACGCATCGTTACTTCCTGATTGAGCAGGTCGACAGAACGGCGCAATGTGGCTTCCTGTTGCTGGAGCTGTGCCAGTTCGGCATTGCGCTCCTTGATCTGGACTTCGAGGATTTCGCGCTGGCTGCTATCAAGGTCGGTCTTGATCCGATAGATTTCCTGCTGATTCTTTGCCAGTTCAGGATACCGGTCTATCAGAAGGGTAAAATCGGGTTCACGCGATTCCGCAAGTGCACGATAGCGTTCGGCTTCAAGACGCAGGCTCGCCAGTTTAGTTTCGGCCTGCGACAATTCTGCCTGCGATGCCTCGGGTTTCAGGCGCATCAGAACCTGATCTTTCTCGACCAGATCACCGTCACGTACCATGATTTCGGAAATGATCCCGCCTTCAAGATGCTGGATCTTGTTGACCGCACCGGTCGGCATCACCTGCCCAAAGGTGGTTGCCGTTTCCTTGATCTGAGTGGTTGCCGCCCAAGCGACCAGGGTGATGAAACCGACCGAAAGCATGACCATTGCCGAACGGACAAAGACGGAAATCCCGCCTTCTTCCAGCAATACAGCATGTGACAGATAGCGTGCCATCCGGCGCGACTGGCGGAACCGTTCTATTGCGGTGTTCTGAACTGCTTCGCTCATAGGAAACCTCCGTCAAGCACCTGCTGCTTGATGCGTGCAGGCGGTGCATCAGCGCGTACCTGCCCGGCTTCAAGAACAATTATGCGGTCGGCCAGATCAAGGTGGCTGGGCCGATGGGTAATGAGGAAAATCGTCGATCCACCGCGCAGGCGGTTGATCGCATGCTGGAACGCCCGATCCGCTTTCTGGTCAAGGCCATTGGTCGGCTCGTCAAACAGGATGATCGGAGCTTCGCGAACAAAGGCACGCGCAAGCGCAAGTCGCTGCAGGAAGCTCGCCGAAAAGCGCGACGAATGCTGATCCCCGATCCGGGTTTCAAAACCATCCGGCAATGCCTCGATTTCGGAAAGAATGCCTGCGGACATACAGGCCATCCGCAATTCATCCGGCGATGCAATCGGGTTGGCAAGGCGCAGGTTTTGCGCAATTGATCCGCGGAAAAATTCAACATCCTGCGGCACATAGGAAATCGACTGACGCAGGGTTTGCGGGTCCATCTGGCGAATATCCGCCCCGTCAATCAGGACCGCCCCGGCCTGTGGCTGATACATCCCGGCGATCAATTTGATCAGCGATGACTTGCCGGCCCCGTTCGATCCAACAACCGCAACCACCTGCCCGGCCTTGATATCGAAATTCACGCCAACAAGTGCCGGATCGGAGTCCGGCGTATAACGGAAACTGACACGCGAGAAGGTTACATTGCCTTCGAACCGGCGTTGCCCGACTGTGCGGGGCACCAGGTCGCGTTCAGGTGCAAGGGTCATAAGGCGATTGATCTGGCGAACGGAACCTCGCAACTGGGCAAGACGCGGCATGCCGACAAATGCCTGATTGATCGGGCCAAGAACACGCCACGCCAGCATCATCGATGCCACCAGCGCACCGATTGTCATTGAACCGGCCATCACCTGCGTTGCGCCAAAGGCAAGAATAAGAGCACCGGCAGAAATCATCAAAATCTGGGCAGACGTCTTGATCACATTATTGACCATCGCCACCCGGAATCCGGCATAGGCTGTATCGGCCGAAATATCGCGAAACCGCGACAACCAGCGATGTTCTGCGCCGGTATATTTTAGCGCCTGCATTTTACCGACTGTCTCGACAAGGAATTCCTGCCGGTTCGCACCATTGCGCCCAAGTTCCGAAACCCGTCGCGATACGACCGGGAAGGACACCATGCCGATCAGGACAAAAACAACAATCAGCCCAATCGGAATAAGAGCAAGCCAGCCCCCAAGGATTGCCAGCACGATCAGGAAGATCGGCAGGAACGGCATTTCAAGAATGACAAGCGCCATTGGTCCGCTGAAGAATTCACGCACGCTTTCAAAATCGCGAATGCGCGATATCTGCACCCCGACCGGTGCACGTTCGGTAAAGGCCGGAGGCAGGGACAAAAGACGTTCGAAAATGGCACTGCTGACAAGGGTATCAAGGCGCGCACCAAAATGGCAGACCATCTGACTGCGTAAATTGCGCAAGACCCAGTCAAGGATCAGAACAATTCCCATGCCAATCCCAAACTGGATCAGCATCGGGATGGATCGCGTGCCGATAACCCGGTCATATATCCCCATGACAAACAGCGGGCTGGCCAAGGCCATAAGATTGAGCGTCAGGGTAATCAGCAAAAGCTGTCCACCAAGAGCAGAAAACCTGTCCGTAATTCCGCCGAACCAGCCACGCTTGTCATCTTCAAAGAATCGCTCGTTCCGGCCAGCCTGGGTGAACTGGAACAACCGCCCGGGCAGATTGCCAGGTTGGATCACCTTTTCGCGGCTGGTGCCGCCATCAAAAACACGGATGCCAACATTTTCCGGCTTGATCACCACAAGGGCTGTGCCGTTATCGGGCACAAACAGACAGGGCATCAGGCGATCATCAATCCGGTCAAATGTGGTATCAATCTCGCGCGAGCGGTAATTCAGGTTCGCCAGCACATTGCGAAAATCGGTAAGATCAAGTGCCTCATCCATATGCGGCAATGCTTCGGCAACCTGACGGGGCAGCCCGCGCCAGCCAAGCGCCTGCAATAGCGGCCAAAGACAGGCATCGAAATCCGACTGGGCGTCGTGGCTCGCAAGCCCCATACGGTAGTTCAGCGCGAAATCCATGTTTTCGATATTCATGACCGGGCCTCCGCGCGTTCGACTTCTTCCGCCTCGATCACCGGCTGGGTTCCGCTTCGCCGCAAAACCGGCACCAGACGTTTTTCAATCAGGCGATATTGCCTGTCGGCAAGGGCGATCAACGATGGGCGGTGCGACACCATCACCAGCGTACAATGCTTGCGAAGTTCAATCAGCAGACCAGCCAGAATGTTATCGCCAGCAATATCAAGCGAACTGTTGGCTTCGTCGAACAGCACAATCCGCGGATAGTCGATCAGTGCACGGGCAATTGCGATACGCTGTTTGACACCGCGCGGAAGGGTTTCGGATGCCTGTCCGCCCACCTCGGTGTCATAACCGCTTGGCATACGCATCACGATTTCATCAAGCCCCAGACGTTTGGAAATTTCAACTACGCGATCACTGCCAATTTCCTTGCGGAAAGATGTGATGTTTTCAAGGATCGTTCCCTTGAACATCACACCATGTTGCGGCAGATAGGCAATCTGCTTGCGGATCGATTCCGATGCGTATTTCTGAGGATCCCGGCCATCAAGCCGCACCGTACCGCTATCGGGGCGCAAGGCCCCCATAAGAAGCCACAGCAAAGTGGTTTTGCCGGTTCCATTCTCACCGGTGATCGCCACTGACTCGCCCGGCTGGATCGAAAGTGTCAGATTTTCAAAAATTTTCTCCCCACCAGTATGCGAGAAACTGACACCGTCAAGCTCTATACGTCCGTCAAGCGGCGGCATTTCAGCAGCATCTTCGGCGTCTTCGGGGGGTAATCGGAAAAGTTCGCGACAACGATCACGTGCAACGCGAATATTCTGAAACTGGGTCCAAAGCCCCATGGCACGTTGCAGCGGCTGGATCGAACGCCCGGCCAGCATGGTGCATGCCGCCAGACCGCCGACCGTCAGATCGGCATCAATAACAAGAAGACTGCCAACACCGGCAACCAGGATCATGGTGATCATCGAAAAGCTGGCACTGGAATTGATCGCGGCATGGGCACAGCGCGCCGCGGAAAGGTCATCCTCGGAACACTGGTTCTGCAACTGGTCATGACGACGGATCATCATGTTTTCCATCGCCATTGCCTTGATGGTGTGAATACCGGTCAGGGTTTCGATGATGAAATTGTAACGCCGCTCGTCGGCCTGACTGCGTTCATCAAGAGCCTGGCGCAATCGCCGCCCCAGCACCATCGCCGTCAACATGAAGGCCATCAGAATAACCAGGGGAACAATGACAAGCTTGCCCCCGATAATCGCGATCAGACCAAGGAACAGAGCGATGAATGGCAGATCGATGACGGCCCCGATAGCCTGCCCGGCGTAGAAATCACGCAGGACATTCAGACTGTTCAACCGCTGCAGATGCAAACCCGGCGCTGTTTTCTCGTAGTCTGAAAGACTGGTCGCCAACAGATGGCCAACGGCAGATTGCGAACTTCTATGTTCGAACTTGGCTGCGGACAGCGATGAAATATAGGCACGTCCCAGACGCAGGATGGCCTCAAGCGCCAACGCACCAAACACCCCCAGCACCAGCAGGGTCAAAGTCGGAATGGCATTATGTGGCAGCACACGGTCATAGACCTGCAACAGGGTCACCGGCAAAGCCAGAGACAAAAGGTTGATCACAAGTGCTGCGAGCAGAATGGTAAAACGGCCCGCGCCCAGATGCGACAACGTCCCTATATGCAGGCCAGGCTTGCGTTTCATAACGCCGTTATTCTCCAAGTCCGAGCGAAACCATACTAAAGTGGGTGTATTATACCTTAATATAGGATCAATAACCCAAGCCTAAGCCCGAGGCAAGAAAATCCTGAAGGTTCTACAACCCGATATATTGTTCGCGCCGTACCTGGCGTTAGATCAGATTACTGCGTGTAAAATACTATTCATCGCCACGCAACCGGTCTGTTGCGCGCCTTTCGGCTTTTGTCGGACGACCGCTTCCGGCTTCACGTTCGGCAATCGGGGCGGTTCGGATATCCGATGCAACTTCCTTTTTCGCCACACGCGGCGGCGAATGATCAACATAAAGCAACTGGGCTTCGGGGGCTGGTCCGCGACGCTCCCCCGGTGCTACCACCTCAATCACCCGCAAGTGCGGCCCCTGAAAGAATTGCAGCCTGTCCCCGGCCACAACCGTCACACTGGCCTTGGACACCGATTGCCCGTTCAGCACGATATGGCCCGACTGGCATGCCTTGCTGGCAAGCGAGCGGGTCTTATAGAACCGCGCATACCATAGCCATTTGTCTATACGGACCTTGCCGCCTGTCTGATCAATTGTCATGGATTGTTTTTACCATCCCCAAAGCAGAACGGCGACCCCGCAAAGGGTCGCCGTGGTGCCGAAAACAGTTCGGGGTTACCCCTTTGCCGCCAGCATTTCCTTCAGCTTGGCGAAAGGTGAATCCTCGTTGATCTGGTTGTTTTTGGCCGGGGCGTTATTCGGACGTCCCTGCCTGCCGCCGGAACGGTCGTCACCCTTGTTCGGGCCACCACGATTCGGACGCTGCCCCCCTTTACCTTTGGGGGCACCTTTGCCGCGCGCGTCCTGACGTGGTCCACCACGCTGGCCTTTGCCGCTGGGACCACCGCGCTTGCGGCGATCAACACGGACAAAATATTTCACCTCGACGAATTCCGGCTCAGCCTCGGCCTCTCCGGCTTCCGGTGCAGCTTCGGTTGTCGTTTTACTGACTTCTTCTGCAGTCTCGGCAGGAGCTTCTTCCGCGACTTCCGCCGGAGCTTCGGTCTCAGTCGGGCCATCGGCAGCTACTGCAACAGGTTCAGCAGCCTTTTTAGCAGCTTCCTTGGCATCAAGTTCAGCCTTGCTGACCTTGACCACCTCGGCACGCCAGCCAAGGGCGGTGAACACACCTTCTGCCTGCTCGACCGTGCAGCCAAGAAGCGACAGCAGATCCGGATCCGGTTTGACCTTGCCATCATTTTCGCGTGCCTTCTGGCGCAGCAACGCAGCAAAACGTTCCAGCATGTCTACACGTGCGGCAAGCGGGCCAACAGGCATGTAACCTGCCGCCAGATAGAAGCCCTTGGAATTGCTGCGATCATTTGGAACCGACGTCCGGCCTGCCGGCGGCAGTTCCGGAAGCGCATCCAGTTCGCGCGAAATCGCCCAAAGAATACCCCGCAGCTCGACGGGATCGGGTTTCAGCGCATCCAGCACATGAACCGTTTCAACGCCCAGACGCACGCCAAGCTTGGCCAGCGCCTTGCGATCCTCGTCTGAAAGATCCTTGATCAGGCTTTCAAGATCGGCACGCGGCACACAGCCCAAGCCTTCATTCAACTGGAACAGAAGACCACGAATCGGGCCTGGCAACTGACAATCGCGCAGGCGGGTCAGCATTTTCAGACGCGCTTCGATATGGGCGTTGACGAAATTCTGAAGACGGGTACGCACGCGTTCGCGGGTCGGACCATCAAAGAACTCGCTGTCAATGACCTGGACATCAGGGCTGAGGACGGTGTCGCCCTTTTTCAGTCCACCGACAACCGCCCCGTTCCACAGGACTTCCAGTTGGCCATTCACCGCGAATTTATCGTCTTCATCGGTTTCCAGTTGTTTGACACGCTGGGCAATTTCGCCAGTCAGTGCACGACGTGCAGCACTGGCGATTGCCTTGCCTTCAAACGCAGCATCGGTTTCATCGGCGATGAAACGGAATCCTTCCAGTCGGCCGACGTATTCACCTTCGACCTGGACTTCACCATTCGCAGTGATGGTAGACATGAGTTCAGACTTGTCCTTGAGACTTTTCAATAAAACCGAAGTTCGTCTGTCAACGAACCTTTGGGTCAGGCGTTCATGTAGCACATCAGAGAGCTTATCCTCAATGGCCCGCGTACGTTCCTGCCAATGATTGGCATCTTCGAGCCAGTGATGCTTGTGCGATACATAAGTCCAGACGCGAATACCCGCCAACCGTGATGACAACTGATCGATATCACCATCATAACGGTCCAGGCGCAAGACTTGTTCGCCTAACCAGTCGACCGGCAGTTTGCTATTTGGTTTTGCCAGATAGCGATAGATGGATGTTAGCAGCCTTGGATGGGCATCGGTATGGATATTTCTGAAGTCCGGAATCTGGCAGACTTCCCACAATAACTGCACCCGATCCGGGGCCGATGCGATCCGCGCGACGTCTTCGTTCTGCGATAAATGCGCCAGCATGACTTCATCGACCGGTTCGCGCGCCAGAACAAGCGTCGGATTGTCCGACCGCTTGCGCAGCGATTTCTGCAGGGCATCGGCGGTTCTGAAATCCAGTCGCGCATTGCGCCAGAAGACTTTTGCAAGCGGTTCGAACTCGTGGGCTTCGATCTGTTCGATAATATCGGGGTCAATCCCTGAAAGATTACCCGTAACGCCAAAGGTCCCGTCATTCATATGACGTCCGGCACGCCCGGCAATCTGGGCGGTTTCAGCCGCCGAAAGCCCGCGATTGAACTGACCGTCAAACTTGTGAAGTGCCGCAAAGGCCACATGGTTCAGTTCAAGGTTAAGGCCCATGCCGATGGCATCGGTCGCAATCAGATGTTCGACCTCGCCATTCTGGAACATCTCGACCTGGGCATTGCGCGTACGCGGGCTAAGTGCGCCAAGCACAACAGCCGCCCCGCCCTTTTGGCGGCGGACCAGTTCGGCAACGGCATAAACTTCCTGTGCGGAAAATGTCACGACGGCGGACTGGGATGGCAGGCGCTGGATCTTTTTCGATCCGTTATAGGTCAGAGTCGAAAACCGTGCGCGCGTATCAAATTCGACATTGTCGATCAGCTGGCGGATCACCGGGCGGATGGTTTCCGCCCCCATGAACATGGTTTCGCTCATACCGCGCGCATGCAACAGCCGGTCGGTAAAGACATGCCCGCGTTCGGGATCGGCACACATCTGGATTTCATCGATGGCCAGAAAATCAACCTGCTTGTTGATCGGCATGGCTTCCACGGTGCACAGGAAATAGCGTGCTGATTTCGGAAGAATGCGTTCTTCACCGGTGATCAGCGCCACCGCCCCCTTGCCAACACGAGCGACCGCGCGATCATAGTTTTCCCGTGCCAGAAGCCTAAGCGGAAAACCGATCATACCCGAGGTATGCGCCAACATCCGTTCCATGGCCAGATGGGTCTTGCCGGTGTTGGTGGGGCCCAGTATGGCAAGGATACGGGGACCGGTTCGGGTTGAAATCTGCATTAAACTTTTCCAGCAGGCATCGCGGATGATCTCGCGCGCCTAGTTCAATGCGCTTTTCAACACGCCGCATCGCACAATGTCAAGCATTCTGCCGTATCGGTCTGAGTATCCCAATGCATTCCGTTACGGATCAAGACGTTCCATCTGAGGGTTCGTGATCCTGTATGTCATCAAGTTCAAGCAAACGCGCGCCGGGACCATCCGTTGCCAGTTCATCCGACGGGTTGCGAAGCGGACAATCGTTGATCGAAAGGCAGCCACACCCGATGCATTTACCCAGTTGATCGCGCAGCAGGGTCAATTGTTCGATCCGGCTATCCAGATCATCACGCCACCGCGACGAAAGCTTTTCCCAGTCCTGTGTCGTCGGCGCCCGGTTATTTGGCAGTCCTGATAACGCATTGCCTATTTCCGCCAAAGGAATGCCGGTGCGTTGCGCCACCTTTATGATCGCGACCCGGCGCAGGACACCGCGCGGAAAACGTCGTTGATTGCCATCCGTCCGGATCGAGGAAATCAGTCCCTTGCGCTCGTAAAAATGGATCGCCGATACCGCAAGTCCGCTTCTTTTTGCGACCTCCCCGACACTCAGATAGCGATGCAATACCCCGCTCTTTTCCATTTCCCTGCCCTTTTGTCATTCTTTTGTGATGCATTTCTGCATTCGAAATCTGCTATTGACCTAAACCAATGTTAAGGTTCTATAGAATGACTCCTTGTTGCGAAATAATCAAGGAGCCAAGCCATGAAAGAGTCTTTCAACCTTGCCGTGATCTATGGCAGTGCCCGTGAAAACCGGTTCTGCGATACGGTTGCCGGATGGGCCGTCGAAATCCTGAAAAGTGATCCCGACTTGTCCATTGATGTGATTGATCCCGCCAAACTCGATCTGCCTTCGCGCCATGTTGGCAATACACATCCCGGCGTTGCCGAACTGCAAGCCAGTCTGGCCGAAGCCGACGCCTTTCTGGTTGCAACCCCGGAATACAATCACAGCTTTACCGGCGAACTGAAACTGCTGATCGATTCAGCCAAAGCCGAATGGCGGCGCAAACCTGTGGCTTTTGTGTCCTATGGCGGAATGTCGGGTGGGTTGCGTGCCGTTGAACATCTGCGGCATGTTTTTGCCGAACTGCACGTTGTGACGATGCGCGACGTCGTCAGTTTCGCCAATGTATGGAACCTGTTTGATCCGAATGGCTACCCAATCGACAAGGCAGGAAGCGAAACAGCCCTGAGAAACATGGTCACCGATCTGAAATGGTGGGCCCGCACATTGCGCGATGGCCGTTACCCCAAGTCACAACCGAATTGCTGGAGGACGGAATCGTGAACAATAGAGCCTTCCCTACCGGTATATACCTCTCTGGCGGTCGAGCAATGTGTAGTAACCTCAACCATATCACGTGAACGGAGCGATCAACTGCCCCTCCAGAGAGGTGATAAACTCACTACTTTTTAAGGCAATGAGTATACCATTTCATAAAACACCTTTTAAACCCGATTTGTTCTTGTCCTGATTCTAGAGCATCCCATGAATATTGGGTCGTTTTCGACAACTGGACTTTGTCGGGACTTTTGATTTTGGGTATGCTCAAAAACAAAGAAGTTCATCAGGAAGAGCTTGAGATGGTGACACTTTCATTTCTGGTGCCGCCGGATCATTTGCTGTGCAAGATTGATGTGGTGATTGATTTCGATTTCATCCATGACTGTGTCGCGCATTTATACTGTGCTGATAACGGGCGACCGGCCCTTGATCCGCTGATGTTGTCCAAGATGCTGTTTATCGGCTATCTGTTTGGCATTCGATCAGAGCGGCAATTGATGCGCGAGATCAAGGTCAATCCGTCCTATTGCTGGTTCCTGTATCTTCGCCTGACCGAGAGGGTTCCCGATGCCAGTACTACCAGTCAGAACCGGGGCACCGCTTCAACGACAGCGATATCTGTCAGGAGATTTTCGACGAGACTGTCGAACAGGGGATCCGGGCAGGCCTGATTGATGGCACCGTGCTTTACAGTGACAACTCACACCTTAAAGCTCAGTAAACAACTTGAATATCCACCCAGGATCAATGCCCATCGATGCTCGCAAGGGAAAATCCTCGGTACAACACCACCAACAGGTCCGCATATCAAGAATACAAGAGCACTCCTGCGATCTGGGAAACCTGTCCGCTACGCGATGCCTGCACGCAAAGCTGCAATCACACCAAAGTCGTGACAGGCCATGTCTTGCAGTACAGCCTTGAAAAGATCCCTGCCAACCGGCTCAGCCCTTGGGGAAAACGGATTTATGAGAGATACCGGGGGACGATAGAGCATCCTCTCCAAAAAGACACGGTCTCATAAAAAACGAACCCCGACAAAAATGACGGGGTCCGTCCGCAGTCTGAAGGACCGAATGACGCGCCCTATTCCGGTGCATATCCGAATGCAGCGGGCGGATTGGCCGCCGTTTCGGTCCAGACACTTTTGGGCTGCATATATTCCATCAACCCCTCCTTGCCGCTGGATCGGCCATAACCACTGGCCCCAAACCCGCCAAAGGGCGACATGACATTGATCGTCTTGTAACTGTTGATCCAGAAGGTCCCGGCACGCACATTGGCCGCCACCCGGTGCGCCCGATCCACCGATTGCGTCCAGACGGCCCCGGCCAGACCAAATTTGCTGTCATTGGCAATCGCAACCGCCTCTGCCTCATCATCAAACGGAATGACCGAAACCACCGGGCCAAAGATTTCCTCGCGCGCAATCGCCATGTCATTGCGCACATTGCCCAACACCGTCGGACGCAGGAAATAACCCTCCTCACACCCATCCGGGCGAACGCCGCCTGCCAGCAATTCCGCGCCTTCTTTCTGACCCGCAGCAACCAACCGACGCACCGTCTGATATTGCGCGTCATTGTTGATCGGGCCGATCTGGGTTGCGCTATCCATCGGATCACCGACCGGAATGCGATTGGCCCCATCGACCAGCATATCAAGGAACCGGTCAACCACATTTCGCTGCACCAGCAACCGCGATCCCGCGACACAGCTTTGCCCCGCGCCGCTAAAGATTGCGGCCTGAGCACCAAGCACCGCACGTTTAAGGTCGGCATCACCAAACACGATATTGGCTGATTTCCCGCCAAGCTCCAGCACACAGGGCACGATATTCTGGGCCGCCTGTGCGGCGATAATTGCCCCGGTGCGCGGCGACCCAACGAAAACAACCTTGCGCGTCACGTCATGGGTGGTCGCCGCCCCCCCGGTCGTGGTGCCAAGCCCGGTCAGAACCGTAATCACCCCATCGGGCAATCCGGCCTTCTTGGACAAAACACCAAGCGCCAGCGAGGTCAAAGGTGTCATTTCGGACGGTTTCAGAACCGCGGCATTTCCGGTGCAAAGGGCCGGGGCCAATTGCCATCCGGCGGTAAAGATCGGCGCATTCCACGGCGTAATCTGTGTTACCACGCCATAAGGTTCGGGACGGGTATAGTTCAGATGGCTGGTCGGAACCGGAATGACATCACCATGCAGCTTGTCGGCCCAACCGGCGTAATATTCAAACATCTCGGCAACTTTAAGCACCTCGACCTTGGTATCGCGGATCGGCTTGCCCGCACTGACAGTTTCAAGCAACGCAAGCTGATCAAGGTGATCACGCACCTGCTGCCCAATCCGCCACATGATCCGGCCACGCTCAGCCGCCGTCATGCCCCACCAGACTTTCTGTCCGGCACTGGCCGCCTTCATTGCCGCATCAACAACCTCCGCCCCGGCATCCTTAAGCGTCAAAAACGCCTTGCCGGTTGCCGGATCAATCAGTTCGAACATATCGCCACGTCCGGGCATCATCGCCCCATTGACCCAGCTTCCGATCTCATCGCTGCCAAAAAACGGCGCCATGGCCTTGTGATAGTCACGCGCCATCATTTTGGAATCACTGCTCATGATTTGGCTCCTTTTTCGGCAGGATCACATTCGGTGATACGGTTGAAATCAGCGTCATCGGCAAGAACTTCGGCACTTGCCGCCCAAATCTGTCCGGCCAATCCCGAAACTGGCAGGGAAACGTCCTTTTCCCTGGCAAGCGCCATCGCAAGACGCACGTCCTTGCGCATCAGTCCCATGGTAAAACCACTGTCAAAGGCACCATTCATCACCCATTTCGGATAATTGACCTCGCTGATCGCACTGCGGCCCGACCCGGCATTAAGGGCTGCAATCAGGTTTTCGGTGGTAACACCTGCCGCATTGCCAAGACGCACCGCCTCGCTCATGGTCAGAAGGTGACTTGCCACCAGCATGTTATTGACGATCTTGACCGCATGGCCCGCACCCACCGGCCCGACATGGGTAATCTTCCCGCCCAGTGAATTCAGAACCGGCATCGCACGCGCCACATCGGCATCCCCGCCGCCGACCATCATGGTCAGATTGCCGCTATTGGCACCGGCCGGGCCGCCGCTGACCGGCGCATCAATCAGGATATGCCCCTGTGTCCGCAGCAGCGCGTCAAGCTCGCGGGTCACATCGGGTTCCGATGTCGTGGTGTCGATCACAAGCCTTGGGTCCATATCGCGTCCGCCAAGGCCCTCATCACCGGTCAGAACCGTGCGCACATGGTTCGCCGTCGGCAGCGACAGGACAATCGTCGGGCACGCTTCAAACAGTTCGGGCAGGCGGGCAACGATGGTCGCCCCGGCGGCGGCGGCTTCGGCCTGACGTTCCGGCGAAAGGTCAAACCCGACCACCGAAAAGCCATCCCGCAACAAGGTACGGACCATGCCCAGCCCCATATTCCCAAGACCAACGACACCAATGGTGCCGGTTTCTGGATTACTCACGATAAATGCCTCTTTGCTTTCAGACAGCCGGGCTCAGCCGGTGAAGACACGCGCCTTCCCGTCACGGCACCAATGCGGTCCGATGTGATTTTTTGATTTTGCCCCCCGACTTTCCGGTGGATATCGGGTGAACTCAAGATCAATTGCCGGAACATGTTGTTGCCGAAACAGCAACACATGTGGTCTGATTAGGTGATCAGCTTCACAAGCACCAAATATCCGCCACCCCAATCAGGCTCCACCACCATGAAGATCGACGACAAGCCGCTGCGTTATTTCCTTGCCGTTTTCGAGGCCGGATCCATCCGCACCGCGGCCGAAAATCTGCGCATTGCCCCATCCGCCATCAGCCGCCAGATCGCATCCCTCGAAGCCCATCTTGAAACGCTTCTGATGGAACGCACCAAACGCGGCATCATCTTTACGGAATCGGGCCATATGGTTGCCGCCCATGCCCGACGCCGCTTTGAAATGGACGAGGCCTTTTCGGTGGATCTGGCCGCTGCGCGCGGCGCCATCGCCGGAACAGTGCGCATCGCGACCGGCGAAGGCTTTGTGGTCGATCTGGTCAATCACGTTGTCCGCCCGCTTCGCGATGAATTCCCCGATATCCGCCTTGAGATTGATGTCGCGGGTACTGAAAAAATCACCCACGGCATCCTGCGTGATGATTACGATATGGGGCTTGTCTTCAACCCGCCGCGCAATCCCGATCTGGAATTGCTGGCCGAGGATCACGCACCGCTTTGCGCCCTTGTCCCGCCGGGCTTTGATCTGGCGAAAAAGGAAACCTGCACGCTTTCCGATACGCTGAATTACCCGGCCGCGTTACTTAACCCGCATTTCGGCGTTGCCAAGCTTCTGGCAAATGTCGATCACGGCAACCGGGTGGCGCGTGATGCGTTCCTGACCGCCGATTCGATCAATGTCGCGGTGCATTTCGTGCTATCGGGGGGCGGCATCACCTTTCTTCCGGCCTTTGCCGTATCGCGACAATTACGCAGGGGCGAGGTCGTGGCGATCCCCCTGACCGACCATTTTCTCGCCCGCGTTCCATCGCATCTTCTGGTGCGCAAGGGACGCCCCAAAACCGCGGCCGTGCGGGCGGTTACCGGCATGATCCGCGACCGGATGGAGGCCTTCGGCTCCGCCTGGTATCCCGAAGAACACGCATAGCATCAAGGCACCTGTTGCCATTTTGGCAACAGAAGCATCCCAAAATGGCACTTGCTCCACCCCGGTCGAGTTTTCATTGTCGGACAAAATCCCCGGCGCCAAAAATGGCAAAATTGTGAAATCTGCCAATGCCGGGATACGCAGGGATGATGCAACAGTCTGGCCTTTTTGACCGTGGCCATGGTTGCGTCGAACACGCCACGTCAAGGAGATTGGGAAATGAACGCGCTTCGGGGACAATTGGAGCTTTGGCGGCTCCACCTCGCCGTTATCGTACTCGGCGCCATCGCCGAACTGATCGGCATTCAGAAAATTCCATTGGGCATCGGCGCGATCCTGCTGCTGCCGCTGCTTTATGCCTTCGTCATGGCGGCATTGATGAACCCCAATGTCATGCCGAAATTCGGAAAATTCATCCGCCAGAAGGAAGTCGCCGCCGCATCGCCGCTGATCGTGATTGCGATCATGCCGTTCATTGCGAAATTCGGCACCACCATCGGACCCGCAATCGAAACCATCATCGCAGCCGGCCCGGCCCTTCTGTTGCAGGAACTGGGCAACCTTGGCACCATCGTTCTGGCCTTCCCGCTTGCGGTCTGGGGCCTGAAAATGGGCCGCGAGGCCATTGGCGCGACCTTCTCGATTGCGCGTGAACCCAACCTTGCGATCATCGCCGACCGCTATACCCTCAAAAGCCCCGAGGGCACGGGTGTGATGGGCGTCTATGTGATCGGCACCCTGTTTGGCACTTTCATCTTTGCCATTCTGGCGTCCCTTTTCGCCAGTGCGGATATCTTTGATCCGCGTGCCCTTGCCATGGCATGTGGCATCGGCAGCGGCTCGATGATGGCGGCCTGCACCGGCGCCCTGACCGAAGTCATTCCGTCCATGAAGGACGAAATCCTTGCCCTTGCCGGGGCCAGCAACCTTCTGACCTATGCGACCGGGCTTTATGCCGGCCTGTTCATCGCCCTTCCGATTGTTGAAAAACTCTATAACGCGACGGCTGGCAAAAACGACATCGCCACCGCAAACAAGAAGGAGGCCTGATCATGTCCGAGAACGCAATTGCAATGGAACGTACCCGTCCGAACATTGACCTGACAGATCACGCCGTCACCCTTGTCATTGTCTGCCTTGTCGGGCTGGTGATGAATACGGTCGGTCCGGCCATCCCGCTTGCCGATGGGTTTGTCGGCATGGTGGTGATTTATCTGATCACCATGGTCGGCCTGCTTCTGACCCGCTTTGCACCTTTCTATCTGCCAAGCGTCGCATGGATTTCGCTGGTCGGTATCCTCGCGACCCTGCCCTGGACCCCGGGTTCGGAATGGATCGTCGAGCAGGTCAAATCGGTCAACTTCCTGGCCCTTGCCACCCCGGCCCTTGCCTATGCCGGCTTTGCGATTGCCAAAAAGGAAATCGAGGTCGCCAAACATTCCGGCTGGAAACTGGCACTGGTTGCCTGCCTTGTCTTTCTTGGCACCTATGCCGGTTCGGTTCTGGTGGCCGAACTGATCCTGCGCCTGCAAGGCGCCTGATCAGACACCATATGAACGGGGGCGATCGCGTCCCCGTTTATCGCGGGGCTCCGATGCCCACGATAAGACCCCCGCTTTTGATATGACACACGACAGAGTATGCAGATGACAGTCTCCGCTTCCTCCCTTCATCCTCGTGCCACCCAACTCGTTGATGAATTTACGGCCTGGCGACATCATCTGCATGCTCACCCCGAAACCGCGTTCGAGGAAAAGCTGACCAGCGCCTTCGTCGCGCAAAAGCTTCAATCCTTCGGGCTCGATGTCAAAACCGGCATCGCAAAAACCGGCGTGGTCGCCACCCTTCAGGGCAAAGGCGGACCCGGTAAACGCATTGGCCTTCGCGCCGATATGGATGCGCTTGATATCCACGAAACCACCAATCTGCCCTATGCCTCGAAACATCCGGGCAAAATGCATGCCTGCGGCCATGATGGTCATATGACCATGCTGCTCGGTGCGGCCAAGATTCTGGCCGAAAATCCTGATTTCACCGGCACGGTCGATTTCATTTTCCAACCTGCCGAGGAAAACGAAGGCGGCGGGCGCGAAATGGTCGAAGAAGGCCTGTTTGACAGCCACCCCGCCGATGCGGTCTACGGCATGCATAACTGGCCCGGCCGTGATGTCGGCACCATGGCGATGAAGCCAGGCCCCATGATGGCCAGCTACGATATTTTTGAAATCGCCATTGATGGCCGGGGCTGCCATGCCGCCATGCCACACCTTGGCCGCGATCCGATTACCGCTGCCGGTCAGGTACTGCTGGCCCTGCAAACCATTACCGCGCGCAATGTCAATCCGCTGCAAAGTGCGGTGATTTCGCCCACCCAGATTTTTGCGGGCGACACATGGAATGTCATCCCCGATACCGCCACCATCCGCGGCACGGTCCGCACATTCGCGCCCGACATTCAGGATCTGGTCGAAGAACGCCTTAAAACCGTTGCCGATGCCACCGCGCGTGCTTTCGATTGCACTGCGCGCGTGATGTATCAGCGCCGCTACCCCGCCACGATCAACAGCGAAGCCGAAACCGGCATCGCCTTTGCCGCCGCCTCACGCGTCGTCGGCGCCGATCAGATCGACCAGAACCCCGAACCCTCCATGGCCAGCGAGGATTTCGCGTTCATGCTCAATGCCAAACCCGGAAACTACGTCTGGCTTGGCAATGGCCCGACCGATGGCAACTGCCTTTTGCATAACGCCGCCTATGATTTCAATGACGATGCCATCCCGTACGGCGTCAGTTACTGGATATCGCTGGTCGAGGAATGCCTTTCCGCATGATTTTCTGACGGAAATATCGCATTTTCAACCTGATCTACAACGGCCAATTTAAAGCCCATATTGTAATCTCTTGCATACGCATACTCCGCACTGTTACTGAACTCGACATTGTCATCTCCTGTAGATGATAAGGTATTTTAGGCTGGCACAAAGCATGTCTCTCTGCTCGCAAAGCCCGTTAATGAGAGGACTTCGCCAGCGGCCTGCCGTTTCCGGCAGGCTTTGGTGTTTTGGTGACGTTTCGGGCCAATAAACGGATCAGTCGAACAGGGCGTCGATTTCTTCCTGCGAGAAAATCTGATCGATTTCGTCCTGGCTGACGCGCTCGACATTCTGTGGGGCGCGGGTGACGGTTTTGTCCAGATTGTCCTGGCCTTTGGGATCGGCGGGCAGATCGAACTCGCCAAAGTCATCCTCGCCCCAGATTTCGATCACGCGGGTCACGCGTTCCTCGATATATTTCATGGTGTTGACGACTTTGGTGATGCGCTGCCCGGTCAGATCCTGGAAGTTACAGGATTCAAACACCTTGACCACCAGATCGACGATATCGTCGGCCAGCCCCTGGGTGTAGTCATCCGGGGCGGCGGAGCGGATATTGTGGGCGACGGCATCGATTTTTTCGACGGTTTCAAGGATGTTGGCGGTGGCATCCTCTGTCGCGGCGACGACCGAATCAAGCTCGCCCTTGACGATGTTAAGCCGCGTGCCGCTGCTATCATCCGGTGCGGTATAGAGGGCGGCGATTTCGCGCTTGGTTTCCTGGATGGAATTGGCCAGTGCGCGGATTTCGGTCTTGAGCATCCGAAGCTCGTTGCGCGCATCGTCCTGATCTTCGTCATCGGCGCGCGCATTCAGCTTTTTCTGTTCTTCCATCATGATGCGGATGTCGGACAGAAGTTCCACCTTCAGATCCTCGATCGCATTATGGAGTGAGGACATATCCGCACCACCGGTGGCACCGCCATCAGCGGCCGGTGCCGGTAACGGCATGGATACGATATCACTCATACTTTCCAGCTTGTTGAGCAGCCGGAGCTCTGCGGTGAAAAGCTTTTTGCTTCCTTGGCGGGACATGAGCGAACCTCGATCTGAAACGTCACGGTAATCCTGCCCGGATGATAATCGAGAATTATCGGAAGGACAGGAAAAATAATACTTTCGAATAGAACAATTCCAGCCAACCGGTCAGGTTGCTGATACCATTCTCCTGATATTGGGAAAAAATCCCGCAATTAAAGGCATATGCGCGTTTTTATGTAGGTTTCGTGTCCCGAAAGCGGAAGCCCGGCGCGCAAGTGATCCGGCAGGTTCCTTGTGCCAACAATCACAGAGATCGCGGCGATTATCAACCTTTGTGCGGTGCATTCGAAAAACTTCATGCGCGATCCGGTTCCTGATGATCGAAACCGGTAGGCCGGGGGCAGATCGGGACGGGCGGGTTTTACGACTCGGTGTTGCGGTAAATGATTGATTGCGATGGCTTTGCCTGTGGATAACTTGCCAGAACCGGGGCCGGTTTCGGGATCAAAGTCGCGTCGTTCGGGGGATGCCGATAAATCCGTACCTAAATGATTATTTTACCTGCGGTTTGTATCGTCTAAAGGATAATTTCCTGCTGTCTGTTGCGTGGCAGCAATCGGGGCTATGATGGCCCGACGCGATAAGGAATGGCAGGATTTCTATCGCAGGGGTAGGGCTCTGGATTTAGAAAAAAATTGAACCAGTGCGCTAAATTCCTGAAAGGACAAGTAATATTTTTGTGCAACGCAGCGAGGTTTTTTCTGGAACAGGTAGTGAAGATAGGCTATTTGCCTGCCATACCGTTGTGCCGCAGTGCATGCGGGTTTAAAAATCAGGTTTGTCTGATGTTGTGTTGTGATCCTGATGGCGTGCCGATTTATGGTTGAGTCATCACGGCATGCCTTTTCGATGAACGAACAACCCGTTATGTTCGTAAATGTCGATGGTCACGATGTGGCTTTCCTTTGGACAAATTGCCTTGAGATGTAATGCGAGGGGGCAGATTCGCATGTCGATCAAGATGCTGTTTCCCATTCTTTTGCTGGGATTGGCAGTTCTGACCGGACTGGATAGTGCCGCGCTTGCCGCGGTTGGTCAGCCTGAGCCATGGCAACTGGGTCTTCAGCACCCGGTTTCGCCGGTGGCTGTACAGGGCCATGATTTCTTTATTCTTCTGACATGGCTGATGACCGCCGTTACGGTGATCGTCCTGCTGTTGTTGCTTTATGTTCTTTTCCGCTTTAGCCGGAAACGCAATCCCGTCCCGTCCAAGACCACCCACCATACGCTTCTTGAAATCGTATGGACCGTGGCGCCGGTACTGATCCTTCTGATCATTGCGATCCCGTCGTTCCGTCTGCTGTATTATGCAGATCACGTCGAAGATGCCGATATGACGCTCAAGATCATCGGCAAGCAGTGGTACTGGACGTACGAATATCCCGACAATGGCAATTTCACGTTCGATTCCCTTATGATCGACGAGGAAACCGCCGTTGCAGAAGGCAAGATTCGCCTTCTGGATGTGGACAACCCCGTTGTTCTGCCGGTTGACACCAATATCCGCCTGATCATGACATCGGACGATGTGATCCATAACTGGGCCATGCCGTCGCTGTTCATCAAGCTGGATGCCGTGCCGGGCCGCCTGAACGAAACCTGGACCCGCATTCCGGGCGAATATGCAGGCACCACCTTCTATGGCCAGTGTTCGGAACTTTGTGGCGTGAACCACGCCTACATGCCGATCGCGGTGAAAGCCGTGACCATGGAAGAATACGAGGCATGGGTCGCAGAGGCCCAGGAGAAATTCGCGTCGGTTGACCTGCCGTCGGCGGTTTCCGTGGCCTCGGCAGAGTGAGGGAGAGATTTATGGCTCACGCTGACACACATTCGCATGATGATCACATGCCCGGTTTCTTTACCCGTTGGTTCCTTTCGACCAACCACAAGGATATCGGCACGCTTTATCTTGCATTCTCGCTGGTTGCCGGTCTGATCGGTGGGGCGTTCTCGGTCTGGTTCCGTATGGAACTGGCCCATCCGGGCACCCAGATCATCGAAGACCACCAGTTCTTTAACGTTCTGGTCACCGCACATGGCATGATCATGGTGTTCTTTGTTGTCATGCCCGCCATGATTGGCGGTTTTGGCAACTGGTTCGTTCCGATCATGATCGGGGCGCCGGACATGGCGTTCCCGCGTCTGAACAATATTTCGTTCTGGCTGATCGTTCCGGCCTTCGTGCTTCTGATGCTGTCTGCCGTTGTCGGCAGCGGTGCCGGGACCGGCTGGACGGTTTACCCGCCGCTATCGGGCGTGCTGGGCCACCCGGACGCATCTGTTGATATGGCGATCTTTGCCCTGCACCTTGCCGGTGCGAGCTCGATCCTTGGGGCGGTGAACTTCATCACCACCATTTTCAACATGCGCGCACCGGGCATGACGCTTCACAAGATGCCGCTGTTTGCATGGGCGATGCTGGTAACGGCGTTCCTTCTGCTTCTGGCGGTTCCGGTTCTTGGTGGCGCGATCACGATGCTTCTGACCGACCGCAACTTTGGCACGGATTTCTTCAATCCGGCCGGTGGCGGTGACCCGATCCTGTACCAGCACCTGTTCTGGTTCTTCGGGCATCCGGAAGTTTACATCATGATCCTGCCGGGCTTTGGCATCATCAGCCACATCATTTCGACCTTCTCGCGCAAGCCGATCTTTGGCTATCTCGGGATGGCTTACGCCATGGTCGCGATTGGTGTTGTCGGTTTCATCGTGTGGGCGCACCACATGTATACCGTCGGCCTTGATGTTGATACGCGTGCCTATTTCACCGCGGCAACGATGGTGATTGCGGTGCCGACCGGGGTTAAGATCTTTTCGTGGATCGCGACCATGTGGGGCGGTTCGATCGAGCTTCGCGCACCGATGCTGTGGGCGATCGGCTTTATCTTCCTGTTCACCGTTGGCGGTGTGACGGGGGTTATCCTTGCGAACTCCGGCATGGATCTGCCGCTGCACGATACCTATTTCGTGGTGGCGCATTTCCACTATGTGCTGTCGCTGGGTGCCGTGTTCTCGATCTTTGCGGGCTTCTATTACTGGTTCAGCAAGATGTCGGGTTACGAGATTTCCGATCTCGGCGGTAAAATCCACTTCTGGCTGTTCTTTATCGGTGTGAACCTGACCTTCTTCCCGCAGCACTTCCTGGGGCTGGCCGGCATGCCGCGTCGTTATGCCGATTACCCGGATGCGTTTGCGGGCTGGAACCTGGTTTCATCCTATGGCGCGTATCTTTCGTTCGCGGCGACGATCTTCTTTGTCGGGCTGGTGGCGCATGCCTTCATCCGTGGCAAAAAGGCCGAAGCCAACCCATATGGCGAAGGTGCGGATACACTGGAATGGACCGTCAGCTCGCCGCCGCCGTTCCATACCTTTGACGAACTGCCGCGCATCAAGTAATTGATCCGATCTTGCGTTCCCCGCCGTGACCAGCCGGTCCCGGCGGGGAACATACGACCGCCCCGAGAAAAGAAGACCAGAATTACATGACCAAGCAGGCCGCCCAGCAGACCCTTGCAATCGATAACATCGCCGCATTACCGGTATCGGAAGTGCGCGACTATATTGCGTTGCTGAAACCCGGTGTGATGACCCTTGTGGTGTTCACCGGTGCCGTGGGTCTTTTGATTGCACCGGGAACGCTTCATCCGTTTCTGGCGCTGGTTGCGATTGCCTGTATTGCCGTTGCCAGCGGTGCGGCGGCATCGATCAACATGTGGTATGACCGCGATATCGACATCCACATGAAACGCACCCAGAACCGCCCGATCCCGGCCGGCCGCGTGCCCGCCGACGAGGCGCTTTCGCTGGGGATTGCGTTATCCATCCTTTCCGTGACCGTCATGGCGGTTGCGATCAATTTTGCCGCCGCCGCCCTTCTGGCGGTGTCGATTGCGTTTTACGTGTTCGTTTACACCATGTGGCTGAAACGCAGCACGCCGCAGAATATCGTCATTGGCGGTGCCGCCGGGGCATTCCCCCCGATGATCGGCTGGGCGTCGGTGACCGGCGGGATCGATATCAATTCGATTGCGCTGTTTCTGATTATCTTCATGTGGACGCCGCCGCATTTCTGGGCGCTGGCCCTGTTTCGCTGTGGCGATTATGCCAAGGTCGGCGTGCCGATGATGCCGGTTGTTGCCGGTGAGGCCGCGACCAAGAAGCAGATGCTGATCTATACGATCCTGCTGCTGCCGATCACGCTTGTGCCGGTTGCGACCGGGTTGCTGGGCGTGTTTTACGGTGTGACGGCGGTTCTGACCGGTTTGTGGTTCCTGCGCCATGCGGTTCGCGTGCTGCGCAATGCCGAGGAAAAGGCACCGCACAAGATGTTCGGATATTCGATCCTTTATCTGTTCGTCCTGTTTGGTGCGATGGTCGCCGATGTCTGGATCAAAGGATATCTGGCATGACCGAACCCAAAATGAGCAAAGCCGAACTGGATGCGTTTTACGCCAAACGGCGCAAGAAGAACTGGGCGTTTCTTGCCATTCTTGGCGGGCTGGCGGTCCTGTTTTTCGCCATCACCATTCTTAAGATGAGCTAGGGCATATATGGCTGATCAGAAGCATGCGGACAAAACAAAGGCGCGTAACAAGCGCGTATTGCTGAGTTGTGTTGCCATTGTTGGCGGCATGATTGGTCTGTCCTATGCCTCGGTCCCGCTTTATGCGCTGTTCTGTCAGGTGACGGGATATGGCGGCACCACACAGGTTGCCACCGATGCGCCGCGCGATGTTTCGGAAAAGACCATCAAAATCCGGTTCAATGCCGATGTGAATTCCCGCCTGCCGTGGCAGTTCAAGCCCGAACAGCGTGAAATCACCGTGAAGCTGGGCGAGGACAATCTTGCCTATTACATGGCCGAAAACCTGTCGGTCAAACCGGTGACCGGCCAGGCGCTTTACAATGTAACGCCGCTTAAGGCCGGGCAGTATTTCAGCAAGATCGCCTGTTTCTGTTTTGACGAGCAGACGCTTGAACCCGGTCAGCGCGTGGATATGCCTGTCAGTTTCTATGTCGATCCGGCGATTGCAGAAGACCCGAATACCAGAGACGTGAAGACCATTACCCTGTCCTATACCTTCTATAAGACCGAGGCATCGGTTGAAGGTCCGGGCGGGGATAAAGGAAAAGGAGGCTAGGGCCTGACCGGTTGGCAGGTTCCGCGTTTCCAATGAAGAGAGCTTTGAAGGTTTCATTTGTGAGGATTGAGGGGGGCGAGGAATGAGTGATCACGCTCAGAAACATCCGTTCCATCTGGTAGACCCGAGCCCGTGGCCGTTGGTGGCCGCGTTGTCTGCGGGACTGTTTACCGGTGGTATGGTCATGTTCATGCATTCGGATCGTGCGCCGACAGATTTCTGGCTGGCCGGACTTGGACTGGCGGGCATCCTGTTCGTGATGTTCCGCTGGTGGAGCAACGTGATCAGCGAGTCCACCATCTACCACAACAAGGTTGTGCAGATCGGCTTGCGGTACGGCATGTCGCTGTTTATCGCGTCCGAGGTGATGTTCTTTGTCGCCTTCTTCTGGGCGTTCTTCCACAACGCGTTCATTATTTTCAGCCCCGGTGTGACCGAATGGCCGCCCGCAGGTGTTGAAGTTCTTGATCCGTGGGATTTGCCGTTCCTCAACACCCTGATCCTGCTTCTGTCGGGCTGCACGCTGACCTGGGCGCATCATGGCTGCCTTGAAGGCAAGAAAAAGGACATGGTGCAGGGGCTGGCGATTACGGTTGCCCTTGGCGTCATCTTCCTGGGCCTGCAGGCTTATGAATACAGCCATGCCGCATTCGGCTTTGCCGATGGCATCTATTCGTCGACCTTCTATATGGCGACCGGTTTCCACGGTTTCCACGTGTTTGTCGGCACCGTGTTCCTTGCGGTCTGCCTTGTGCGGGCGATCAAGGACGGCTTTAAACCCGACCATCATTTCGGTCTGGAAGCCGCCGCATGGTACTGGCATTTCGTTGACGTTGTCTGGCTGTTCCTGTTCTTTGCCGTTTACATCTGGGGCGGCGAATAAAGGATACCGGTCAGCCAATGACCATGGATTACTATCCAGCACTTTCCCCCATCCGCACCGGGCTGGCATGCAAATGCCCCCGCTGTGGCGGGGGAAAGCTGTTTTCGGGCTTTCTGAATGTTCGCGAAAGCTGTTCGCAATGCGGTCTTGATCTTCGCGGTCATGATGCCGGTGATGGCCCGGCCGTTTTTATCATCTTCATTCTCGGTTTTATCGTGGTGCCGATGGCGCTCTGGGTCGAGATGACCTATATGCCGCCTTTGTGGCTGCATGCGGTGTTATGGTTCCCGACCATCATCGGGGTAACACTGGCCTTGCTGCGACCGTTAAAAGGCCTCATGGTGGCGCTGCAATATCGCCACCGGTCGACTTCCGAACAGGATTGAATTGAATAGATGCCGCTTCTGACGACACGCCCAAGCCCCGCGATCAAAATCTGTGCCGGTCTTGCCCTTGTGATCCTTCTGGGACTTGGGTCCTGGCAGGTGGATCGCCTGTTCTGGAAACAGAACCTGATCGCGGAACGCCAGGCGCAGGCGACCCAGCCGCCTATTGCCGTGCCGACAGATGTTGCGCCCGACCCGGCGATGGCATTCCGGGCCGCCTATGCCGAAGGCCATTTCCTGAACGATCAGGAAATGTATCTGATGGCGCGGACCCGGCGGGGCAATATCGGGTTTCATCTGATCACGCCGCTTGAACAGGAAGATGGCCGGATCATTCTGGTCAATCGCGGCTGGGTGCCGCAGGATTTTCGCGATCCTTCGACCCGGCCCGACAGTCTGATTGACGGCAATGTCCGGGTAACCGGCGTGCTGCGCCTGCCGCAGACCCGTCACTGGGTTCAGCCGGAAAACGAACCGCTGGAAAACCAGTGGTTCTTTGTCGATGTCGATGCGATGGCCGAGGATAGCGGGGCGGATCTTGCCAGCCGGTATTATCTTGAACTTGATGAAACCGAAATCCCCGGCGGCTTGCCGATTGGCGGGCAGGCGAAGATCGATCTGCCGAACAATCATCTTGAATATGCGATCACCTGGTACAGCCTTGCGCTTTCGCTGATTGTGATCTTTATTCTGTATCACCGCCGCCCGCAGAAAGATGACGCCGAAAGCTGATCCTTTCTGACGATATTTCCGACTGCCTGACGGAACGCTGCCCGATACCGGTTGCGGCGTTTCGTTTGCCCGGTTTGCCAGATTTTTCCGGTTCCGCCGAACAGGAGTTCCCATGACTGACGCCTATAAATCGCTTGAAGCCCGTTTTCGCCGGATCAATGTTCTGTCCGATATCGGCGGCATGCTGCATTGGGATATGGCGGCGATGATGCCCAATGGCGGGGCCAATGCCCGGTCCGAGCAACTGGCGACCCTTGATGTCATGGCCAACGAACTGATCAATGAACCCGATATGGGCGATCTGATCGAGGCGGCCGGGGGTGAAAACCTTGATGCGTGGCAGAAGGCCAATCTGGCGGAAATGAAACGCAACTGGGTGCATGGCACGGCGGTGCCGTCCGATCTGGTGGAGAAAATGTCACTGGCGGCGACGTCGTGCGAGGTCGCGTGGCGCGGTGCGCGGGCGGATAATGATTTTGCCGGGCTTTTGCCGAAACTTCAGACCGTGCTGGACCTGTCGATTGAGGCAGGCAAGGCCAAGGCCGAGGCGCTGGGCACGTCGGTTTATGATGCGTTGCTGGATCAGTATGATCCGATGATGCGGTCAGATCGGATCGATAGCCTGTTTGCCGAACTTGAAGCGTTTCTGCCCGATTTTACCGCCCGGGTGATCGAACGCCAGAAATCCGAAGCCGCACCGACCCGCCCGACCGGGCCGTTCCCGATACCGGTTCAGAACAAGGTCGGCCTTGATCTGATGAAGGCGGTCGGTTTTGATTTCGAGCATGGCCGTCTGGATATTTCGCATCATCCGTTCTGTGGCGGGATTCCCGATGATGTGCGCATCACGACGCGCTATGACGAAAATGATTTCACATCGGCGATCATGGGGGTTCTGCATGAAACCGGCCATGCGATGTATGAACGCGGATTACCCGGCGCGTGGCGCAATCAGCCGGTGGGCAAGGCACGCGGCATGACCATGCATGAAAGCCAGTCGCTTCTGGTGGAAATGCAGGCCAGCCGGTCGGAAGAATTCCTGACCTATGCCGGGCCGGTCTTCAAGGCGGCGTTTGGCGGTGATGACGGGGCGTGGAATGCAGGCAACCTGCATCGGCTTTATACCCGTGTCGAGCCGGGCCTGATCCGTGTGGATGCCGACGAGGTGACATATCCGGCGCATGTGATTCTGCGGTATCGGTTGGAGCGCGCCCTGATCGAAGGCGACATGAAGCTTGCCGATCTGCCGGGTGCCTGGAACGAGATGATGGGCAAGTTGCTGGGCATTACGCCGCCCGATGACAGGGATGGCTGCCTGCAGGATATCCATTGGCCATCAGGTGCGTGGGGATATTTCCCGACCTATACACTGGGTGCGATGGCCGCCGCCCAGATTTTTGCCGCGGCGAAAAAGGCCAGGCCGGAAATCCCGGCGGCACTGGCGCGCGGTGATTTCAGCCCCTTGATGGGGTGGCTTGGCGAAAATATCCATGGCAAGGCATCGAGCAAATCAACCGACGAGATTCTGATTGAGGCAACCGGTCAACCGCTTGGCGTGGCGGCCTTCAAGGCCCATATGGAAAACAGGTATGGCGGGTGAAACTGATTGATTGGCGGTACTTATCTGCTAGCATCAATCATCCTTCCGGCACAGGTGACGGCAGGCATCCGGCCCCACATCAGGATATTTTGATTTAATGTCCATTTTCCCGGAAGCGTCATGGGAATAACCGACGGCAACAAGAAAGTCATGGACCGGCATGTTTATGCCGCCGGTCAGGTCATTTTTCGGGAAGGAAAACCGGGAAGTGCGGCCTTTGTCGTGCAGGAAGGCCGGGTTGAAATCTATAAGACCATGAATGGTGATGAAGAAGTCATTCTGGGCAGGATAGAAGCCGGGGGCCTGTTTGGCGAATTGGCGCTTGTCGATAACGAGCCGCGCATGGCTTCGGCGCGCGCCTGCGAACGGACGGTCCTGATTGCGATCAATCGCCAGATGTTCGAGAAAAAAATGGCGGCGTCCGACCGCTTCATCAAGGCGGTCCTGCGGATTCTTTTGAATAACTATCGCACCGTGGTGCGCCGTGCCGCCGTGGCCGAGGCCAAGCTCAAGGAACACGGGATCACGCTTGATTGACAGGCCGTCATTCCAGCCGGTTACGCGATATTGCGCAAAGCACGCCTGATCTGCCGGATTGACCCTTGACTATGGCGGCTGTTCCCCTCACTAACTTTCGGTTTGGAGTGTCTTTGTCCGTTAGGGACAAAGTCGCCTGAATGTTGTGAAAGCCCAGTTCAGGAGCACAGGTCGTTGCGTTATGTCAGCACGCGGGGAACCGCGCCCGTTTTGCAGTTTGATGATGTCCTTTTGGCCGGTCTGGCCCGTGATGGTGGATTGTATGTGCCGGAAACCTGGCCGACCTTCACTGCGGATGACATCCGTGCGCTGCGAACCCTGACATATGCCGAAGTTGCCTATAAGGTGATCCAGCCCTTTACGACCGGTTCGGTCGATGATGATGCGCTTAAAACCATTCTTGAAGAAACCTATGCCGGGTTTGATCACGAAGCCGTTGCACCGCTTAAACAGCTTGGTGCCAATGACTGGGTGATGGAGCTTTTCCATGGTCCGACACTGGCGTTCAAGGATTATGCGTTGCAGGTGGTCGGGCGGCTGTTTGACCATGTTCTGGCCAAGCGCGGCGAACGGATCACGATTGTCGGTGCGACATCGGGCGATACCGGGTCAGCCGCGATTGAAGCCTGCCGGGACCGGGAAAATATCGATATTTTCATCCTGCATCCCAAAGGGCGGGTTTCCGAAGTCCAACGTCGCCAGATGACGACGATCCTGTCGGACAATGTGCATAACATCGCGGTCGAGGGATCGTTTGATGATTGCCAGGACCTGGTGAAGGCATTGTTCAATGATCATGCGTTCCGCGACGAGGTCGGTCTTTCGGCGGTCAATTCGATCAACTGGGCGCGGATCATGTGCCAGATTGCCTATTATTTCTGGGCGGGGGTGCAGCTTGGATCGCCGGAACGTGAAATGTCATTTTCCGTTCCGTCGGGCAATTTCGGCAATGTCTATGCCGGATATGCCGCGATGCAGATGGGGCTTCCGATCAAGCAGTTTGTGGTCGGGGCCAACCGCAACGACATTCTCGCCCGCTTTTTCGAAAGCGGGGTGATGAAGATGGAAGGTGTCGAGCCGTCCATCAGCCCGTCGATGGATATTCAGGTCAGTTCGAACTTCGAACGTCTGATGTTTGATCTTTATGATCGTGATGGATTGGCGATTGCCGGGATGCTGACGAAGTTCCGCGAAACTGGAATTATGGAAATGTCGCAGGGGCAGTTTGCCCGTGCACAGGAACATTTCGACGGTTATCGGCTAAGTGACGATGAAACCCGGGCGGCGATCAGGGACGTGCTGGCGACCAGTGGCGAGCTTGTTGATCCGCATTCGGTGATCGGCATTGTCGCCGGGCGTCACTGCAATCGTGACAAATCGGTTCCGATGGTGGCGTTGGCGACTGCACACCCGGCGAAGTTCCCGGATGCGGTCAAACAGGCATCGGGGATTTATCCGGACTTGCCGGCACGGCTGTCTGACCTATATGACCGGCCAGAGAAGGCCGAAACCATGTCCAATGATGTCAGCGCCCTGATGGCGCATGTTCGCGCAAAGCGACGTGCGGCCTGATGACGTGCGACTTCGGACATGATGTGAAACACAGGAGTATAACCATATGACAGTCGAGCTTACCCGGCTTGACAACGGGATGATCGTTGCGACCGACCGCCTTGAGCATGTGCAATCCGTGGCACTTGGTGCGTGGGTTGATGTGGGTGCGCGCAACGAGACGCCTGAAATCAACGGCATTTCCCATATGCTTGAACATATGGCGTTCAAAGGTACGCGGCGTCGTTCCGCCCTTCAGATTTCCGAGGAAATCGAGAATGTCGGCGGGCAGATGAATGCCTATACCTCGCGCGAGAATACGGCCTATTACTGCAAGGTCCTGCATGAAGATCAGGAACTGGCGATTGATGTGATTGCCGACATTTTGCAGAATTCGACCCTTGATGCGAAGGAACTTGAACGCGAACGTCAGGTGATTTTGCAGGAAATCGGGCAGGCCAACGACACGCCCGATGACATCATTTTCGACTATTTCCAGGAAACGGCCCTGCCGGATCAGGCGCTTGGCCGGTCGATCCTGGGCAGTCCGGAAAATGTATCGTCGCTGTCGCGTGATGACCTGTTTGATTTCATGTCGCGCCGTTACAGCCCGAAACGCATGGTGTTTTCGGCATCGGGCAAGGTTGATCATCAGCAGATTGTCGATCTGGTGTCGTCGAAATTCGATAACCTTCCGACGCATGAAGATCATGAAATGGAAGCCCTTCGCTATGAAGGCGGCAACCGGATCGAGCAGCGCGACCTTGAACAGGTGCATGTGATTTTCGGCCTGCCGACGGTTTCGTACACCGATGACAGTTTCTATGATTTGCAGGTGTTCAACACGTTGCTGGGCGGGGGCATGTCTTCGCGGCTGTTCCAGGAAATCCGTGAAAAGCGCGGGCTTGTCTATTCGGTCTATAGCTTCTCGTCACACTATGTCGATGGCGGGCTGTTTTCGATTTATGCCGGCACCGGGCCGAATGACATTGGCGAATTGATGCCGGTGATGTGCGACGAGCTGGTGCGCGCCACGGTCGATTTGACCGAGGAAGAAGTGAACCGGGCACGTGCACAGCTTAAGGCATCGGTCGTGATGGGCATGGAAAGCAATTCCGGCCGTTGTGAAACGCTTGCGCGCCAGATCCAGATTTTCGGTGGCCCGCAAACCATCGAGGAAATCGTTGCCAAGGTTGACGCGGTTGACCTTGAGCGCGTGCGTGCGGCGGGCAAGTCGCTTCTGGGCGGTACGCCGACGGTGACGGCCCTTGGCCCGGTCAAGGGCATGCCGGGTTATGATGACCTTGCGGCACGGCTGCGCGCCTGAGAACGGCGTTTGAGAAGATGAAGGAATGCGGCGCTGCCTTTTGGGTGGCGCCGTTTCTTTTTGCGGCAGATGATCCTGTGGTGTATCCGATAGGAAAGCTCACGGGGATACAGTCCATGCATTACGCATTTGATATTGGTGGATCAAAAATCGAATTCGGGGCGTTTGACGCCAGTGGCGACATCCGGTCCCAGATCAAGGTGCCGACACCCACGCAGGATCGTGATGCCTTTGTCGCGGCGATTGCCGGGCTGATTGCCGATGCCGACCGCGAATTTGGCGAGGACGCCGATATCGGTATCAGCTTTGCCGGGGGACTTGATCCCAAGACCGGGGCGGTGATTTCGGCCAATATTCCGGCGATCAAGGCATGGCCGTTTGGCCCGGAGCTTTCGAAAATCCTCAATCGTGACGTGCGGGTTGCCAATGATGCCGATTGCTTTGCGCTTGCCGAAGCACGTAGCGGGGCGGCCAAGGGCGCGCGAACGGTTTTTGCGATCATCCTTGGCACCGGGGTGGGTGGCGGCATTGTGGTGGATGGGCAGTTCATTGGCGGGCGCAGCGGCATTCGCGGCGAATGGGGCCACGGCAATGATGTTTCCGGTGCGCTGATCCGCCATGGGCTTGCGGGCGTTGTGTGCGGCTGTGGCCGGAACGGATGCCTTGATGCCTGGGGCGGGGCGCGCGGGCTTGAACGGATTTACGGGCAGATTGCCGGGCATGGTGCTGGGTTTGGCACCGGGCAGGAACGGCCAAGTTACGAGATCACCGATGGCTGGCAGGGCGGGGATGCGATGGCAAGCCGCGCGGTGGAGATTTTTGTCGATCTGATCGCGGGAGAGCTCGCGTTGATGGTCAATGTGCTCGACCCCGATTGTGTGCCGGTCGGCGGTGGGCTGGCATCTGAAAGCCGCCTGATTGCGATGATTGATGAGGCGGTCCGCAAACGGGTGCTGGGTCGCTATGACGCGCCGCTGGTGGTGCCGGGCCATTACAGCCGCGATGGCGGGCTTCGCGGGGCGGCGATGCTGCATCTTCTGGCTGGCGGGGCGGGTGTATGACAACCGCAACAAAACCGCTTCTGGAAATCTGTGTTGAAAGTTTTGACGATGCGATGGTGGCCGCGCGCGCCGGGGCGGATCGCATTGAATATTGTGCTGCCCTTGCGGTTGGCGGGGTGACGCCAAGTGCCGGGGCGATGGCCCCTTTGCGCGATATTCCCGTGCCCTGCCGGGTGATGATCCGGCCCAGGCCCGGCGATTTCATCTATGGCGCGTCTGACGTGGCGGTGATGAAACGCGACATCGCCCTTGCCCGCGACCATGGGGCAGAGGGGATCGTGATTGGCGCGGCGATGCCAGACGAGCGGCTTGATCGCGACATGCTGGCCGATCTTTTGTCCGTGGCGGGCGGGCTTGGCGCGACATTGCATCGGGTGTTTGACGCGGTGCCCGATCCGTTTGACGCCCTTGAAGGTGCCATCGACCTTGGCTTTGACCGCATCCTGACATCAGGCCAGCAGCCAACCGCCGAACAGGGAGCCGACATGATTGCGCGCCTGATCACACAGGCAGACGGTCGGATCACGATCCTGCCCGGATCGGGCATCACGCCGGAAAATGCGGCAAAATTGCTGCGCAAAACCGGGGCGGTGGAGCTGCACGCATCGTGCAAGAAAGCCAATCCGGCGGGGGACGGTTACGCCGCCGGACGGGTGGAGACCGATGGGGAGATTGTGCGGGGGCTTAAGGTGGGGATGGGTAGATAAAAGAAAACCGCTTTGAGGAAAACCTCAAAGCGGTTTGTCTTGGCTGGGGCGGTAGGATTCGAACCTACGGTACACGATACCAAAAACCGATGCCTTACCACTTGGCCACGCCCCATCAGCGTGTGTGGCGCGGAAAATAGCGTTCCCCGCGCCGGAGTGCAACCCTCTATTTGAACCTTTTTTTGCCGGGGATTTAGGCCGGGAAGGATGCGCCGATTTGTGCGCGTGCGCGATCGTCCGCGGTTTGAATTCCGGTGGCCTGTACCCACCAGTCGGGCTGGCTTTCGGCGATGGCGTTCGCCGCGCGTTCCGCCTGATCGACGGTGTCATAAATCGCAAAGCAGGTCGCCCCGCTGCCTGACATGCGGGCCAGTAAACAGCCGTCTTCGCGGGCCAGCGCATTTAGCACGTCGCAGATTTCGGGCAATATGCCCGATGCCGGAAGGGTCAGGTCGTTGCGGCAGTCCTGAAGGGCGGCGGCAAGCGATGCCCCGCTGTTAAACTTTGCCGTGCGATCCCACAGGTTTTCGTCGGTAAAAGCGGCATCGCGCGCGGCAAAGATTTCGGGCGTTGAAACTGCCTTGCCCGGATTGACCAGCACCAGTGACAGGCTGGGCAATTCAGGCAGGTCAATCAGTTTTTCGCCGATGCCCTGCATCAAAACGGTTTTGCCATATAAACAAACCGGCACATCGGCCCCGAGTTTAAGGGCGAGTTTTTCAAGGGCGTCGGTCAGGATATCAAGCTGCCACACCCGGCAGAGCACGCGAAGGGCGGCGGCGGCATCCGCTGATCCGCCGCCGATGCCCGATGCGACGGGCAGGTTTTTTTCAAGTGTGAGATCGGCACCCTGTGTGACATTCGCCTCGGCCCGGAGCAGGCGGGCAGCACGCAGGATCAGGTTGTCTTCGATATTGCCGGTGGCAAGGTCACCCGCCATCGGGCCGGTGATCGAAAGGGTGAGTTCGGCATCATCGCGCGCGGTTGCGGTAATCACATCGCCGCAATCGGCAAAGCAGACGAGGCTATCAAGCAGGTGATAGCCGTCATCGCGTTTGCCGGTGACATGCAGGAACAGGTTCAGCTTGGCCGGGGCCGGTTCGGTATGGGTCGAAGACATATGCCCGATATCCCCGATCAATCAGTTTGCGGCAACCGCACCAACAAGGGGTGTTTTGCCTTCAAGCTTGGCCTGAACATCGGCGCGCAGTTCTTCGGTCGGGTTGAAGGAAAGCGCACGGTGCCATTGGAAACGGGCTTCGTGGAAGCGGCCGATCTGCCAATAGGCATCGCCCAGATGATCATTGATGGTCGGATCATCGGGTTTGAGTTCAACCGCCTTTTCAAGCTGTTCGACGGCATCGTCATAACGGCCAAGCTTGTAATAGACCCAGCCGAGACTATCGATGATGTAGCCGTCATCAGGTTGCAGTTCGACCGCGCGTTTGAGCATGTCTTCGGCCTGATCGAAGTTTTTGCCCATATCGACCCAGCTATAGCCAAGATAGTTCATGACATAGGGCTGATCGGGTTCAAGTTCGAGCGCCTTGAGGAAGTCGGCCTCGGCCTTTTGCCAGTTTCCGGCGCGTTCATAGGCAATGCCGCGACGATAGAGCAGACGCCAGCCGACAGCATCGGCCCCGCCCAGACGTTCAATCGCCCGGTCATAGGCATTGGCCGCACCGGCGAAGTCCTGATCAAAGCGGAGGATATCGCCAAGCTGGATCAGGGCATCGGGACGATCCCCGCGTTCATTGACCATGGTTTCGAGAAGGGCAATGGCGTCGTCGGTTTTGCCAAGCTGTTCATAGCTTGAGGCGGCGCGCAGGCGCGCGTTCCAGCTGTGCGGGGATTCTATGGGGATCGATTGATAGACAATGATCGCCGCGTCAAAGCGTTTCTGGATTTCCATGATTTCGCCGACCAGAAGGCGGGTTATGTCATCACCGGGGCGCAGCGACAGCGAAAAGCGCGCCATGAGCAGGGCCGGATCAACCGCGTTTTCCTGACTGAGCAGGGTCGCGATATCAAGATATGCCTCGGCCAGACCCGATGCCGGGGTCACAACCGTGCTGGTTGGTGGTTCGCCCTTTGCCAGACGGTCAAGGTGATAGGGCATCGCCAGCGACTGCGGATGGCGATCCATATAGCTTTCATACAAAAGCGATGCCTTTTGCGTCTGGCCTTTGCGTTCGTAGACGGAACCGAGTGCCTCGGCCGCGCGGAGCGGCGCATCGGCCGGATCGCCATAGGCGCTGGCAAGGGCGACTTCGGCGGCGTTCAGGTCATTGAAATAGGCAAGGATCAGGCCGCGATGATATTCCGACAGCGGATTGAGCGAACCGTTGCCCTGCAATTCGTTAAGGGCGGTCATGGCGTTTTGCGGCTGATCAAGGCCGGTATAAAGCCATGCCTTGGCGAGCGGCACGATCAGCGATGTGATCCCGCGTTGCGGCAGGGTTGATACGGTATCAAGGGCGGCCTGATAATCCTGATCGCGGATTTCGGCATCCATGACGGCCATCACGGCAAACAGGTCTTCGGGATTTTCATCGACCAGTATGCGGGCAATCGGTTCCGCGTCCGCAATGCGGCCTTCGGCAATCAGGGCCAGAAAGGCGCGGCGGCGCAGATCATCGTTGCCCGGGTCGATTTCATGGGCGCGCAGCAGATAGCGTGAAGCATAATCCGTGCGGTTTTCAATCTGGGCGGCCTTGCCGGCAAGGAAGTTGCCAGAGAAGCTGTTGCTTTGCGGATAATCGAACTCGGCACGGTCGGCGCGCTGCGACATGGTGCCACAGGCCGAAAGGGCAAGAGCCGTCATCGGAATGACGATGTTTAACAGATGGCGTTTCAAAAACTTGTCCTGCGTCTGCAATTCGCAACCGGCCGCATTTTTTGCCTTCAATGCGGGCCACTAACTTTTGTTGAGCTAACCCTAACTAGTCGGCAAATATAAGGCAAAACATTTGCCATTTCGCGCAACCGGTCATGAGCCAGCATACGTGATTGTACGATGACTTCCCACAGGTGGTTGCGCAAAGCCAGAAACGTTCTCGTGATGGGTCCTGACCCTAGCAGTAAAGCGGGCGTTTGGCCGGAACATCAAGCTGCGGCACGATGATGTCGCGCGCCTGTTTGGTGAATTGCGATTTCTGGCCGACCGGGGCGACATATTCGAGGATCGACATTGCCCTGTCGGTGCCAAGCGCACGGGCCAGAACCCATCCCGCCAGATATTGCGACGACAGGCAGCCGCCACTGGTGACGATATTGCCCTGCGCGACCAGCGGGCGGTCTTCAAGGACCGTATCGGTACGCGCCAGAAGGGATCGGGTTTTGGTATCCGTGGTGATGGTTGCGGGCAGAAGGCCCAGTTTATGCAGGAACAGCACACCCGAACATTGCGCCCCGATCATCTGGCGTGACGGATCAAGGTTGATCTGTGCCATCAGGTCGGGATCATTGATATGATCGCGGGTGTGGATGCCACTGCCAAACAGGACGACATCGGCGGTGGCGGTAAAGGATAACGGTTCCTGTATCGTGACTTCGACCCCGTTCATCGAGGTTACGGACTGGCCCGTGCCGGTAATGACGGCACGAAGGCCATTGCCCCTGGCCCGGTTCAGGATCGAGAGCGCGACAAAACTGTCGAGTTCGTTAAAACCATCAAGCGTTACAATCGCGATTTCCATCACACTTTCATTTCTGGTGCCGCCGGATCATTTGCTGTGCAAGATTGATGTGGTGATTGATTTCGATTTCATCCATGACTGTGTCGCGCATTTATACTGTGCTGATAACGGGCGACCGGCCCTTGATCCGCTGATGTTGTCCAAGATGCTGTTTATCGGCTATCTGTTTGGCATTCGATCAGAGCGGCAATTGATGCGCGAGATCAAGGTCAATCCGTCCTATTGCTGGTTCCTGTATCTTCGCCTGACCGAGAGGGTTCCCGATGCCAGTACTACCAGTCAGAACCGGGGCACCGCTTCAACGACAGCGATATCTGTCAGGAGATTTTCGACGAGACTGTCGAACAGGGGATCCGGGCAGGCCTGATTGATGGCACCGTGCTTTACAGTGACAACTCACACCTTAAAGCTCAGTAAACAACTTGAATATCCACCCAGGATCAATGCCCATCGATGCTCGCAAGGGAAAATCCTCGGTACAACACCACCAACAGGTCCGCATATCAAGAATACAAGAGCACTCCTGCGATCTGGGAAACCTGTCCGCTACGCGATGCCTGCACGCAAAGCTGCAATCACACCAAAGTCGTGACAGGCCATGTCTTGCAGTACAGCCTTGAAAAGATCCCTGCCAACCGGCTCAGCCCTTGGGGAAAACGGATTTATGAGAGATACCGGGGGACGATAGAGCATCCTCTCCAAAAAGACACGGTCTCATAAAAAACGAACCCCGACAAAAATGACGGGGTCCGTCCGCAGTCTGAGCGGTCAGCCGACCGCTCCGTCATTTCATTTACTCGCTGTTGTTAACAGGGACCTAGTGGGCGCGCATCCGGTCGACATACTCCTTGAGCTGGCGGCGCGCGGCCTGATAGCTGTTTTTGAGCGCGATATAGACATCCTCATGGGCATGATCGGCACTATCGCGCTTAACCATAATCTCCTTACCCGGCACATTAATTCCGAAATGAACCGCATAGCGGTTTCCCTGTGCGTGGGATGCATGGGGTCTTTCCACGATGACATGACAACTTGTCATGCGGTCGAAGGTTTCTTCCAGTTTTTGCACCTTGAAGCGGATACGCTCGTCCAATGCATCTGATTGATCAACATCACGGTAGGTGATTTGAACGGGAACCTTCATATTGCGGCCTCCTGTTATAGAGCCTGAGACATTCACAAGGCATTGCACCTTGCAATTATCCGAAACGTTTGCCGTTTCGGGGCAGGACAGGACCCAAGACAACTTCCAGCAGCCTCGCGCCCTGTAATGAAACCGTCTTTTTATATACTTAGGATACAGGGCTTGCGCTGCAAGATGCGTTGACGCATATCAAGCACTGCCTGACGGTTGCCAAATCGGGACCTGATCGCGCAAATTGCACATAGTGGATTGAAATTACAGGAGAACACAGAGGTCATGACGGAAGAAAAAATGCGGTTCGAGGCTGAAGTCAGCCGCCTGCTCGATATCGTTGTCCATTCGCTTTATTCGAACAAGGACATCTTCCTGCGCGAGCTCATATCGAATGCATCGGATGCCTGCGACAAGCTGCGCTACGAGGCGATTGCCAAACCGGAACTGCTCGCCGGTGATTCGGAATTCAAGGTCCGCCTGCTGACCGACAATGTCCGCAATGTTCTAACGATTGCCGATAACGGGATCGGGATGAACAAGACCGACCTGATCGAAAACCTTGGCACGATTGCCAATTCCGGAACGGCAAAATTCGTCGAAGCACTGTCGAAATCTGACAAGGCCAAGGATGTAGACCTGATCGGTCAGTTCGGCGTCGGCTTCTATTCTGCCTTCATGGTCGCGGGTCAGGTCGAAGTCGTCACGAAAAAGGCCGGTGAAGATCAGGCGTGGAAATGGTCATCGGATGGCAAGGGCGAATACACTATCGCCGAAGCCGAAATGGAAGGCCATGGCACCCAGATCACCCTGCATCTGACCGATGATTTCAAGGAATTCACCGAAGAACATCGTCTGCGCCATATCGTCAAAACCTATTCCGATCATATCGGCATCCCGGTTGTGCTGATGAAGGCGGACGGCAATGACGAAACCCTGAACGAGGCATCGGCACTCTGGACCCGTCCGAAGTCCGACATCACCGACGAACAGTACAAGGAATTCTACAAACACAATTCGCATGCCTTCGACGATCCGTGGAAAACCATCCACTATCAGGCCGAAGGTGCGATTGAATATACCGGCCTTCTGTTCCTGCCGACCATGCGCCCGTTCGATCTTTATGATCCGGCGCGCAAAGGCCATCTGAAACTTTATGTCCGCAAGGTCTTCATCACCGAGGGCGCGGATGATCTGCTGCCGCCTTGGTTGCGGTTTGTGTCCGGTGTTGTCGACAGCCAGGATCTGCCGCTGAACATTTCGCGCGAAATGCTGCAACACAATCCGGTCCTGACCAAAATCAAAAACGGCCTGACCAAAAAACTCCTGTCCGAACTTGAAACCGCATCGAATAAAGACTCGAAAGGCTTCGAAACCTTCTGGGAAAACTTCGGTTCTGTGGTCAAGGAAGGCCTGTATGAGGACTACACCAACCGCGACCGCATCCTGAAACTGGCACGCTTCCGTTCCACCCATTCCGATGGCTGGACAACGCTTGCCGACTATGTCACCCGCATGAAGGATGGCCAGAAGGCGATCTATTATATCAGCGGTGAAGACGTCGATGCGCTGAAACGCAGCCCGCAGCTTGAAGGCTTTGCCGCCAAGGGGATCGAAGTCCTGCTGTTGACCGACCCGGTGGATGAATTCTGGTTGCCATCCGTTGGCCAGTTTGAAGAAAAAGACTTCAAATCGGTCACCCGTGGCGGTGCAGACCTTGCCGACGTCAAATCCGATGACAAGGATGATGCCAAGGACGACAAGAAAGACGATGCGGCATCCGATGCATCGCTTGATGCCCTGATTGCCTCGATCAAGATTGCACTTGGCACCAGCATCAAGGACGTCCGTGAATCAGATCGCCTGACCAGTTCTGCCTGCTGCCTGATTGCCGATGAAACCGGTATGGATTTGCGGATGGAACGCCTGATGAAGCAGCACAACCGTGTTGACGAAATCAGCCCGCGCATCCTTGAAATCAACCCGAAACACAGCCTGATCAAAAAGCTGTCGGACATTGCCATCAAGGACGCCAAGGCCCCGATCCTTAATGACGCCGCCCTCCTGTTACTTGATCAGGCCCGTATCCTCGAAGGCGAAGCCCTGCCCGACCCGGTCAGCTTCGCCCGACGCCTTGATCTGGTGATGGAAAAAGGTCTCGGTAGCTAGGCTTTCTCTGCCCACACCGTACAAAAGATGGCGGCGCGTCGATGGACGCGCCGCTTTCTTTTTGGCTATAACACCGAAACCGGCAAAGGCCATCAAAAGCCGAACAGGGAACGAAGCGACCATGAAACGACTTGAAAACCGGATTTGCATCATAACCGGTGCGGCGCGCGGCATTGGCGCTGCGATTTCAACAGCCTTTATCAAAGAAGGTGCTGACGTCATAGCAACTGACCGAGACGAAGGCGCGCTTCTGGCATTTGCCAAGGAGACAGGTTGTAAAACCATGCGCCTTGATGTCGGCAACGAGGATGACTGGCAAAAACTTGCCGATGCCTATCCGACCATTGATGTCATGGTCAACAATGCCGGCATTACTGGTTTTGAAGACGGCATCGTCGCACATGATCCGGAAAATGCATCACTTGCCGACTGGCGCGCAGTCCATCAGGTTAATCTTGACGGTACATTTATGGGGTGTCGCTACGCCATCAGGGCCATGCGCCAGCGTAAATCGGGCTCGATCATTAATATTTCATCGCGCTCGGGAATGGTTGGCATTCCGGCTGCGGCGGCCTATGCCTCGTCCAAGGCGGCCATTCGCAATCACAGCAAAACTGTCGCGCTATATTGCGCACAACAGGGTTACAATATTCGCTGCAATTCAATCCATCCCGCCGCCATTCTGACACCGATGTGGGAACCGATGCTTGGCAACGGTCCGGGTCGCGATGCTCGCATGGCAGCCCTTGTCGCTGATACACCGGCCAAGCGTTTCGGCACCCCGGACGAAGTCGCGGCACTTGCCGTTTTGCTGGCATCGGATGAAGCCACTTACATGACGGGAACGGAACTGACAATTGATGGTGGATTGCTGGCCGGTTCGGCGGCAACGCCGGGATAATGTAAACGAGCATGAAATGAAGCATCGCCCGACATTTTAAGCCCGTCACTTTACGATTATGTCATGAAGTTTGCGCCATAGTGCGACACGAACATGTATGCGACCGATAGACTCAGGATGCAAAACCGATGATGAACTGGCAAAAATTGCTGTCGCCTGAACGTCTGGGCACACGACATTCAAGCGTCGGTGCGTTCGGTCGATCCGATTTTCACAAGGATTACGACCGGATCATTTTTTCGTCGGCATTCCGGCGTCTGCAACGCAAGACGCAGGTTCATCCGCTGCCTGAAAACGACAATGTCCATACCCGCCTGACCCATAGCCTTGAAGTATCCTGTGTTGCACGGTCCATGGGACTTATGGTCGGCCATCAGCTGGCGGAAAAGGGACATCTGCCCGACGGAATTGAACCCGATCATATGGCCGCCATTGTTCAGGCCGCCGCCCTTGCCCATGACATCGGCAATCCGCCATTCGGCCATGCCGGGGAATATGCTGTTCGTCAGTGGTTTCTGGATGCCGATCCCAAATATCTTGCGCCGTTGTCGGAGGCCGAACGCGCCGATCTGACCACCTTTGAAGGCAACGCACAGGGGTTCAGGTTACTGACCCATAAACGAAGCGGCCTTTATGACGGCGGCATGCGCCTGACCTATGCGACGCTGGCAAGTTTTGTAAAATATCCGTGGTCGGCGATTGGCAGTCCCTATCCTGAAAAAATGAAATTCGGTGCATTTCAGCGTGAAATGGATTTGCTGACCGAAGTCGCCGATGCCACCGGCCTGATCCGCACCGGGGCGCAATCATTTTGCCGTCATCCGCTGGTTTATCTGGTCGAGGCGGCCGATGATGTCTGTTATGCCCTGATTGATATAGAAGACGGTGTGGAGCTGGAACTGGTCGATTTCAGCGTCTTTGAAAACCTGTTATTGCCCTGCATCCCGGGCGACATTCCCGCCGAATATCACCGTGAAACCAACATCCGGCGCAAGATGACCTTCCTGCGCGGCAAGATCATCACCGGCCTGCTCGATGCCCTGACCGATGCCTTTGTCTTGCGCGAGGAGCAGTTGCTGAACGGGGCAGTCGATGGTGATCTTCTGTCCTGTGCCGATGGTCCGTTCAACGAAATGATCGCGACCGCCAAACAGTTTTCCGAAAAGCAGATCATTCTGAACCGGCGCAAAGTCCAGATCGAGGTCGGCGCATTTGCCTGCCTTGAAACACTGCTTGATACCTTCTGCAAGACAGCACTTGAAATCCATCAGGCCAAGGATGACGCAGAGCTTTCCTATCGGACCGGGCGGGTTCGCGAACTGATCGGCAATGATTCAATGCCGGTCGGTGCACCGCTTTACAACCTGTATCTGACGATCCTGGATTACATATCGGGCATGACCGATGACTTTGCCGCCCGCCTTGCGCGTGATATCGGCGGCGGGCAGCATTGATGCCAGACAGCAATCCTGACTGCCGGTCGAAAGCATAGGAAAGCGGGGCGATGTGGTTATTTGCACCTTTTATCGGCCGCTATCGCAGGCGTTTGGCTTTTCTGGCGGGCGCAGGACTGGCAGCCATCGTTTACGGGTTGGTTGAACAAAGCACCCGACCGGAAGTGCAGGCATGGTACTGGCCCGGAATTGCTGGCTTTGTCACATTTGTGATCACACGCTTTACCGTCTCACAACTGATATCCCGGTTTATCGGCGGTGTTCGCCGCCACATGCATTAACAAAAAAGCAGGCCCGAAGGCCTGCCTTTCAGATGCAATGCGGTTACCCGCCAATCATCAGAATACCTCAACGCGTTGCCGGGATTTAACCCTGCCCACCGCCCATGGCCTGACTGATTTTTTTGTCGGTATTGTACTGGCTCAGCGCATAAACTGCCCAGATCGCCGCCGGAATCCAGCCCAGAAGAGTAATCTGAAGGATCAGGCAGATGATGCCGGCGATTGGCCGCCCGATGGTAAAGAACAACAACCACGGCAGCAGAAGTGCGATGAGTAACCGCATGAATTCATCCTCTTTGTTGTGTCGGCTTACATGCCGTCTTCAAATTTGACTGTAACGACCCTGTTGCCCTGTTCGGCGACCCCATCGGCCGTCGGAACCGGTACATTGGCCTCACCACTGATGCTGATGGCAAGCTTGCTTGGGCTGATACCATGATCACGCAATGCCTTGACCACCGCATCGACACGCGATTTGGCAAGCATATCGTTATACATCGCATCCCCGGCACGGTCAGCATATGCTGTCAGACTGATCATTTTCGGATCGTATTTTTCATATGCCTCGACAATTCCGGTCACGACCGGCATTGCCTTGTCACCCAGAACAGCACTGTCGAACGCGAAATAGATATTCATCGGTTCGGGCATCATCATTGGCGCGGCTTTGGCCATGCTCTCCGATGGGGCGATATCGGCCTGAACGATGGCAAGTGCCTGATAGAAAGCCGCACGGCAATTGTCGATATCTTCCTGCTGGATGTTTTCTTCAAGTTCCTGCATCCAGCAATCGAATCCGACCTGCGTACGCCCGGCCGCCTGTGGCGACTTGTCACGACCGCCGGCGTCGAATGCTGCCATCATATCGGCACGTGCAACGCTGATTTCCGACAGGCCATTTTCCGGCAGATCACGGTCTGCCAGCGGTTGTGGACCTGTATCCTGTCCCATTGCCGCCATTTTCGCGCGGTTGGTGAAGTAACGTGCATCCACCCAGTCCGCCTCTTCATATTCTGCCTGGGCAAGATCGGAATAACCCTGATGAAGGGCTGCGTCGAATGCCGAACCTTCATCGGCCATCCCGCGAACGCCCGGAATGTCCATATTGGCGCAGGCACCAAGAAATGCCGCAGCGGAAACAGCGAAAAGCAGTTTAGCTCTCATTGGTCTTCACTCCTTGTCTGGATGACGACAATAATGATCCCAATCCCAATCATTTTGTTTTCAGGATGCGCAACCAACCGGTTTATCCGGCTTGATGGCAAACGCCCCTGTGACCGGCACAAGATGCCGATCCGTATTTGGCGGTGCAAATCGTTGTCGATGACCAGATCGGAAAAGTGACCCGCCCCCGAAAATAACCTTGTTCGGTTCGCTTTACCAACAGGGCTCCCCAAGACGACACCGGCCTTTAGTGAAATGTTTCCACACCCCAAAATATATGGAAACCAAATTCATGAAAAAAAGCAGGGGGATAGAGAAAATCGCACATCAGTAATATGCGGACTATCCTTATGCCGTGCGGTCAGGCCGTGAATTCGTTCCTAAAAAGAAAACGGAAGAAGCGATAACCGCTCCTTCCGCCAAGGCATTGATTATACGGATATTATTGAAATATCCCGTAATTCTGGTTCCGAGTCCCGTTATTCGGACGAACCGCCAAACAGTCCCTTGACCGCATCACCAACGGCACCCGCACCGTCCTTGACCACGCCGCCGGTTCCGGTTGCAGCACCGCCAATCAGTCCGGTGACACCTTTGCCAAGGTCACCGACCCCTTGCAAAAGTCCATCAACATTCAGGCTGGCAACCGATTTGAACACTGCAGTGTTAAGGGCGGTGATGATTTCCTCGGCAACTTGCGCCGGGGTTGCCCCGCCTTCTTCCTTGCCAATGTCCTTCAGGTGAATTTCCGGAAGCCCCGAGGACAGCTTTTTGCCCTTCAGCATCGCAGCCGATACGCTGACATTGCCATTGCGAACATAAACATTGTCGATCACGACCTTGGTGCCGGTGCCATCATCCGCCGCCGTATCCGCGTTACCGCCATCGGCACCGCCCGCACCCGTCGGGCCAGACATACGCTGGACAAAGCTTTCGACATTACGCTGAATGGTAGCAATATTTGACGATCCCTGCCCCAATTCGTAGGTCACGCTTGGTTCATCAACGATCACTTCGATAATACGAATGGTATCGCTGGTAAGGGTTGAACCATCCAGCCGGACCGAAATATTGCCCAGCGAAAAGGCATAGTCGGTTTCAAAACCATCCGGGTTCCCGACAACCAGCCCGCCAATTGATGCCGTGTTCTGGGTGGTTTCAATCTTGACGTTGTCCACCGTCACATCGGCCAGCGTCACACGTGTGCCCGCCTCTTCAATGGTTGCTTTGACGATACTGTCGAGATTGACATAGACATAAACAAGCCCGGCAACGACCAGCAAAATGATGGCTGCCAACGCGATAAGGATCTTTTTCATTGCCCGTATCCTGCTTTTTGTTTCATCGGGATAAAATTGTTTAAAGAATTGGGGACGGTTGTGTCCTGTTTCAATCAGAAGCTTCACCCCGGCAAGCTCCCTGATCAAGTCATTTTAGATGAAAAAACAGCGGACTGGATAAATCCGGCCCGCTGTTTGATGCTGAGAAAAACGGTGTTCAGATATTAAATTCGACAACCACCGGTGCATGATCGGATGGTTTTTCCCAATCCCGGGCAAGGTCATAGACCGATGCCGTGCGCACCGTTCCGGCCATATTCGGCGTCATCCAGACATGGTCCAGACGACGTCCCTTGTTGCTTGCCCGCCAGTCGCGTGAACGATAGCTCCACCAGCTAAACAGCTTTTCCGGTTCTTCAACGATTTCACGCACCGAGTCCACGAAATCACCGGATTTACGGAATGCTTCGAGTTTTTCAACTTCAATCGGTGTGTGGCTGACAACTTTCAAAAGCTGCTTGTGCGACCAGACGTCATTTTCCGACGGGGCAATATTGAAATCCCCGACCAGAATGGCCTTGCGATCCGGGTCGGCAACCCGGCGTTCCGCCCACCAAGCGGTCATTTCATCAAGGAAGGAAAGTTTGTGGGCGAACTTTTCATTGATCGTCACATCCGGTTCATCGCCCCCGGCCGGAATATAGAAATTATGCAGCTCGACCCCGTTTTCAAACGCCACCATGCAATGACGGCGATCTTCCTTGCCGCAGAAATGCTTGATGTCGACTTCCGCAAACGGTAACCGCGACAGGATCGCGACACCGTTATAGCTTTTCATGCCGTGGTTATGGCGATGAATGTAGCCGGCGGCTTCAAATGCTTCGTGGGGGAAATGCTCGTCCGGGCATTTCAGTTCTTGAAGACACAGCGCATCGGGTTGTTGTTCTTCTAAAAACTTTATGACCTGTTCGATGCGCAATCGAACGGAATTGATATTCCAACTGACGATTTTCAAAACGGACTCCGTTTCCTGATGAGGTGAATTGGGCCCTGACCCTTTAATCCCGGTATCTCGATATCCTGATGCTATTTCAGCGTGACCGACAGTTCCGCAACACCAGCAATGACAACATCCATGCGATCACCGCGAACCACCTGACCGACACCTTCGGGCGTTCCGGTAAACAGCAGATCGCCAGCTTTAAGTTCGATCAGCGTCGAAAGATGCACCAGCGCATCAACCATCGGCCAGATCATCTTGGCCGTGGTATCATCCTGTTTGACCGATCCATTGACCGACAGTTTAAGATTGGTTGCCTGCGGATCACCGGCATCGGACTTGGGCCGGATTGCCGAAATCGCAGCACAATCATCAAAGGACTTTGCCATATCCCATGGCAAACGACGGTCCTTAAGGCCGGCCTGCACATCACGGCGGGTCATATCAAGGCCCGCGGCATATCCGAAAATGGCGGCTTCAACCGCTGCACGATCCAGATTCTTGCCCCCCGCACCAAGGGCAACAACCAGCTCGCCCTCGTAATGCAGGTCTTCGGTACCCGACGGATAGGCAAGATCGCCATTCCCGACTTTAAGGCAGTCGGTCGGCTTCATGAAGATGCAGGGCGGGGTATCGGCCGGGTCGGAGCCCATTTCGCGTACATGGTCGGCATAATTCTTGCCAATGCAGAAGATGCGATTGACCGGGAAAAGCTGATCCGAATTCTGCACCGGAACGGTAACAAGTTTGGCAGCAGGAAAGACGAAACTCATGGTGGCCCCCTGAAGGAAATCCTGATGGAAATATTGTCCTTAGTGATAACCAAGCCACCAACAAATTGAAATGGCCGAGAAATAAAAACAGAACACATCCTGACAATTCATGACAGGAGCTCACCCTAAACAAAACGACCCGCCATCTGGCGGGTCGCTTAATACCATTTAATACCGTCGAGAAAGCAGATTAAAGCAATCCTTCAATTACCCGATCCGGCGGCGTGTGACCATCAACAAAGGTCTTGATATTGATCAGGACCTTTTCGCCCATATCAACGCGCCCCTCGATGGTAGCCGACCCCATATGCGGCAGCAAAACAGCGTTCTGCAGCTCAAGCAATTTCGGGTTTACGGCCGGTTCATGTTCGAACACGTCAAGCCCGGCCCCGGCGATCTCTCGATCAGCCAGCATGCGGGTCAGTGCCGGTTCGTCAACAATCTCGCCACGCGCCGTGTTGACCAGAATGGCATGCGGCTGCATCAGTTTAAGGCGACGGGCCGACAGTAAATGATAGGTTGCCGGGGTGTGCGGGCAGTTGACCGACACGATATCAACATGCGCCAGCATCTGATCCAGGCTTTCCCACCAGGTCGCATCCAGTTCCGCCTCGGTATCGGGATGAACACGACGACGGTTATGGTAATGCACCGACAGGCCAAAACCTTTGGCACGGCGCGCCAATGCCCGGCCGATGCGCCCCATGCCAACAATGCCAAGCCGCTTGCCCCAGATACGATGCCCCAGCATGGATGTTGGCGCCCAGCCACTCCATTCGCCGCTGCGGATCATGCGTTCGCCTTCGGCAACACGGCGCGAAACCGCAAGGATCAGCGCCATCGTCATGTCGGCGGTGTCTTCGGTCAGGACATCGGGTGTGTTGGTCACGGTGATGCCGCGCGACCGTGCGGTTTGCAGATCGACATGGTCAACACCCGTCCCGAAATTGGCAATCAGGCGCAAATTCGGCCCCGCATGGGCAAGCACGGCGGAATCGATCCGGTCGGTTACCGTCGGGACAAGGACATCTGCCTGTTTGACCGCTTCGATCAGTTCGGGCTTGGACATCGGCACATCGTCGATGTTCAGGCGCGCATCAAACAGTTCCATCATGCGGGTTTCAATCGCTTCCGGCAGTTTGCGGGTCACGATGACGAGCGGTTTTTTCTTGGTCATCTGCCGTTCCTATGCGGTCTTTTAACTCTTTTGCTGACAAGATGGGTTTCATGCGCCAAATGCGCTCTTGCCGCAATGCAGTGATGCCACGGCACAGGGTATTAAAGCAAGAATTTTGACGTCATTTTTGTAATTTTATTTCTTAAAGACTGAGGTTCGCCGATTTCCGGCAGCAGAAGAAAGAGCAGGGAAAACCGTCAAAATGCCGCGGATCAGCCGTAAATTCCTTCATACTTTTATCGCCATGTTGATCCTTGGCAGCCTTGTCGCACCGATTGTCGCCAGCGCACAGGAGTCAGGTCTGCCGATCCCGCGCTTTGTTGCGTTGCGATCAGATAAGGTTCACCTGCGATCCGGACCCGGTCTGCGATATCCAAAGGTCTGGATTTATCAGCGCCGCAACATGCCGATGGAAGTGATTTCGGAATTTGACACCTGGCGCAAGGTTCGCGATTGGGAAGGCAGCGAAGGATGGGTACATCAAAGCCTTTTGCTTGGATCGCGCCATGTGATTGTTACCGCCGACACCATCACGCTTTATTCCGCAGCCGATGAAAATGCGCGCAAGATCGCCCTGATTTCCAATTCCGTCATCGGCAAGATCGAAACCTGCCCGCGTTCTGTTGACTGGTGCCAATTACAGTTTGGCGATTTCGAGGGATGGGCACCGCGACAGGGTTACTGGGGCATCTATGACGGTGAATATATCGAATAGAGGTCTTTTTACGTCTCTGTCAGGGGCAAGGACAAGAACATCAGGCTTCTATCGACACACGCGATCCGCTGGTCCCACTCGCACCACCTGCCCCGCCGCCTGACGAAGCCCCACCAATTCCAGTGCCACCACCGTTGCTGTCATAGCCACCAAACCCGGTGGATAGAGGCGGATTACTGTTATTTGTTCGTGCATCCGGCGTGAAGTATTCCGTATCATCCCGGTCAAACGGATCCGCGTTTGGATCATAGGCAAACGGATCATCCCGTTCGGTAACAGGTTCTGGCCGCGGTTCTGGCAGGCTGATGCCCCCAACGGTCACGGTCTGGTCCTGCAACCGTGCGGATACCTCGCCAAGATAGCCCTGGAATGCCTCTATAATTCCTGATCGTGCCTGATCGGTGATGTTTGGCTCAGCGGCGGCAAGCTGCGCCTGAAGGATATTATCCCCCGCGACCTGCGAAACGCGGCTGCGATCTGCGGCACCGGCAATGCTTTGACGATCCGCCTGTAACGACAGTTCCCGGCTGGAAAGGGCTTCCTGCGCGGCATCGACAAGATCACGCGCATTCGAAACTGCCGCATCATCCGAAACATCAATGACGGATAAGCCGGTGGCCAGTCCCTCGGTACCAGATGCAAACAGTTCGACATTCAGGCGATCACTGGATGTCGTGCTGGACCCGATCTGCAATTCAATTGTTCGGTCACTAATAAGCAGATCTTGACCATCGTAATTGCTGCTGGCCGCAATATCGTTGATCTGTTCGAGATAATCCTGAATCTGTGATGAAATAAATGCGCGCTCGGTCCGCGAAAGCGATGAATTGTTTTCAACGCTGGTGACCAGCGTATCAATCTCATCAAGAACCGAACCGATCCGCGAAAGATCGTTGGCAGCGACATCAAGAAGATCATCTACGCGCCCAAGTGATCCGCGCAAATCCTGTGACACCGAACTGCTATGACGCAGGGCATCATTGCTGCGGCTGGTATTCTGGGAAGTACTGCTTTGGATGCTGTCGACGGACGCAAGCAGACGGTTCTGCGGCGCAATCGCGCGCGCGGTGTCAGTATAGACCGGATAAGGACTACCAACTGCCTGCAATACCGTTTCCGCACAAACAAGCCGGTTATGCAGCTACATGCCGCGCCCCGGTCCGAGCCACAATGGTTCAAATCCGGGCAGCCCATCCTGGAAGTCCGGCGGAAAAACCAGACATAAGTATAGCGTATTTGAGGTTAAATATTAAACCAAAACAAGCAACTGAAGAAGTTTACGACAAAGCCGACTTCGGGCGATGCAAAACAGCAAACAATTCAAGATGCGATGACCATAAAAACTGGTCTACCGGCACCACCTGTTTCAGCTCATAGCCACCATTGCGCAACACCCTGATATCACGCGAAAAAGTTGCCGGATTGCAAGATACCGCAATAAGCCATTCCGGCCCGTCGACAGCAAGATACTCGCACTGCGCCAAAGCCCCTGCCCGCGGCGGATCAAACAGCACCAGATCAAGCCCCGAAAGATCGGGTTTATCCAGCGGCCGCCGAAACAGATCGCGTTCGACAACCTTGATCGGACTCGACGATTGCCCCACCGCATACTGCAGGCTTCGCACTGCACGTGGATCACTCTCGACCGCCACGACATTGCGTCGGTCCCCACCGAGTGCCAGCGCAAAGGTAAAGCTGCCAATGCCGCAAAACAGATCGGCAACATGGCGGGCCGGAATGCGTTGCAAGGCCGTCTTGATGGCATTGACAAGCGATGCCTCGCCACTTTGCGTCGCCTGCAGGAAACCACCGGGCGGAACCGGGACATCAATCCCCTCGAATGCCACGGTCGGCGTACGGCGTGCGGCAACCGGCTCATCATTTGCGTCGCCGACTTTCCAGCTTAGCCTTGCCAGATCAAGATTTTCGGCAAATTCGGCCATATCCTGCCGCATATCGAGCCCCGGCTCGCCCCCCGCGTGTATCACCACATCAAGGCCGTTATCGGCACGGGTCGCAAACACTTCCTTGATCGTCTTGGCAGCATCCGGATCACATTTGCCAAGAAAGGTTTCAAAGGCATCACGAAACGCCATCAGGTCCGAATGCAAAACCGCGCAGTCGGTAATGTTGACAACAGTGTGGCTGAACCGGCCATGGAAACCAACATGAACACCGGTTGCCCCCACATGAACCGCAAAACCGGCCCGGCGGCGACTTGCCGGCGGCGAAATTTCGACAGCCCCCACCAGTTCCTCTGCCTCGTCGGGATCAATTCCGGCACGCTGAACTGCGATAATTGCCTTCTGGCGCTTCCAGTCGCGATAACTGTCATCATCAAGATGCTGAAGCGCACATCCGCCGCAGCTTTCATAATGGCTGCACCGCGGGGCACTGGCCGGGGCACTGCGCGCGATCAGTTCGACCAGTTCCGCACCATATCCGTCACCGCGTTTTTGGTGCAGCGCCACACGCACTTCATCCCCAGGCAGCACGCAATCGACATAGGCGATGATACTGGAACCATCCGGCCCCGTGATGCTTGCAATACCATCACCCCGCGCACCGATTTCACGGATAGTCGTCGTCGCCTCAAACCCGATCAACGGATCGCGACGCGGCGCGGACTTACGACGCCCACCGCGGGCACGTGGATTACGGTGATGATGTTTCATGAACTCTCTCTTTGGATCGATATTTCTAAGCACCTTGCGGGATGGCGCTTCGGGCATCGACATACACCAGATATGCTATGGCGAACAGACCCGCACAATGCATGGCTGCCCAAAGGCCGGAAATCCGCCTTTCGCTCCGGCAAGTGACCTGCCGGTCAGTTGAAATTTGGCTTTTATTGTCTTTTGCACACGCTCAAACCCTTAAAATCGTGTAAGAATGCCCCCATAAACAGCGTAGTGGATTAATCTGGGGGCCACAAAGCGCGGTGAGGCTATTTTCGATAATCACAAGAACGCCGTCCCGTCAGTGCAATCATTGTGACAGTTGCCCATAGGTGCAATCTGTCCCTTGCGGTCGAGACGCAGAATAATATCACGGTCCGCCATAACCGTGAGACTTGGGGAAGACATGGAAGACGATAACCGGCCAACCGAAGAAACAGCAACCGAGCGCAAAACCGGCATTCGCAAGCAGGCCCTTCTTGCCAGCTTCATGACCGCTGTGCTGCTGGCACTCTCGACCTTCCTGCTCTGGAGCAACGCGCTTCAGAACCGCGATACAATGCTGCTGTCGTCGGCCCGGATCATGTCTCTTAGCATCGCACGGCAGGTCAAACAGATCGTCGATAACAATCTGCATGTGCTGGAAACTTTCGCCGATAACTGGCAGGACGGCGCACCGACGGAAGAACGCGACTATCTGAGCCTCGCCACCCCGCTGCAGGCCCGCTTCCCTGCCCTTCAGGCCGTAAACTGGGTCACGCCCAATTACATCATCATGTATGTCGCCCCGATCAAGGGGAATGTCCCGGCAATGGGGGCGGATCTTAAACGCCATCCGCTTGCCGGTCCGGTTCTTGATATCGCACTTGATCAGCGCCGCACACAGATCACCCCGACCCTTGAATTGCTGCAGGGTGGTCGCGGCTTTGCCGTCTATACCCCCGTACTCAGCCGGGATGGGCAGATCATTGGCGTGATCAACGGTGTTGTACGCATCCGGACCATGTTGACATCGGTTATCGATGACGAGGGTATCATCGGTTATTCGGTCCGTGTCCGCGAAGGCGATACCGTCTTGTTTGACCTTCAGGGCGAAGGTGATGATCCCAGGCTGGAACAGACCACCGCCGTCGACATTGCCGGTCGCCAGTGGCATGTCGATGTCACGGCTGATCCGGCCCTCGCAAATCAGGCCATGTTCAGCCCGGAAATGGTTCTGTTTATCGGGGCGGTCATCACGATCATCATGACCATCGTGGTCTTTGTTCTTGCCAACCGGCAACCGCGATCCTCGGGCCGCATTATCCATCACATGCGTGCTCCTGATGATATCAGCGACCTGTCGCTTGCCATCACGCGACTGGACGGTCATCTGAAATCCATGACACCCGAAACCGCAGATTTCTTTGACCTGCGTGAAGAAGACTACGGTTTCATACGGTTCTATAATCTGGCGCCGGAATTCCAGTCCGACGGCACCGCATCACGCCGGGCACAGGAAAAGATGTTATTGGCACTCAGCCGCGGTGACGAGGAAATCCGCCGCGAATGGGTGGTTCGCAGTGCCGAAGGCGTCCATGTCGTTTGCGACCTTTCCATGCGTCCGTCGGTCAATCATGACGATTGCGTGGATATCACCCTGCATCACAATCCGGCGGCCAACGCATCGGTCAATCGCCTGCGCTATCTGGCAACGCATGACCCGATGACCGGCCTTCCCAACCGGGCCCTTTTTGACGACAGGCTTAACCAGGCTGTTGCCCACGCCAAACGCTATGAAAAACTTCTGGCTGTGCTGGTCGTTGATATCGACAATTTCCGTGCGATCAATGACCGGTTTGGTTCTGATATCGGTGATGAAACACTGCGCACCGTTTCAGGCCGTCTACGCGCGACCGTTCGGGAAAAGGATAGCTGCGCGCGTTTTTCCGGCGATATGTTTGCCGTGATCGCAACCGATTTGTCCGAGGCAGAAGGTGCCGCCCTTGTCGCGGAACGGATCGTCGAAGCCATGTCCCAGCCAATTCAGGCGGGTGGCAACGATGAAATCCGCCTGCATGTCAGTGTCGGGGTTGCCCTTTATCCCAATGATGCACGGGCACCGTCACAATTGCTGGCAAATGCGGATGCCGCGATGTACCGCGCACAAAAATCCGCGGAATCGTCCTATTGCTTCTTTGTGGAAACGATGAACAGCGTCATGCATGCGCGCCTGTCTATGGAAACGCAGTTGCGCCGTGCAGTCGATGAAAAACGCTTTATTCTGGAATTCCAGCCGCGCTATCGCACGTCGGACAGGACACTGACCGGGTTCGAAGCTTTGCTGCGCTGGATTGATGAAAGCGGCAAACGACGTCTGCCGCCCGATTTCATTGCCGTTGCTGATCGCACGGGCCTGCTCTCCCCGTTGGGGCGCTGGATCATTGAAACGGTCTGTAAACAGATCGCTCAATGGCGGGATGACGGCTACATCCCGGTTCCGGTCGCATTGAACGTATCAAGCCGCCAGTTCATTCAGGCAGACTTGCTCAAAAGCATTGTCGAATTCACCAAGGCGCACGAAATCGATCCCGCGATGATCGAAATCGAAGTATCCGAAGAGATTGCGATGCGCGACCCGGAACGGGCACTTGGCCAGTTTTATCGCTTTGCGGAGGCGGGCATTGGTCTGACGCTGGATCATTTTGCCGCGGCCAATACTTCGCTCCGATATCTGAAACGGTTCCCCGTACAGCGGATCAAATTGTCCAAGGCATTGTTTAATATCGCCCTTGATGAACAACCCGAAAACAGCATCCTGCAACCAGCCATCCGACTGTGCAAAAGCCTTAACCGCAAGGTGGTTGCTGTCGGGGTCGAAACCGAGGACCAGCTTGCCGTCCTGCAATCCGCCGATTGTGATGAATTACAGGGCTTCCTGCTGTCGCCGCCAGTCGATGCGATTGAAACGACCGCACTGCTCAGCCATCAGAACCCGACGGACAAATCACCATCGCGAAGCTGAATTCTACTGACCTTCGGGATAAGCCCGAAAACAACAAGGCCGGGTATTATGCCCGGCCTTTCGTTTTCAAATTTATCGTTGTTACAGCAGGAAGGTCGCCGCCAACCCCAGGAAGGCAAAGAAGCCAACCACATCGGTAATCGTCGTCAGAAATACCGATGAAGACACTGCCGGATCAATCCCGGCCCGCTCCAGGCCAAGCGGGATCAATGCGCCAAACAATCCCGCAAATAGCAGATTAATGATCATGGCAGCCCCGATCACGGCACCCAGCAAACCACTATCAAACCAGAACCATGTCACAGCCCCGGTCAACACGGCAAACGCGAGCCCGTTCAGACCACAAACTGCGACTTCCTTGCGAATAACACGCCAGGCGTTGGTGCTGGTCAGTTCACGCGTGGCAATCGCACGCACGGCAACCGTCAGGGTCTGGGTCCCCGCATTGCCCCCCATAGAGGCCACAATCGGCATCAGAACCGCCAGCGCAACAAGCTGCTGGATGGTTCCCTCAAACACGCCAATGACCATCGATGCCGCAATGGCGGTAAAAAGATTGACCAGCAACCAGGTAAAGCGGGATCGCGTCGTATCAAGAATCGCGCTTGAAAGATCGTCTTCCTCGCCAACACCGGCAAGGCGCATCATGTCTTCTTCGTATTCTTCATCGATAACGTCAACCACGTCATCGACCGTGATCACACCGACCAACCGACCGCTATCGTCAACAACCGGCGCCGAAATGAGGTCGCGCTGACGGAACAGATGGGCGACATTTTCCTGTTCTTCGGTCACGACGACCGTACGCATGTTCTCAGAATCCATGACATCACGGATCAGAACCGGGCGGTTCGTGCGGATGGCCCGTGAAAGCGGCACAATCCCGACCGGGCTGTAGCCCGGATCAACCACGATGATGTCATAAAAATCGTCCGGCAGATTTTTCGCAGACCGCAGGAAATCGATGGTCTGGCCGACCGACCAGTAATCCGGAATCGCCACCAGCTCGCGCTGCATGATACGGCCGGCAGTATATTCCGGATAGGACAGTGCTTCTTCAACGCGCGCACGCTCAATATCGGAAAGGGCCCCCAGAAGTTCTTTCTGGTCCTCTTCTTCCAGATATTCGACAACCTCGACCACGTCATCCGAATCGAGTTCGGAAATCGCTTCGGCCACCGCCTCGGTACCGAGCAGCGAAATGACCTCTTCGCGCAACTCGTCATCAAGCTCGGTCAGAAGTTCCGGATCAAAATCCGGGCGGATCAGATCAACAAGTTTGACGCGCTGGCTGCTGCTCGCCCACCCCAGAAGGTCGGCGATATCGGCAAAGTGAAGTTCGGAAATCAGTTCTTCGGCGCGCGATACGTCATCGTCGCCCAGTGCATCAAGAATCTCGCGCGCATATTCAGGAGTAAGATCGACATACTCGTCACCAGACGACGTATTTTCCGCCGGACGTTCCAGTTCTTCGACCTGATCCGTCATCTGCCCCTCCTCTGAATGTGTTGCGCGCTAAGTTCGTTCCTGCACTTCAATTAAAAATGCCGTGCCGGGCCATTTTGCCCGACACGGCTGTTTCTGCGCTATCGGTCAGGCCCGGTCAAGGGCCGCGCGATAGCAATGTGCGGCTAATTGTATTCCTGACTGCGATTGATGGCATCAACCACGGCAATCGCACTCATATTGACGATACCGCGCACCGTGATCGACGGGCTGACGACGTGGGCCGGTTTGGCCGCACCGACCAGAATCGGGCCAACCGGCAAACCATCGCCCAGCATTTTGACCATGTTGTAGGAGATATTCGCCGCATCAAGCGTCGGCATCACCAGAAGGTTTGCCGAGCCTTTCAGCATCGAATTCGGGAAAATGCGGGACCGGATTTCTTCGGAAATCGCGGCATCGGCGTGCATTTCACCCTCAACCTCGAGATCCGGTGCCAGGGTACGGATCAGCTGCAACGCATCGCGCATCTTGCAGGCCGATTTGTTTTCATGGCTGCCAAAGTTCGAATGCGAAATCAGGGCGGCCTTCGGCGTGATCCCGAAACGTTTGACCACGTCGGCGGCCATGATCGCGGTTTCCGCAACATGTTCCGGCGTCGGATCAACTGACACATAGGTATCGGTCAGGAAGAATGTCCCCTGCTTCATGATCATCATATTGACGGTCGAGAAGTCGGTAACCCCTTTCTGCACGCCAACAAGGTTCCGCACATAGCGCAGATGACGCAGGAAACCACCCTGGCAACCGCACAACATCGCATCCACCTCGCCGCGACGAAGCATCAGGGCGGCAATCACGGTCGGCCGGGTCCGCACGATGGAACGCGCATATTCCGGGTTGATACCGCGACGGCCCATGATGTTGTGGAAATCCTGCCAATCCTGTTCGAAATGCGGATTGTCTTCCGGATCATGGATTTCAACCTGCTCGTCCGGGATCAGGCGCAGGCCAAGTTCGGCAATGCGTTCAAGGATCACGTCACGACGACCGATCAGGACCGGATGGCACACACCGTCATCGACCAGAACCTGACAGGCCTGCAGAACACGGCGCGATTCGCCTTCGGGATAGACAACGCGTTTCTTGTGCGCGCGCGCCATATCAAAGACCGGCTTCATCACAAGACCGGACCGGAAGACAAAGCCTTCAAGCTGCTGACGATACGCATCGAAATCCGTGATCGGACGTTTGGCAACGCCACTATCCATCGCGGCTTTTGCCACGCGTGGCGGGATTTCAAGCATCAAGCGCGGATCAAACGGCTTCGGAATAAGGTATTCCGGGCCGAAACGCAGCTCCTGCCCGCCATAGGCCGCGGCCACAATGTCGGAAACCTCCGCAGTTGCCAGATCGGCAATCGCTTCGACCGCGGCAATTTTCATTTCCTCGTTGATCTCGGTCGCGCCAACGTCAAGCGCACCGCGGAACAGGAACGGGAAACAAAGAACGTTGTTAACCTGGTTCGGGTAATCCGTACGTCCGGTCGCCATCACGGCATCCGGGCGGATTTCCTTGACCAGTTCGGGTGACACTTCCGGAGTCGGGTTGGCCAGCGCCATAATGATCGGGCGTTCCCCCATCTTGCGCAGTTCTTCCTCGCCCATGATGTTCGGTGCCGAAAGACCAAGGAACACATCGGCCCCTTCGATCACGTCATTCAGGGTACGGGCATTGGTATCGATGGCATATTCCGCTTTCCACGGATCCATCTCTTCCTTGCGTCCCTTGTAAACAACACCGAACCGGTCGGTTACGGTAATGTTTTCACGCGGCATGCCCATGGAAACCAGAAGGTTCAAACACGCAAGTGCCGCAGCCCCGGCACCCGATGCAACAAGGCGCACCTTGCTGATATCCTTGCCAACAACCCGAAGCCCGTTGCGCACGGCTGCGGCAACGCAAATCGCCGTGCCATGCTGGTCATCGTGGAAAATCGGAATGTTGCAGCGTTCACGCAATGCCTTCTCGATAATGAAGCATTCCGGCGCCTTAATGTCTTCCAGGTTAACACCGCCAAATGTCGGCTCAAGTGCCGCAACGATATCGATGAATTTCTGCGGGTCGGTCTCGTTGACCTCAAGGTCGAAGACATCGATATTGGCGAATTTCTTGAACAGAACCGCCTTGCCTTCCATCACCGGCTTGGATGCCAGCGGACCAATCGGGCCAAGACCCAGAACCGCCGTACCATTGGAAATCACGCCAACCAGATTGCCGCGCGCGGTATATTCGGCAGCGGTTTCAGGGTCTTTGACGATTTCCTCGCAGGCGAACGCAACACCCGGCGAATAGGCCAGCGCAAGGTCACGCTGGTTTGCAAGCGTCGTGGTTGCCGTAACGGACAGCTTCCCCGGGGTGGGATACCGGTGATAGTCCAAAGCCGCTTCGCGCAGCTTGTCATTTCTGTTTGCCATAAGAATACCTTTTAATTTCAGGTATTTGAGCCAAATTAACCGTAAATTGGTTAAATCCTGATTATTTTGTCTTTAAGTGGGGCGCACAGCCTAGAGCACTTTCAAGCCGGTTTGAAGCATTCAGTTCAAAGAACCGCCCAAACACGACAAGGGTCAGCATTGCATAATTTTCAACGCCACACCGCAACTTTCCACGTTCCCGACCCGATAGCGGTCCCGTTTCATATGGGGATCATCCGAAACGAAAAAACCCGCCATCTCTGGCGGGTTCTTTTTCGTGACCCTTCCCGAAGGAAAGATCCAGATAATGGTGCGGTCGAGAAGACTCGAACTTCCACGGGGGTTAGCCCACAGCGACCTCAACGCTGCGCGTCTACCAATTCCGCCACGACCGCATATGTCTTGTCTGCAAACCCATGAGGTAATTTTGCGGGCTTGCCTTGGTGCGGAAAGGGAGATAGCAAAAAGGTTACCCCTGATCAAGGGCTCATTTCACTTATTTGACAGGAAAAATGCAAACCATCGCCCCTGCCGCGCAAATTCCCGACTGGCGCACCGCCTCCGGGTTGGTTTCCTACCCCGAAGCACTGACCGAAATGGAAGCACGCGCCGAAGCCATCCATGAAGGCAAAGCCACGGAACTCGTATGGTTTCTGGAACATCCGCCGCTATATACGGCCGGAACCAGCGCGCATGCCGAAGATCTTGTCGATCCGGATCGCTTCCCCGTCTATGACGCGGGACGCGGCGGCCAATATACCTATCATGGCCCCGGACAGCGCACTGTTTACCTGATGCTGGACCTCAAAAAGCGCGGTCGGGACGTTCGGGCCTATGTCCATAACCTTGAAGAATGGGTGATTCGCACGCTGGCACTGCTTGGCGTTGCCGGCGAACGCCGTGATGGCCGGGTCGGAATATGGGTCACCCGTGAAGGCGGACGCGAAGATAAAATCGCCGCCATCGGTGTGCGTGTGCGACGCTGGGTCACGTTCCACGGCATTGCAATCAATGTGAACCCCGATCTGTCGCATTTCGGCGGGATTGTTCCCTGCGGTATTTCCGATCACGGCGTCACCAGCCTTGCCGATCTTGGCGTCGATATTTCTATGGCGGAACTCGATAGGCTGTTAAAACAGACCTTTGTCGAAGTGTTCCCCGGATTCGCAGATGAGTGACAGCCCGAAAAAGGTTGCCAAAAACAGCAAAGCCAAACCTGGCAATTCCCGGAAGATGGGCGAAAGCATCGCCGAAGTCGGCATGGCCGACGCGGAACGCGATATTCTGGCCGAACTCGACAAGGCGTTAAGCGAGCATATCTCGCTTCTGCTGGGATGGAGCCGTCGCCTTACCCTGCCTGCTGGCAAGACTGGTCCAGCCCCCCTTCATGACCACAGCGATGATCACGATTGCGACTTCGGGGCATGGTATGCGCTTAATCGCCACAACAGGCTCATAGACCAGCCTGCGATGCATGCGCTTGCCGCCACTCATGAACAGCTTCACGCATCTGCCAGACGGCTTCTGGAAGGCCACGAGATCGACGGCGATGTCGACGAAGCCGAATTTGAAATGCTGTCCCTGCGCGCCGAATCGTTTTTTGCGCAGCTTCGCCGTCTTGAACGCGCGTTCCGGACGGCGCGCTCCGATGTTGATCCGTTGACGGGGACCTATAACCGGCAAACCATGCTGGGCGATCTTGGCACCGAACGCGAACGCGCGGTGCGAACCGATACACCAACCGCAATTGCCCTGGTCGATCTGGATCATTTCAAGGCGGTCAACGATACCCACGGCCATCAGGCCGGTGATCTGGTTCTGCAATCAGTTGCCGGTATCCTGCAATCCCATGTCCGCCCGTTCGACAAGGTCTATCGGTACGGTGGCGAAGAATTCCTGATTTGCCTGCCAAATGCCGATATGAAGCAATGCGCACGTGTCCTTGAACGCCTGCGTCGCGTCATCGAAGCATCCCCGGTTACGCTTAATGACGGCACGATTTTGCCTGTCACCGCCTCCATCGGGGCCGCCCCGATGACGAAAACCCGCACCATCGAACAGATCATCGAAAAGGCCGATCAGGCCCTTTATGCCGCCAAGGCAGGCGGGCGGAACAAGGTCCGGGTCTGGCGCAATCCCGATAGTGAAAAAGACACCGGCAAGCCCGACAAATCAAAATCCCGCGACTGAACCCGACACGCCTTTGCGTTTTCCAGCGCAGGAAAGGCCCCTTGTCGCGTGGAATAGCCCAAACCACCTCACAATATCAAAAATGTGATCACCTTCCCAACCAGCATCAAATCGCAGGCACTTCACAAAATTTTCCATATTTTTCATCGGCTAACGCGCAACCCGCGGCAAAAATCCGTCCGGGAAACAAAAAATTCTACTAAAGCGCAATCTTGTCTTCACAAGATGGAAACATATCTGCAAACTATAATAATAAAAGGCAGCAGGGTTCCGGCGACGGGCCTGAAAACGAGAGAGAGAAGCTGCCAATGGGAGGGAATTCGGTTCGGACAGAACGGAGGCTCCTGATGTCCACTGCGACTGATTTCGTGCCTGGCGATCCCGCCTTGATGTTGACGGTACTACGCGGTGCCGAAGGCAACCTTGACCAAAGCGTCCTTCTTGAACGCATTTTATCCCTGTTTTGCACTGATGATGATGGCAACCAGATCATTGTCGAAGACACGCCCGATCTTAGGCGGCGGATCAGCATAGCAATTTCACATTTGAAAATTGCTGGTCTGGTGCACACCGAAACGGATGGCAGCCTGTCCATCACGTCTCTTGGCCGTGCCATGATGATGGCCTATCCAATGGGCATTGATGACGGGGTATTGTGTTCGCTACCGGCATTCCGTAATCAGATTTACGACACCAATGCGCCGGTTGTGCATGAACGCCATCTTCCCAATCCTGCTTATGGATCGGGCTTTTCGGCGGGACTGGGTTCCCATCGTCTGACCGAGAACCCCTATCCATCAGACAGCCGCGACCATGAAGACTGGCTGATGGGCTGGGACGAGGCCCTTGACCAAAGCAAACGCGAAGCGGAAACGCTTGTAAGCTAGGGGACCATCCCGGACGCCCAAGGCGATCCGGAATGAAAGATTTGCGGACCGGCACCATTTGGGGGAACCAGGGCGGTGCCGGAATTGACCAGACCGGTATCAATCCGGTCGGCCCGGATGCCCGTCCGATGGCCACTGACTTGCCCGCCGACTGTGTCCGGGTACGCGTCCGTACCGCCACAGCCAACAGCCGGGCAACGTACCCTCGTCACCCTGTTTTCCCGATAATACGATGCTTGTGATGTTATCGCGCGACAAGGCGAATCAACCCGGCCACGGTGTCGCCATTTCTAGTCGTTGTCGGGTTTGGAATTCGGATTGGCTGCCCGAAAGAATGAAACCACATTATCCGTATCGGACGACGCGGCATCGGAAGCACCGGCACCGTCATCGGCGCGCTCACTATCACCGGCATCTTCGCCGCGCTTGGCCGCTTCGATGTTATCGTCCGTTCCATGGGGCTTGGTATCATCGGCGGGCGACACGGCACCTCGATAATGGCCGTCATGCTGCCTGTCGGCCTTGCGGTCCTCGGCGTCCTTTTTCGTACGCTCGCCCCGCGTGCGGCCATGCAGGGCCCGATTGGCATCGGCCTGCCTTTCCTTGGCACTGCGTTTCTTCTGCTTGCGCACCTGCCGCAGATTGACAAGATCGCCCATGCGAACGTCCCCTTTCATCCCGGTCCAAAATGACAAACGGGCACCCCGATTGATCAGGGCACCCGCCTAGAAGCTTGGCAAACCGTTGATAAAACCTGCCTCAATCCGTCTTAGCGGACGAAGACGTGGACCTCGTTGGCCGAAACCGAGGCACTGGTCGCATCAGAAACACGAACACGCGCGCTGGGCATTCCCATATCTGTCAGGGAACGCAGAACCGACTGAGCATTGCGTTTTGATTTGTTGCTGTTCAGCGCAACCTGCGCCGGGGTCCCGCGATTCGGCGTTACCGCAACAACATCAAAGCTGGCCTGCGGGCGGCGCTCCAGAACGCGGTTGACCGCATTATAAAGCGCCTGCTCGTATTTCACGCTCGGGCTGTCGAAACGGATAACGACCAGCGGACGATCGCTGGTCGATGCCATGCTGCTACCGGCGGATGCCGGTGCAGCCTGCGACTGGAAGACACGCTTGGAAAGCGCGTCGCCGAAAATCTCGCCATTCTTGACAGCCAGCGCCAGCGCATTGAGGTTCGCACGCTCGTTGCTGACATAAGACGTCTGACGGGCAAGGCCTTCGCTGATTTCATTGAGAAGACGGTCAATCAGCACCGTGGTGCGGTTGGTTTCGTCTTCCAGCAGTGCGAGCTGACGGTGATCTTCGTCAACCGCGCCGGAAACCTGATAGGCAGACCGGACAGATTCCAGAAGGAAAGTCGACAGCGTCGAATCAGCGGCCACTTTATTGGCCAGCGAATTCATCGCCGCGATATCGTCATTCACACGATCAAGTTCCTGCTGTGCAGTATTCCACTGCTGCACCAGAACCGGGTTGCCCGGCGTGGTACCAACCTGAAGCCGCGCGCTGATCGCTGCCACAGTCCCGTGATAGGCCTGCGAGTTGCGAACGGTCTGCGCACGAAGCTGCTGCAATTCGTTGCTGTGGTCACTCAGCGCCGATTTCAGGCGATTGAGTTCGGCCTGCATGTTTTCGACCTTGGACCCGACAAAGGTCCCGGTCTGCGACATGCCGGTCAACGGTTGAGAGCTGCGCGCAACATCAGTCGACGTCGTAGCATCTGCCCCGCTTGTATCGGCCATTGCGGCCGAGTTTTCAGTGCCGGCATTCTCTTCGCCAGCCAAAGTCGGCCAAAGGGCCTCTGAAGAAAAAGAACATCCCCCCAGCAAAAGGGCGGCGCCGATTACGGCGAGGTAGGTTTTACGAACGGCCATTTCGATCTATTACCTAAGTAGGAATAAGCGAATCTCCCTGGGCCTGCTTTTTTATGAATTGAAACAAGCCCCTGCTCCCCCGGGATTGAATGCATCTTAGTCCACGACCACTTGTGGAACAAGACGCATTTGCCCCTTTTTTAGCCATAGTTTGTCATATCCGTGTCAAACGCAACAAACCGGGGCAGAACAAGGCCCTAGCAGCGTGAAAAAACCTGCTGTCGGAAAAAATACGGTTTTTTGAAATTTACCGCTTGCAATGCCCCGCTCGTTTGCATAAGTTCCGCTCCGCCGACGGGGAGCACCAAACGCAAACCGGCGGAAACCAAGGCAAAGCGCCCGTAGCTCAGCTGGATAGAGCATCTGACTACGAATCAGAAGGCCGGAGGTTCGAATCCTTCCGGGCGCGCCATTCAAAGGCCCGACGTTAACGCGTTGGGCCTTTGCCATTTCCGGATCATGCCGCGCCGCGCCCCCGCTTTCATCCGATAAAACCGCCGAAATGTGAACCAGATTACACCTTTTGGCCAATTCCCCGCCCTTATCGTGCAACTTTTCCCCGCCATCCTTGCCCCTGCCGATCCCTCAAACATATCAGGAGAACGGCCCCGTAACCCGCAAGGAGACAGGAATGGATATCGGAAAAATTCTCGGTGGCGTACTCGGCTCCGGCAGTACCGGCCAGATCGGCGACCGGATCAAGCAAGCCACTTCCGGCGGATCATCCGGCGGGATCGGCAAGGCACTGGGCAATAGCGGCCTTGGTGGCGGTCTTGTCGGCGGCGCGCTAAGCGGCGGATTGATGTCTGCGGTTCTCGGGTCGAAAAAGGGTCGCAAAATGGGGGGCAAGGTGCTGGCGTACGGCGGCACCGCACTGGTTGCAGGCCTCGCCTACAAGGCATGGCGCGATTACAGCAACCGCCAGAAACCGCAAAGCCATGCCCGTGATACCGATCTTGCCAGCATTCCTGCCGATAGCGGTTTTGCCCCCGAACAGGAACGCAGCGAAGGTGATGTTGATTTCCGCCTTGCATTGGTGCGCGCGATGATCGCTGCTGCCAAGTCGGATGGTCATATCGATCAGACCGAACACAAACGCATTGCAGCCCAGATCGAACAATTCGAACTGGGTGCATCGGAAAAGGCATTTCTGTTTGATGCCTTTTCCGCCGATGCTGACCCATTGGCGATTGCCCGTCTGGCCCGAACCAGCGAACAGGGTGCGGAAATCTATCTGGCATCCAGTCTGTCGATTGATCCCGATGACCAACTTGAACAGCAATATCTTTCAAGGCTCGCCGGATGTCTTGGCCTGCCCGATGAATTGCGCACCCACCTTGATACGCAGGCCGAAGGTGCGCGGCAGGAATTCGCAAACGCTTAATAAGCCCCGAGAACAAAAAACAGGCCCGAACAGTGTCGTTCGGGCCTGCAGTTGCAATATCCTGTCAGCCCGGCTCACATCGCAGGCATGATGACCGTATCAATCACGTGAATGACGCCGTTGTCGGCTTCGATATCGGCCTGGGTTACTGTCGCACCATCCACCATGACGCCGCTTGTGGCGTTCACATCAATGGTGTCGCCCTGCACGCTGGCAACTTCCATTTCCTTACCCGCGATATCGGCTGCCATCACTTTTCCCGGTACAACGTGATAGGTCAGAATGGCGACCAGCTTTTCCTTGTTTTCCGGCTTCAGAAGGTCTTCGACCGTGCCCGCCGGCAGCTTGGCAAAGGCTTCGTCGGTCGGCGCAAACACGGTAAAGGGCCCTTCACCCTTAAGGGTATCGACAAGCCCGGCTGCCTGAACCGCGGTAACAAGCGTTTTAAAGGACCCGGCAGATACCGCCGTATCAACGATGTCAGCCGCCTTTGCCGGAAGACTTGCCAATGCAAATGCCGCTGCGGCAACGGTTGCGATCACGGTTTTCTTCAAAGCAGTCATGTTTCGAACTCCTGTCCATATATTGTCGGATGTGCCCGACATCTCTGCTGTCGAAAAACCTACGCGCAGTGCCCGGTAAACGGATCCATCGTGATGCTTCATTTAATTGTGATAGCCGCCCTGACATCCACATCAGGCTGGCTTGCGTACAGGACCGCTTGTGCAAGTTGAAAACAGGAAAAAGCCCGTGCCCGGAAGAGGCAAGGAATGCTATGCTTGATGCCATCTGACGACCGCCTCAAGGAGCCCCACGCATGAACGCCAATACGCGCATCACCATTTCCTGCACCGATCGTGTCGGCCTGGTATCGGATATATCCGGTCGTCTGTTTGATATCGGGGCCAATCTTGGTCCGACCAGTTTCATGCTTGATCAGGGACGCGCAAATTTCATTACCACCTGCGAACTTCCCGACACCTGCCCGATCACCGAATGCGAAGCCGCCCTTTTTGAATTGCCGATGGAACAGGCCGAAATCACGGTCGAAGAAATTCAGCCCGCCCCACTTCTGACCCGCGCACCGGGGGCAACCCATATGATTGAGTGTTCCGGCATTGATCAACCCGGCCTGATTGCCCGGCTGTCAGAGATTTTCATCGAATTCAACGCCAACATCGTGCAACTGGCGGCATCGGCAACCGATGAAAAGGATGCACGCATCTATACCACCCGCTTTGCGATCGCCATTCCGGCTGACCGTGCTGCCGCCTGTCTGGCGACACTTGCCAACACCGCCGGGTCAATGCGCATGCTGTTCCGGTTTGAAGAACTTTAACAGTGTAGCTGGTTACAAAGTCCCGTAATCATCTACGTCAAATACCACATTATCAGCGACCAGATCGCCGATCTCGATACCGTCGATCTGAACGCCATAGCTGTAATGTCGGCCACCACTGAAATCGACATAAACACCCGTGTCGTTCTGTTCTGCGTGATTGATGAAATCACCAAAATCGTCGATGCCGCTTTTTTCCTGGAATGTTTTGCCAAGCAGAAAGCGATCGCCGTTTTCGCCCGCTTCAAAATCGGTAATACGGTCACGTTCCGCCCCGCCTTCGAACGTAGCCCAGACGAAACTGTCCGACGATTGGCCGCCCGTCAGAAGATCATTGCCATCCCCACCAAACAACAGGTCTTCGCCATGCTCTCCCCTCAGGACATCATGACCGTCCTGCCCCAACATCCGGTCATCATCCCGGCCACCTTCCAGAAGGTCACGTCCTGCGCCACCCGATAGCAGATCCTCCCATTGCCCACCCCGCAAGATGTCCTGGCCATCACCGCCATACATCGCGTCGTCACCAAGACCACCTTCCATAAGGTCGTCCCCGGTACCGCCATAAAGAAAGTCATCCGCGTTATTGCCTTTGACAATGTCATCACCGTCACCACCATCGGCATGGGTGCCATCCGGCGGGAAAAGATCGTCCCCGTAATATGTGTAACCGGCGAGAACTGTGTCACTCCCCTCTCCGCCATACAGACGGTCGCCACCTTCATTGCCCAGAATGGTGTCATCACCGCCATCACCGTAAAGGTAATCGCGATCAGGTTGTCCATACTCCGAACCCGAAAGAGTATCGTTACCATCGCCACCATAGGCGGTAATGCCGGTTAACGTGTCGTCACCGCCATTGCCATAGATGGTGTCGTAGCCGAAATAGCCATCAATATTATTATCCTGTTCATCACCGATCAAAAGGTCGTTGTGGCTGGTTCCGAAAATGCCCTCGACATCCGTCAGCACATCCCCGTCCGCATCCCCGCCTTCGGCAATGCCAGCACCAAGGTCAATATGCACACCTTCGGCCGAAGTCTGATAGCTGACAGTATCCTGCCCACTGCCGCCATCAAGGAAATCAGCACCGCTGCCCCCTGTCAGAAAATCATCACCGGCACGTCCCATCAGGGTATCGTTACCGCTATCCCCGGACATTGCATTATCACCGCCCCGGCCGATCATCATATCGTCACCACCGGCACCAAACAGCGTTCCGCCCCGTTCCTCACCACCAATCAGCAGATCATCATGATTTGATCCGCGTATATTCAGATCGCGCAACTCGCTATCATCGGCAAAGGAAATCTCATCTCCTTCGGCATCCCCGCCATAACCGATCATGCTGTCCTGATCGAAATAAATGGCTTCGGGCGAACTGCCATACGCAACAGTCGGCGCATAGCGGGAGTAGGAACTGGGAAATATATCGCGAAAATCAAAGTTGATGGTATCGGCACCGCCGCCACCTTCAACCGCACTTATTTCTCCTTCAAAATAGTCGTCTCCGTCAGTACCAATCACACCCAACTTCTGGGAAACATGGTCGCCATACTCCCCAACAATCAGCTGATCGCCATCCGCGTCACCACCACTAACGTCAAGCTGCGCGACCTGTTCGCCTGATGGGGCATCTTCATTATTGTAAAACTTGAATGTCAGTGGCTCCTCAGAGGTCGCATATGACAGCACGTAATCGTCAGATAGCCCACTGACGAAAAAGCTGTCGCCCCCGGCCCCACCAATCACCGTATCTGACTGGCTGAAATGGATTTCATCATCACCATCCAGCCCATAAATAATGTCACGACCACGAGAGGTATGGTTCAACACGTCGTCTTCGTTTGTACCGATGATCCGTGCCATAGAAGGCCTCCTGTCGTTAAATGAAACGACCCCACGGTACGCCCCATGGGTGATTCTAAAAAGCAAAATAAAACCTGAAATATAGTTCTATTTTCAACCGGAAATGCAGGTTTTCTGCCAATAATGGTAGACACCGCACCATCGACGCCCTTAAACCGCAACCCGGTTGCGCCCCGCCTGCTTGGCGGCATAAAGTTTTTCGTCTGCCTGTTTCAGCACCGCCCACGGATCGTCAACATCCTCGTCACGTTCCGAAAGACCAACCGAAATTGTCACGGAAACCGTCTTGTTTTTGTCGGGCAGGGCAATTTTGGTTGCGGCAATCCGCTTGCGAAGGGCTTCCAGCGGTTCGTGGGCTTTCTCCGCACTCCGTCCGGCAAAAACAACGGTGAATTCCTCGCCACCATAGCGGAAGGCTTTTCCCCCGCCGCCAACGCGTGCCAGTTCGCGCGAAACCTTGCGCAACACGATATCGCCGACATCATGACCATAGGTATCGTTGAATTTCTTGAAATGATCGACGTCGAGCATCGCAATCGCATACTGACTACCAAGTTCGGCCAAGGCATGGCCCAATGCCCGACGACCGGGCAAACCGGTCAGATCATCAACAAACGCCATCCGCCACGCTTCCTGCGCCAACCCGGCCAGAACCACACCTGTCGCCGCCAGATAACCGAACTTGATGAAGCCAGGGCCCATAACTGTCGCCACCGCAATGGCAATGATCGCGGCGGCAAAGCTGGTTTCAAGCGGCCGATGCAGCGCAAGCAGAATACCGACCGAAACAACCGCCAGAATCAGGGCCGGCTGCGGCATGTCGGCCATAAAGGTTCCGGTGTCGATCAGCCGGTAATTAAGTACCTGATAAAGTGCCGCCCCAACATCGGCCTTGCCAGCCAGCATCAGCATGACAAAAAGCTGCAATCCCAGCACCAGCATCCGGGCAATGCCACGCGGATTAAGCACCCCGCGTTCCTTGGTAAAACCGAGCACCAGCAGATTGACCGGGATCAGATAAAGCGTCGCAATGCGCATGAAGGCGAGGCCATCGGCGGAAAAACCACCACCATTCCCCACCAGCAGCCAGTAGCAGACCAAAAGCAGGATCATGACGAAAACCGCCCGCCCGCGGTTAAACCACCACCCGATTGCACCGCCAAGCACCGCAAGGATGAACGGCCCGTATCGCACAAGCCCTGCCAGCTCACCCGGAACAAGTCCGGGCGACAGCGCAAGCACAAGACAGGCCCCCAATATCAGAAAGGGTGCCAGCCCGGCCGAGACAAGAATGGAATAAGCGCGACGCATGGGCCGTTTGGTTCTGCCTGAAATTCCCCCAAGGATACGGTATCGGGCAGGCCCGATCCGCAATATCGCCGGTAATCTAACCACTGCATCCTTAAGGGGCCATTGCTTTATGCCGTGTTTCTGCGTTTTTTCTAATTCAGCCGCAAAGACCCGTTTCCGTGTTGCCTTCCGATAGGCATCAGACAATGGTCGTGTGCGCAAAATGGCTTGCATCTGTTAGCATGCGCACCATAAATTGGATCAAATTCGCTCTATCTCACTGCGGCGCACAATGATCGCAGGCGCAGAATTCTGTCACGGCGGCCACGGTACGATCCCGAAAACGGGACAAAAGCATTTAACGCCGGAAGCTTGGCCCAAACACAAACAGGCCGATCCTTCCAGAATGACAGGCTTTGGAGAGACGTTACCATGAGCTTCACCACACCGACCCCGGCACCAGCACGTCTGAACCGGTCCGAACTGGCCGTTCCGGGCAGCCGTATCGAACTGTTTGAAAAGGCCGCCAGATCAAAGGCCGATGCCATCTTTCTTGACCTTGAGGACGCGGTTGCGCCAAACGACAAGGAACAGGCGCGCAAAAACATCATTGCCGCCATCAACGATATCGACTGGGGCGACAAGGTGCTTTCGGTCCGCATCAACGGCCTTGATACACATTATATGTATCGCGATGTCGTCGATGTGCTCGAACAGGCCGGTGACCGGCTTGACCTGATCATGATCCCCAAGGTCGGAACGGCGGCCGATGTCTATGCCCTTGATATGATGGCAACCCAGATCGAAGCCGCCAAGGGTCGCAAAAAGCGCATCGGATTCGAACTGATCATTGAAACCGCCCTTGGCATGCAGAATATCCACGAAATTGCAGGTGCATCCAAACGCAATGAAAGCCTGCATTTTGGTGTGGCCGATTACGCCGCCTCGACCAAGGCAATGACGACCGGCATCGGTGGACCTAACCCGCATTATGGTGTGCTGACCGACAAGGATGGCGATAATCCGCGCGATTATCACTGGGGCGATATGTGGCATTACGCCATTGCCCGCATGGTGGTGGCCGCACGCGCCAATGGTCTGCGCCCGATTGACGGCCCGTTTGGTGATTTTTCCGATCCGGATGGCTATCGCGCACAGGCCGCGCGCGCCATGGTTCTGGGCTGCGAAGGCAAATGGGCCATCCATCCCAGCCAGATCACCCTTGCCAATGATGTCTATTCCCCGTCCGAGGCCGAAGTCACCAAAGCCAAACGCATCCTGGAAGCCATGGCCAAGGCGCAGGCCGAAGGTGCCGGCGCGGTTGCCCTAGATGGTCGTTTGATCGATATCGCATCCATCAAACAGGCCGAGGTCATGGTCCGGCAGGCCGAAGCGATTGCCGCACGCGACGCTGGCTAGGTCGAAAACCGGACAAGATTGATCAAAGGGCCGAATACGCTGTTTCGGCCCTTTGATACATTATGATCACGATGCCAGACGCCGGACCGTACCGCGCAGGATTTCTTCCGGATCACCAGATTGCACCAGATGCATGGCCGTGCCGCCCGCCCCCTGTCCCAATCCGGGCTTAAGGCGCTGTTGCGCGTCATAGTGACCGCCATTTTGCGAGCGATAGGGGATCGGCGCATCGGTAAACAGGCCCTGCAGGCGCTGCTTTAAATCCTTCACCGCATCATGCCATCCGGCCTCATCCATCCGGTCGGTGTGATAAACCGCGAATGGCGGCATGATATCCATCCCCGGATAGAACAAACCTCCGTGATGGATCGGCCAAAGAATGTCTTCAAGACTACCATTCACGCCACGTTCACTGTAATGCGGTGCACGGCCACCAATCGGCACAATCACCATCGCGCGCCGCCCGGCAAGGGTTCCCTCGCCATACCGGTCTCCCCAGTGCTTGTCATTATGCTCCCCCACGCCATAGGCAAAACCATAGGCAAACACCCGGTCAAACCAGCCTTTCATGATGGCGGGCATCCCGAACCACCACATCGGAAAGCTCAACAGAACCGCATCGGCCCATAAAAGCTTTTCCTGCTCGGCGGCGATGTCCGCACTTTGGGTGCCACCGGCATAGGCATGCTTGGATTCGGCTACATAGATCAGCCGATCCGGATCTTTCGGCTCGGTAAAATCCGCCTCATCGGCGACGGCCTTCCACTTCATTGCATAAAGATCACTGACTTTAACCTCGTGCCCCTGCTCACGCAGGTATTCAACAGCAACGTCTTTCAACCCGCTGGTCAACGATTTGGGTTCGGGGTGGGCGTGAACGATCAGAATATTGGGCATGATACCGGTCCTTTTCCTATGGATCATGTTCGATGCGTGATCATGGACCCGGCATGTGGTATCTTTGAAATTCAAAAATTTTTGTTTTGGTATAAATAAAATGGATATCAACAAGCTTGATCTCAATCTTCTGGTCACCCTTGATACGCTGCTTGTCGAACGTAATGTGACACGCGCGGCCCAGCGCCTTGGCATCAGCCAACCGGCACTTTCAACGCGGCTGACCCGTCTGCGTGATCAACTGGGCGATCCGTTATTGCTGCCCTCCCAGCGCGGCATGATCCCGACCGAACACGCGCTTGAATTACAGGAACCCCTGCATGCCGCCCTTGAAGGCGTCCGTCAGGTCGTTCTGCAAAACAGCCGGTTTGATCCATCATCCATCTCGGCAACCATCGCCATTGCCGCCAGTGACTATGTCCAGTATTCGATACTGATGCCGCTGCTTGATGTTCTGCGCGTCGAGGCACCAGGCATCCGGGTGGCATGGCGCACGATTGATACGGCAAACCTCGAAACACAGATGATCCGCGGGGATGTCGGTCTTGCCCTGACCACGCCGGAAACAGCCCCGGAAACCCTGCGCATGCGCAAAATCTATCGCGAGGAATATGTCACGATTGCCCGGGTCGACCATCCTGCCATTGGTAATGGTCTTGATATTGAAACATTCTGCCAACTCGATCATGTGATCGTGTCGCCCCGGGGCGGCGGCTTTTATGGGCCTGCCGACGAAGCCCTCAGCGCATTGGGGCAAACACGACGGGTTATGCTTTCCGCCCCCGGTTTTCTGGTTGTCCCGGAAATTGTCGCACACAGCGACATGATCGCACTTGTTCCCGGTCGCCTTGCCCTGAACCGGGAAGACCGACTGCAGCAATTTGCACCACCCCTGCCGGTAACCGGGTTTGACATGGCAATGGTCTGGCATGACCGGACCACCACCCACCCCATGCACCGTTGGCTGCGTGACAGACTGATCACATTGGTAAAACAGAACCAATAGCGATCAAAACAGGTCGCAAGGCACATGAAAAAGGCCACCCCGCATTCAAGCAGGGCGGCCTTCGTTTGTTTGATCAACAGGGCCGTGGCCGCTAGGCGCCCAAACCGTCAAACGTGATCTTGCCAATCGCCTTGCCGGATTCCAGCAACGCATGCGCCTTGCGCAGGCTTTCGGGTGTTAAGGCCCCAAAGCTTTCATTGGCAGTATTTTTAAGGGTTCCGGCATCAATCAGATCAGCAACGATCGACAGCAGCTTGTGCTGCTCGATCATGTCCGGGGTCTGGAACATCGAACGGGTAAACATGAATTCGTAGGAAAAGCTGGCCGATTTTGCCTTCAGCAGATCGACATTATGGTTTTCCTTGGCTTCGGTAATCGTCGCGATCCGTCCCTGCGGGGTGATGATTTCGGCCATGACATCGAAATACTGATCGGTTTCCGACGTGCACAGAATGTAATCGACATGGGTAAAGCCAATTGCCTTCAGCTCGTCATTCAACGGATTGCGATGATTGATCACCTGATCCGCACCAAGATCTTTGACCCAGTCGATGGTTTCCGGGCGCGATGCGGTCGCGATAACGGTCAAACCGGCCAGTTTGCCAAGCTGGATCGCGATCGAGCCAACCCCGCCGGCACCGCCAATCACCAGAAGTGTCTTACCCGCATTGGCATCCTTGGCATTGCGATCAATCATCATACGGTCAAACAGGGCTTCCCATGCCGTAATCGCAGTCAATGGCAATGCCGCCGCATCAGCAAAGCCAAGCGACTTGGGTTTTGGTGCAACGATGCGTTCATCGACAAGCTGGAACTGGGTATTGCTGCCCGACCGGGTAACATCCCCGGCATACCAGACCTCGTCGCCTGGACGAAACAGGGTGACATCCGCGCCAACGGCCTCAACGACACCGGCCGCGTCCCAGCCAAGGATTTTGAAATTGCCGTCATCCGCCTTGCCACGACGTACCTTGAAATCAACCGGGTTGACGGCAACACCTTTGACCCGAACCAGAATATCCCGGCCTTCGGCCTTTGGAACTTCCATATCAATTTCACTAAACAACCCGTCCGTCTCGACGGGGGCAGCTTTATAAAGTCCGATAGCTTTCATTGTCGGCATCCTTTGTGAAAAGGTTTGATTTGCGAATGCCCAAGACCTAACGCATAATATCGATAAACGTAAGTACGCACAATTCAAGCCACTAGTGTCAATTTGTATACTATTGACGTTTTCTGCGGGTTTTAAGGAATAAATGAATGGCAACGACATTCAATTGCCCACCGAATCGCAGCCCCGGCTGCCCGGTCGAAGGCACGCTTGATGTGATTGGTGGCAAGTGGAAGGGTGTCGTCCTGTTTCACCTGCTCGACGGCACCAAGCGGTTCAATGAATTGCACCGTCTGATGCCCGGTGTCACACAACGCATGCTGACCCGCCAACTGCGCGAGCTGGAGGCCGACGGCCTGATCCATCGCGAAGTCTATGCCGAAGTCCCGCCACGCGTGGAATACAGCATGACCGCAAAGGGCGAAACGCTTCGCCAGATCATCCTTGCGCTAAAGGATTGGGGCGAAAGCCACGTGCCTTATTATGCAATCAAACCCCAAACCGACGTCGCCTGATTACCGGTGTGATCAGGCCGTTTTTGCCAGCCGTAAGGGCCGCGCCATTTTCCAGAATGTCGTGCGATCATATCCATCATGAACGCCTTCACCGGCGATTTCAAAACCGCGCGATTTGAAAAAGCCAATGTTGCCAGTCAGTTCGACCCGAACATGAAGCCGCATGTTTTCCTTGCCCGCACTTTCGGCATGGGCGCAGGCGGCCTCGACCAGTGCCTTGCCGATGCCACCGCCCTGAATGGACGGATCGACCGACAATTTATAAAGATAGGCGTCCTTACCGACATCCTCGACCCAGATCTGACCGATAACACGGCCTGCTGAATCATGCGCCACAAACAGCGTATCACGGGCAAACCGCCATTGAAGTTCGGCAATATTGACCGATTTCGCCGAACTTGGCGGATCGACGATATCGTCCTGAAAGGCAAAGGCGGCCAGCAGGATTTCAACAAGCCGGTCGAACGGAACAAGGGCGGGATCGCGGGGCGATGTGATCTCGATACTGGATGTCATGGATTTCCGTATGCAAAACTGTCACTGTGCAGGATGAAATATACGATATAACCCGTGTATCGATGGAATTTATATGCGTATCGGACCTCAACCCTTGACGTGACGGGTTGATCTACTATGTTCCGCCTCATTGTTTCCCAGCCGGATATGATGCCCTGATGCATAACTTTCTGGATTTTGAAAAGCCGATCGCCGAACTCGAAGGCAAGATCGAAGAATTGCGCCACCTGACCGGCAATGATGAAGTCAACATCGCCGACGAGGTTGCGCGCCTGCAGGACAAGCTGACCAAGCTGCTGCAAAGCACCTATGGCAAGCTGACCCCGTGGCAGAAAACACAGGTCGCCCGTCATCCCGACCGGCCGCATTTCACCGACTATGTCGCCCACCTGTTCGAGGGTTTCACCCCGCTTGCCGGCGACCGCCTGTTTGGCGAAGACGAGGCCATCATTGGTGGTCTGGCGCGCCTGCAGGGTCGCACTGTCATGGTGATCGGCCACGAAAAAGGCCGCGATACTGAATCGCGTGTGAAACACAATTTCGGCATGGCCAAGCCCGAAGGCTATCGCAAGTCGATCCGCCTGATGCGGATGGCCGAACGTTTCGGCATTCCGGTTGTGACGCTGGTGGATACCGCCGGTGCCTTCCCGGGTGCCGACGCCGAGGCACGTGGCCAGTCCGAAGCCATCGCACGGTCAATCGAAGCCTGCCTTGATATCAAGGTGCCGCTGATTTCGATCATCATCGGCGAAGGTGGTTCTGGTGGTGCGATTGCACTTGCCGTTGCCAACACCGTCATGATGCTTGAAAATTCGATCTATTCCGTCATTTCGCCGGAAGGCTGTGCCTCGATCCTGTGGCGTTCGGGTGACGAAGCCAAAACCGCTGCTGATGCACTGCGCCTGACGGCACAGGATCTGCATCAGCTTGGTGTCATTGATGAAATCATCACCGAACCGCTTGGCGGCGCACAGCGTTCACCCGTTGATGCCTGCAAACGCGTTGGCGATGCCATCATCAAGGCACTTGAATCGATGGACAATGTTGAAGGCGGTGTGCTGAAGGCACGTCGTCGTGACAAATTCCTCGATATGGGCCGTCACGGCCTGAACTGATTTCGCAGGGCGCAGTCATCAGCACGTCTGACCTGCGCCCTGTTTGTGTTTTCTTTCCGGCGCTGTCCCGCCCGTCGGTGAAAACCCCGGTCGCTGCGCCTTTTGAACCGGCACCCGCCGGGAGGGCCTAATGGAAAAGCTGCGCCGGATTGTCGAATCTTCAAAGTTCCAGAATTTCATCACGGCCGTGATTGCGATCAATGCCGTCATTCTCGGACTTGAAACATCCCCGACTGTTATGAATGCCGCCGGATCGATCCTGCATCTGCTTGATCAGATCGCGGTTGCGATTTTCGTTGTCGAACTTCTGATGAAACTTGCCGTATATCGACTGGGCTTTTTCAGGCGTTCATGGAACATCTTTGATTTCACGATTGTTGCCATCACCCTGCTGCCGATGGGACAGGGTGTATCGGTCCTGCGTGCGCTTCGCATCCTGCGTGCCTTCCGCCTGATCTCGACCGTATCGTCGATGCGCAAGGTCGTCGAAGCCCTGATGAAAGCCATCCCCGGCATGGTTTCGGTTCTGACCCTGCTGTCGCTGGTATTTTACGTTTCGTCCGTCATGGCAACCAAGCTGTTCGGATCGGGTTTCCCCGACTGGTTTGGCACAATCGGCGCATCGCTTTATTCCCTGTTCCAGATCATGACGCTGGAAAGCTGGTCAATGGGAATCGTCCGCCCGGTTATGGAAATCTATCCACTGGCGTGGATGTTTTTTGTGCCTTTCATCCTGGTTACGACTTTTGCCGTCCTCAACCTGTTCATCGCCATTGTCGTCGATGCGATGGCGACCCATGTTGACGTCGAAGAAACGCAGACTCGCAGCGAACTTGGTCTTGATCACCATGAAATCCTTGCAGAACTGCGGGAATTGCGCGCCGAAGTCACCCGGCTTGCCGATGGCAAAAAAGACGTCGACACGGTTCGCCAACCCGGCGAATAGCGCATAATATCTTGCTGAACGACGGGTCATCCCGCGGCTTTTATCGGGAAAATTAGCATTTCTCTATCAAAGGGGGTGGTTCTTTGCCCCAAACCTCGTCTAATCTTTCGGCAAAATGTCGGGAGATCGGGGAATGAAGCTTACTTTTGCGGGGACAGGTTCGGCATTCTGCATGGCGGCTGACAATTTCCAGAGCAACATGGTTCTGGAAGCAGTTCAGCCCGGCAGTGACCAACCGACGCGCATGTTGATTGACTGCGGTTCAGATGCGCGGCACTCGTTGCGCAATCTGGGTCATATGCCCAATGACTTTGATGCTGTCTATATCAGCCACCTGCATTCGGACCATATTGGCGGTCTCGAATGGATGGCGCTTGCCAATTATTTCATTTTCGAAGGCCACCGGGTCAAACTGCTTGCAGTTCACGACCTGATCGAACCGCTTTGGGAACACAGCCTGCGCGGCGGCCTGCAAATCAGCGATACGGGCAATAGCAGCCTGTCATCCTATTTCGACATCAAGGAACTCAGCCCAGCCACGGGATTTGACTGGCAGGGTGTGCATTTCGATGTCATCCCGGTTGAACATGTCGTTACCGCGCAAAACACCATGCTGTCCTATGCGCTTTTCGGACATGGAAAAAAACAAAGCTTTTTCCTGACGACAGATGCGATTTTCAATCCTGATGCCCATATGCCGTTGTACCAAAAAGCAGATATCATCTTTCAGGATTGCGAACTTGGCCCCCGCCATTCCGGCGTTCATGCACATTACGAACAACTTGTGACCCTGCCCGCCGATATCAAAGCCAAAATGTGGCTCTATCACTATCAGGCCTATCCGAGGCCCGATGCGGTTTCTGACGGCTTCTGCGGATTTATCGAGCCCGGTCAAAGTTTCGAGCTTGGCTAACGCCTTACAGGCCGGGTACATTTTGCGCCAATCGAGCAATAGGAACATGCGATAACGCGCGTTCCGACAAAAATATGGGACCCGTGAATGCCGAAGTCGGTTTTTGCCTATATCTGGTGCCACAGCAGTATGCAGCAGATCATCCTGACACTGGTCACGATGATCTCCTTTCCTTTTCTGTATTACTCGCTGGATTTGCCGAAACTGATCGTCAACGAGGCGATCGGTGGCGCAGGCGAACCTTATGACGTTCTCGGGATCGAACTGAACCAGATCGAATACCTGTTCACCCTGTCTGGTATTTTCCTTGCGCTGGTTTTCATAAATGGCGGGTTCAAGTATTTCATCAACGTCTATGTCGGCGTGATGTCCGAACGGCTTTTGCGCCGGTTGCGCTATACCCTGTTTGAACGGGTTCTGCGTTTTCCGTTGCCGCATTTCCGGAAAACCAGCCAGGGCGAAATCGTTTCAATGATCACCGCCGAAGCAGAACCGCTTGGCGGTTTCTTCGGCGAAGCATTTTCGCTGCCGCTGTATCAGGGCGGTATTCTGGTCACGATCACGGCCTTTATCTTTATCCAGGACCCGTTGATGGGTCTGGCCGCGATTTCGTTTTATCCGTTGCAGGGCTACCTGATCCCGAAACTGCAACGCCGCGTAAACCAGCTTGGCAAACAGCGCGTGCAGAATGTGCGCCGGATGTCCGAACATATCGGCGAAGTCGTCGCCGGTGCGACCGATATCCGCGCCCACGAGACCCAAGGATACGAACTTACCCATTTCACACAGCGGATGGGCCGGATTTTTGAAATCCGCAAGGAAATCTATTTCCGCAAATTCTTTATCAAGTTCCTGAACAACTTCATCGCCCAGATCACACCGTTCTTCTTCTATTCCATCGGTGGCTATCTGGTGATCATGGGGGATCTCAGCTTCGGTGCGCTGGTCGCAGCCCTTGCCGCCTACAAGGATATGTCCGCCCCCTGGAAAGAGCTTCTGGCCTATTACCAGCGCCTTGCAGATGCCCGGATCAAATACGAACAGCTTCATGAGCAGTTTGAACTACCCGATCTTGGCCGCGAACACGAACTGATCGCGCCGAAATCCGAACACCTGCCCGGACCGCTGGATGTCGCGGCCCTGTCGTGGGTTGATGATGACGGTACCCGGGTTGTTGAAAATGTGTCCTTCAACATGGCACTGCCTGGGACGGCCCTTCTGACCGGCTCGGCCGATAGCGGAAAGTCACAACTTGCCCGCCTGATCGCCCGGTTACTGACACCGACCGGTGGCCGCATTCAGTTTAATGACCGCAATGCCGAAGACCTTCCGGCATCGACACTGGGGCAACGCCTGGCCTATATCGGCAATGATGCCTATCTGTTTAATGGGACCATCGCCGACAACCTGTTTTACGGGCTGAAACATCGCCCGATCCTTGCCTCCCGATCAGATGACGGCGATGACGGCTCGGAAAACCTGAAACTGCCATTGCCGAAATTCGTCGATAATGTCGAACTTGCCGACCCGGCCGATCTGCCATGGCGTCTGACCGACGAGATGTACGACGAAATCAAGCGTTCGGGAAATATCCCCTATGACCCGGCAGCGGAATGGATCGACTATGTCGGGCCCGGCTTCAATTCGATTGATGAATTGAAGGCCGAACTGATGCGCCTGCTCGAAGTCGTTCAGCTTGATCGCGACATTTACCGCATCGGTCTGCAACGCCGCATTGATCCGAAGGAACGCCCCGATCTGGTCGAGGCCGTTCTGGTTGCACGCCCGAAACTGAAGGAAATTCTTGCGGAACGCGGCCTGTCTGATCTGGTCGAACCCTATGACATTGACCTTTACAACGACAACGCGCCGGTCGGTGTAAACATTCTTTTTGGTGCCCCGGCCCGGTCCGATTTCGAACGCACGGCATTCCTGTCGCATCCCTATATGCAGGAAACCCTGCGCGAAACCGGGCTTTACGAAGTCATGATCAGCATCGGTCGCGATACGCTTGATCTGATGATCGAACTGTTTACCGGCCTGCCGCCCGGACACGAATTCTTTGACCGTTACAGCTTTATCTCGGCCGACGAACTGCCCGAGGTCAAAAACATGCTGAAACGGACCGACGGGGTCGCGATCAAGGATATGCGCGCCGAGGATAAGCTGAAGCTCCTTGACGTCGCCATGAACCTGACCCCGGCACGCCATCGTCTGCGCGTGATCGATGACGAATTCCGCCAACTGGTTTTGAAAGCACGACCGAAATTCTACGGCAATCTGCCCGACGATCTCGCTGAAATGATCGATTTCTTCAAGGTCGATGAATATGCCGCTGCCGCCCCGGTCATCGATAACCTTCTGTTCGGTCGTTTTGCCTATGGCCGTGCAAATTCCGAAGAACGCGTTGGCGAAGTACTGTTTGAAATCGCCCATGAAGGCGGCCTTTACGAGGCGCTTGTCGCCCTCGGCCTTGAAAGCCAGGTCGGTGTTGGTGGCAGCCGCGTTTCGCAAAGCCTGCGCCAGAAGATTGCGCTGGTCCGTGCCCTGATCAAAAATCCCGACCTGATGGTCGTGGACGAAGCCCTTTCGGCACTTGACCGTGAAACACGCGAACAGGTCATCGCCTGGCTGACCGGACAGGCCGAGCATCGAAGCGTGATCTGGGTCGATGGCGATGATACCGACAGTCAGCGTTTCGGGACTTATCTGCACATGGCGAACGGCAAGATCGTCAAACGCCAGAGCCATGCAATCGACGACGCCACCGCCGAAGAGGCCGAGGAAGAAGCCGCCGAAGCCGCACCCGATACAAGCGATGGCAGCATCGAGGAAGAAGTCCGGTTGCTTCGGACCATTCCGCTGTTTGCCGGTCTTGACCCCAGCGTGATCAAGCTGCTGGCCTTTACCAGCCCGCGCCTGACCTTCAAACGTGGCGAGGTACTGGTCAAACAGGGTGATCCGGGGGATGCGGCCTATATCGTGATTTCCGGTCGGGGCGAAATCTGGCTGACGACCGAGGAAGCCCAGACCATCAAGCTTCGCGATGTCGAACCCAAGGAAGTCATTGGTGAAATCGCCCTTCTGGTCGATGCCCCCCGCTCCGCAACCATTCGCGCGGTCGAGGAAATGACAGTCCTGAAACTCGATAAAAACGAGTTCCTTGGCCTGGTCCGACAGGACCAGGCGGTTGCCGTCCAGTTGATCCGTGTTCTGGCACACCGCGTTGATGTCACCACCAAACAGCTTACCAGCCGGAATAACTGATTGATTTTCGCCCTGTCTGATCCGTCATGAACAAGATTGCCTCCATCATTATCGCCACCGTTTTCGCCATCGCTTTGCTTGGCGGAATGGCGGCAATGATCGGTGGCGGCCTTCTGGGGGCAATTGTCTTCATCATCGGCATCCCGGTCGCCTTTCCGATGTCAACCAGCATCGTTGTTCTGTTCTTTGCCGTGATCATCATACGCACCGTCATCCAGAAACGGCGCGAACGCCGCGAAATGCGGGCTTTTCTGAAAGATAATCCCAAAGACTGACCCCCGGCACGGCAGGCCAGCAGAAAAAACATCTGCTTTCGACCTCAGCTTGCCAAAAAAACCGCATCAAATCGCATCGAGTTCGGAAACCTCCTCTGCCAGCTTGTTGATAGCCTGCTGGCAGTTCAACAAACAGGCTGACGCCTTATGCGCGGCCTTGTTTCAAGGAGGTTTTCATGACGGCACAACTCAAAGAACAGCGCTGCGTGTCGTTAAGCCAGTTGTCCGATCTTCGGCTTCTGCGCGAACATGCTTATATCGACGGGCGCTGGTGCTCGGCCGACAATCGTCAGGTTATCGAAGTCACCAATCCGTTTGACGGTGCATTTCTTGGCACCGTGCCCAATATGGGCATTGCCGAAACCCGTAACGCGATTGCCGCGGCCCATGCGGCCTTTCCGGCATGGGCGGCTCTTCTGCCGCAGGATCGTGCGGCACGTCTGCGCCGCTGGTTTGACCTTCTGATCGAAAACAAGGAAGACCTGGCACTTCTGATGACGCTTGAACAGGGCAAACCGATTTCAGAATCGCGTGGCGAGATTGACTATGCCGCAAGCTTCATCGAATTCTTCGCCGAAGAAGCCAAACGGGTGAATGTCGAAAACATTTCGTCTCATCTTCCGGGCCGCAACATGACCGTCAAACGCGAACCGGTTGGCGTCACCGCAGCAGTAACACCATGGAACTTCCCCTGTGCGATGATCACGCGCAAGGCCGCCGCCGCCCTGGCGGCGGGTTGCACCATGATTGTCCGCCCGGCAACCGAAACGCCGTTTTCGGCCACCGCCCTTGCCGAACTGGCCGAACGGGCCGGTATTCCGGCCGGTGTGTTTAACGTCGTGACCGGTGATCCCAATCCGGTGGTCGGCGAGCTTTGCGGCAATCCGGTTGTTCGCGCCCTGTCCTTTACCGGTTCGACCGAAGTGGGCCGGTTGCTTCTGTCGCAGGGCGCACAGACCGTCAAAAAGATGTCGATGGAACTGGGCGGGCATGCACCCTTTATCCTGTTCCCCGATGTCGATCTGGATGAAGCCGTCAAACACGCGGTTGGTGCCAAATTCGCCACCAGCGGGCAGGATTGCCTTGCGGCAAACCGCATCTTTGTCCACCGCGACATCTATGACGCGTTTCTTGATCAATATGCCAAGGCGATTGGTGAGCTCCGCGTTGGCAACGGCCTTGATGAAACCACCGAAATCGGTCCGCTGATGCATGACCGGGCGGTTGCCAAATGTGATGAACATGTCGCAGATGCCCGCGCCAAGGGTGCCCGTGTTCTGACCGGTGGCAAGAAAATGGGCGGGCTTTTCTATGCCCCGACCCTTCTGGCCGATGTGACCGAGGATATGAACATCTATCATCAGGAAACTTTTGGTCCGGTTGCACCGGTGATCCCGTTCGATACCGAAGAAGAAGTGATCAGTCGCGCCAATGATAGCGAATATGGCCTTGCAGCTTACGTCTATACCAGCGACCATGATCGCGCAGCGCGTGTTTCGAACGCACTTGAATACGGCATGGTCGCGCTGAATTGCGTGAAGATTACCGGCGCCCCGGTCCCGTTTGGCGGGGTCAAGCAGTCCGGCCTTGGCCGCGAAGGGTCGCGCCACGGCCTCGAAGAATTCACCGAGCTTAAATATGTCTGCGCCGCGTTCAAACCGTAACGCGCGCAGCGGCCACCGCATTCACATGGGAGAAGCACAATGAATGTCATCAAAAACACCACCGCCGATCTGCAGGAAATGGATCGCGCCCATTTCATGCATCCCTCGACCCATATGCGCCAGCACGCGGCGGGTGAAACCCCCAACCGCATCATCAATGGTGGCAAGGGAATTTACATTCATGACACCGAAGGCAGGGAATCGCTTGATGCCTTTGCCGGTCTTTACTGTGTGAATGTCGGTTATGGCCGTACCGAAATCGCCGATGCGATCTATGCGCAGGCCAAGGAACTGGCCTATTACCACACCTATGTCGGGCACGGGAACGAGCCGGTCATCCGCCTGTCGGATCGTATCGTCAAATCGGCACCAGAAGGCATGCAGCGCGTCTATTACGGCATGTCGGGTTCGGATGCGAACGAAACCAACATCAAGCTGATCTGGTATTACAACAATATCCGCGGCCTGCCGCAGAAAAAGAAAATCATCTCGCGCTGGCGTGGCTATCATGGTTCCGGCATCATGACCGGCAGCCTGACGGGCCTTGCCGCCTTCCACAACGCGTTTGACCTGCCACGCGCGCCGATCCTGCACACCACCTGCCCGCATCACTACTGGAATGCCGACGCGGGCGAGACAGAGGCCGAATTTGCCAAACGCTGTGCCGATGATCTCGAAAAACTGATCCTGCGCGAAGGCCCGGAAACTGTTGCTGCCTTTATCGGCGAGCCGGTCATGGGCACGGGCGGCATCATCACCCCGCCCGAAGGATACTGGGCCGCGATCCAGAAGGTTCTGAACAAATATGATGTGCTTCTGGTTGCTGACGAGGTCGTCACCGCATTCGGCCGCACCGGGTCCTATTTCGGTTCGCACCATTACGACATCAAACCCGACCTGATCACGATTGCCAAAGGCGTGTCTTCGGGTTACCTGCCGCTGTCAGGTGTGATCATCGGCGAACGCGTCTGGAAAGTTCTGGAACAGGGGTCCGATAAAATGGGGCCGATTGGTCATGGCTGGACCTATTCCGCGCATCCGGTCTGCGCGGCTGCCGCCAACGCCAATCTTGATATTGTCGATGGTGAAAACCTGACGGGCAATGCGGCTGATACCGGTGGCTATTTCCAGAAGCGCCTGCGCGAAACCTTTAACGAGCATCCGCTGGTTGGCGAAGCGCGCGGTGTTGGTCTGATGGCGGCACTGGAATTTGTGGCTGATAAAACCAAAAAGGAACGGTTCGATCCGAATGCGAAAATCGGCCCGCGCGTTTCGGCCGCCTGCCTTGAACGCGGCATGATCGCACGTGCGATGCCGCATGGTGATATCCTGGGCTTTGCCCCGCCGCTTTGCATCACCAAGTCCGAAATCGACAAGGTCATCGACATCGCCAAACAGGCCGTCGATGCTGTTACCGACGAAGTTGCCGCTGGCAATTAAATCTCGCGCGCTATTCTGATCTCCACCGCGTCAGGCCTTCTTCCCGACGCGGTGCACACAGGGGCCGGGCCCATGACCGGCCCCTGTGTCTATATTAGGCGGCGCTATTCACCGAAGCCCCGCCCGACCATAATTACGCCCAGGGATTACTCAACAGGGGACTGGAAACCATTTCGCCACGAGACGCCAACATCCACTGACTTTATCAAAGTAAATATCCAACAGGTTCAATGAAAAGGTCAGTCAATCCAAGTGTTCCTCGGAAAGCGCTTGAGCTACGGCAGGTCGTATCTTCATGTGATCAAAATAGTTCCGCAGTGGTGTCGGCAACTCGACGCCACTCCTGGGCGCGACCATGAGCACCCAAAACAGATAGCAGTCGGCGATCGTGATCTCGTCGCCCACCAAAAACATCTTGCCTCCTATCTGGTCGGATAGAATGGAAAAAGCCTTTTTCAGCTTTTCGCGTGCGCGCTCTTTCTCTGGTTCCGAGAAGTTTCTGAAAAACGGCTGATAACTCCCATGTATTTCGGATGCCATGAAGGCGAGAACCTCGAGCACCTGCCATCGAATGCCCTCCTTTTTTGAAAGAAGCTTGCCACTCTTCTCGGCAATATAGTTCAGAATAACTGGATTCTCCGTAAGGACAGTACCGTCTTCCAGTTCAAGAGCCGGAATATAACCCTTTGGATTTATCGCGAGGAAGTCACGGCCGTCGGCGGTCTTCTTCTCATGATTGATACTGACCAGTTCGTAGGGAAGTCCGGTCTCGATGAGGGCGATGTGATTAGCCAAGCTGCAAGCGCCCGGATAGTAAAAGAGGATCATGGTGGTCTCCGTGTTGCGTAGACCTCACGAATTTCTATCGAAATTTTAAGTCTACTTTATTGACCACATCTATTTATGAGGCTTAAAAATACCCGTCAAAAGCATATCTTTGGGAGTTGGTCAGATGGATGTGACTGTGTCCCACGCGGAAGCCGATTGCAGAGGCGTAAGTGAAGTCCTCAACCGTGTTGGCGACAAGTGGACGATTCAAGTGGTCGTTGCACTTCGGCTGGGTTCGCTGCGTTTCAACGCCATTAAACGGCAGGTTCGAGGTATCTCGCAGCAGATGCTGACGAGAACGCTTAAGGCCTTGGAGCGTGATGGGATGGTCGAACGGACAGTTCACCACAGTACGCCGCCGCAGGTGGAATACAAGCTAACGGCGCTTGGAGTGTCCTTGTCAGAAACCGTGCGACAACTCGCGGAGTGGGCGAAAACCAACCGGAAACTAATCGAGGAAAGCCGGCTCGCCTACGATAAACGACGCTGAATATGAGACATAGTCCCATGCCAGCCTCTGTTTTTTATACACAGCGGCCCGCAAGTCTGTCTGGCCTGCTTTAAATCACGGCGGAAAACCGACCGCGTTTACCGCGTCCTCGATCCGTTTGACCATGTCATCCTGTTCAAGCACAACCGGGCCTTTGCAGAAATAGCCAAGCTGGATGCTGCCGGTCAGCATGTTGATGAACAGTTCGGCAAACTGTCGCGGGGCAATCGCGCGCAGGTTTGACGGCAAATGGGTTTGCGTCATCAGCTTGGCCGCTTTTTCGTAGGTTGCCTCTGGCCCAGCATTCCAGAAGATTTCCCCCAGTTCCGGGTGGGTCGGGGTGCGCGCAACAACATAACGATGCAGATCCATCACCGGAGCACGTAAAATGCCATCCGCAAAGGCCGTGGCTATGGCGATCAGGGTCGCGCGCGGATTGTATGGCCAGACGGTGACCCCTTCCAGAGGATCGCGGGCACGTTCGCACAGCCACGCGACCATGGCGCGTTCCAGCCCGATCTTGTCCCCGAAATACCGATAGATGGTCGCCTTTGACGTTCCGGCACGCGTGGCAATCCGATCCACCGCCGTGCTGTCATCACGCATATCAAGCAGTTCGGTTGCAGCCGCCTCAAGAATCCGGGTGCGGCGTTCCTGCTGCTTTGGGGTCAGGCGTTCGGCAGACATATAGCCGGGTTCCTTGTTGCTGGTTTCGTCACAGGTATAAAAAGAGGCATAAAACGGTCGGGCTCATTCCGTATCGGAAATTCGCCAAGCGCGGCGAACCGCCAAACAGAACTGTACGGTTTCGTTTCACAGCTATCCGCTTTGTAAATCCCTGGACACGATCAGACCACATTTTTCATTTGTCAAAATTGAAACTGTACCGTACAGTTTCGTTTTGAGGGATCATTCTTAACATATGTCGGGGAAACCACGATGAATAATTTGCCACGCATTTGCTGGACAGTTTCCGCCTGTCTGGGGCTTGCAGGTATGGTTTGGGGCATGCAGATGGCCGGAAGCGGCGATCACAGCAATCTTGCCGCCCATGCCCATCTCAATCTTCTGGGCTGGGTCGGTCTGGCGCTGTATGGCACCTATTACCGGCTGATCGGACTGACACGCTCTAGGGTCGCAAGCATTCAGGTTGGCTGCGCAATCGTCGGATCGGTCATTATGGGCATCGGTATTGCCATCGCCCATCAGGGCGGCACCGAAGCCATCGCCATCATCGGATCGCTTCTCACACTGGCGGCGGGTGCGCTATTCGCCGCCATCACATTCCAGCGTCCGCTTCGGATCAATAGCGGCCTGTGACCGGCGGCACCCCACCCCGCCAAAAGCAGACAAAAAGAAACCCCTGCGGCCAACATTGCAGGGGTTTCAGATATCATCCCGCGAAGGGGAATGGCATCAGAGACGATTACATCTCGGTGCCAAATTCCTTGCGGAGCGCATTCAGCACTTCTTCGGTGTCACCACCGACTTCGCTGACAAGGCTGTCGCCGATACCGGCCGATGCCTCTTTGAAGGCAGCGCGCTGTTCTTCGTTCAGCTTGATGACTTCGATGCCCGGCTTGGCTTCCTTGATACGGTCAAGTGCCTCGGCATTTGCCTTTTCCTGGGCTTCATAGATGAAGTCGTCCAGTTCGGATTTCACTTCCTTGAGCATCTCTTTGCGCTCGTCCGACAGACCTTCATAGAAGGCCGCGTTCGACACCACGGTGGTGGTGTATTGCTGCTGACCGGCATAGATCAGATAATCGGTCACTTCATAGAATTTGGCACTTTCGATGAAGAAGATCGGATTGACCTGTGCATCAATCACGCTGGTCTGAAGACCGGAATAAACTTCACCCCACGGCAATGCCACCGGATCGGCACCGAAAGATTCATAGCTTTCGATCAGGATCGGCGATGTCATGACACGGAATTTAACCCCGTCAAATTCGGACGGCTGGGTCACCTTTTTCTTGGTGGTCCAGACCATCTCGCCTTCCGGATACATGGTGTAAAGCTTAAGCCCCTTGGACTCGAAATCCTTCGCCAGACCATCATAGATCGTCGGGCTGCTCGACAGGACTTCCTTGTTCACCTCGTTATCCTGCGACAGCAGATAGGGAACACCGAAAACCTGGATTTCCGGAACAAAGGTGCCAAGGTGGCCCGGCGACGCGTTCGAGAACTGGACAGCCCCCGCCGCAGTCAGCTCGGTAATGTCGTTTTCGGTACCCAACTGGCCATAGGTGTAGATGGTGACTTCGACCTCACCATCGGTTTTTTCCTCAACCAGGCGTTTGAATTCCTGTGCATACAGATCCTGCACATCGCCCGGGCTTTCCTCATGCGCAAATTTCCATTCTTCGGCATGGGCGGCTGTCCCGGCAACCGCAAAGATTGCGGCGGCAGACAGGGTCGCCTTGAAGAGCTTGTTCAAACTCATATCGAAGTCTCCCTTATTATGCCGCGACGACCGGGATTGAACCCTGGACCGGCGGCGATTAGTTGGCACATCAATGTCATGAACGCGCAAAGTGTTGAAATGTTCCTGCATCAGGTCAATGTTAGTTTTGTATCATGACAAAATAACATTGACGTCTACACATTAACCCACAGGTCATGTTAGGGTCGGAAAAACCCCCAAGGAAGCACAAGGGTAGACAAGGGTAGGAATCGACAGGATGTGGCTGCCAAATATTGACCTGAGCGGCGATACGGGACCGAAATACAAGGCCCTTGTCGAAGCAATCATCACGGATATCGAGGCCGGACGCCTTCGGCACGATGTCCGGATGCCGACCCATCGTGAACTGGCCTATCGGCTGCATGTCAGCGTGCAAACCGTCAGTGCGGCCTACAAGGAAGTAGAACGACAGGGTTATCTCAGATCGGAACGAAGAAGGGGCACATTCGTTCAGGCACGCCTGACAGATCGCGCATCGACCTTTATTCTGGATAACCGTCAGCCCGACCTGATCGACCTGTCGATCGTGCGCACGGCCTATACCGATTTCCACAATGATCTGTCGCGCCAGATACACAGCAGACTGGCCGAGGAAACCCACCATAACTGGATGGAAAGCTGCCGCCCGGTTGCCGGTTTTGAATATCATCGCGAAATCGGCAGCAAGTGGCTGGAATCCATGGGTATTTCGGCCGAACTTCCCAATATCCTGATCACCAATGGCGCCGCCCAGGGGGTGTTTACCGCCCTTGCAACGGTGGTTCAGCCCGATGATGTCGTCCTGACCGAAAGCCTGACCGATCATGGGGTTATCGGCACCGCCAGCATCCTGCGGTTCAAGCTGGGCGCGTTGCCCACCGATGACGAGGGCATCCTGCCTGAAGCGTTCGAACGCGAATGCCGCGCGCGCCATATCCGCGCCCTTGTCGTCACCCCGATCTATACCAACCCGACCAACTGCCTGATGGGACTTGAACGGCGCAAACGAATCGCCGAAATCGCCGAACATTACGGCGTTTACGTCATCGAAGACGATGTGTATCGCCCGCTTCTCGAACAAAACCTGCCGCCGATCACAAGCTTCCTGCCGCGTCTGGGCTTCCATGTTTCCAGCCTGACCAAGATTGTCATGCCGGGGCTTCGCACCGGTTTTCTCATCGTGCCACAGCATCTGTCGATCCGCGCCAGCAGCGTTCTGCGAGTCACCGGCTGGATGGGCACACCATTAATGGCCGAGATCGGGGCACGCTGGATTGCCGATGGCACCGTCGATCAGGCCGTCACGGTCCAACGCGCCCTGATGCGCGAAAGACAGACCCTTGTTGCGGAAATACTGGGCGATGCCGTGGTTCGCCACCACCCCACCTCGCTAAGCGCCTGGGTGCGTATCCCGCATCACTGGCAGGAAGAATGGTTTGCCTCGGAACTGCGGAAAAACGGGGTTGCCGTGACGATTTCCGATCCCTTCATGACCGTCAAGGTCCCCCGCCCGAATGCCATCCGGATTTGTGTTGGCGGGGCGGTTGATACCCCGTCACTGCATCACGGTCTGATGCAGATCCGTCACACGATGGAACAGATGCCGGGTGTGCATGCCTTCGACGTTATGTATTGATTTTTGTCTCATGACAAAAATCTGATTGAACCGTCACAAACCGTTTTTATTCTGGCAGTCTGGCGTGAAGCGAGCAGGAAAACGTGTGGGAGGGAACCAACAACCACACACAACGTTCAGCAAGAATGTCTCGCACGCGCATCATGGAGGTCGTATGTCGGATTCTAACGGGGAGGCTCCCGCGCCGAAAGGCGGGGTGCTGTCGGTGCTGAAACGGCTCGATGATGGATTATCTGTCGTCGAACGTCAGTTGCTGGGGTGGAGCATCGTGATCATGGCCGTCAATACGGTCGCCAATGTGATCATGCGTCTGGGTTTCAGTTCGAGCATCTTCTTTTCCGAAGAGCTCAATCAATTTCTGATCATTCTTGTCACATTCGTCGGCATCAGCGAGGCCGCCCGCATGGGGCGCCATATCCGCATGTCGGCCTTTACCGATATGCTGGGTCCGCAGGCCAGCAAGATCATGATGATCATCATCACGCTGGGCACGGCGGCCCTTCTGTTTCTTCTGGCATGGTATTCTATCGGCTATGTTTCATCCCTGATCCAGTCCAACCGCCTGACGCCTGCCCTTCGCATCCCATACTATCTGACCGTCCTCATCGTACCCTTTGGCCTGACTGTCACGGGGATCCAGTTCGTACTTGCCGCGGTAACGAATATCGTCAGACCCGGAACGCATCTGTCGTACCGGGTTGAAGATACGTTCTCCGAAGCTGACGACCATCATCTGTAGGGGGACGGAAAAATGGATCTTGGAACCACAATTCTCATTGTGATGCTCGTCCTTCTGGTGCTGGGTTTCCCGATGATGGTGCCGCTGACCATGGCCAGCGTTGTCGCCTTTACCTTCTACATGCCGATTGATCCCAAAATTCTGATCCAGCAAATGGTGACCGGGATTTCGCCGGTGGCACTGATTGCCGTGCCGATGTTCATCTTTGCCGCCGATATCGTGACAAAGGGGCATACGGCCAACCGGCTGATCGACCTTGCCATGACCTTTGTCGGTCATGTGCGCGGCGGCCTTGCCGTTACCACCGCCCTTGGCTGTACGCTGTTTGGCGCGGTATCGGGTTCGACACAGGCAACCGTGGTGGCGATGGGCGGACCATTGCGCCCGAAAATGCTTAAGGCAGGCTACAAAGACAGCTTCGCCATGGCCCTGATCATCAATGCCAGTGACATCGCGTTTCTGATCCCGCCCTCCATCGGCATGATCGTGTTTGGCGTCGTTGGCAAGGTATCGATCGGCGAACTGTTCCTGGCCGGGATCGGCCCGGGCATTCTGATCCTTCTGATGTTTTCGGCCTATTGCGTCTATTACGCAAAAAAGAACAACATCCCGACCATCCCGCGCATGAGCTGGGCGGAACGTGGCAAGGCCGTTATCAATGCCGGCCCGGCCATCATGTTCCCGGTTCTGATTGTTGGCGGCATCTATCTCGGCTGGGTCAGCCCGACCGAAGTCGCCGCCGTTTCCGTGGTCTATGCCATCATTCTTGAGGTTCTGATCTTCAAGTCGGTGAAATGGTCGGAAATGCTGGAAATCGCCCGTTCGACCGGCCTGATTACTGCCGTGGTCTTCATCCTTGTCGGCGCGGGTACAACTTTCTCCTTCGTGATTTCCTTTGCCCAGATTCCGCAACACGTGATCGGGGCATTGGGCCTTGAAGGTGCGAACAGCTATCTGATCCTTGCTGCCATCTGCATCGCCTTCTTCATTGGCTGCATGTTCGTTGATCCGATTGTTGTCATTCTGGTGCTGACACCGATCTTCATGCCGCTGGTACGTGATGCCGGGCTTGATCCGGTGCTGGTCGGTACATTGGTCACCCTGCAGGTCGCCATCGGGTCGGCAACGCCACCATTTGGCTGCGATATTTTCACCGCCATCGCGATCTTCAGGCGACCTTATTACGAGGTCATCCGCGGAACGCCGCCCTTTATCTTCATGCTTCTGCTGGCCGCCGTGATTCTGGTCTTTGTTCCGCAGATCGCATTGTTCCTGCCGACCATGGCTTTCCGTTAATCGGCAGGTAACCGGGATCGTCCCGGAAAGAACAACCACAATATCAAACCGGGGTGCGGGCATTCATTGCCCCGCCCCATCAAGGAGTTCAGGACGATGTCCGTTGCCCCCGCGGTCACGCCAGAGCCGGTAGACCTGTCCTATTTGCCCGATCCGGTTGCCCCGGCCGGGCGGATAGGGCTGATTACGCTCGCCACCGATTTCAATAGCGAGGATGACCTGCGTCGCATCATTCCCGATGATGTTGGCCTGTTCACCACCCGCATTGAAAATGCCAATCCGATCACCGTCGACACCCTGCGCAGCATGGCTGACGATCTGCCACGTGCCGCACGCACACTGTTGCCGGGCTATGGGGTGGATGTTGCCATTTTTGGCTGCACGTCGGGCACGGCGGTCAATGGATCGGACCGGATCGAAGCCCTGATCAACAAGGGAATGCCGGGCACAGCCGTGACCAATCCGCTGCTGGCAACAGATGTCGCATTGCGAACAATCGGTGCGCAAAAAATCGCCGTGGTCGCCCCCTATGTTCTGGATGTCACCCGATCCGTTGCCGAACAACTGATCGCGCGCGGTTTCGATGTGACCCGACTGATGGGGTTCGGGCTTGAAAACGATATTGATATGACCGCAATCCCGCCCGACGCCCTTTTGGCTGCGGCCCTGCAGGTCAATAGCCCGGATGCCGATGCCGTGTTCATTTCCTGCACCGCAATCCGGTCCGCCGAGATTGCCGAACGTGCGGAAAAGCTTCTGGGCAAGCCCGTGATCACCAGCAATCAGGCCATGATCTGGCATGCGCTGCATCTGATGAAATACGACAAACCGGTCGCGGGGTTCGGAACCCTGTTTGACCACGCCCCACACAAATCGTAACGAGGTCGCCATGAAGGAACCCATCACGCTTGGTGATGTGCTTTCTGCCCGCAAAACCATCGCGGGCCACGTGATCCATACACCACTGCGCCCGTCTGCCAGCCTGTCTGAGCAGATCGGATCGCCCGTGTGGCTGAAATGCGAACACCAGCAATATACCGGCAGCTTCAAACTGCGCGGGGCGGCGAATGCCGTTCTGAAACTGTCCCCCGAACAAAAGGAAAAGGGCGTTGTCGGCGTATCGACCGGCAATTATGGCCGCGCTCTTGCCAATGCGGCACGCAATGCCGGGGTGCGCGCCGTCATCTGCATGTCCGAACTGGTCCCGAAAAACAAGGTCGAAGGCATCCGCGCCCAAGGTGCCGAAATTTGCATTTCCGGCACCTCGCAGGACGAAGCCCAAAAGGAAGTCGACCGTCTGGTATCGGAAAAGGGCATGACCATGCTGCCCCCCTTTGACCATGCCGACATCATCGCCGGTCAGGGAACCCTTGGCCTTGAAATCCTTGAACAGCTTCCCGAAACCGACACGCTTCTGGTGCCATTGTCGGGTGGCGGGCTTCTGGCCGGTGTGGCACTGGCGGCAAAATCGATCAATCCGGCCATCCGGGTTGTCGGCATTTCGATGGAACGCGGCTGTGCCATGATCACAAGCCTGCAGGAAGGCAAACCAACCGCGGTCAAAGAACTGCCAACACTGGCCGACAGTCTGGGCGGCGGCATCGGGGAAAACAACCAATACACTTTCGATATGTGTGCCGATCTGACCGATGACTTTGTTCTGGTGAACGAAGCCCAGATCGCGGACGGCATCCGGGCCGCCTATCACGATGACCAGCAGGTGATCGAAGGGGCCGCTGCCGTTGGCATCGCGGCCCTTCGCGCCGGATTGATCGATAATCCCGGCACCACGGTCGTTCTGTCGACCGGCTGCAATATCGATATGGATTTGCATAAACGTATTGTCGGCGGCGAAGACGTCGACCTGATGGCGGAGTAATCATCATGCCCAACATCAGAATTCTGACCGAAACCGACCTTCGCAACGTGATCACCCTTGATACCGATGCGATTGCCTGTATCGAAAACGCCTTTCTGGCCCTGGCGACCAAGGATGTGCAGATGCCGCCGATCCTTCGGCTTGATATCGACGACCACAATGGCGAGGTCGATGTCAAAACCGCCTATGTCCCCGGACTGGACAGCTTTGCGATCAAAATCAGCCCCGGTTTCTTTGACAATCCGAAACTCGGCCTGCCGTCGGTCAACGGATTGATGAACCTTTTTTCGGCCAAAACCGGCCTGCTCGAAGCCGTGATGCTCGATAACGGTTATCTGACCGATGTCCGCACCGCTGCCGCTGGTGGCGTTGCCGCCAAACATCTGGCACGCAAGGATGCAAAACATGCCGCGATCTTCGGGGCCGGGGTGCAGGCGAAATTGCAGCTCAAGGCGCTTAAACTGGTACGCGGCATCACATCGGCCACCATCTGGGCACGCGACATGGCCAAGGCCGAACTCTGTGCCGCCGCCTGCGCCAGCGAACTTGGCCTTTCCGTAACCGCAACGCCCGATGGCCGGGCCGCGGCACAGGATGCCGATATCATCGTCACCACCACGCCTGCACGCGAACCCGTCCTTTTGTCGGACTGGGTCAAACCCGGCACCCATATCACCGCCATGGGGTCGGATGCGGAACATAAAAACGAAATCGACCCGGCATTGATCGGCCGGGTAGACCTTTATGTGTGCGACAGCCTTTCGCAATGCCGGATCCTGGGCGAACTGCATCACGCCATTGATGCCCGGATCATCAAGGCCGACCACACATTTTCAGAACTGGGTCAGGTTATTGCCGGATCGGCATCGGGACGTACGTCCGATGATGCGATCACGGTTGCCGATCTGACCGGTACGGGTGTCCAGGACACCGCAATCGCCACCCTCGCCCGCGCCCGCTGCGACGCAGCCAAGGCCGGGACCGAGATCACGTCGTAATAACAAAGGGAAACAGGGTCAGGAAAAACTGAAACCCCGCCTTTTTTTGGAGGCCTGCGATGAGCCAGGTTGAATTGAATTTCACGCGCGAGGAATATGCCGAGCGTCTGGAAAAAACAAAAAAAGCCATGGTGGAAAAGGGGCTCGATCTTCTGATCGTGACCGATCCATCAAACATGGCCTGGCTGACCGGCTATGACGGCTGGTCGTTTTATGTTCACCAATGCGTCCTCGTTCCGATCGAAGATGATCCGATCTGGTTCGGCCGGTCGCAGGATGCAAACGGGGCAAAGCGCACGGTCTATATGACCCATGATCGCATCATCCCCTATGCTGATTATTATGTGCAATCCACCACCCATCATCCGATGGATTACCTGTGCGAGGTGATCGAATATCGCAATTGGGGCACGCGCAATATCGGCGTGGAAATGGACAATTACTATTTCTCGGCCAGGTGCTATGCGCAATTGCAGGCCCATCTGCCCAATGCAAAGTTCCATGATGCAACCGCACTGGTAAACTGGCAGCGTGCGGTAAAATCCGAGACCGAGATTTTCTATATGCGTCAGGCGGCCCGCATCGTCGAAAACATGCATGAACGCATTTTCGAAGTTGTCGAACCGGGCATGAAGAAAAACGAACTGGTTGCCGAAATCTATCGTTCCGGGATCGTCGGCATTGACGGGATCGGCGGGGATTACCCGGCGATTGTGCCGTTGCTGCCATCGGGTGCTGATGCCGGTGCCCCGCATCTGACCTGGGATGACAAACCGATACCGGGCGATGCCGGGACGTTTTTCGAGATTGCCGGTTGCTATAAACGCTATCACGCGCCGCTGTCGCGCACGGTTTATCTGGGGCAGCCCGAACAGCGTTTCCTTGATGCCGAAAGTGCCCTGATCGAAGGTCTTCAGGCTGGCCTTGAAGCCGCCAAACCCGGCAATGTCTGCGAAGATATCGCCGTTGCCTTCTTTGGCGTGCTGCAAAAATACGGCATCCACAAAGACAGCCGGTGTGGCTATCCCATCGGGCTTTCCTATCCGCCCGACTGGGGCGAACGCACCATGAGCCTGCGCCCCGGTGACCGCACGGTCCTTGAACCGGGCATGACATTCCATTTCATGCCCGGACTCTGGTTTGATGACTGGGGGATCGAGATCACCGAAAGCATGATGATCACGGAAACAGGCAGCAAAACGCTGACCAGTTATCCAAGGCAGTTATTCGTCAAAAACTGACGCAGGTAACGCCGATCAAAATCGCATCGCAGATAAAATGCCGGTGCAAGACTGCCACGCAGGATACCGACGGTCGCGGTATCCTGCCTTTATGCAAGGAAACGGCCATGACAAAGAAATCCCCGATTACGCCAACGATCCCGTTCGATCAGGATGGTGTTCATCACGGCTTTTTAAAGCTGCCCTATTCGCGTGATGATTCCGCGTGGGGGGCTGTGATGATCCCGATCACGGTCATTCGCAACGGCAATGGCCCCACCGCCCTTCTGACCGGCGGCAATCACGGTGACGAATACGAAGGTCTGGTATCGCTGTTCAAACTGGCGGGGAAACTGTCACCTGCTGAAATCACCGGGCGGGTCATCATTTTACCGGCGATGAATTTCCCGGCTTTCCTGAATGCGTCGCGGACATCCCCGATTGACAAGGGCAACCTTAACCGCAGCTTCCCCGGCAAGGCCGATGGCACGGTGACACAGAAAATCGCCGATTACGTCCTGCGCCATCTGGTACCCGAAGCCGACATCGTCCTTGATCTGCATTCCGGCGGCAAGACGCTGGACTTCATCCCGTTTGCCGCCGTCCACGTCCTTGACGACAAGGAACAGGAAGCCCGTTGCGTAAACGCGATGAAAGCCTTTGCCGCCCCTTATTCGATGATGATGCTGGAACTTGATTCGGTCGGCATGTTCGACACCGTGGTCGAGGAAACCGGCAAAACATTCGTCACCACCGAACTTGGCGGCGGGGGTTCAACCACGGCCGAACGGGTGGCGATTGCGGATCGCGGGGTGCGCAACCTTCTGATCCATGCCGGTATTCTGACCGGTGAACCGGACGTCCCCGACGATAGCGGCGTGATGCTCGATATGCCGGATGGCAACTGTTTCGTTGCGTCGGTTTCAGGCGGCCTGTTCGAACCCTATGTCGATCTGGGGCAGATGGTCACGCGCGGTGATCTGATTGCGCGCGTTTACGATGCCAACCGGACCGGCGGGGTACCGACCGAATACAAGGCACCGCGCGATGGCATTGTCGCCTGTCGCCATTTCCCCGGCCTGATCAAAACCGGCGACTGTCTTGCCGTCATTGCCGAGGTGGTCGGGAAATGATCAGGCTGGATGATCAGGATCTTAAAATCCTGCTCACGCTGCAACGCGAGGGGCGCATCACCAAGGTCAAACTGGCCGAGGCGGTGAACCTTTCGCCAAGCCCGTGCTGGGAACGGCTCAAACGTCTTGAGGACCTTGGTGTCATTTCGGGCTATCACGCCCATATCAATCTGGAAATGCTGGTCAAGCCGACCCTTGTGATGACCGAGGTAACGCTTCGCCATCACCAGCACGAGGATTTCACGATTTTCGAAAAGGCGGTTCAGGACATCCCCGAAATCGTCGAATGCTATGCCCTTGGCGGCGGGGTCGATTATATGCTCAAGATACTCTGTCGTGATGTCGATGCCTATCAGCGCCTGATCGACGGACTTTTGATCGCAGGCATCGGTATTGACCGATATTTTACCTATATCGTGACAAAAAAGGTCAAAACCACACCGGTCCCGCCAATCGACGCCCTTTTGGATCCCTCGATCCGGAAATAACGGCCGACTGGCAGCATCCGGAAAGGCAGAACGGGGGTCATCGGCATGAAGGATGTGATGGAAAGCTGGCAATTATGGGCTGCCCTTGCCGCCTGCTTTGCTGCACTGACCGCGATTTTTGCCAAGGTCGGGATTGAAAACATCAATTCCGACTTTGCCACCTTTATCCGCACCGCAATCATTTTCATCATGGTCTTTGCCATCCTGATGATTGGCGGGCACTGGCAAAACCCGGCAACCGTATCGGCCAAAACATGGTGGTTCCTGATCCTGTCCGGGCTTGCGACCGGGGCATCGTGGTTATGTTACTTCCGCGCACTCAAGATTGGTGAGGCCGCAAAGGTCGCCCCGATTGACAAGCTCAGCGTCGTACTGGTTGCGATCTTCGGCGCAGCATTTCTTGGTGAAAAACTGTCCCCCGCAAGCTGGCTTGGCGTCGTGATGATCGGCACCGGTGCCGCGCTTATTGCCTGGAAAGGCTAAATTTAAACGCTTCCCAACCTGCCAAAGTTGTGGCGAAATCGGTTTTATCATTTGGCCTATGGGGGAATGGGTGATGAAACCGGGCGTTACCATGATCAGGACCGTGACGATTGGCATTCTGGGCATCAGCCTTTCTGCCTGCCAGACAGTCAATACAGCGCCCGCTCCCTCGCCCGCACCATCGCAAACATCCCTTGCCCCGGCCAGTGTTTCCGATCCCGGCAGCATCGCATTCCGGATCAACCCATCCGGTAACGGCGCTTATTACGGCTGGCAGATGCAGGTCGTAAAGGCCTCCCGCAACAAGGGGTTCAAGCCCTTCACCACCGAACAGCTTTCCGCCGGACAAATGAAGGAATACACCCTGTGGCCGGACAGCTACCTGGTCAGGGTCTCTCGCCTAGGCGAATTGAAATCGGAAAGCTGGGTCGATGTCTTCCCCAGCGAGGTCACAGTGGTCTATGCCGATTACGGCCTGTTTTCCGAAGACGTCAAAATAAGCCGCGAACCCGATCCCGCCCGGATTGACCCCAATATCGACACCACGATATGGCGCATACCGATCACCACCACCTATGGCCCCGAAGTCATGTTTGCCCATGACGGCTACCGGGCGGAATATACCGGCCCGCAAAATAACGGCAATCCGGTCGGCACCGGCACGGTCGAAATCACCCGTAACGAACAGCCCTTTGCCGAAATCGACAATGCCGACATTACCGGCGACAAAATCACCGGCGACATCGAATATGCGGATGGCCGCGAGGTGGACGGCGAATATCTAAGCGACAGCCTCCAGATCGAACCGGGCAGCACGACAAAATGGCCCGATGGCACAAGCTTTACCGGCACCTATCGCGTGTTTGACCCGCGTGAGGGTGAATTGCGCATGGCGGATGGCAATGTCTGGCAGGGACCGGTACGCGAACGCAAGCCCGCCGGTCAGGGCCGCCTGACCTGGTGGGAAGGCGGCTGGATGGAACTGCCCGAAGGATCGGCATTCCCAAGCCAGACCGGCCAATTCGTCTGCGGCGGGGAAACCGTCCCGGCCGGTGATTGCTATTATTACGGCGGCAAAAAGCTTTCGGGGCCGGATGAACTGGCCACCCTGATGGAACGTGATCGCCAGCTTGCCGCAAAAGCCGCTGCCGAAGAAGCCGCCCGGAAAGCCGTATCCGAAACCACCCAACCGCAGGCCACGGCCCAAAGCGGTTGCCGCAATGCCAGTGGCACATTCCGCGACAATACCGGTAATTCCACCCTTAAACTCGACTCGCCCGGTCAGGGGAACGGTAATTTCGTCAGCTACACCTATGGCAGCGCGCAAAAATTCCGGTTCGAAATCGGCTTCACCTATGTCACCACGGCTGACAGCATTTCGGTCACCTATGGCAACGGCACCTATAGCGATGCGGCAACCGGACAGGTTCTGCAACGCATGAGTGCACCGTCAGGCACTGTTTCGTGCCGCTTTGACGGTAATCTTCTGGTCATGGACGGGGTGGAATACCGGCAGTAATCAAACAAACAAACCGCCGAAAAACATCCCTACTTACAATTAAACTCTTGGGCGAAACAAAGGCGAAAAGCGGCCAAACCGCCCCAATCCCCTTGATACTGGCCGTAAATTTGCCCGGAGGCCCGCGTAACCTTTTTGTCAGATGACAAGGAGATTACCGCGTGCCTGCACCTCAACAGACAGATGAATCCGCGGAAAACAACCGCGGCGATAAAATCTTTTTTGCTGCCTTCATGACCGGCGTTGCCGCGATCAGCTTCGGTATTGGTGCGTTTGTCATACTGGCCGAAGTACCGCCCTATCAGTCGATGAAAAACGCGTGGCGTGCGGGCACGGCCCTGTGGGAACAACGCACCAAATACAGCAGTGTCGAACGGCTTGATTTCTGGTCCCCCGCCCGGACCGAAGAAACCGGTGTCACGATCAATAAAGCCGACAAGACCCAGAAAGGTCTGACCCTGTATTCGTCGGGTGACGGCCCGCATGCGGTGCTGGTCGATATGGATGGCAACATCGTCCATGAATGGCGCATGCCGTTCAGCGAAATCCACGATGAAACATCGCCGATCCCCAACCCGCAAAAAGACGATTTCATGCATTGGCACACCGCCAAGATGGCACCTGATGGTGACCTGATCGTGCAATATACCGCGGCGGGCGACACGCCATATGGCTATGGCATGGCCAAGATCGACCGGGATTCCAAACCGGTCTGGAAATATCTGGGAACCGCACATCACGATTTTTCGATTGCGCCTGATGGCCGGGTTTATGCCCTGACCCAGGAATTCCGCTTTAACACATATGACAACCGCAAACAGCTCACCCCGCCGCGGCTTGATGACTTCGCGGTGATCCTGTCGCCCGAAGGCAAGGAAATCAAACGTGTCTCGATCCTCGATGCGCTGATCAATTCCAGCTACGCCAACATGGTCGATTTCGCGCCCTATTTCTCGAACGAGGACGTGCTGCACACCAACACGATCCAGTTGATTACCGAAGAAACGGCGCAAAACTTTGAACAGGGCAAGGCGGGCGATGTTGTTCTGTCCTTCCGCGATCTTGGCATCATTGCCGTGCTTGATATGGATGCGGAAAAAGTCGTCTGGGCAACACGTGGCCCCTGGCTGGGGCAGCATGACCCGGATGTCCTGCCAAACGGCGATATCCTGCTGTTTGACAATCAGGGCCAGCTTGCCGACCCGGACGCCGGTCAATCCCGCGTTCTGCAGATTGATCCCGCAACCAACGGCATTACCTGGGAATACAAGGGAACTGCCGAACACAGGTTCGACAGCAACATCCGTGCTGATCAGCAACGCCTTCCCAATGGCAATACGCTGATTACGGAATCAAGCGGCGGACGCCTGTTCGAAGTCACCCCGGAAGGCGAGATCGTCTGGGAATACCACAACCCGATCCGCCGTGATGATCCCGACAACCCCGGCCAAAAACTGATCCCCGTCGTATCGCAGGCCGAGCGCATCAGCGATGAACGCGCAGCCCTTTACAGCGATACCAACTTCACCCCGACCTCCCCTGATGGAGAAAAGCAATGAAACAGAACATGAAACTGCTTTCGATTGGAACCGCGACCATTGCCGCCGCAACACTTCTGACGGCCCTGCCTGCACAGGCATATGTCGGACCGGGTGCCGGTCTTAGCCTTCTGTCTGCTTTGTGGGCTGTTCTGGCCGCCGTATTTGTCGCGGTTGGCTTTGTCCTGCTGTGGCCGATCCGCAAAATGATGCGCAACCGCAAACGTGCGCAGCAGAACGGCTCTGGCACCACCTCGCATTCAACGCATTCGGCGCATTCGCACCAGCCGAAGGCCTGAACGGTCAACGACCAACAGGAACGATGACGCATGGGAATACTCGATTGGCCCGCCCCCGCCTTTAGCACCCTTGATGCCCTGATGGCAGATGCCCTCGGACCGTTTGGACGCGTCCTGATCTGGGCGCTGGTCTGTGCGGTGATTTCGATGCTCCTTTATAAGGTGCTGTCGCCGCAAACACGCATCAAGGCGATCAAGGAACGGCTGAAAGAAGCCCGCAAGGCCATGGCCGAGGACGATGGCGAGGATTTCGGCGAAGGCATGAAGCTGGCCAAGGCACAGCTTGCCCAGTCGCTGAAACTTGTCGGTTTCGTCATCGGCCCGGCGGTTGTCGCATCCCTGCCTGCCCTTGCGATGATCGTCTGGCTGGACGGGCAGTACGGTTATAGCTGCCCGGCACCGGGGCAGCAGGTTTCCATCAGCGCCCAGCCGGAAAATGTCGCCATCGAACAGGTCGGCATCAATCCGACCGGATTGGAAGACGGTGCCTGTCCTGTCGTTCAGGTGCCCGGTGCCAGTGACGGTGAAACCTATCTGGTGGCACCGGCCGCCGCCATTCCCGTGATCCATCAAAAACAGTGGTGGAACCTGATTATCGGCAATCCGGCGGGCTATCTGCCCGACGACAGCCCGGTAACACAGCTTCGTTTCGAATTGCCAACCCAACAAATCATCAGCGCCGGCCCGGACTGGGCACGTGGCTGGGAACTGACTTTCTTCCTTGCCCTCGTATTGGGGTCGCTGGCGATCAAAAAAGGATTTCGCATCGAATGACTGGCCAAACGACATCCGAAAAATCAACCACACCCGCGTCTAATGGCGCAGCCTTCCATGTATCGGGCTGGGATAACTGGCTAAGCGGCCTGATTGCCCGCCATCCGATGCAATGGATCAGACTTGGCAATTTCGAAACGAAACTTGCCGGTGATGCGATTGAAGATGTCCAAATAGAAAAGCCGGTCTTTGTCGCGGGTCTTGCCCGATCCGGCAGCACGATCCTTCTGGAAACGCTTGCACGCCATTCCGATGCGGCAACCCATCGCTACCGCGACTATCCGCCGGTTTTCACGCCCTATCTGTGGAACAAGTTTGTCGATCTTGCCCCCAAGGGCAAGGAAGTTGCGGTTGAACGCACCCATGCGGACGGCATCAATATCACGCCTGAAAGCCCCGAAGCGTTCGAGGAAATGATCTGGATGGCGTTTTTCCGTCATCTGCATGACGTCAATGAAAGCAACGTCCTGGACGGTCAGATCAGCAACCCGGCGTTCGAGAAGTTTTATCGCGATCACATCCGCAAACTGATCCATGTGCGCGGCGGCAAACGCTATATCTCCAAGGCGAACTATCTGGTCACCCGGATGGAATATCTGCTGTCGATCTTCCCCGATGCCAGGTTCGTTCTGCCGGTGCGTGATCCGTTGTGGCATATCGCATCCCTTGCCAAGCAGCACGACCTGTTCTGCAAGGGCGAACAGGATAACCCGCGCGCGGTTGCCCATATGCAGCGTGTCGGCCATTACGAATTCGGCCTTGATCGTCGTCCGATCAATACCGGCGATCTGCACGCCACCCGCCAGATCATGAAACACTGGAACGAAGGCAACGAAGTCGCCGGCTGGGCCCATTACTGGAGCGACCTGCACCACTACATCGCGGATCGCATGACCGTGAACAAGGCGCTTGGCGATGCGACGCTGGTGGTCCGTTACGAGGATTTCGTCGCCGACCCGGCAAATCAGTTACGCCGCCTGTTTGATCATGTTGATCTGCCCGATGCCGAACCGATCATCAATGAAGTCGCCCCGACCATTCACGCGCCGACCTATTACCGGCCGAAATTCAGCGACGAAGAAATTGATCTGATCCGCGATGTTACGGCAATTGCAGCCGCCCGTTTCGGATATGACAGCAAACCGGAACAAGCTGCCCACATGGCCAAAACAAAACGCGCCTAGGGATTTTGAAATCCCCGGCGCGTCCCGAAGCAATTGGCGTGAATTAAAAGCGATCAGTGATGGTCGCTTTTTCGCCCTGTGGCCATATGCCAGAAATCCCACGCACACAGCGCCAGCGTGATCCCGACCATAATGCCAAGATCCCAGCGCGTGACATAGCCAAACAGAATGCCAAGAAAGCCCCCAAAGACGATAAAGGCCAAAATCGCCATTGCCTGATCAAGACGTGACGGTATCATGACGATGCTCCTTCATTTTCAGAATTCGTAACAAATTCAACAAGCCAGCGCGCCGTTCGAAGCAACCGGGCATCATCACCGCGCCGCCCGACAAGCTGCACGCCCATCGGCAACCCATTTTCCGCCCAAAGCAACGGCAGCGTAATCGCAGGCGTCCCGCACAACGTCCAAAGACCGTTAAAAATGGCATTCCCGGTCGTATCAAGGTTTCCGGGGGCCGGGCCCGGTGCCGCCGGGGTGATGATCACATCACAACGCTGGAACACTTCATCAAGCGCAACATTGTAAAGATCGCGCCAGTCCAGTGCGGCAAGATAGTCCCGCGCCGTGACCTTGTTCCCCGCGTCAAGCGCCTCTGTCATCTGCGGGGATAACTGATCGCGTCCGCGCTTTTCATAGCTGTAATAACATTTCGCCATTTCGGCGAAATTGATCTTTGCCCGCAGATCGGCGGCATCATCAAATGCCTTGGGCAGGGGTGCTTCAAAGCACTGTTCGCCCAAAACGCTCGTCAATTCGCGAAATGCCATGACGGTATCGTCATCGGCCACACTGTCAAACTGTGGCGGGCGGACAAAGGCCAGTGTCGGCGTTACCAGCGGCGTTGATTTGGCGGCTTCCTGCAAACGCGGGGTGGGTTGCAATGTCGTCGCCCGGTCACGCGCGTCATGCCCGAACAGGATTTCGGCAATCATCGCCGCCCCTTCGACGGAACGGGCAAACACACCAATGGTATCAAGCGACGGCGACTGGGCCAGAACCCCGGTACGCGAAATCGCGCCAAAGGTCGGCTTTAACCCGACCACCCCACAAAACGATGCCGGCCGGATGACCGACCCACCGGTTTGCGTTCCTACGGCCAACGGCACCATTGCCGCGGCAACCGCCGCCGCCGATCCGGCCGATGACCCCCCCGGTGTGTGGGATGTGTTGTGCGGGTTGCGTGTTTTGGACGGGCACATGAAGGCCATTTCGGTCGAAACCGTCTTGCCCATGATGATCGCGCCCGCCGCACGCAGCTTTTCAACCAGCACCGCATCCTCGGTCGGCACCCGTCCCTTATCAAGCGGCGTGCCATTTTCGGTTGGCATCCGGGCCGTATCGATAACGTCCTTCAGCCCGACCGGCAGACCATGCAACGGGCCGATCGGCATGCCCGACTGGCGGCGCGCGTCAAGCGCACGTGCCTGTGCCAGGACATAGTCACCATCAAGATACGCCCACGCCTGAATCTCCGGTTCAAGTGCCGCGATCCGCTCAAGGCAGGCCTCGGCATATTCGACTGCCCTCACGGCACCGGATGCCAGCCGGTCACGCAGTTCGACCACGTCAAGGTTAAGCAACGGATTAAGTGTCATACCGACGGCCTCCTAACGTGCGCCATAGAACAGATCCGGCAGATGGAACACGATCTGGGGGAAGGTATACATCAGAACCATGCTGACAATCACCATGAACAGGAACGGCATGATCCCCTTGAAGATATCCGTCAGCAAAATACCCGGAGGCGAAACACCCTTAAGGTAATAGGCCGACATCGCCATCGGCGGTGTCAGGAAGGACGTCTGCAGGTTCAGCGCGACGAGGATACCAAAGAACAGCGGATCAATATCAAACAGCGGCAGCAGCGGCAGGAAGATCGGCACAAAGATGATGATGATTTCCGACCATTCCAGCGGCCAGCCAAGCAGGAAGATGATCAACTGCGCCAGCAGCAGGAACTGAAGCGGCGTCAGGTCAAGCCCGCCAACGAACTCGGCAATGACATGCTCGCCACCAAGATACGAGAACACCGACGAGAACGTATAGGACCCGACAAACAGCCAGCACACCATCGCCGATGTCCGTACCGTCAGGTAAACGGACTCGCGCAGCCGATCAAAGGTCAACGCACGGTACGCCAGCGCCAGAACCATCCCGCCCAGCGCCCCGATGGATGCCGCCTCGGTCGGGGTTGCCAGACCAAACAGGATCGACCCCAGAACCGCCAGAATAAGGAATGCCAGCGGGAAGAACGACGTCCCCAGCATCCAAAGGACCTTGGGCAGCGGCACATCGGGAATTTCATCGGATGTCGGACGCGGTGCGGCTTTTGGCTGCAACAAGGCACGCCCCACAACATAAAGCAGATAAAGCCCGACCAGCGTCAGGCCCGGCAACAATGCACCGGCATAAAGGCGCACGATCGACACACCCGACGCCGCGGCATACACAATCAGCATGATCGATGGCGGGATCAGGATGCCCAGCGTCCCGCCGGCACAGATGATGCCGGTGGCAAAGCTTTTGTCATAACGGGCCTTGATCATCGCGGGCAGTGCCAGCATCCCCATCAGGGTCACCACAGCACCGACAATCCCGGTTGCGGTTGCAAACAGCGCACAGGTCACAAGGGCAGCAACGCCAAGCGAACCGGGGACATTCTTGGCAGCGATATTCAGAGTCGAGAACAACCGGTTAACGATATTGGCGCGTTCAACGATGTACCCCATGAACAGGAACAGCGGAACCGCGGTTAGGACCTCGTTCGACATCACCGTGTATGTCTGGTTGATAAACAGATCGAATATCCGGTTATTCACCGCCCCTTCGATCCAGGTTATCGCCGATGTCAGGGTATCGCTGTCCTCGGCCAGACGGTCAAAGGCACGCCACATGCGTCCTGCGTCAAAATACGCGTAGTAACCAAAACCAATCCCCAGCGCCATCAGCGTAAACGCGACGGGAAAGCCAAGGAAAACAAGCATAATGAAGATGCCAAGCATCATCAGGGCGACATGTGCGTCAATCACGTTTGCAGCTCCGTTCGGACCGGTTATCGCGGGTTTCGATTTGGTTAGTTGTCTTTTGCGACATGCTGCTTCATCAGCAATTCTTCGGTTTCTTCGACATCGTCATCGGCACCGCGCCAGTATCCTTCACGCATGCACATGATGCAGCGCATGACCTGGGCGATCCCCTGAATGAACAGCAGAATCCCCGCAGCCACCATAATGGCCTTGAACTGAAAGATCGGAACGCCCGCCGGGCTGTTCACGCTGACTTCCCCGTATCCCCAGGACCGCGATGAATATTTCCAGCCCGTCAGGATCAGGGCCGTAATGCCGGGGAAGAAAAAGAAGATGTAAAGCACAAGGTCGACAGTCGCCTGTGTTCTTGGCTTCCAGAGACGGTAAAGGAAATCACCCCGCACATGGCCCCCGCGCGACAGCGTATAAGCCCCGCCCATCATGAATAACGAGCCATACATGATGAAGGAAACGTCGAGCGACCATGTCGTCGGCGCATTAAAAACATAACGCGCCATCACTTCGTAACTCATTCCCAACGTCATCAGGATGATGAGCCACCCGAAAGCCTTGGCAAACCAGGCCGAAAGCTTGTCCGCGAATTCAATAAAGCTGATCATGAAGTCTTTTCCGTTACCGTAGCAACCGCCCCGGAGGCCATATGGCCTCCGGGGCAGCCTTTGGGTCAGACAAACCGTATGAAACCAGAAGGTTTCATTACAGTTTCAGTTTGCCCGGGAAGTAGTGCTCATAGGCAAGCTGATAATCGGGCGAGTTCATCAGTTCATAATAGGTCACGCGCTCAACCCAGGCACGCTGGCTATCAAGAACCTTCTTCATGAACGGATCTTCTTCAAGCTGCGGGATCAGTTTGTCCCAGGCATCAAGCTGGGCAGCCAGAATTTCCTTCGATGTACGATGGATGGTAACGCCTTCGTCTGCAAGTTTCTGCAGGTCGGACGAATAATTGTCCATCGCAAGTGCGGTGTTCGACGTCGAAGCCGCTTCCACGCCATAGCGCAGGATCGCCTGCAGATCAGGTTCGAGGTCTTCATAGAAATCACGGTTGAAGATGAACTCGAAGCTTTCGGATGCCTGATGATAGGACGACAGATAGTAGTTCTTCGCCACATCCTGCGCGCCGAAACGCATGTCCGAAGACGGGTTGTTGAATTCAAACGCGTCAATCACGCCGCGTTCCATCGCCGGAACGATCTCGCCACCCGGAAGCTGTGCGACCGACATGCCCATCGATTGCAGCAGATCGGCAGCCAGACCCACGGTACGGTATTTGAAGCCCTGGATATCGGCGACAGAATTGACTTCACCCTTGAACCAGCCGAACGGCTGGGCCGGCATCGGGAAGCCAAGAAGACCAATCACGTTCAGCCCCATAACGTCCTGGGTCAGTTCGCGATAGAATTCTTCACCGCCACCAGCATAGAACCAGCTCAGCATGGTGGTTGCAGAACCACCAAACACCGGACCGGTACCAAACAGCGAGGCTGCCTTGTTCTTGCCGTACCAGTAAACCGGCACGGAATGGGCGATATCGATCACGCCATCATTGACGCCATCCAGAACCTGGAACGCGCCGATAACGGCACCGGCTGGCAGAAGGTCAACCTTCAGGCGACCACCCGACATGGCTTCGACACGATCCGCATATTGTTTGGCAAATGTCATCCAGATATCGGATGACGGCCAGGACGTCTGCATTTTGACGACCAAAGGTGCAGGTTGTGCATGAACCGCCGGGGCGGCGAACAGCCCCGAAGCAGCAGCGCCACCGGCAACAACACCGGTAGCACCCTTGGTAAGGAACGAACGGCGGGACACTTGCTTCGACTTCACGTCTTCAGGCGTAGGTATCTTTTTCATTACTTCCTCCCAGAATTATCGCCGCACCCGACAACTAATTGGCGGAAAATAGGCGATGATTTTCAGCCTTACATAGGCCCTGACCTGATACAAGGGACATCGAATATTTGGCCTTCCACCATGTGGAAAACTTTTTTCGATTATTATTTTCCGAAACATGACGTGTTCCGGAATTTAGCAAGTTCTTGTTTTTGGCGCGCCGTCAGGCAACGCGATCCTGCGGTTGCCCGCCGGAAAAGAAGGCATCAAGATTATCCAGCGCCCGAAAGCCCATGGCATCACGCGTCTCTTCAGTCGCAGAGCCTATATGTGGCAACAGGAAGACGTTTTTCAACGACGACAGATCGGGGTTTCCACCGGGTTCCTTGCGGAACACATCAAGCCCGGCCGCAAACAGCTTCCCGCTTTGAAGTGCGTTGATCAGGGCGTCCTCATCAACCAGATTGCCGCGCGCCGTATTGACCAGAATGGCCCGATCCGGCAGCAATGCGATGGTTTTCTCATTGATGATGCCGGTCGTATCGGGCGTCGCCGGACAATGCAGCGACAAGACATCCGATACCGCCAGAAGCCCCTCGACCGTGTCGTGGAAAACAGCACCCTTTTCAAGGTGACCCGGCAGACGGGTGCGATTGTGATAATGCACTTCCATGCCAAAGCCGCGTGCGCGCTCGGCGGCAACCTGCCCGACACGGCCCATGCCCAGAACGCCAAACCGCTTGCCGGTCACCTGCCGCCCGACCATGAAGGCCGGCGACCAGAAATCCCATTTCCCGGCCCGCACCATGGCATCACCTTCCGCACCACGCCGGGCCGCGCCTAACATGCACAGCATGGCGATCTCGGCCGTGGCATCGGAAAGCACATCGGGCGTATTGGTGACCGTGATCCCGGCCTTCTTTGCCGCCTCAAGATCAACATGGTCAACACCGACCGAATGGTTGGCAATGATGCGCAACCGATCGCCAAGATCGGCAATGACATCGGCACTGAAATGTTCGGAATGGCAGGGAAGAACCGCGTCAACATCCTGACAGCGCGCAATCAGCTCATCACGCGAAAAGACGTGATCCGCGTCGTTCAGAATGACCTGATAATCACGCGCCGCACGCGCCTGCACCGCATCGGTCAAGCGCCGGGTGATCAGTAGCACAGGCTTCTCCGCCATCGTCTACTCCCTGTTTCCTGCATGGATTGCAGTTTTCTTTATACCGCATTGAAACACTTTCGCGGCAGATAGAACAATAGCATATCAACCCAACAGGGTGACTTTTCCACCAGATGGAATACCAGACCGCTTTGCCCGTCATCGCAAAATCCCCGGACGCCCCCTTTCCGTAACGGCACCCGGCCATAAAAAAAGCAGGCGGTCGATCACAAGGATCGCTGGCTGAACTGAACTGCACCACGGCCTCGACAAATTTCATGTCGTTGTGTTTGCCTTTGCCTCTTCCCCAATTCACCCTTCTATGCACAAATATTGATATGTTCGATCTGCATTGGGGGGATCTATGCAGAAAGCTGTTTTCAAGGCACGCCGCCTATCACATGCAGGCACCCTGCTTGTCGCACTCATTGCCCTTGTCGGCTGCCAGACGACCGACATCACCACTGCGACCAGCGACTTTTTCAGTACGCTCACCAATGCGAGCGAAACTTCAGGCACTGCACCTGCAACAAAGCAGGCGGCCTCCGGTGAATCGACTGCCGCGTCTGCAACGCCTGAAAGCACGATAAAAAAGTCGCCATACAAATGGGGATTACTGACCCTCCTCGTTGGCGGGGGTGGACCAAGTGGGGACGATTGGTATCTTTTTGTCTATCCCACCGCCAACACCCAAAATTTTGTTGGCGTCAACGGGCCAATGCTGACCATCGCCAATACGCATAGCGTTCAACTATGGCCCGGCGATTATCGTGTCATCGTCCGACATAATACGGTCGATAAATTCGACAGGGTCGTTACGATTTCAGCCGGAGAAACGCTGCGCCTGACCGGGGAATACGGCTATTTCTCCAACTCCGTAAAATCCGAACGCTTTCCGTTTTACAACGAATTCCAGCTCCAGTTGGCCACTGTACTCAACAGGGCCGAAGACATCTTTCTGCCTGTCGTCGTTGCCTGGAGCGGGCAATGGAAGTTCGAGTTTTTCGGCCCGCAACTCAATGGTGAAGTCAACGGCCCCGGACCCGTTCGGATATCGAAGGATGGCAATGAAGAAGCCCGCATCATCGAGGCTGAAGTCACCCCCGAAAGCATCAAGGGCACGTTCGAGCTGTCCGATGGCGGCAGGTTTGACGGACGCTTTGACCAGTCAGAATTCAGGCTGGACCCCAGCCCCATCGTAAAATGGAAGAATGGGGAAACTTTCGAAGGCACATTTGATGTTGTTGTGCCCAAATCAGGAAAACTTACCCGCCGAAGCGGCTCGGTCTGGGAAGGCGAGATCGCCAAGGGCAACCCGACGGGCAAGGGCCGCATGACCGCCCCCGATGGTCACTGGGTTAAATACGACAATTATGAAATGAAAGAAAAATTCATCGGATTGCGCCCGTGTGGTTCGGTCTCGCAGCCTGATGGAACCTGTCCGTATTACAAGGGCAAGGAACTGGCATCAGAAGCCGAACTCAACGCAAAGATTGCCGAAGACAAACGCCTTGCCGAAGACAAACGCCTTGCCGAAATTGAACGCCAGAAACGCGAAGAACAGCGCAAGGCTGAAATGGCCGCCGCCGCTGCGGCAGCAGAAGCACAACGCAAAGCCGCTGCTGAACAGGCCGCGCGCGAAGCCGCCATGCCCCAAAAGGCTGATGACTGCACCACCGCCACCGGCACCTTTAGCGCCGATGGCAACCTGACCACCTACACCATGAACGGATCGGGCAGCGGCAGCGGGCATTTCCGGCAATTCACCTATGGCGGCGGGGCGCAGTATCAATTTGATATCGATTTTCGATTTGATACGACCCCGGACAGCATCACCTTCCAATATGATGAGGGCATATATCGCGATGCATCAAGCGGTGCGGTTCTGCAACGAACCTCGATCCCCGGCGGCAGTGCACGATGCAGCTTCAATGGCCGAATTCTGACCATTGATGGCAAGGAATTTGTGCAGAACTGAAAAATATGGGCCGCTACCATGCTGGCGGCGGCCCGATAGCCTGACACGGGATCAGACGGGAAGAACCCAAAAACGGGAACAGAATGTCTGGTTTATTTTCCCGGATAATGCCCGGGCAATAACCGTTTAAATCTTGGTCCAGACCGCGCCGCTCTTTGCAGAACGGACCACTGCCTCGACAAATTTCATGCCTTTGACACCTTCATTAATGCCCGGGATCAGCATCGATGCCGGATCGGCCTTGCCATTGGTAATCCGCGCGATCAGTTGATCGGCGAAATCGGTGTAAAGATTGGCAAAACCTTCAAGATAGCCTTCCGGGTGGCCCGGCGGCACGCGCACGCCCCGCAACCCGGCCGATCCGATCCCCGCCCCGCCGCGGGTCATCAGTTCCGGGCGACCATCAAGCGGGCGGAAATGCAGGTGGTTGGGATGTTCCTGCGCCCATTCGATACCGCCCTTGTCACCATACACCCGAAGCCTGAGGCCATTTTCATGGCCAATGGCCACCTGGCTTGCCCAAAGCATCCCGCGCGCACCATTGTCGTATCGCAGCAGGATCTGGACATTGTCGTCAAGCTTGCGGCCCGGCACGATGGCGTCGATATCCGCACACAGTTCCGAAATCTCAAGCCCGGTGACAAAATCGGCAAGGTTATGGGCATGCGTTCCGATATCGCCCAACGCCCCGCCCATCCCGGCCTTGGCCGGATCGGCGCGCCAATGGGCCTGCTTGTTGTCGGTATCCTCGACACGCGTTGCCATCCAGCCCTGCGGATACTCAACCTGCACCAGACGGATATCGCCAAGCTTGCCATCACGCACCATCTGACGGGCTTCGCGCACCATCGGATAGGCGGTGTAATTATGCGTCAATGCAAACAGAAGCCCGGTTTCGCGCACCTTGGCCGCCAGCAATTCGGCCTCTTCAACATTCAGGCAAAGCGGCTTGTCACAAATCACATGAATACCGGCATCCAGCATCGCCATCGCGGCCGGGAAATGCAGGTGGTTTGGCGTAACAATCGCGCAGGCATCAATGCCATCCGCACGCGCGGCTTCCTGTTTGGCCATGTCGGCAAAACTGTCATAGGACCGGTCCGGCGCAATAAACAGTTCCGCCGCCGATGCGCGTGCAATATCGGGTTTGGATGACAACGCCCCGGCAACCAGTTCATACCGGTCATCCAGACGCGCCGCAATGCGATGCACCGCACCGATAAACGCCCCCTGCCCGCCGCCAACCATGCCAAGGCGGATACGCCGCGCCGGATTTTTCGTCTCAGTCATGTCAATCTCCGTCCTGAATGGTTTTCTGCCGCCGACTTAATCAAGCCCCAGCAGACGCCGATTGGTGGCCTCGTCCGTGCCGCCATCGGCGAAATCGTCAAACGCCTTTTCGGTCACGCGGATAATGTGGTTGCGAATGAAATCGGCCCCTTCGCGTGCACCATCTTCGGGATGTTTAAGCGCGCATTCCCATTCCAGCACGGCCCAGCCATCAAAATCAATCGCCGCAAGCTTTGAAAAGATCGCGCCAAAATCGACCTGCCCGTCGCCAAGCGACCGGAACCGCCCCGCACGCCCGACCCAGCTTTGATAACCGGAATAAACGCCCTGCCGCCCGGTCGGATTAAATTCGGCATCCTTGACGTGGAACATCTTGATCCGGTCGGCATAGATATCGATGAAATCAAGGTAATCCAGCTGCTGCAAAACAAAGTGGCTCGGATCATAAAGGATGTTGCACCGTGCGTGGTTCCTGACCCGCTCAAGGAACATCTCGAACGTCACGCCATCAAACAGGTCTTCACCCGGATGGATTTCATAACAGACATTGACGCCATTTTCCTCGGCCACATCAAGGATCGGCAACCAGCGTTTCGCCAACTCATCAAACGCGGTTTCAATCAGGCCCGCCGGGCGTTGCGGCCACGGATAGACATAGGGCCAGGCAAGGGCGCCGGAAAATGTCGCATGATCGCCAATGCCCAGATGGCGTGATGCCCTGATCGCGGCCTTGACCTGATTGACCGCCCATTCCTGGCGCGCCTTCGGGTTGCCGCGTACTTCGGGGGCGGCAAAACCGTCAAACATCTCGTCATAGGCCGGATGCACCGCCACAAGCTGCCCCTGCAGATGGGTGGAAAGTTCGGTAATCTCGACACCATGTTCGGCCAGAATGCCCTTGGCCTCGTCACAGTAATCCTTGCTTTGGGCAGCCTTTTCGACATCGAACAGGCGCTTGTCCCAGCTCGGGATCTGCACCCCCTTATAGCCAAGCGACGCCGCCCAGCGTCCGATATTGGAAAGGCTGTCAAACGGGGCCTCGTCCCCGGCAAACTGGGCAAGGAAAATCGCCGGTCCCTTAAGCGTTTTCATACTGACCTCGTGTGTTTTCTTCCGGGTGGCCCGGATGTCATCTGGTGACGAAAGTGATGTAAAATTCGAACCCCGCCCGGCCTGTCGTGACAGGGCGGGGTTCCTTCTGCTTGCTCGCGTTTATTCAACAACGCCAATTCGCATCAGAACAGCCGGATCAGAATGGGCTATCCGGGAAATAGAAGTTCTCGGCATTTTCCTGGGTCACGACGGTCGCCCCCAGAATGTAACGGCCTTCAACCGCGGCATTGGAAACGAACTTCATCGCGGTGATGTCCATCGCGGTTGCGATCATCGATGGCGGATACAGAACGTCAATCGGGGTCAGTTCATCACCATCCATCACGCGTTTGATGATGTCCTTCATGCCAGCCCCACCAACGATGAACAGTTCATCTGTACGGTCGGCCTGCTTGACGGCCTCGATCACGCCAAGCGCGATGTCATCATCCTGCGCCCAGACAGCATCGATTTCCGGGAAGCGCGACAGGAAGTCCTGCATGACTTCATACCCGTCATCACGGTTCCAGTTGGCGTGCTTCATATCAAGGACCTCGATATCCGATCCTTCGATTGCCGTCATGAAACCTTCGACACGTTCTTCGTCAATCACGGTCGGGATGCCACGCAGGATGACGATCTTGCCTTTGCCATCCAGACGTTCCTTGATGTATTCGCCCGATACACGGCCGAGTTCCGGGTTGTTACCCGCAACATAAACATCCTCGATCCCCGGCAGGGAAAGACCACGGTCAACCACGGTCACAAACTTGCCCGCTTCCTTGACCTGCTGGACCGGCACGGTCAGCGGATCGGATTCAAACGGCAGAACCACCAGTGCATCGATATTCTGAACCGATACCAGATCTTCAAGATCGTTGGCCTGTTCCCCCGCACCATTGGCGGTAACAACAATGATATCCAGGTTCGGATAAGTTGCTTCAAGGCGCTTTTCAGCCTGTTCCGCGTGATAGTTCAGACCACCGGCCCAGCCATGGGTCGCCGCCGGGATCGAAACCCCGATCTTTACCTTTTCCTGTGCCAGTGCCGTGGTCGATGCCAAGGTCGATGCAAGACCAAGACCCACAACGCAGGCCGCCCCGAGAAACTTTGTAATCGTTTTCATTCAAGCTTCCTCCTGATCAAAAAATGATTCTGTACGTCATCTTGAGCCGGACGTTGATCGCCGGTTATTTGCTTTTCTTGCGTCGCCAGTCCCCGCGCTGCAGGAACACGGCAACGATAATGATCAAGCCCTGAACAGCCCCGTTCAGGTAATTGCTGATCGCGTCAGTAAGGTTAAGGATATTGCCAATCGTGGTCAGCATGATCGCACCAACCACCGTGCCCCAGATGCGGCCATAACCACCCTTAAGCATCGTGCCGCCGATGATCACGGCTGCAATCGCTTCAAGTTCCCAAAGAACACCGGTCGAACTGGATGCGGAACCAAGGCGGGGCACATAAATAATGGTCGCAATCGACACGCAAAGCCCCTGAATGACATAGGTCATCGTCTTGACCCGGTCGACATGGATCGCGGAATAACGCGCCACCTGCTCGTTCGAGCCGATGGCAAAACATTTCCGCCCGAACGGCGTCATGTTCAGCAACACATAACCGGCAACCGCCACCGCAAGGAACACCAGAACCGGCACCGGAATGCCCAGCAATTCGCCGTAATAAACCGGGCGATAGGTGCCGCGCACCTCGAAATCCAGCGACAGCGTGCCGCCATCGGCCATATAGGTCACAAGCGATCTGTAAATCCCCATCGTGCCAAGCGTCACGATAAAGGCCTCGATCTTGCCCTTGGTACTGACCAGCCCGTTGACCGCACCGGCCCCGATGCCAAGAATGATGCTTAACACGATCCCGATCAGAACGGTTTCAAGCCCCGGTCCGAGCGTCTCGACCAGCGTATTCATCACGACAATCATCGCACCGGATATGAACGCCGCCATCGAACCGACCGAAAGGTCAATCCCGCCTGCCGTGATCACAAAGGTCGCGCCCACCGCGATAATGCCGATAAAGGCCGCACGGGTGAAAATATTCGAAAGGTTGCCGCCACTCAGGAAGGCGTCATTGATCGCCGTTCCCAGAACAAACAGCACCACAAGGGCCATAAACGGGCCAAGTGCCTTGAAATCGATGAAAAAACGGGGCGAGGCACTTGCCTCGCGGCGCTCAAGGCTACTCATGAACAGACACTCCCTCCTGGCCTGATATTCCTGTCGCGTGCCGCATGATTTCATGTTCGTTGCGGTCGTTTCCTTCAAGAATGCCGGTAATGCGTCCGGCCGCCATGACCGCGATGCGGTCCGACAGGCCAAGCATTTCGGGCATTTCCGACGACAGGAGAATGACGGATTTTCCGCGATCGGTCAGACCGCCGATAAAATGGTAAATCTGGCTTTTGGTGCCGATATCGATGCCGCGTGTCGGCTCGTCGATAATCACGATATCCGGATCGGTTTCCATGACCTTCGCCAGCAACAGCTTCTGCTGATTGCCACCGGAAAAATCGCCGACCTTTGCCTTGCGGTCGGCCGCCCGGATATCAAATGCCTCGATTGCTTTTTCAAGGGCGGCTTCTTCCGCCTTGCGATCAACAATCACGTTGCCGAATTTTTCCAGCGCCAGCAATGTCAGGTTGGGTCGCATATCCATATTCAGCAGCAAACCGCTCCCTTTCCGGTCCTTGGTCAGATAGGCAATGCCGCTGTTTTTGGCATCCTGCAAACTTGCGATCCGCACCGGCTTGCCATCGCGCTCTATCGTGCCCGATGACCGTTCGCGAAGGCCGATAATCGCCTCCATCAAGGCGGTCCGCCCCGCCCCAACAATCCCGGCAAAACCAAGGACCTCGCCCTTATGCAGGTCGAAACTCGCATCACGCACCTGTCCGGGCACCGAAAGATCGCGCACCGATAAAACAATCGGCGCACTGGTATCCGATACCCGATGCGGGAACATCTGTTTGATGTCGCGCCCGACCATCAGGCGCGCCATGTCATCCTTGCTCAGGTCAACCACCGGCTCGGTCACGATGTGGCGGCCATCGCGCAGCACGGTGACGCGGTCGGCAATGGCTTTGATTTCATCAAGCTTGTGGGAAATATAAAGGATCGCGACACCCTGTTCGCGCAGACGCCTTATCTGATCAAACAGGATTTCAACCTCGCGCCCGGTCAGAACCGCGGTCGGTTCGTCCAGGATCAGGATATCGGCCTTTTTGCTCAGCGCCTTGGCAATTTCGACCATCTGGCGATCAGAAACCGAAAGATCACGAATACGGGTACGCGGATCGACATCGCATTGAAGCTGCTCCAGAAGCTTTTTGGCCTCGGCGCGCATCGCGGTTTTGTCAAGGAACCAGCCGCGTTTGATTTCGCGACCGAGGAAAATGTTTTCTTCAACGGTAAGCTGCTCGGCAAGGTTAAGCTCCTGATGGATCAGGATCACCCCGTGCCCTTCACCCGCCTCGCTATCGGCAAAGCTGATGGATTTGCCATCAAGGACAAGCTCGCCCTCGGTCGGCTCGTGATAGCCCGACAGGATTTTGACCAGTGTTGATTTGCCTGCACCGTTTTCGCCCAAAAGCGCGTGCACCTCGCCTGCATGCAGATCGATGGACACATCGAAAAGCACCTGTGCCGGGCCAAATGATTTGCAAATCTTCCGGCCGGAAAGACGTACTTCGCCCCCGATACCGGGATTAACGGCATGAACAGCCGCATCCGTCATTTATGTAGCCTCCCTAGCGTCGCATTGATGCGATCAACTTTTGATTGCCTCTTGTGTAAACGTTTTCATTCATTATGTAAACCTTTACATTTTTCATATGGTGATGAAAATCACACCGGTTATCAGGGCCATTACCCTGCCATCAATGCCGCTGGACAGCTTGCGAGCGGCAGAGTAGGAAGAAGAATGATCGAAAAAATCGCGACGATTGAAGATGTTGCCGAACATGCCGGGGTATCCATTGCCACCGTCAGCCGTGCCTTGCACAAACCCCATGTGGTTTCCGAAAGCACGCGCGAAAAAGTGCAAACCGCCATCGCCGCGACCGGTTATACCGCCAATGTCATGGCCCGAAACCTCCGCCTGAACCGGTCTGGCATGATCCTTTTGTTGGTCCCCGATATCGGAAACCCCTTCTTTTCGGAAATTCTGTCGGGAATCGAACAGGGCGCCAGCAAGGCCGGATACAACGTCCTGATCGGCGATACCCAGAACGAACCCGAACGCGAAGCCACCTATGCCGCCTACCTGCGCAGCAATCAGGCCGACGCCATGATTCTGCTGAACGGGCGCCTTCCGGCACCGCTTGCCAATACGCCGCGCGGGATCATTCCGCCCGTGGTCATTGCCTGCGAACGCATTCCGGGCTGCAACCTGCCGACCGTGATCATCGACAATGAAAAGGCCGCCTATAGCGCGACAAAACACCTGCTTGACCTTGGACACAGCCGCATCGCCCATATCGCAGGCCCCGCCAGCAACATCCTGACGACCGACCGCGTTGCCGGTTATCGCCGCGCGCTTTCCAGCAGCGGCATCGAAGTCAACCCGTCCCTGATCTATCGCGGCGATTTTTCGATTGAATCGGGTATTTCGGCGGCCCGTGCCCTGCTTAAAGACAGCAAAAACCGCCCGACGGCATTTTTCTGTTCATCGGACGGTATGGCAATCGGCGTCATCGTCGCGGCCAAGGAACTCGGCCTTCGCGTGCCCCACGATGTATCCGTGGTTGGTTTCGATGATATTCATCTGGCCGCCAATTACGACCCACCGCTCACAACCGTGCGTCAGCCGCGCCGACGATTGGGTGAACAGGCGATTTCGCTGCTGCTTGCCCGGCTTGACAAAGCCGGCGCGATCCCGGAACCGGCGGAAAACCCGGTCATTGTCCCGACCGAACTGATCATCCGCCAAAGCACCGGCCCCTGCCCGACCTGACCTGACCTGAAGCCTAATCACAAAATCCAATCAGCGATTGGCAATCTTCTGCCATTCTTCATAAACGGAACGTGCCCGATCTTCGTGATCGTCACTGTATTTCGGCTGATCGGCGGCAAAGATTTCAAACCGGATACCGTTCGGATCACGGATGAACAACCGGCGCGATTTCCCGTCATCCTCGTTATGGTAAACCACCTTGTGCTGGAACAAATGGTTCTGCCAGGCAATCACATCACGCGGCGTATCGCATCGAAGCCCGATATGAAACACGTCATTGGGCATGTCGGGATCATCGGGATACGGTCCGGTATCGGCTGGCCAGTCAAAGAATGACAGCCGCGTTCCATCGGTCAGCGCAAAGGTAATCAGCAGAAAATCGCTTTTCCATGACGGGCTGTAACCGCTTTCGGCATGGACCAGCCGCGCCTTCAGAACACGGGAATAAAAATCATCCGTCGCCGCAAGATCGCGGGTCGGAAAGGCCAAGTGATCGACACTGACGGGTGCAGGCATGGACGCCTCCTCATTTGTCGCTTGGAATGATCCGGGGTCAGGCCCCTAAATCACTATAAAACTTAATCATCGCATCCCGATGATCAAGGGCCGCATGGTCGGCAATTTGTCATTTTTTGATACCGTGATGGTATCACACCCCGTCAGGGTCCCGTGTGTCTGTTTCCCTGATCCGGCCCCGCCAGCAACCCGGTTTCAACCCGCGCCATGGCGCGTTCAAATACCGCCGTATCGTCCAGCGCACGCGATAAAACCAGCGCCCCCTGGATCGATAAAATCGCATCTTCGGCAATGTCCGATGCCCGGTCCGCATCATGCCCGACCCGGACAAGCGCCTGCTGCAACGACCGCTGCCAGACCGCAAAATAATCACGGATTGCGTCTGAAAAACGGTCGCGCACATTATCAAGCGCAAAGGCCCCGATCAGGCACACCCGCTTGCCCGACCAGAAATAGGTCGCGACCGAACGGCACATTTCCAAAATCGCCGCCCGCGGGTCATCCCCGTCACGCAGCGGCTTGTAAACCGCATCCTCGAACCAGCCATCGATCTCGCGAAGCACTTCGGATGCCATCTGCTCTTTGCCACCGGGAAAGAAATGATAAAGACTGCCCTTTCCCAGACCCGTCCGGCTGGCAATCAGTGAAAGGCTCGCCCCTTCATAGCCATACTCGCGGAAAATCTCCGCAAGGACGGGAATAACATCGGAACGCTCCGCGATAATCTTTGGCATGGCTTACTTATAATCCCAGATCGGACAGGCCCGGATGATCGGCCGGGCGCGGCCCCGAACGGTCCCAGAAGAATTTGCGGTCTTCTTCTCGGATCGGCATGTCATTGATGCAGGCAAACCGGCGATGCATCTGGCCATTTTCGGCAAATTCCCAATTCTCGTTGCCATAGGCACGATACCAGTTCCCGGAATCATCGCGATACTCATAGGCAAAACGCACCGCGATCCGGTTGCCGTCATGCGCCCACAGCTCTTTGATCAATCGATATTCCAGTTCCTTGTTCCATTTGCGGGTCAGAAAGGCAATGACCTCCTCGCGACCATTGGCAAATTCCGCACGGTTCCGCCAGACCGTATCGGGCGTATAGGCCAGCGACACCCGCGCCGGATCACGACTGTTCCAGCCATCTTCGGCCATGCGGACTTTCTGGATTGCGGTTTCCCGCGTAAAGGGCGGCAGCGGTTGGCGTAGCTCACTCATCGTCGGCTCCATCAGTTTTATTGTACCAATCGGTAAACAATTATCCATTCGGTACAAAAAAGCAATAGCACAGATGCCATCGCGGGCTTTTTGCCCCGCAACCATGCAAAATCCGCGATTTGGTGATACTGTTGAAAATCCGGCTTGCGCAAAGCCCCACCGGGCAGGCCCAAGTTTCACGAAACGGAAACCTGCATCTGATCGCCGTCTGTTTCCCTATGGAATCAAACTGTTACCCTTGCAAATCCTGCATCAAAAGGCCCAAAGGCCCCGGTAATTTAAAGGCCACGCGATCAGACAATGTGGTCACACTGTTGACCCGTATGCGCCCCGCTGCTATTGGGTCGCGGCGCATGCGATACAGGCACAAAGTGCCTTCGCATCGATGGTATGAAATTCGTTGGCGCAAACCGGGCTTGAATGCCGAACCTTGCGGGGAATGTTTGCCGGTCGACGGACGTTTTCCGTGTTGTCTTTTCGGTCCCTGAAAACAGGGCCTTCGGTCGAGGAACCAGAATACGATGCCGCATACGCCTTATTATCTGATCGATAAATCGAAACTGCTGCGCAACATGGAAAAGATCGCCTATGTGCGCGAACATTCCGGCGCAAAGGCGTTGCTGGCATTGAAATGCTTTGCAACCTGGTCGGTCTTCGATTTCATGTCGGACTATATGGATGGCACGACATCCTCGTCGCTGCACGAAGTCAAACTGGGCCGCAAGAAATTCGGCAAGGAAACCCATGCCTATAGCGTGGCCTATGCCGATTCCGAAATCGATGAAGTCATCGAAAACGCCGACAAGATCATCTTCAATTCGATCAGCCAGCTTAACCGCTTTGCCGATGCCGCATCGGGCATCGTGCGCGGTCTTCGCCTGAACCCGCAGGTTTCAAGTTCCAGCTTTGATCTGGCCGATCCGGCCCGCCCGTTTTCGCGTCTTGGCGAATGGGACGTCACCAAGGTCGAGGCCGTCATGGACCGCATTTCCGGCTTCATGATCCACAATAACTGTGAAAACGCCGATTTTGATCTGTTCGACAAAATGCTGGGCGATATCGAAACCAAATTCGGATCGCTTCTTTCGCGTGTTGAATGGGTCAGCCTCGGCGGCGGCATTCACTTCACCGGTGACAATTATCCGCTCGATAAATTCTGCGCCCGGCTCAAGGCCTTCTCGGAAAAATACGGCGTTCAGGTTTATCTCGAACCGGGCGAAGCCTCGATCACCAAAAGCACGACCCTTGAGGTCACCGTGCTTGATACGCTGTTTAACGGCAAAAACCTTGCGATTGTCGATAGCTCGATCGAAGCCCACATGCTCGATCTTCTGATCTATCGCGAAACCGCCAAGATTGAGCCGAATACAGGCGATCATGCCTATATGATCTGCGGCAAGTCCTGCCTTGCCGGTGACGTTTTTGGCGAATTCAATTTCGAAAACAAGATCAGGGTCGGCGACCGCATTTCCATTCAGGACGCCGCCGGTTACACCATGGTCAAAAAGAACTGGTTCAACGGTGTCGGCATGCCGTCCATCGTGATCAAGGAACTCGACGGCAGCGAACGCGTTGTACGTGAGTTCACCTTCGATGATTATGTTTCGAGCCTTTCGTAAAAAGGCGCTTTGGGTTTCATCTATTCGTAAAAAGGGAGTTTTTGGCCCGAAATGAAGAAGAATGTTCTGATTATCGGCGCAGGTGGCGTCGCACAGGTGGTCGCGCATAAATGTGCACAGCATAATGATGTGCTTGGCGATATCCATATTGCGTCGCGTACTGCGGAAAAATGCCAGAAAATCATCGACAGCATTCATGAAAAGAAAAACCTGAAGAATGCCGGCACGCTCGAAGGTCATGCGCTTGACGCAACCGATATCGATGCCACCGTCGCCTTGATCAAGAAAACCGGCTGCGAAATCGTCATCAATGTTGGCTCCGCCTTCATCAACATGCCGGTCATGTCAGCCTGCATCAAGGCGGGCGTTGCCTATCTCGATACCGCCATCCACGAAGAACAGGACAAGATCTGCGAAACCCCGCCATGGTACGCAAATTACGAGTGGAAACGCCGTGAAGAATGCGAAAAGGCCGGTGTTACCGCGATCCTGGGCGTCGGTTTTGATCCGGGCGTGGTCAATGCCTATGCCAAACTGGCGGTCGAGGATTACTTCGATAAAATTGACTCGATTGACATCATCGACATCAATGCCGGCAGCCACGGCAAATATTTTGCCACCAATTTCGACCCGGAAATCAATTTCCGCGAATTTACCGGCACGGTTTATTCCTGGCAGAACAACGCCTGGCAGGAAAACAAGATGTTCGAGGTCAAGAAAATCTGGGACATGCCGGTTGTCGGCGAAAGCCAGACCTTCATGACCGGCCATGACGAGGTTCATTCCCTGTCACAGAACCTTGACGTCCCCAATGTCCGTTTCTGGATGGGCTTTGGCGATCATTACGTCAATGTCTTCACGGTCCTCAACAATATCGGCCTGCTGTCGGAAAAACCGGTCACGACGGCCGAGGGCCTCGAAGTCGTGCCGCTCAAGGTCGTCAAGGCCTGCCTGCCCGATCCAAGCTCGCTGGCACCCGATTATACCGGCAAAACCTGCATCGGCGATCTGGTGAAGGGCAGCAAGGATGGCAAGGAAACCGAAGTCCTGATTTATAACGTTGCCGACCACAAGGACGCGTACGAGGAAGTCGGAAGCCAGGGCATTTCCTATACCGCCGGTGTTCCGCCGGTCGCAGCCGCGATGCTGATCGCCACCGGCGAATGGGATGTGAAAAAGATGGCCAATGTCGAAGAACTGCCATCCAAACCGTTCCTGAACCTTCTGAACGGCATGGGTCTTCCGACCCGCATCAAGGACGCCAATGGCGACCGGGCGCTTGATTTCTCCTGAACATAGCGCGCATAACGAACATGCAAATGGCGGGCTTTTGCCCGCCATTTTTTTTATTCTGGCGCCCCTTGCCACATGCCCCTGTCAGCCCGGCACGCGCCCCGCACCTCCTGCGCGAAATATACCGAACATCATCAACCATTTGACATCCGAAAGCGCTTTCGGATAGCGTTTACCTGAATTCCGAAAGCGCTTTCGTATTTTTGCCAAACATCGCCAGTAAGGTGATGAAAAAGATAAACGGAGGAAATGTGCACCGCGCGCAGAAACGCAGCGAAACAATGTCCATTGCCCGTCTGGCAAAGCATCTCGGTCTGTCCGAGGGTACGGTTTCGCGTGCGTTGAACAACTATCCCGACATTGCCCAAAAGACACGCGAACGCGTGGTCAAGGCCGCGAACGAACTGGGGTATCGCCCATCGACGGCGGCACGGCGTCTGGCGCGCGGGGTGGTGGAAACCATCGGTTTTGTCCTGCCCGCCCGCACCGGTCATCTGATCGATCCGTTTCTTGCCGAAATCCTTGACGGGGTGGCTACCGAACTTGCTTTGTCGGACTGGGATCTTCTGGTTGCCGCCGTCCCCGAAGGCCACGACGAAGTCGCCGTCATGGACCGGCTGATCCGGTCGGGAAAGGTCGGCGGATTTATTGTATCACGCACCCGCCGCCACGATCCCCGCATCGATTTCCTGCGCAAATCGGGGATCCCCTTTGTCGCACAGGGCCGCACCGAAGACAGTCGGGACTATGCATGGCTTGATATCGATAACGAAAAGGCCTTTGTCGATGCCACGAACCATCTGATCGGACTTGGGCATCGCAAAATTGCCTATCTCGGTGGCGACCCGGATCTGAACTATGCATGGCAACGCAAAAACGGTTTTCTGTCTGCTGCCAAATCGCATGAATACCCGATCGATCCGGCGTTTCTGCGGGATGGTATTTGCGATGAAATGGCCGCGCGCAAGGCCGTGGTCGAACTGCTGGAACTTCCCGACCGCCCCACCGCCATCCTGTGTGTCACCGATACCGTTGCCATTGGCGCAATCCACGCCCTGCAACATGCCGGGGTCACGGTCGGATCAGAAATATCCGTCATCGGCTTTGACGGTCTGCCGATGGGCGAAGCCATTCATCCCGGTCTGACAACAATGACACAGGCCAGCGACAAGATCGGACGCGAAATAGGCCGGATGGTCATTGCGCAGGCAAATGCGCCTGCATCCGAATTTTCCCAAACCTTATGGGAAGCAACGCTGACCATCCGCGGGTCAGCCAACCCGCCGGCCACGAAGCCGGTCTCCAATGCCAAGGGAGGCACCTCATGAAATCAGGAATTTTACATGCCCTGACCCTCGCCGCCGCAGGCCTGCTGGTATCGACCAGCATGGCAAACGCACAGTTGCGTTTCTGGACCATCGAAGAACAGCCCGACCGTCTTGCCAAACAGCAGGAAATGGCCAAGGCCTTCGAAGAAAAAACCGGAACATCGGTCGAAGTCATTCCGGTTACGGAATCCGAACTCGGCACGCGCGCAACAGCCGCCTATGCCGCAGGCGATTTACCCGACGTCATCTATCTGACCCTGCAATATGTCCTGCCCTGGTCCGAGGCGGGTATCCTTGATACCGAGGCCAACAATGAAGTCGTTCGCGACCTTGGCAAGGATACCTTTACCCCGGCGGCCCTTTCAATGGCTGACTTTGACGGCGAAGTCGCGGCCGTACCGTCCGATGGCTGGACCCAGATGGTGCTTTACCGCAAGGACCTGTTTGATGCCGCCGGGCTCGAGGCTCCCAACAGCTATGCCAATATCATCAAGGCGGTCGAAAAACTTCACAATCCGCCGGAAATGTATGGCTTCGTCGCCGCCACCAAGATCGACGACAACTTCATGAGCCAGGTGCTTGAACATGTCCTTCTTGCCAATGGCGCAACCCCAGTGGGCGCTGATGGCGCGGTCGGTTTTGACGAGGCAAAGCTGACAGAAGCCCTCGAGTTTTACAAAACCATCGCCAAGGCATCGCCGCCCGGTGACCTGTACTGGAAACAGTCGCGCGAAGTCTATTTTGGTGGCAAGGCCGCCATGATCATCTGGTCACCTTTCATCCTTGATGAACTGGCCGGGCTGCGTGACAGCGCCCCGCCCACCATCAATGACGATCCGACATCCGACGAACTGGCATCAAAAACCGGCATCATTACCCGTCTGACCGGTCCTTCCAATCCGGACGGTGCCGCATGGGGGGATATCAACTACTTTGGCATCACCAACGATGCCGATACCGATCCGGCCGAAGAATTCGTGAAATTCTCGATGGAAGAAGGTTACATCAACACTCTTTCCATCGCGCCCGAAGGCAAATTCCCGGTCCGCCATGGCACCGCCGACGAACCGCAAAAATTTGTAAAAGCCTGGGCAAGCCTGCCTGCGGGCGTGGATCGCAAAAAGCCCCTTTCAGATGTCTATGATCAGGAAGTGCTCGACGAAGTCGTCTCGGGGCTTGAAACCGCGAACCGCTGGGGCGTTGCCGAAGGTCAGCTCGCATTGGCATCACGCATCATCAACAGCCAGGTCATCAACCGTCTGGTCCGTGATTACATCGATGGTGAACGCAATACCGCGGAAACCGTCGAAATGATCAACGACGAAATCGCCAATATCGAATGATCAACCATCTGTCCGGGCGCGGACCAACCCCGCCCGGATAGGCTGCCTTTCCCAACGGAAACAACGGATCACAGTTTCGATGACCCCGTCCCACAGCACCGAATATCGGGCCGCGACAAACCCGCCCCCCATGCGGAAAAACCGGCTCGGACCGATGGCCCGTCGCGAAGCCAGACTGGCATTCTGGATGCTTGCCCCGACCTTTGTGATCGTGATGGGCATTGTCCTTTTTCCGTTGCTTGCCAATTTCTGGATATCGGTCAAACCGGTCAAACTGTCCGATTTGCGCCCGCCAAGCCCGGTGGTTTCCGAACGGACCCGCGGCGATTATGACGTTGCCGGCCAAGAATTCCGTATCCAGTATCGCCTGCGCAATTCATCACAAAAGGGCGAGGTCACCGACATTGTCCTGACCGACACCCTGCCTGATGGCATCACGATTACCCAGAACGACCCTGTCTGCACCATCACCGGCCAAAATATACGATGCAGTCTTGATCACCTCGAAGGCGGTGAACGTGCCCGTCTGGAACTTTCCGCCATTGCCGATGAAAACTTCGTCGCCAACCCGGTTTCCCCACGCGACAGCGAACCCGCAATCACCGGCACCGCCCAAAGCATCCTGACCAGTTCCAAATTCACCCTCGATAATTTCGCCCGTATCTTTGATTCCCGTGAATTCTGGTCGGTGCTGTCTGTCACCATCGCCTATACGGTATTTGGCACCTTGGGCGCGCTGGTGCTTGGCCTGTTTGCCGCCCAGATGCTGAACAAACCCTTCCGGGGCCGATCCATCCTGCGGGGCCTGTTTCTGTTTCCCTATGTCGCACCGGTCATTGCCGTTGCCTTCACATGGATCATTCTTCTTGATCCGTTTAACGGCACGTTCAATGCCATCCTTCAACGCATGAATATCACCGGGGAAGGCATCAATTTCTTTGGCCAGCGCGCCGTGCCCATCGATATTTTCGGCCTGACAATCGACTTCCCGCTTGCCCTTGCCACCGTGATTGCCTTCGAAGCATGGCGGTATTTCCCGCTGTCCTTTCTGTTCATTCTGGCCCGGATGCAGTCGATTTCATCGGATATGTACGAGGCCGCCGAAGTTGACGGTGCCACGCCGCTTCAACAGTTCTGGCATATTTCCCTGCCGCAGCTTCTGGGGATTCTGTCCACGCTGTTTCTGCTGCGCTTCATTTGGACCTTCAACAAATTCGACGACATCTTCCTTTTGACCGGGGGTGCGGCGGGGACGCGCACCCTGACCGTTGATGTCTATGAACAGGGGTTCGCCCTGTCCAATCTTGGCGCCGGGGCGGCTGTCGCGGTTGCGATCTTTATCCTTCTGCTGGCCTTTGCCGTGGTCTATTTCAAATTCGTCCATCGGGAGGATTCGTAATGCGGATTGGAACGGGTCTTCTTCTTGGATTGTTATCGGGCCTGCTTTGGGGATTGCTTGCCGTTTCCATTGCCGGAATTTCCCTGACACTTGTGACCGGGCTTTCCGCAACGCCGATTGTACTTTCGGGGGCCCTTGGCGGCACGGCAAGTGCCGCTGTCATCATGTCGCGCATGCCCGCCAATCGTACACCGGGGCTTTATCTGGCATCCTTTGTCGCGATGATCATTGTCATGATGCTGGTGTCATTCGGTGCGCCCTTCAGCCTGCCATTTTCCGAACATTCCGCAACACAGGCTTTTGGTGTCGGCATCATTGCCCTTGCCGTGACATTCGCCAACAAGGCCTGCCTTATCGACATCGAAAGCGGCATGCTCAAACGCTATAAGGTCGATCTTTTGATTGTCCGCGTGCTCAAAGGGCTTGGCTTTGTCTTCTTCACCGTCATTGTCATCCTGCCCTTCTATGTGATGGTCATGACCAGCCTGAAGAACCAGCAGGATCTGTTCGTCAACCCGCTCGACCTGTCGATTGATCTGACCCAGGGCGCAAGCAGCCTGTTTGACAGCTATGTCGAACTTTTCACCAAATTCAATTTCGGCTGGTTCCTTCTGATTTCCACCACAGTATCGGTCTCGACCGTGATCATCACGCTGGCTTTCTCGATTCCCGGTGCCTATGCCGTCGCCCGGCTTAAATTCCCTGGTCAGACCGTGCTTTCAAGTTCCATCCTTCTGATCTATCTCGTGCCGATGATCGTTCTGGTGATCCCGCTTTACGCGGTTTTCAGTCAGCTTGGCCTTCGCAACACCATCCTTGGTCTTCTAATTGTCTATCCGGCAACAACTGTCCCGGTCGCTCTTTATATGCTTCAGGGATATTTCCGCGGCCTTCCCGCCGAACTCGAAGAAGCCGGACTGATGGATGGATTGTCGCGTCTGGGCGTGATCTGGAAAATCACCCTGCCCCTCGCCCTTCCGGCACTGGCATCCGTATCGCTTTATGTCTTCATGATTGCGTGGAACGAATTCCTCTTTGCCTTCATGTTCCTTGATAACCCTGACATCTTTACGCTGTCGCGCGGGGTGGTTTCGCTCAACTCGTCGGAAGTACCGCGTCAACATCTGATGGCCGGGGCGGTCGTCGCGACCGTACCGATCCTTGTCATCTTCCTGTGGTTCGAACGCTTCCTTGTTCAGGGTTTGACCGCCGGGAGCGTCAAGGGATGATCGCGCAATCAACCGACCACCGGCCCCACCCGGCAAACGCCGCAGGTCCCCAAAACACGGCTGGCGAAAATCCACATGGCAACACGAAACCGGAGCCACGATAAAATGGGTCAGATCGAACTCAGAAATGTCCGCAAATCCTATAGCGGTGTCGAAGTCATCAAGGGCATCGACCTTCAGATTGGCGAAGGCGAACTGGTGATCTTTGTCGGGCCGTCGGGTTGCGGCAAATCGACCCTGCTGCGTCTGATTTCCGGCCTGATCGAGGCATCCGACGGCCAGATCATCATTGATGGTGATGACGTCACCGGCAAACCGCCGGCTGAACGCGAACTGTCGATGGTGTTTCAGTCCTATGCACTTTATCCGCACAAATCGGTGCGTGAAAATATGGGCTTTGCCCTGACCGTGGCCAATATGCCGAAACCCGAAATCACCCAGCGCGTGAACGAGGCCGCCGCGATCCTCAAGCTTGACGATTATCTGGACCGCAAACCAAAGGCCCTGTCCGGGGGGCAGCGCCAGCGCGTTGCAATTGGCAGGGCCATCGTCCGCCAACCGCGCGCCTTCCTGTTTGACGAACCGCTGTCAAATCTGGATGCGGCATTGCGGGTCGAAATGCGCCTTGAAATTGCCCGCCTGCATCAGAAACTCGGCGCGACCATGATCTATGTGACCCATGATCAGGTCGAAGCCATGACCCTTGCCGACAAGATCGTCGTGCTTCAGGCCGGTCAGATCGAACAGATCGGCTCCCCGCTTGATCTTTATAAACATCCGGGCAATCTGTTCGTGGCCCAGTTTATCGGCTCGCCCAAAATGAATGTCGTTGACTGCACCGGTTCGGGCAGCAATGTGACCTTTGCCAACGGCAACAGCGCCGATCTTGGCCGTGTGACGGATGGCGCAACCAGACTTGGCATTCGCCCCGAACATATGTCGCTTTGCGAGCCCACCCACGACAAGACCATCCTGACCGGCCAGATCGACGTCATGGAACATCTCGGATCGGACAGTTACGCCTATGTCAATGTGCCGGATGTCGGTCTTCTGACCGTTCGTATCGTCGGTCAATCGGATGCGCGTCGGGGCGATACTGTCGGCATTACGTTTGATGCCACGGATGCCCATCTTTTCGATGCCGCGGAAAATACCATCCCGCTTGCACCCAAACCGGGGCAGGATTCCTGACGGGACCGGCCCCATGCCCCTTCCAACATCTGGCGGCAATCTGCACGGCCAACCGGGTTTGGACGATCAAATACCAAAAATGAAGAATGATCGGGTTATTTAAGCGACCCCAGAACCGCCAGACTTTCATAGCGCTTGATATAGGGCTCATGAAAAACCCGATCGACGAACGCGCTATATTCATCCATGTCGGCGACCTGAATGCGCAGGACAAAATCATGCGCCCCGGTCACATGATGGCATTGCACGACTTCGGGCATTTTGCCGAATTCCTCGCGCATCAGCATATAGCGATCCGGCCGGTCGCGATCCATGGTCAGCAACACGATAATCATCATCCGTTTGCCAAATACCTTGGGCGAGACAATCGCAACGTCGCGTTCGATCACGCCGGTTTCGCGCAAACGCTGCACCCGGCGAAGACACGCCGCCGATGACAATCCCACCTGTGCCGATAATTCGGTTCCCGTCAGACGACTGTTCTGCTGCAACAGTTCCAGCAGGCGATAGTCGAATTTATCAAGTTCAGTCAAAATGCCCCTGCCCCAAACGCATGGTCGTCAATACGCCCCAAACAATGACCGAACCGGGCCGATAAGAAAAATCGTTTTTACGCAAAATTTGCGGAAATTTCGCACGCTTTTGCGATCTTTGCGCACCGAAATCGTCAAAGGCGGGCTAGTTTTTACCTGTGTTCGAAACCGATTTCGAACCTCATTAGCAAAGCAAACTAGCGAGCCAGCATCATGACAATGCACATCACGACCAACTCCCTCGCCGCCACCGCCCCCCATGCCGGGTCGACCGCGAATGCGTCGTTCGGCAATGTTGTCTGGCGCTGGCTCGTCCTTTCGATCCGCCATATCGCAACACAGCGCAAAATCGCGCGCGATGCCGCATGGCTGCGCCAATCCCCGAATGCCATTCTGCGCGATATCGGCATCAATCGCGACGAGATTGATCAGACCTGCCGACATGGCCGCCTGAAATAGCGTCTTGCTGCCGGGCCGGATCCACGGCACCCTTGCTGTCAAAATAAATGATCAGTCAGGGAAGCTAGGGAAGCCAGATGTCCGATTTCATCTTCGAAACCACCCCGCGTGCAATCTGCCGGTTTGGCGGTGCACAGGAACTTGGTAAACTGTGCGCCGAAACCGGGGCAAAACGCGCCTTCATCCTAAGCGACCCCGGCCTTGAAAAGGCCGGGCTGACATCCGGCCCCTGTGCCTCCCTCCGGCAGGCCGGGGTCGATTATCTGCTCTGGACCGGTGTGCAGGCCGACCCGCCCGAGGAAAGCATCCTTGACGCCACCCGCCATGCCCAAGAATTCGGTGCCGATATTATCATCGGGCTTGGCGGCGGCAGTTCGATGGATACCGCCAAACTGGTGGCACTTCTGTGCGGCAAACCGCAAAACCTTGCCGATATTTACGGGATCGGTCTGGCGACAGGCCCGCGCCTGCGTCTGATACAGGTCCCGACGACGGCTGGCACCGGGTCCGAAGTCACCCCGATTTCCATCGTCACCACGCCGACATCGGAAAAAAAGGGTGTCGTTTCCCCTTTGCTGTATCCCGATCTTGCATTGCTTGATGCCGAACTGACCATGGGGTTACCGGCCCCGATCACGGCCGCGACGGGCATTGATGCCATGGTCCATGCGATCGAGGCCTATACGACAAAACACAAAAAAAATCCCCTGTCCGACAGCCTCGCCATCCGGGCATTGCAATTGATGACAGCCCATATCGACGAAGCGGTTTCGGCAAATCCCGGCCGTGCCGCGCGCGAGGCAATGTTGCAGGGATCCATGATGGCCGGAATGGCATTTGCCAATGCCCCGGTGGCAGCCGTCCATGCGCTGGCCTATCCGCTGGGCGGGCATTTTCACGTGCCGCACGGATTATCCAATGCCCTCGTCCTGACCGAGGTCCTTAAATTCAACCGCGATGCCGCGATGCAGCATTATGGCGAACTCGCCAGTGCCGTCATGCCGGACCAGCGTTTTTCCAACGATGCCGAGGCCTGCGACGCCTTCATCGCCTTTATCGCGGCAATGGTCGCGCGCATGCCGTTTGCGCAAAAACTGCGCGATGTCGGTGTCGCACAATCCGACCTTGATATGCTTGCGACCGATGCAATGAAAGTCGAACGGTTGCTGATCAATAACCCGCGCGAGGTCATGTTTGACGATGCCCGCGCGATTTATGCCCGCGTTCTTTAGAGCCTTGCTCCTAATCCTTCGGCTTTGCAAGATCGGGATGGGCGCGGGCAAACGCGTCCATCGCAAGGCACCGCTCGGCAATCTGGTTGATCATCGGAAGGTGGCTTAAATCAACCTCCCACCGCCGCGCATTATAAATCTGCGGGATCAGACAGATATCGGCCATTGATGGCCGGTCACCGTGGCAAAAGCTGCCCGTGCCCGGATGATCCAGAAGCCGTTCAAACGCTTCAAGCCCCTCGCCGATATATTTCCCCATCCAGTCCAGCCGCACCTTCGCCGGGTCCTCGCCATGGGCTTCGGCCTGCTTCATGATATTGCCGACAACACCCAGATTACAGACCGGGTGAATATCCATCGCAATCGCATGCGACAATGCCCGCACCCGTTGCCGCCCGACCGCATCCTTGGGCAGGAAACCCGCATGGCTGCGGGTCTCATCCAGATATTCGATGATTGCGAGGGACTGCGTTAGCACCAACCCGTCAATCTCAAGGGCGGGCACCAACCCCTGCGGATTACGCTCACGGAAATCAGGCGATTTATGCGCCCCCGCCAGAAGATCAACCGCAACGGATTGATACGCCATATCCATCAGCGAAAGCGCAATCCGGACCCGATAGCTTGCCGAAGACCGCCAATAATCATACAGGATGACATCGCTCATGGTGCGTACTTCACAACTCTCTGGTCAATCGCGCCAAAGATCGACTGACCATTGCCATCAAGCATCTCGATCCGCACCCGGTCGCCAAACTGCATGAACGGGGTTTCCGGTTTGCCGTTTTCAATGGTTTCAATCATGCGGATTTCGGCAATGCAGGAATATCCCGCCCCGCCCTGCGCCACCGGTTTGCCCGGACCCCCATCAAGCTTGTTCGAAACCGTGCCCGACCCGATGATCGATCCCGCACAAAGCGGGCGGGTTTTGGCGGCATGCGCGATCAATTGGGCAAAATCAAAGGTCATATCGACCCCGGCATTGGCCCGCCCAAACGGCTTCCCGTTCAGATCAACGCAAAGCGGCAGATGAACCTTGCCCCCATCCCACGCATCGCCAAGTTCATCGGGCGTCACCGCCACCGGCGAAAAGGCCGAGGACGGCTTGGACTGGAAGAAACCAAATCCCTTGGCAAGCTCCCCGGGGATGAGGCCCCGCAAAGACACATCATTGACCAGCATGATCAAACGGATCGCATCGCGCGCCTGATCAAGTGATGCGCCCATCGGAACGTCACCGGTCACAACGGCAATCTCGCCTTCCATATCAATACCCCATGCCGTATCGGCCATGGCGATATCATCGCGCGGGCCAAGGAAGCTGTCCGAACCACCCTGATACATCAGCGGATCGGTCCAGAAGGTGTCGGGCATTTCCGCCCCGCGCGCCTTGCGCACCAGTTCGACATGATTGACATAGGCCGACCCATCCGCCCACTGAAACGCACGCGGCAGGGGTGAATGCAGCTTGGTTTCGTCAAGCGTAAAACGTTTGGCAATCGTCGACCCGGCGGCGATTTCATCGGCCAGTTCGCTCAGGCGCGGCGCAACTTTATCCCAGTTATCAAGCGCTGCCTGCATTGTCGGCGCAATTGCGCTGGCATCGACATATTCCTTAAGGTCTTTGGTCACCAGAACAAGCTGGCCGTCACGGGTGCCGTTTTTAAGGGTTGCGAGTTTCATCGGTTTTTATGCCTCCGGCATTCCTGTCGTTAAGTCCTGTGATGTTCTTTTTACCGGTCGCCGTTTACGGGCGACCTTCCGGCGTGCCATCAAATTTGCGTTCCAGCCCGTCCCAGCAGTCAAGATAATCGTCCTGAAGGGTCTCAAGCTCGGCGGCAAATTTCGTCAATTGCTGCGGAAAACGGGTTTCAAACATGAAGGCCATCGTGCCATCAAGCTTCTGCGGGCCAAGCTCCCCGTTCGATGCCTTTTCAAACCCGAACGCATCGGGCCCATGGGGCAGCATCATGTTATGCAGGCTCATGCCACCGGGAACAAATCCCTTTTCCTTGGCATCATATTGCCCGCAAATCAGCCCCATGAATTCCGACATGATATTGCGGTGATACCATGGCGGACGGAAGGTATGTTCCGCCACCATCCAGCGCGGCGGAAAGATGACAAAATCGATATTTGCCGTTCCGGCCTCGCCCGACGGGGCGGTCAGCACGGTAAAGATCGACGGATCAGGATGATCAAACAGGATAGCACCAACCGGTGAAAATGTCCGAAGGTCATACTTGAACGGCGTGTAATTGCCATGCCACGCCACCACATCCAGCGGCGAATGCCCGATCCCGGTCTCATGGAACTGCCCGCACCATTTGATCAGGATACGGCACGGTGTTTCCTTATCCTCATAGGCCGCCACAGGCGTTTTGAAATCACGCGGATTGGCAAGGCAGTTGGCGCCAATCGGGCCACGTTCCGGCAGGGTGAATTTCGCCCCGTAATTTTCGCAGACATAACCCCGCGCCCCGCCATCAATCCCGGCTTTCAGGATCGACACCTTGAACATCATGCCACGCGGGATCAATGCGATTTCAAGCGGCGCGACATCCATGATGCCAAGTTCGGTAAAAATCCGAAGCGTGCCGCTTTCGGGCACCACCAGCAATTCGCCATCCGCATTGAAAAAATAATCGTCCACCATATCGGTGTTGCACACATAAACGTGGCTTGCCATGCCGGTCTGGGTCATGGCGTCCCCTGCCGTCGTGATCGTGCGCATGCCGGAAATGAAATCGGTGGGTTTGGTTGGCATCGGCACCGGGTCCCAGCGCAACTGACCAAGTGCAAGGCTATGGTCATTCACACACGGGGCGGTTTTCCATTCCGGCAGGGTAAAGGATTTGAACCGCCCGTTATGGCGCACACTGGGCCGCATGCGATACAGCCACGACCGTTCATTGGTGCCGCGCGGCGCGGTAAAGGGCGATCCCGAAAGCTGTTCGGCATAAAGGCCATAGGCGCATTTCTGCGGGCTGTTCTGCCCCTGCGGCAAGGCACCGGGCAGACTTTCGGTTTCAAAATCATTGCCAAAACCGGGCATGTAACACAGATCGTTCGCAACGCCGTTTGCAGCATTTCCGGCGGTTCCAGTTGTAACCTTGTGATCCGTCATTGCCTTTTTCCTACCAATCTTCGATATAGTTACATCCGTAACTGTAATTTTTGTAACTATCAAACAGCCTTTTGAAGCCATGAAATCCGAGAAATCCGAATTCGATCTGCACCGCTTTCTGCCGTTCCTGATGCATCACGCCAGCGAAAAGGTCAGTCTTGGCTTCCGCGACATCTATCGCGACCGATACCGGATGACGCGATCCGAATGGCGGGTTCTGGCAACCCTTGGGCAATATGGCGCGCTTACCGCGACCGAAATCGTCACCCATACGGGCCTACACAAAACCAAGGTCTCGCGTGCCGTTTTTTCCATCGAACAACGCCGCTGGCTCCGACGCGTTCAGAACGAAAATGATCGTCGCGTTCATCGCCTTGAACTGACATCACAGGGCCAATCGGCCTTTCAATCACTGTGCGAGGCCGGCATTGCCTATGACAAAAAGGTCCGCGATTTTCTGGGCGATGCGGATTTCAAACGCCTTTCCGACCTCCTGACAAAGCTGAACGATCTTTGATGGTCCCTGTGACATTTCCTGTGACAGTTGCTGTTTGAATGTCATCGGCCTCATCGCGCGGCTTCCCGCCCCAGCTTTGGGTGAAATCGGCAATCGCGCGCAAAAACACGTCAAAGGCCGGTTGCCCCGGCTGAAAATAATTGGCCTTCGGGTTCATCAGCGTCACGCAACACGCCACCGCCCCGTCCAGATTATAGACCGGCGCACTGATCGCCGATAAACCCGGCACGATATCGCCCTCGATCACCGCCGCACCGCGTTCGCGCGTTTCGATAATCAACCGATCCACCGTGGCATCATCCCAGTGCAGGATATCCTGCTCGGCCCGGATCACATGCTCAATCGCCCCGCGCGGCATGGTCGATAAAAACGCCTGCCCGGTGGCCGACCGCAATAACGGCATCACCGTGCCAAGCCCCATGGTCGATATGATCGGCGGCCCGCCATGCTCGGTCCGGATCAGGACCGGGCCCCGTTCGCCCCAGATCGCCAGATGCCCGGACGACCGCAAATCAATCGCCAGATTGCGCAAAAGCCGACCGGCGCGCATCACCACATCATTGCGTTCAATCGCCGAAATCCCCATCCGCAACGCCATCGGCCCCAGGCCATAAAGCCCGGTCAGATCATCCTGCCAGGCAAGACCGATCCGCACCAGGCTCGCCAGATAGCGATGAACCTTTGCCGGCGGCATATCCACCGCCGCCGCCAGATCCTTTAACGGCACCGGGAATTTGAAGTCGCACAATGCGGCAATGATCACGCCACTGACCTCGACCGACTGAATGCCCTTGCGCGTATCGGCGGCATCAACCGCGTCCGAAATATCGATGTCGCTATCCGCAACCGGGATGTTTTTCGATGGGGCTTTGGTCAAAATTTACCTGCATAAATTTCATATTGCGTAATTGATTATATATATCATAATTCCAATTCAAAGAAAAAACAGCACTCCACACCGATGATCAGAACGTGGAAAGCCCATCAGCGGCCGTGATGCGCCCTTAGCACCGGACCGATCAAAAGCACGATCAAACACATGATCAGAAAACAGGGAGAGGAACATGAAACCGATGAAACTTCGCAACACACTGCTTGGGCTTCTGGCCGGGGCAACGATTCTGGCCGGTGCGGGCATGGCACAGGCCGCCGATATCACGCTGAAGGTCAGCCACTATCTGCCGCCAAGCCACGGCTTCCAGAAAGACTTCCTCGAAAGCTGGGGCAAGGAACTGTCGGAAAAAACCAACGGCAAGGTCGAAGTCGAAATTTATGACGCGACATCCGCCTTTGGCAAAATCGACCGTCAGGCCGATCAGGTCCGCGCGGGCGTGATGGATATGGCCGTGGGCCTGAACGGCATCCCGCGTGACCGCTATCCGGCCGCCTCGATCATTGAACTGCCGTTTCTGGTGAAATATGCCGATTCCGGGTCTGAAACCCTTTGGACGCTTTACAAGGAAGGCCTGCTTGGCAGCGACTATAAAGACTTCAAGCTCCTTGCCCTGTTCACCCACCCGGGCGGCCTGATACATACCCTTGATAACCCGGTTCGATCCCTTGACGACCTCAAGGGCCTTCGCCTCAGAACGCCAAGCCCGGCGATTTCGGCCATGCTGGAATCCTTTGGCGCATCCCCGGTCGGCCTGCCGCCCTCGGCCATTTACGAAAACCTGCAAAAGGGCAATATCGAAGGTCTGGTTGCCACCTGGGATCTGGTCAACGCGGTCAAGGCCAACGAACTTCTGAAATATCACACCGATGTCGCGGCCTATACCGCCGGGTTCTATTTCGTGATGAACCAGAAAAAATATGACAGCCTGCCCGACGATGTCCGTTCCGCGATTGACGAAATTTCCGGCGACGTCCTGGTCGGAAAATTTGGCGACTGGTGGACCAAATGGGAAGCCGTTGGCAAGGCCAATGCGCAGCAGCACGGCAATGAAATCATCACGATTGATGACGCCACCCGTGCCAAATGGCAGGAAGCATCCCAGCCGATGATCCAGGAATATCTGGCCGGGCTGAAGGAAAAGGGCGTCTCCGACCCCGACGCCATCTATAAACGCGCGCAGGAACTGATCGCGGAATTTGATGCCAAATATCACGCTGGCGACAAATGACGCATCGTGCTGAAAAATCCGGTGGATCGCGGCTTTATGCCGCGGTTCACCAAATGGATCACTTGATGAACCGACTGACCGACATGCTGGCCTTTGTCGGCATGGCAGCCCTGATCGGGGCGATTGCCATTGTGGTTGTCGATATCATCTGGCGGCGCATTGGCGGGCAATCGCTGGTCGGTGCGGTTGACCTGACCCAGTTTTGCGTCATGGCCGCCGCATCATGGGCCATCCCCTATGCCTTTAGTGCACATGCCCATGTCACGGTTGACCTGATCGGCAAGAACCGCCTTCGCATCCTGTTTAAAACCATTGATCGATTGATCCCGCTTTTATGCGCCGGGCTGATGGCCTTCCTGCTTTATCTGTCATGGGGCCGTGCGATGGAACAATGGACCTATGGCGACGTATCGCAAAACCTTGCGATCCCGATGATCCTGTTCTGGGCCTTCCTACTGACCGGCATGGCGATCTCGACACTGGTGTGTCTTGTGCAATTTCTAAAACTGCTTTTAACGGACGAGAAGAGCTGATGGCGACGGAATGGGCGGGATTGATCGGGTTTGTGGCCGCACTGGCACTGGCCCTTTTGCGTGTACCGGTCGCGGTCGCAATGGCGGTTGTCGGCATCATCGGCACCCTGCTTCTGACCGACTGGATGTCGGCAAGCTACGTCATGGCAAGCCTCCCGTTCGAGGCGATATTCCCCTATGGCCTTTCGGTGGTGCCGCTCTTCATTTTCATGGGCGTGTTTGCCTCCCATTCCGGTCTCTCGGGCAATCTGTTTCGCGGCATTACCGCATTTTCCGGCCATCGTCCGGGCGGCCTGGCCGCGTCCAGCATCGGCGCCAGCGCGGTATTTGGCGCGATTTGCGGATCATCGCTTGCGACCTGTGCGACCATGGGCCGGGTCGCCCTTCCTGAAATGCGCCAACGCGGCTATGCCAAAAGCCTTGCCGGGGCATCGATTGCCGCGGGCGGAACGCTTGGCGTTCTGATCCCGCCCTCAATCCTGCTCGTGATTTACGCACTCATGACCGAACAATCCATCGGTGCCCTGTTTGCCGGTGCGATGATCCCGGGCCTTCTGGCGACGGTACTTTACATCGCCTCCATCCGCATTCAGGTCATGCGAAATCCTTCATTGGCCCCGGTCAGTGACTATGTCCCATGGTCGCAACGTTGGGGCGCATTGCTGCGCATGTGGGATGCCATCGTCTTGATCGTTCTGGTGATAGGCGGGATTTATGCCGGCCTGTTTTCCCCAACAGAAGCCGCGGCCGTTGGTGCCGGTGGTGCCCTGCTGTTTGCGTTTTTGCGCAAACGCCTGAACTGGACGGTTTTACGCACCGGCATTCGCGAAACCGCTGGCATGACCGGGATGATTTTCCTGATCCTGATCGGGGCAGCACTTTTCAACTTCTTCATCGAAACCAGCGGCCTGACCCAGACACTGGTGGACTGGATCACCACGCAAGGGTACTCGCCGCTGGTCGTTCTGATCGCCCTTCTGGTGTTTTACGTCGTGCTCGGCTGCTTCATGGACAGCCTTTCCATGATCCTTCTGACGGTGGTGCCCGCCTACGGGGTCATTACCGGCGTCGGCTATGATCCGGTCTGGTTCGGGGTTGTTCTGGTATCGGTTGTCGAAATCGGCCTGATCACGCCCCCGATTGGCATGAACCTGTTCATCATTCAGGGCGTGTCATCGGACATGACCATCACCACCCTGTCCCGCGGCATCCTGCCCTTCCTCGCCGCCGATTTCATCCGCGTCATCCTGATGGTCGCCATCCCCGGTCTGGTCCTGTGGTTGCCCCATCTTCTGGGGTTTGGCGCCTACTAGGGATCAGGCCCAGCTTAACCGCTTTCGACCCATGCCGGAAACCCGCCCCAATCCCGGACAAAGGCAACGTCATCATCGATGGCAGGACACACACCCCGCCATCGATGACCAACCTTTCGGCATGTCCGAACGCACCATCGGCCCAATCACCTACGACGCCACGCAACGACGATCCCGACCCCATCCAACTTCAGACCGCTGGCAAGGCACTCCCAACCAGATCATCATTCCCGCGAATGACAGGACGTGAATCAATTCCATTTCGATGGAATATGAATTCCGGGTCTGCGCTCCACTGCGCCCGGCGTGACGATTTGATCAATCACCAGACCATTCCCGCCAGCCAATCCCGGCACCCCTGCCAGACGATCCCGTGCCAACCCAATCCGGGCGCAATTCGGGCCCGCTGATTCTCGGCATTGCCAGACTTTACCGACCGGACTGAACCGAACCGAACCAACTTGGTCCCGGCCCCCGCTGCCCCAAACACACACCCTTGCCCTAAGGGCACATCTCTCCCGTCATGATAAACACCCGTTTTTCGTAAATTTCCGACGGCCTCACGGCCCGGATGCACCACCGCCGCAATGACTTTTCCATGCGCCAGTGATGCCCCTTGGGCGATACCGCCGTCGTCCTTTCAGACGATCAGATCGCTGCCCCATCATCATCCCATTCCTGTCTTTGCCGCCCGAAACGCAAAAAACCCGCAAAAGCGAATCACGCTTTGCGGGTTTTGTCTCCGGACCCATTTGTCCTGTTGACTTTATCTTTATGACATAACGAGAAGAACAAATCAAGAACTTTTTACAAAAATCCGGAAAAAATTCCCACCCAAAGCTCAGCACGGCGAGAATGTTATTTTTTTCAATAACTTGGGCATGCGCAATTTAATCCGCCTGCCCTGCTCAACTGCCCTATTCCGCCGCATCGACTTTCAGAACGCCGCGACGGATCTGGTCTTCTTCGATGCTTTCAAACAGGGCGCGGAAATTGCCCTCGCCAAAGCCTTCATCGCCCTTGCGCTGGATGAATTCAAAGAAGATCGGGCCGATCACGGTTTTCGAGAAAATCTGCAACAGGATTTTGGTCATGCCGCCATCCACAACGCCCTCGCCATCGATCAGGATGCCATGTTTTTTCATGCGCTCGATCGGCTCGTCATGCCCCTGCACACGGTCATGGGATTTTTCGTAATAGGTATCGGGCGGCCCCGGCATGAATTTAAGTTCATTGGCCGCAAGCCTGTCGGTCGCGTCATAGATGCCATCCGTTCCCACCGCAATATGCTGAATACCTTCGCCTTTGTATTTTTTCAGATATTCCTCGATCTGGCTTTTATCATCCGTTGATTCGTTTAGTGGAATACGGATTTTGCCGCACGGCGATGTAATCGCCCGGCTGACCAGACCGGTGATTTTACCCGCAATATCAAAGAAGTGGATCTGCTTGAAATTGAACAGGTCGCGATAGAAATCCCACCATTTATCCATATTGCCGCGATAGACATTATGCGTCAGATGGTCGAGATAATAGAAACCAACCCCTTCGGGTTTCGGGTCACGTTCGCCCAGCCAATCAAATTCCGCGTCATAGGCCGAACCGGTTTCACCATACGCATCAACGAAATACAAAATCGACCCGCCAATGCCGACAATCGCCGGGACATCAAGGGTTTTGTCATCACCCGTATAGGGCTCTGCACCCTTGGAAACCGCGTGATCAAAGGCATGTTTGGCATCCACCACACGCCACGCCATCGACGGCGCACAGGGGCCATGCTTTTCAACGAACTTCATCCCGTGCGAACCGGGCTCGGCATTCAGGATGTAGTTGATGTCACCCTGACGCCAGACGGTGATGTTCTTTGATTTGTGCTTGGCAACCGGCGTATAGCCCATGCGCGCAAACAGGGTTTCAAGCTTTTCAGCCTCTTCATGAGCGAATTCGACAAACTCAAAGCCATCGGTTGCGGCCGGGTTATCGGCAGTGATCGTTGCGCGGGGGGCATCATGTGGAAACGGTCCCATCGAAGGCTCCTTGATCTGGAATTAGAAAGGTTCTTGTTATGGACCTATCTTGCGCCAGATTGCCCGCAATGTGCGTGCATTCACGGTTGATTTTCGCTATTTCATACACATATCATGCGCGGATTATCAAAATGGTGCATGAATGACGCAACTTGATAAACTTGATCTGAAACTGCTTGCCGAATTGCAGCGCGACGGGCGTCTGACCAATAATGATCTGTCAGAACGGATCGCATTATCGCCGTCACAATGTTCGCGCCGCCGCGCCCGGCTCGAGGCCGAAGGTTTCATTCGCGGATACCGCGCCGATATTGACCGGCAAAAAATGGGCCTTGGCCTGATGGTGGTGATTTCCGTAACCCTGGCCACGCATAATCGCGACAATGCCAAACGGTTTTCCGAACTGCTGGCCAACCTTCCCGAAGTACTGGAAGCCTATTCCCTGACCGGGGAAATGGATTATCACCTGAAGGTCGTGACCAGGGACCTTGCCGCCCTTTCGCATTTCGTGAACGAGGTTTTGCTGCCTCACGATTCCGTGCAGCATGTCAAAACATCGATTGTGCTTAACGTGCTCAAGGACTTCGAAGGGCTGGCCGTTGAAACCGGCTAGACACGTCCGCCGACGCAATCAGATACATTCAAGCCATGACGTATCGGTAATTTCGGTTTCACGTGGCAGGGTCAGGGTAAACCAGCCGGTTTGATTGCGGCAGGCAATGGTGCGGAATTGCTCGAAATTGCGATAATGGATCGTGATAAAGGGCGGTTCTTCTATCAGCTCCGCCACCTCGAAAACCGGAAGCGGCACCATCAGGGCAGTATTAAGCGTTTTGCCAAGGCTTTCCTTGCAGCTCCAGAGAAGCTGGGCCGCATCGCATTCCGGCAGGTCAAGCTTTGCCATCACCGCAAGTTCCTCGCGGGTCAGTTCCGCCTGCAATAACGGCATCGCATCTTCGTCAATGGGCGCAAGATCAATACCCATCGGATGGGCCCGGTGATAAGCCATCGCCATGGAAGCATCTTCGCTGTGCGCGATACTGACACAGGGAAGCTTATGCCCTAGGCCGGACCCGATTGCCGATGTGCCATCAATAAAGGGCTGCCCGAACACCCCCGGCCGCACCCAGAAACGATCCGGCTCATCGGTCGCAAGCCAGTTGGTCAGGGAAATTTTGGCGGCAACCCGCCCGGCGATATAACTGGTACGGCGGCCATCGTGGCTCATACGACGTGCCAAAGACAGCTCTTCGGGATGGAGCCAGTTTTCGGCATCCTCGCCGGCTTCGCCTTCATTACAAACAGCCACATGCGCAAGCGTGGCACGCAGCAACCCGATGGCGATATCAACTTCGCCCATATCATCACGCGCCAGATCAATATGTCCGGTTCCGAGGACCCGAATATTTTCCATACGTGCTTCCGCTTGCTGTTTGGCAACCCGTTATGAAGCCTGTCTGCAGCATCCATTGTGCACCGGGAGCCCCCAATTGTGAACCGGCTATCTGCGGCTGGCATATAATCGGCAATACATGAATACGGAAAAGGCCGCGCACAATGGCGCGGCCTTTTGACATCCCGGCACACCCTTACCCAAAGATGCCGGGATCCTCCCCCTGTCAGGTCAAAAATCAGATCGCAAGATACTGATCACGCAACTCGGTATCATCAAGAACCGCCTGGGCTGTACCGTCAAAAACGATCTGACCGCTATCCATGATGATCGCGCGATCCGCAAGCTTGAGTGCGGCAATCGCGTTCTGCTCGACAATGATGGTGGTGATGCCAAGCTTTTTGACATTCTGAAGCGTCTTTTCAATCTCCTGGACAATCACCGGCGCAAGACCTTCATACGGTTCATCAAGCAACAGCAGCTTGATGTCACGCGCCAATGCCCGCCCGATCGCCAGCATCTGCTGCTCCCCGCCCGAAAGGGTGATCGCTTCCTGCTCGGCACGTTCACCAAGACGGGGGAACAGCTCGTAAATGCGCTGGATCGACCAGCCAATCGGCTCGGCAATCTGGGCCAGTTCAAGATTCTGCTCAACCGTCATACCCGGAATGATGCGGCGATCTTCGGGCACAAGCTGCAGCCCCAGGCGGGCGGCCTGCCATGCCTTCATGGTGTGAAGCGGCTGATGATCGAGCCAGATTTCACCATGCTTGAGTTCCGGATCGGCCATCCGCGCAAGCGCACGCAGGGTCGATGTCTTACCGGCACCGTTACGCCCCAGAAGGGCAAGAATTTCACCCTCGCGAATGTCAAAGCTGACCCCCTGCACGATATAGCTTTCGCCATAATAGGCATGCAGATCATAGACCGAGAAGAAGGCCGGATCACCGCCCTGTTTCATGACGGGTTTGGTTTGCGGGACCGCGTTCATACAGTTTCCCCTCCGAGATAGGCTTCCTTGACCTTGGGATTGTTGCGCACCTCTTCCGGGGTGCCTTCGGCGATGATCGCGCCCTGCGCCAGAACACTGATGCGGTCTGCCAGACTGAACACGACATGCATGTCATGTTCGATGATCACCTTGGTCATGCCTCGTTCCTTGATCCGTTTAAGCAGATCAATCGTGCGGTTGGTGTCATGTCGCGACATACCGGCAGTCGGTTCATCCAGCAGGAACAGTTTCGGCCGCTGGCTCAGGCACATCGCCAGTTCAAGACGGCGTTTATCCCCGCGCGACATTGATCCTGCCAGATGATCCTTGTGCTCGATCAACCCGACATCCTCAAGCATGTGTTCCGCCTGATCGCGAATTTCGCGCTCCGAGAACAGGCTCTTGAGAAAGCTCAGGTTAAACTCGCCATCACGCTTGGCCAGTGCCGGTACCATCACGTTTTGCAGCAACGACAGTTCCGGAAAAATTTCCGGTGTCTGGAAAACACGTGCGACACCAAGCTGGTTGATCTCATACGGGTTTTTGCCGGTCAGAACCTCGTCCCCCAGCAACACCCGCCCGCGATTGGGCGCAAGACGCCCGACAATCACGTTAAGCAGGGTCGATTTCCCCGCCCCGTTCGGGCCGATGATGGCATGAACGGTGCCTTCCTTGACCCGAAGATTGATGTCGGACAGGGCCCGCAGGCCGCCGAAATGCTTGTCGACATCGGTAACATCAAGAATGTATTCGGACATCGATCAGACCTCCCTCGTCGAAGGTTGTTGTTCTTTTTCGTTATTCTCGAAGGATGTTGAACGGTTCCGGATCAGACGCCACAGGCGATTGATCCCTTCCATCACCCCACCGGGCAGGAAGATCACGATCAGCATGAAAACAAGACCAAGTGTCAGGTGCCAGCCGTCTCCAACGAACAGACCTGCAACCGATGCCACCGCATGGCCAAGCCAGTCGGGCAGGAAGGAAAACGCATTTTGCAGAACCTGATCGTTAAAGGCCGAAAAGATGTTTTCGAAATACTTGATGATCCCCGCACCCAGAAGCGGCCCGATCAGTGTTCCCGCACCACCAAGAATGGTGATCAGAACAACCTCGCCCGACGCCGTCCACTGCATGCGCTCCGCCCCGGCCAGCGGATCGGTCACCGCCAGAAGTGATCCGGCCAGTCCGGCATACATGCCCGAAATGACAAAGGCGGTCATCAGGTAGGGCCGGGTGTTATATCCGGTATACCCCATGCGGTTCTGGTTCGACTTGATGGCACGCAACTTCAACCCGAAGGCGGACCGGAAGATGCGCAGATAGATAAAGAACGAAATGATCAGAAGAACCGCGCAGATGTAAAAGCCGGAATATCCGATCCCCTCTATTCCGAACAGGTTCGGGGTCGGCAATGCCGCCGATGCTTCGATCCCGGCCATACGGTCAAGAACCCTTGCATCGCCCTGCGTCAGTTGCAGGCCGGTTTCACCGTTCGTGATCGGCGTCAGAACCGAATAGGCCAGATTGTAGGACATCTGCGCAAAAGCCAGCGTCAGGATCGAGAAATAAATCCCCGAACGACGCAACGAGACATAGCCGATCAGAAGGGCAAACAACCCCGAAAGCGCAACGGCAAAGATCATTGCCGGCAGGACATTCATCGACAGCAGTTTGAATGACCAGACGGCGGTGTAGGACCCGACGCCCAGAAACGCCGCGTGACCAAAGGAAAGATAACCGGTCAGACCAAACAGGACATTGTAACCGATGGCAAAAATGCCAAAGATCATGAACTTCTGCATCAGATCGGGATAGGCCGCACCGAAAGGCTGCAACCAGATCGGCATGGTCAGGACCACAACCGACAGAACCACCATGTAAATCAGGTCCTGCTTGGGCGAGACGATTTGAGTATTTGACATATCAGCTCTCCATCACGCCCCGTCGACCCATCAGACCACGCGGACGGGTCAGCAGAATCACGACGGCGACAAGGTAGATGATGATCTGGTCGATACCGGGAAAGATGTCTTTCACTTCAGTCATCGACGAGAAGGATTGCAGGATACCAAGCAGGAAACCCGCCAGCACCGCTCCGGGAAGCGACCCCATGCCGCCGACAACAACGACGACAAAGGACAGGACAAGGAAGTCCATCCCGAGATGGTAATCAGGCGGCAAGACAGGTGTGTACATCACACCGGCAAGCCCTGCGACCACTGCAGCCATGCCAAACACAATGGTAAAGCGACGTTCGATATTGATGCCAAGCAGCTCAACCGTTGCACGGTCAGCCATGCCGGCACGCACCACCATCCCGTAAGTGGTGAAATGCAGGAACGAGAAAACAAGACCGATAATTGTTGCCGAAAACAGCAGGTAAATCAGACGCCACCACGGATAAACCACGGATTCCCCAAGGCCGATCCATGCCCCGATATTGGCGGAACCGGCAACAATTTCCGGTGCACCTTGCGGGATCGGGTTTGCCCCGAAGAAGGATTTGATCAGTTCCTGCAACACGATGGCCAGACCGAATGTCACAAGGATCTGTTCGGCGTGGGAACGTTTGTAAAAATGCCGGATCAGTGCGCGTTCCATAATCACGCCAATCGCCAGCATCACCGGAATGGCAAGGATGATTGATAACGGCACAGACCAGTCAATAATCGCCGTACCGGTATCGCCAAACCAGACTTCGAGATAAGGCGTTTCCTTGTAGGCGTCAAAGAAGGTGACTGACTCATCCTTGACCCGAACAGAAAGCGTCAGGATTTTTTCCAGCGTCACCGCACAAAAGGCGCCGATCATGAAGATGGCACCATGGGCAAAGTTCACCACGCCAAGCGTGCCGAACACCAGGGTCAGACCAAGGGCAATCAGCGCATAAGCGCCCCCCTTGTCCAGACCATTCAGGATTTGAAGAAATATAGCGTCCATTGATTATCCGCCGCGTGTTCAAAAGGGCTTAACGAACAGAAAGCCAAAGCATTTGCCAAAAGCATTGCCCATCGGGGCAGCTGGGCCGACCGTCAGATGACAGTCGGCCCAGCCTGTTACGTTACAAGGGGATCAGACCTGATACGGACCGAGTTCCCCGCCGAACATGTCGGCCGGATATTCGACCTGTGCGCGCGGAACCTCTTTGACCACTTCAAGAAGGTCGAAGTTGGACTGCGGCTCCTGCTTGCCACGCACGACCAGAACATCTTTGAAGCACTGGTGATCTTCTGCGCGATACAGGGTCGGGCCATTGCCCGCACCATCGAACTCGAAACCTTCAAGTTGCTTGATGACTTCCCAGGGCGCGAAAGTGCCAGCCATTTCGCAGGCATTCGCATAAAGCAGCGCCTGGACATAGCAGGTGTGTGCGGCCTGTGACGGCGGGAAGCCGTATTCCTGACCGAACGATTTCACAAACGCCTGCGAACCGGCATCCTGCAACGACCAGTGCCAGTTGGTGGTCCCCAGAATGCCTTTTGCGGCATCACCGGCCCCCTGTGCCATCAGACGGGAATACAGCGGAACGACGATTTCGAAGTTCTTGCCATTTACCTGCTTGTCGCGCAGACCGAACTGAACCGCCTGTGTTAGCGAGTTGACCATGTCCTTGCCGTAGTGGTTCAGGATCAGGACATCCGCGCCAGAGTTCAGAACCGGCGTGATATATTGCGAGAAGTCACCCGCACCAACCGGGGTGCGAACTGTATTCACGGTTTCCCAGCCAATGTTTTCGGTTGCGGCCTTGATCGATTCTTCCTGGGTCCAGCCCCAGGTGTAATCGGCCGTCAGGTGATAGGCACGACGATCGGTGCCATATTCTTCCTTCAGGATCGGCGCAATCGCCTGACCGGACATGTAAGCGTTGAAGAAATGACGGAAGCCATACCGCTTTTTGTCCTTGCCGGTGGTATCATTCGAGTGCGTCAGACCGGCCATGAAGATCACGCCCATTTCCTGACACAGCCCCTGAACGGCCACCGCCACACCGGACGATGAACCACCGGTGATCATTGCAACATTGTCTTTTTCGATCATGCGCTTTGCCGAAGCACGCGCCGCATCGGATTTGGTCTGGGTGTCACCGGTCACGAATTCGACCTTCTTGCCCAGGACGCCGTTCCCCTTAAGCTCCAGCGGCTTGATGGTATTGAGCATACCGCCATCGCCTTCGCCGTTCAGGTGTTTCACAGCGAGCTGATAGGCGCGCAATTCATCGGCACCCTCGTCGGCATACGGACCGGACTGTGGAACGTTAAAACCGAACTTGACGCTGCCCGAGCTACCCGGGTCGCCCCGGAAAGTCTGTGCATGTGCATTTTTGATGAAATGCATCGGGAATGATGCGCCGATCAGCGCAGCCCCTGTCGTCGCAGCCGTTCCTTTAAGAACCGTACGACGGGATACATTTCGGGTATTCTTGGTCTCCGACATGGTTTTCCTCCCCAATGTCTTGGGATGCGTTTCAGAAAAATCTGAGGCCGCGTTTTTTGATTAATGTTTTTGTCGACCTGTCAAAACAATGGGGACTAGTTGAAAATGAATCAATATGTGATTGAATAAGAACAGTTTTTTTGTAAATATATGAACAACTCAAATGAAAATTTGTAAATTTTGTCAAGAAAAGGGCGCGCCATGTCCCGTCAGGCACCCATCGGACACCGTATTCGCGGACGCCGCAAAGACATCGGCCTGACGCAGAATGCCCTGGCCAAGGCCGCGGGAATTTCGCCCTCTTATCTCAATCTGATCGAACATAACCGCCGTGCGATTGGCGGTGGATTACTGCTGCGCTTGGCAAGCGCACTTGAAATTCAGCCCCATGCCCTGTCAGGGTCGGAAGAAAGCCGCCTGCTTGCCGATCTTGGCGAAGCCGCAACCGATCCGGTTTTTCGCGAAACGCCGCTGATCCCGCGTGAATTTCCAGCAATGATCGCCGCAGCGCCGGGCATGATTTCCGCCTTCCTGTCGCTTTATCGTGCCTATCGCAACGGGCTTGAGGAAATCGACAATCTGTCCGAACGGCTCAGCCACGATCCGTTCTTGGCCGAGGCCAGCCATTCAATCCTGACCCGCATCACATCAATCCGGACAGTTGCCGAAATCTTTGACGATTACGATGACCTGCCTGCCGAACAACGGGCGCGCTTCAACGCCACACTGGTCCGGGAATCCCAAAGACTGGCAGAATCAGCAACCGAGATTTTCAGCTTCCTTGAACGCGGTGATGCCGGGCGCCCTGCCGCCAGCCCCGCCGAGGAAGTCGACGACCTGCTTTATGACAATGCCAACTATTTCCCGACACTCGAAGATCGGGCGGATGAAATGCGGGCTGTCATTGATCCTGCAGGCGGATTGTTTCTGACCGACCTGATCAAGCATCTGGAACGACGTCATCAAATCCGGGTTGATCGTTTACCCCCCGAAGATTTGCCCGCATCGGGGTTCGACTGGAACCGCGCGGATTCCCACCTCAGATTTTCGCGCGCGATGCCGATCACCTCGACACGCTTTCATGCTGCACGGATCATTTGCCGACTGGAAGGCGAGGATACGGTCAATGACATCCTGGACCGCGCCAACCTTGGCACCGATGCCGCCCGCCAACGCGCAGGCGAGGCCCTGATATCCTATTTCGCAGCGGCCCTTCTGTTCCCCTATGACAGCTTCCGGGCCGAGGCCCAGATTTTGCGGCATGACATCGAATTGCTGCAGCAACGCTTTGCCGCAAGCTGGGAGCAGGTCTGCCACCGCTTGACGACCTTGCGCCGCCCGGGTGCTGAAGGCATTCCTTTCCACTTCATGCGCACCGATATTGCCGGCAACATTTCCAAACGTTTTTCGGCATCCGGCCTGCAATTACCGCGTTACAGCGGTGCCTGCCCCCGTTGGGTGGTTCACGAAGCCTATTTGACGCCAGAACGGGTAATACCGCAATTTGTTCGCCTGCCCGATGAAAGCGAATATCTTTTTATTGCACGTGCGGTGCGTACCGGCGCCGGAGGGTATCGGGTGCCGCAATCGGTTTATTCCGTTATGATCGGTTGCGACACGGCCTTTGCCCGTGACATTATTTATGCGGACGGATTGCCGCTTGATACCCCGCAGGCAGCCGTTCCGGTTGGCATTGGGTGCCGACAATGCCCACGTGAAGAATGCATGCAGCGCGCCTATGCGGTTGCCGATACAGGGCACGAGATCCATACCACCCCAAAGTAGCATTAAAACTCGCGCAATAACCGGTTAGGATCGAATATATAATAATTCGAATATTGGGGAGAACGTCCGTGACGGAGAGACCGAAGGTCCTGATAGCCGAGGACGAGGAAACCATCGTCGAATCGCTTAGCTTTCTGATGGAAAAGGAAGGCTATGACGTCAGCGTTGCAACCGATGGCCAGATGGCCATCGCAATGATTGTGCGCGACCTTCCTGACATGGTTCTGCTTGATGTCATGATGCCGGGCTGTGACGGCTTTGATGTTGTCCGCGCCGTTCGCGAAAATCCTCAAACCCGTCCCGTTCCGATCATGATGTTGACGGCCAAAACCCGTGAGGTCGACCGACGCAAAGGACTTGAGCTTGGCGTTGACGACTTTGTCACCAAACCGTTTTCCACCCGCGATGTGGTTTCACGCGTCAAAGCCATGCTGGCTGGCGACCGGAACTAGGCGCAAAAAAGCGGGAGCTGGCCAATGACCCCACCCCGGAAACTTACCGAACGCGCCTTTGTTCTTGCCCTTGTTGCGTTCTTTGCATGGATCCCGCCTTTGGTCGGGGTCTTTTCGCTCGAAGGAACGCTGTTCGGGTTACCCATCCTGTTCGTTTATTTCTTTGCCGGCTGGGCCTTGCTTATCGGCTGCTGTGCGCTCATCACCCGCGCCCTCCGTCACAGCATCCAGACGGAGGAAAGGGAATAGGCATGCTATCCTCCGAACTGGTGATCACGGTTTCGCTTGCTTATGTCGGATTGCTTTATGCCATCGCATGGTGGGGGGACAAACGGGCACGCGACGGACGATCATGGGTGCGGAATCCGACTGTCTATACCCTGTCCATTGCGGTCTATTGCACATCCTGGACATTTTATGGCGCGGTCGGGTCGGCTGCACGAAACGGCCTTGAATATCTGACGATCTATCTCGGACCGACAGTCATTTTCCTAGGATGGTGGTTTTTGCTGCGCAAGATGCTACGCATCTCCAAGGCGCATCGCATCACATCCATCGCCGATTTCATTTCATCTCGTTATGGCAAAAGCACGCAATTATCGATGCTGGTTACCCTGATCACGGTGATCGGAACAACGCCATATATCGCGCTCCAGCTTAAGGCGATTGCCACCAGTTACACCGTTCTGACCGTCTGGGGCGGGGCGATGACCGGCCCGGTCGTCAATCAGGTGCCCATGCTTGCCGATAGCGGCTTTTGGGCAGCCCTTGGTCTTGCCCTGTTTGGCATTCTGTTTGGCACCCGGTTTATTGACGCGGATGAACATCACGAAGGCATGGTCGCCGCCATCGCCTTTGAAAGCCTTGTCAAAATGTTCGCCCTGCTTGCTGTCGGCATTTTTGTCTGCTTCTTCATGTTTGCCGGATTGGGTGATCTGTTTGATCAGGCCGCGGCAAATCCACAAACCGCATCCTTGCTGCAACTGCCCGAAAACGGCAGCGCACGCTGGATGACGTTGATGATGCTGTCCATGGCGGCAATCCTGACATTGCCGCGGCAGTTTCAGGTCATCATCGTCGAAAATGTCGATGAACGCCACCTGTCGACCGCAAGCTGGGCCTTTCCGCTTTATCTGCTGGCGATGAATTTGTTCGTCCTGCCAATTGCCTTGGCGGGCCTTGGCGTTTTGCCAAGCTGGGCAGATCCGGATTTCTTTGTGATTTCCGTACCCCTTTTTGAAGGTCATTCGCTACTGGCCCTGATTGCCTATGTCGGTGGATTATCGGCCAGCACCAGCATGGTGATTGTTGCAACGATTGCGTTGTCGACCATGGTCTGTAACGACCTTGTCGTACCCGCGTTGCTGCGCATTCGCTGGCTGCGCGTCACTGAACGCGATGATCTTACCGGCCTTCTGATCTTCATCCGGCGCGCTTCCATCGTGCTGGTGGTGTTTATGGGCTTTGCCTATTACCGGTCGGCCGGAGCCAGCGATGCATTGGCAGAAATCGGCCTGATATCCTTTGCCTCCACCGCACAATTCATCCCGATCATGATTGGCGGCCTTTATTGGAAGGGGGGCACCAAAACCGGTGCACAAGTTGGCCTTGTGATCGGTTTTGCCATCTGGGCCTATACCCTACTGCTGCCATCGCTTGCCGATAGCGGCTGGATGAACCCGACACTGATCGAACATGGAGCATTTGGTCACCCCTGGCTTCGACCGGAAAGCCTGTTTGGCTTAACCGGGTTCGAGCCACTCACCCATGCCCTGATCTGGTCAATCACACTCAATACAGCGGCCTATGTCCTGATCAGCCTGTTCACATCGCCAAGCGCGTTGGAACGCATTCAGGCCACCCTGTTTGTCGATGCGTTTCTGCGCAAAGGTCAGGAAACAGTTATCTGGCGGTCATCAGCAACGATTGACGATCTGTATGAACTGGTTGAACGTTTTCTGGGCCGTGAACGTGCGTTTCATTCCTTTCGCGATTTCGGCTGGACGCGCGAAACGCCCTGGCGCGGCAAAGGCGAAGCCAATGCCGACATGATCGCCTTTACCGAACGGCTGCTTGCCGGGTCCATCGGGGCGGCGTCGGCGCGCGTAATGGTTTCCTCGGTCGCCAAGGGGGAAATGGTCAGTCTTGATGAAGTCCTCGAAATTCTCGAGGAAACATCACATGTGATCGAATATTCCCAGCGCCTTGAACAGAAATCGCACGAATTGGAACGTGCAGCGGCCGAACTTCGCGCTGCCAATGAACGGCTTAAGGAACTTGATCGCCTGAAAGACGAATTCCTGACCATGGTCAGTCACGAATTCAGAACGCCGCTCACCTCGATCCGGTCCTTCTCCGAAATCCTTGTCGACACACCGGAACTTGATCCGGAACGCGCCGAACATTTCATGGGAATTATCGTGCGCGAAAGCGAACGCCTGACCCGTCTGATTGACGACCATCTTGATCTTGCCAGACTTGAGGCCGGTCATTCCGACTGGCGCCCGGAAAATGTTGATCCGCGGTCCGTCCTTGACGAAAGCGTCGAAGCAATCAAAGGGTTGCTCGACAACAAGGGGGTTGATCTGGAACTCGACTTGTCGCCCGCGACTGTCACGCTGCATGTGGATCGCGACCGGCTGACACAGGTCTTTATCAACCTGCTGTCAAACGCTGCAAAATTCTCCGCAGCCCGTGATCCCAGCGTAAAGGTCCGCGGTGAAGTTATGGATGGTGGTTATCTTGTTTCGATCACCGATAACGGAAACGGCATCACCAAAGACGAACAGGCGGTAATCTTCAATAAATTTGCCCGTGGCGGCAAATACCCCGATGACAAACCCCGCCCGTCCGGTTCCGGCCTTGGTCTGGCTATCGCCAGACATGTCGTGGAACACTGCAAAGGCAAGATCTGGGTTGAGAGTCCACCGGGTCGTGGTGCGACCTTCAGGGTGTTTGTTCCCGCCGCCTGATTAGCAGCCCCCCTCATTTTAACCATTCCAATTGGCGTTTACCCATCGGTTACCCCCGCTCATCAGAAGATAAATCACTGTTTATCGAGAGAGATGAGGCGGTCATGCAGTATCAGCTAAAAATAAACGGAGAATCCCGTACCGTCGAAGCAGAACCTGGCACCCCGCTATTATGGGTTCTGCGTGACGGACTGGAACTTACCGGCACCAAGTTTGGATGTGGCGTTGCCTATTGCGGCGCCTGTACCGTTCACATTGACGGGTACCCGACCCGTTCCTGCCAGACCTTTATTGAAGACGCTGTCGACAGCGAAATCACGACGATTGAAGGCGCAACCGACAAGATCGCCCAAGCGGTCCAGGCCGCATGGCGCGAAAAGGACGTCGTACAATGTGGCTGGTGTCAATCCGGACAGATCATGTCGGCCATCGGCCTTCTGACAGAGAATCCGAAACCGACGGACGATGAAATCAAGGAATACATGTACGGCAATGCGTGCCGTTGTGTGACCTATGTACGCATCAACGAAGCCATCAAACTGGCGTCTGAAAAGCTGGAGGCATAAGTCATGACAATCAATGTATCACGTCGCGGCTTCATGATCGGATCAGCCGCCGGTACCGCCGCCCTTCTGGTCGGCGTCAATGCCAAGGGCGTTCTTGCAGCAGGCAGCGGTGTGGTTGCCGCAACCGATCTTAACCCGTTTGTCAAAATCGATGCCGATGGCACGGTAACCGTCATCATCAAACATTTCGAAATGGGTCAGGGCACCATAACCGGCCTGACGACACTGGTTGCCGAGGAACTCGACGCCGATTGGGCGACGGTTCAGACGGCATTCGCCCCTGCCGACAATGAACGTTATGCCAACCTGTTCTTCCATGCGCAGGGAACCGGTGGCTCAACATCCATCGCCAATTCCTTCATGCAGTATCGCGAAGCCGGTGCAGCAGCGCGTGATCTTCTGGTCCGTGCGGCTGCCCAGAAATGGGGTGTCGATGCCAGCAGCATCACCGTTGAAAACGGTATGCTGAAATCCGGTGGCAATTCCGGTCATTTCGGAGAATTTGTTGCGATTGCAGCAACCCTTGAGGCGGTTGAAAAACCAACCGTTAAAACCCCGGATCAGTTCAAGCTGATTGGCAGCGACAAACTGCATCGCAAGGACAACACCGACAAGACGAACGGCACCGCAATCTTTGCAATGGATGTCAATCTGCCGGGCATGATCTATGCCGCGATCATGCGCAGCCCGAAATTCGGTGGCACCGTCACCTCCTTTGACGACACTGCGTCCAAAGATGTTGCAGGGTTCATTGCTGCACAAATTCTGCCGAACAAGGCAGGAGTTGTGGCGTTTGGCAAAAACACCTGGGCTGCGTTTCAGGCACGTGATGCCCTTTCTGTTGAATGGGATTTCAGCCAGGCCGAAACACGCAGCACGGATGCCATGATTGCCGATCACAAGGCACTGCTTGATGCGCCGCAGTTTGACGCCAATCACGAAGTCCCGCTGGCATCCGTTGAACCGCTTCTGGCCAATGCCACCAAAACCATTGATGCAGAATTCACCTTCCCGTTTCTGGCCCATGCACCGCTGGAGCCGGAAAACTGCATCATCGAGCCAACCGAAAATGGCGTTCGCCTACATGATGGCTGCCAGTTTCCGACCCTGACCCGGCCAATGGTCGCAGCCGCCCTTGGACTGGAACCGTCACAGGTCGAGATCAGAACGCTTTATGCCGGCGGTTCGTTCGGTCGTCGTGCCAACGGCGCCTCCGACTATAATGTCGAAGCCGCCATGGCCTTTGCCGTTTCGGGCCGCAAGGTTCCGGTCAAACTGGTCTGGAGCCGCGAGGACGATATTCGCGGCGGTTATTACCGCCCGATGGCCGTACACCGGGCAAAAATCGGCATGGATAGTGATGGCAAGATTATTGGCTGGGATCACCGGATGGCTGTCAAATCCATCATGAAGGGTGGGCCGATGGAGGGCATGGTACAGGATGGCATCGACCCGACATCGGTCGAGGGTGTCACCGAAAGTCTTTATACCATCCCCAACCATGGCATCGGGTTAAGCGACTTCCAGACCCCGACCCCCATATTGTGGTGGCGTTCGGTGGGACATACCCACACCGGATATGTCATGGAAACACTGATGGATATGCTCGCAACCGAAACGGGGCAGGACCCGATCGAAATGCGCCTTGCGATGCTTGATCCGGCAGGCACCAATCAGGCCCGCATGATCGAAGCCATCAAGCTTGTCCGTGAGATATCCGGATGGGAAAAGGGCGACAAACGTGGTTTTGCCGCGCACCTTTCGTTCAATACCTGCGTTGCGGTTGTTGCCGACGTCACGGTCGAGGACACCAGTGTGCATGTGAACAAACTGTTTATGGCGGTTGAATGCGGGGTAGCAGTTAACCCCGATGTCATCCGCGCACAGATGGAAGGCGGTGCTGGTTATGCATTATGTGCCGCCTTCCGCAACGAAATCACCCTGACGGATGGTGAAGTCGACCAGTTCAACTTCCCGGATTACGAACTGCTTCGAAATGCCGAAATGCCTGCCATCGAAGTGGCAATTGTTCAATCGAACAATGCCCCTACGGGCGTTGGCGAACCGGGCGTCCCCCCGACCGCTCCGGCTGTTGCCAACGCCATTTTTGCCAAAACCGGAAAACGGATCACGGATCTTCCGATGACCAAAGCCGGTTTCGACTTCGTGTAAGGCATGTTGCCCGGGGGGCATTTTCGGGTCCCCACCCGTCCCCCGGGCAGCCCCTTTTGCGGGAGCACATCATGAGTAACCAGTTATCAGCCATGCTACGCGTCTGGCAGGAAAACAAGACAGATACCGAATGGGTTTTGGGTACGGTTTATCGCACCGAGGGTTCGGCCTATCGCAAGGCCGGGGCCATGATGCTGATTAACGGGAATGGCCAGCAGTTTGGCCTACTGAGCGGCGGCTGCCTTGAAGCCGATATTATCCGCAACGCCCGGCGCGCAATGGTTACCGGCAAAACGGTCATGCTGGTTTATGATGGAAATGACGAAGACGACCTGTCTTTCCGGCTGGGCGTTGGTTGCGGCGGCAAGGTATTCATCATGCTGCACCCCCTTGACCACTCAAACGATCTTGGGCTTTCCGACCTGTGCGATGCTTTGATGCTGCGCCAAAGCGGTCTGTATTTTCAGAAAGTCGGCGACACTCGTGGATATTTCAAACGCTCAGATCATACCGGTCAACGCAATGCCTATATCGAAAACCGATCGGATGGTGACTGGCTTGTTACCCCGATTGTGCCCGAACCACATATCCTGATTGTCGGGGGTGGACTGGATGCCCGGCCTGTCGTCTCCATCGCCCATGAAATGGGCTGGAAGACCACATTGGTGGACCCGCGCCCGGCAAATGCCCGCCCGGAACATTTCCCCAAGACAGACACCATCCTGCGTCAGATCGACACAACAATGGTTGACTATGTTGCGCAACATCGTGTCGATGCGGCAATCCTGATGTCGCACAGCATTGATATCGATGCCAAGGCGCTTCAGATTCTGAAATCCAGCCAGTTGCGTCATGTCTCCATGCTTGGTCCGCGGCATCGTTTTGTCGATGTTCTTGAACGTGCGGAAATTGCCAAGCTTGCCCTGCCCTTCCCGGTAGCCAGCCCCGCCGGGATCGATATTGGCGGACAACTACCCGAAAGCATCGCACTTTCAATGTTATCGGGTATTCATGCGGCACTTTACAAACTTGATGCCGCCCCGGCACTCGCTCAGGCGGCTGAATGATGAAAATTGCAGGCCTTATCCTTGCAGCGGGTGAAAGCACACGATTTGGCGGACGCAAACAGCTTGCCGATATCAATGGCAAGCCGATGCTGGAGCACCCCATTGATCAGCTTCGCCCCATTTTCAACGATGATCTTTATGTCGTGCTGGGTGCATTTCGCGATGAAATCCTTTCGGTGATAGGCAATCGCGCAAAAAACATCACGAATGATAATTGGCAATTTGGCATGGGATCATCGATTGCAGCAGGCATTGCCGGAATTTGCGCCGAAGGAACATATGACGGTGTTCTAATCTCCCTTTCGGATCAGATCGGGTTAACCGGCAACGACTATCAGAAACTTCTGAATGCCTTTGACGGAAGCCACGTCATAGCATCGCGGTATAAGGAAATGAACGGCGTCCCCGCCCTGTTTCCAGCCGCATATTTCCCGGAACTTTCCAAGTTGGACGGCGCCCGCGGCGCACAACAGGTGCTCAATAGCAGCAGTCACGATATCAGTGCGATCGCCATGCCAAATGCAGCGTTCGACATCGACACTCAGGATGATCTGAAACTGTTTGCCAACCGGCTATTCGAACCGGGCTGACCTTTCACCGCTTTTAGGGCAATCTGGTATCTTCAGCATCTGGCAAAAACGCCGAAACCGGAACCACAAACACATGAAATCAACCGCCAACATCATGGTCCTTCTGGTCGAGGACAACATGGATATTGCCGGAACAATAAGCGATTACCTGACAATAGAAGGGATCGAATGCGATCACGCCTTTGATGGGGAAACGGGTTTTCAGCGCGCACTGACTGGCGAATATGATGTGATATTGCTTGATATCATGTTGCCGTTTCGCGATGGCATCAGCATCTGCAACGCCTTGCGCAACGAGGGGATCGACACCCCGGTTCTGATGCTGACAGCGCGCGATACACTCACAGACAAACTTGAAGGTTTCAGTGCCGGGGCGGATGATTATCTGGTCAAACCTTTTGCGCTTGAAGAACTTCTGATGCGTACAAGGGTTCTGTCGCGCCGCCGCAGTGGCGAAATCCGGCGCTTTTCGCTTGGCGATCTGATCGTTGATTTTGAAAACAGACATGTTGCGCGATCCGGACAGGCAATCAATCTGTCCCCGACAAGCTGGACCATTCTGGAAGTTCTTGCCCAGAACAGTCCGCATGTCGTGACACGGTCACGATTGTCGATGGCATTGTGGCAGGGCGATCCGCCAGATACCAATGCGCTTAAAACCCATCTTTACAAATTGCGGATGCGCATCGACAAACCATTCGATCAAAACCTGATACATACAGTTGCCGGCCAGGGCGTGGCCCTTCGCGAGTAAAAGAAATGCATTCCTGCGCACCAATCCAGAAAACTTTTTCCCGCTTTGTGCGGAACTACGTTTTGCTGGCACTTGTCATTACACTGGTGATCTATACCGGTGTCGTTAATTTCTACATGCTGTATGGCAAATGGATGGTCGCGAGTTTCCAGCTACAGACCATTGCCGATCAATATGATGAAATGCGCAGCAATGACCCAACAGCCCCGCTTCCCAATGGCTTTAACATTCAGACCTTTACAGACTACAACGAATTGCCGGAGCTTCTGCGCAACCGCTACAAACCCCAGGATATCGATCCGGGCGAGCTTTATTATCTGAACACCGATAAATATGCTGCGCAAAAAGATCCGGATAATCCGGTCTTTCTGGTGTTCCCCCATATTCTTGCCGACGGCACGCAGATCATGCTGCTACAGACCTATCACGCGGGAGATGAAGACAGCGTCTATTTTGCGCGCCTTCACAAACTGGCCCTTCTTTCCATCCCGTTTGCACTCGGAGTTATGGCGATATTTGCCTATGTGCTTTGGCTGATCGGAAAACGCATGACGCAGCCATCGGAAAACCTGCAAAGCTGGGCGAAAACCCTGTCGCCCGAAAACCTTGACCAACCGGTACCCGATTTTGGCTTTACCGAACTGAATGATGTCGCCAGCGAACTGCATCAGTCACTGGTAAGGGTCGACAGGTTCGTGACACGCGAACGCGAATTCCTGCGTCAGGCCAGTCATGAACTGCGAACCCCGGTAACGATTGTCAGTGGCAATGTCGAACTGCTTGATAAAACACCGTTAAACGAAATTCAGGTTCGTCTGGCCGCGCGGATCAAACGCGCCAACCGCAATATGCAGCAACTGATTGAAACCCTGCTTTGGCTCGGGCGCGAGGCAACGCCTAACGGCATACACGAAAAAATCGACTACCCGGCTTTCGTGCGCGAGGCCATCGTTGATCTTGCCTATCTGACCGACGGCAAGAATCTGACATGTGAATTCAGTGCTGACGCAGAAAGCGGCGAGATCGAAGCATCACCTGCAGCGCTGATGATTGTCGTATCCAACCTGATCCGTAATGCGTTCGAACATACGCCCAAAGGGCAGGTTACGGTCCGGCTTGAGGCCAACAAACTGGTTGTCGAAAACAACCTGATGACCTGTGCCGGGGATTGTGCCCGCGATCAGGGTGAAGGCATCGGCCTGCATCTGGTGCGCAGTATTTGCGAACGCTGCAACTGGCATTGCGAGACAGCTTTCCTTGCCTCTGGCGGCATGCGCGCAATTTTCACCCTTTCAGACGCGTGATTGCTGCATCTTTATGGATGCAGCAATCTTGGCACCGGATGTTCGAACGTTACCCGTCCATCCTTCATGCCCCAGACCGGGCGACTGATTTCGGAAACCACCTGTGCCCGGCTTTGCGCAGGTAATGCAATAAAAGTCGCAGCCCCGCCAATCATGATTTCGGTTGGCCGCCCCAGAAGCTTTGCCGGGCTATCGGCAACCATCGCAAAGCACATTTCAAGTTCCTCGGTCGTGCTCAGCTGACTGACATTGGCATAAAGATTTGCCATCCGTGATAACGAGCAATCCCCGAACGGCGTGAACGGGTTCAGGACATTGTTGGTTGCGATGGTACAGCACACACCCGCACGCGCCAGACTGTGCGCCGGGGCGACACCCCGCGGGACCGAATGTTCGCAATTACGTCCGGTCAGGAAAAGATCGGTCGATGGCAACACCGTCAAACCAATCCCGGCCTGTCGCATCAGGGCGGTTGTATTGGCCAATTGATCCTTGGGCAAAACAGACAATTTGGTCACATGACCAATCATCACCCGCCCCTGCCAGCCAAAGGCAATCGTCTGACGCGCGACTTCATCCAGATGTCGCCATGTCGGGTCGAGATCGAAATCCAGATGAAAATCCAGATCCACATCATAATCGCGCGCCATTTCAAACAGGCGTTTGATCTGTCCGACCGGATCGCTATCCATATAGGGGCAGCCCCCCAAAAGGTCCGCACCGTTATCAAGTGCTTCACGCAGAAGCTCCTCGGTCCCCGGATAATTCAGAAGACCTTCCTGCGGGAAAACGCAAATCTCGACATCCATCGCCCATGCATAGTCGTGCTTCAGGCGTTTGATCGCCCGAAAGCCGGCCAAACCGATACCCGGATCGATTTCAACATGGGTCCGGATGGCGTTCGTACCCTGTGTGACGGCTTTCTCAATGACTTTCGCCCCGCGGGCATAAACATCATCTTCGGTAAAGCCGCTTTTGGCCTTTGCAACAGCACTTATTGCGCCTTGCAACGTACCGCTTTCGTTCTTGGCACGATCAAGAATGCAGGCCTTGTCGAGATGCAGGTGACTTTCAACAAAACCACCGGTCAGAAGATTGCCACCGGCGTCAAAGGACGGCGCCTCGCTCGCAATCGAAGCCGCAATATCGGCGATTATTCCATCCTTTATCGCAATATCAAGAAGACCGGTTTCGCCATGCAGGCCGGCGTTCCTCACCACATAATCAAGCATGTTCGCTGATCACCTTTTCATTTTTGGACTGATCCGCACCACCGAGATACGCATCAATCAATCGTTCATCTTTCAGAAGGTCTTTGGCGCTGCCCTCGGCAACGACCTGTCCCTGTTCAAGGACATAGGCATAATCGGCAACCGAGAGCGCCATGGTCGCCATCTGATCCACCAGAAGGATTGTGACCCCGTCATCGCGTAATTCACCCAGAATGGTATAAAGTTCTTCGACCATGGCCGGCGCCAGACCAAGGGATGGCTCATCCAGAAGCAACGCCTTTGGCTTGGCCACAAGTCCGCGCGCGATTGCCATCATCTGCTGTTCCCCCCCCGACAGAAGACCAGCCTGACTGTTGATCCGGTCACGCAGTCGCGGGAAACGGGTCAGGATGGCTTCAAGTTCGTCACGGCTGACCGGTTTGGGTTGTTTGTAAGCCCCCAGTTCGATGTTTTCACGCACCGTCAGTTCGGGGAAAACCTGTCGTCCTTCGGGCACAAGGATCAGCCCCTGTTCGACGATCTGATGTGGCGCCAGATTATGGATATATTCGTCATTCAGAATGATGCTGCCTGAAACAGGGCGCAGCAATCCCGAAAGCGCCATCAGGAAGGTCGATTTTCCTGCCCCATTGGCCCCAAGCAACGCCACCATTTCCCCCTGCCGGACCTTGATATCCACCGACCTCAATACCGGGGCCGCCCCATAACCGGCCGTCAATCGCAGTGACGCGATAACCGGTGTTTCGCTGGTCACAAGTGGTGTCGGTCTTGGATGCGCCTTGCTGTTGCCATCGCCAAGGTAGGCGGCGATGACACGAGGATTTTTCTGAACGTCCTGCGGATTGCCAAGGGCAATCGGTGTTCCGGCATCAACCGCCAGTATCAGGTCCGAAATGCCCATGACCATTTCCATGTCATGTTCGACCAGAACCACCGCAATCCCGGCATCCGCCAGCTTGCGCAGCAATCTGGCAAGTGCAACCTTGTCGGCATGCATCAAACCCGCGGCCGGTTCATCAAGCAGAAGGACTCCGGGCTTGGTCGCAAGCGAGCGGGCGATTTCGACCAGACGCCGATCCACATGTGGCAAATCACCCGCACGTGCATCAGGATCACCAAGATATCCGCAAAACTGTAAAAGCCCCGCTGCGAAATTGCGATTTTCATCCGATGCGATACGTGAAAATGGCGCCCCGAACCGGCCCAATGAAATGCCCGCAATCACATTGTCGACCACCGACATGTTTTCAAACAAACGGGTCGCCTGATAGGTGCGTGCAATACCGTTACGCGCGGCAAAATCGGTGGCCTTGCCTGCGATATCACGATCACCGATACGAACGGCACCCTCGGTCGGCTTGTAAAACCCGCTGATGATGTTCAGTAACGTCGTTTTACCGGCACCATTCGGCCCAATGATTGATGTCACCTGCCCCGGTCGGGCCGTGAAGGACACCTGATTAACTGCCTTAACACCACCAAAGGCAATCGATACATCATCGACCAGCAAACCATCGGATTTGGGATAATCAGCCAGCCCGGCTTCGATCTTTTCGGGGGGAACCGGTGTCACCTTCTGCCGCGCCAGCGGTATGAAACGGGCAATCGTGCCGACAATGCCGCGCGGCGCAATCAGCAGAACCGCAACAAGAAGTGCACCGAAAATCAGCAACCGGTATTCGGCGAAGTCCGAGAGCAGCTCCGGCAGTAGGACGGAAACAGACGCCCCAACCAACGGCCCCAGAACGGTTCCGGCCCCGCCCAGAATAACCGCAAACAGATACAGGATGGATTGGCTGAGCGGGAAGTTCGAAGGCGCGATAAACATCATCAACGGTGCAAACAACGCCCCCGCTAATCCGGCCATTGCCGCCGCAATGGCAAAGCCCGATGCCTTGACCACAAAGGCATTATAACCAAGCGAACTTGCGGCGATTTCCGCATCCCGCATGCTGGTCATTGCCATGCCCCAGCCACTAACCGCCAGACGCCGGAATGCCAGAAGTGCAATGCCGCCGAGCAACACACACAGCATCACCAGATCACGTTCAGAAAAGACATATGATCCGATCTGCGGCATCGGGAAACCCATCAGACCGTTTTGTCCACCGGTCAGGTCACGCCATTCAATCGCCCCATGTTCAACGATAAAGGCAAAGGCAATGGTGACCATTGCCAGAAACGGTCCTGCCATCCGCACGGCAGAAATCGCCAATAAACATCCGGCAATCCCGGCAATGATGGTGGCCGCCAGCAAACTGACCCAGAAGTTAAGCCCGGCAAGCGTCAAGATCGCACTGGCATAGGCCCCGATGGCAAAGAAGCCAACCTGCCCCAGCGACACCAGCCCGGTCAGACCATAAAGCACGTTCAGGCCCACCGTCAGAATGACGGTCATCGCCACCAGCCCGATAATGAACTGCGTATAGCCGCCAGTGAACAATACGGCGACAAGTCCCCCGGCCATCGCAGCAACAATGACGCTGTCGAGTGCTACCGGCTTGTTCAGTTTCGGGATCGGATTTTTGAATTTCACGGACAGTTTCATCCCTACACCTTCTTGATGGCAGCACGACCAAACAGGCCGCTTGGCTTGATCGTCAGAACCGCAATCACCAGTGCGAAGACAACGATGAAGGTATAGGACGAACCGAGATAGGTGGTCACAGCGGCCTCGACCATCCCATAGATGAACCCGGCCAGCATGACACTATAAGCCGATGTCATGCCGCCCAGAATGGCAACCGCAAAAGCCTTCAGGCCAAACAGCGTTCCCATGTCTGAATGCACGGAAAAAAGCGGTGCGATCAAAAGTCCGGCACACCCGGCCAGCATTGATGATATGGCAAAGGATCCGGTCACCATGACCGTGGTGTTGATCCCCATAAGCTTCGCCGCTGTCTGGTTTTGCACGACTGCCAGCAACGCCCGGCCCTGTCGGGTATGACGAAACAGCGCATGCAATCCCAATGCGACACCAATTGCTGCAATCGGGATCAGGATTTGTTGCGGATAAACCCCGGTGCCAAGAATATTCCAGCTGTCTTCCACAAGAACCGATGGCAAGGTTCTGGGTTCATTTCCGAAGGTAAACAGCACCGCGTTATCAAGCAAAATACCGCCTGCCACGGTTGCCATCAGCCACGCTTCGGAATTGCGAACAGCAAACGGACGGACAAGGAAAAATTCGACAAGAACCCCCATCACGCCACAGCACAGAATTGCCAGCGGATAACCCAAAATCACCGGCATTCCATATTGCTGACAGAAAACAAAACCCAAAACAGCCCCAAGCATGACCATGCTGCCTTGGGCAAAATTGACTTTGGATGAAACCGAATAAGTGATCTGAAAGCCAAGCGCGATCAGCCCATACATGCTGCCCAAACCGATACCGGTAATAAGGGCGGCCATTAACAAGGTCATTGCAAATTATCCTTTGCACGAAACCGCAGCAAAATGGCGCGCGGTTTCCCTGCGGCCACAACAGGTAAGGCAGGGCCGCAGGGAAAATCGGAATCAGTCAGTGATCGGAATGATTTCACCTTCAACAAACTTCGCGAAGGTGTAGTCTTCCGGACCAAGCGCATCCTGATCATCCGGGGTGAAAGGCTTGTCATAGGTTTTGATCATGCCTTCGATCCCGCTGATCTCGTACATTGCCTGCCGAACAGCCGGGCCTTCGGTCGAACCAGCCTTTTCGATAGCTGCGGCAATCAAAAGAGTCGCGTCATAGGCATTGGCGATACCGGTCGCCGGGGTAACGTCGGCCAGCGTTTTGATTTCCGGGAATTTTTCCTGAAGCTTTACAAACATCGGGCTTGAGGCATCGGTAAAGAGATAGGTCTGGATGAAATGAACCTTTTCGCCACTGGCACCGGCAAGTTCGGTAAAGCGACCACCGGCCGGCCCCCAATGCGATGAAATCGGAACATCCCAGCCCATGCGATCAAGCGATTTAACGACCTGTGCGGTCGGGGCCACGTTGGCAACCACAAACAGGGAATCTGCCCCGTTTTCCTTAAGGCGCGTCAACTGCGGGACAACATCAACATCGTTTGATTCAAACTTTTCAATCCCGGCATTGGGCATGCTGCGTTTTTCAAGCGCCTTTAGAAGCCCCTTCTCATTGGACTCCCCCCACGGGTTGTTGATCAGGATCATGCCCGGCTTTTTGGCGCCGTATTTCTTGACCAGATATTCGGTGATCGCTTCGTCGACATATTCATCCACGGCGGAGACACGGAAAACATAGTTTTCTTCCGCACCGTTTTTGGTGATCGGCGTACCGGCCGCCCACGGGCCGACAAACGGAATTTTCTGCTGATTGGCAAACGGCACGATGGCAAGCGATACAGGCGTATCAAGACCACCAATCAGGGCAGCAACCCCTTCGCGCTGCGCCAATTCACGCGCCGCGACAAGGCCCTTTCCCGGGTTGCTTTCATCATCACGCGACACAAGTTCCAATGGCTTGCCAAGGACCCCACCCTCGGCATTGATCTTGTCAATCGCAAGGGTAATGCCACGCGTGATGGCCTCACCCGACTTGGCCGACTGGCCACTCAGGGCTGCGACAAGACCAAGCTTCACGGTATCCTCGGCACGTACAGCGGTAACCGGCAATGCGCTGGCAAGCATCAGCACAGCAGCTGCCCCCAAAAGCGCGGCACGCCGTGTCAGTTTCGGGATAGGCGAATAAGCAGACATGTGAGACTCCCTGATTATTTTAAAGTGCCTGTTGGCCTTCGCAGTGCAGCAAGCCACGTGCCAAGAATCAAAATCGTTTTAATTCAATGCATTATCAGATTTCACCCCAGACTTCCAAATTGGATTGCCTCATGTATACGCAAATTGCATGCAATTATTGCATAAAATTAGTGCATGCAAAAAATCTGCCGCCGTATTATGCTGATCAAAGATCAATCGCACGAAACGAGGATACAAGATGACCGCCACTCTTGCTCCGGATGCTCCGGAACTATTATCACCCGACGCTCAGATTGTGCGGGATTTTCTGGACGCATCGATGAAGCCCGATCCGGAAAAGGCCGCGACCTATATGTCGGACGATGTTGTCATCACGTTTACCGACGGCGCCAAATACGACCACCCGTCGGGCACAACCGCCTTTAACGCGGCACGTTATAAATGGGTGAAAAAGAAGTTCGGGCAGTTCGACGTCGCACCGGGAAAGACCGAAACCGTGGTTTACAGTGTGGGCACGCTATATGGCGAATGGCCGGATGGAACACCGTTCGAAGGCAACCGCTATGTTGACCGCTTTGTCATTCGTAACGGCAAGATCGTCAAAATGGATGTCTGGAATGAAAGTGCGGAACGCATTCTGATCCGTCAGGGTACAAGGGCCTGATCGGGTGCCACAGCTTTTACGGTCGGATGCACCTCCGTGTGACGGTCTATTCCTGACCGTCACGCACTTTGCGTGCATAGGGTTCAAGCGCATCGAGATACACAAGCGGCCCGGCTTCCTTGCGCGTGATCAGCGCCCGGTCAGCAACCGCCGTCAGATGCGATCGCATCAATTCGCGCGCCTTTTCCTCGTCCCCGCAAGCAAGGGCATCAATAATCTGACGATGTTCCTGAATGCCGCAATCCGTCGAATGCGGGCGCGCATAAAGCGACAATGTCAGTCCGCAGCGATATCCGATTTCTTCGACATAACGCAACAAAACCGGGCTTCCGGCCAGCTTTGCCAGAAGGATATGGAACTCGGTCGCAAGCCGGATCGAAATCGGCTCGGACGCATGTTCGGCTTCAACTTCCTTGGCAAGATGGGCTTCAAGTTCCGCAAGCTTTTCCGGAGTCATTTCCTTGATCACACGGCTGATCACAAGGTCCTCAATCTGGGTACGCAACTCGAATATATCGCGGGCTTCTTCAAGGCTTGGCTTGGCAACCATCGCCCCGCGATTGCGCCGAAGTTCCACAAGCCCTTCGGCCGCAAGCCGTTCAAGCGCCTGACGGATCAAAGTGCGACTGACGCCGAACCGTTCACCAAGGGAATCTTCGGGCAGCTTCATACCGGGCAGCAGAACACGTTCAAGAATGGCGGACCGCAATGCCGAACTGATCAGTTCATTGCGATGCTTTGCTTTATCAGAAGCCTTCATAAGATCCCGGCAACAATGATGACGAATGCAACTCTGTATAGTCGATTGCATGCAATTGCGCCACCGCCGATCCACACAGTCTGATCGTTCATTTCCAACCCAACCATCTATTACGAAAGATGCCGATATGCGTGCCGCCAACATTTCCACACCCTATCGCGCGATGGTCACAAGCCCGAGTATCGCCGCCAGCGAAGCAGGCGCACAGGTCCTCCGTGATGGCGGAACCGCGATCGAGGCTGTTGTCGCCACCGCCTCGGTTCTTGCCGTGACATATCCGCATTTTTGCGGCATTGGTGGTGATGCTGTCTGGATGGTTGCCGACAGAACCGGCAAGGTTTCATCGTTCCTTGGCATCGGACAAGCCGCACTGGATGTAAGATATGATGTAGGTGTCCCTATTCCCCTGCGTGGTCCGGCATCAACCCTGACAACCGCCTGCACGGTCGATAGCTGGCAACACGCGCTTGATCATTCGGCGCGCAATTGGGGCGGAACGCGCAAGCTTGCCGATCTGATCGAACCGGCGATTACGCTGGCCGAAAATGGCTTTCCTGTCAGCAAATCACAATGTTTCTGGCTGGATTTCCGAAAAGATGATTACCGCAACTGGCCGGGCTTTGCCGATATCTTTGCTCCGAACGGCCGCACCCCCAAAGCAGGTGACACATTTATCCAGCCATACCTTGCCGAGAGCCTGAAACTGATTGCCAAAAATGGTGCCCGCGATTTTTACGAAGGCGAACTGGCTACCCGGATTGCCAAGGGCCTTGGCGAGGTCGGCTCTCCGATCCGGGCGCGCGATCTGCAATTGACCCGCACCCGGACGGCAGATGCTGTTTCGCTAGAATATGGTAACGTTACGCTGTTTGCCCCGCCCGCACCGACGCAGGGGTTGGCAACCTTGATGACCATGGGCATCCTGCGTGAATTGGGGACCAAGGATTGGGATGAAAGCAATCCGGACCATTTCCATCTGGTGGTAGAGGCCATCAAACGTGCCTTTCTGGAACGTGATCGGATCTGTGATCCTGACGGCACGAACCTTGATTTCAGCGATATGCTTGGAGCTGACACGCTGCGCAAAAATGCCGCCGATATTGCAACAGATCACGCAATGGAATGGCCGCACCCATTCCGCCATGGTGATACTGTTTTTCTTGCAGCAACAGACGCACAGGGTAATTGCGCCAGCGTTCTGCAAAGTACCTATTTCGATTGGGGCAGTGGCGTAGTCGCGGGCAATACCGGCATTGTCTGGCAAAATCGCGGTGCGGCATTCAGCACAATCGACGGCCATCCCAACCAGCTTAAACCAGGCAAACGACCGTTTTATACATTGAACCCCGGTCTGGCTTTGCGGAACGGCAAACCCTGCCTGCTTTACGGAACGCAGGGTGCTGACGGGCAACCACAGACACTGGCCATGCTGTTGACCAGATTGATTGACTTCGGATTATCCCCGGCTGACGCCCTTGCCCGCCCGCGGTTCCTTCTGGGGAAAACATTTTCTGATTCGCGTGACAGCCTGAAACTGGAAGCAGACGCCGGACCAACCGTCTTTACCGAACTGGAAAATCGCGGGCACATCCTGCGTGAAATCGAGGCGCAAAGCGCACTTGCCGGACAGGCAGGTATCATCCGGATCGCGCCTGACGGCAATGTTGACGGTGCCCATGATCCACGTAGCGACGGGGCTGCCATTGGCATCATTTAATTCCCCCGCAACCCTCCTCTAAAAAGCATCCCGACCACGTCCGGGCCGGAAATTTTCCGCGCCCGGGTTTTTCGCCTTGTTTCAAAGGCTTCGCATTTATGCCGTTGCTTTGGCATGGTCTGCCACCGGATATTGTATAAATTTACCCCTCGACTCTTTAAAAAGAGTCCGGTAGCCTATGATTAATCGATTAACCAATTAGTCAATGTTGCCAGATCACATCTTTTGGATGTTTGACAGGGGTATTAAGTGGCTTCACCGCGTTCCGGACCGAATATGAGCATGATTGCCGACGCCTTGGGCGTGTCTTCGGCAACCGTATCGAACGCGCTGTCGGGGAAAGGCCGGGTATCGACCGATCTGGTCGATAAAATCCGCAAGAAGGCTGACGAACTTGGTTATGTTCCCAGTAATGCGGGTCGCGCACTGCGCACAGGTCGATCAAATGTTCTGGGGCTTGTCCTTCCCGATATTTCCAATCCGCTGTTCCCGCAAATTGCGCAGGCCATGGAAGCAGCGGCATCAAATGTCGGATATGGGGTTCTGATTGCGGACTCACGTGGCAAGGTCACCACCCAGACACAGGCCATCAGCCGCCTGATCGAACGTGGCGTTGACGGTCTGGTCGTCATTCCGCGTCGTGGCACACGGATCGGTGATGTTGGATGTCCTGTCGCAATGGTTGATACCCCGTCCACACCGGGAAACACCGTTTCGGCGGACCATTGGGAAGGCGGGGCGAAGGTTGCGCGCCATCTGGTCGATCTGGGGCATAAGAATTTTCTTCTGATCGGGCATGATCCGGCATCGAATGTGCAGAATGACCGCATCGGCGGCATGAAATCGGCCCTTGGTCGCAATACCCGTCATACGACGGTCTGGCTTGAAACATTGATGCACGAAAGTGGCGAACGGGCATCGCTTGGCCTGATTGACCACGTTAAAAACGGCGTCACGGCGATTGCCGCCGTTTCGGATTTGCATGCCCTTCGCGTTCTGACCGAATTGCAGACCGCCGGGATCAAGGTCCCCCAGCAGGTCAGTGTGACCGGTTTTGACGATCTGATTTTTTCCCCCGTGGTGACCCCTTCGCTAACCACGGTGCATATGGATATGGCCCGGATTGCCGAGCTGGCCATCGCCGCCCTTGTCCGTGAAATCGAACAGGGCAAATCCACCGTTCAAAATGGCAAGACGGCAAAACAGACCGTCACTGCCGATACGTCGAAGGTTTCGATGGAACTGATGGTCCGCGCGTCAAGCGGACCGGCGGCTTCCCCTGACGCACCCTTCCCAACCGGAGAAACGCTGTGATGCCGATGAAAAAACTGCTTATGGCTTCTGCTGCCCTTTTGCTGTCCGTAAGTGCGGCAAAGGCCCAGGAAAAGACCCTGACCATTTCGGTCTATGGTTTCGCACAGGATGAATTCAAGGAACTCCTGTATGACCCGTTCGAAGAAAAATGCGGTTGCGAACTGGTTGTCGAAACCGGTAACTCGGTCGAACGTCTTGCTAAAATCGAAGCCAACAAAGCCGATCTGGTCATCGACCTTGCGGTTATTTCCATGCGCGATGCACTGGCCGCTGCCAAGGATGGCCTGACCGACAAGATCGATACGTCGAAGCTGTCGAACTTTGACAAGCTTTACGACATTGCCAAAGACCCGAATGGCGATGGCATGAGTGTTGGTTACACCTTCTATGCCAGCTCGATCGCCTATCGTTCTGACAAGATGACAGTCGAAAGCTGGTCGGACCTTCTGGCTGATGACGTGGTTGATCATGTCGCCCTTCCGAACGTCACGACCACACAGGGCCCGCTGACCCTTTATATGCTGGGCAAGGCACTTGGCGATGAAGACCCGTCGCTGAAAACCCCGATTGCTGCCGTTGGCGAAAAGAAGGACGAGATCGTCACCTTCTATGTCCGTTCTTCCCAGCTGGTGCAACTGATGCAGCAGGAAGAAATCTGGGCCGCACCCATCGGGCGTTTTGCATGGTCCGGCTTCTCGAAAATGGATTTGCCGATCAAATGGGCAACCCCGAAAGAAGGCCAGTCCGGCGGCATGAATGTCATGGTCCTGACCAAAGGCAGCAAGAACCGCGATCTTGCGCTTGAATTCATGGATTTCTGGCTTTCGACCGATATCCAGACGGCATTGGCCGAAAACCTTGTCGACAGCCCGGCAAACAAGGACGTCAAGGTTTCCGACGAGATTGCCGAAAACCTGACCTATGGGGCCGATACTGTTGCCAACCTGCATCTGATCCCGTCACAGGTTGCCATCGACAATCAGGAAACCTGGTTGTCGGAATGGAACAACAAGGTCGGCCAGTAATCGCCACCGAACCCATTATCGGATCGGGGCATGTCGCCATTTACCCCGATCCGGCGAGCCTCGCTCGCGCCACCACTTATTGACTTTAACCGACGACAAGGTTGCCGAGATGTTTCAGAACCGGGCCGAAGCCTTTGCGCTGGTCCTCCCTGCCGCGATCTTTGCCGCTGTGGTCTTTCTGGCCCCGGTTCTGATTCTTCTGTCCGAAGGTTTTCGGTCGGGCGACAGCTGGACGATACAGGCCTATATCGATTTCTTCTCCCAGTCGCTGAATCAGACGGTCTTTTTGCGCACGCTTAAACTTGCGGCACTGGTCACGGCAGCCTCAGCCGTGATCGGCTATGCCGCAGCTTTTGCAATCGTGAACCTGCCGCCGAAGGGCAAGGGCCGGATCACCGGCCTTGTTGTCTTGCCGCTAATGATTTCGCCGGTGGCGCGGACCTATGCGTGGCTGGTGATCCTTGGCCGAACCGGTTTTGTGAACAAGGCACTGGTTACCGTCGGGCTATCGGATGAACCGATCCGTTTTCTGTTCACCGAAACAGCCGTTTTCATCGGCTTGCTGCAACTGTTTCTGCCGCTGATGATCATTTCACTCATCAGTGCGCTTGAAAACATGCCGCGCGATGCGGTGCCGGCTGCTCGCGTTCTTGGCGCCAACTGGTTGCAGGTTTTCACCAAAGTCATCCTGCCACTGACCAAAGAAGGCCTTGTGATCGGTGGTACGCTGGTCTTTACCGGATCAATGACCGCCTATATCACCCCGGCCATTCTGGGCGGTTCCAAGGTCCTGATGCTTGAAACCCTGCTGTATCAGCGCGTGACTGTTGCCAATGATTTCGTATCGGCCAGTGTGATCGCCCTGATCCTGATCGTCATGGCATTTGCGGCCAATCTTCTGCTCAAACGCCTTGCCACCGCGAGGAACAAGCGATGACCAACAAGCTGTTTTCCCCGATCATTCTTTTACTGGTACTGGCCTTTCTTATCGGTCCGTTCCTGATCATTATCGCGGCATCGCTGTCTGCTGGCGAAACGCTTGCCTTCCCGCCGCAGGGGCTGTCCCTGCGCTGGGTGCTGAAAGTCTTCGAGGTCGAAAGCTTCCGTGCGAGTTTCGGCATCTCGATGTTTCTTGCCATCGGCGGCACGCTTGCCGCCCTGATCCTTGGCATTCCGGCAAGTTATGCGCTGTCGCGCTACAAGGTCCCCGGTGCGGAAACCATCCGGACCATCGTATCGTCACCGATCATTGTGCCGGGCATTATCGTCGGTTTGGCGCTGCTGCGTTATTTCGTCGTACCTTTCAATTTCGGCATTCTGTTTGCGCTGTTTCTGGCGCATACCGCGCTGATCCTGCCCTATGCGGTACGCGTGGTGTCGGCCAGCCTGAATAATTTGCGATCCGACATTGAAGAAGCTGCCGTGCTTTTGGGGTCGTCGCGGGTTGGTGCCTTTTTCCGCGTGGTGATGCCAAATATCCGTGGCGGTATTCTCGCCGCCTTCATTCTGGGCTTTGTCACCAGCTTCAATCAGGTGCCGGTTTCCCTGTTTTTATCCGGGCCCGGTGTCCGAACCCTTCCAATCGACATGCTCGCCTATATGGAAATCACCTATGACCCGTCGGTCGCAGCCCTGTCCGCGCTGCTTGCCTTCATGTCGTTGGGCATTGTCTTTCTGGCCGAACGTTTCCTAGGATTTTCCCGCTATGTCTGATGCCCGCTTTCTCTGTCTTGAAAAACTGACCCTGTCTTACGGTAAAAATGTTGCCGTACCGGAAATGGATCTTGATATCGGCAAGGGAGAACTGGTTGCCCTGCTTGGCCCGTCGGGCTGCGGCAAAACCACCACCATGCGCGCCATTGCCGGGTTGATGGAGCCGTCATCGGGCAAGGTCATCCTTGATAATGTCGACATCACCCGGACCCCCGCCAACAAACGGCCGGTCGGGCTGGTGTTTCAGTCCTATGCCCTTTTTCCGCACCTTAACGTCTATGAAAACGTTGCCTTTGGCCTGAAGCTGATGGGAGTTCGCGGCAAGGAACTGGACGACAAGGTTCAGGAAGGCCTTCGTACTGTCGGGCTGTCCAAATTCGCCACCCGCAAACCCGCCGAGCTTTCCGGCGGCCAGCAGCAGCGCGTTTCGCTGGCGCGTTCGATGGTGATGGAACCCAAGGTGCTTTTGCTTGACGAACCGCTATCAAACCTTGATGCCCGTCTGCGCCTTGAAATGCGGACCGAATTGCAGCGCGTGCAAAAGGAAAGCGGTGTCACGATGATCTTCGTCACCCACGATCAGGTCGAAGCCCTTGCGATGGCGGACCGGATTATCGTGATGCTTGATGGTCATATCGAACAGATCGGAACACCAGAAGATATCTATAACCGCCCTGTTTCCGATTTTGTTGCGGACTTTGTCGGGTTTGAAAATGTCTTCGCGCTTGAAAACGGCAAACTTAAAACCGCAACCGGGGCTGTCGAACTGTCGGGAACGGCCCCTCTTGATGCCAAAGGCCTTGCCTGGCGCCCGTCCATGGTCACCCTTGGCGATGGGCAGTTCGAGGGCACGATACGCGGTACGTCTTTTGCCGGAGGAACACGGGAATATCTGCTTGATACCCCGCTTGGCCCGATCAAGGCGGAATGCGATGCCAGCCTTCCGGCCCATGAATTCAGTTCTGTCCTGAAATTCGATCTGCCTGTATCGCGGGCCGCATCCCTATCGCGCGTCGGGAGCCTCTGATGGGACTGTGGATCGACACCGATATGGGCTTTGACGACTTGGTCGCCGTGCTGGTTGTCATCCATGCCGGAAAGCATATCGACGGGATGTCGCTGATTGCCGGGAACTCCCCTCTTGAGCGCGTGCGCATTAATGCTGCCAGTGCCGCGCGCCAGTTTGACTGGGATTTCAAAATCTATACCGGTCGCGAAACGGCGGTTATGGGTGGGCTTGAAACCGCCGAACGGATTCTTGGGCCCCTTGGCATGCAATCAAGCGGCGTACATCTTCCCGATTGCCGCCCGATTGCAGAATGCAGCGCGTTCGACGGTCTTTGTAACTGGCTTGAAAGCAAATCCGGACCAAATGACGAACGCCATATTCTGGCCCTTGGCCCGCTTGGCAATATTGCATCGCTGGTTCTGGCCCGGCCTGATCTGGCGCGCAAAATCGACTGCGTGACCTGGATGGGGGGCGCCGTAACGCGCGGCAATCACACCGCCCTCGCCGAATATAATGCCTTTGCCGACCCCGAAGCGGTCGCCATTACCCTGTCCCATCAGGTGCAATTGCGCATGGTTGATCTCGACCTTTGCCGACGGGTGCTTGCCACCCCGGATGATGTTGCACCAATCCGCAATGCTGGCGGAGAAAATGCGGAACTTCTGGCCGATCTGAGCGAAGGATACATCAATATTGCCCTGTCACGCGGGCGCGATGCGATGGCGGTTTTCGATCCTTGCGCAGCGGTCGCGGTGATTGATGAAGATGCGATCAGCTTTGCTGATGCACATATCGAAATTGACACCAGCCAAGATCCTTCGCGCGGGCAAACCATTATTGATCCCCGCCCGACCGCGATCAAAAACGCGCAATATGCCGTTTCTGTTAACGCGGAACGTGCGCACAACCTGATCTTTTCAGCCCTCAAGGCGGAAGCGGCGAAATGAATAATCGCACGACAGAACCCGGCGATCTGACCTGCCATAAATTGCGCACACGTGCCGTCGCCGCCGCACACGGCGATGAACCGTTCGATATCCTGATTACCGGTGGCAAGCTTGTCGATATGGTGACCGGTGAAATCCGCAAGGCCGATATCGGCCTGATCGGACCAATGATCGCAAGCGTCCATGAACCGGCAACCAGAAGCGACGCCCGCAAAATCGTCAGTGCCCGGGGCGGTTATGTCAGCCCCGGCCTAATCGACACGCACATGCATATCGAAAGTTCGATGGTCACACCGGCGATCTATGCCGAAACGGTCGTTGCCCGCGGCGTCACCACAATCGTCTGGGATCCGCATGAATTTGGCAATGTCCGGGGGCTTGATGGTGTCCGCTGGGCGATTGAAGCGACACGTGACCTGCCATTACGCGTTCTGGTTCTGGCACCGTCCTGCGTTCCCGCCGCCCCCGGCCTTGAAATATCCGGTGCTGATTTTGACGGTGAGGCAATGGCCGAAATGCTCTCCTGGCCGGAAATCGCCGGAGTTGCGGAAGTCATGAATATGCGTGGTGTGATTGATCGCGATCCACGCATGACCAATATCATGCAGGCAGGGCTTGCATCGGGGAAACTTGTCTGCGGTCATGCGCGAGGCCTCGAAGGACCCGATCTTGCCGCCTTTATGACCGCCGGGGTCAGTTCCGATCATGAACTGGTTTCAAACGATGACCTGATGGCAAAACTGCGTGCCGGTCTTGCGATTGAAATGCGCGGATCGCATGACCACCTTCTGCCGGGCTTTGTCGAGACGCTCAATGAGTTGGGTTTCCTGCCGCAAACCGTCACGCTTTGTACCGATGACGTATTCCCCGATGACCTGTTTAACGCTGGCGGGCTTGATGATGTGGTGCGTCGGCTGGTCCGTTATGGCATGAAGCCCGAATGGGCGTTGCGGGCGGCAACCCTGAATGCTGCGATGCGTCTGGGTCGTTCTGATCTTGGTTTGATTGCTGCCGGACGGCGTGCAGATATTGTCATCTTTGACGACCTGACCGATTTCAGGGCACGCCAGGTTATTGTAAATGGTGAAATCGTCGCCGGGGCCGGTGAAATGGCATCACGGGCGGTTTCGATTGATCCCGCCCCCCTATCTGACACCATGAAGATGGATGTCCTGACCATCGATGATTTTCGTGTTCCAGCATCCGGGGATCGCGCCCGGATCGCCACCATTGACCGGCCACGCTTTACCCGTTGGGCAACAGCAGATGCCGATGTCAAAGACGGCTATGTGGTGCCACCTATGGGCACGACCATGATCGCCGTTGCCCATCGCCACGGAAAGGCAGACAGCAAACCACGCGTCGGCTTTCTGACCGGATGGGGTGACTGGAAAGGTGCCGTTTGCACCACCGTTTCACATGATAGCCATAATGTTACGGTGTTCGGTGGTAATCCGCGCGATATGATGGTCGCCACCAATGCCGTCATCCGTGCCGGTGGCGGTATGGCGGTCGCATCAAAAGGCAAACTTGATGCGCTTCTTCCGCTGCCACTTTGCGGGTTGGTGTCAGACGCACCGATGGATCATGTCGCGCAGCAATTTGCCGATATCCGAACCGCGGCGGATGCGATTGTCGACTGGCAACCGCCCTATCTGGTTTTCAAGGCCCTGTTCGGCGCAACATTGGCCTGCAACCCCGGCCCGCATCAAACCGACCGCGGTATCGGCGATGTCACTACGGGGCAGCTTTTGACCACACCGGTTCTGGAAATCATTTAAACCGCAAAATCCCCCGCCATATCCATCGTGAGATAGAGGGGGATTGCGGTGTTATTTCGCCCCGTTCAATGACGCAAAATAGCCCGGCTGATAATCGATCGGAAGGAAGCGGTGATGCAGCTGGCGAAATGTTTCGCCGGGATCAAGGTCGGAAAACAGGTCCGGATGGAACCATTTTGCCATCTGCTGGATCGCGACGAACTGATAGGGACTGTTATAGAACTGATGCCAGACAACGTGGAACGCATGCGTTTTTTGCGCCGCAATTCCAAGATAGGCCGAACGTGTCGGATAATATTTCAGCTTCTTTTCTACCAGTTGCGCATCCGCTCCCGGCCCGACCGGCACCCATTTTCCGCCCGGCACATAGGCATCCCACGCGGCACTGGTGATAATCACATGATCAGGGTTTGAAACCAGAACCTGTTCAGCATTGATTTGCCCGAATGTTCCCGGGATCAGGTCCTTGGCGATATTGTCGCCCCCTGCCATTTCGACCATCGCGCCGAAATTGCCATCCCCGAATGAATGGCAGCAATCCTCGTAAAAACCGGCAGCCCGGTCGATGAACACCTTTGGTCGCGAGGGGTTGGCTTCCGCCAGTTTATCGGTCACGCGGGCAATTTCGGTGGCGCGGAATGTGATCAACTCTTCTGCGCGGGCTTCCTGATCGAACAGCTTGCCAAACAGCCGGATGGATGGCTCGGTATTGTGTTCCGGATCATGCCGAAAATCGACATAGATCACCGGGATACCAAGCGCACCAAGCTTTTCAACATAGTTCGCCTCGTCCACGGCCTGTTGTGTTTCAAGGTTCAGGAACACGACATCAGGTTTTTGCGCAATCGTGGTTTCGATATCAATCAGGCTTTGTTCCAGCCCAGCAAATGCCGGTATATCGCCAAAGACCGGGAACTTCGCCAGATAGGCCTGATAGGTGGCCGGGTCGGCCTCGATCAAATCCTTGCGCCAGCCGACAATCCGCTTTGCCGGATTTTCACGATCCAGTGCGGCGATGATATAAAGCTGCCGCCCTTCACCCAAGACAGCCCTTTGGATCGGCACATTGACCCTGACCTCTCGTCCAGCAATGTCGGTGACGGTGATCATTTCGGCCTGTGTCACCTGGATGAACAGCAGGCTTAAACCTGCAGCGGCAATCAGGCGCGATATCGTTTTTACGATCATTATTATTCTCCGGGAATTTCTGATGGTCGGGCACTCGTGAATGCACGCGCACGTGCAAAAACGGTCAGGACAAACCCGATGGCGTAGACAATACCGACAAGAAAATAGATATTTGAAAGACCGGCGGCCTGACTGAACCAGCCGCCAAGGGCGATGCCCGCGATGGATGCAAATTGCGCCGTACTTTGTGCAAGGCCAAGCACATGCCCCTGACGGTAATCACCCGCCGCTCGTGACACAAGGGCGGTCAATACCGGCGTCGTCGCGCCAAGCAACACCCCCCAGATGAAATACATCGCGGTAAAAACAAAGATCGACCGGGTGGCGCCGGCCAGCAAGGTCACCACAACACATCCGGCAATCACCAGACACATGCCGCCCAGAACATCGCGCGCGGCACGCCCTTCGAAATGGCGTGCCCAAAGGGATGCTGAAACGACAAAACCAAGTGCCAGCAAGCCATAGCAAAGACCGACAATCCAGTTGCCGACATCAAAGATGTTCAGCACATAAATCGAAAACGGCGATTGTGTCACCATCCGGCCCAGCAACAAAACACCCAGAATGGTCAGAAGAGATACGATCTGTGGTGATCGCAAAATGCTAATCTTTTCCGTGGGTGCGACATTGACAACGGCACCACGCCCTGCATCTTTTGGCACCACAACCGGCAGCAATGCCCAGACCGAACCCAGACAAACGGCGCACAGAATGGCTGCTGAAAAGTTGATCCAGAAGAAAGCCGCATGATCAAGGATCACACCACCGACCAATGCGCCGCCAAGCGACCCGACATTGGTTGAAACCTGAAGATAGGCAAAAAGCTTTGCCCGCCGTGCCGGACTTTCGATGCTGACGCCATAAGCCTGTGCCGGCGCAATATAGCCCGCACACGCCCCTTGCAGGAACCGCAACATCAGGATCAGCCACACGTCATTGGCATAGGCCAGCGCAAGCTGGGTAATCGCAAGCCCGAAAAGGGCGCGCATCATCATCGCCTTGTGACCGAACCGATCCCCAAGCCGCCCCCAGAACGGGCTGGTCAGCATGATGCCCAGCATCGGCCCGACATAGACCGCAATACTGGCAAATGTGAATAGGTCGTCTGATTGGATTAATGAACGCAAATGAACGGGCCAGAACGGCCCGCTCATCTCCATCGCGCCCATAGAGACCAGCTGGATGATAAACAGAAGATGTATCTGCCAGCGAATGGACATCAGACTAGAAGTCAGCCGTTACAGACAGCAGAGCCGTACGAGGTGCCCCGACAGAAACCATACTGAATTCGTTGCCCCCCGCCCAATAGTCCTCGTCCGTTACATTCTGGATCGTTGCCCGGAAAGTAACCGGCGTTTCTGCAAAGATTGTTTTGTAACGAAGACCTAGGTCCAAAGTCGTCCAATCCGGGATATCCACCGTATTGGTTGTGTTGACATATTGTTCGGAAACATGGTTGACCGTGCCACTTAGCGTCAGCCCCTGCGCAAATGGTGTGTCCCATTCTGCTGTCAGGTTGATTGACATTTCCGGTGCGCCAACAGCCTGATTTCCCTTTGTCGTTGCACTATTGGTTTTGGTCAGCTCCGCATCCAGAAACATGACACCGCCAAGCAGCCGCACATTGGGCATAACTTCACCGAAAACACCAAGCTCAATGCCACGATTTCGTTGCTCTGCATCGGAGTTATAAACGTTGTTTACCAACTGTCCGGACGGTTTGGTGATCTGGAATATCGCCGCCGTAGCACCGAAGTTACCGTAATCAAGTTTTACGCCTGTCTCGATCTGTTTGGCAACGTATGGTGCCATTGCTTCGCCAGCATTGGTCGCTGTATCTGGCGCAATGCTGCCGCGGCTGAGCCCTTCAAGATAGTTGGCATAGACCGACAGCGAATTGTTTGGTTTCACGACAACACCAACCATCGGGGTCACGACACTATCGTCATAACCTGAAGTTATCGCCCCGGTCGTGGCATTGAAGTTGTCCGTCTCAATACGCTGGTGACGAGCGCCCACTGTCACTTGCAGGAAATCATCCCACATCGACAGGGTATCTGCGATGGCAACCCCTGTCAGATCGGTTTCAGAGAGCTTGGGTCGGCTCGCCGGAACAGAGACAGCATCCATCGGATTGGCAACAGGTGAATATATGTTGGAATTCAGAGTTGCTCCGCCGTTCAGCAATCCCCGGCTAAATTCATCCGAGTAACGGCTGACTTGAAAAGTTGCCTTATGCCCGACAAAACCTGTTTCAAACTCTCCGCGAACTCCCGCATCCGCAGTCCAGCGCTTGGTTTGGAACTTTGCGTACGAAACGGTGTCGCTTGTATCCCCGGCAGAATTCTGGATTTCAGGATAACCGAACAGACGCTCGACCTGGGTTTTCCCGGCACCGAAACTGCCGAACAAAGTCATTTTTTCGGTAAGGTCATATTCGGCCCCAAGAAGGGCTGACTGATCGGTTACCTCAGACCATTCCCACTCGTTGGCAACGTTTCTATTACCATCTGGTGCATTTGGCATCGAGGCAACAGCTCCATCCACCAGAAATTCCCGGAATGGCGCATTCAGGTTTTCACGTTGATCAATCAGGTCAAGTGTTGCTCTGAAATCATCACCACGGTAATCAAGGGCAAACGCTCCTAACGATGCTTCTCGTTCCTGATGATCAAGGTACGTATCGCCGTTGTGGTAGCCACCATTGAAGCGGACGCCCACCTGATTCTCGTCGCCAAAGCGACGACCGAAATCAACATTGCCCCCTGCCTGCTCACCAAGCCCATAATCGGCACTGACCCGATTCAGGTCTTCTTCTCCGGCACGTTTGGGAACGATATTGATCACACCACCAACACCACTATTAGGTGCCATACCCCCCAGAAGCGCAGCAGGACCTTTAAGAACTTCGACGCGTTCAGCATAACCGGTCTGGGCTCGATATGTTGGCGCCACACCGTAAACACCATTGAAGGAAACTTCGCCAGAGTTACCGGTATTCATGTTGAAACCACGGATTTGATAGGTATCAAGCATCCCGCCACTACTGTTTGGTGACCGAACGGATGGATCATGCTTTAAGACATCGGCAATCGTCTGAGCCTGCTGATCGGCAATCTTTTCGCTGGTGTAACTGGTGATGCTGACGGGTGCATCCATGATGTCCGTATTGCCCAGCATGCCAAGACGGCCACCCGTCGCGACCTGGCCACCGGCATAGGCGGGCGGTAGATCGGATTGCGTGCTGTTGGCTTCAACGCGGATCGGATCAACAACCGCCGCACCGCTTTGCCCGGCTTCCGCCGCGGGGTTGATCAGGATCAGGGAATTTTCCCCGGCTTCACGATAGGAAAGTCCGGTACCGCGCAGCAATGCATCTATCGCGGCGGGAACGGTCATATCGCCGCGAATATCGCGCGCACCATCGATAGACGGCAGATCGATCGTATAGGCGATCCGCCAGCCTGATGCGGCACCGATTTCAGCAACCCCTTCAGCAAGGGAGGAAACCGAGATATCAAATGAATAGGTCGCCTGTGCAATTTCGGTCTGCACATTTGCCGCCAGCGCCCCCGATGTTGCTGGCACGGCCATTGCGGTTGAAACCAGCAATGCCGAAATCAGAGAGTATGTTCTTGTTCTTGCTTGTTTGAATTCCAACTTCCCGCTCCATAAACGTCTTTTCTGTCAGGCAGGTCCCCCCTGCATCTAAAAAGACAAACGAACGGGAAATAAGAGTCCTCACATCGGAGGATGATTTTTTGAGAATTTTTCGCAATCTCAATAAATCACTGTCAACCATGGCGAGGTTCTAACGACCTTTGCGCCAATTGCATCCGCAACAGTTTCAAGCGATCCGGGGATATCGGTCGTCGGAAAACTGCCGGAAATACTGCGCGTTCCTACATCGCCAATCACAACGATGCGACCTTCGTCAAAGTTTTCCAACCGGGCGGTCAGCTCTGAGACGGGCATGTTGTGCACACTAAGACGCCCCTTCATCCAGGATAGCGCAAGTCCGACATCACCGATTTCGGACGGCAAAAGTGTTCCGTCATTGACAACAACCTGCTGCCCCGGTCCCAGCAGAACACCGCCTTCATCCTGCGCGCTTGACACACGAACAGCCCCGTCTTCGACAATCACAACAGTCTGTTGTGAAAGACGATCCACATTGAACCGGGTGCCAACGACCTGCACTGTCACGTCACCGGTATGGACTCTGAACGGATCGCCGTTGCGATGAACAACTTCAAAAAATGCCTGCCCGCGCAATAATTTTATCTCCCGGCGACCACCACCAAAGTTGGTCGATAGGGCACTGTTTGCGGCAAGCCGCACAACCGAACCATCGGGCAATTCAACCGCCGTGACATTTGACTGACCACTAACGATATCGGCCTGAACATTATCAATAAAATCGGGATGCAGGAAAAAGATCGCGCCAGCAACAAACGCCATTCCTGCAAGTGCGGCAAAGGAGCGCCGGGGCCGAAACGCTGACAGGAAACCGGAAAGCATCGGCTTTTTTCGTGTCTGCGCCAAACGCCTTGAGGGTTCTTCGATCCGGGCCCAAAGCACACGCATCTGGTCAAAAGCCAGCCGGTTGTTCCGGTCTGCATTCAGCCATTCTTCGAACTCGTATTCCTGCACAGCAGACAACGACCCTCCAGCGCGCCTTGCGTGCCAGAGTGCCGCTTCGTCCTTTTGCTGTTCAGTCGGTTCAAAAGCGCCTTGCATAGGTTCCCGGTTCGCCCGTTATGATGTGACGTTCATACCAGCAAATGATGTGACCCGCCAAATTCCCTTTCTATATACAATAACGGATGACGATAAAATATCCTCAAGGAGCGTAAGGGATTTATCAGGCGTCGTCGCGATAGGCTGCCAGTTGTTCCTGGCAATGGCGCATGGTCCGGGCCAGTTGTTTTTCCACCGCACTGATAGAAATCCCGTACTTTTTCGCCAGTTTCGCGTTGGATATGCCGTCGACACGATGAAGGATGAACATTTCGCGCGCCTTTGGTGAAAGTTCTAGCAAGGCGCGATCCAGCGCAGAAAGCGCCTGACGGGCTTCGGCATGATCGTAAGGAGATGACGTTTCGCACAGCCAGAGCTGAGCCGGGAGAACCCCGTTCATTGCCTGCGCACGGCCAAAGCTGCTGCGGTGATGATCGATGACCGCATTGCGTACGGATGCATAAAGCATCTTTGTATTGGCTTCCGGTTCCCCGCAATCACCGGACTGCATCAGGCGCGCATAGACATCCTGCACAAGTTCGGCCGCAACTTCACGATCACGTATCCGCCGAACCACCATCGCGACAAGCTGACGCCGATGGTCTTCGAACAGCTTTGCAAGTGTGTTCCTCCAGAAACTCATGCGCAGGTTCTATCATTGCCTATGAAACCCTGCCAAACGGCCCGTTTTACGAGCCCCGACAGACAGCCCCCACAACGGTGACGAGCGGACCGTATCAGTAATGATAATCACTTTCAATATTATTGATACGTTTTATGGCCAAGACGATCAAAACCACATGAAGCACCGGCAAAAATGCGTCCCTATGGCTATGGGCTAATCAAATGCCCTTTCGATCATGCATTCATCGACTAGAGGAAACTAAAGCAATGTCATGCACTGATCTCGTGCCTGATGGCGGCATCGGCACCGTCCGACATTAGTATCGACAGGCGTTCAATCACGGCTTCACGCCAGAACGGGCTATCCTGCAACTGTTTGGGCATCCAGCCCTTAAGACCGGAAAGTTTTTCGTATATCGCGGCTGCATCCTGACTATCCGCCAGTACTTCCATGATTTCGTTTGCACGTGGATCATTGAGCAATTCAGCAGCTCCGTATGGCGCTGTTTTGACGCGCTGGCGCATCACAGCCATCCACGCCGCAAAACAAAGGGCAAACGTACCGAGCATCTTGCTTTCCTTAGGCAGCTCACAAGCCGGGGAGAAAATCCGCTGCGGGAGTTTTTCTGTGCCATCCATGGCAATCTGACGCGTTTCGTGTGCGATTTCGGGATTGCGGAAACGTTCGACCAGTTCCGCCCCGTAATCGGAAAAATCTATCCCGGCAAGCGGTGCCATCGTTGCGGCAGCATTTTTCATATGTTGCGCAACAAGTTGCGAGAAGGCCTCATTTGCCATTGCGTCACGAACATAGCGGTAATCACCGACTTGCCCCAAATAGGCGATCAGGGAGTGGCTGCCGTTAAGCATACGAAGTTTCATAAGTTCGTATGGCTCGACATCGTGAACCAGAATCGCACCGGCCTCTTCCCAGGCGGGCCTGCCATCGGGGAAATCATCCTCGATAACCCACTGCGAAAAGGGTTCGGTTTCAATCGCAGCCGGATCGTCCATTCCGGTCAAACTTTTGGCATCTTCAAACGTGCGAGCTGTCGCCGCTGGCGTAATCCGGTCAACCATCGTCGAAGGGAAGGAGACATTTTCCTCGATCCAACCCGCAAGATCCGGGTCGACACGCGTGGCAAAGTCAATCACACCGTTGCGCAACAACACTCCGTTCGATGGCAGGTTATCACAGGAAACGATTGTAAACGGTCGAATGCCGGCCTGTTTGCGGCGCTTCAGCCCGACAACCAAGATCCCGAGAAGCCCGGTTGGCGTGGTGGAATTTGCCAGATCATGTTTTACGGCCGGATGTTCCGCCTGAACCGCCCCCGACACCCGATCAATGCCGTATGCCTTTTCGGTGACCGTGATGGTCACGATCCGTATTGCCGGATCGGCAAGTGCGTCCAAAACCGGTGCAATATCACGCGAAGCCGCAATTGCCTTTGACAGGCTGGTGATCCTAAGGGCTTTGGGGCCGTCGGGATGACGTTCAATCACCGTAAAGGCGCAGTCCTGCGCATTCAAGGCATCGACAATGTCAGTGCTGCGCAAACTGACACCGATAATGCGCCAGTTCCCACCTTTGGACCGCATTGCCACGTCGGTATAAACAGCCTGATGGGCGCGATGGAAGGCACCGATACCGATATGGACGATACCGGCCGTTGCGCTATCTGCGTCGGGTGCATTAGCGGAATTATCGGAAGATGTCATTTTTGGGCCTCAAGCAAATCAAACCTTGCCGAAAGTGCCGTCATCACACCGCGCAACTCGGCAAGGCCCTTGAGGCGCCCAATCGCCGGATAACCCGGCTGCCCCTTGCGGTTCAAGTCATCAAGAATATCCTGCCCGTGATCCGGACGCATTGGAATGTTCCAGTCTAAGCGTCCCGCTGCTTTGCGACGTGCCTCTTCGCGCAGGATTTCCTCGATCAGATCGACCATATTGGTATCACCATCCAGATGTTCTGCTTCGTGGAAGCTGCAAGGCAGACCTTCGCTTTCGCGTTTTGTATTGCGCAGATGAATGAAATGCACACGATCACCCAAGCGTTTCATCATCCCCGGCAAATCATTTTCCGGATGTACACCCAGCGACCCGGAACATAGCGTTATGCCATTTTCCGGAAGATCCACCGCCTGCATGATGTAGGCATAGTCGGCTTCGGTCGACATGATCCGCGACAATCCCAAAAGGGCAAAGGGCGGATCGTCGGGATGGCAGCACATGCGAATACCAACCTCGCGTGCGACGGGCACGACTTCCTCAAGGAAGGCAACCAGATTGCCACGAAGCGTATCGGCATCAATATCGGCATAGGTTGCGAGCAACACGCGCAAATCATCCAGCGAGAGATTCTCGACCGAACCAGGCAAGCCGAAGGCAACCGTCCGTTCAAGTTCACTACGGCGATCTTCGGACATTTGTGCGAAACGACTTTTTGCATCAGCAACAATTGCGGCCGGATAATCATCGGCAGCATTATCGCGGTTCAGAATGAACAGATCAAATGCAACAAAGTCGACCAGATCAAATCGCATACAGGTTGCGCCGTTTGACAGACGCCAGCTCAGATGGGTTCGGGTCCAGTCAAGAACCGGCATGAAGTTATAGCAAACGATGCTGATCCCGGAATCGGCAAGGTTGCGAAGGCTTTGCTTGTAGGCTGCGATATGATCGCGCCACGGACCTACCTGCCGTTTGATCGATTCGGAAACCGGAAGACTTTCGACGACATCCCAGGTCAGGCCCGAAGGCGCCCCATCCTTCATGGTCGCGATTTCGGCCTGGCGTTTGGCAATCTCATCCGGCGTCCAGACAGCACCACTTGGCACATGATGAAGGGCGGAAACCACGCCATGTGCGCCAGCCTGGCAAATATCGTCAATGCTGACCAGATCGCGCGGGCCGAACCATCTCCAGGTTTGTTTCATGTGTTTCTCTCTGTATTGGCGTGGTGTCTTCAACACCGACTATAACGGTTAGGAATAATATCACGTCATAATTTTGTTGACTAGTATGGTAGTATGCATCATGACTCAGAAAAGCAAGGAGAGATTGATGGGCGATCCCGAACAAAATGACTGGGAAATCACACACGATCAGGCCGTAGGCCCACAGATCCATCGCATTATTCGCGAACGGATCGTGTGCACGGATCTGCTTCCCGGCGCGCGCCTGTCCGAAGCCGAACTTGCCAAACATTACAATGTCAGCCGCCAACCCGTCCGCGAGGCCTTCATCAAGCTTGCCGACGAAGGCCTTTTGGAGGTTCGCCCGCAACGCGGAACCTATGTCCGAAAGATTTCCGTCGCCGCCGTTCTTGATGCGCGTTTTGTCCGCGAAGCCATCGAGGCCGACATTGCCCGTTTCGTCGCAACCAAGCCCGATGATGCATTTCTGGCACGCCTTGAACAACTGATCACCGATCAGCGCCAGGCGATGGAAGGCGATGCGCGTGCATTCCTTAAACTGGATCATGATTTCCATCGCTGCCTCGCAGAAGCGGCAGGCAAGACATACGCATGGAAGGTCGTTGAGGATGTTCGCGCCCAGCTCGACCGAGTGCGCTACCTCAGTTACTTCCAGTTTCCGATGAACGAGATCATCGAACAGCATATCCGAATTGTTTCCGCGATCACATCCCGTGATCCCGAAGCAGCCAGCGCAGCCATGCGTGAGCACCTCCGTGAGATTCTGCATACGCTGCCTGATATTGCCCGCTCCAGAACGGAGCTTTTTGACAACGCAAATTCCACGTTGTCGCCCTAAGGCATCAACCGAACAGGGAGGAAAAGATGCTTAAAAAAACGACCAAGAAACTGATGATCGCCGGTGTAGCCGCCATGATGATGGGTAACTCTGCGATTGCCGCAGAAATAACCCTGAAACTTGGTCATCTCGCCAATGAACAGAATGCCTGGCACAAAGCTGCCGTGAAGTTCGGCGAGGAACTTTCGACCCTTACCGACGGCCGTATTGATGTGCAGGTCTTCCCCAACGAAACACTCGGCAAGGAAATCGACCTGATCAACGGCATGCAGCTTGGTTCGGTCGACATGACCATTACCGGTGAAAGCCTGCAGAACTGGGCACCGATGGCGGCCCTTCTGGCTGTTCCGTATGCCTATCAGACGCTCGAAGACATGGATGCCGTTGCCAGTGGTGAAATCGGCGACAAAATCGAACAGCAGATCGTCGAGAAAGCCCGCATCCGCCCGATTGCCTATTTTGCCCGTGGCCCGCGCAACCTGACATCAAACCGCGAAATCAAGAGCCCGGACGATCTGAACGGCCTGAAACTGCGCGTTCCGAACGTTCCGCTTTTTGTTGATGTCTGGAAATCGCTTGGTGCGCAACCGACACCGATGGCGTTCTCGGAAGTCTTTACCTCGCTTCAGGCAGGCACCATCGATGCACAGGAAAACCCGCTGGCACTGATTGATTCGGCAAGCTTCAACGAAGTGCAGAAATTTGTGAACAAGACCGAGCATGTCCGTTCATGGATTTATCTGACCATTTCGGAAATCACCTGGGGCAAACTGTCAGATGCCGACAAGGAAGCCGTCATGGAAGCTGCAAAACGGGCCCAAGCATATGAGCGCGACCTGTTTAGCGCTGATGAAGAACGGTTGACGAAGGAACTTCAGGCAAAGGGCATGACCTTCGTTGAAGTCGACACGCAGGCCTTCGCCCAGAAAGCAAAAGACGCTGTTCTTGCAAATGTTTCCGACGAAATCCGTCCTGTCGTCGAAGACCTTTTCGCAAACTGATTGCTACCGGTTCGGTTGCGCACGCGTGACCGAACCTTTTTTCGACGGGGAAGTAACGTGCTTTCTGCCAGATTATACGCATCCATCATTGCACTTTGCCGGATCGGAACCGGTGCCGCTTTCGGCATTCTGATCGGCACGGTCCTGATACAGGTTGTGTCGCGAACCTTTTTGACCAGTTCACCGGTATGGACCGAAGAACTTACGCGTCATGCGCTGCTGTTTCTTGCGGCTTTTGGCGTCGGGCTGTCTTTTCGCAATGGCGAACTGGTTAATGTCGACATCGTTTGCGAAATGCTGCCTTTGTGTATTCAGCGGACATTGATGTTCATCTCGGCCGGGCTGACGGCGGCATTTTGCCTGATACTGCTATCCCCTGCGTGGATGTTTGTTTCAATCGGTGTTCTTCAAACTTCACCCGCATTAGGCGTCCGGATGGATTTCATTCACGCCACAGTTTTCATTCTTCTTGCCGTTCTCGGTCTTTTCGCGGTCCTGCGGATGATACGTGTCATCGCCGGGGTTTCTGACGGAAAAGCTGAAGATACAACGAAGGACTTCCCATGAGCCTCGCAATTTTACTTGGCGTTTTTGCCCTCGGCCTCGTCATCGGCCTTCCGGTCGCCGTGACACTGGGTCTGTCCTCGCTGTGCTATTTGCTGCTGGAAAGCATTCCTCTTGTTGTGATCCCGCAAAAAATGTTTGCCGGGATGGACGTGTTTGTCCTGCTTTGTATTCCGGGCTTTATCCTTGCCGGGAACCTGATGAATGGCGGGGGGATTACACCGCGTATTGTGCGATTTGCCAATGCGATGGTTGGATGGATGCGGGGCGGCCTTGGCCTGACCAATGTTACCGGTTCCATGCTGTTTGGTGGCATTTCCGGAACCGCTGTTGCCGACGCGGCATCAATCGGCGGCATGATGATTCCCGGCATGGTCCGCGCCGGATACACGCCTGCTTTTTCCGCAGCAGTTACCGCAGCATCATCAACGGTCGGGCCGATCATCCCGCCAAGCATGCCCATGATCATCGTTGGTGCGTTGTCTGGCATTTCTGTCGGCAAGATGTTCATTGCGGGTGCTATTCCCGGCATCCTGATGGGTCTCGCAATGATGGTCACCTGCTACATCATCGCGGTCCGACGCAATTTCCCGCACCAGCCGTGGCAGGGATTTGGTGAACTGGCCCGATCCTTCGTCGGCGCCTTCTGGGCACTTGCCATGACGGCCCTGATTGTCGGGGGCTTGCTGAGCGGCATCGTCACCCCGACTGAAACCGCAGTCATTGCCAGTATCTATGCCCTGATTGTCGGCTGCTTCATTTATCGCGAACTGCCGCTGCGCAAGGTTCCGAAAATCATCATCGATAGCGCGGTGACCGCCGCCGCCATTCTTGCGCTTGTCGGTCTGGCAAACGTGTTTGGCTGGATCCTTGTTTCCGAACGCATCCCGCAGATGATTTCAAACGCGGTATTGTCGTTCACCGATAACAAATATACCGTGATATTGCTGATCAATCTGGTTCTGCTCATTGTCGGCATGTTCATGGAAACGATTGCCGCATTGATCATCCTATTTGTGCCACTTCTGACCCTTGCCACCAATGTCGGTGTCGATCCGATCCATTTCGCGGTGTTTGCGGTTCTGAACCTGATGATCGGTTTGACAACCCCACCGGTAGGCATTTGCATGTTCATCTGTGCGAACATCGCCAAAGCCCCGGTGACCACGGTTATCAGGGCGCTGATGCCGTTCCTTCTGACCAATATCCTGATCCTGTTCCTTGTTTCCTATATCCCGGCGCTGTCAACCTGGCTGCCGTCCCTGATGGAGTAATGAATGCAAACACGTGTTTGCCGTCTGTATGGCCAAGATGATCTTCGGATCGACACCGAAGCAACCACAGCCCCTGTTGGTGACGAAGTCCTTATCCGTGTTGGTGCCGGTGGTGTATGCGGTTCGGACATGCATTACTATTTCGAAGGCGGCATTGGTCAAATCCGCGTGCGCGAACCGATCATCCTTGGACATGAGGCCGCGGGTACCGTCGTTGCACTTGGCCCGGATGCAACCAGTCTGGCCGTCGGGCAAAAGGTTGCAATCAACCCAAGCCATCCGTGTGGCACGTGCCGTTATTGCCAACAGAACCTGCAGCAGCATTGCCTGAACATGAAGTTCTTTGGGTCGGCAATGCCGATGCCCCATATTCAGGGTGCGTTCCGCGATCTGGTCAATGTGCGCGAAGGCCAGTGTTTCGTCATCAACGATCAAACCGACATCGGCAAAGCCGCCTGTGCCGAACCACTTGCCGTATGCCTGCATGCAGTTGCACGCGCAGGTGATCTTGCGGATAAAAAAGTTCTGATTACCGGTGCCGGCCCGATTGGCAGCCTTTGTGCGGCGGCTGCCAAACTTGCCGGTGCCAGCGAAATCGTTGTGACCGACTTGCAGGATTTTGCGTTGAATGTTGCAAAGCAGATGGGAGCAACCCGCACCATCAACATCGCTACGGCCGCCGATGACCTTAAACCTTATGAACAGGATAAGGGCCAGTTTGACGTTTGCCTGGAATGCTCCGCCGCCCCGGCGGCCTTGCGGTCCGCCATCAGCGTTTTGCGCCCGCAAGGCATCCTCGTTCAGGTCGGCGTTGCAGGCGAAATTCCGGTACCGTTCAATCCGCTAGTCGCCAAGGAAATCACAATCACCGGCACCTTCCGTTTCCATACGGAGTTTGCCGAGGCCGTTCGCATGATCGATAGCGGTAAAATTGACGTAAGCCCGATCATCACCCAAACCTTTCCGCTTGAAACCGCCACAGAAGCCTTTGACGTGGCACGTGATCGCAGCAAATCGGTCAAGGTTCAGTTGTCTTTCGCCAACTGAACCTGTTTCCTGTTTATCCGGATGCCGAAGAGGCTGCGACATTATACATGTCGCAGCCTTCTCTACATGATCAATCCGGATAGTTTAGAATACTGATGCCACCCGAAAACCCAATCATCAACGATTGGGTTCGCAGGCAGTGACTGACCCGACATATCCGTCCTCAAGAGCAATACCATCAATACAACCGCCGAAAGGCTGGAAGATCAATATTCAACCCATCTTGCCCATCTTCTCAAGATATGCCCGCCAACTGCCCAACTCGGTAATATCGGTGGCGCCATCCAGACCTGCGGCTTCGCACAGGAACCCTTTTTGGCGACTGCCATCTTCGAGTTCAACGGTACCCAGACACAATGGTGATGGAATCCCGGCAAGGAAACTGCCGATTACCGATTTGGGAACGGCCCAGACCTCAACCTCGATTGATCCGCCGGTATCGGTATTGACCAACATACCGGGACGTTTGGGCGGGCCACCGGCCAAGGCATAGAAGCTGTATTTTGAGGCTGTCCTTGTCTTGCGGATCAGACGGGCCGCCCGTCCGGTCAATTCACCATTAAGCGGCAAACCGGACATATGTGCCCCACAGACCACGAGCCCGATTTCATCGTCACCGATGACCGGTTCAGAATAGCGAATCTCGTCGCGGGCCCATCCTGTTGCCCCGACGTCACCGGCCTCAAGCACTGCTGCCAACGATGCAACTTTCGCATCTTCTCCTTTGCCTGCCAGAATTGTCAGACTGCCTGGACGACCATCTTTACGAGGCCCTGTCGGAACGGCAATGCCACACATATCAAGCAGGTTTACAAAGTTTGTATAGGTTCCCAAACGCGCGTTTGGTCCGATCGGGTCGGCCGCGATGTCGTCCACCGTCACGAAATGCGGAATGGTCGGCACACAGATGGCATCAGTCCCCGCCAACGCATTCTCGCACTGACGTTGCAAGGCTTTTAGCCGGTAAAATCCGTGAAAAGCATCGACCGCCGTCAAATCCAGCCCCGGCTCAAGAATGGCCCGTGTTGTTGGATGCAGGGTTTCCGGCTTTTCTGTCAGCCGTGAGCCGACCGCGGCAACACGTTCGGCCAGCCATGCGCCCTGATAAAGCATGCTTGCGACATCATAGAAGGGCGTAAAATCGATCTCTGTAATTTCGCAACCAAGTGCTGCAAGCTTCGCGACATCGCCATGAAAATGATCGCGCTGAATGTCGTCACCAAACGTCTCGAGAGTTCGGGCATCCGGCACCGCAACACGCAAAGGAAGCGCTTTTGACAATCCACCTTTTTTGACGAAATTCCGGCTATAGGCATCCGCGGCGTCAAATTGTGCTGCAACATCAAACACATCCCACGCGTCCGATACATTCAGGGCAAAAATTGAAACCGTATCCAAAGTCCGGCATGCCGGAACAACGCCTGTTGCAGACAGGGTGCCCAGTGTAGGCTTCAGGCCAACAATGCTGTTAAGCGCGGCAGGTACACGGCCCGACCCCGCCGTATCCGTACCAAGGGAAAAACTCGCGATCCCGTGAGCAACCGCCACGGCAGACCCCGACGACGATCCACCCGGTACAATCGCAGGATCAATTGCATTAAGAGGTACGGGATAGGGGCTTCGTACCCCGACAAGACCGGTTGCAAACTGGTCCAGATTGGCCTTGCCGAGACAGATCGCACCGGCAGCCCGCAATTGGGCAACAACAAAAGCATCTGACGGCGCGTCATATGCAAAATCCGAACAGGCCGCCGTTGTCGGCATCCCCATCACGTCAATATTGTCCTTGGCAATATAAGGAATTCCCCACAAGGGACGGCCATCATAAGCACCAAGTTCCCCGGCCGCGGCCAACGCCTCATCACGCGCAGTATAAATCAGGATACCGGGATCGCCGGTCGCATCCAAACGACGAAATGCTTCTTCTACTACCTGCTCTGGACGCAAACCGGATGCGTATGCCTGCCGCAATGCGGCAAGTGTGAAGGGAAGATCAGCAATCATTTTGGTATTCCGTCTGTGGCGTTGTTGAATGTTCTGAAAAGTCGGAAGGTCAGGCGATTTCGCGTTCCGGGGCCTGTGGGGCCGCGGACAGCAATTCGCGTGTATAGGGGTGTTGCGGATTTTCCATCACGGTTGCGACAGGACCGGATTCAACGATGCTGCCATTTTGCATGACGATCACATGATCACAGAGCAACCTGACGACGTTGAGATCGTGGCTGACGAACAGGTAGCTGATGCCTAGCCGCACACGCAAATCCGCCAGAAGGTTCAGGACAAGCGCCTGTATGGACACATCAAGGGCAGCTGTCGGTTCATCAAGGATCAGGAAATCGGGTTCGGTCGCGAGCGCACGGGCAATACCGACGCGAGCCTTCTGCCCACCGGAAAGCTGATGCGGGAACCGGTCAAGAAGATGCGCCGGGAAGCCCGTCATTTCCGCCAGTTCTTCGGTGCGTGTGGTTACCGCATCGCCGCGCATCCCCATCAGGCGATGCAAAGGATCGGCAATGGCCTGACGGGCGGTAAAGCGGGGGTTCAGGCTATCGGTCGCATCCTGAAACACCATCTGGATTTTCGATCGCAACGGATGTTTGGCAAAACCTGCTGCTGGCAATGTCGCGATATCTTCGCCGCGATAGAAAATGCTGCCCGATGTGGAATCCAGCAACCGCACCAGCATCGAAGAAGTGGTTGATTTCCCACAACCTGATTCGCCAACCAGCCCGACACTTTCACCTTCGTGGACAGTAAAGCTGATTTTCCTGACCGCATGAACCGGGCCGCTTTTGCCCTGATAGGTTTTGGCAAGATTGATCACGTCAATCAGTGGCTTTTCGCCAATCACGTGCGGTTCAAGGTCCGGTCGCTCGCCTTCGGGCAAGAGGGACCGAATGGTCCCTCTCCGGCGCGGGGTCGCATGGACAAGTTTTCGGGTATAGGCGTGTTGCGGGTTGGTGAACAGTTCAACCGGATCGCCGGCCTCGACAATAAGGCCGTCCTTCATCACGACAATCCGGTCGCAATATTGCGATGCCAGACCAAGATCATGGGTGATCAGGATTGATGACATGCCCCGTGCACGCACCAGATCATCCACCAGGTCCATAACCGCCTTCTGGGTGGTGATATCAAGCCCCGTGGTCGGTTCATCGGCAATGATCAGTTTCGGATCGCAAGCAAGCGCAAGCGCAATGACAACCCGCTGACACATTCCACCCGAAAGTTCGAACGGATAGGATTCATAGCGTGCTGCCGCATCGCGGATTTTAACCGCCTCAAGCGCTTCAATCGCCTTGATCTTGGCATTGTGACGGGTGGCGCGGCTGTGACGCCGCAGAACGTCTTCGATTTGATGACCAACCTTACGGATCGGATTGAGTGCCGCACGCGGGTTCTGGAAGATCATGCTGATTTCGCGGCCGCGAATGTCGCGCATGTCGCGCTCGGACGCGCGGCGCAGATCAATACCGCCATAGACCGCTTCGCCGGATTTGATTGTACCGCCAGCATCAAGGATGCGCATCAAGGCATAGGACGTAACCGATTTTCCCGACCCACTTTCGCCAACGATGCCTAGGCGTTCGCCTTTTGCCAGTTCGAAATCGATCCCCTTGACCGCATTGACTTCGCCGTTTCGCGTCCGGAAGGCTACGCCTAGTCCCTTGATGGATAGCATTTTCATGTCCTCCGTCGCGGATCGACGATATCGCGCAGACCATCGCCCATCAGATTGAATGTCAAAACCGCGATCATCAATGACAACCCTGGGAACAGGGCCATCCACCATTCACCCGACACGATGAAGTTCGCCCCCTCGGCCACCATAATCCCCCATTCCGGGGTCGGCGGACGGACCCCCAAGCCTATAAAGCTCAGCCCCGCGGCATTGAGGATTGCCCAACCAAGGTTCAGCGACACCTGCACCATCATTGGCGGCAAGGCATTCGGAAAAATGTGAAACGCCAGAATGCGCGCATCACTGTTGCCCGAAAGCTTGGCAGCCAGGGTAAAGCCGGCATTGCGACGAATATTGACCTCGGCCCGGACAAGGCGGGCATAGAACGGAATATTGATGATCGCAGTTGCGTAAATGATGTTCGCAACCGAATTGCCAAGGGCCGCAACAACGCCCATCGCCAGAACAAACAGCGGAAAGGCCATGATGGTATCAAGAACGCGGTTCAGCGTGATGTCTGTCCAGCCGCCCCGATAACCTGCAATCGCACCCAGAAATGAACCGATAACAAATGAGAGTGCCACCGCCGCAACCGAAATCACCAGATCAAGGCGGGTGGCGACAACCACGCGACTAAAAACATCACGGCCCAAGTTGTCCGTTCCGAACCAGTGGGCCATGGAAGGTGGCTGCAGGACACTTGCCGCATTGGTTTCCAGCGGATCGTAAGGCACGATTGACGGGCCAAATACGGCGGCAAAAATCAGAACCCCGAACATTGCAAACGCAAATGCCGTAACCGGATTTTCGCGCAGCACATAAACCAGATGGGAAAAGCCACCGGACCTTGATTTGGCTGGCTGGGTAACGTCAATAACCGCATCGGCCATTCCAGGTTCCGCAGCAGACGTTTCGGAGGCGGATGACAAAATCTTGTTCATTTTCCTGAGGTCCCGAAACGCGGATCAATCAGCGAATAAGCCAGATCAATCACCAGATTGAGGAATACGAAAAGAAAAGCCATTGCCAGGACAAACCCCTGAACCGCGGCATAGTCCGACACAATCAGGGCCTCGACCGCATATGATCCGATTCCCGGCCAGGCAAAAACCTTTTCCACAAGAACGTTCGCACCCAGCACAAAGGAAAACACCATGCCAAGTGTCGTCACCACCGGTAACAACGCATTGCGAAACGCATAACCGCAAAGAATGCGCCCCGATCCCAACCCGGCAGCACGGGCCGTTCGAATGTAATCCGATGAGAGGGCCGAAAGCATGGCGGCACGGGTCATGCGGGCAATCGGTGCAAGGGTGAAAAGCGCCAATGTCACAGCCGGAAGAATGAGCTGTTTGAACGCGCCAAACCAGGTTTCCCAATCGCCGACCAGTGCGGCATCAATCAGGAAGAAACCCGTCACATGCGGAGGATCAAGATAGATAAAATCAAGTCGTCCCAAGGGTGACGGCGAGATACCCAGCAGGTAATAGAAGATGTAAATCAGCATCACACCGGTAAAGAAGGTCGGAAGCGACACCCCCATTGTCACAAGCAATCGACAAATCTGGTCAACCCAGCTTCCCGGTCGCGTTGCCGCCAGAACGCCAAGCGGCACCGCCACCAGACAAGACAACAGCAACGCACTTAGCGTCAGTTCAAGCGATGCCGGAAGGCGACTGGTAAGTTCGGTCAGAACCGGTCGCCCGGTTGAAACCGATTGACCAAGATCACCCTGAAACAGTTGACCAAGATAGACCACGAACTGTTCCGGAAGCGGTTTATCAAGACCAAGCTTTGCCCGGGTTTCTTCAATTGTTTCGGGCGTTGCCATGATCCCGGCAAACTGGACGGCCGGATCACCAGGCAAGGCACGCGTCAGGACAAAGCTGATAACGATGACCCCGAACAGGACCGGAATGGCCTGTGCGATGCGTGTCAGAACGCTGGTTCCCCGGACTGCCATGATTTTAGCTTTCCACCGTTGTCAGGCCGCGGATATCAAGCTGACGATGGAACCAGAATTCATAACCACCCGCCCCGTTCAGTGCGACGTTAAGGGCGGGCTGCCACAGCGGAATACGTGGCAAATCTTCAAAGACGATATCAATCATGCGCATGATCTTGGGCGCATATTCCGGATCGTCCATGGCCATATGCAGGGTTTCGTTGGTCAGTTGTTCAACCTCGGCATTGGAATAGTTCGACGAGTTGAACAGATGTCCTTCCTGATAGGCCCAGAAGAAGTAATAGTCGGGCGTATTCAGCCAGCCGCCGAAGTTTTCCAGATGGAAATCAAGGCGCTTTTCCACCAGTGCCGCCGTACGCCAGTTGGCACCCGGGATCTTTTCGATCTCGACCTTGATACCAAGCTTGCCAACCGCCTCCTGAATAAGCAGGGCGGTCGGTTCCATCCACGAAGACAAATCGGTTGAAATGGAAAGCTTGGTTTCAAATCCATCGGCAAAGCCCGACTTGGCCATATGTTCCTTGGCCTTGTCCAGGTTGGTGTCATAGGGCGACTTGCGCGGCCACGCGATATCGGTTGCCTTTGCCTCGCCCCCCCAAAGCGGCGCACCTCGACCATAGGCCGCCGCATTAAAGATCGCCTCATACGGTACGGCATAGGCAATCGCCTTGCGCACGTCAGGGTCCTGGAACGGTTCAAATTTGGTGTTCAGGCAAAGTGAATGGATACAGTTTTCAATCGGGGTTGAATGCACCGTGACTTTACCGGCCAGTTCTGCGGCATCCTTGTCGGGAATATCAAAGGCAACCTGAACGTCACCCCGTTCGATCAGGGCGCGGCTGGTGGCCGCAGACGGAACTTCGCGCATGATCACACGACGCACCGGCGGGACCGGCCCGCCAACCCATTTATCATTACGCTCGAAGACGACCTGCTGACCGGCATCCCAACGGGTAACGGTATAGGCACCCGAACCAATGGTGTTGGTATGCAGATATTCCATTGCCCACGGATCATCCGTGGTTGCATGTTCCTTGGCCACCTTCGAATTGATGATGAAGGGTACTGGCACTGCCAGATCGGGAAGTGCAAGCTTGGATGCCTGATCAAGGATGACAACAAAGGTCTCGTCATCAACAGCCTCGAATTGATCGGGGCGAACAAAGCCACCGGCTTTCATCTGAACTGTCGGGAATCCGCCGACACTGACGGCACGATCAAACGACCATTTGACGTCTGCTGCCGTTACCTTGCTGCCATCCGTGAAAACGGCACCGGATTTCAGCTTGAAGGTGATCTTCATGCCGTCTTCGGAAAAGGTCCAGCTTTCAGCCAGCTCCGGCACAATGGTGGAATAATCATAGGAAAGACCACCGCCTTCGGCAGGCTTCGACCCAAAAGACACCAGACGGTCATAACAGTTCACCGCAATCTGGTAACTGGCACGGTTGGTCCCGGTGCGATGCAGATCAAGACTATTGACCGTCTGGGCGGACACGGCAACCAGCGTGTCGCTTCCTGCCGCCAATGCGGACAATGAACGCGCGAACGGCAATGTGCCTGCAATTACAGCACCGGCTTTTAGAAAATTGCGTCTCGTAACCATCGCCAAAACCCCCATGAGCAGCATGATTGGATGTAATCCTGATAGTTTGCAGTTTTTCGCGTTCGCGAAAATTGCTATGATTTCACCAATCCGTTGCAAAAAATGCACCACCATTTGCATCATCAGGAAAATGCAACCCATGCGGCATCTGCAAACCTTCCGATTGATTGAAGCCGTTGCCCGCGCAGGATCAATGCGCAAGGCTGCCGAAGATATGAACCTCACAGCTTCGGCCTTGAACCGGCGGATTAACGGGTTCGAGGATGAATTTGGGACAGAACTGTTTGAAAGACTGCCCAGCGGGGTGCGACTTAATCCGGCAGGCGAACTCCTTTTGCACCATTATCGGGCAATGGCATCCGATCTGGAACGCGTGCAAGGGCAGGTCGCCGACCTTTCCGGGGAACGGCGCGGCCATATCTCGATTGCCTGCTCTCAGGCTCTTTTGCCCTATTTCCTGCCTCGGCAGATCGCCGAATACCGAAGGGATCACCCGGGCGTAACATTCAGCGTCAATATCCGTGATCGGGCGCAAGCCGAACAGGAACTGGCAAGTTATTCAAGCGATCTGGCTCTGGTGTTTGAGCCCGTATACCTTGTCGATTTCGAAGTCATCCACACGATCCCGCAAACGGTTAACGTGGTGATGCGCTCTGATCATCCCCTGGCAACCAAACCGGAAATTCGTTTGCGCGATTGCCTGAACATTCCCCACGTCGCACCGACCCACCGGTTTGGTGTCCGCCACTTGCTGGATTTTGCCGCCCGTCGTAATTCCCGACAGATGTCGCCTGTTATTGAAACCGAAAGCTTCGAACTGATCCGGCACTATGTAATGCATGAAAATGTGATCGGATTCCAAATTCCGATCGGCCTTCGAACGGAAGAAAATGGCATCCTGATCAACCGTCCGATCTCGGAACGCGACCTGCCAGCGGGCAGTCTTATTCTCGGCCAGATGCGTGGACGTACCCTGCCCGTCGCATCCGCCAGATTTGCAATGCAATTGGCACATGCGCTGGGGGAATTGTCACCCTGATGCCTGTCTCAAAACTTGTTGCCGGGCTGTCGAGTTCAGAATGGAAAGAGAGGGCGATTATAAACAGCCGAAGCCTCGATCAAAGGGCCTGAACATTCCTGCTTGGGTCACCTCTGTCAGAATTACGGCCCCGAAATCACAATTATCCGGCAGCCCGGCGCAATAACAGTTAAAATTCGCATCGTATCAATTGATAATAGTAATCAATTTCGCTATCTCATGTGCTGGTAATTTCCCTGTTGCCGCGATTAATCCTTTGCCACCGGATCCGCCCCATGCTCAAAGAATTCTTTTCCTACTATCTGCCGCATAAACGGCTCTTCATGCTCGATTTCGGGTCGGCTGTCCTGTCGGGTATTTTGTCCCTTGGCTTTCCGGTTGCGGTTGCCGGTTTTGTCGATGTGCTGTTACCCAAACAGGACTGGCTGCTGATTGGATTGGCGGCTGTCGGATTGCTTCTGGTCTATCTTGCCAATACCGGCTTGATGGCCGTCGTCACCTATTGGGGCCATGTTCTGGGTATCACGATCGAAACCGAAATGCGCAAACGCGCATTCGACCATTTGCAAAAGCTTTCCTTCCGCTTTTACGACAACCAGAAGACAGGCCATCTGGTGGCACGCATCACCAAGGATCTGGAAGAAATCGGCGAGGTCGCCCACCACGGCCCCGAAGACCTGTTTGTGGCGGTCATGACCTTTGTCGGGGCGCTGATCCTGATGTTTACCGTGCATATGGAACTGGCGCTGATTGCAATGACGATTGCGCCGCTGGTGATGTGGCTGGTCGTCCGGTTCGGTGGGGAAATGACACGCAACTGGCAAAGCCAGTTTGGCCGTGTCGGTGCCTTCAACGCCCGGATCGAGGAAAATGTAGGTGGCGTACGCGTAGTGCGTGCCTTTGCCAACGAGGATCACGAACGCGCCCTGTTTCACAAGGATAACGAGCTTTATCGCCATGTGAAATTGCAGGCGTATGGCATCATGGCGATCAGCCTTGCGATCAATTACCTCGGCATGCGAATTGTCCAGGTCGTCATTCTGGTGACGGGGACATATTTCGTTGTGACCGGCGGGTTGACGGTTGGCGGGTTTGTCGGCTTCCTGCTGTTGGTCAATGTGTTCTATCAACCGCTTGAAAAGATCGCTGCTGTTGTCGAAACCTATCCCAAGGGCATCGCCGGTTTCAAAAACTATCAGGCATTGCTGGCCACCGAACCCGATATTGTCGATCGCGATGGTGCGCGTGATATCGAAAACCTTTCCGGCAGTGTCGCATTTGACCAGGTCGGCTTTGGATACAGCCCGGAACGCACTGTACTCAATGACATCAATCTTTCGATCAAAGCCGGTGAAACGGTTGCATTTGTCGGGCCATCCGGTGCGGGTAAAACAACACTTTGCTCGCTCGTACCACGTTTTTATGATGTGACAGCGGGCAGGATCACAATCGACGGGATCGATATTCGCGACATCAAAATGAAATCGCTTCGCCGTCAGATCGGCATCGTCCAGCAGGATGTTTTCCTGTTCGCCGGAACATTGCGCGACAACATTGCCTATGGCCGTCTTGACGCGACCGAGGATGAAATCATTGATGCCGCCCATCGCGCCCGCCTGCGGGAACTGATTGCAGATATGCCTGACGGGCTTGATACCGTGATCGGTGAACGCGGGGTCAAACTTTCGGGCGGCCAAAAACAACGTGTCGCAATCGCCCGTATTTTCCTAAAAAACCCGCCGATCCTTATTCTGGACGAGGCGACCTCAGCACTCGATACCGAAACCGAACGCGCCATTCAGCAATCGCTTGATGAACTGGCCGAAGGGCGCACGACACTGGTAATTGCGCATCGTCTGGCCACCATCCGCAATGCCGACCGGATCGTCGTGATCACGCAAGACGGCATTGCCGAAGAAGGTACCCATGATGCCCTGATTGCCGCCGGTGGCACCTATCGGCGCCTGCATGAAGCACAATCACTTGGCATCAGGACCGATAACAAGTCGGACTGCGCCTGAGAGGTAAAAGGAAACGGGCCGGCTATTGCAAAGCCGGGCCGTTTCATGTTTGCCGTTATCGGGCAAGCCGTTCGCCGGAACGAATGGGCCGTATCACCTGCACCGCAGGCCGCCCTTGCTCATCTCGCGAAACCGATGTTTCCACATGATAGACGCGCGCCAGATTATCAGGCGTTAACACCCCGCCGGGGGTTCCGGATGCAACGATTTGACCGGCTTCAAGCAATACAATCCGGTCGCAATAACGTGCCGCCAGATCAAGATCATGCAGGGCGGCAATCACAACCCCGCCGCGCTCAGTCAACCGTTCACGCACAAGATCAAGCACCACCATTCGCCAATGCAGATCAAGTGCCGATGTCGGTTCATCAAGCAGCAAAACATCTGGGTCACGCAGCAGTGCCAGCGCAAGCCCGACCAGCTGTCGCTTGCCACCTGACAGAACATGCAGCGGCGACAGGGCAAAATCATCCAGCCCAAGCCGGTTAAAGATATCTTCTATCCGATCAGCCAGTTCGCGATCCGAAAAATCAAGATCAAGGGCGCGCGCCGTACTCCACATCAGTTCGGTCGGCATCAGGACACTGGGATTGGGCGGTGTTTGCGGCATGGTTGCCACCCGGCGATGCCATGCCATAACGTCCATATCATCCCGGTCGATGCCATCCAGAACGATCCGGCCATGATGGGTCTTCTCGCCGGTCAGGCACCGCATCAGGGTCGATTTACCCGATGCATTCGGGCCAAGAAGCCCCAATACCTCGTCATCGTGCAATTCAGGCAGATCGACATCATGCAATATCCGGGTCCGGCCATAGGATGCGGAAATACCGGTGGCGGAAAAGATCGTCATATCGCTTTCCTCCTCCCGGCAAGAAGCCCCAGAAAGACCGGCACACCGACAACGGCGGTCAGAATGCCAACCGGAATAATAACGCCCGGCACAAGTGCCTTGGACAGGAAAGACGCCAGCGACAGGATCAATGCCCCGCAAATCGCCGACCCCGGAACCAGCAAACGGTGATCCTCGCCCAGAAGCAGCCGGGCGATATGCGGCCCGACCAACCCGATAAAACCGATCGCCCCGACAAAGCAAACAGCAAAGGCCGCCAGAATAGAAATGCGCAGGATCACCCAAATGCGAAGCCGGGCGACATTGATCCCCATGCTGCGCGCATGGGCCTCGCCCCCGCGCAGAAGTGTCATGATCCAGACCTGCCGCAGGGAAAAGGGCAGAATAACCACGAAGCACGCCGTTACCAGCCCGACTTCAAGCCATCCGGCACGGGTCAGATTGCCAATGGTCCAGAATACGATCTGCTGAACCGCTTCGGCACTGGCCAGATATTGCAACCCGGCGGTCAGGGCATTGCAAAGGAACACCAATGCAATCCCGAACAGAACAACGGTCTCGCGTGCGCCGCCGCTCCAACGCACAATCAACAGGATCAATGTCCCAGATCCCAGCGCGAAAAGCAGTGCCATCACCGGCAAGATCGCGGTCTCGGGCAGGAAGGGCAGAACCGGAACAAGCACGATTGCAAGGCTGGCCCCGAGAACTGCAGCCGATGACACACCAAGCGTAAAGGGACTGGCAAGCGGATTATCAAGAATGGTCTGGGTTTCGATCCCTGCCAGCCCCAATGCAGCCCCAACCGCAAGCGCAATCAGTGCATCAGGCAACCGGACTTCCCAAAGAATGATCCGATGCCGAAGCGCCAGCGATTGCGGATCAAGAATACCCCCGACAATATCGCCGATATCAAGCCCGGCTGGCCCCGCCGCCAGATCAAGACCAAGGCTGAGAAAAAGCGCCAGAACCATTACGGAAATGATCAACAACCTGCGACGATGAATGGCTCCAAACCGGTCATGAAGCGAAAGATCAGCGGGCGCCATGATGTACCGTCGCGCTGTGAACACCATGAAGGTCGAACGGTAACCAGGTGTCGTAGATATATTGCATGGTCTTTTCCGGATGAAGATCGGCAAACAGGTCTGGATGGATCCATGTTGCAAAGGCTTCGAGCGCCACGATGTTAAAAGGCGAGTTATAAAAATTGTGCCAGATGCTGTGTGCCCGGTCGCTTCGAACGGCATCAAGGGCTGCAAATTCCGGCGCAGCGAGATAGCGTGCGAGACTGTCGGCCGCCATTTCGGCCGTCATACCTGCGCCCAGCGCAACCGGCAAAGTCCCGTCTCGATATTCCTTGACCGTACCCGATGCTGTCCCGATCCAGACATCCGGATTTTCCGTCAGCAGAAACTCAGCCGTATGCTGGGCCGTTGGTCCGGGGGCGACGGCATCGGCAATATTAAGGCCGCCCGCCTCACCAACAAACGGTCCCAGCATGCCCTCTGCCATGCCCCAGCAACATTCGAAACGACCGGGATGGGCCTGCAAAAATACCGTCGGACGGACATCAACATCCGCGACCCGTTGGCGAATGGTCTCAAGCCGGCTTTGGTAAAAGGCGATATAGTCGCCTGCCCGATCCTCCGCCCCCAGTACACGACCGAGAATTTCGATGGAAGGCAGGGTGTTGTTCAATGGATCAGCCCGAAAATCGATAAAGATGATTTGCGTACCTGCGGCGGTCAGCTGATCAATCATTTCTGCATTTTTTGCCCCCGGGCCGTGGTCATTCAGCCCGAAAATCGCCAATTGCGGGGCCAGATCGATAATCTTTTCGACCGAAACGCTATCCTCGCTGCGCCCGCCGAATAAGGGGATGTTTTTTGCTTCAGGGAAGCTGGCAAAAAGCTGCTGTTCAAGGTTGGGCTGAGTCCAGCCAAGCGGCGTCATCATGCCAACCAAACTGCCAACCGGATCATATGGCCGCAACATGGCCAAAAGCGGAATATACCGCCCCTCGCTGATTACCAGCCGTTCGACCGGCGTTTCAATGCGCACCTGTCGCCCGGCAAGGTCGGTTATTTCAATCGTTCCAGCCCGCACAGGAAGGCTTGCCATCAAAGCCAGACCCGTCACAAAAAGCGCGCGCATCACATGCGGCATACCACTTTGCCTCCGTTAACAGAAAAACCTGGGACCAGCGAACCGGTCCCAGGCAATGCATCCAAATCCTTTAAAACCCTAGAAGCGCGCCTTCGCCATCAACAGGAAAGACCGGCCCGGTTCGTAAAGCGGGACAACGTTGGTGAAGTCCTGCCCGTAAGATGCACGATCGGAATACTCTTCATCAAAGATGTTGTTTGCTTCGATGCGAAGCGTCAGATAGTCAGCTGCTTCGGGTTGATATTCGGCATAAAGCCCGACGACCTCATAGGCTTCCTGTGCCGTTCCACCCGCATCGGCCGTATCGGTATTTTTCAAGGCGGCATCAAGCGTCCCGCCCAAGGTCAGATTGATCGTGTCGATCCGGTGGGCGGCTTCGAGCGCGATGATCCGACCAAGCGGCGCACCAAGATATTGGGTACCGTCAGAATCACCCGGGTTGCCGTTCACGGTGATTTCGCTGTCGGTATAAGACACCCGGATAAAACCTGGGCCCCAATTATAACCGGCACCGAGATTGTAGCCGCGTGTTTCGAAATCGACGACAACCGAAGGACCGGGTGTCCAGCCCGGATCACGGGCATTGTCAAATACACTGCGGAAAATACCGGCATTAAAACTGACCCCTTCGTGATGAACTTCAAATCCGGTGGTGTAGTTTTCCGAATGAACCGGCTTGATACCATCGCTGTAATCCCATGCCGGGTTCAGGATAAAGTTTTCAGCCAGTGCGATGCCACCCCAGACATTGGAATAACCTGCATTGACTGTCAGAAAATCGGTAACGTCAACCGCCGCAGATACGTTGCCGCTCAGTCCATCATTTTCAAACTCGGTACCGTCAATGCCTGTAAATTTCTGTGTATCGCCACGCATACCGAACGATAGACGCAAAGGATCAAACGGCTGGATACGTGCCTGCGCATAGGCACCAAAATTGGTTGCCTCTTCATCTACATCGGTATCCGGCCCATCGTATTCGGCAACGTCATTATAAAAATCGACGCCGGTCGTAACCGTATCGCGGTCCGTCAAATTGAAGTCGTTTTCGAACTTTCCCGAAAAACTGCTGGTCGTGCCACGACTTTGTTCAGTCAACGGCGCGTACAGATATGTCTCGCTATAGGCCAGAACCGCTTTGGGATCCCAAAGCCCCTGTGCACCGGCCTGTCCGTAATTGAACGCAAAGTTACGACGACGCATATCATAACCAAGTTCGTCCGGTTGGTTCCGGTTGGTAAGATCGGTCATGTTGGCACGATACGGACGCTGGGCGCGGTCGCGGACCTGTTCCCCGGAAAATTCGAAACGGTGACCGTTTTGGGCTTCGTAGGCAGTTTTGATCAGACCTGAACGCATGTCGGCTTCAGTGCCAGGGACCTGCTCCCCATTCCCTGCCTCGTAATCGTCACCCTTGGCCCATTTGAAATAGCCCAACAATTCAAAGGCACCGGCTCGTCCATAGGATGACAGATCGTTGCTGAAGGTTTCGCTGTCGGTGTCATAACTACCTTTGACAAACCCGCCAAGTGAACGGCCCGGTTCCAGGACATCGGCAACATCGACGGTTTCATAGACAATCGCACCACCAAGCGCCCCCGGCCCGGCATCCGCCGGGGCCACACCCGGATCAATCCGGGCCGCCTTCAGAAGGCTGGGGTCAATCAGGTTTGTTCCGCTATGGTGAAACACCTTGTTGTTCTGGCGCGCGCCGTCAATGGAAACTGCAAGATTGGTTTCCTCGATCCCGTTAACATAAAGCTTCTGGTTTAAGGGGATCGATCCACCGACCGAAACACCGGATTCACCGGCAAAAACCTGTTTGACGTCTTGTGGATTACGACGTTCAAGATCTTCTCGCGTAACACGGACCGAGTTTGCCCGATCTGCGGCCCCTGGACGATCATCAGCCACACTGGCAGCTTCGATCAGGATCGGGCTGACCATGGTTTCGGATGCGTCACTGCTTTGCGCCGAACTTGTAATCGTGACTGAGCCGTCATCAGCAATCCGGTACACAAGCCCGGTTCCGGCCAGAAGACGTTGTAGCGCAGCCTCGGTATTCATCAGACCGACGACGCCATTGGTTTCAACATCACGCACCAGATCGCCATGGGCCGAAATCTGAAGACCGGCCTGCTGCCCGAAAAGGGCAAGCGCATCGGCAAGTGGTTGTCTGGCAATATCGAAATCATGTTGCTGGCTGGCCTGTGCCAGTTCACTGATTGCGGCTTGGGCAGCCGTGGCCGGCACCGTATTTTCCATCGCACCGGCCGAAAATGCGATCCCCGAAACCGCAAATGCCGATAATGCTGTCGACATCGCAAAGGTACGACGCCATTTCCCCGAAGCCATCGACAAATTAACCCCCGTCATAAAGTTCAGTCTCCGCCTGGTTTTACGTTTTGCAGAATGGGTGATTTGCAAATGCGAATTAAGTTCACCCTTTAACCAAGCAACGAAGGGGGGCGTGGCGATATTCAAAAAAAGTTGAGATTTTTTCGCAATATCATTCTTCGCCGTGTTTTCACGGCGATTTCAGACAAGCACTATTCGGGTGACAGCATAAGAATCCATGGCGAAATTTCGCGAAGCACAGCACCTTGCGCATCTGCAATCGCGGCAAGGGCCGCCTTGGGGTCTTCAAGGTTATAAATCCCGGTCAATGGCTCACTTCCGAGTGCATCATCGCTGATCAAAATCCAGCCATCGAAATAACGGTCAACCGTTTCAACGACCTCGGCAACCGACTGATCCTTGGCAATCAGTCGTCCACCACGCCATGCCGCCACCAGTTCGGGCGCCTTCGTCTGACGAACAAATGAACCATCCGGGTCAACATGCACCATGTCACCGGCACCAAGTTCGGATACATTGTCCGACTGGCTCCCACGGCTATGTTCCACACGAACCCGCCCGTGTTCGACCGCGACATCAACACCGTATCCACCGCGACGGACATCAAACGCCGTCCCGAGAACCGTTGTTTCCGCTTCGCCGGAAATCACACGAAACGGTCGATCCGTCATCGGTACAACGTCGAAAAACGCTTCACCTCGCAGCAGTTCAATCTGTCGTTTGTCCCCGGCAAAAGCCAGCGCAACCGCACTATCTGGAGCAAGATGCAACATGCTGCCATCCGGCAGTTCGACCACGCGTATCTCCCCGGTCGGGCTTTGATAATCCGCATTCAGATCAATCATCCAACCCGGCAAGGCAAAGACCAGCAGGCACGCGATCAGAGCAGATCCCGACAGCCCCAGCGACAGCTGCCGCGGCCAGAATGAACGCCCGCCCCGCCCGCGCACCGGGACAACTGGACCGGCATCCGTATCCGGCCTCGCAACGACGCGATCTTCGCACGAAACGGTCGGTTGTACTTGTCCTATCCTGTCCTGCCATTCCGCAACATGGGCCGGCACAGTCATATCAAGCATCTGCCAGACACGCAGTGTCTCGTTCCAGTCGGCACGGTTTTCCATACTGCTTTCCAGCCACGCGTCATGGCGCGCGCGCAAATCCCGGTTATCGGGATCGTCGCTTAGCAAGGCGATCCACTCGCTTGCCGACTCTGGTTTCGTCATATCGTTCATCGCTTCGCATCTCTCCATGTGCTTCGCAGGACAGGGGCCGCCTTTGCGGTCCGTTTTGCGGGATTTTTCATGTCCTGACACATTGCGTTGCTTCCTTACTGAATAAACGATGGCAGTCTGCTGAATTTTCAATTTTTCAGCATTTATTGCGCACGCTTACCTCTCCCTTGCCAAACGCGTTTTGCAATGCTCTATCGCGTCGGTCACCAGCGCGTGCGCTGTACCTGCCGAAATATCAAGCCTTGCGGCGATTTCAGAAAATTTGCACCCGCCAAACCGGTGCATTTCAAGGGCGATGCGCGACCGGGCCGGAAGCTCCGCCAATATCTGCTCAAGCAGCCTGAGTTCGCTTCGTGCGATGGCTTGAGCTTCAGGGTCCGGCCGATCTTCGGGAACGGCGTCAGTCATGCTGTTTTCATCAATGCCAACATGGTTGCTTTCGCGTACCATCTTGCGACGGCCATCTATGGCAAGGTTGCGAACGATCCGGAAAATATAGCCAACCGGCTCATCAAGCCTATCATCCATTTTAACGGCACCGGCACGTTCCAGCCGGAAATAGGCATTCTGCACGACATCCTCGGCAGCAGCACGATCTCCGACAATTGCGCGCGCGTAATTGACCAGTTCGCGCCTTCTGGTCACGAACAGGGCGAGTAATTCCTCGTCGCGCCAACTTGCAACCATGGGCCCCCGACAGATCACATCCCGCAGCAAAGCAACTGCGAATTGTTTGCATTTACTTTGAATTTTTCATGCTGTCAAATCCCCAGACACTACGGCATCCAACCGTAAACAGGGTTCGAGCTCCACAAAACAAGGGGAAATCATTGTGCTTCGCCATCCGTTTCACGGATCGATGGACTAGTCCTGAATAGGTTACACTTCGCACAGACCTATAAAAGGCTAGACTATTCTCGCGTTCAAGAATAATTGCGAAATTTTTGGACCATGGAAAACAGCGATGGTGCCCCCGGGGAGAATCGAACTCCCACTCTCAAAGAGAAACAGATTTTGAGTCTGCCGCGTCTACCAATTCCGCCACAGGGGCAGGCACATATGGGTGCGTTGCGCACCCGCCATCGTGGGGGCGGATAATAGCTGTAAATTTCGTCCGGTCAATGGGGCTTTACGCAAAAATTGCGTTGCCAGCCGCATAGAGCTTTCTGCGGGAAAAGGTCATTGCGGCACAAGGCCAAATGCGGTTACATCACCCCCATATCGGCCACCGCGCCGCATCGTTTTGATCGTCTTAACCGCAAAGGGCGTTTCCGTGCTGCGTAGCCTTTATGACTGGACCCTTGGCCTGGCCGCCCATCGCCACGCTGCCATTGCGCTTTTCATTATCGCCTTTGTGGAAAGTTCAATTTTCCCGATCCCGCCCGACGTCCTGCTGATTCCCATGATAATCGCAGCACCAACCAAAGCATGGCGTTATGCCTTGATCTGCCTTGTCGGGTCTGTACTGGGCGGCATTGCTGGCTATGGCATCGGTTACTTCCTGTTTGAAAGCATCGGCCAGCCGGTATTGCAGCTTTACGGCTATGGCGCAAAGTTCGATACATTCCGCGACTATTATAATGAATGGGGTGCATGGGCGGTGTTCATTGCTGGCGTAAGCCCGTTCCCCTACAAGGTCATTACCATTCTGTCGGGTGTAACCGCGCTCGACCCGGCAATATTCATGGTTGCATCAGTTCTGGCGCGCGGTTTGCGCTTCTTCATCATTGCTGCCCTGATCTGGAAATTCGGCCCGGCTATTCGCGACTTTATCGAAAAACGGCTTGGCCTCGTTTTTACCATATTTTTTGTGGTTCTTGTCGGTGGATTTGCCGCCATCAAGCTGATCCCGCACGGTTAATACCGCAAAACGATAACGGAACGACCCGATGATGAAATTGCTTCGCGCACATTATGCCCCGGCCCTGCCGCCGGTTGCCATTTTCCTGATTTCCGCGGGAAGCCTCGGCTTTGCCTTCTATGCCCAGTATGTGCAGAAGCTTCTACCCTGCGTGTTGTGCCTGTATCAGCGCGTTCCGTTTTATGTAGCGGGCGGCCTTGCCATCCTTACCCTGCTTTTGCTTAGGATACCTGGCGCGTCACGCGTTCTTGTTTATCTGTGTGGCATGGCATTTGCCATCGGAACCGGCATTGCGATCTATCACGTCGGTGTCCAGGAACTATGGTGGGAAGGCCCGGCAATGTGCGGCGGCCTGACAAGTGGTGCGGCTTCGGTCGCGGACCTCAAGGCACAGTTGATGGCGCAGCCGATTGTTCGCTGCGACAAGATTGACTGGGCCCTGTTTGGCATCACGATGCCAACGGTCAATGTCTTCTTCTCCGCCATTCTTGCCATCCTGTGCTTTATCGCTCCGTCGCGCTGGATGAAGCAATAACATTCGCGGTCTGCCCCACGAACCCGCCGGTAGCGATCTGGCGGGTTTGAAGACCGATACCTAACGCGACCGATACCCGACCCGACTAAAATTGCTCTATTTGTGCCTTCCTCCAGATTGATAATGCGAATTGTTCTTGTTTGCATGCAATTCTTCTTATAGTGTCCACCAATCCAACCATTAATTAATCAGGCAGGACCGGCGCATTGAAGGCAACCGGCTTCTGCCATAACACAGACAAGGACGATCCTAGGAATGCCGGACATGACATTCCATCCTCAAATGACCAGCAGGATAGAGGGCATCTCGCTTCTGGACGATCTACGTTTTCGTCGCTGGAATTCTGCGATTACCGATCTGTGGCATGTCGAATGTTGTGAAAAGGCCGGGGGCACCTACGTTTCCTGTGCACCAAGACTGGTCGCCATTCTTGATTGCAGCGGACAATCGAACTTCCGCGTCAAAACGCCCGAATATCCTTTTGGATCTTCTCGTCGCCAACAGGGGTGCCTGTCATATATTCCGGCAGGAATGGAAATTTCGGCCGAAATTCGGGAAAAATGCCGGTTACGCCACCTTGATATCCATCTCGATATCAACAGCCTTGAAAAGCATCTTGATCAAGAGATTGATCGCGCAATCCTTGAAACGCCCCGGATCGGTTTTTGCGATCCCCGGATCAGATCACTTGTGCACATGATCGCAGACGACCTCGCCAGCGATATCGCCTCGCCCGACCTGTACGGAGAGAGCCTGGTAACGGCTCTTACCAGTGCGTTGCTGACGCCACTTCCCGAAAGCCAAACATCACGCAAACGCGGCAAACTTGCCCCGCACCACTTGCGCAAATCGGTAGAATTTATTGAACAGAATTGCGGTCGCGTTATCCGGCTTGATGAACTGGCGGAACTGACTGGTCTGTCACAATCCTATTTCTGCTCGGCATTTCGCGAAACAACCGGCATGCCGCCCCATCAATGGCAAATGAAGGCACGCATTGAACGCGCCAAGTCCATGCTGCGCGACAACACAACACCGCTTGCCAGTGTCGCGGCACATGTCGGCTTTGCCGATCAGGCCCATCTGACCCGCGTATTTCGCCGCATCACAGGCACCACACCGGGCGTATGGCGACGCGAACATACCGCCTGAAAATTAAACCAAAATCCGTTCAATACGGGCAAATAGGGTTCAATATCCGGTTTTCCTAATCGTGCTATCGGACTGTCACACATGACAACCGATGCAGGAAACCCCTCAAATGACGTTCTTGACCCGAACGCGCTTCAAAACAGCCCTTCTCGGCAGCGTTGCAATTCTATGCACCAGCTTGCCCACACAACTTCTCGCCCAGCAAGCCACGGACGAAACCAACGAGGAAATCGTTGTCGATCCTCTTTTAATCGAGGCAGAGCGCCAAGAAACAGCAACATCACCGGTCAAGGGATATGTTGCCGGACAAAGTGCTACAGCGACCAAAACCGATACCCTAATTGCAGAAACCCCGCAGTCCATTTCAGTGATCGGGACTACGGAAATTGAAGCCCGCCAAGCTCAGTCCGTGTCAGAAACACTGAACTACACGGCTGGTATTCAACCTGACAAATTTGGCTATGACAAGCGTTTGGACTGGTTCAACATTCGTGGGTTTGATGAAACCCAGAACGGTCTTTATCGGGACGGCCTCCAGCAACGCTCCTATAGTTTTGTTTCTTGGCAACAGGAAACATACGGATTGGAACGCATTGAACTGATGCGTGGCCCAACTTCAGTCCTTTATGGGCAAAATGCTCCTGGTGGCCTGATCAATACAGTATCCAAACGGCCAAGAGCCGACATGGAAAACGAAATTGAACTCCAGACCGGCAGCCATAATCGCAAGCAAGGCTCATTTGATATTGGTGGAAAAATTGTCGAGGATGGTTCGGTTCTTTTCCGTGCAACCGGGCTTCTCCGAGACTCTGACACGCAGGTTAACTACGTCGAAGATGACCGAGTTTATTTCGCCCCTTCCCTAACATGGGAAGGGGAAGATACCAGTTTGACTCTATTATCTTATTATCAAGAAGATAACACCGGTGGCGCCAATAGTTGGCTTCCTGCAAACGGCACATTCCGCGACGCTATCAACGGTGCCATTCCGACAGATTTCTTCACTGGTGAACCGGGTTACGATCACTATGATCGTACTCAGTATGCCATCGGCTATGAATTCAGCCATAACTTCACTGATTCCCTGATGTTCCGTCAGAATGCTCGCTATAGCTATGTTGAGGTTGATTATGACAGCCTTTACGGAAATGGCTGGGCAGACGAAGCCGCAGGCACACTAAACCGCGGTGTTCAGGAGACTGATCAGGAAGGTGACTCCTTTGCCATCGACAACCAACTTCAGGCAAAGTTCGAGACTTCCGGCATCCGCCACACCATGTTGGGTGGACTGGATTATCAGCGATATGTTTTTGATCGTTTCCTGCGCTACGGAACGATTGATTCCATCAACGTTTACAATCCTTCCTATGGAAGCCATCCGACCAGTTATTCCACCCCAACCGATGAAAAGCTTACAGCAGAACAGGTTGGTGTTTATTTACAGGATCAGATCGAGTTTGATGAACACTGGGTTCTGACCCTCGGTGGACGTCATGACTGGGCGGATGAATCGACACTGAACCAGCAAAATGGAACGGAAAGCAGTCGAAACGATAGTGCTTTTACAGGACGGACCGGGCTTGCCTATAAAACCGATTTTGGTCTGACTCCCTATGTCAGTTATTCGGAATCATTTAATCCGGTTTCCGGTTCAGATCGCTTTGGCAACAGCTTCGATCCTGAAGAAGGTGTTCAGTATGAAGTTGGTGCCAAGTACGAACCAGAAGGTTTTGATGGCTTGTTCACCGTGGCCCTGTTCGATATCACTCGTGAAAATGTTCTGACAAATGATCCTTCTGGTGGTGCTTTTGATAACATTCAGGAAGGTGAACAGCAGTCCCGTGGCCTTGAGATTGAAGGCCTGTTTGAGCCTATTGAAGGCCTGACGACAAAATTTGCTTACACTTACCAAAATGTCGAGATTACCGAAACCAACACCGCATCCGAAAAAGGCAATACTCCATCCGGTATTCCAGAGCACACTGCATCAGCATGGGCTGACTACACTTTGAATTCTGGCCCGTTATCCGGCTTGGGAGTCAATGGCGGCATACGCTATCTGGGATCAACATTTGCAACTGATGCAAACAATGTCAAAGTCCCTTCAACGACTCTGTTTGATGCAGGCATTCACTATGATCTGGATGCTTATCGTTTCGCACTTAATGCCACTAACCTGACAGACGAACGTTATGTGACTTCCTGCGCCGATAGCACAAACTGGTGCTATTACGGTCAGGGACGTACGATATTGGCATCGGTCAAATATCGCTGGTAGTTACCACCTGACTGCGACGAAACACAAAAAGCACTGTTCTTAACTGGGCAGTGCTTTTTGTTTATTAATTTGTTTATTAAGAAGGGAAGAGAACGGGACGTTCCTAAAAATCGTATTCCAGTTCGGTATCCCAGTACAAAAAATCCCGCCAACTTTCGTGAAGATAGTTTGGCGGGAAGCGGCGTCCGATGGTCTGGAGTTCGTGCATGCTCGGCTGTTCGGGGGTCCTGCGCAGCCGAAGTCCGGCTTCCCGGATCGATCGACTGCCCTTGAAAAGGTTACAGTCCGAACAGGCCGTCACAATGTTCGACCAGTTCGTGCGACCGCCCCGCGACCTTGGGATCACGTGATCAAATGTCAGATCACTGGTGGGCAGACGATCCCCGCAATACTGGCAGGAAAACTGATCGCGGAGGAACACGTTGAACCGGGTGAAGGCCGGGCTGCTTTTGAGCGAAACATATTCCTTGAGCGATATGACGCTTGGCAGTTTCATTTTGAAGGACGGAGAATGGACTTCACGGTCATATTCTGAAAGAACATCAACGCGTTCCAGAAACACTGCCTTTAGCGTATCCTGCCAAGACCACAAGGACAGCGGGAAATAGCTTAACGGCCGAAAATCGGCGTTAAGAACAAGTGCCGGACACGCATTGGGCGATAAATGCATACCATCCGCTCCACCGTGTTTACCGAGTCGCACCCACTATTTAGCAGGTTCGCGAATCGCGGGTGATGAACATATCGTGACGTTTCATCAAGCCATGCGACGCGGTCGCGTAAATCACTGATAGAGCAAAGTATAGACCAATTTTCGCAAAGCGCAAATGCCGCTTGAAGCCGAGTCGCAAACATTTGCATAAAACCGGCATGAACAAAGACGACTCGTATCTGCGCCCTGCCGCCCGAACAAACAAAAAGGCCGCGCATCGGTGATGCACGACCCTTTTATGGCCCCGGAACAGGGCGACCTGAATTCTTTGAAAAACGAAAGGCCCGCAATCGCGAGCCTTCGTAATTCTTAAAGCAGAAAGCGTGCCTTAGGCAGCTTTTGCTTCAACAGCCTTGGCGACCTGGCGTTTGATTTTCACCAGCTCTGCCGACAGCTTGGAAGCTGCAGTGCCGAGCACATATGCATCCAGACCACCACGTTTTTCAATGGTGCGGATCGCATTGGTGGTCAGACGCAGACGCACCGAACGACCGAGCGCCTCGCTCAGCAGCGAGGTCGGCTGCAGGTTCGGAAGGAAACGACGTTTGGTGCGGTTGTGGGCGTGGCTCACATTCATGCCGACCAAAACGCCTTTGCCGGATACCGGGCAGCGACGTGCCATGACCTGATCTCCTGGTCTATAATTCGCAAAAGGACGCTTGGCCTGACATGCAGGCCCGCGCTTGGAGCCGGGTTATTACCGCCTCTGGCAGATGCCGTCAAGCCTTCATCCACGCTTTTACACGACAAAAACACCTGTTTTGCACATTCCGTTCATATTGCATCGCGCAAGAACGGCTTTTCCCATCTCAACCACACGGAATCAAGCGATTTTCCCGACACGCCGCCATACCTCCGGTTCAGTTTGGTACTCCGTATACCTGCGAGTTACCCGATTCTGGTAGGTCACGACCAAGCAGATATATATAAAGTGAAGACTTCCCTCTGTCGCCCTCCGGATACTTCTCCAACAGGCCAGTCGATTTTTTTCATAAAAAATGCCGGGCCATGTCACTTCTGCAAAATCCGTCTCGTCTTGTTTACGAGCGTCGACGGAATGTCATTCCGATGTCCGAGCGCTCGAGACCAGCTTGAAGGGTTCAGACATGAAGATCGTCATTATCGGTGGTACGGGCCTTATCGGCACCAAAACCGTCGCGCGTCTTGCCGCGCAGGGCCATGACGTGATCGCGGCCTCCCCCAATACAGGTATCAATACAATCACCGGCGACGGGCTTGCGGAGGCACTTGAGGGGGCTGAGGTCGTTATTGATCTTGCGAACTCGCCTTCGTTTGAAGACGCGGCGGTCATGGAATTTTTCCAGACATCTGGGCGGAACCTTCTGTCGGCCGCAAAAGCTGCCGGTATCCGCCATCACATCGCCCTTTCGGTTGTCGGTACAGATCAGTTGCAGGGCAGCGGATATTTCCGCGCCAAGAAGGCGCAGGAAGACCTGATCAGGGCATCAGGCATTCCCTTTAGCATCGTCCATTCAACACAGTTCTTTGAATTTGTCAGCGGCATTGCCAATGCCGGCACCATCGGAAACGATGTTCGCCTTTCAACAGCCTTTATCCAGCCAATTTCATCGGACGATGTTGCCGATGCAATGGCGGCCTTTGCGCTTAGCAAACCGATCAACGGCATTGCCGAAATCGCCGGACCGGATCGTTTCCGCATGCATGAACTGGTCGCGAAATATCTGCGTGCCATGCAGGACCCTCGCACCGTCATTGCCGATCCCAAAGCTCCCTATTTCGGTGTTGAACTTTCCGAAAAGGCACTTGTCCCGGATATCGATCCGCGGCTTGGCACGAACCGGTTTGAAGACTGGCTCGGGCATTCAATTGCAGCCCAGTGAATGCCCCATACATCCACAACCTACGACCACCTTTGCTTGTTTACCCATCCCCGACAGGAGGCAAAAATGATCAGGAAATTTCTCTTCGCGTCCACCCTGCTTGCGACCATCACTTTTGCACAAGCCGCCGCGGCCCATTCGGACGACAAAGACGCCAAAGTCACCGTTGTCTATGAGCACGAACTGCCCAATGTACCGGGCAAAAGTATGAAGGCTGTATTGGTCGAGTATGGCCCTGGCGGCTTTTCCTCGGCACATACCCATCCGGAATCGGCATTCATCTACGCAACCATCCTTGAGGGTGCGATCAACAGTCAGGTGAATGATGGCCCGGTCATTACCTATCGCGCCGGTGAGAGCTTCTCCGAATATCCAGGCGACCGCCACGGTGTCAGCGCAAATGCCAGTGACACCGAACCTGCAAAACTGCTTGCGGTGTTTGTTGTCGATACCAACGAGACCGTCCTGACCACCCCGATTGAGAAATAACCCGTCGGCGGGGAACACCGCCGTCGGCACGGATCGCCGCATCAGTTTCCCCCGACCCGGGTGCGGCGATCCTTATCCGGCATATTGGCTGCACCGAGAACCTGCCAACCGGTTCCCCAAGCAAAACAAGGAAAACAAACCATGACACTGCGTGTTGAAAACCATTTCAAACTTGCATCAAAATGCATAAAGCCGATGATGGCATTGGAAGATGCCATTCAGGAAAGCAGCCTTGAGCATCGCCTGCTTGAACTCGTTAAAATCCGTGCGTCTCAGATCAATGGATGTGCATTTTGTCTTCATATGCACTCCACCGATGCCCGTGCTGCCGGAGAAAGCGAAATGCGTATCTATATGCTTGATGCATGGCGGGAATCATCGCTTTACAGCGAACGGGAACGGGCTGCACTTGCCTGGACCGAAACCTTGACCCTGATCGCCAACAACGCCACCTCTGACGAGGAATATACCGCCCTTGCCAGCGTATTTACCCCTGAAGAACAGGTTTATCTGACGATGGCTATCGGTGCGATCAATAGCTGGAACCGGTTCCAGATCGGCTTTGCTGCATCTCATCCGGTTAATGCGTCCGATGTACCCGCCTGATGATGCAATTGCGGTGTTCGAAGAACACCGCATTCAACTCAAACGGTTGGCTTACCGAATGCTTGGCTCTCTGGCCGAGGCGGATGACATTGTGCAGGACGCCTGGATTCGTTGGCAACGCACCGATCAAAGTGTTGTCCGGAATCCCGGTGTTTTTCTGAAACGCATCGTCACCCATCTATGCCTTGATGTAATGAAGTCCGCTCGCGCCCAACGTGAAATTTATGTCGGAAACTGGCTTCCCGAACCTTTGGTCGAAGTCGAGGAAGAACCAAAAACCGATGAACTGACCCTTGGATTAATGCTGGTGCTTGAACGGTTGTCACCGCTAGAGCGCGCGGCATTTCTACTTCATGACGTTTTTTCGGTCTCGCTTAATGATGTCGCCGAAACACTGGATCGTGCCCCGGCGGCCATCCGGCAACTTGCCGTGCGCGCCCGAAAACATGTCCGGGCAGCAAAACCTCGATATAGCGTCGAACGCGACGAAGGCGAAAAAATCACACTGGCCTTTTTCAAGGCCGCGACCCAAGGCGATATCAGCACATTAAGTACCATGCTGGCCGATAATGTTGTAATGCACGCTGACGGGGGCGGCAAAGTTCACGCGTGGCTTAACCCGATCCGTGGTGCCGACCGGATCATGCGGCTGTTTGCCGGACTGTTCCGCAAACGGTATGGCGAAGCTGAAAAGCTGCTGTCTTTTCTTTGGATCGACGGGTTGCCTGGATTTGCCAGTCTGGAGCGCGGCAATGTCTTGCAAACCACCGCCCTTGAAATTCGGGACGGCAAAATTACCCGCATCTTTATCACCCGCAATCCGGACAAGCTTCAGCATGTGGCCAGATTGCTGAATATGTCTGATCAACATGCCCAATGAACAGGTTACGTAGCGATCACTCTGTAATTTGCCCCATGTCGCCGAAGCACAGATTGATCCTTGTCAAAACATCATCGCGCATTCGGTGTTAGCGTGCTGTCATAGTTATTCCGCACACGCTTGGGGAGCATTGCGCAAGATGAAAACCGATTCCAAGGTATCCCTGCCCCTTTTGGGCATTTTACTTGTCGCTGTAATTGGTCTGGTTCTGTATCTGGCTGGGTATGTGCTTGCGCATTTCGGTATTCCTGTCGCATCGATCTGGATTTATGTCGCCCTGGCGCTGGTTCCTGTCTGCTTCCTTGTGCTTCTGGATTTCAGCCGCTAAGCATTTGCACTGCACGCTGACAACAAAACGGCCAGCCGCATTGCGGACGGGCCGTTTTGTTTATCCGACGCAGGATTAAACGTTTGATTCCGTTTTCTGCCAATGCGGATCATCACAGGGGCTGCTGGATGGCCGGGCAAAGAAATAGCCCTGATAAGCGTCCACACCCATCGCGGCAAGTTCACTGCGCTGTTGCTCGGTTTCAATACCTTCGGCAATCACATCAAGCCCAAACCGGTGCGCAATCAAAATCGCCCCTTCAATCACCGCACGTGCATTGATATCCATGTTCAGGATGAAAGATTTATCGATTTTTACGGCGTCGACACGGATCTGATGCAACCGTGAAAGGGACGAATAGCCGGTGCCGAAATCATCAATATGGATTTCCACCCCCTGATCATGCAGATCAGACAGGACTTCCGAAATCAGTTGCGTGCGCCGGATATCAAAGATCGATTCCGTTACCTCAATAATCAGACGGTTGGCTGGCAATCCGGTTTCAAGCAGAAGGTTCTCCACCATACGGGCAAAACGCGGAACCACGATCTGACGGACCGAGACGTTAACCGCCACCTTAGGCCCTCCTGCAAAACCGGACCAGTCAAGAATGGTTTTGCAGGCCTCGCGCATAACCCATTCACCGATATCGACAATCAGCGCGGATTCCTCGGCAATCGGGATAAACTCGTCAGGCGGTATACGCCCAAGTTCGCCACTTTCCCACCGTAGCAAAACTTCGTAAGCCTCGATTTCCCCATTTTTTGCACTTACCACTGGCTGATATTCAAGATACAGCTCGTCGCTTGGCATCGCCTGACGCAGGGCCTGATTTATGGCAAGCCGACGTTCCTGTTCGACCAGTAATTTGCTGTCATAACTGTGCACGCTGCCACGTCCTGATCGTTTGACTTCCGCCGCGGCAAGATCGGCCCAGTGGATCATTTCGGCAATTTGCGGATTTTCCGTCATCCCGAAAGCAACGCCGGTACTAAAACCGACATGCAATGTCTGTCCCGCAATATGGATGGGCCGGTTGACCGCCGCACGAACCTCACCGATGGTCTGATCAACCAGTTGATGCAGGTTTTCGGGCTGGTCGGTCAGGATCATGATGAATTCATCACCACCCCAACGCCCCACCGCATGACGTTCATCAACATATTCCCGCAGGCGGGCCGAAACTTCCTTAAGCACCAGATCGCCGATCGCATGGCTCAACCCGTCATTGATCTGTTTGAAATGGTCAAGATCAATGAACAGAACTGCATAAGCACGATTACCGTGGCTTGCACGAGCTTCTTCAAACCAGGACACAATGCCGTCGCGGTTCAGCAATCCGGTCAAAGTGTCACGGACCAGAAGATTGCGAAGTTCCCGCGTCCGTTTCGCCACGCGGGTTTCCAGTGTCACATTCCAGTCCCGGGTGATGCGGTTCTGTTCGCGCAGATCATCGACCAGACCGTCATTTTCATGTTTAAGCGCAAGCGACCGATAGAGGATCACATGATTGTTGCGATGGGTAACCATCATGACAGTCAGAAATATGAAGCCCAGTCCAGCCAGCACATAGTTCGGTTCGGGCATGACGATCAATACAATGCAGGCTGGCAGCAGCAGCATCACAAGATAAAACCGCCCGACCCGAAAAACAGGGGCCAGAATACCGGTTGCCCCGCCGGCAAGCCCGGCAAGAATGATGAGCATGACAAACCGGCTTTCATTGCTTTGTCCCGGCAGATCAAATATGGCTGCCAACGCCCAAAGCGTTGCCCCAGAACAAACACCCAAGGCATATCGGACAAGCCATTTGTGGAAATCCGTATCATCAAACGCCGAAACCAGTCGCCGTTCAGCATGATAACGATACCCGCCAAACAACCGGATCGCGGTCGTTATAATGATAACGGCAACCCATATGCTCATGCCAAATGACAGTTCGCCCTGAAACCACAGGGTCCCTGCAAGGCCGCTTCCGGCCGCCAGATTGACAAGAACGTTCGCCCAGTTGTTACGATAGGCAAGGTCAAGAAGGTCCCCACGAACCTTCTTTTGCAGCGCCGGCCCTGCTTCGTTCCCGTGTCCGGGTTCCAAAAGCAGCCGCTTCAAGGTTTTGGCCATCCTGGCCGTTAACTGCCCCATCCGGTATTTCCGTTACAGCCGTTTACACGCTCAACCATCGGATGCGCAACATTAGCTGTTTGGATAGTAAGCAGTCGCCCTGCATAATTCCAGATAGAAAGTATGGTTTTTTCGGAGCAAGGCCCCTTGTAATGCCCGAAACCGGCCAAGACATGATGTCCCGACCGGTTTTCTCAACTGTCGTCAGAAAATCTCGAAAACCTGACCGGTTTGAAGACCTTCGACCGACTTTGCATAACCAAGGGCTGCACGTGCTGCCGGAACGGGATCATGCCCGCGGAAATACGGCGCATATCCTTCCATTGCCTCAAGGATCACACCGGGGCTGACTGCATTGATTCGCAGGCCCGGCTTCATTTCAATCGCTGCGGCACGCACGAATGACTCGATTGCGCCATTCACCATCGAGGCCGAGCTGCCATAACGGATCGGGTCTTTGGACAGGATACCGGTAGTCAGCGTGAATGATGCGCTATCCGCCACATGGTCACGCCCGACCAGCACCAGATTGACCTGCCCCATCAACTTGTCATTGATACCGATGCGGTATTTGTCATCGTCCATTTCGGAAAAGTCACCGAAATGAACCTTACCCGTCGCTGAAATAACCGCGTCGACCTTGCCTACCTTGGCAAACATTGCCCTGATTGATGCAATATCGGTCAGGTCAACATTGACATCCCCGCTTGAACGGGACGCACGAACGATTTCGTGACGTTGGGATAATTCGGCATCAATTCCACGTCCGATAATTCCCGATGCGCCCACCAACAGAACTTTCATTTAATCCTCCATCTTCGGAATATGTCGTAATGGAGAGATCGTCCCATAGGACAATGGTGATGTTAATCTGGTGATTTTCAAACATTTTGTTTAATATTTTAAACAATGAAAGATTATCTTAGCGAAATGCGCAGCTTTGCGGCCGTGATAGAAAATGGTGGCTTCACGCAGGCCGCCAAGGTGCTTGGTGTGTCCAAGGGCCTGATCAGCCAGCATGTCAAAAGACTGGAATCAGAACTGGGTGCGCAATTGCTGTTCCGGTCCACCCGCAAGGTCGAACCGACCGAGATCGGTACGACCTTTCTGGAGTATTGCCAAAACATCACCCAAAGTGCCACCGCCGCATTCGAGGCCGTCGAAGCCCTTCGTGGCGAGCCGGTGGGAACCGTACGCATCACGGTTCCTGTTTCCTTTGGGGAAATGTTTCTTGATGACATCATCGTCGCGTTTCAAAGAACCCATCCGCGTATCCAGATCGAGATGGAGCTGGAAAACACATTTCGCGATCTGCAATCGGCCCATATCGATATCGCGATCCGTGCGGGACTGACGAACGATCCGGAACAGGTTGCCATTCCGCTGGGACAACTTTCCGAACTGGTATGCGCAAGCCCGGTCTATTGGGCAAAGCACCCAAAACCTGAAACACCCGCCGATCTGGCAAACCACAATTGCCTGCTGAACTTTCAGTATTACAAGGATGGCAACTGGGTTTTCTTTTCCGATGACGGCGCACAATCCGTCCCGGCAATCGGTAATTTGCGTCTGAACCATTATCCGCTGCTGCGCAATGCCGCAATCCGCGGACTGGGTGTTGCCCGACTACCGCGTTATGTTGCCCTTCCGGCAATCTCCGAAAGATTGCTTGAAACGGCACTTGATGGCTATTCATCACCCTTGCGGCCGATCTATCTGGTCTATCCGTATCAGGCGAACCTGCCGGTCAAGAACCGGCTGATGATCGATTTTATCCGCAACTGGTTTATTGAACGGCCGGACCTTCTGGAAACCAGAACCGGATCGCTCAGACAAAGCCGGTCATCGTAATGACCTCGTCCGCGGTCATGCCTTCGTCGCGCATGGATCGAAGCGTTTTGGATTTGTCGCGTTTGGCAAAACGTTTGCCATTCGGCCCGATCAGCAAGCCGTGATGGTGATATTCAGGAACGTCGTACCCCAGTAATTCCTGCAGCAACCGATGCAGGTGGCTTGCGAAAAACAGATCTTCGCCACGGGTGACAAGGTTGATGCCCTGCAAATGATCATCATGAGTCACCGACAGATGATAGCTGGTCGGTGTATCCTTGCGGGCAAGCACAACATCGCCAAATATTTCCGGCGTTGCCTCCTGCTTGCCGGCCTTGCGATCATACCATGACAATGGGCCACCAACCTGCCTGAGGGCCCGCCCCATATCCAGACGCAGGGCATAGCTCTCACCGGCGGCAATGCGGTCCGTACGTTCGGACACGCTGCAATCGCGACAGGTTCCCGGATAATGCGCCCCATCCGGGCCGTGAGGAGCATTTCCAATCCGCGCAATTTCGGCCTGGATGTCTTTTCGCGTGCAAAAACAGGGATAAAGCAGACCGGCATCGGTCAAACGATGAAGCACCTGCTGATAATCGCTGAAATGTTGCGACTGGATGCGAACAGGTTCTTCCCATTGAAGCCCCAGCCAGCCGAGATCTTCGTAGATCGCATCGATATATCCCGGACGACAGCGGGTCTGATCGATGTCCTCAATCCGCAAAAGGAAACGGCCATCCGGCCCGGCCTGTTTTGTGGAAAACAGGGCCGAAGCCGCATGGCCAAGATGCAGAAAGCCGGTCGGACTGGGGGCAAATCGGGTAATGGCTGTCATGACGGCCCTATCCCCTTTACCTACCAGCGGTCACGATCACCGGTCGCCTTGTCCTTTGCGTTATCCGCAGGCACATGACGCATCGGGCGTTTGGGTTGGCGCGCGCCCTGTTCATCGAACAGATCGGACAATTCGCGCAACATGGTACCGCCCAATTCTTCCGGATCATTGATCGTCACGGCACGCTGGTAATAGCGTGTGACGTCATGCCCAATGCCGATTGCAAGCAATTCAACCGGCGAACGGGTCTGAATCCAGTCGATCACCTCGCGCAGGTGGCGTTCCAGATAGTTTCCGGAATTTACCGACAGGGTCGAATCATCGACCGGTGCCCCATCGGAAATCACCATCAATATCCGGCGTTGTTCCGAACGGCCCAGAAGTCGTTCATGCGCCCAGAGCAGCGCTTCGCCGTCGATATTTTCCTTAAGCAGTCCTTCGCGCAACATCAGGCCAAGATTCTTGCGTGCACGCCGCCAAGGTGTATCGGCGGCCTTGTAGATGATATGACGCAGATCGTTTAAACGACCGGGTTTCGGCGGCTTGCCATTTTCAACCCATCTTTCACGCGATTGCCCGCCTTTCCACTGCCGGGTGGTAAAACCAAGAATTTCGACCTTCACCCCGCAACGTTCAAGGGTACGCGCCAGAATATCGGCCGAAAGGGCGGCAATCGTAATCGGTCGGCCCCGCATGGAACCGGAATTATCGATCAGCAGCGTCACGACCGTATCGCGGAAATCCGTATCCTGTTCCTGCTTGAAAGACAGCGAGGTTGACGGCGTTGCAACAATGCGGGCGAGCTTTGCTGCGTCAAGAATGCCTTCTTCAAGATCGAAATCCCAACCGCGGTTCTGCTGCGCCATCAGGCGGCGTTGCAAGCGGTTGGCAAGACGCGAAACAACGTTCTGCAAATTCGCCAGCTGTTTGTCGAGCATCGCGCGCAGACGCGACAGTTCCAAACCTTCGCAAAGCTCGTCTGCCGTAACGATTTCATCAAATTCACGGGTGAATGGCTCATAGCCGCGTTCAATCGGTTCGTTCCGGCCATCAAATTCCGGCTGTTCGCCCGGTCCGGCAGGCTGTTCTTCCTGCGACATGGCTTCAAGCTGCTGATCGTCGATATCGCCTTCGCCTGCTTCGGCTTCTTCGGTACCGGCATCCTGTTGCTGGTCGTCACCATCCGGTTCGGACTCGTCGGCCTGCCCCTGCTGACCGCCCTGACTGTCGAGTTCTTCGTCCGGGTCGGTCTCGCCGTCTTTTTCGTCTTCGTCCTCGCCTTCGTTTTCAGGCGGAGCATCATCGATATCATCTTCCAGCGAAAGATGATCAAGAAGACGACGCAACCCACGGGCAAAAGCGTCCTGGTCGTCGAGCACGTCACGCAGGTCGGTCAGATCCGCACCGGCATTTTTTTCGATATGGGCGCGCCACAAATCGATCAGCGGACGGGCTGACTGCGGGGCCGGTTCACCGGTAAAAATCTCGCGCGCGAGCATGCCGATAGCATCGGCAAAAGGCGCATCTTCGCGCGCGGTCAGTCGATGGAAGTTCTTTGCTCGGCAATCCTGTTCGGCATGTTCCCGAAGGTTCTTGCGCACACCGGGGAAATAACGCGAACCGACCGCCTCGCAACGCGCCGTTTCCAGCGCATCGTAGACGGCCTGTGCCTCGGCCGTTTCGGGCATGCGCCGAGCATGAAGGGCCACGTCATGGTGACGCAGTTTCAGAGCCCAGCCATCGGCAACACCGCGCAGATCGGCAACCTCGTCCTTCGGCAGCGCCTGTTTGGGCATCGGCAGGCGCACATGTTCGCCATAGCCACCTGCCCGGCCGCCTTTGACAAAGCCGACTTCAAGATCATTGCGTCCGGCAAGCGCGCGAAACGTCGCCGCTGTGCCGCGCAAAAATCCGGAAAGCGCTTCATCATTCTTCATCGCACTACTCGCTTCTGGGATCAGGTCGCCGATTTGCTTTAACAACGGATGGTCCTTAACGGACCATCACATTGATGGCTTCTTCGGGCAGTTCCTCGCCAAAGCAACGCTGATAATATTCAGCCAGGATCGGGCGTTCCACCTCGTCGCAACGGTTCAGGAACGTCACGCGGAAGGCATAAGATATATCCCCGAAAATCTCGACATTTTCGGCCAGCGTAATAACGGTACGCGGGCTCATGACGGTCGAAATGTCGCCGGCGACGAACCCCTGACGGGTCAGGTTGGCAAGGGCCACCATGGCTTCGATCTTCTTGCGGCCTTCGGCATTATCGAACGACGGCACCTTAGCCGTGACGATGTTCGTTTCATCCGCGACCGAAAGATAGTTAAGCGTTGCCACAATCGACCAACGGTCCATCTGGGCCTGGTTGATCTGCTGGGTCCCGTGATAAAGACCGGTGGTATCGCCAAGCCCGACCGTGTTCGACGTCGCAAACAGGCGGAAATTCGGATGCGGGTGGATGACTTTATTCTGATCAAGCAGGGTCAGCTTGCCATCGACTTCCAGGACACGCTGGATCACGAACATCACGTCCGGACGACCGGCATCATATTCATCAAACACCATCGCGACCGGGCGTTTAAGCGCCCAGGGCAGAATGCCTTCACGGAATTCGGTAATCTGTTTGCCATCGCGCAACACAATGGCGTCCTTGCCGATCAGGTCGATACGCGAGATGTGGCTATCAAGGTTGACACGGACACATGGCCAATTCAGGCGTGCAGCGACCTGTTCGATATGGGTCGATTTACCCGTCCCATGATACCCTTGGATCATCACACGGCGGTTATGGGCGAAGCCCGCCAGAATGGCCAATGTGGTATCGCGATCAAACCGGTAGGTTGGATCGATCATGGGGACATGTTCGCTGCCTTGGCTGAATGCCGGGACTTTCATGTCGCTATCAATTCCGAACGCTTCGCGGACGGATATTTTGATGTCGGGTGCATCCAGCGGATGTTCGGCGGCTGCACCTGTCGCTTCGTAACCTTGGCTCATAAGTACTCGCGCATTTTATCGGACCGGTGACGCGGTCTCGTTTGAAACTAGCTCATTAATAGCGGCTAAGATGCGCGTGACAAAGGGAAGATGCGCAAAAAACGTCTATCGCCGCAAATGGATCGAACAATGAAAAGGTCCAGGGCGTGAATTGCAAGACAGATTTTATCAAAATCCGTTCCGGCATCGTGTTCAGATCAAAGGGGAACCCGTGCTTCCAGATCGCGGATATAGCTCATCAATGATGAATAGGCGGCACTGATTTTCTTGAACCGTTCCTCGGCTCCCTTGTCCCCGCCATTAGCATCAGGGTGGTATTTCTTCGACAACGTTTTGTATTTGGACTTCAACTCATCCTTTGAAAACGGCCAGCCAAGATCGAGTGTCGCCATCGCCTGCTGCTGTTCGGATGGCATGCCCATCGCGCCTGCTCGGCGCTGGGCGTCTTCACTTCTGCGTTTCCGGTCACCGGCCGGATCGCCACCCGGGCCATGGTGTGTCGGGTCACCATCTTCGTTAAAGAAACCGAAACCGTCGCTGAATTTGAAGTTGAACGGCTTTTTGGCACCGCGAATATGACCAAACCGCCAGGTCGGACGCTGCCAATGGGTATCGCGCCGGACATCATTTTCAATGTCTTCGGCCTTCATGCCCTCGTAGTAGTTCCAGGACTTGTTGTATTCCCGGACATGGTCGAGGCAGAATTTGTAATAGTCGCGCAGCTTGCGATCTTTGGGTGCGCGAAATTCGCCATGACCTTCACATCCCGGCCACTCGCATTCGGGCAGGTCTGGTTCTTCGTGGTAAAGGGTTTTGCGCTTGTTGCGTTGGCCTCGGTTCATCTGCGTCTATATGTTCTGATCATCCGGCTTCGCAATATCATACGGGCCGATTTAATGCGATAAAAGGCTTGAAAAACTGCCATCGCATGCCAGAACGTTGCCAACAGTTAGATTTTCGCATTCATCAATGTGAAACACACCGAAACAAGAGGCCATTGTCATGCAGGTAGCCCAGCAGATTCGAGACATCCTGACCACGGAATTTTCCCCCGAGAAACTCGAAATCCTCGACGATTCGTCAAAACATGCCGGTCATTCCGGGGCCGACCCGCGTGGCGAATCCCATTTTTCGGTGCTGGTGGTGTCAAAAAAATTCGAAGGCGAGAATCGCGTCAATCGCCAGCGGCTGGTTTATATCGCCCTTGACCAGCTTCTCAAGGACCGGGTTCATGCACTGGCGCTCAAGACCATGACGCCTGCCGAGTACGCCGCTGCCCTCGCCCCAAAATAACCATTGCGTTTATTCCACATGGTGAAATCAACTTAGACGACCGTTATCTTTCGGCGCAATATCTGCCCAGAAGTTGCACGTGCAGTTCGCTGCACATGCAACACGGGCGCCGGTCAAATCTGCGTCCGATACAAACGGGAGGACTATGTGATGAAAACACGCCTTGTCGGGGCGAGCGTCGCCCTGTTTATGTCCGGAACGGCCTACGCGCAGGCCCCTGCCCCGGACAATCTCGAAAAGCTTTCCAACTTCCAGTCGACCGGAACCACTGAATTCACCAGGATTGAACAAACCGGAGACTATGCCGACGGCATCAAAAAGACTCTTGAGCGCATTACCCTGCCTGCCGGTTTCAAGATCGCCCTTTATGCTGTCGTGCCCGATGCCCGCCATATCGCGGTTGGCCCGCAGGGGGTCGTGACATTTGTAGGCACGCGGAAGGATAAAGTCTGGTCGGTGACCGACCGCAACAAGGATCGCGTTGCCGATGAAGTAAAGGATTTCGCCCCGTCTTTACGATTTTCCATTCCAAACGGTCCATGCTTCTCACCAGATGGCATGCTCTATATCGCAGAACAAAACCGGGTTCTGACATTCCCCGCAGCCGAGTTTTTCTATGAAAGCCCGGATGTTGCGGCGTTCAATGTCGTTAAAGAGGGTGAACTGGTGCCACCATCCGAAGAAAGTTACAATCACACCGCACGTGTTTGCAAAATCGGCCCGGATGGCAAACTTTATATCTCGCTTGGGCAGCCGTTCAACGTTGCTCCCAAAGACAAGCTGGAACTGTATCGGGAACACGGGATCGGTGGCATCATCCGGATCAATATCGATGGAAGCGGTCGCGAAGTTTACACCTATGGTGTTCGCAACTCGGTCGGACATGATTTTCACCCTGAAACAGGTGAACTTTGGTGGACCGATAATCAGGTTGACGGCATGGGCGATGATATTCCCCCGGGTGAGATCAACCGACAAACCGCAGCCGGTCAACATTTCGGCCATCCTTGGTATGGTGGTGGCGACGTTCGAACCAACGAATATGCCGGTGAAGAAGTCCCCTATGACGTCGTGATGCCGGCTGTGGAAACCGTGGCACACGCCGCTGACCTTGGCATGAGCTTCTATACCGGCAAGATGTTTCCCGCCAAATACAGCAATGCCATTTTCTCGGCCCAGCACGGCTCATGGAACCGAACAACACCGGTCGGGGCGCGGGTAATGGTGACCTTTATCGACAGCGACGGCAATGCGAGTACAGAACCCTTTGCCGAAGGCTGGATTGATGAAAATGGCGAATATCTTGGCCGCCCGGTCGATGTCGCACAACTTCGGGATGGATCGCTGATCGTGTCTGATGACCTTGCCGGTGCGCTCTACCGCATCTGGTACGAGGGCTCCTGATGCGGATAGTGCTTTTCATGATCCTCGGCGGGCTTCTGCCCGCCGGGGTCTCCTTGGCGCAGGATATTGATACTGGTCAAAAAGTTGCGGGAATGTGCCGCACCTGTCACGGGCTGGACGGTTTTGCCCGCATCCCTATTGCGCCACACATCGGTGGCGAACCTTCGGAATATATCAAAGCACAGTTACGCGCCTTTCGCGATGGCAGCCGGGAACACGAAATGATGACCGTCGTCGCCAAGGGCCTGTCAGATCAGCAGATTTCCGACGTGGCCGACTGGTACAGCCATTTCGAAATTACCGCCGCACTCCCCACCGGAAAATCCGGCGATGATGCACCAGAACTTTGCGTGGCGTGCCATGGCGCGAACGGTATCTCGGAAATGCCGGATGCCCCGAACCTTGCGGACGAAACCAATATCTATATCGAAACCCAGTTGAAAGCGTTTCGGAACGGCAAACGAAATAATGAAATCATGTCGCCGATTGCGGCTGACCTGACGGATGCAGATATTCAGGCAGCGGCCGACTGGTACAGTGCCATTGAAATAAAAATCACCGACCCGGCAAAGCAGAACTGAACCGACGATCAGCTATCGGGACGCAAAGCGCCCGAGACATCAAGGCCAACCGTCATTGCCGCAATGATATTTCCGGTATCGGGATCGATAACCGGCACTGTCACCTGCGAAAGGAAGGTACGGGTCGATCCGTCAAAATAGATATCGGCGATCTGGCTCAGATCAGGGTCCTGCCGTATTATGACTTTGAATTTCGGTTCGTCGGACTGATCGAAATCAGATGTCAGGCGGTTCATGCCGATCACCGCACCCTTGGTGTTGAAGACAAATATTTCCGCGATATTGTCGGCATCGTCTTCATGGAATGAACGCAACATACCGGAAAGAGGATTTTCAAGGATCTCGGTCGCCTTGGCACTGGCGACACCGCGTTCACTGTCCCGCCGCCATTCACGATCCAGATCGGCAAGTGCCCCTGCGCGCACGTCAGCCCCTCCCAATGCAGTCCGGACCGCTGCAATCAGCTTTGGATCACCTGCCATCGAACGGATCATCGGCAATTGTTGGCGGGTAATAAGGTCGCGTTCCCAATCCTCAAGCCGCATGGGCAAAGTTTCACAGGTACGAAGCGCCGTGTTCAGGGCCGCAATCAGATCCGGATTACGGCGGGTATATTCGCGCCCAAAATAGACAACAAGCGGCGCATATCGTTCGAACTGAATATTGAACTGAGTTTCATGATGCCCCATGTCGTCGCGTGCGGCTTCAAATGTCTGTTTGTCCACCAGCGCATATTCCACCCGCCCGGCCAGAACCTGCGAGATCAGCGAGTTAATCGACGGCACCTTGGCGATTTCATGATATCCTTGCTCGACTAGCCATTCGGCCTCGTTCGAACCAAGGATGGCGCCAACAGACAGCAGGCTTTCAGGTGCCGGGATTGCCGCGAAACTGCCCTGTTGCCCGGCTGCTGAAATCCAGACCCATTTTTCAAGGGCTAGCGGCAAGGTAGGATCGGCGTATTCGTCCATAATCGGGCTTATCCGCGCTAGGAAAAAGCCATCCGCCTGCCCGTTTCTAACCATTTCCCGATTACGCTGGCGGGGTGCAATTGCAATTCCGTAGCCGACACCGATCCGGTCAAACGCACAATTCAATACGGTTATGGAATAGCCTTGAAGAATGCCATCCTGCAATTGCTGATAGGGGGGTTGCAGGTTGGTTTGCAGGATCAGAAACGCATCCTCTCCGGGTGAACCGGGGAAATCCTGTGCCCTTGCGGACGAACTATTCAGGATTAAGGCAAAACCGAATGCAGCCAGACAAAGTCGCGAAATGATGATACAGGCAAATGCCGATTGCCTGAAAATATTTCGTCCCCATGACTGCGTGTGGCGTCCCATGCAACACCTGATCTTCACCGAAAACCCATCACAGATGATATTGTGGCTGGTAATTGTCGTTACAAGATCGCGGTTCAGTCACCGGTATACATATCCGGGGCGATGCGCTTGACCGCAGCACCGTCGCTGCGCCAGCCATGGCAGCTATTGACCAAGGGGGACCTGCGTTTTTTAGGCGGGTTCGATGCGGTGCCGTCCTTTTCCTGCTGTTTACGCCGTTCTTCGGCTTCTCGAGCACGGATAGGAAAGATTGTCTGAAAGGCAGTTGTTGCAACCGGTCCCATCAATTCCGTCAGATGGGTGCATCCGTGAATGCCGCCGACCCTCTCGCGGATTTGTTGTTTCAGCCCTGGCCCGATCCGAAGTCCAACTAATGCCTCGTAATTCGGGGCGATTTCATCGCAGGCATTGAATGGTGCATGGTCTGTAACAGCTTCGACCGCGTTAATCACCATGTCATCTCCAACAGTAATGCGCAGCCACATTTCATGGATTGGCACACCCGCCGGTATTTCCCCACGGTCGTTATTTTCAAACCCGTATGTCTTGGTATCGGTAATATGGCCTTCGATATCCCAAAGACCGTCCTTCCGACGATATCCGGTGCAGGTGACATTGCGGGTGTGGATATGTTCACGCTCAGCGGCGGGGCCGGACAAGGGCATGGCGCATCTCTCCTTTACGTAAACGTAAAGACATTAACCGCTACGTTGTCAACCTTCAAAAATGCAAAACGGCTGACGCGCAAGCCCGCATCAGCCGCTATAAAGCATAATACATCGACAGAATCTGATTTACGCAACGCCGTAATCGGAACCGAAAATAAACTTCTCGCGTTCCCGCAAATCCTCTTCGAGCTGTGCCTTGACGACATTGAAAAGGTCACGAATGGAGACCATGCCGACAACAGTTTCTCCGTCAATCACCGGAAGATGGCGATAACGCCGGGCACTCATCAATTCCAGAGCATTCATTGCCGTATCATCGGGACCAAGCGTATCGGGATTGGCCGTCATGACCTGCTTAAGGGGTGTGGATGCCGCATCCAGTCCCTTCGCCACAACCCGATTCACAAGATCGCGTTCGGTAAAGATACCAGCAAGTCTGGCACTGCTATCAACAATTATCACGGCACCGATCTTGCGTTCGGTCATCATATTGACGGCATCCATAACCGAGTCTGCGGGATTCAAGGTTGCGATCGACTGCTCTTTGACCACACCAGGTACGATTTTCGTATCCATATTTTTCTCTCTGCGGGTTGCTGTTGCCACGTGCCCTGCCCCGATCAGATTGCCTGAAACAGCGCTTCAAACGCGCACTGGGGCCCTTATTTGCAAGTGGCCCTGCAATCACATCGATCAAGACCTTTGATAATCATTTTAACCGATAAGTAGATTTAACAGAACAGTTTTACGCCGAATAACTCAAAACAGGCAGCACGGCTTCCCGTGCTGCCTGTTTGTTTTGGCGGGCTTGGTGCTAGTTCAGTTCGTCGGTGGCGACTTCGCGAACTTCGCGCAATTTGATCCGGGTGATCTGGTTGCGAATACGGCGCAATACTTCGAATTCCAGCCCGTGGAAACGAAACTGCTGTCCGACATCGGGAATACGACGGGTCTCGTAAAGCAGCAAACCGGCAACGGTGGCGGCTTCTTCATCCGGCAGGCGCCAGCCAAATCGGCGGTTCAGATCGCGAATGGTTACATCACCGCGTACAATGACCGAGCCATCCGTTTGTGGTTGGACTCCGACAACCTCGACATCGGTTTCATCAGCGATATCGCCAACGATTTCCTCAAGGATATCCTCCAGCGACACAACGCCTTCGAAGGCACCATATTCATCCACGACGATGGCAAAATGTTCATGACGTTCCTTGAACGCTTTAAGCTGATCGGCAAGCGTGGTGCTGTCAGGGATGAACCATGGTTCGGAACTCAGTGCGCGAACATCTTCAGCAGTTTCCGGTTTGGCCCCGCGAACAATCGCCTTTAACGCCTCCCGCGCATGCAGGACACCTACGATATTGTCCGGGTCCTTGTCATAGATCGGAATACGCGTGTGCGGACTTGCGAGAACCGTATCAAGAATTTCTTCCATCGGGCGGGTGATATCGATCATCTGCACCTTGCGCCGGTGCACCATGATTTCCCAAACCCCGACATCTTCAAGGTCAAGTACTCCATGCAACATCGTGCGTTCGGCATGGTGATCACCAACAACCACATCATCTGCATGCAGTTCGATCGCACCGCGCAATTCACGCTCGCGATCCGTTCCCGGACCTTCGCCGCTGCCGAACAATCGCAAGGTAGCACGGACAATCACCTGAATGGTCTGGGTGACGGGTGCAAAGACAACGACCAGAATACTCATCGGTCGCGCAACGCGAAGCGCCATGCTGTCGGCATGTTGCAACGCATAGGTTTTCGGCAGGATTTCAGAAAATATAAGCACAAGTGCTGTCATGGCTGCAGTTGCATAAACCACACCGCGCTCGCCAAACAGTTCGATCATGACGGACGTCGCCAGGGCCGACGCCAGAATATTGACAAGGTTATTACCCAGCAAAATCGCCCCGATCAGACGTTCCTGATACTGACGCAACCGGTTGACGATGCCTGCCCTTGGATCCCCGTCCTGTTCTTTGTGATGCATGACAGGCTTTGATGCCGCCGTTAGCGCAGTCTCCGAGCCAGAAAAGAATGCCGAAAGCATCAGCAGGATAAAAATCACGACAATCGTGATTGTCATTCAGGTCCGTCTCCAATGGATACACACAACAGATCATCACATTGTGCTGTTGCGAGGTATCAGGTCAATCATCGATCCGGCAAGTCATCGACTTCACAGCGATTTATTTAGCCCTACCCGATATCAGGCGTGGCAGGACCGGGTAAAGGCTGCACGCATTTTCTGGATATCCATCGCCTTGGATGTAAAGGCCTTGCCGATTCCACGCGTCATCACAAACGTAATCTCGCCGTCGCTTACCTTTTTGTCACGCGACATATGACTGATCAAACGGTCGATGTCCCAGTGCATGCCGGGCACTTCAGACGCACATACCGGCAATCCGACAGATTTAAGATGGCTGACAATCCGGTCTTTTTCACCAGCCGGGGCCATCCCCATGGCACCGCAGACATCATGCGCGATGACCATGCCCATCGCCACCGCTTCGCCATGCAAAAGCTTTGCACCGTATCCGGTTTCGGCCTCCAGCGCATGGCCGAAAGTGTGCCCAAGGTTAAGCAGGGCACGTTTTCCGGACTCGCGCTCGTCCTGCGAAACTATCCGTGCCTTTGCCGCACAGCTTCGCATTACGGCAACACGGCGTTCCGGGCCATCATTATTCAGAACGGCTTCGGCATTGCTTTCAAGCCAGTCGAAGAATTCCGGATCATCAATCAGGCCATATTTAACGACTTCGGCATAACCGGCCAGCATTTCGCGACGCGGCAACGTATCGAGTACCGCCGTATCAGCCAGAACCAGCCGCGGTTGATGAAACGCCCCGACAAGGTTTTTGCCCGATTTCGAATTAATACCGGTCTTGCCTCCAACGGAACTGTCGACCTGCGACAGCAGGGTTGTCGGGATTTGAACAAAATCAAGACCGCGCAAAAGCGATGCGGCAACATAACCGGCAAGATCGCCAACAACACCACCGCCCAGTGCAATGATCAGGGTTGAACGCTCAATCCCCATCGCAAGAATCTGTTCAACGACATCCTCGAACACGGCAAAGCTTTTGGATTTTTCACCCGCGGGAACGATAACTTCACGATGTGCAATCCCGGCAGCATTCAACGATGTCAGAACCGTTGGCAAATGACGGTCGGCGACCGTCGCATCGCTTATAATGACGACACCGGCCTTTTTAACGAACGGTGCAATATGACCGGCTGTATCTACCAGAAGGTTACTGCCGACCAGAATGTCATAACTGCGTGCGCCAAGTTCAACGCGAAGGACGTCATGACTTTTTGCAGCGGAGGGCGTCTGATTGCTCACCGGATTATATTCCCGTCTTTATCAAATGAACGTGCGAGCAGGGCCAGAACCCCGTCGCGCGTTTCTTCCTTGGAAGATTCGTCACAATCAAAAATGATGTCAGCCCCGGCATAGACCGGATAGCGCGCCTCGATCAGATCAGCGAGAATCTGACGCGGATCACCATTGTTCAGCAGCGGGCGATGCGTCCGCCCGCTGGTACGTTGCAGCAATAGATCAAGGTCGGCACGCAGCCAGACAGAGATCGACTTTTCTAGAATAAGCGCACGGGTTTTTTCGCGAATAAACGCACCGCCACCCGTCGCAAGTACAAGCGGCTCGCCATCAAGCAATCGGGCGATCACACGTTCCTCGCCGTCGCGAAAGGCTTCTTCGCCATACAGTTTGAATATGTCGGCGATCGAACAGCCTGCGGCTTCCTCGATCTCACGATCGGCATCGACAAAATCCAGATCAAGCGCCTTGGCGACCATCCGTCCGATGCAGCTCTTTCCGGCCCCCATAAGACCGATAAACACCAGCGGTCTGCCTTTCAGGCTTGTCCGGATATTTGCAAGCACGTCATCGCGCAAACCCGACTCGGCAATATTGCTCTCCATGATCGGTTTGCAGTCCTGTCTTTAATCCGGTTATCACACAATTTACCCATTTCTTTAGGCCAGCTAAGGTCTAAACGCAAGCAAACCGCGCTATTGACCGACAAATTCCTTCGTCACACAGGGGATCTACGCACTATCGGGTAGCCGGGTCATTTGCATACCGACCGAAAACTTTTGCCAATCGCGTTAACCCTCTGTGAGGACCCGGACCCTAAACTGCCTTTATATCGCCGAATTGGAATGTCAGGGGAAAGGGTCGGGGAACGGGGTTGGAGAAATCACAGGCTGAATTCATGGCTAGGGCCAAATCGGTTCGGCTCTGTCTTGCATCCTGTACCGGGCTCCGCATACTTATCTTTGCGCATATCGAACCAACGCACTGAAGTCTGGAAACCATGAAGATAATTTCGCGTCTCATTTTATTGCTGATCATTGCCGTCATCGTTGGTGGCGCAACATTTCTGGTCACCTGGGATATACCGTCACCGACAACCCAGATGGAAGAAACCATTCCGAATTCGAGGTTTAACTGACATGCGCTTGCGTTCTCGCCTGCTGATGCAATCCTGTTTCATCACCATGATGACAGGCGCTGGAATCACCTTGCCTGCGGCTTTTGCCAATGCACAGGCACCGGTGCCACTGTTTTTGAAACAGGAAGCAGAACAGAACGCAAATTCACAATCTGCGCCGCCCTCTTCCACCACAAACAACAATTTCGGTCAGGGTGACGGGACACAACCCGAAACATTCCCCAGCGACCCCGATGCCGTACAGACAGTAACTCTCCAAGCGGTCGATGCCGAAGCTGTCGGCACACTGGGACGTGAACGTGGCGGACTTGGCGTTGACATGTGGAATGGCACCAGCCGTGAAACTGCTGCGCGCCTGCTTACGGATCTTCCGGCAACACCCGCCACACACACAGCCCGCGATCTTGCGCGCCGCCTGCTACTGAGCATCGCGGCAGTTCCCGATGATCACAAGGAAATCAGCATGCTCGAAACGCGTGCGGCCAAACTGATCAATATGGGGGAACTCGATGGTGCAATTGATCTTGTTCGTGCCACTCCGCAAAGCGCACGCGGTTCGCTTCTGGCCCAGACAGAAGTCAATGCCCTGATGATTTCCGGCAAACTTGACGAAGCCTGTGCCGCGATTGATGGTTACGGCAACAGTTTTGATGATCTTTTCTGGCTCAAGGCCAATGTCATGTGCGCCCTTCATGCCAATGACCGTGCATCGGCGTCGTTCTCGACCGATCTGGTCCGCGAAATGGAAGGTGAAACCGACAAGACGTTCTTTGGGCTGGTTGCCGCCATCAGGAACGGTGCCGCCGCATCTTCGGACATTCTGGTCAATCTGCGACCGATTGACATCGCCCTGCTTGAAATCGCCAAACAAAACATCCCGACCAGTCAACTTGAGACCGGCAATCCCTCTGCCATTCTTGGATTGGTCAATGCGTCGGCAACATCAACCGATATCCGGCTTGAAGCCGCACGGAAAGCTGAAAGTCTGGGCCTGATTGATACTACCCGGTTGCGCAACATATATGGCGCAGTGTCATTTGATGCCGATACACTTATCAACGCCCTTGATGCTGCCCCCGAAGCCGTCCCGGCCCGTCAGTATGCCAAACTTTATCAGGCGGCGGGCAAAAGTGATGTTCCGGCAGTACGTGCGGAAATCCTCGCGGCTCTTTACGACAATGCAATCATCAATGGTGATTTTGCACAGGCATCGCGTCTGACATCTGATCTTCTGGCCGATATCCCCGTGAATGGCGATTTTTCCTGGTTCGCAATTGATGCGCTCAAAGCCTCGGTCGCCGCAGACAATATGGAACGTGCGGCCGGCTGGCTGCAAACCGCCAAGAACAACGCAAATCCGGGGAACGATATCGAATCCCGCCTGATCCTTCTATATCCGGTTCTTGCACTTGCCGGACTGGAGGATACAGGTGCCTCGATGATGGCCAACGCCGATGACAACGGGTCCAACGGCAGCGTTACGGTTAATCTGCCCGATGATACGGCCACGACACCGGTGCGATATGGACTTGGCGGTGCTGTGACACTTACCCCGCCAGCGACGACATCCGCCCCGATGAGCGACGCGCAAGCCAAACATCGTGCCCGCATGACCGAATGGCAGGAAATGGACGCGGCGCGTGGCGATCAGATACAGGCAAAACGTGATGCAGAACTGATCTTCAGCCTTTTTGACGGGTTCGGGATCGAAGTACCGGTCGCACTTTGGAATGTGCTTCTGACCGCCCCCTATCTTGACACGCGCCAGACCATCAACACGGCTGTCAGCCATCATCTTGAAACCGCAGCAATGAATATGCAACGTGGCAAGACGGTTGCCCTGGCCATTCAGGCACAGCAGGTTGCCGGCGCCCCGGATGGGGACCCAAAGGACCTCTCGGATGCGGTTGCCGCACTCAACCATATCGGACTGACACAAGAAGCACGTCGCCTTGCCGTCGAAATACTGATGGCACGCAGCCAGTAACGGATATGAATTGTGGCCCAGCCGCTTAACAGTAATCTTGTCGCTGCCTTTCTGGAAATGATGGCGGCAGAACGCGGCGCGAGTATTCATACGCTCGATGCGTATCGCCGCGATCTCGAAGATTATGTTGCCAGTCTGACCGGGCAGAAATCAGACCTTGTCGGGGCACAGGACATACATGTTCGAAAATACATGGCATCACTTGGCGATGCCGGTCTGGCGCCGCGTACCCAGGCCCGGCGTCTTTCAGCCGTAAGGCAGTTTCACAAATTCCTTTATGCCGACGGATATCGCAATGACGATCCATCCGCCCATATAGACAGCCCCAGACAAGGCAATACACTGCCCAAGTTTCTGACAATTGATGAAATTGATCGGCTGATTATCACCGCAACCCGCCATGACGGCATCAAAGGCAAGCGGCTTCTGGCAATGGTGGAACTGATGTATGCCACCGGCATGCGCGTTTCGGAACTGGTTGAACTGCCTTTTTCCGCCGCGGCGCGCGATCCGCAAATGTTGATCGTACGCGGTAAGGGAAGCAAGGAGCGCCTCGTGCCGTTGTCCGATCCGGCACGTGATGCTTTACGAAACTACCTTGAAATCCGGGACTCTTTCATTCCGATGACAAAGGCAAAACAACCCGGCCACTCACCCTATCTGTTTCCGTCGCGCGGGAAGTCCGGTCATCTGACGCGGCAAATGTTTCTGAATATGGTCAAAGACCTAGCCGCCGAAGCCGGGATCTCCCCGTCACGGGTATCACCGCACGTCTTGCGTCACTCGTTTGCCAGTCACCTTCTGGCAAACGGTGCCGATCTGCGCAGTCTGCAACAGATGCTAGGTCATTCCGATATTTCGACGACACAAATCTATACGCATGTTCTCGAATCGCGATTGCGCGGCCTTGTGCAAGAACATCATCCGCTGGCGCAATTGCTGCGCAGTTGATCACGATCCACCTGGATCGCCAAATTTGTCTAGCTTTCCGTATAAGAATACTCGACCAAATCCCGCAAAAAATGTCGGTTTTCTGCGGATGTCACATATTCGTAACTGTACTGTCATCAGGTTGTTGCCGATCCTGCGATAGGAGCGGTACATCATTCATGATGCTTTGCTAACCAAAGGGTCGGTAAAATTTTTCAAGATCGGGGAACAGCCTTGGCATTTGATGCGGAGGACGAACTGACAGCTGACAGATCGGAGGGGCCAGCTATTCGCCTTCGAAACTGGAAGCAAATCGTCGAGAAAGTCGACTTTGCCTTTCAGCCCATCGTCAATCCACATACCGGTCATGTTTTCGGATATGAAGCCTTGCTACGTCGCTGGGAAGACAGCGGCTTTAGCTCGATCCAGTCTCTTTTCGATACCGCCTGGGAAACCGGAAACCTGCACAGTGTCGATATGATGCTGCGCGAGAAGGCGATTGCAAAATTCGCGCGTCTGCCCGAAGCCCGCCGTTTAAAACTTTTCTATAATTTTGACAGTCGCGTTGTCCGCACCCGGGATTATCAGCCCGGTCGCACCGCGGAACTTCTGCGCAATGCCGGACTTGAACGCGACACCATCTTTCTTGAAATTTCCGAACGGCACGACATCAGCAACGCTCAGTACCTTCAGGATATCCTGCTGCGATATCGCAGTCAGGGTTTCAAGGTAGCAATTGATGATTACGGCAGTGGCTTTGCCCAGTTGCGCGCCCTGTATGAATGCGAACCCGACATTATCAAGATTGACAGGTTTTTCATCGACGGCATTGATCGCGACCGGCGCAAGGAACTCTTTGTATCGCAGATCACCGCTTTCGCGCACATGATTGCCGCACAGGTTGTCGCCGAAGGCGTTGAAACCCGAGAGGAATTTCTGTGCTGTCGCCGGATCGGGTGCGATCTGGTTCAGGGTTTTTTCATCGCGCGGCCATCTGTCGATTTACCAGAACGTACCGATATTGTGCCTGCCATTTCCGGTGTTTCACTGGAAAACCGGCGCGGTGTTGAACGTGATGGTGATGTGCTGCGGTCATATCTTCTCGAAACACCACCAATCGAAAACAATATCAACCCGGTCGAGATTCTATCCTATTTCCAGAAAAATACCGACATTGCCATCGCACCGGTTATCAACCGGCAAGGCGAACCGCTTGGGGTTATCCGGGACTCTGATTTCAAGGCATTCATCTATACCCCGTTCGGGCGCGAGCTTTTGCAAAATCCGGCGAACCGAACCAATATCAGCCGGTTTTTACGCCGTTGTCCCATTGCAGACATCAATACCAGTCTCTCAGAACTGCTTGAAACTTTTGTGGCAGCAGACTCGCTTGACGGTGTGATCCTGACCGAGAACGGACTTTATCTTGGGGTCTTGGATCAAAGTGCACTGTTACGCGCTGTCAATGAACGCAACACGCTTAATGCCCGCGATGAAAATCCGCTGACGCGCCTCCCGGGGAACAGTGCCATTTATCGATATGCCGCAAATGCACTCGCCAAACCGCGTCGCCGTCGATTTGCTGTCTATTTTGATTTCGACAATTTCAAACCCTTCAACGATCTATACGGATTCCGGCAGGGGGATCGCGCCATTCTGCTTTTCAAGGACATACTTGGCAAAGCACTTAGCCAGAATGACTGGTTTGTTGGCCATATCGGTGGCGATGATTTCTTTGCCTATGTTCAGTCGATTGATTTCGAGGATGCTGTCAACGCGGTGCAACGTGCCCAATACATGTTCGATGAACAGATCAAAAGCTTCTATGATGCCAAAACCCGCGATCAGGGTTATCTGATTGGCAAGGGACGCAACGGTGAAACAAGCGAATTTCCACTTATGACCGTAAGTGCCGCATTGGTTCGTATCCCGCCGGAGCGCACGGATATCACCCTTGATCACATATCAATCGAGGCAGCCAAGCTGAAGGCAATAGCCAAAAACAGCCCGACCCGGTTTGCCAGCGGTCATTATGATGCCACCGATACCGCCACATCGACGCAACCAGAAACCGGATAACCTGCGTGGTTCGCCTTATCGTTGCAAATAAGACTTTTCTTTAAAATCGCTGACGCTAAAATCCGGGTTATCGCAGCATATCTGTTATGCTGCCCGTAACAACAAACGTATCGAGCCATCCCGCCATTATGGTCAGCGTTACCAGCACGTCTGAACTTCTGCCGCCGATCCCGGTTCGCCCTGCGAGCCCGGTTTCTCCGCGCACGTCCCAGGCCCAACAGGAACAGCAGAAACAATCCATAGAGCAGGTCGCAAATTCGATCCAGCTTTCGGACGACGAAATCGAACGTGTTCAGCGTGCAGCGGAAATAGCTCGCAATGAACGCCGTTTTCAAGACGGGCAGAATCCCCTGACGCTGGAAAACAACCAGTCAGAAGATGCCGCGAATGGTTATGGCGCCAAAGGACAGTCTAACGGCAGTTTCATCAACGCATCCAGCAACCGCGGCAGTCTGGTTGATTTCTATGTCTAGCAGGACAGCAATATCGCGCCCTTAAAGCCCGATTGCGCGTTTCCAGCCATCCCAGTTCCAGATCAATTCTGCAACCCGGTCATAACCAGCGCGGTCAGGGTGATATCCATCCCCGCGACGAAGCGCACGCTGCCAATCCTGATCGGCAAGGGTTGTGGCATGCAAATCAAGATAAGGCACATCAAACCCACGTGCCGTTTCGGCATATATCTGATTAAGCCCCTCAAGACGTTCGTTGATTTCCCTGCTCGACTTGCTCCCGTCAATCACCGCCTGCGGCCCGATCCACAATGTCGGTGCCAGTTTTGATGCCTCGCCAATGATATCGGCAGCATTGGCTGCCGATTTGCCAGGAGAAACCCGCATCGTGGTTTCTTCGCCACGATCTTCGGCATGATTGGCGTCATTCACGCCAAAGCTGAACATCAGGATGGTGGGGAATTCCGGCACCATGCGATGCTCTGCCTCGAATTTCCAGCGGGCTTTAAGCCCGTCACTGGTCTCTGCACGAATGCCCAGATTATAGATCGTCGTTTCGCGCTTCGCCTCGTCCAGCAAACGGCGGCCCAACCGCATTGGCCAGCCCCCCTTTTTGCCGTCGCGCACGCCATTGACCAGACTGTCACCAAAACAGCAAATGCGATGACCTGTAACACCTTCGGCCATAATTACTCCTGTAACTTTGCGGCACTTTGCACCGCCAGATAGGCCATCAATTCGTCACGCTCCGGTACAAAGGCATTGGCAAGCCAATATTCCTCGGCAAGCTTTAACAACCGCCCCATTTGCGGCCCTGCAGGTGCAAGACCAGCCGCCAGAATATCACGCCCCTGTATTGGCAGTGTCGCGGGTGTCCAATCGGTTGCCGCCTGCAACAAACCCTGCCATTGCTTATTTTCAACACTTCCGGGACGAGGCGGGACCGAAGCCCGGGTGGCCCAGGCAATCAGAACCGCGTCACGAAATGCGTCGGCCCCCAAACGATAAAGATCACGGCGGGTTGTTTCCTCAGACATATCTGCGCTGATCAGGCTGGCATTGGAAATCATCGCAGCGAAACGTTCGGTTTCATCGTTTGATAATCGCAATGCCTTACCAAAATCGGTTGCTGCCAGAAAATCATCATCGGTGTTTTCCGGCGCACGATAAAGGGCTGCCAGGCGACGCAACGGATCGGGCATAATCGCTGGATCGGCAAGGGCGGAACTGTCAAGCCATTCCATCATGCGAAGCCGCGACGTATCTGCCAGATCCGGCAATATAACGGGCAGGACTTTAAAACCGATCATGTCCTTGATCGTGGCCGCAGGACTGCGGGAACGCAGCAGTTTCAGCATTTCGTCACGAAGACGTTCCGGGGAAATACTTCGAAGCCCATGAGCCCCCTTGCGGCATGCTTCGGCACCGATCGGATCAAGCGGCGGTCGCCCGAACCACGCATGGAAACGGAAGAACCGTAAAATACGCAGGTAATCCTCTGCGATGCGATCCTCGGCAATGCCAATGAAGCGCACCCGCCCTTCGCGCAAATCGGTTTCACCATCAAACGGGTCGTAGATCGTCCCGTCTGGATCGCAATAAAGTGCATTGAAGGTGAAATCGCGACGTTTGGCATCGCCAAGCCAGCTATCGGTGAAGGCAACCTCGGCATGGCGGCCATCGGTTGTCACATCAATGCGCAGCGTCGTGATTTCATAGGCAGCCGTATCGGTGACCGCTGTCACCGTGCCATGTTTAAGCCCGGTCGGTACAACTTTCAATCCTGCCTTTTCAAGGGCGATAACCGTTTCTTCCGGTCTCAGATCGCAGGCAATATCCACATCGACCAGATCGCGCTTCAAAAGCGCGTCCCTCACAAGGCCACCAACAAAACGTGCCTTGCCGCCGTGTGCTGCAATTGCGTCAAACACGCGTGCCGTATCGGGATGGGTCATGACCCCGTAAGGCTGCAAATGGCCTGTTGCTGTCAGTGCGGTCATCGGTAAATCTTTGCTGGCCTGAAACCTTGCAAGCAGATGGCTTGTTCCGGATTATTCCTTGGGTTCGAAATATCCAGGTTGAACGACACCATCCTTCAATGTCGGCGCATGATAGATGGAATCAGGTGATGCACCAGTCCCAAGTGCCGTCACAATTAGGATTGCCGCCGCCAATGCTACACCGATACCAAGCAGCAAAAGCCATGGCCCTTTGTCCCAAGGCGGGATCACATCATGGCCTTCCCGAATGGCCTTTGCCCGTGCCCATTTAAGCCACAGACCATAAACCAGAAACGGCAGGATAACGGGCAGGACGATCTGGATAATCTGTCGCAACATTACCAATGGTCTCCAATCATTATCGCTCTGCGCTGGCTCTCAGGACCTCGCTGAAATTCACCAGCATCCCCGCCGTTGCCCCCCAAATGTAATATTCCCGGTACGGAATGGCGAAGTAACGGCGTTTCGCCCCTTCAAAGGTCACGGTCTGCAGTTTCTGGTTTCGAGGCTCAAGGATGAATTCCAACGGTACTTCAAATACTTCTGCCACTTCATGTGCATCTGGTGCAAGGTCGAAAGGCGGCGTGATCAATCCGACAACCGGCGTAACCTGATAACCGGTTACGGTATAATAATCATCAAGACGGCCGACCAGTTCGATATGCACACGCGCCAGTCCTATTTCTTCCTCGGTCTCGCGCAGTGCCGTTTCTTCCAGCGTGTTGTCATGGTCTTCCTGACGACCACCAGGGAAACTGATCTGGCCGGCATGATCGCTAAGATGGTCGGTGCGGCGTGTCAGAATGACATGCAAACCTTCATCGCGCTGCACCAGTGGCACCAGAACCGCAGCCGGGCGGGCGATCAGTTCTCCTTCGGCGAAGGCACGTGCCCGTGATTTCGAACCGGGATAATCGACTGCATGATCTCCGCGTCGCTGCAGGATATCGCCGCGCGGTGCGTTCAGTGCCGCAATGATCTGGGCCGGTGTCATTAGTCGGCCTCCTCCAAGGTTCCGATCTCGAAGAACTTATTATGACTGTAAACACCGATACGCACTGTGCCGGTCTCCGGTTCCATAATCTCATCGGCCATGTCCACAAGCTGATAGAATACCGCCCGGTTCAGCCGTGCTTCAAGCCCGCGATCAAGCTGCACATAAGGCGATGGTTCACCGGTTTCGGGATCGTGCTCTACCCGCAAACCATGGCTTTCATCAAGCTCAACCCACTGATCGATATTGGTTCTGAACCGAATGACCGATGCCTCCCCCTTGCCTTTTTTTTCCATCTCGACTGCGATAAACGCAACGTCTTCGACCTTGATCCGTGCCATTTCGGCCGGAGTCACAAGCCAATGACCGCCTTCTTCGTCACGTTGCAACACGGATGAGAAAAGTTTGACAAGTTCGATCCTGCCAATTGGACCACCTTGATAGAACCATGTTCCATCCCGACTTATAGACATGGGTATGTCGCCACAAATCTGCGGATGGCGTCCGCCTGCCGGTTTTCCGGCACGCAGACGGGTCCAAAGCTTTTCAGCGAGATCGACAGTTTTTTCGTTTTTGCTCATGCTATACACTTGAGTCCGGAACCAAAAGATTGCGCACCTGTTCTACGCTGATACCATCCTTCTTGGGTAACCGGCATCCATTACCGGCACAACAGAGGAAGCAAAGTTTCCTGTCATGACAAACGCGCCACGTTTTCCCGAAGAAATGGGACTCTCACAAGACAGCAGCCTTGAACGCGACGCAGCGCGACTTGACGCCTGTGTTGGCCGTTTGGACGAAGCCCGCAAGATGGTTTCATCTGTTATATTTGGGCAGAATGAGGCCGTAGAGCAAACACTTATCGGCATTTTATCTGGTGGTCACGTCCTGATGGTCGGTGCACCCGGCCTTGGAAAGTCATTACTTGCACACACATTGGGCAAGGTCCTTGGCCTTCTCGATAAACGCGTTCAGTTTACCCCCGACCTGATGCCAGCAGATATCCTTGGCTCCGAAGTCCTGGAAGAAGGCGCGGATGGCAAACGCGCATTCCGGTTCATCAAGGGGCCGGTATTCTGTCAGTTGCTACTGGCCGACGAGATCAACCGCGCCAGCCCGCGCACCCAGTCCGCCCTGTTGCAGGCCATGCAGGAACGCGAGGTATCCGTCGCCGGTTACAGCCACAAACTTCCTGAACCGTTCCACGTTCTGGCCACCCAGAACCCGCTGGAACAGGAAGGCACCTATCCCCTGCCCGAAGCACAGCTTGACCGCTTTCTTCTGGAAGTCCGCCTAGGTTATCCCGATCAGGATGAAGAACGCCGCATCGTGACCGAAACCACCGGACGCTATCCGGTGCGACCAAGGCAGGTTCTTCAGGCGGACGATCTCGCCGAGGCGCAGGATTTTGTCCGTCGCCTGCCGATGCCTGACCGGGTGCTTGATACCATCATCGCCCTTTGCCGCGAATGTCGCCCCGAAAGCACGCATATGGCCGATATACGCGATAATGTTGCCTGGGGTCCCGGCACACGCGCGGCACAGGCGCTGTCACTTGCCTGTCGTGCGCGAGCAATGCTGTTTGGGCGTTTCGCACCCTCAATCGAGGATATAGAAGCCCTTGCTGTTCCGGTTCTGCGCCATCGCTTCGGATTGACTTACGGGGCCCGGGCCGAGGGCTTTACCGCACGGGGCCTGATTACCAACGCGCTGGATTATCTGCAGGAGAAATAGGAATTGGCATTGCCCGCGGTCCACGATCATGTTGCAGCCGCGCGGGCACTGGCGGCCCGATTGCCGCAACTGATCGATGAAAGCCGACGCATGGCGATCAGCCTGCGAAGTGGCCTTCATGGCAACCGCAAGGTTGGTCCCGGCAGCGATTTCTGGCAATTCCGCCCCTATATCACCGGTGACCCCACCAACCAGATCGACTGGCGCCGTTCCGCGCGCAGTGATCATACCTTCATCCGCCAGACCGAGTGGCAGGCAAGCCACAATTACTGGATCTGGCCGGTTCTATCCCCGTCCATGTACTGGTCATCGGCACGGGACATCCCGTTCAAGGCCGAACGTACCCTGATCATTTCCATCGCACTCGCTGATTTGCTGCTGCGCAACGGGGAAACGGTCGGAACATTCGATGCCGAACGAACCCGCATCACATCTGCCGAACATCTTGAAAAACTGGCTCATGCCATGCTGGCAAGTCCGGGCAACATCACCGATCATGCCGGTGCCATGCATGCCGGTCGCAAACATTCGGTTCTGGTACTTGGTGATTTTCTGGAGTTCGTGGACAGTAACCAGTCACCGGTTCGCGCGATCAAAACCCTTGGCCAGTATCAGAATGACGGCGCGCTGGTACATGTCCTTGATCCCGCTGAGATCGAGCCCCCCTTTACCGGACGGGTCAATTTCATGGATACCGACGACCAGATGATTTACCGCAGCGAAAGGTTTGAAGATCTTCGGGAAGGTTTCCGGCAACGTGCTAAAACATGGCGTGCCGACATTCGCGATTCTGCACGCGAAAATGACTGGCTTTGCGATCAGCATGTGACATCGGAAAGTGCAAGCCCTACGCTGCTTGCACTTTATCAGCATCTGAGCGAACGCCAGAGCCAAAGTGGATCGAACGGGCGCGGGCGTCCGGCGATGAACCGCAATAGCACGACGAGGCCGCGATGAACCTTGCGGCGATAACGTTTTTATATCCTGCAATGCTTGCCGGTTTGCTGGTTTTGCCGATTGTCTGGCTTATTATCCGCTCAGCGCCCAGGGCCCCGAAACAAATCGTGTTTCCGGCGGCCCGGCTATTGCGGGGGCTGCGTGCCAACCGGCGCGACATGCAACGCGCACCTATCTGGCAGACGATATTGCGTTGCCTGATCCTCACCATGCTGATTTTGGCGGCCTCCCGACCGGTTCTGAACCGGACAGAGTTTTCGCAAAACGAAGGGGCTCTTCTTGTCATTGCCGACAATAGCTGGTCATCCGCAGCAAACTGGACGGAATATCGGACAGGTCTGCGTCAGATTATAAATCAGGCGCGACTTGACCTGCGCAGCATCTATATCGCGCAAACCGCGCCGGAAGCTTCGGGGGCAACCACAACCCGCCTCCCCGACATCATCGGCCCGGTATCCCCGCATGAGGCCGAACGCTTCATTGATCGTCTGCATCCTCGGCCTTGGGCACCGGATTATGCGGTTTTGTCCAATCAGATTGCCGATCATCAGTATATGGCCAATTCCATAGGCAGCATTTTGTGGCTGACCGACAATATGGAACAATCCGGCAAAGCCGATCTTGCCAATGATCTGGCAACAATCGCCCCGATTACCGTACTTGAACCTGATCGGGATAACCGGATTGCTGTGCAGTCGCTGATCCGTAACCGAACCGGACTTGGCATCACGCTGACCCATCAGAATATTGATGCTCCGCACGAAATTGTCCTTCTGGCCCGAAATGAACGTGGCCGGGTTCTATTGCGGCACAAGGTAAAAATTGCCCCGGCCACAAATCGTACCGAAGCCGAAATCCCCCTGCCCAGTGATATCACCAATTCGATCCAGTCGATCGGGATTGAAGGCATTGAATCCGCGGCCACCGTCTTTCAGACCGGTGCCCGCTGGCAGCAGCGCAAGGTTGGTGTGATTGTAAGCTCCGGCGACAGTCCGGTCCTCCTGTCAGATCGATATTTCTTCCTTGATCGCGCAATTTCGCCCTATGCGGATGTGACCTATGCACCGCTTGGAAAACTGCTTGAAGGCGGGATGGATATTCTGGTTGTGGCCGGTCCGATTTCGGGCCTCGGGAGCCAGTATAACGCCCTTGAACGTTGGCTCAGGGATGGTGGCATGTTGGTGAGGTTTGCTGGTGACAGCACAACCGAAGTCGAACCGGAATTCCTGCCTGTAACCCTTCGCTTGGGTAATCGTGATTTCGGTGGATCGATGTCATGGGAGAAACCGAAACGTCTTCTGGCATTTCCTGAAACCAGCCCGTTTTCCGGGATCACCATTCCCGAGGAAATTACTGTAAACCGACAACTTCTTGCCGAACCTGATCCGGATATTGTCGCCAAGACCTGGGCGCGTCTGACCGATGGCACCCCACTTATTACCAGCGCACCACGCAATGCTGGGCGAATTGTTCTGTTCCATGTAACCCCGTGGGCGGACTGGTCGAACCTGCCGATGTCGGGTTTATTCGTCGAAATCTGGCAGCGCCTTTTGCCTCTTGCCAGCCCAAGTGATCGCTCGGACGCGGAACTGCAAACAAGCCTGCCCCCCCAGTCTGTCCTTGACGGCTTCGGGCGCGCCCATCAACCCGATGCGACGATCCTGCCATTGCGGATGCCGCTACCGGTTCCCGGCCCACGGCACCCACCTGGCATATATGGGGAAAACGGCCAGGCTGTTGCCTTTAACCTTGGTTCATCCCTTCAAAATCTGGATCATCAGATTCGCTGGCCCTCTGACGTAACAATGAGGCAGATCACCAATCAGGACCAGATTGATCTCGCTGCGATGTGCCTGATGGTAGCGATGCTGCTTCTGATCTTTGACGGGGTTGCATTGATACTGGTTCACCATGTCAGTTTAAGACGTTCCCGGCGCAGTGATGCTCTTACCTCTGTGCTTATGATTGCATTTATTGGCACTGCGGCAACAGCAATGACTGTTGGCACCAGTAACAGCGCCCAAGCTGTCGAAACGCAGGCCGCCGCATTACAGCCGCGTCTGGCCTATCTCAAGACCGACGTTGCCCCGATTGATCGCCTCAGCCAATCGGGACTTGCAGGCCTGACCGAAATTCTGCGCCGGCGCAGTGCCGCCGATCTGGCACCGGCAGATGCGATTGACCCTGAAGCAGATGATCTTAGTTTTTATCCGCTGATCTACTGGCCGCTGGTTGACGGGCAACAGCCGTTTTCGGAATTTGCCCAGACGCGTATCAACCGGTATCTCGACAGCGGAGGAATGATACTGATCGACAGTCGTGATCAGGAAGTTGAGCCAGCCCGACTGCGTCGCCTGCTTGCCGGGCTTGAAATTCCGATACTGGACAAGGCACCCGGCGATCACATCCTTTTTCGCAGCTTCTATCTGCTTGATCATGCCTATGGGCGTTTCGCGGCACCGCTTTGGCTTGATGCCCGTCCGGATCAACGGCTGGATGGTGTTGCATCTGTTTTATTTGGCGGTAATGACTGGGCATCCGCCTGGATGCTGGAAGAAGGCCGCACACCTGAGAACCGCACGGATGATATTTCCCCGCGGCAGCGCGAAATGGCATGGCGCTTCGGTGTCAATCTGGTGATGTACGCGCTGACTGGCAGCTACAAGGGGGATCAGGTTCATTTGCCTGCGATCCTTGAAAGGCTTGGCCGATGAACCGAAACTGGCAGGACTTTCAGATCGCACCGTTACTTGATATCAGACTACTTCAGATCCTTGCGGTAATCTGCGTCGCAGCAATCCTGCTGTTTGCCGTGTTTCGTCTGCGTGGCACGATCTGGCGGGCAATCGTAATGGCGATCATGTTGCTTGCCCTGATTGCCCCGCAATTTACCGATCAGAACCGCGAAAAACTGAGCGACATCGTCCTGGTGCTGGTTGACCGTTCCAACAGCCAGAATATCGGCAGTCGTATGGACCAAACCGATGCCGCGATTTCGCAGATACGTAACCGTTTTGCCGACGATCCCAGTATCGAGCTACGTATTGAGGACGTTCCGGGCGAAACGGATACCCGTATGTTTTCCGCCCTTGACCGACTTCTTGGCGGTATCCCGCGCGAAAGACTGGGCGGTGTCGTGATGATCACCGACGGCCAGATTCACGATATTCCGGCGAATCTGGATTTGGGCGCACCGCTTCATGCCCTCATCACCGGGCGCGAAGACGAACGCGACCGGCGTTTGCAAATCCGCCAGACAGCCGATTACGGTATCGTTGGCAAGAATGCGGATTTTATGGTCGAAGCCATTGATCACAGTCTTGCCACCGGAAGCCCCGTATCGGTTCGAATGCTACATGAAGACGGAAGCGAACGTAATCTCACACTACCCGCAAATGAACCGCATCGCGTAACCATTCCCGTTCCGCATGCCGGACCTGTCATCGCCGAACTGCGAATGGAAGAAAGCCCGAACGAAACCGATCAGACAAACAACCGGCTGATCCTTGAAACGACCGGTGTGCGCGACCGGCTGCGCGTTCTGCTGCTTTCGGGGGAACCACACCCCGGCGAACGGGCCTGGCGTAACCTTCTGCGTGCCGATCCGGGTGTTGATCTGGTGCATTTCACCATCCTGCGCCCGCCGGAAAAAGGCGACGATACACCGATCAACGAATTGGCCCTCATCCCGTTTCCGATCCGGGATCTGTTTGAGGTTCGCCTTCGCCAGTTCGACCTGATCATTTTTGATCGCTATCAGATGCGTGGCGTCCTTCCGCCGCATTATCTTGAAAAGGTCGTGGATTATGTAAAGTGGGGCGGTGCCGCACTTGTCGTCGCCGGGCCGGAATATCTGGGTCCTGACGGACTTTCGAACACGGTCCTGGGTGATTTGATGCCGGTTCGGGTCACCGGCCGCGTCATTGAACAACCCTTTGTCCCGCAGGTAAACACCGCCGGGCGCATTCACCCGGTTACGGCCCCGATTGCAGGATCGGTCAATACACCGCCCAAATGGGGGCACTGGTACCGTCAGATCGAAACCCGCGAAGCCGACAACAATGTCATGACCCTTTTGACCGGCGCGGATCAATTGCCATTGCTGTCCTTGCGTCGGGTCGAAGAAGGTCGGGCGGCCATGCTGAGCTCGGATCAGATGTGGCTGTGGCAGCGCGGCCATGATGGTGGTGGACCGATTGCTGAAATGCTGCGCCGATTATCGCACTGGCTGATGAAGGAACCGGCGCTTGATGAAAACACCATCACCACGGAACGCAGTGCCGATGGCAAAAACCTGACCCTGACCTGGCGAAAGATCGGGGCGGAACCAACAACCGCAACCGGCGCCAATCCGGAAACCGGTGAGGTTGTCCGCACCACCTTTGAACGGCAATCCGACCAGACTTGGAAGGCTACTTTACCGATTGCGGAACGGGGCCTGATTCGCGTTCAAACACTTGATCGCGAAGGTGGCACCCAATCAGCCCTGCATGTTGACCGGGATGTTTTGACCAGTGAACGCCGCAACACCAATTCTACGCCCGATCTTTTACGGGATCTGGCTCTAGCCAATGGCGGATATATCGACCGTATCGAAAAAGGACTTCCCGATTTCCGCCGGGTAGAGGATGACCGTATCTGGAACGGAACCAACTGGGCTGGTCTGATGGAAACGGAAAGCTATCGTACCGTGATCGGTGGCATTACCAATCTTTTGCCCCTGCCGGTCGTTGCTGTTTTACTCGGGCTTATGTGCCTGATTGGCTGGCGGATCGAAAGCAAGTAGTCCTAATCGAACGGAAACATCGTTTTGTGGAAATTGCACAACCCGCCACGAAACTTTTCTACCAGAAAATCGATAAAGATACGCACCTTGGTCGGCAGATGACGCCGTTCCGGATACACTGCGTAAATCCCGCCGCTGGCCAGTGAATTATATTCATTCAGGATTGAGACCAGTGATCCTTTTTGCAGTGCCTCGGCAACGATAAATTCCGGTTCGCGTGCAATACCAAGCCCCCGGATGGCCGCGAACGAAGTGAAATCGCCATTGTTGCACGACATGACCGGATTGACCCGGACATTGATCTGGCCTTCCGGACCTTCAAACTCCCATACATTCGGGTTCGCCAGATTGGTATAGGCAAGCGTCCTGTGGTTCGCCAATTCGGTCGGGTGTCGGGGTTCCCCATGTTCGGCGATATAGCCCGGCGATGCCACAACATAACCGTTAAAATCGGCAAGCTTGCGGGCAATCAGGCTGGAATCTTTCAACCGCGTGATGCGGATTGCCATATCGAACCCTTCGGCAACAAGATCAACCATATGATCGGCCAGATGAATGTCGACATGCAATCCCGGATGCAGACCCATGAATTCCGACACCAGATCGGGCATGTAACGCTGCCCGAATGTCAGAGGTGCTGAAATCCGAAGTGTGCCGCGCGGCGTACCGCGCAAATCGGTCAGGGCATGTTCGGCGGTTTCGATTTCCTCAACCACGCGCGCGCAATGCTGATAAAAAGTTGCCCCTGCGTCGGTCAGACTCAACCGGCGTGTCGTGCGATTAAGCAGTCGGATGCCAAGACTGTCTTCAAGCTTGGTGACATGCTTGCTGACTGCAGATTTGGACATGGCAAGCTTGCGCGCGGCGCCGGAGAAGCTTTGCTCCTCCACAACACGGGCAAAAACCGTCATTCCATCCAGATTGCCGATCAGCATCCCCCTGCTCCCCACCCTGCTGCGTCACTGCTATATCACTGCCGCGCAATTGTTGCCCATTTGGAAACAAATTAATGTCATATCCCCTGATTGCGTTCAACGGGGAAATGACGATGATGGGAACAACCACCCCGGCCGCACGTAATCGGCATATCACGGGACCAACAAAAAGCCGGAGGATACGATTATGGGCCTTTTGGTCGATGGTGAATGGAAAGACCAATGGTACGACACGAAATCGACCGGCGGTAAGTTCAAGCGTCAGGATTCCGCATTCCGAAACTGGCTGTCGAAAGACAGTGGCGCAGAATTTCCCGCCGAAGCCGGTCGCTATCATCTATATGTTTCATATGCCTGCCCGTGGGCGCATCGCACACTGATCTTTCGCGCCCTCAAAGGACTGGAAGTTTTGATTTCGGTGTCGGTTGTACATTGGCGCATGCTTGAAAACGGTTGGGAATTTTCCCCCGATGAAGGATTGCCCGATCATCTTGGTAATCACCGTTTCATGCATCAGATTTATACAGCAGCAAAACCCGACTACACCGGGCGCGTTACGGTACCGGTACTGTGGGACAAGAAAACCAACCGGATTGTCAGCAATGAGTCTGCTGACATCATCCGGATGCTCAACACCGCCTTTGATGATCTGGGTGCCAAACCAGGTGATTATTATCCCGAAGATTTGCGCACCGAAATCGATGCGATCAATGACCGCGTCTATAATGATGTAAATAACGGTGTCTACAAATCCGGCTTTGCTACGGCACAGGATGCCTATGCAGATGCGGTAACGACGCTTTTTGGCACGCTGGACTGGCTCGAAGACCGTCTGACATCCAATCGCTATCTGGCCGGTGATCGATTGACCGAGGCCGACTGGCGGCTATTCACCACCCTGATCCGTTTTGATCCGGTCTATCACGGGCATTTCAAATGCAATCTGAAAATGCTGAAGGATTACCCGAATCTTTGGGCCTATACACGCGAGCTTTATCAGGTCCCCGGCATCCAACAGACCGTATTCTTTGATCACATCAAGGGGCACTATTACGAAAGCCACCTGATGATCAACCCAACGGGTATCGTGCCCAAGGGACCAGTTCTTGATCTTGATCAGCCACATGGCCGGGATAAACAGTTCGCCATTTAGGTATCCCCACCGGGCTTGAGCACTGCATGGCGAACAGATATCAAAACAAAAACCCCCGCAGAAATTCTGCGGGGGTTTTGCGTTCCGGAAAACCGGAAATTCTTAGTTCAGGCGACCTTTGATTTCCGCGATCGCATTATCGACAAGCTCGTCTGCCTTTGCAGCGGTAACCTTTTCGGAAACCAGTGCAAGCGTTGCCTGTGCCGCGATTTCGGCCACACGGGCACGAACTTCGGCAATGGCCTGGGTTTCGAGATTGGCAATACGGTCCATGGCCTGCTGTTCACGGCGCTTGAGCGACGCTTTCAGTTCAGCCTGGGCGTTCTCCAGCATGCGGTCGGCTTCCGCCTTGGCATGAGCACGGATTTCATCCGCTTCCTTCAATGCTTCGCGCTGTTTGGCCTGATATTTGGCCAGAAGCTCCTGAGCTTCTTCACGCAGGCGCTGTGCTTCATCAAGCTCCTCGGAAATTTTCTGCGCACGCTTGTCGAGTGCGCCGGAAATACCCTTAACAGCCTTGAAGCCGCCGAAACCGGCAACCAGCAAGAAGGAAAGCGTGGTCCAGGTATAGGGATCGGTAAGGAACGTAACCTCGTGCGGGGTTGCCATCTTCTTACTCTCCTACGATCGCCGAAACAGCCTTGTCGGCAGTTTTGGCCTGAACCTTGACACCGATAAGCTTGTCGGTTGCTTCACGGGCGATTTCGGATGCGGCTTCTGCCACACCTTTCATCGCGTCGTCTTTCGCACCGGCAATGGCCTTCTCGGCATCAGCGGTCTTTTTCGACAGTTTCTTGACCAGCGCTTCGGTTTTCGCAGCATGCTCTGCAGCTGCTTTTTCCGTTGCTTCGCGAATATCTGCCTGTGCGGCATCACGAGCTTCTGCCAAGGCAGCCTCGTATTTCGCGATGGCGGCATCGGTTTCGTCTTTCAACGCCCGGGCCTTGCCAAGGTTGTCTTCAATGGTTTTGTGACGGCGTTCCAGAACTTCGCCAACCTTCGGCAGCGCGATCTTCGACATCAGGAAATACAGGATGCCAAAAATAACGAACAGCCAGAAAATCTGTTCCGAGAACGTCGCAATATCAAACTGCGGCATAGCCTACTCCCGAATTCAACGACACCGGCGAGGGGTATCCTCGCCGGGCCGAGTATTCGCGCAAAAGGCGCCGATTAGCCGAACAGAACGATCAGCGCAACGACGAGTGCGAACAGTGCAATAGCTTCGGTAACGGCAAAGCCGATCCAGCCATACAGTTCAACGTCGCCTTTTGCAGCCGGGTTACGGCCAACAGTCGCAATCAGGCTCGACCAGATGTTACCAACCCCGATACCGGCACCAATCATGCCAATAGCAGCCAGGCCAGCACCGATCATCTTAGCAGCATCGAGTTCCATAACTTCACCCTTTCGAATTTCTTAAAGGCAATCAGAAGAGATCACACCGGTCCACTAGCATTAGTGCATGTGGATTGCATCATGGAGATAGATGCAGGTGAGAATGGTGTAGACATAAGCCTGAAGCGCAGCAATGCCGAACTCCAGAACCGTAATCCCCGTCAGAAGAGCGAACGGAAGGACGCCGAAGATGCCGATCAGGCCGACGAACCCGCCAATCACTTTCAGCATGATGTGTCCGACGGTCATGTTCGCAAACAGTCGGATCGCCAAGCTGAACGGACGAGAGAAATAGGAGATGACTTCAATCGGGATCAGAATGAAGGCCGTTGCGATCGGCGCACCTTCCGGGAAGAACATCCGGAAATAATGCGTACCGTGGCGAACGAAGCCAATAATGGTCACACCGATAAAGATCACCAGAGCCATCGCAAAGGTAACAGCGATATGGCTCGTAAACGTAAAGCTGTGCGGGATCATGCCAAGCAGGTTCCCGAACAGAACAAACATAAACAGGGTGAAAACGAACGGGAAGTACTTGCGACCCGCAGTTCCCACGTTATCTTTCAACATATTGGCGACGAATTCATACATCACCTCGGCGGCACCCTGCCAACGGCCAGGTACCAATGCCCCGCGACGCATGCTGAGCGTCATGAAGCCCGTTACGAGAACGGCTGCGATCACCATCCAAAGTGCGGAGTTGGTGAAGGAAACATCAACGCCAGCAACCGAAAGCTCGGCCAAGGGCTTGATTTCAAACTGCTCTAGCGGTCCAGCCACCGTAATCCTCGCTCAATCTTTTGAGGGCCAAGGCTAATCCTTGTCCCCCTGCTTGCGCTCCCCCATCGCGCGTCCAAGTCCGACAGCACTGTCAAATCCCTTGGCCACCCGATAAGCGTTAAGACCACCGGCACCTGCTCCGAGAAATACAAACAGAACAAGCAACCAGGGCGTCGTATCAAGCACCCGATCCAGCGCCCAGCCAATCAATAGTCCAACAAGAACCGCAGCGATCATTTCCGCCGAAATTCTCATTCCTAATGCCATCCCTTGGGATGGCTTGCCGGTCGCCCGGTTCGGGCTATGCGTTTCTTCACGCTTGCTTGCTACAGCCGCCAACTTGCTTTCAAGCTCTGCTAATGAAGCGCGATCTTTATCATCGCTCATTGTCGTGAACCCCGCTGTGGCAGCCTTGCAAACGTCGCAAGGAAATGCGCGGGCAACATACTTAGCGCCCCATAGGCTGTCAAGCCGTAAAACCCTGCCCTGTCGGGGGGATGCAATTGCATTTAACCATTTGTTTTATAACAATTTTATTGGCGAAATGTGCGATCATTCACATTTGACGTTAGGCGATAGTCGCACCCGCATTTACCGGAGATTTACCCAAAAGCCGTCGCGCAACCGGCGGTTTTCCTTGGTTCCTGCCCCTTTGAACCGCAGAATTGGCCTTCTGTGTAACGAGTGTGAATTCAATCGCTTTTTATCGATTTCAACCTTTTGCCGCGCGGTTTGCCCCCGATATCGCAACGACGTCCCGATAACGGTTACAAAGGACAGTCACCGGACGGGCCGATTCATCGCAAATCCACCCGCACCATTAACAGCTGAAACACCGATCCGCGATTACTTCGGCAAATCAACCGATAGGCGGCGCTGTCCGTCCTGCTGCAGCCAGCCGCTTTCGGATGACGATGCCAGCATCCAGTCAAACTTATGAAATAGCCCCCATACCGCTGCCAATGTATTATCTGCTATCTGGTTCATATCGATTGGCTGTTTATGCAGGATTTCGTCGCGCAACCGGGCCGATATATTCCCAAAGGACGTCTTGCCATCAAACAGCGCCAAAAGCCGTGCCAGATCTGGCCCACCTGTAAGATCGACCGCATTGCCGCTACCATCTGCAAGGACAATCGGTTTGCCCGCATTGCTGCGCAGATCGTCAAAGAAGCTTTCAGAAGGGGCAACAAAGAACCACGGACATAAATCGCGATCCAGCATTGCGGTTGCGGACACTGCACGTTTGGCGTCAGGACGCGTAAGATAAAACGCGTGCAACGGCATTGCACCACTGTAACGTTCACAAAATGCCTGCTGATCACGAAGCGGCAAAGACATCAGATCTCGCAGGATTTTCGGATCGGCAATTTGGTTATCAATGCTGTAATGCGCCTTGCCGGTGCCGCCAAAGCCGAAAAAGCCGGTAAAGGCTGCAACTTCAAGCCCGGCTGACGCCGCAAAGTCATAAACACCGTGCACGTCATAGGCACATTCAACCGGATGCAGCAGCAGATCGACAATCTCGGGATCGTTTTCAAGCAATCCTTTGATAAAGCCCGGACCACCACCCATTTTAAGCAGCATGTTGCCTTCGGGCAGGGTCGAAAGCAGGCTCCGCGTAATGGCGAGCTGTTCGTCAAGTGTCTTGCCCGGCAGAAGCGGCGCAACCATCTTGCGCCACTCGGTCACGGCAAGGCGGCCATGTTCACCGTACAGCATCGCACCGATGCACCCTTCATCGGCAAGAACCGCAACCAGATCACGAAGGCCTTCTTCCGGCACTTCAAGGTGATGCAGCACACCTGCACAATTGATGTAATCGAACTTTTTCGGTGCAGTCGCGGCGAACTCGCCAATCGTCGCATTTACATAGGTGACATTGGTTAAACCGCGTGCCTCGATGCGAGCACGCGCCACCCTCGCGCTGGCACTTGATGGTTCAAGATAGGTGACCTGCCCGCCGCAATCGCGCAGTTGTTCCGCCAGCCAGACAAGACTGTCTCCGGTTCCCCCGCCGGCAACAAGTGCGTGAAAACCGGCATCAATCTTTTTGCGGCCACCAAAACCATAATGATTGACCCGGGAAAGAGTATCCATCGGCGGCATCAGCAACCTGTCCTTTTCCTCCTGCGGGTCGCGCATCGGATAAGGAAACTGTTCGTATAACGCGCGGACTTCTTTGGACATTCTGCACACTTTTCCCGGTTGGAGTGTCTCGTCAAGGCTCCCTCTTAACCTAAAGACAGATCCTAACGAAACCCCAATACGGGAAAAATGATCAGTTGGTGAAATCGAGCTCTTTTTGCTCTTTCTGGGAATAAACCTCCGCCTGACGCAGATCCACCGACACCAGCGACGAAACCCCGCGTTCCGCCATGGTCACACCAAATAGGCGGTTCATGCGGGCCATGGTCATGCGATGGTGGGTAATCACAAGGAAGCGCGTATTGGCGTGGCGACCAATCGCTTCAAGCAGCTTGCAGAACCGGTCCACGTTGGCGTCATCAAGCGGCGCGTCAACTTCGTCAAGCACGCAGATCGGGGCCGGGTTGGTCAGGAACACCGCAAACAGAAGCGCAACAGCGGTCAATGCCTGCTCGCCCCCCGAGAGCAATGAAAGGTGCTGCAATTTCTTACCCGGCGGAGATGCCATGATCTCAAGACCGGCTTCAAGCGGGTCATCCGCGTCAGTCAGCATCAGATGCGCACCACCACCGCCAAACAGCCTAACAAACAGCTGTTGGAAATGCTTGTCGACTTCGTCAAATGCCGCTTTCAGACGGTTTCGCGCTTCCCGGTTCAGCTGGTTGATGCCGTTGCGCAATTTATCAATCGCTGCAATCAGGTCATCGCGTTCGGAAACCAGCGTGTCTTTCTGTTCTTCCATCTCGGCCAGTTCGACCTCGGCGCGCAGGTTGACCGCACCAAGGTTTTCGCGTTCGCGCGACTGACGTTGCAAACGGGCTTCGATATCGTCTTCGGAAGGCAATTCCTTGGTCTGGTCGATCTCGGCCAGTTCAACAAGCTGATCGGGGGTGGCATTAACCCGTTCGCGAATGCGTTCAATCAAATCTCGGCGGTGCTGTTCTGCCTGTTCCAGAAGTGCTTCACACCTAACCCGGCCTTCGCGGGCCTCGGCAAGTTTCTGTTCCGCTTCTTTCAGGTTGTGATCTGCTTCGCGCTGCGCATTTTCGGCACGTGCCAATTCATCAGCCGCATCCTTGCGCGCCTGGTCGGCTATTTCGATCCGGTCCAAGAGGATTGCACGGCGTTCCTCGATCTCGTCGGGCTTAAGCTCAAGCTCCTCGATCTCCATCCGCGCTTTTTCTTGACGCTCGCGAAGCTGGGCCACACGTTCACCCGCCCCCGATGCGCGATCATTCCAGGATGCGATTTCGCTTTCGACAAATTCAAGGCGCTTGCGACGGCCTGATGCGTCACGCTGCATCCGTTCAAGCTGGCTTCGCGCTTCCATCTGATCGGCACGCGCATCCGAAAGCTCGGCACGTTTTTCAATCAGCTCGGCCTTGATTTCTATCAGGCCTTCGCTCGATTCCTCGGGCGTTGCGGCAAGCTCTTCCTGCTCGGCGATCAGCTCGTCCAGATCCTGCTTGGCGCGCTTTTCGGCTTCTTCAGCATGTTGCAGACGACCTTCAATGGCGCTGGCGTCCCGCTTGATATTGGCAATTTCCTCACGCGCGCGGGCCAATGATCCCTCCGCCTCGCGAAGGGCACGGTGGGCTTCCTGTTCGCCATTGCGCGCGGCTTCGATATCTTCCTCAAGACGTTCGACATTTTCACGTGCCGTATCGGCCTTTTCGACCGCAAGTTCGACCGCTTCGTCGACCTCCTCAAGCTCAAGGCGCAATTCTTCAAGTCTATTACGCTGTCGCAAACGTGCTGCCGCTGGAAGTTCCGCACCAACCTTAATGCGATAACCGTCCCACCGCCAAAGCGCACCTTCGCGCGACACCAGCCGTTGCCCGGTTTTCAGCGTTTTGGCCAGCCAGTTCCCGGTTGCCTCGTCATCGACAACCCCGATCTGCCAAAGACGGCGGTTCAGCAATGCCGGACCTTCAACAAATTTCGCTAGCGCCTGAACCCCTTCGGGCAGGGCCGGGTCATCCGCACCGGGATCAACCACCGACCAGTGCATCGGCGCATCTTCGGCATCGGGTGCATCAAGGTCTTCGCCAAGTGCCGCAGCCATCGCCATTTCAAGACCGCTGGTCACCGAAAGCTTTTCGATCACCGCCGGGAATTGCTGATCGGCATTTCCCTTGACCAGACTTTCAAGCGCTTCGATTTCGGCCACAAGCCGTGCCTTGCGGCTTTCGACATCACGCAAGGTATCGCGCGATGCGATTTCGGCCGTTTTCAGGCTGTCTTCACGATCCCGCAATTCGGCAAGGCGCATCTCGGCTTCTTCGATGGCAAGCTTGCGCTGCTCGCAAAGTTCCTCGCATTCCTCAAGCGCCAGACCGGCTTCTTCAAGGGCATCGGTAAAATCGGCTTCAACCCGGATATCATCAAGGCGTGCAACCGCCTCGTCATAGCGTTCAGTCAGACGCGACCGGCGGGCGGAAAGTTCGCTTAGCCGCTGCTGAACGCTTTTAAGTCGGGCTTCCTCGGCTGCGGCCCGGCTGGTCAGCTCGTCAACCTGCCCTTCCAGCGTCTCGACCCGTGCGGCCTGCTCGACGGCGCGTTCCTTTGCCTCGTCAAGCTCGTCATCCTCTCCGCCCTGCGCTTCGCGCAGTTCTTCGCGTTCATTTTTAAGCTTGTTCAGGGCACCTTCGGCGTCACTTGCCAGTTCGGCTTCACGTGCAAGATCGGCATCAATCTGCTGAATGCGCGCGCGAAGCTGCGACATCTGGGTTTCGATCTGAGCCTTGTCCTTGTCAAGCCCTTCGCGCTCTATCAGCATGCGCTGCAGGGCCGCTGCTGCATCGCTTTCCTTTTTGCGAAGTTCGGGAAGGCTTGCAGCAATATGGGCCTGAATGGTGGTGGCCTCGGTCACCTGACCGGTCAGGTCACGCACGGCACTTTCACCAAGCACCAGCAATTCACGGGCATCTGCCTGCCGTTTGTCGGCATCGGTCCAGCGGATGTGGAACAGCAATGCTTCGGTCTGGCGAATACTTTCGGAAAGTTTGCGATACCGTTCGGCCTGTCGGGCCTGCTTTTGCAGGGACGCGATCTGGCTATCAAGCGTCACCAGAACGTCTTCAAGACGTTCCATATTCTGTTCGGCATTTTTAAGCCGAAGCTCGGCCTCGTGGCGGCGCGAATGAAGGCCGGTGATCCCGGCGGCTTCTTCCAGAACAAGCCTGCGCTGGCTTGGCTTCGCCCCGATCAGGGCCCCGATCTTGCCCTGCGACACCATGGCGTTTGACCGCGCCCCGGTTGCCGCATCGGCAAACAGCAGTTGGACGTCACGCGCGCGGACATCCTTGCCGTTAACCTTGTAATTCGAGCCACCACTGCGTTCGATGCGTCGAACAACTTCAAGTGTCTCGTGATCGTTGAACATTGCCGGGGCTTTACGTTCCGCATTGTCCAGAACGACAGTAACCTCGGCAACATTTCGTGCAGGACGGGACGATGTCCCGCCAAAAATAACGTCGGACATGTCCGAGCCGCGCATCTGCTTGGCCGAGGTTTCCCCCATGACCCAGCGCAGCGCTTCGACAAGATTGGATTTGCCACAGCCGTTCGGGCCGACAACCCCTGTCAGCCCGTCTTCCACCAGCAATTCGGTTGAATCGACGAAGGATTTGAACCCCGTCAGCCGTAGCGATTTAAACTGGACCAATCATGCCCCCGGTCCGTCCCTTCCCCTGATTGCCGGATGCCGCATTTGCGGCATCCGGCAAGATCACATTTATCAGTTGGTCAGTTCTTCGACCTTGTCTTCGAAGAATTTCAGATCGCGCGAACCGGCAAAGGTTTCGCCATCGATAACGAAGCTCGGCGTTGAATTGACCTTGAATTCCTGTTCACCGCGCATGCGCGATGCAACGATCCCGTCAATCAGGGCCTCGTCCGACATGCAGGCATCAACCGCATCGCTATCCATACCGGCAAAACGGACCACCTGTTTGATCCCTTCGATCGGGTCAGATGCACGTGCCCAGGTCATCTGCGATTTGAACAGCATCCCCAGAACACCGAAATAACGATCATCACCGGCACACTGTGCAACAGCAGCGGCGCGCACAGCAACACCATCCAGCGGATAATCGCGGAAGATCAGTTTCGCCTTACCGGTATCGATCAGCGATTTCTTGATTTCCGGCAGGGTTTCATTGTGGAACGCGGCGCAATGCGGGCAGGTCAGCGACGCATATTCAATGATCGTCACCGGCGCATCCGGATTACCAAGCACATGTTCCTTATATTCCACAGCCTTGGCCTGCTGCGCCCCGACAACACCAATCGCAAACGCGAATGCGACCGCAAAAAACTTAACTGCCTTCAGCAAGGAAACCTCCGTTAAAACAATATTTTGTGATTACAAGCCTGTTGCAGCGCGGGAGTCAACACGCCCCCCAAAAGCGCTAATGAGCCAACGAGTCGCCAACATCGTTTGGAAATACGGCAACTCCGTGATCACACATTATGGGAAAATGATTCGATCCGGCCCGCACCGGAATAAGGCTTTGGGCCCCTGATTGGCAAATGACTTACACGTGATTTAAAATACAATTTCACCGGCTATTTCTTCTGTCCCGGTTGCCCGCGTGAATGGACATCCCCCGAAATGCGACGTCCAAGTCGGGTCAGCACTTCGCGCAGATGCGGGTCTTCGATTTTGGCGATATCGACTTCGCTGGTTTCGCGGATTGGGCCTTCGGGCACGTTTTCCGGTCGTTTGACCTTGCGTTCGGGGCGGGAAATATCACCCTGCATCATCTTGATGCGTTCCACCGCGCGATACCCAAAATAGGTATTCACCCGGTCGATGATCTGCGGCATGCGATGCTGCAATTCAATCGCCACCGGCCCGGTCACCCGGATCACAAGCGTCCCACCCCCGGCATTTTCACCCCGCGGCGGGTTGTATTTGACCGGCATGGTGAATTGTTCAAGGTCACGACCGACAATTTCCGCCCAGTGCAAAATAATTTCGGCCTGAAAGAAACCTCGTTTGCGCACCAGTGGGCGCGTCAGATTGCCAACCATGGCAGCGATATTACGCAGGCCCATCCGGCGTTCCGAGCTGCCCATCGGGGTAATTTTCTGGCTCTTTTTGACCGCATTTTTTGCCGCGACCATATCGGCACGCTGATCGGGCGTGCTATGTGTCGGCGTATCGGTCATATCTTTTTGCTTGCTCACGCCCGCTTCTTTCGTAGGGTCTGCTAAGAACCTAAACGTAATTACCCGTTTTCATCCTCGCAACATAACACGGGAACGCCGTGCATTTCACCAACGACGAAATCCATCACCTAGGCCGGACCATGCTGGACTGGTACGACCGTCATCATCGCACCCTTCCATGGCGCGCAGAACCGGGCGACGCACAGGACCCTTATCGCGTCTGGCTGAGCGAAATCATGCTCCAACAGACCACCGTGATTACGGTCGGTCCCTATTTCGCAGCATTCCTGCAACGCTGGCCGACCGTAACCGATCTTGCCAATGCCGATCTCGACGAAGTTCTGCATTCCTGGCAGGGGCTGGGATATTACGCACGTGCGCGTAACCTGCATAAATGTGCCAAGGTTATTGCCGATGAGTATGGCGGCCGGTTCCCTGATACCGAGGAAGACCTTCTGAAGCTGCCCGGCATCGGTCCCTATACCGCCGCAGCAGTTGCAGCCATCGCCTTTAACCGCCATTCAAGCCCGGTCGATGGCAATATCGAGCGAGTCATTTCCCGTCTTTTTGCCCTTGAAACCCCGTTGCCCGACGTCAAACCTGAAATCAAGGAAAAGTCGGCGACCCTGACCCCGGCCGACCGGCCGGGCGACTACGCACAGGCACTCATGGATTTGGGGGCAACCATCTGTACGCCGCGTAATCCCGCATGCGGCATTTGTCCGTGGCAGGCCTCCTGCGAGGGCCGCAAATCGGGCATCGCCCCGGAACTGCCGAGAAAACGCAAAAAGCCTGCCAAACCGACCCGGGTCGGATATGCCTTCTGGATACGGCGCGATGACGGGAAGATCCTGGTCCGCCGACGCCCGGAAAAAGGATTGCTGGGCGGACTTTACGAAGTCCCCGGTAGTGACTGGCGTGCGATTGATGCCCCGGACGACGTGATGCTGTCCGAAGCCCCGATCAAGGCCAACTGGACGGCACTGGATGGCACCGTCGGGCACACTTTCACCCATTTCCATCTCGATGTGACGGTTCTTGCCGCCAGCATATCTGAAAGCGATGCCGCGAAGCTTGATGGCAGCTGGACAACAATTGACGGGTTATCGGAATTTGCCCTGCCGACGGTGATGAAAAAAATCGTGCGTCACGCACTGAAATATCGCTGACCACCGCTGCTTCAACCCATCTGTCAAAACACAAAAAGGCCCGCTGCCATTCTGGCGCGGGCCTTTTAAATTCTGTATTCGACCGATCAGGCGTAGATATCAATGACCTGTCCACGGCCCGTACTGCTAGGCGGGGCCGATTGTTGCGATGTTTCGGTTTCTGCCACCTGATCGACCCGTTGGGTCGGCGGTGACTGAAGATCGTTACCACCTGTTTCGGCGATCGGCGCAGTTGCCTGCTGAATCTGGACCGGGTTCGGTGCGTAAGCGGCACTACCTGTTGCGCCAACCTGCATGGGGCTCTCCATCTATCCTTACGGATAATTCCAAGACCCAAGATATAACAAGAATTGCCGTCAAATGCAAAAGGCCGGACGGTTTTCCAACCATCCCGGCCTTCTGGTTCATATCTATTTTTGTATGCTGCGCTGCAAGAAATCAGGCGGAAACCTGTCCCATTTCCTTGCGAAGCTGACTGCGCAGATTGTCGATCACAACCAAACGCCCATCACACTTGTAGTGCCAGTAAGTCCAACCATTGCAAGCCTGTGCGCCCTGAACATGGGCCCCGATCTGATGGATCGAACCGGCATTGTCCTTGTGACTGATTGAGCCATCGGCACGAACAAGCGCTGCAACATTGCCGCGGTTGTCATAAATCTTGTCGCCCGGCGCCAGAAGACCGCGTTCGATAACCGCACCAAACGGAATACGTGGAAGCGACCGCTTCGACTCCGTCATCTCGAGGCTCTCGCCATCAAGCATCTGAACCTTGGCAATGCGTTCCTTGGCGGCCTTGGCATATTCTTCTTCGCGCTCAAGCCCGATGAAATGACGGCCAAGACGACGCGCGGCCGCACCGGTGGTGCCGGTACCAAAGAACGGATCAAGCACAACGTCGCCCTGACGGGTCGTCGCCAGCAGAACACGCTGCAACAATGCTTCGGGTTTCTGGGTCGGATGGACCTTTTTGCCCTTTTCATTCTTCAGGCGCTCGGACCCGGAACAGATCGGCAGCAACCAGTCGGACCGCATCTGCAATCCTTCGTTCAGCTGCTTCATCGCTTCGTAATTGAACGTGATCGCCTTTTGTTCGGCGTTTTTAGAACACCACAGCAGGGTTTCATGCGCGTTGCAGAAACGTTTGCCACGGAAATTCGGCATCGGGTTGGTTTTGCGCCACACGATGTCGTTCAGGATCCAGTAACCGATATCCTGCATCACCGTGCCGACACGATAAATGTTGTGATACGAACCGATCACCCAGATCGCACCGGTATCCTTAAGGACACGGCGCGCGGCGGTCAGCCAGTCACGGGTGAAATCGTCATAGTGACGGAAACTGTCAAACTGGTCCCAGTGATCGTCAACTGCGTCGACCTTGGAATTATTAGGGCGCAGCAGATCACCACCCAGCTGCAGGTTATAGGGCGGATCGGCAAAAATCAGATCGACCGACTTTTCCGGCAGGCTGTTCATCAGTTCGATGCAGTCCCCGACCATAACCTGATCAAGCGGTAAGGATGTCTTCTTTGTCATGATGCGTTCCAGGTTCCCCCATATTTCTTGAGGAAAGCATCACCGCAAAAAGTTAATAGACTCCGAAAATTTTCAAGGAGTCGCCACAGTTTCAAAGTAATTTCAGCCGTTTAGACAATCTTAACCGGTTCGGCTCAAAAACAGGAAGATTTTCGTCCCCGACATCAACAGCCCAAAACCCCGCATATTATCGTCGGACTCCATGTTTTATTCTGGTCTGACCGGATTGATATGGGCGGATATGTCACGCGCATTCGCTGGTTCTGAATTCACGCATCCGTAAATCCACGTAATTCAATACATCCTGATGTGAATTTGATTACAGCAATTTAGCCGAAAACGGCAATTTGACCATTTGGACAACTCTGTATTTGCCCTTCTTCTGATCATGTATACAATTTGCATATCAAATACGCAGAAAAGTAGAATTTCCAAGATTGGCAATAACCTGCAGGGGGACATCATGAAGTCTGGTACTTTCCATCTTTCCCGTCGCGCAATGCTGTCGGCCATGGCCGCAGTAGCCGCGGTGGTATCTTTTGGCCTTGGCGCACCGGCAATGGCCGCCGACCCGATCAAGGTTTCGGCGATCTACACCGTTCCGGTCGAACAGCAATGGGTTTCACGTATCCACAAGGCGCTGAATGCGGCCCAGGAACGTGGCGACATCACCTATGAATTTTCCGAAAACGTCGCCAATACCGACTATGAACGCGTGATGCGTGAATATGCCGAAAATGGCTCGGCCCTTATTCTGGGCGAAGTTTTCGGTGTTGAACGCGCGGCTCGGAAGGTTGCCGCCGATTATCCCGAAACCGCGTTTCTGATGGGTTCGAGCTTCGGCCCCGAAGGCGACAATTTCTCGGTCTTTGACAACTACATCCATGAACCAAGCTATCTGGTCGGCATGGCGGCTGGCAAGGCGACCAAATCGAACAAGATCGGCATGGTCGGGGGCTTTGCCATTCCGGAAGTCAACCGCCTGATGAATGCCTTTATGGAAGGCGCCAAATCGGTCAATCCGGATGTCGAATTCACCGTGACCTTCATCAACAGCTGGTACGATCCGCCCAAGGCCAAAGAAGCCGCGTTTGCGATGATCGATAAGGGTGCCGACGTCATGTATGCCGAACGCTTTGGCGTTTCGGATGCCGCCAAGGAACGCGGTGTTCTTGCGGTTGGCAACGTGATTGATACCGCAGCTGATTATCCGGGCACCATTCTGGGTTCGGCACTCTGGCATATGGAACCGACCGTTGATCACGCTATTGCCGCCGTCAAGGCGGGAGAATTCAGGGCCGAAGATTACGGCAAGTTCAGCTATATGGCACCGGGTGGCGGCACCGTCGTTCTGGATGGCGCCCTTCTGCCCGATGGAACCGTTGCCGAAGTTGAAGCCAAGCAGGCTGAAATTCTTGATGGCAGCTTTACCGTCAACGTAAATGACGAAGAACCGAAATCTTCCATGTAAGATTTCTTCCACTTTGCAGGCAGTCCGGTTTAAACATCGGACTGCCTTTCGTTTTCGGGGAACACCACCGCCGCTATCGCAATACGGCCAAGGCGTGACACATAAAAATTAACGGATCAGCCGGATGTCATCTGCTGCCAACCCATCTTTGGAAACGTCCCCGCAATTGCTGCTGCAACTGGCTGCAATCACCAAGAAATTCGGCCCCCTGATCGCCAATGACGCCATCGACCTTGATGTGCACAAGGGTGAAATCGTTGCCCTGCTTGGCGAAAACGGTGCGGGCAAAACCACCCTGATGAACATCCTGTTTGGCCATTATGTCGCCGACGGGGGAACCGTGATGGTCGCGGGTGCGGATGGCATCCTTGCCCCGCTTGAACCCGGCGCACCGCAGGCGGCCCTTGATGCCGGTATCGGCATGGTTCATCAGCATTTCACGCTGGCCGAAAATCTAAGCGGCCTTGATAATATTGTCCTTGGTACGGAACCGATTTTCCGCCTGCGCCGCGACCGCACCGGTGCACGGGCCAAACTGACGAAGCTGATGGCGGGATCGGGTCTTAACGTCGATCTTGATCAGCCGGTTCACAAACTGACCGTCGGCGAAAAGCAGCGCGTTGAAATCCTTAAAGCCCTTTATCGCGATGCCCGTTTGCTGGTGCTTGACGAACCGACCGCGGTTCTGACGCCGCAGGAGGCAGACAGCCTTTTTGCAACCCTTCGCCAGCTTGCCGCGACCGGGCTTTCGGTCATTATCATTGCCCATAAACTGGCTGAGGTTCTGGCGGTTTCCCATCGCATCGCGGTTCTGCGCGGCGGCAAAAAGGTTGGCGAAATGGCAACCGATCAGGCCGACCGGCGATCAATTGCCGAATTGATGGTTGGCCGCGATGTTCCGGTCAGCCGACGCAGCGAACGCGCACCGGGCAAACCGGTCATAGGACTTCGGGATGTTACGATTGATCGTGGCGATGCCAGACGTTCCCTTCATGGGGTGAACCTTATGGCGCGTGAAGGCGAAATTCTTGGCATTGCCGGGGTATCGGGTAACGGGCAGGCGGCGTTGGCACAATTGATTGCCGGGCTGGATCGTCCCGATGTTGGTTCAGTCGAGATTTTTGGTGAAAAAGTCACGAAATTCGATGCCCATCAGTTCGCCCAGAATGGCATCGCTCGCATTCCCGAAGACCGCCATCATGACGGCATTGTCGGATCGATGACGGTGGCGGAAAACATCGCCATTGAAGATGTCCGGTCCCGCGATTACCAGAAATTTGGCTTTCTTGATTTCGAGGCAATCCGCAAACGCGCCGAACATGCAATTGTAGATTATGATGTGCGCTGCCCGGGCCCGGATGCCCCTGCACGCCTATTATCTGGCGGGAATATTCAAAAACTTATCCTTGCGCGTGTTCTTGAAAAATCACCAAAACTGATCCTCGCCAACCAGCCATCCCGCGGACTTGACGTTGGTGCGCAATCCGAAGTCCACAGGCGGCTTCTTGAGGCACGAGAATGCGGGGCGGCGGTGGTTCTGATATCCGAGGATCTCGATGAACTTCTGACCCTGTCCGATCAGATTGCGGTGATTCATGCCGGTCATGTATCGGCAGCAATTGCGGCACATGATATCAACCGGTCCGAGCTTGGCCTGATGATGGCCGGACAGAAAAAAGGCGATACCGATTTCGGGCCTGATAATTTTGAGTCCAGCACAAAGCCCCGCGAAAAAGCCGATGAAAATGCCCCAAGATCAGGAGACCCGGCGTGATCCGGTTTGAACCCCGCACCAATCCACCCGCAATCATGGTCTATGGCGTGCCTGTCATGGCGGCAATTATCGCCATTCTTCTGGCGGCGATCCCACTTGCCTTGGCCGGGGCACCGATCATCAAGGCCTATGGCCTGATGATTAGTGGCGCTTTCGGATCGATGTTTTCAATTTCGGAAATGCTGACACGTGCGACCCCACTGATCCTGACCGGGTTGGCAGCCGCCATCGCATTTCGGGCCAAGCTTTGGAATATCGGGGCCGAGGGGCAGCTTTACATGGGGGCCATGGCCGCCGTTGCCATCGGATCAGGTGTCATTGACGGGCCAAGCTATATCATGATCCCGGTGGTGCTGATTGCCGGGGCTCTCGCCGGGGCAGTGATGCTGATCGGGCCGACGCTTTTGAAAACGCGGCTGGGGGTGGACGAGGTCGTGACCACCTTGCTTCTGAACTTCATCGTCATTCTGTTTGTGCACATGATGCTGGAAGGTGCGCTGAAAGACCCGATGTCGATGGGGTGGCCCCAGTCTGAACCGATAATCGATAGCGCTGTTTTGCCGCCGCTGATCGAACGGATGCGGGTGCATCTCGGATTGGTGATCGCGCTGATCTGTGCCGTGGCTTTGGCGATTTTCGTCAAGCGCACCGTCTGGGGATTTGAAATCCGTGCAGTCGGTGAAAATGCTGCGGCGGCAAAGTTTTCCGGCATTTCGGTGACCAAAACCATGGTGCTGGTCGCGATGCTGTCGGGTGGTTTGGCCGGACTTGCCGGTGTATCGGAAGTGGCGGGAACCCGTGGCTACCTCGCGACCGATCTGTCGCCGGGTTATGGTTATGCCGGAATTGTGGTTGCCATGCTGGCCCGGCTGTCACCGATTGGCGTGATCATTTCTGCTTTGTTTGTGGCGTCGGTTTTTGTCGGTGCAGATTCCATGAGCCGCGCGATTGGCGTTTCAAGCTATCTGGCCGATCTGATTGTTGCGATGGCGTTGCTGTGCGTTTTGATTGGCGGGTTTCTGACCCGGTTCAAGGTCCATTTCGAACATCAGAAATCGGCGGGTTGAGGGGAAAGACCATGGAAATCATCGATATCCTTGTGACCGCAAATTTCTGGGCCGCAGCCCTTCGTATTGCAACACCGCTGATTTTCGGGGTACTGGGCGCACTGATTTGTGAACGCGCCGGAGTTCTTAACCTTGGCATCGAAGGCATTTTCACCGCCGGGGCGATGGCAGGATGGATGGCTGTCTGGCTGGGTGCCGGATTATGGGGTGGCGTTTTGGTCGCCGCCCTGGCCGGGGGATTTTTCGGCCTGATCCACGCGATCCTGACCGTGCCGCTTGGCCTGTCACAGCATGTGTCTGGGATCGGGGTCACGTTGCTGGCGACCAGTCTGTCGTATTTCACCTATCGCACGGCATTGCCCGATGTTTCGTCCCCGCCGCGGATCATCCCGTTCCAGCCGCTTGATATCCCGATTCTGTCGGATTTGCCGTTTATTGGCCCGGCACTGTTTTCGCAAACGGCTCTTACAATGCTGGCGCTTGTCATGGTGTTTGTCACCGGCTGGGTTTTGTATCGCACCCCGCTTGGCCTTGCGATCCGGGCAGTTGGCGACAATCCGTCCTCGGTCGAGGCGCAAGGGTTATCGGTTTATGCGCTGCGCATCGGGGCCGTTGTCGCCGGATCAAGCCTGATGGCTTTGGGCGGTGCGTTTCTGACCATGTCGGCGTTTGATGCATTTTTCTTTGGCATGATCAATGGTCGTGGCTGGGTTTGTATTGCACTGACGGTGTTTGCAAGCTGGCGACCGGGCAAGGCGCTGCTGGGTGCGTTGCTGTTTGGCGCGTTTGATGCGTTTCAGGTCCGCCTGCAAACCGAGGTCGGCGCGTTCCTGCCATCGCAGGTTTTCCTGATGATGCCTTATCTGTTATCGATTGCCGCCCTGATCATTGTCGCGCGCAAGGCCGATTATCCCAAGGCGTTGCTGGTGCCATGGTTCAAGGGGCAGCGTTGATTTGCATCACCGCCCCAGCCAACCCAAGACTCTGATGATTTAAAAGCTCCACTTTCGAAGGACGCCACCATGCAAGCCGATCTGATCCTGAAAAATGCCAATCTGCCCGATGGCCGTACCGGCATTGATATCGCATGCAAGGATGGCAAGATCATCGAAATCGGGCAGCAATTGCCGATCCTGGCGGCCGAGGAAATCGATTGTGACGGGATGCTGATCAGCCCGCCCTTCGTCGACAGCCATTTCCATATGGATGCGACCCTGTCGCTGGGCCTGCCAAGGATGAATGAGTCGGGCACGCTGCTGGAAGGCATCGCACTTTGGGGCGAGCTTAAGCCGCTTTTAACGATAGAGGCAGTGATCGAACGTGCGCTTCGTTATTGCGATCTGGCAGTGTCCAAGGGCCTGCTTGCCATTCGAAGCCATGTCGATGTCTGTGATGACCGTCTGCTTGCGGTCGATGCGTTGCTGGATGTCAAAAAGCAGGTCGCCCCCTATATCGATCTGCAACTGGTCGCCTTTCCGCAAGACGGTTATCTGCGCAGCCCGACGGCAAAGCAGAATGTCATTCGCGCACTGGACAAGGGCGTTGATGTTGTTGGCGGCATTCCGCATTTCGAGCGCACCATGGCGGACAGCGCGCAAAGCATCACAGAACTTTGCGAAATGGCGGCCAACCGGGGCCTTCGGATTGATATGCATTGTGATGAAACCGACGATCCACTGTCACGTCATATCGAAATGCTGGCCTATGAAACGCAGCGCCTTGGCCTTCAGGGGCGGGTCGCCGGTTCGCATCTGACATCGATGCATTCGATGGATAATTATTATGTATCGAAACTGATCGCCCTGATGACCGAGGCCGAGGTCAGCGCGATTGCCAATCCGCTGATCAACATCACCCTTCAGGGCCGCCACGATACATATCCCAAACGCCGCGGCATGACGCGTGTGCCCGAATTGCGCAAGGCGGGTCTTACCGTGGCATTCGGCCATGATTGCGTGATGGACCCCTGGTATTCTATGGGATCGGGCGATATGCTTGAAGTCGCATCGATGGGGCTTCATGTGGCGCAGATGACATCACGTGATGATATCCGGGCGTGTTTTGACGCGGTAACAACCGAACCTGCAAAGATCATGGGGCTTGAAGGATACGGGATTGCGGTTGGCAACAATGCCGATTTCGTCGTGTTGCAGGCCCGCGATACGATCGAAGCCATCCGGCTGCGCGCCAACCGGCTTTATGTCATCCGGCGTGGCAACATCATCGCCGAAACCCCGTTGCAGCAAACCCGCCTGCATCTTTCGGAACGGCCAGAAACACTGCGCGGCGATGATTATGCCCCCCGTTCGGGCGATCAACAGGAATAGCGGAAACATCATGTTTTACGAACCCGGAAAAACACCCCATAACCTACCGCATGATCCGTTCAAGGCCTGTGTCGCGCCGCGTCCGATTGGCTGGATTTCGACGGTCGATAAACAGGGGTGCGCCAATCTGGCTCCCTATTCGTTTTTCAATGCAGTCTGCGGCAATCCGCCGATGGTCATGTTTGCATCTGGCGGATCAATTGACAGTCTGAACAATGCGCGGGAAACCGGCGAATTTATCGCCGCCGTTGCCCCGCGTGCGATGCTGCGCGAAATCAATTTCTGTTCGGCTCCGTTACCGCCGGAACAGGACGAATTTGATTATGCCGGTCTTGAAAAGGAACCCGGCAAACTGGTCCGCGCACACCGGATCAAAGGGGTGCCGATCCATATGGAATGCAAGGTGTTCCAGATTGTCGATCTGCCCGGTCCCACCCCGCAAAGCAAAAACGCGATGGTGATCGGTACAGTGGTCGGTTTGCATATCGATGATGCAATCATTCGTGACGGTATGGTCGATGTCACCCTGTTCGAGCCACTGGCACGACTGGGCTATCACGAATATGCCAGTGTTGCGGAAACCTTTACCGTCCGGCGCGAGGATTTCTGGTAACTGCCCCGCCGGTTCACGACGATAAATTACGACTTTCTGTTGTTTCACGGAAACGACGCACAACCGCAAACAAACTGTCACAGTAAAATTCTAATGTGAACTCCATCACTTGCGCCTGAACCGATGCTTAAACCGGGTTCGGGCGTTTCTTCGTATGCATTACACGATGTGGGGGATCACACCATGAAACGGACGATTGCAGCCGGTTTTGCCGGTATTGCTGCCGTGCTTCTTGCGACAACGGCAATGGCGGGCGAGGCCAAGGTTTTCGAAACCAAAAGTGCGATTAACAATCTGTCGACTGTCATGGTGGATGGCGGCAAGGCACGTGACCTGACGGTTGGTTTCGGTTCGGGTGCCTATCGCCGTCCGGGTGATCCGACCAATATGTTTTATGCGGTATCGGATCGCGGTCCGAACTTTGTTTGCGATGATGTGCAGGACGTGCTTGGCGTTTCCGAAGATGTCGTTTGCCAAGGCCGCAAGGTTCGCGTCTATCCGACCCCGGATTATTCGCCGTCAATCTACACCATCTTCCTGAATGATGACGGCAGCTTTGACGTCAAGGATGTCATTGCGCTGAAAGACCAGAATGGTGTGCCACTGACCGGTTTGACCAATAAGCTGTCAGTTGCCAAAACCGAAAAGCCGGTCGATGCCAATGGCAAGGAACTGGCACAGTCGGTTTCGTCCATCGATGCCGAAGGTATCATTCGCCTGTCGGATGGTTCGTATTGGATCGGTGAAGAAAATGGCCCGTCGATCCTGCATGTCGCTGCTGATGGCACGGTTAATGAACGTATTGTTCCGGCCGGCTCGGAAAAGGACTTCGAAGGTGCTGCCTACAAGGTTAGCGGCGGTCTTCCGGCGATCCTTGTCACCCGCCAGACCAACCGCGGCATTGAATCGATGGCCGTGTCGCCCGATGAGAGCAAACTGTATTTCATGGTGCAGAACCCGCTGGCGAACCCGAATGCCGATGCCTACAAAACCGCCAAGAATACCCGTCTGTTTGTCTATGACCGCGTAAAGCGCGAGCTTGCAGGCGAATATATCTATCAACTTGATGATCCGCAGACCTTCCGCAACGATCCGTCCGATAAACAGAATGCTCCGCGCATTTCCGAGGTCCTTGGCCTTGGCGATGACCGCCTGCTGGTTCTGGAACGGACCGATGGCACCACCAAACTGCATGAAGTCAAACTTGATGGTGCATCGAACATTCTGGCATCGCGCTGGGACGACATGTCGACCAGCCCGTCGCTTGAACAGGAAAACGACCTGTCAAAGCTTGACCTGAAGGCAGTTGTCAAAGCCCTTCGTTTTGACAGTGCCGATTATCCGATGGCCCCGACCAAGATCGAAGGTCTTGCGGTTATGGGTGACGGTGCGCTCGCCCTGATCAATGACAACGATTTCGGAATCAAGGGTGATGCCACCAAGGTACTTCTGATCGACGGTCTGGTTCAGGCCGACAAGTTCTGATCGGTAATCCGGGCACCTGACGAAGCGGGAAAGCTGTTATGCGGCTTTCCCGCTTTTTTATTGGGCGAAATCAGCGTAAAAGCGGCCAATGAAAAACGATCAGACACACACCACCCGGACTTTTGACATCCCGGACGGTATCGATGCGGTCATCGAACCGATGGATGCGACCGGCTATCTCGCCCCTGTCGGCTTTGAAGATCAGTTGCGCGCCGAACTTGGCGACGTGATCGAAAGCCACGACCGACTGATGTTTGCACCCGGTCCAGAAAGGCGTGTTTTCTGGGCACAGAATGTCTGGCGCAACCCGGTGCGTATGGCAATCCCGTCGATCAAGGGCGCGGCCAAAATCCTGAAATTCAATCAGCGCAACTGGGCCATGTTCAAATTCGATCATTTTTCACGTGCGAAACTGATCGAGGCCAACCTGCCGCATGTATCGGCCAAACGGCAGGTTTTTGGGGAACCGGCCCCGACCGCGCCACTGGGTTCATGGACATTGACAGATCCCGATACGATCATCGCATCGATGGATTGTTCCAGCCCGTGGAAAAACGGCGAGGTCGAGTTTGAAGAAGACAAGACCACCCCGCCCAACCGCGCCTATCTGAAACTGTGGGAAGCCTTTACGCGGCTTGGGGTAACACCGCAAGCCGGTGATCGTACCATGGATCTGGGCGGTAGCCCCGGCGGCTGGACATGGGTTTTGCATGAATTTGGCACCGATGTGATCAGCATCGATAAGGCGCGGCTTGACCCCAAGATCGCCAAATTGCCGCGTGTCGATTTCCGGCAGGAAAGCGCGTTCGGTCTCAATCCTGACGAAATCGGTTATATCGACTGGCTCTGTTCGGATGTGATCTGTTATCCGGACCGGTTGTTCCAGCTGGTCAATCAGTGGATGGATGCCGGGATGGCAACCAATTTCATCTGCACCATCAAGCTGCAGGGCGACACTGATTATGCCGCAATTACCCAGTTTGCCGACATTCCCGGATCAAAGGTCGTGCATCTTTACAACAACAAGCACGAACTGACCTGGATGAAGGTCCCCGGCGTGACCGATCAGGACTGACTGCGCATCAACTCGTCCAATCAGGCTTCGTCATCCCCGTCATAGGTGGGGATCGCCGGATCAATCGGGTAATAGTCGCCCTTGTCCTTGCAAAACATCTGGGCAGATGTCGATATGCCCGATGCACCATCAAGCGTTCCGGGTGTAATCGCAACTTCCTGCGAACGGACCGGTCGCCAGAACAGGGATGATCCGCATTCCTTGCAAAAGCCCCGGTCACTTTGATCGGAAAGGCGATACCAGCGCAATCCTTCTTCGCGGATCAGATGCAGGGCATCCTTTTCCACCCGGGCATATGAACTGACATGGCCATGCAGTTTGCGGCACAGTTTGCAGTGACACATCTTGGTATCATGCAATTTGCCGTGCACTTCATAACGGACTTCGCCGCAATGGCAGCCGCCAGCATGAACTTTCCCGGATGGTATCGATGCATTCATCTACCTTCCCCTTCTGATCAAATTCCGTTTCCCAGTATCTGGGCGATGATGCATGTCATGCAAGCATGACATGTTACAATATCAATGTAATTGCTGGCAAAATTGCGACGATAATGTTTGAGCTTCGTCACAAGCAGTCCTATTCTGCCGCTTCTGTTCAGGCCCCGGATGATGACGCCACCGCGCCAGATGCCATCCGTCGCCTTGCCTCACAAGCGATGGGATATCATGACCGATCTGTCCTTCCATTATGATGTGCTTGTCATCGGCAGCGGTGCTGCCGGTTTATCCACCGCACTGAAACTCGCCCCGCATGTAAAGGTAGCCGTTCTATCGAAGGGCAAGATTGACGATGGTTCAACCAACTGGGCGCAGGGTGGGATTGCCGCCGTTCTTGATGCCGCCGACAGCATCGAAAGCCATGTCGAAGATACCCTGATTGCCGGTGCCGGACTGTGCAAACGCGATACCGTCGAATTTGTAGCGCGCAATGCCCCCAATGCCATCAAATGGCTTGATGAACTTGGCATTCAGTTGACCCGTGATCCGGAAGGCGGCAATGACCAACCCTTTCACCTGACACGGGAAGGCGGGCACAGCCACCGCCGCATCGTTCATGCCGCCGACGCCACCGGGCGCGCGGTGCAAACCACCCTGCAGGGCGAGGCGGTCAAACATCCGAACATCAAGATTTTTGAGAATTACCTTGCGATTGATCTGGTGACAGACCGCAAGCTTGGCGGCGAAGGCCGCCGATGCATCGGTGCCTATGCGCTTGATCTGACAACCGGCAAGGTCCGGTCGTTCAATGCGCGTACCGTGGTGCTTGCCACCGGGGGGGCGAGCAAGGTTTACCGGTTTACGTCCAACCCCGACGGATCAACAGGCGATGGCATTGCCATGGCATGGCGTGCGGGTTGCCGGGTTATGAATATGGAATTCAGCCAGTTTCACCCGACCTGCCTGTATCATCCGCAGGCCAAATCATTCCTGATTACCGAGGCCGTTCGGGGCGAAGGTGGCAAATTGCTGCTGGCCGATGGTACGCGTTTCATGGACCGGTTTGACGAACGCGGCGAACTGGCCCCGCGTGATATTGTCGCGCGCGCGATTGACCATGAAATGAAGCGACTGGGTGCGGATTGCGTTTACCTTGATATCACGCACAAGGGCGAGGATTTCATCCGCGAGCATTTCCCCACCATCCATGAAACCTGCCTGACATATGGCATCGACATGACCAAACAGCCGATCCCGGTTGTTCCGGCAGCGCATTATACCTGCGGCGGGGTTTTGACCGACCTTCGCGGGCGCACCGATCTGACCGGGCTTTATGCGATTGGTGAATGTGCAGGCACGGGCCTTCACGGTGCGAACCGGCTGGCGTCGAACTCACTTCTGGAATGTCTGGTATTTGGCGAGGCGGCGGCACGCGACATTGTCGAAGCCCTTCCGGTTGATGACCGCTTCAACGACCTGCCGGACTGGGACGAAACCGGGATTACCGATTCCGACGAGGAAGTCATCGTTGCCCATAACTGGGAACAGTTGCGTAACGTGATGTGGGACTTTGTTGGTATTGTGCGCACCACCAAGCGTCTGCAACGTGCGCAGCATCGCATTGATCTGCTGTTATCAGAAATCGACGAGTATTACGGCAATTTCCGTGTCACCAATGACCTGCTTGAATTGCGCAACCTGTCGGTGGTTGCCAAGCTGATCATCCAGTCGGCATTGTGGCGCCATGAAAGCCGCGGTCTGCATTACACCACCGATTACCCGGAACGCGATGACAGCGCCACCCCGCGCCAGACCATTCTGGTACCCGAAAACTTTGCCGGCCGCTGGGTCGTATCGGGCCAATGGAAAACCTGATCGGAGAAACAGCCATGACCGCCACCCTGATAGGTATCGCCCGCAAGACCCGTTCCCGTGCACCAATGGAAACACTGGATAGGGTTAATGTCAGTCTTGATCTCGGTATTGATGGCGATTATCGCGGCAGGCTTCGCAAACGCCAGATCACGGTTCTGGCCGAAGAGGACTGGCTGGCGGCCTGTGCCGAGATTGACCGCGCGGATTTGCCATGGACCACGCGCAGGGCCAATTTGCTGGTGCGGGGAATGAAACTGCCACGAACGCCTGGGGCACGTATCCGGATCGGTGATCTGGTCCTTGAAATCACCGGCGAAACCGATCCCTGTAACCGGATGGAAGAAGCCGCCGCAGGCCTTGAAAAGGCGCTTTCCCCCGATTGGCGGGGTGGTGTTACGTGCCGCACCATCGAACCCGGTGCAATCCGCGTTGGGGACGCGGTTGTTTCTGTCTGACCGGTACTGCGGTCCATCTGGAAATCCCCTGTCGGCTTCCCACTTAAAAGGCAGAAGCATGGTCGGGGGGAAAGAATGGAACTTGCTCCAATACCGCATAACGAAGCCGAACGTCAGGCCGTCATTACGCGAATGCGCATCGCAACCTTTGATGCAGAACCGGAACTGGATCGTATCACGTCGCTTGCCAAGCGTATCTTTGACGTCAAATCGGCCACGGTGACGGTTCTGGACCATGACCGGCAGATTTTCAAATCACGGGCAAATTTCGAAAAACTCGAAAGCAGCCGTGATATTTCGTTCTGCGGACATGCAATCACCCGAACCGGACCAATGGTGATCAACGATGCGCGTGCCGACCAGCGATTTTGCGACAATCCGTTGGTGGCGTGTAACGAACCGATCATTTTTTACGCCGGAATGCCTGTGCATCATCACGAGGGTTATCCGATCGGAACGCTTTGCATCTTTGACAACAAACCGCGCGAGATGAGCGAACGCGATATCGATAACCTCAAGGACCTTGCCTATCTGGTCGAGATGGTTTTGCTGCTACGGTTCGCACAATTCAGCCAGAAACGCCTTTTGCAGAACCTTGATGATGCGGTGCGCCAAAGCATGATGGACCCGATGACCGGACTATGGAACCGGCGCGGACTTGACGAAATCCTTGATCGCGAGCTGGCGCCGGATGGCGCACCGGTCCCCGAACCCTGTGGCGTTCTGTTGTGCGATATCGATCACTTCAAAGCGGTCAATGATACTCACGGGCATCTGATCGGCGATGAGGTGATCATCAGCATTGCGGGAATGCTCAAAAATCATCTGCGGGAAAACGACATCATTGCCCGTGTCGGCGGCGAGGAATTTGTCTGTGTCATTCCCGGCATGACGCGTGACATGACACCGAAAATCGCCCAGAAACTATGCGATATCCTACGCAATACCCCGATTGAAACGAGCGAGGGTAAAACACTTAATCTCACAATCTCCATCGGGGCGACGTGGCTTTCGCCTGTTATGGGCCCGATCAACCGCAAGGCGGTTTTTGAAACGGCGGACGAGGCACTTTATAGCGCAAAATACAGCGGCCGTGACAGGGTTGTCTTCAATGCTGAACCGTTGAAAGACCGCACCAAAGGACTACTTGAACGACACTAGATTCTACCTAAAATAGATCAATGTCGTCACAGGAGATTCGGCTTGAAAGTTGCACCGATACCGGAAAACGAAAGCGAACGGCAGAAATCGCTTGAAAGCATGGGTATTCTGTCGACACCTCGCGACCCGGAGCTTGACCGGATCACGCGCTTGGCCGAACGCATTTTCAAGACCGAGTTTACAGCAATTTCGCTGCTTGATGGCGATCGGCAGTTTTTCAAGTCCCGGGTCAATCTGAGCGCGTCCGAAACATCGCGCGATATTTCGTTCTGCGGTCATGCCATCATGCATGACGCGCCGCTTGTCGTTGGCAATGCAATCAATGACGAGCGTTTCAGCGACAATCCTCTGGTAGCGGGTGCCCCTCATATCCGGTCTTATGTCGGTGTTCCGCTTTCGAACGCGGAAGGTTTCAAGCTTGGTACACTTTGCATTATCGATTCAAAAACACGCAATTTCTCAGATAGCGAAATTGAAACCCTGAAGGATCTCGCCCACTGGGTCGAAACCGTTCTGGCGCTGCGCTATACCGAACGCAGCCAGAAACAGCTTCTGGCCGACCTTGATGCCGCCCATCGCGATGTGATGATCGACAGCCTGACCGGGGTGTGGAATCGCCGCGGGCTTGAGGAATTGCTGGCGCGCGAAATGTCGAGTTCGCGGATAAAAGGGGGTTCGGCGGGTATCTTCATGCTCGATATCGACCATTTCAAAAAGGTCAATGACAGCTATGGCCATCTGATCGGTGACAAGGTGATACAAGGGATTGCCGCGATCATGTCATCCAGCCTGCGCGATCATGACATTGTCGGCCGGTTCGGTGGCGAGGAATTTGTCTGTATCCTGCCGGGGCTTCGCCTCGAACAGACCATGTATCTGGGTTACAAGCTGTGCGATACGGTGCGAGATCAATGCCGGGTCAGCGATATGAACGGCAATCCCGTTCCGATCACGGTCAGTGTCGGGGCGACCTGGATATCCAATGAATCAACGGGACAGTACGAGCCTCACGACATCCTTAGAATTGCCGACGAAGCCCTTTACGAGGCCAAGGAAAGCGGACGTGATACCGTGCGTTATCGTGCGCTTGATACATTTGGCAGTCTCGACGATCTTAAGGATTGATCGCGGCCATAACCCGATCACGAAGGGCATCAGGCCCTAGTTCGTATAATCCATCAAGGGCGATATAGGGGTCCCCGCCAAGCTTCAGCAGGCGGGCAAAGGCAGGCTCGGTTTTAACTCCGCCCCGTTTCAATTGCCGGATATCTGATGCAAAGCGTTCGCCCAGAAGAGCGATCAAGCGCGCCTCGACCAGCATATGGCGAAAGCCGAACTGGCTTTGCGATGGCTTGCCTGTGGCAAAAATTTCGACCGGAAGGTCATCCAGAACAAACCGCACGACAATGGCCGAACCGACATGCTGCGTCGCTGGACGGTGATGCAACCCAAAACCATCAAGATAACCAAACGACGTCTGCACCCGAGCTTCGAAACCGTCAACATCCGGGCAATAGCACAAAATATCGACATCTGATCCGACGATATCAAGATTTATCGGAAAAGTTCCGGCGACAACGGGATCAAACCCGGCAAGTTCATTCCAGATGCCATGCTGTAAAAGCAGACCGGCGGCCTTTTGACCACGCGCGGAAACGGATCGCAAAACATCAAGACCGCGAAAGGCATCGGGCATGAGGCTTTCGGGCCAATCCATTACCGGTTGGTTCATTGATAAATCCATTCCATTTCTTGACCCGTCTGCCATTGCACGGGATATGTAATGAAATCAAATATTTTTGGCGCATGCGCGATCTGTTGATCAGATACCCACGCCGATTTCGGGACATGCCATCATATGCTTGACGTTCTGGCCATCACCAGCCCCATCTTTCTGATCATCGCCTTGGGCTATTTCGCGGTCCGGCAAAATATCATATCGCAGGATGTGGCGCGCGGCATGGGCGCGTTCGTGATGAATTTTGCCCTGCCTGCCCTTCTGATCAAGACGCTATCGGGGCGCGAACCGGCCGAAATCATTCACGGCGAATTTCTGATCGCCTATGGCGGCGGGTCGCTGATCATGTTGACGCTGGGCATCGCCTATACACGCTTTATTGCGCGGAAATCCTTTGCCAATGCGACCCTGCAGGGTCTTGGCATGTCTTTTTCCAATAGCGGCTTTATCGGTTATCCGGTGGCGGTACAGGTGCTTGGCCCACCGGCAGCAATCGCGCTTGCACTATGTGTAATGATCGAAACACTGGTAATGATGCCGCTTGTTCTTGTTCTTGGTGACAGTGCCAATAACAACGGCCACGGACGCCTTCACGTTCTTGGAAATGCGATAAAAAGCCTGTGCAAGACACCAATCATCATTGCGATTTTTATTGGGCTTTGTCTTGCCCTTACAGGAATCAACTTGCCCGGTCCGGCCCTGAAGGCAATCGATATGCTGGCCATGGCATCCGGCCCAGTGGCCCTGTTTGTCATCGGTGCGGGATTGGTCGGGTTGAAGCTGAAAGGCATGCGGATTGACATGGCCCGCATTGTCTTCGGCAAGCTGGTCCTGCATCCGGTTGCCGTATTCACTCTGGTCTGGATACTGCCGCCAATGGAACCGGTTTTACAGATTGCGGCAGTCAGTTTCGCCTGTTCTCCGATGCTAAGCATCTACGCCATCTTTGGGCAACGTTATGGCCATGAAGGATTGTGTGCCGCATCGCTTATGGTTGCAACATTGCTATCCTTCATCACCATTTCAACGGCACTTTGGCTTCTTGATATCACGCAGGTCTTCGGGCCCATGCCCTAAGTGGGCTTAACCACCCGGCCCACGACCACCGTTACGGCCGAATGGCGGCGGAGGAGGACGATCCCCCGGAAAGCCTTTTGGCCCGCCAAAACCACCGCCGGGTCGTTGGCCGCCCGGTCCGCCACCTGGTCCACCGCCCGGTCCAAGACCACCCGGCCCCCGGGCAAAGCTTGGATCGGATTGGCCCGCAAGAAAGCGCGGAATGAAGGGGAAACTTTCTGTCACGAAATAGGCATAGGTACCGCCGGGGTATTCCGGGGTAACGGTTTCACGGCCATTGGCTTCGTCAAGGTCACCAAGGCCGGGGACAAATTCATAATCTTCGCCAAAGGTGCCATCATAACTGCCTCCCGGCCCGCCCGGACGCACACCTTTTTTCACGCGCCACGAACTACTCAGCGCCTTGACCCCGGCGTCGGGTCTCTCAGGGTCGTGATAGCCAAACAGGGCATAGATCGGGAAACCATCTGCGGCAAAACCGATGCGGATTGAATGCTGTTCCGGTGACCAGCTTTTGATCAAACCCTTTGGCATGCCGTGATAATGATACGTGCCATCGGGCTGCACATGGGCGTTGTTTTCATCAAGACCAAGATCAAGCGTGGGCGATATCGCCTCGTACCGCCATCCGGATTGCCGATCACGCTGCCAGTATTCAGCGGTGAAAGGGTCAAACGGCACCCCATTGACCGCAATCCCGAACAGACCGTGGGTGTTGGGTATGAAGCGCCCGGTTCTTTGCGGATTGACCGGCAGACGAAATTCAAGCGACTGTGCCTTGATGCTGTTAGGATTGTGACGATTGGGGAAGCTGCCGGTCGCGTGATCCGGGATCGCGTTGGAGCGGATGTAACGATATTGCCCGTCTTCGCGGATATTGACCTCATTGCTGATCGCCCAGGCCTGCCGCACCGGGTTAAGCACCATGGCCGCGAGCGGCAACATGCCAAGCCCAACCAGCATATTGCGACGCATCCGGTCAATTTCGGGTGCGTGATTATCGCGATAAACGCCTTCATCCACCTCATGATCGTGATGAGGATGATGATGATCATGACCTTGATGATCATGTCGGCCTTTTAGTCTCATTACTGTTCCCCCGGTTTCTTCCCCCGACCGGACGGCACCCAATGCCATCCGATTTTATAGTGGGGATTGAAACGGGAGGATTCCAGTAAAAAAACGTCCTAAGTGATCGCTTCCCCGGCATGGGCAAGGATTTCTTCGGCCTCCCGGATTTCCTGCTGCTGGGCCCACATTTCGGCATAAAGGCCGTCCTGTTCCAAAAGGTCCTGATGGCGGCCACGTTCCGCGACCTGCCCGTCACGCAACACGATGATTTCATCGGCATCGATCACGGTCGAAAGCCGGTGCGCAATCACCAGCGTCGTATGCCCGCGCGACACATCGCGAAGTGCCTGCTGGATGTCTTTTTCGGTACGGGTATCAAGGGCCGATGTTGCCTCGTCAAAGATCATGACTTTCGGACGTTTCAGCAACATGCGCGCAATCGACACACGCTGTTTTTCTCCGCCGGAAAGTTTAAGCCCGCGTTCACCGACCATGGTTTTAAAGCCCTGCGGCAAACCGGCGATAAAACCATCGATACTGGCAAGTTTGGCAGCATTGGTGATTTCGGCCTCCTCCGCTCCGGGACGACCATAGGCGATGTTATAGGCAATCGTATCGTTAAACAGGACCGTATCCTGCGGGACGATACCGATCGAGCGACGCAGGGATGTCTGCGACACATCGCGGATATCCTGCCCGTCAATCGTGATCCGGCCCGATGATACATCATAGAAACGGAACATCAGACGGGTCAGGGTCGATTTTCCCGCCCCGCTTGGCCCGACGACAGCAACGGTTTTGCCCGCCGGAACCTCGAAACTGACACCTTTCAGTATCTGGCGGTCAGGGTTATAGGCGAATTTGACATCCTCGAACCGGATTGCCGCCTCGCCGCACGCCAGTGCCGGTGCGCCCACCTTGTCTTCGACTTCCTTTTCAACGTCGAGTAACGAAAACATGCGTTCCATATCGGTCAGCGACTGCTTGATCTGGCGATAGACAAAACCAAGGAAGTTCAGCGGCATATAAAGCTGCAAAAGATAGGTATTCACCAGCACAAAGTCGCCAACGGTCATATTGCCGTTTTTAACGCCACTTGCCGCCAGAAGCATGTTCAGAACCAGACCGACTGCAATGATCGCACCCTGCCCGATATTGAGTTTGGACAGGGATTCCTGTGACTTCACCGCCGCCGTTTCATAGCCGCGCAGGGCATTGTCATAACGACGGGATTCGTGATCCTCGTTATTGAAATACTTGACCGTTTCATAGTTGATCAGACTGTCGATGGCCTTGGTGTTGGCCTCGTCATCGCGCTGGTTCATTTCGCGGCGGAACTTCATTCGCCATTCGGTGACGATCAGGGTAAAGGCGATATAGATCACGATGGTGACAAACGTGATCAGCGCGAACCAGAAATCATACAGCACCCAAAGAATGCCCGAGACCATGAAGATTTCAAGCAGGGTCGGCAGGATGTTGAACAGCATGAAGGATAAAAGGAATTCGATCCCCTTGACCCCGCGTTCAATCGCGCGCGAAAGCCCGCCCATCTGGCGATCCAGATGGAACCGCAGCGACAGGGCATGCAGATGTTCAAAGACACCAAGGGCGGATGTCCGAATGGCGCGTTGCGCGACCTTGGCAAAAACGGCGTCGCGCAATTCCCCGAAGGCCGAGGATAAAACACGCACAAGCCCATAGGCGACAATCATCCCCACTGGCACAACGATCAGGGATGTCGTGTCCGCCCCTGCGGAGCCGGTACCAGCTTTGCCGCCGCCAAGGGCATCAACCGCATATTTATACAGAACCGGGACATAAACGTTGGCGATCTTCGCCCCGACCAGAAACAGCAGGGCGATCACCACACGGGTCTTGAGTTCGAACTCGCCACGCGGCCACAGATACGGCAGAAAAGTTTTAACGACACCAAATTCAGCGCGGGCTGATGGCTGGTTATCACCCATGTTTTTCAACTTCTTATCCCCTGGTGGGCACCATGTGGCGTGTCCGACACAGCCCCGGCTTTCTGATTGACGTCCCGCTTTCCCAAAACAACAGATGGCCCGTAATCAATGATTTGGCAAGCAAGCTGGACAAGAAAGCGTGTCTTTCCGTCTACGGGATAGTTCGCAAAACATTGATTTATCGACGCTAGACGATTGCAGTTGCGCGGTCAGAGGGATATTTTGTCAAATTGTCGATAAAATTGCGATAAGCCCGCCCCGGCAATTCCGGCCCGCGGGACATCTTCAAGGAACGGAACCAGGACCATGACGGCACTTGCCAGCATCGAAAACCAGAACATCGCGGCATTAATGCGCGACATGGGCATCAATGCCCGTGAAGCTTCGCTGAAACTGGCACAGGTCCCGTCCGAACCAAAAACCGATGCCCTTAAAGCGGCCGCGCGCAAATTGCGCGAAAATGCCGATATCATTCTGGCCGCCAATGCACGCGACATGGAAGCAGGCCGCGCCAAGGGTCTGACGCCCGCACTGCTGGACCGTCTTGCGCTTGATCCCGCACGCATCGAAAGCATGGCAGCCGGAGTCGAGGCGGTTGCGGACCTTGCCGATCCGGTTGGCCGCGAACTAGCCCGCTGGAGCCCGGAGCACAACGGGCTTGATATCGCACGCGTATCGGTACCGCTTGGCGTGATCGGTATCATTTATGAAAGCCGCCCGAATGTGACCGCCGATGCCGGTGCCATGTGCATTAAATCGGGCAATGCCGCGATCCTGCGCGGTGGTTCGGAAAGCTTCCATTCATCGCGTGCGATATTCGATTGCATGCTCGCCGGTATTCTTGATGCCGGTTTGCCTGAACATGCGCTTCAGATGATCCCGGTTACGGATCGCGCCGCGGTTGGCGAGATGCTGAAACTGTCCGATTATATTGATGTCATCGTCCCGCGCGGTGGCAAATCGCTAATTGCGCGGATAACCGATGAAAGCCGCATTCCGTTGTTCAAGCATCTGGAAGGGCTTTGCCATACTTATATCCATGCCAGTGCGGACCAGTCCAAGGTCGTTGATATCGTGGTGAATGCCAAAATGCGTCGGACCGGCATTTGCGGCGCGACCGAAACCATCCTGATTGATCAGGCGGTTGCCGATAATCTGTTACCGAAAATTGCCGCTGCCCTTGCCGACAAGGGTTGCGAATTGCGCGGCGATGCCCACGCGCAGAAGGTGGATGCGCGTATCCTGCCTGCAACGGACGAGGATTGGATCACCGAATATCTTGATGCGATTGTGTCGATCAAGGTCATCAACGGGGTCAATGAGGCAGTCAGCCATATCAACACATATGGATCGCACCATACCGATGCGATTCTGGCCGAGGATGCCGATGCGACCGCGACCTTCCTGAACGGTGTTGATTCCGGCATCGTGATCGTCAACGCATCGACCCAGTTTGCCGATGGCGGCGAATTTGGCATGGGGGCGGAAATCGGCATTTCGACGGGCAAGCTGCATGCACGCGGTCCGGTTGGAGTCGAACAGCTGACCAGCTATAAATACATCGTGCGCGGCACCGGCCAGACCCGCCCATGAGCTTTTCTACGCCCAGAAGCCATAGTGCCCCACCCCGCGTCGGATTGCTGGGCGGGTCCTTTAATCCGGCACATGAAGGGCACTTGCATATATCGCTTGAAGCGTTGAAAAGCCTGCGTCTTGACGCGGTCTGGTGGCTGGTGTCTCCGCAAAACCCACTAAAGCCGACGCAGGGCATGGCAGACCTTGCCGACCGGTTCGATTCGGCATTGATGATGGCAAAGCATCCCCGCATTGTTGTTTCTGCAATTGAATCAGAACTTGGAACCCGCTATACGGCCGACACTCTCGCAGCCTTGCAGCGTCGTTTTACCCGAACGCGGTTCGTATGGCTGATGGGGGCGGACAATCTGGCCCAGTTTCATAAATGGAAATGGTGGGACAGGTTGATTTTGCGCGCTCCCATTGCGGTCCTTGACCGTGAGGGGTATTCTAACAAGGCATTGTCCGGGACGGCAGCCAAGCGTATGGAACGCTGGCGCATCCCATCGGACAGGGCGGGTTTGCTGGCCGATCTCGATGTTCCGGCCTGGGTTTACCTGCCAATAAAGCGCCATCCGGCCTCTTCGACCGCAATCCGCGCCGAAGGCAGATGGCAGGTTTGACCGGCGGGAATTTCCCGAATCCTAATTGGATCGGGCTTTCTCGCGTAAATTGAGGTGGCGACCATAGGTACCGCAAAAAAGACTCTGACCCCGGGCGAGCTCCTTGCCCTTATCCAGAGCACGCTCGAAGACGACAAGGCCGAAGACCTTGTCACCATTGATCTGACCGATAAAACCTCCCTTGCCGATCATATGATCATTGCAACCGGCTCGTCCTCTCGCAGGGTCGCGTCAATGGCAGAACATATTGTCGAAAAGCTGAAAGATGCCGGCCAGGGCCGTGCAATGGCCGAAGGCAAGGAACAGGGTGACTGGGTTCTGGTTGATGCCGGCGATGTCATCGTTCACCTGTTCCGTCCGGAAGTTCGCGCTTTTTACAACATCGAACAGATGTGGGGCGTTGAAAACCCGGCGCTTAAACAGCAGGCGGCGCGGCTGTATTAATACAGTCCGCCCGGTTTGCCCTGACCACCGCGGGGATCGGCTATCGGTGGTCCCCATGCGGGCCAAAGCCGGATCGGAAAGATGCAAATTACCCTTGCTGCAGTGGGCCGGATGAAGAACGGCCCCGAAAAAGATCTTTTTGACTATTACGCCGCGCGCCTGCGCTGGCCCTTTGCCGTGCGGGAAGTCGAAGAAAAGAAAAAGCTTCCACCCAATCAGCTCAAAGACCGCGAGGCGGAGCTTTTGCTGGGCGTCATTCCCGATAATGCCTTTCTGATCGCACTTGACGAGCGCGGGCACGAATACGGTTCCATCGATTTTGCCGCAAAACTTGAAGGCTGGATCGATCAATATGCCGGAAATATCGCCTTTGCCATTGGCGGAGCCGATGGGCATGGGGACGCCATCAAATCACGCGCCAATACGCTCTGGTCACTTGGCAAGGCGACATGGCCCCATATGCTGGTGCGCGCCCTGATTGCCGAACAGCTTTTCCGCGCCCACGCCATCCAGACCAATCATCCCTATCACCGGGAATAATCCCAAAGTTACCAAAAGCATCGGCTCCCCCACTCTTGGATAAGTTGTTTCAAAATTTATCCCTGAGTATTCCTCCATCTGTTTGAGAAGGGGAGTTAACGATGCAAACCAGATACTTAAAGATCGCGGCCATTATCGGCCTGGCGATGTTTACCAGCGCATGCGCAGCTTCGCGTAGCGTTGTCGAAATTCAGGAACCGACCAAAATCGAAAACCCGGCAACCGGCCCGGCTGTTAAAATTGTTTCGGTCGAAGACAAACGCCAGTTCGAGATTGATCCGTCCACACCAGATATCCCGTCGCTGTCGAATGACGAGATTGATGATGTCACCTTTACATCGCGTGCCTATGCCCGAAAACGCAATGGTTACGGAATGGCGATGGGAGATGTTTTGCTGCCCGAAGGCAAAACCGTTGCCGATGCTGTCAACAAGGCAATCTCCAACGGCTTCAAACAGGCCGGATACCGTGTTCTTGAACCGGGGGACGCCGAATATGACAGCGCGGATGCCGTCGACGCCGACCTGATCAAGTTCTGGTCATGGTTCGAACCCGGTTTCTGGCAGGTCACGGTGCATAACAAGTCCGAAGTGACGTTGAAGGGCAATGAACTGAACAAGGGCGAACCGGTTACAGTCACCGACAGCTATCAGGAAAAGATGCAGATGGTCCTCGACAGCGACTGGCAAAGCAGTGCTGTTAATGCTCTTCGCGAACTTTCATCAAAGATTGCCGAAAAGCTGGAAACCTTGAAATAACCAGCCTTACCGCAAATCATACTGCATGCGCACGACACCGGATTTGTAGTGTTCCGATGCCACCAGTTTCAGTGTTGTGCCCGCAGCATCCCGGCCAAACAGCCGGATGCCATCCCCCAGAATTTCCGGAATGATGAACATTTCAAGTTGATCGACAAGACCGCCAAACAGGAACTGGGTCACGACACTGGCCCCGCCGACGATCCAGACATCGCCGGTATCGGACCTGTCATCGCGAAGCAATCTTGCCAGTTCGACAAGACTGCCGCCATAGGCCTCTGTATTGGCCGGACGTTTATCGGGTAAATCGCGCGATGTCAGAACAATCGTGCGGCGATCCTCATAAGGCCATTCACCAAATTCCATAACCTGATCAAAGGTTTTTCGCCCAATGATCAGTGTTCCCACGGTGCCCAGAAAGCCCTCAAAATCGAACTCGGCCGGATCGAAATCATCGAGCCAGTCAACCGCACCATTGGTGCGCGCGATATAGCCATCCAGACTGACCGCAATATATATGCGGAACAGTTTCTTTTTCATGCTTTGCCCAACCTGTTCGGGGTCTTTGCCCCGTTATCAATTACTTGAGCATATCAGAATACAGATCCAAGGTGGCAAGAATCAGGCCGGACGAAAAACACCCCCGAAACAATGGCTTCGGAGGTGTGTGAGGGTCATTTCGACAGGCAAATCAGCATTCAACGACGTTGACATTAACCGCAAGCCCGCCCTGGCTGGTTTCCTTGTATTTGCTTTGCATGTCGATACCGGTCTGGCGCATGGTTTCGATCACCTTGTCGAGTGACACTGTATGCTGACCATCACCGCGCATCGCCAGACGGGCGGCATTGATCGCCTTGACCGCCCCCATGGTGTTGCGTTCGATGCAAGGCACCTGCACCAGACCGCCAATCGGATCACAGGTCAGGCCAAGGTTATGTTCCATACCAATCTCGGCGGCGTTTTCAACCTGTTCTGGCGTGCCGCCCATAACCGCACAAAGGGCACCGGCTGCCATCGAACAGGCGACACCAACCTCACCCTGACAACCGACTTCGGCAGCCGATATCGAGGCGCGTTTTTTATAAATCGAACCAATGGCCGCCGCGGTTAACAGGAATTCGCGTATTTTTCCCTGTGTGACATTGGCCCCGAACCGTTCGTAATAGCGCAGCACGGCGGGAATGACGCCTGCTGCCCCGTTGGTCGGCGCCGTAACCACGCGCGAACCCGCAGCATTTTCTTCGTTCACCGCAAGGGCATAAAGATTGACCCAGTCGATCACGGTCAACGGATCCTTAAGCCCGGCTTCGGGCCGTTCGGTCAGTTCAAGGTAAAGTTTACGCGCGCGCCGTTTGACATTCAGCCCGCCGGGCAGGATGCCATCCGACTTGCAGCCCCGTTCGATGCAATCCATCATCGCGCGATGCACGCGATCAACGAATTCCTCGGTCTCGGCGGGTTCGCGCCAGCTTTTTTCATTTTCGGCCATGACTTCGGCAATAGACAGCTTTTCCTGTTTGCAGATCGCCATCAATTCGTCGGCCGAGGAAAAAGGATAAGGCAGCGTTATGTTATCGCCGGAATATTCCGCCCCACGATCATCTCCCGAGACGATAAATCCACCTCCGACCGAGAAATATTCCTGTTTGTGCAAAACAACACCATCATGGTCGAAGGCGGTGATCCGCATACCATTGGGATGCTCGGGCAGGCTTTCGGCCATGTGAAACACAAGATTGGTCTCGCGGTTAAAGGAAACCGGATGGCGACCGTAAAGCTGTAATTCGCGGTCACGGTCAATCGCATCCATCGTCGGTGCGATCCGGTCGGGATCAACCGAACGCGGTCGTTCCCCCGAAAGCCCCATGATCACCGCGGTATCGGTGGCGTGCCCCCTGCCGGTCAGGGCAAGCGATCCGTAAAGATCAACAATTACCGAGCCGATTTTTTCCAAAATGTTCCGGGCCTCAAGTTCCAGACAGAACCGATAGCCTGCCCGCATCGGGCCGACGGTATGCGAACTCGATGGCCCGATCCCAATGGTATAAAGATCGACAACGGAAAGGTTAACGTCTTGCGGACGTTGTTTGTTTTCTTCGGTCAAAAGGGCCTCCCACGGCTCTTTGTCATGCGGAAGAATGCCGCACGACGTTATAGAACCGGTGTCTTGCCCCCTCTGTCCCTTGACCTGAGATTGTGCGCCCTGCCACCAAAAACAACCGCCTTTGACAACATGGCTTCATCCTTCGGTGGAAATATGGTGCCGGGCGTTGGCCCCGTACCGCTTTCTCTCTCCAGAGCCTCAATCCGCAACGGTCCATCTGCCTGAGAGTTTTCGGGGCTATTGCTCCTTCGGCGCCGATCTGATCAAGAGATCAAAACGGGCTCTCCCATCGCGGTTATTCGAGGTATCACCGTTGCATGCCAGATTACAGGCAGGTGGCAAGCCTTGTCAAAAAGCAGCTTTGCAACCGCACAAAAAATACCCGGCCGGAAGGCTGTTCAATGCTTCCATTCATGATAGATTGCGCGTTGAAAATGCTATGATTGGCAGCGTCTGATGGCGGACCCACCGCGCCCGACGTCATTGTACGGATGGTGAAATTACCGGAAAATAACCATCTTTACCGGTAATTCAGCCTTTTACCTTATTTCGTGTACCTTACTTCGTGGGATTATGATTGTGACTGTATCAAATACCGTAAAGCGCCCGCGTCCGGTGGTGCTGTGCATTCTGGATGGCTGGGGTTATCGCGAGGAAAGCAAGGACAATGCGGTTGCATTGGCCAATACCCCTGTTTGGGACGCGCTTTATGCCAATAATCCGACTGGCTTTTTAAAGGCTTGCGGTCTGGATGTCGGCCTGCCCGAAGGGCAGATGGGCAATTCGGAAGTCGGCCATATGAATCTGGGTGCCGGTCGGGTTGTGATGCAGGAACTGCCGAAAATTGATGACGCGGTCAAAACCGGTTTGATTGCCGAAACCGACACGGTCAAAAAAGTCATCGCCAAGCTTAAAGAAAGTGGTGGTGTTTGTCATATCGCAGGGCTTCTGTCCGAAGGTGGAGTGCATTCCCATCAGGCCCATATGGCAGCCCTTGCCAAAATCATCGCATCAGCCGGTGTGCCGGTAAAAATCCATGCCTATCTGGATGGCCGCGATACCGCGCCCAAAAGTGCCGCCAAATTCCTTGAAAAATTCCGCTCCCTGATTGGCGATGCCAATGTTGAAATCGTGACCGTCACCGGGCGTTATTACGCGATGGATCGCGACAACCGCTGGGAACGTGTCAGCCAAGCCTACTTCACGATGGTGCAGGGCAAGAATTACGCCGATGGCCGCACCGCCGAAAGTGCCGAAGCCGCGATCAAGGCGGCCTATGATGCCGATACCACGGATGAATTCGTTCTGCCGACCGTAATTGGCGATTATGACGGCATGAAAGATGGCGACGGACTTTTGATGACCAATTTCCGCGCCGACCGCGCGCGTGAAATTCTGGCCGCCATTTGCGCACCGGACTTTGACGGCTTTGACCGTGGCACCCCGATCAAATTCGCCGTACAGGCCGGCATGGTCGAATATTCGTCCGACCATGCGAAATATATGGATGCGATCTATCCGCCGCAGGTGTTGCCAAATATCTTTGGCGAAGTTGTTTCCAGGGCGGGCATGAAACAGTTGCGCATTGCGGAAACCGAAAAATATCCGCATGTATCCTTCTTCTTTAACGGCGGCGAAGAACAGGTTTTCGAAGGCGAAGACCGTATTCTGGTACCCTCGCCCAAGGTTGCGACCTATGACCTGCAACCGGAAATGTCGGCCCCGGAAGTAACCGAAAAGCTGGTGGCTGCGATCAGGGCAGAAACCTATGACGCGATCATTCTGAACTTTGCCAATCCCGACATGGTCGGCCATAGCGGCATTCTTTCAGCCGCCATGAAAGCCGCTGAAGCAGTTGATACCTGCCTTGGGCAGGTTGTTGATGCGGTTAAATCGGTGGGCGGTGTGATGTTCGTTACCGCTGATCACGGTAATTGTGAGATGATGGTCGATCCGGAAACCGGTGAACCGCACACCGCACATACGCTTAATCTGGTGCCGACCATTCTGGTAAACGGGCCAGAAGGTGTCACACTGGAAAATGGCCGCCTTGCCGACGTGGCGCCAACGTTGCTTCAGCTTCTCGGCCTGCCGCAGCCCAAGGAAATGACCGGCAAACCGTTGATCAAGGGCTTGAAAGGGAATGATGCGCTTCTTGCGAGCTGATCTGCGTTCCAGGACCGCCCTGCCTGCGCTGGCTGTGCTTGCAGCCATGATTGCGGGCGGGGCTGCGCCCTCTTTTGCGCAGTCGCTGCGCAAGGTCGACAGCCAGCTTGATAAACTTGAAAGCCAGTTGTCCGAACAACAGAAACAGGAAGAATTCCTGTCACGCAAATCGCGAGAGCTCTGGACCGAGGAACAGGCGCTTCAATCCGAAGCCATTTCGGTTGCCAGACGTGCCCAACGCCTTGAGACAAAGCTGACCGAACTTGAAGACCAGCTTGCCGAACTTGAAATCCGCGAAAAGCGCGCCGCCACCAGCCTTGAAGACAAAGCCGGGCAATATGCCCGCATCCTGATGGCCCTGCAGCGGCTGTCGACCACTCCGCCAGAAGCCGTGATCGCCCTTCCGACCAGCCCGCAGGATACGTTGCGATCCGCGATCCTTCTGAAGGCCGCCTTGCCCGGCGTTGAACAGCATGCTCGTGATCTGCGGGCCGAACTTGAAGAAATCGGCACCCTTCGCGAAGACATCCGCACGCGCCGCAGCGAAATGGCATCTGCCACCGAAGAATTACAGGCAGAACGCCAGTCATTAGCCGCTCTGCTTAACGAAAAGCGCAAACTGCGTTCGGAAACCGAGGCAGAGGCCAAAATGGCATCGCGCGCCGTCAATGAACTGGCGACCGAGGCAAAATCACTGGGCGATCTTCTGGAAAGCCTGAAAAAGCGGGCAGAAGGCGTTCCCGAACCCCGCATGAAACCGGAACGCCAGATTGCCAAACGTGAAGAGCCCAAACCTGCCCCGCCCCCATCATCGACCATTGCCAGAAACGAACCACCCGCCCCACCTGCCGAAAAGACGGCCCCGGCAAGCAAACCGTCAACCGCCCCCGATGAAGAAATGGCCGTTGGCAGTTCGATCACGCTGGCACACGGACAATTGCGTATGCCTGCAAGCGGGAAGGTCGTTACACTGTTTGGCGAACGGTCCCGCGGACCGGACGGATTGGCGGTTACACATTCCAAAGGGATCGAGATCGATACGCGCCCAAACGCGCAAGTCGTATCCCCCTTTGACGGCAAAGTTGTATTCGCCGGGCCGTTCCGTGGCTATGGCCGCCTCTTGATTATCGAACACGGCGAAGGATACCATAGTCTTATCGCCGGTTTTGATCGGCTCGACAGTGTGGTAGGACAGTATTTGTTGGCGGGCGAACCTGTTGGAATAATGGGTGAAATATCGCCTAAACTCTATCTGGAGATGCGCCATGACGGCGAAGCGGTCAATCCGCTTCCCTGGCTGGCCTCGAAAAACGGCAAGGTAAGTGGATGAAAACCTCTCGATTGGCAGTATTCGCACTCGCTACCGGCATGACTTTGGGCCTTGCTTCGCCCGCGCTGGCGCAATCTTCACCAACAACTTCGGCCGAAACCTATCGGCTGCTGAACCTGTTTGGCGATGTGTTTGAACAGGTGAAATCGAAATATGTCGAGGAAGTCGATGACAAGCAGCTTATCGAAGCTGCGATCAACGGCATGCTCACATCGCTTGATCCGCATTCCTCATATCTGAATATGGATAATTTCGAGGAAATGCAGGTTGATACCCGCGGCGAGTTTGGCGGGCTTGGCATCGAAGTCACCATGGAAGAGGGCTTTGTCAAAGTCATTTCCCCGATTTATGACACGCCAGCCGAAAAAGCCGGTTTGCAGCCGGGCGATTACATCACCCATATCGACGGCACACCGATCCGGGGCCTTGGCCTGAACGAGGCAGTCGAGATGATGCGCGGCAAGGTCAATACCGATATCCGCCTGACCATCATGCGCAAGGGCGAAGCCGCACCGTTTGACGTGACGCTGACCCGGGCCGTGATCAAAATCCAGTCGGTCCGCTCCGAAGCAAAAGACGATGTCGGATATATCCGCATCACCAAATTCAACGAACAGACCTATAGCGGCCTGCAACGTGCGATCACCGATATGCGCGATCAGATCGGCCCGGAAATGAAGGGCCTCGTGATTGATCTGCGCAACAATCCGGGTGGATTGCTTGATCAGGCGATTTCGGTTTCGGATGCGTTCCTGGACAAGGGTGAAATCGTATCAACCCGTCCGCGTGATACCGAAAACACCGAACGTTACAACGCCCGTCCGGGTGATCTTGCCGACGGGCTTCCGATGATTGTACTGGTCAATGATGGTTCGGCATCCGCATCGGAAATCGTTGCCGGTGCCCTTCAGGATCACCGCCGGGCGGTCATCATGGGAACGCGCAGCTTTGGCAAGGGATCCGTTCAGACCATCCTGCCGATGCCGGGCAACGTGGCACTTCGTCTGACCACAGCACGCTATTACACGCCGTCGGGAAAATCGATCCAGGAAGTCGGCATTGTGCCAGACATCATCGTACCACAGGCACGTGTCGAGAGCATCGAAGCCGCCCAGCGCCGGTCCGAAGCCGACCTTAACGGTGCCTTGCGCAACGAGGACGAAACCATCAGCAATGCCGAAAGCGATGCAAATGATCGCCGCAGTGCCGCCGAGGAAATCGCGCTGGAGGATTATCAGCTGTCACGTGCACTTGACATGATCCGGGGCATTGCCCTGTTCGCACCCCGCCCGCAAGGGTGAGGTGCGAACCGAATACCGAAAGAGACTGACCTTTCGTGATCAGGAAACTCATAAAATCCTTGCGGTTTGGCCGAAAGAAGGAACGGGATCCTCTCGATGACATGGGCGATGAAGAAACAGAAGATGTTTCAAACACCCTGTCTGACGAGGATCTTCCCTTTAACGAGCTGCCGATTGAGGTCCAGTGGGAACGCCTGCCCAAGCGTCCGCCATCGCGGCGCTGGTGGTTGTCCAAGCTCCTGATCATTGCCCTGTTTCTAAGCCCCATCGGGGCCGCGGCAATTGGCCTGATCCCGATCCTTGATCCAGAAACCGGATGGCGACTGTTCCATCTGGGCAGCCCGAAAACAATCGCTGCTGTTCCCGGTTCCGAACGCGAACTTCAGGAAGAAATCGCCAAGGGCGTGCGTGACGTTGAAGAACGCACCCGTGCCGAGCAGGAGGCCCTTGCCAATGCCGGCACCAACCAGTCCGGCGAACCGCAAAATGCAGAGGACATTGCCAAACAGCTTGAAGGCGTTGCCGATCTGGTTGGAACACCGGGTCAGGATGGCACGACCGACGGCAGCACAACACCGACCCCCGAAGAACTTGCCGCCCTTGCCGAGGAAGGTGCACTTGATCAGCCCATAGAGCCAGATCCCTTGCGCCCGGCCCCCATTCCCGGTCTGGATGAGGAAGGCAGCTTTGGGCGCATTCCGCGAATTGCCGATGATGGCACGACACCGTTTGATGCTTATAAACGCCCGTTTGACGTGGTTGAAGGCCAACCCTATGTCGGTATCATTGTAACCGGTATCGGCCTGAATAGTGACAGAACACAGGCCGCAATCGAAGATTTGCCGCTGAACATTTCGCTGGCGCTGTCACCCTATTCGAACAATCTGCCCGAGGTCGCGGCCAATGCACGGGCGATGGGTCACGAAGTATTCTTGCAGTTGCCGATGGAGCCAATCGACTTCCCGCTGTCCGATCCCGGTCCGCGTGCGCTTCTGACCAGCCTTCCGGAAGGTGAAAACCTTGTCAGGCTGGAATGGTTGCTGGCGCGGTTCCCCGGCTATGCTGGTGCGGTCAGTTATCTTGGATCAAAGTTTGGCAGCCTTGACAGTGCCATCCGCCCGGTTATCGAGTTCATCGACCGGACGGGCCTGATGTATGTTGAAGGCACGAATTCAGGATCGATCAGTCTTGGCGCACAACTGGCATCGAATGCCGACACCCCGAATGCCATAGGCAATATCATGATCGACGAAATACCAAGCCGACGGCAAATTGACGCCCGCCTGAACGATCTGGTTGAGCAGGCAAAAAGCAATGGTGTCGCCATCGGGATCGCGCAATCCTATCCGGTCACCATTCAGCGCCTTCGCAACTGGTCGGCACGGCTTGCGCGTCAAGGGGTTCAGCTTGCACCGGTTTCGGCCCTTGCAAAGATGCAGGTCACACCGCAATCTGCGGTCGAGGCGGAAGCCGCCCGGCGTGAAGCGGCACTGGCCGAAGAACGTGCGCAGCAGAATGCCGCCCCGGAAGATACCGGCGACGGCGCAAATGAAACAATCGAGAATTGACGGCATAGCTGACGCGTAAACGCGGACAGGGGGTAAAAATGGCCAAGAAATCAGGTAGCAAGTTGAAGAAAGCTGCCAAGCCGGACAAGGATCAGCCGATCGAAAGTACCGGCGGAGCTGGCCTGACAGCGGAAGATTTACCTTATCGTCCATGCGTCGGGATTGCGCTGTTCAACGATGACGGACAGGTCTGGATCGGCAACCGGATCGGATTTGAAGGAGCATGGCAATTGCCGCAGGGCGGCATCGACGACGGCGAAACCGCAGAACAGGCCGCACGGCGCGAGCTGTCCGAGGAAATCGGAACCGACAAGGCAGAAATCATTGCCGAAAGCCCCGACTGGCTCACCTATGACCTGCCCGACCATCTGATCGGCAAGGCATTTGGAGGCAAATATCGTGGCCAGAAACAGAAATGGTTCGCCATGCGCTTTACCGGCAAGGAAAAACATATCAAAATCGACGTGCCTCATCCCGAATTCGACGCGTGGCGCTGGACCGATTTCGGAACTTTGCCCGATCTGATCGTGCCGTTCAAAAGACCGGTTTATTTGCAACTGGTCGAAATCTTTCGTGATGTACCTCAAAGAATTCGAAATTCGGGGACGGCATAAGACGCCACGTTATTTCTTGATCACTGCGCGCAAAGCGCTAGATTGCAGAAAATCAAGATACATCAGAAGTTTAGAGGAGTTCTAAGATGGGTGCAGATCGCTTGATCTTCGGTGTTCTGACGATCGTGGTAGGTCTTTTTGGCCTGTTCTATGCCTCGGGTTCGCTTGACGGTTACTCGTATTTTGTTGGTCTGGCACTGTTCATCGGCGCGGTGCTGTTCATGTTCCAGTTGATCAAGGGACATTATGACCAGCAGGAAAAGGACTCCCATAAGTAACGCCGAAACGGTTCGCATCACCTTAAAGGTTTTCTTTCAGGACCATGCGCGGTATGGATCAGGGTATGACCAATACACACTGGGATCCCGTTCACTACGGCCTGTTTGGCGATGAACGCCGCCGCCCGGCCAAAGATCTGATCGCCCGCCTGCCCAAGCCGGCGGATGGCTTTGTACCGCGTCACATTGTCGACCTTGGCTGCGGACCGGGTTCAATCACCGCATTGCTAGATCAGGCGTATCGGACACCAGAAAATCCCAATGTCCGTATTGTCGGGATTGATTCATCATCGGAAATGCTCGAAACCGCCAGCACACGCGGTGAAAATATAGAATGGCAACAGGCTGATATCGCGCAATGGGAGCCTGACGAGCCAATCGATATCCTGTTTTCCAATGCCGCCCTGCAATGGGTTCCCGAACATGCAAAACTGTTCCCGCGGCTGACACGATTTTTACGACCCGGCGGCTTGTTGGCCATTCAGGTGCCGAACAATTTCCTGGCCCCCAGTCATCAGCTGATTGGCGAAGCCGGAATTGAATGGCGCGATGCCGTTGCCGAAGCAACCCAGCAAATCCGGATCATGCGGCCAGGCGACTATTTCGATGTTCTTTCCCCGGACTGTGATGCCATTGATCTTTGGCAGACCCAGTATTGCCATGTCTTGCATGGTGAAGACCCGGTGTTTGACTGGACCTCGTCAACCGCCTTGCGGCCGGTTCTGGCCGCCCTGCCCGACGATAATGCGCGCGCCGCATTTTGCGAAAAATACAAAACCCGCTTGAAACAGGTCTATCCCCCGCGTGAAGATGGCATCACCCTGTTTCCGTTCAACCGGTTATTCATGATTGCCCGCAAACGCGACGCATAAGTCCGACACGCCGTTTTATTGGCGGGCATCCGAAGGAGCAATCCATGCCCGCCTTTCGTGATCATTTTATTCCCTGCTGCGGTTATGAAGTTCATGTCCGGACATGGGGCACACCGGATAAACCGGCCCTTGTCATGAGCCACGGTCTGGCGCGGCTGGCCGATGATTTCGATCATGTCGCCCCGCATTTCACAGATTCCTATTTCGTCCTGTGCCCATCCATGATCGGACGCGGGCTTTCCGGATGGGCCAGGAATCCCGACAGCGAATATACCCTGCCTTTCTACGTCGCACAGACGTTTGAAATGCTTGAATATTTCAAAATTTCAAGCTGCAAATGGATCGGCACATCGATGGGCGGGCTGATCGGGCTTGCCGCTACAGCCGAAGCTGCCGGATGGATCGAAAAGCTGGTTTTAAACGATATCGGCCCGGAACTTGATCCGACCGCCGTTGCCCGCATCAAGTCATATGTCGGCACAACGCCCGAGTTCGAAACAATTCATGATGTCGAGGAAATCGTCAAACTGGTCTATGCGCCGTTCGGGATCACTGACGAAGCCACATGGTCATTTATTTCTGCGCGTTCCGTCCGGCGCATGCCCAACGGAAATTTCATGATGCATTACGATCCCGAAGTGATGCGCGTTTTTGCCGAACATATTGATTCTTTTGATGCCTGGGATCAATTCAATGCCCTTTCATGCCCCGTAATGCTGATCAGTGGTGCAAAATCTGATCTGATCCCACCCGCTATCGTAGAAAAAATGCGGGAACAAAAACCGGAAATGCTGGTTTTAATAGTGGCAAATTGTGGTCACGCACCCCACTTGAATGACGAGGAACAGATAAAAGCCATCAAGGCGTTCCTCACCGACTGATAAAGCCGGGACCGGAAACATCCAGTATTTGTTCGCACAAGGGGATGTGCATCAACTGGGATCAGGCTGTCGGGATACGAGGCATGAATGTATCACGTCCAATAATGTGGCCGATTGCAAGCCTTGCAATTGCTGTGATGGCAAGCGGGTTTTCGCAAACGGCCCAAGCACAGTCGACACTAACTTCCACGCCAGATGAAACCGGTGTAACGATTGGCTTGCCCCAAATCGATGGCTCCCCCAATTCGCTGGTTCCCGGTATTTTACCGCCCGCATCCCCGGGTGGCATGCGCAACTATTTTTCCACGCGAGGCAATCGGGGGATCGTGCTAGGCAATCCCGCCAGCGATTCCGAGGGTGACCAGTCCCTTTTCTGGCTTGAAATGGACAGCCAACCAACATCAAGCAACGGTATTGCCGCCCAGATTGGAATCGGTTTTGCGCCACGTCCCGATCTTGGCTTTGCCTTCGGCCCGGTTTTCGAATTGAATGGCCCGATTGGGCAAAGTGCCAGCATCGGATCGGGCAATGATTACGATGTGACACCAACGCATCGTCCCGGTGGCGTGTACAGTCAGAACTTTTCAAGCAATCCTGCGGGAACAGATGATGCAGGCATTGCGGCAAGCCTGTCCTACATGCCCTTCCAGGATATCTGGATCGGATTGCACGGCCGTGTAACCAGCGACCTTTCATCAGGCCCCAATGCAGCAGAACCCGACCGGTTCGATGCAATGCTTGGCCTGACGGCGGGTTATCGTCTGGAATTCTGAGCCCGCTTTGAACCAATCCTGCACGCGATGCTCAATTACCCTTTTGTCAGCCCAAACGAGGCTGTATGACTCCTAGGGTCAGGACTCATTAGGGAAAGACGACGCAAAGCATGACCACCACGCCAGCACCGATAGACGGGCCGAATGCCGACGCCTTTTCCGCCTGCAACGACCTTGCCGCAGCCAAAAATGCCAATCTGTATCGTGCGGCCATGCGCCTTGGTCCGGAACGGCAACGTTTCTTTCTGGCCGCCTATGCGTCGATGCGGGTGATTGATGATATCGTCGATGACGGGTTCCTTGAACTGACCGATCATGAACGGGACTATGCCCGCGAAGATACCCTGATCGCGATTGACCAGTGGCAGCAACAAATCGAAGCAGCCAAGAAGGATAACGACAATCCACATCCCGAAAGCGGCCCGCTCAACCAGCGGGTTTTCGATGCCCTGCGTCTGACACTGGGACGCAGCGACCTGGAAGTTGATCCGTGGGTTGATCTGGCCGATGCATTGCGCCGCGATGTTGCCGAAGACCCGATGGATGAATGGGACGATTTCATTGCCTATTGCGAGGGGGCAACCGCCGCCCCGGCATCAATTTTTGTCTATCTGCTATCGGCACGATTCGATAACGAAATCGGATATACATCGCCCCTGACCAATCCGCCGCTCTATCATGCGCGCGACATGGCAATTTTCTGTTATGTGGTGCATATCCTGCGTGACCTGCCCGACGATATCAAAGGCCCCGACAGGCTGGTGACGATACCGGCCGAAATCCTGATTGCCGCCGATATAACACTTGGCGAAATCCGAAATGCCATCGGACAGAAGAAATATGATGATCTGGACCGGTTGGGCACCATCCTTCTGGAACGCGCGTGGGAACATTTTGAAACCGGACAAGCCCGGTCGGCCGAACTTCTGGCGATCCTGGACCCGGAAGAAACCGATACCCTGTCACGCCTGTTTGCCGTCTATATCGAACTGGCCAGTGCAATGATGGATAATGGTTACGCAGCCTTCCTGAAAGATCGCGATACAATCATCGCCCAAACAGCAAACAACAGCCTGCCCGGATAACAAAAACCCCGCCAATCGGCGGGGTTTTGCATTTAAGAACCGGCAGATTGCGGATCAGCCACGCAGGGCAGCAACCCCCGGCAGCTCTTTGCCTTCAAGCCATTCGAGGAAGGCACCGCCCGCCGTCGAGACATAGGAGAAATCCTGATCGGCATCGGCATGACGAAGGGCCGCAACCGTATCCCCACCACCCGCAACAGACAAAAGTTTACCGGCTTTGGTCAGTTTTGCCGCCTGCTGTGCAACGGAAACCGTCGCCGTATCGAACGGTGCGATTTCAAACGCCCCCAGCGGACCGTTCCAGACCAGCGTTTCGCATGTCTCAAGGCGTTTGTTCAGATCGACAATGGTTTTCGGCCCGGCATCAAGGATCATGCCATCGGCTTCGACATTATTGATGTCGGAAACCGTGTGATCGGCATGCGCTTTAAATTCCTTGGCGACCAGACCATCAACCGGCAGAACGATTTCACAATTGGCGGCTTCGGCCTTGGCAAAGATTTCGCGCGCGGTTTCCAGAAGGTCATGCTCGCACAGCGACTTGCCAACATTGACCCCCTTGGCCGCAAGGAAGGTATTGGCCATGCCACCGCCAATAACCAGCTGATCAACCTTGGCAACCAGATTGCCCAGAAGGTCCAGCTTGGTTGAAATCTTGGCACCGCCAACGATTGCCATCACCGGATGTTTCGGTGCTTCAAGCGCATTGCCAAGCGCTTCGAGTTCGGCCTGCATCAGACGACCGGCATAGGCCGGAAGCTTGCGCGCCAGTCCCTCGGTCGAGGCGTGCGCACGGTGCGCGCAGGAAAAGGCATCATTGACGTAAATATCGCCAAGCTTTGCTAGTTCAGCAACAAAGGCCGGGTCATTCTTTTCTTCTGCCGCGTGATAGCGAAGGTTTTCCAGAACCGCGATTTCGCCGTCCTTAAGGCTGTTCACCACGTCTGCCGCCGCTACACCAATGCAGTCATCGGCAAATTTCACCGGACGACCAAGCTGTTTGGCAAGAGCATCAGCAACCGGCTTAAGCGACATTTCGGCAACGCGTTCGCCCTTGGGGCGGCCAAAATGGGTAATCACAACCAGTTTCGCACCGGCATCTGCCAGTTCGATCAGCCCCGGAACCGTGCGTTCGATGCGGGTGGTATCGCCCACAACGCCATCTTTCATCGGAACGTTAAGATCAGCGCGCAGCAAAACGCGCTTGCCAGCGACATTGACACCGTCAAGCGTATTGAAGTCAGCCATTATCTGAACCTGCTTTTGAGTTTAACAAAAGACGGGAGGGGGCGTCCCGACATGGGGTGAACGGAGAACCCGTTCATAACGACACCGACCCGTCATGTTGCCCGCGGGGTCGGCACCATAAATCCAATCAATGCTGTCCCAGAAGAGATCCGTGCAAAAAGCCCGAGAAGCTGGTCGCAACCGGCCCGGTCATCAGGACATGATCATCGGGCAGCCATTCGATGGTCAGCGGACCGCCATCCAGAATGATTTCAGTTTTCCGGCCCGTCAAACCACGGCGCGCAGCCGCAACACCGGCAGCACAGGCACCCGTGCCACATGCGCGCGTCACACCGACACCGCGTTCCCAGACCCGCATGCGAATCCGGTTTTCACCGATGATGCTGCATACCTCGATATTGGCGCGTTCGGGAAACATTTCGTGATGTTCAAGGACGGGACCAAGCTTTTCGATATCAATCGACTCGGCATCATCGACAAAGAACACGGCGTGCGGATTACCTACATTGACACCGACCGCATCCGACAGGCCGCCCAGAGACAACGGAATATGGTTGGTATCCACCGCCTGACCCAGCGGAATATCGCGCCAGTCCAGCCTGACCTGCCCCATATCAACGGTGACACGGCCATCGGCCAGTCCATTGGCATCAAGCAAACCGACAACGGTTTCAATAATGACATCCTTGCGACCAAGTTCACCCATGACAATGTTTGCGACACAGCGCGTGGCATTGCCACAGGCCTCAACCTCACCGCCGTCATTATTGCGAATGCGCATGAAGGCATCTGCAAGCTCGTCTCGCGCCGGTTCGATCACGATCAACTGGTCGCAACCGACTCCGGTCTTGCGATCCGCAATGCGGGCCGCGGTCGCGTTATCAAGATCAAGCACGGCGGGATCGCGTCGTCCGTCAAAGACAACGAAATCATTACCCAGACCATGCATTTTGACAAAAGGAATACCGTTCATAACCGCCTTATAACGGTGTCAGCGGATGCCGTCCACCAAACTCAATGCGATCAATGCTGTGCTGCCGGTGCGCAGTAACGGATTTTGCGCGGCACAAAGCCGGCTCCGCTGAAATAATCGCGCAGGCGTTCTTCCATTTCGCCGACCGAAACATGAACCGCCGCACAATGATGTTCACGGCCTAGACGGTTCATCGCATTGCGCATCGCATCAAGCACATAGGGCCTGGAAACGATTTCAACCGCCATGATGTTGTCGACATGCAGGACAAGGCCCTCGGCAATGTCGTCACGCACCTGATAGGAAAACAGACCATGGATATACCCCCGCTCATTGGCGATCACGATGATGCCGCGCGGGCGCTGCCACAGAATATCGTCGCATCCGGCACCGATCACGCTGTTGCCGCGATCCGCACAGAACTCGGCAACAAACTCGCGCCAGCGTTCCACCGTAAGGCCGGTTTGCATCATCTGTACGAGCGGAAAGGTCATATCCGCCGTGTGATGTGTTAAGGGCCGTGCCTGATAGGTTGTTGACATGATTGCTGCTCTTCCCGGGAATTTTGACGATCATGCCGCAAAGAATTCGGAGCCACCTTGACCTGTATCAACACCTTTGCAGACCCGAACGCGCATAAACACACTTAGCAATCAATTGTCCCGCAACGCGGGTGAGCTTTGCCTGAAGATTGAAAGACACGGAGCTTTTGCACGCCGATATTGACGTGGATCAATGGCGTCGGCGGCTCCTGCCCGCATAATCATCAGACATTCAAAAGCCTCGTCCGTTTTGCATGTGATGCCGCAAATAGCGCATCACCGCAGCGGTGGGGCTTTTGGTGCAGGTGGCAAGGGGATGGCATGTGTCGCACCCGGTCACCGCCGGGACTGATGGAGTTGACCGATCGGATTGGGGACAACTCACCCGAACACCTTGAACGGGAGTCAAGCATGAGCCAGGGGAGCATGGCACAGACAGCATCAACGCCAGTTGCTGTTGATTACAATATGGACGTTGTGCGCTGGGGCGCACTGGCGACTGTATTTTGGGGCGTCGTCGGATTTCTGGCGGGCGATTTAATTGCCTGGCAGCTCGCGTTTCCGGCGCTTAACTTTGATAACGAATTCCTGAACTTCGGACGTCTGCGCCCGCTGCATACATCGGCAGTGATTTTTGCCTTTGGCGGCAACGCCCTTCTGGCGACGTCGTTCTATGTGGTGCAACGAACCTGCCGAACGTCACTTTATGGTGGCAAGGCGCTTCCGTCGTTTGTTTTCTGGGGCTACCAACTGTTCATCGTGATGGCCGCAATTGGCTATGTCACGGGGGTTACCCAGGGCCGTGAATATGCTGAACCGGAATGGTTCGTCGATATCTGGCTGACCGTGGTCTGGGTTGCGTATCTTGCCGTTTTCGTCGGTACGCTGCTTAAACGTACGGAACCACATATCTATGTGGCGAACTGGTTCTATCTGGCCTTCATCGTCACGATTGCGATGCTGCATCTGGGCAACAACCTGGCGATACCGGTTTCGTTCACGGGTGCCAAATCCTACTCGATGTTCTCGGGTGTTCAGGATGCGCTGACGCAGTGGTGGTATGGCCACAACGCGGTGGGCTTCTTCCTGACGGCAGGCTTCCTCGGCATGATGTACTATTTCATTCCGAAGCGTGCTGAACGTCCGGTCTATTCCTATCGCCTGTCGATCATCCACTTCTGGGCGCTGATCTTCCTGTATATCTGGGCCGGTCCGCACCACCTGCACTATACCGCACTTCCGGATTGGGCGCAGACACTTGGCATGACTTTCTCGATCATGCTGTGGATGCCGTCCTGGGGTGGGATGATTAACGGCCTGATGACGCTTTCGGGTGCTTGGGACAAACTGCGCACCGACCCGGTCCTGCGTTTCATGGTAGCGGCTGTCGGTTTCTATGGCATGTCGACCTTCGAAGGTCCGGTCATGTCGATCAAGGCAGTCAACGGTCTGTCGCACTATACCGACTGGACCATTGGTCACGTTCATTCCGGCGCACTTGGCTGGGTGGCATTCGTGTCGTTTGGCGCGATCTATCACCTGATCCCGGTCCTGTGGCACCGTGAACGCCTGTATTCAATGCGTCTGGTTGCCCATCACTTCTGGCTCGGCACTATCGGTATCGTTCTTTACATCACGTCGATGTGGGTATCGGGGATCATGCAGGGTCTGATGTGGCGTGCCTATGACGACCTGGGCTTCCTGCAGTATTCCTTCATCGAAACCGTAGAAGCCATGCACCCCTACTACATCATTCGTGCAACGGGCGGTCTGCTGTTCGTGCTGGGGTCGCTGATCATGGTCTGGAACGTCTACAAGACGATCAGGGGTGATCTGCGTCGCGAAGCACCGATCGGCACACCTGCCACCGTGGCCGCCGAATAAGGGGGATGGGAAAATGCTTCTGAAAAAACACCATATTGTTGAAAAGAACGTCTTTGTTCTCGTCCTCGGGATTTTCCTGACCATCATCATCGGTGGTATTGTCGAAATCGTGCCCTTGTTCACGATGGAACAGACCATCGAGAAGGTAGAAGGAGTACGTCCCTATTCACCGCTCGAACAGGCGGGACGTAACATCTATCTCCGCGAAGGCTGCTATAACTGCCATTCTCAGCAGATCCGTCCGTTCCGTGACGAGGTCGAACGTTATGGCCATTACAGCCTTGCCGCGGAATCGATGTACGACCATCCGTTCCAGTGGGGATCGAAACGTACCGGCCCGGATCTTGCCCGTGTTGGTGGCAAATATTCCAACGACTGGCATGTTGCCCACCTGATTGATCCGCGCGCGGTCGTGCCGGAATCGATCATGCCGGGCTACCCGTTCCTGGCGGAACGCGAATTGAAGTTCGATGACGCCCAGGCACACCTTGAAACGCTGAAAATGGTCGGTGTTCCTTACACCGACGAGCAGATCGAGAATGCCAAGGCTGACCTGTATCTGCAGGCAATGGCGGACGAGGATTACGAAGAACTCCTTGCACGCTATCCGAATGCGGCAACCGGTGACTTTGATGGCAATCCGGCAAAACTGACCGAAATGGATGCGCTTGTCGCGTATCTGCAGGTCCTGGGCCGGATGGTTGATTTCACCAGTTACAACCCGCAGCTGAACCTGCGCTAAGGCGAAGGGGAACGTCATGGAATTCTTTACGCAACTCGCTGACTTTTTCCGCCCCTTGTGGGGTCTGTGGCTGATGCTGCTTTTCGGATCGATCATTGCGTGGGTCATGTGGCCCAGCAAGAAACGCCGCGAAGATATGGATGCGCATGCCCGGATTCCGCTTCGGGATCAGGATTAGGGGGAGAACCGAGCTATGTCGACACATGTCGAAAAAGACCAGGTTTCTGGCCACGAAACCACCGGTCATGAATGGGATGGCATCAAGGAGCTGAACACACCGCTGCCTTCCTGGTGGGTGTATGTCTTCTGGGCCACAATCATCTGGTCGGTCGGCTATTGGGTGGTTTATCCGTCCTGGCCAACCGCAACAAGCTACCTGACCGGTATGTTTGAAACCACCAACCGTACACAGCTGCACGAAACCATGGCCAATGTTGCTGCCGAACGCGCCCCCTATATGGAGCGTCTGGCAGCACTGGATCTGGATGAAATCGTCAATGACAGCGAACTGCTGAACTTCTCGATGGCAGGCGGCAAGGCGGTATTCGCCGAGAACTGCGCACCGTGTCACGGCACGGGCGGCTCGGGCAATCCGGGCTTCCCTTCCTTGCAGGATGATGACTGGCTGTGGGGCGGAACGCTTGAGGCTGTCAATGAAACGGTTCATGTCGGCGTCCGCTGGGATGCAAGCGAAGACACCCGGTTCAACGATATGCCCGCCTTTGGTCGTGACGAGATACTTGAACGCGAAGACATCAATGATGTCGTTCAGTATGTCCTGGCCTTTACCGGTCGCGAAACCGACAAGGCAGCTGCCAATCGCGGGGCCGAAGTGTTCGCCGATAACTGCGCATCCTGCCACGGCGAAGACGCCAAGGGCGTTCAGGAACTGGGCGCGCCCAACCTGACCGATGCAATCTGGCTGTATGGCGGCGATGCTGCCAACATCACCGAAACCGTAAACAATTCACGCGGTGGCGTGATGCCGGCTTGGGGTGGTCGTCTTGACGAAGAAACCATCAAAATGCTGACGGTTTACGTCCACTCGCTTGGTGGCGGTCAGTAACCTTTAAAATCTTCTGCCCGCCGCACCTTTCTGCACTGTGATCTGATCAAAAATTGATTTGTATCATGGTGGGGTGCGGCGGGTTTTTCGTATGTTGGTACTGCAATTTGAATAATCCTAATCCGGCTTGGCATGCCGCATGCCAATGTCGCGCGATGTGCCGGTGACTGGTGGCCCAAAACCACAAGAGAGCAGTTATCGGCGATGCGGCACAACAGTCAGGTAGCGACAATGGCCATGCCCCATTTGCAACAGCCCGATCCCGCACATCCCGTCCCGCAAAATGACACGCTGCCGGAAGATGATCGTGACCAGCCCTTATATAAAACCCGCGACAAGGTCTATCCCAAACGTGTGTCGGGGTATTTCCGTAACCTGAAATGGTTTGCCCTGATTACCCTGCTTGCGATTTACTGGATCGTGCCTTGGCTGCGCTGGGATCGTGGCGCATCGGCGCCGGATCAGGCGGTTCTGATCGATATGGATATGGGACGCGCCTATTTCTTCTTTATCGAAATCTGGCCGCAGGAAGTCTATTACATCACCGGCCTTCTGATCCTGGCGGCAATCGGTCTTTTTCTGGCGACATCCCTGTTTGGTCGCATCTGGTGCGGTTATGGCTGCCCGCAAACAGTGTGGACCGATCTTTTCATGCTTGTCGAACGCCATATTCAGGGGGATCGCAATGCCCGCATGCGCCTCGACAAATCACCCTGGACCGTTGAAAAAATCTGGAAAATCGGTGCCACCCACCTTTCGTGGCTGGTGATTGCCGCCGCAACCGGTGGTGCCTTCGTGCTGTATTTCAACGATGCCCCCACGGTAATGGTTGATATCTTTACCGGCGAAGCGTCACTCGGCGTTTATGTCACCATCGCGTTTCTGACATTTTCGACCTATTTGCTGGCGGGTTGGGCCCGCGAACAGGTTTGCACCTATATGTGCCCGTGGCCGCGTTTCCAGTCAGCGATGCTTGATGACGAGTCGATGATCGTCACCTATGAAGGCTGGCGCGGCGAGCCCCGCGGCCCGATCAAACGCAAGAACCTTGTCCGCGGCGAAGTTCCGGAAGTCGGTCACTGCATTGATTGCTATGCCTGCTTTAACGTGTGCCCAACGGGGATCGATATCCGTGACGGATTGCAGATGGAATGTATCGGCTGCGGCCTGTGCATTGATGCCTGCAACGAGATGATGGACAAAGTCGGCTTCCCGCGCGATCTGGTGCGGTTCGATTCCGTGCAAAACAGTCAGCTTCGTGCCCATGGCAAGGCAACCAAAATCCGCATCGTCCGCCCGCGCACCATTTTCTATTCGGTCATTATCGTGCTTGTTGCCTCGGTAATGGCTTTTGGGCTTCTGAACCGCACAACGCTTGAGGTCAACGTCCTGCGTGACCGTAACCCGATCTTTGTCACGTTGTCAGATGGCGACGTCAGAAACGGCTATACGCTGAAAGTCCTGAACAAGGAACAGGCTGAGAAAACCTATATCCTTCAGATCGAAGGCCTTGATGCCAGCGATTTTCAGGTGATCGGTCTGACACCGAATCAGGACGGCACATTCAGTCTGGATGTCGCACCTGATCGCGTCGGCAGCTTCCGCGTCTTTGTTGCAGCAAATCCGGAAACATTAAGCAGTGAATCAACCCCCTTTGAGTTCAGCGTGACAGATCCGGAGGATAATGTTCGCGAAACTTATGATACGGTATTTGCCGGTCCGAAATAACCGGACCAGCCTGATGATCCGGCCGCCGATCACGTGCCACCGGGCAGGAGATAAAGATTATGACGATCCAGACCACAACATCACAGGCTTCTGGCACCGGCCCGCGCAAATCGGATCGTCTGATCCCGTGGTATTTCGTCGGTGGTTTCGCGATCATGCTGATTGCCAATATCTCGCTGATCACGTTTTCAATGACCAGCTGGAATGGCCTTGTCACCAAACACGCCTTTGAAGAAGGCAATAATTACAATGCCGCAATGTCAGGCGCGCAACGCCAGGCAGAACTGGGATGGCGCAGCAAACTGTCCGTCGATGGCCTGATCAATCAGTCCGCGACGGTTACGGTCCTGTTCCGGGATCGTGATTCCCAACCGATCAGCGGTGCAGAAATGGAAATCGTTCTACGCCGTTCGGATCGTGATGACCTTGACCAGACTGTCCGGTTGGCCGAAATCGCCCCGGGGGAATATCGTGCCAGTGCCGCCTTCCCGGTTTATGGACGCTGGGAAATCCGGACCGTTGCGCGCGCCCTTGGTGATGATTACCAAACCGTCGAGACCGTTCTTGTAAAACCATGACAACCCCGAACACCTGTCACCATTGTGGAGATCCGGTGACATCCATGTCACCGGCGGGGCCCGATTTCTGCTGTCGGGGCTGTGCAGGTGCGTTCGCGCTTCTGGGTGATCTTGGGCTGAAATCTTATTACAGCCGTCGAAGCATTGATCCGAAAACCAGACCTTTGCGCCCCGACACGGATGAAATCGCAGCGATTAATTTCAACGACCTTGTCAGTACCGACGACAAAGGCATTCATCATCTGAACCTGATGGTGGACGGCATTCATTGTGCTGCCTGTGTCTGGCTGATCGAAACCCTTTTGCAAAAAAATCCGTCCGTCCTGCATGCGCGCGTCAACATGACCACCCGCCGCCTAAGGATGGCATGGAACGGCGACATTGCCGATGTCGATGAGCTGGTTAAACCGGTTCTGCAAATGGGATACCGGCTGATCCCGTTTGATCCCGCAGCGCTCGAACAGGCGACACGGGCCCGCAACAGCGAATTGCTCCGCTGTCTGGCAGTCGCCGGATTTGCCGCAGGCAATGTCATGCTGCTTTCGGTGTCCGTCTGGGCCGGATATTTTCAGGGCATGGGCGGGGCAACCCGCGATCTTTTCCATTGGATATCGGCCTTGATTGCCCTTCCGGCGGCGGCCTATGCGGGTATCCCGTTTTATCGATCCGCATGGGGCGCAATCCGCAATCGCCGGGTCAATATGGATGTCCCGATCAGCCTCGGCGTTATACTTGCCCTTGGCATGAGCTTGGCCGAAACCATGCGCGGCGGCCCTCATGCCTATTTTGATTCGGCGATAACACTTCTGTTCTTCCTGCTGGTCGGTCGTTATCTTGACAGCCGCGCACGCGGTCAGGCCCGATCGGCGGCCGAACATCTGCTGTCGCTAAATGCCCGGTCGGTCACGGTCCTGGATGACGATGGCACCCGCCGACTGATCGCTCCGGACAAAGCAAAGCCGGGCATGATCGTTCTGGTGGCCGCAGGCGAACGGATCGGCATTGATGGTGAAATCCTCGACGGGCAGTCGGATATCGACACCAGCCTGATCACGGGTGAAAGCATCCCCGGCATTGCCAAACCGGGCGCGATCGTTTTTGCCGGAACAACCAATATTTCAGCCCCCTTGCGCATACGTGTTACCGCAACCGGTCAAACCACGCTTTTGGCGGAAATTGTCCGGTTGATGGAAAATGCCGAACAGGGACGTGCCAAATATGTGGCCCTTGCCGACAGGGTGGCAAAATCCTATGCCCCCGTGGTCCATATTCTTTCAGGCACAACATTTCTGGGTTGGTGGCTGATTGGCGGGATTGGCTGGCAGGATGCCCTGATGAATGCGATTGCCGTTCTGATCATCACTTGCCCCTGCGCGCTGGCGCTCGCCGTGCCGGTCGTTCAGGTGATTGCAACCGGGCGGCTGTTGCGTGCAGGGATTCTTGTCAAATCGGCCACCGCACTGGAAAGACTGACCAGCATTCGCGGCGTCATTTTCGATAAAACCGGTACATTAACCACCGGCAAGCCCGAATTGATAAGCAATACCGAAAATGAAGGGTCGCTTGAGCTTGCGGCTTCCATCGCCGCCAATAGCACCCATCCACTATCCCGTGCCCTGGTTCGGGCCGCCGGAAATGTAACGCCAATCGCCAACGTCTCCGAACATCCAGGGCAGGGATTGTCTGCGGAACTGCCCGGTGGCGTGGTTCGACTGGGAAGCCGCGCATTTTGCGGCATTGCTGAAAATGCCGACCTCTCCAGCCACGTTGCAGGCCCTGAAATATGGTTGCGGGAACCGGGACGGGCAGCCGTTCGGTTTGTTTTCCGCGATGCCCCCCGTCATGATGCAGAACAGGTTATCGAAACGCTGTCTGCACGCGGATTTGATATCGCCCTTATGTCGGGGGATCGGCCGGTGACGGTATCGCAGCTTGCCGAAACGCTTGGCATCCGCGACTGGAAGGCACAACTATCTCCGGCGGACAAGGCAAACGAAATCGCCCGTCGCGCAGAAGACGGAAAATGCGACCTTATGGTCGGTGACGGCATTAATGATGCGCCTGCACTTGCCGCGGCCCACGCATCCATGTCACCAGCCAGTGCCGCCGAGATCAGCCAGAATGTCGCCGATATCGTGTTTCAGGGTGATCGTCTTTCAGCCGTGATAGAGGCCATCGATGTTGCAAAAAAATCCGACCGGCTTGTGCGGCAGAATTTCATGCTTTCATTTGGCTATAACCTGATTACGATTCCATTGGCGGTTTCGGGCATGGTCACCCCACTGGTGGCCGCCATTGCGATGTCTTCATCATCTTTGATTGTGATCGCCAACGCATTGCGCCTGCGATCAGGAAGTGACAAGCCGGTAATCGAAGATCGCGCGCCCCTCCCCGTACGTGCCCAAGAGGCAGGAGCTCCGTCAGTATGAGCAACCTATTACTTCTGATACCAATCGCCCTGTTTCTGGGACTTCTCGGGCTGGCGGCATTTCTGTGGTCGCTTAAATCCGGGCAGTTTGATGATATGGAAGGGGCAGCAAACCGGATTTTGTTTGATGACGACGATCAGGAACCGCAGGACAGCCATACGAAAAACAACTGAATGAAACGTTAGTATCGCTTGAACTGGTCCAGTCAGATCGCATAGATTAATTCCAATCTGACATCTTAAGTACATGTAGCTCCGGAGTTTGCCATGTCTGTCCGTTCCCAGCTTTGTGAGGCCTGCGGAATCAAGGACCTGACCTTCTGCTCTTCTTTGCAGGGCACGGAGCATGATCGTTTGCGCCAGATGCTGACCCATGTTCAGTTCGATCCGCACAGCACGATTTTTCACGAAGCCGAAGATGCCGATTACGTGTTTAACGTCACGTCGGGTTCGGTAAAACTATACAAACTTCTGGGCGACGGCCGCCGCCAGATCACCGGTTTCCTGTTCCCTGGTGATTTCCTTGGTCTGGCGCTGAACACCACATACAGCTACACCGCCGAGGCAATCGAGCCGGTAACCGCCTGCCGTTTCCCGCGCGAGAAGCTTGAAAAGCTGTTTGACGAATTCCCGCGTCTTGAAAAACGCATGCTGGGCATGGCGGTTGACGAACTTGCCGCCGCACAGGATCAGATGCTGCTGTTGGGTCGCAAGACGGCCAAGGAAAAGGTTGCGTCCTTCCTTTTGATGCTGGCCCGCCGTCAGGAACATCGCGGCGAGGAAAGCGACACGATTCAGGTCCCGATGAGCCGCTCGGACATCGCCGATTACCTTGGCCTGACCATCGAAACGGTTTCACGCACCCTGACGCAGCTGCGCAAGGAAGCAACGATCACGCTTAAGGATAATCGCCATATCGAAGCCGTCGGCATTGATATGCTTGAAGATCTTGCCGAAGGCTTGTGATTGCGTTGTGCAATTGCACAACAAATCCCGAAATGGACAGAATATCCTGCGGCAACAATAGGGAACCCTTCCTGTTAAAGGCTATTCGACCAAAAGCCTGTTTCGCGATTGCGAAAAAACAGTTCCCGCAAATGGTCATCATATTGTAAACATGACGGCACGCCTGACATAGATCGGGCAGCCAAATCCGGTAACACCGGGGGAGAAACGTCATGAGTGCCACCACCAGAAAACAGGGCCGCATCACGGTTCCTGCCATTCGTGCCCGCAAGGGTGCAGAACCGATTGTCTGCCTGACGGCCTATACCACGCCGATGGCGCAACGCCTTGACCCGCATTGCGATCTTCTTCTGGTCGGGGATTCACTGGGCATGGTTGTGTACGGCATGGAAAGCACGCTTGCCGTCACCGTCGACATGATGATCAACCACGGCAAGGCCGTCATGCGCGGCAGTTCCAACGCCTGCGTGATCGTCGATCTGCCTTTTGGCAGCTATCAGGAATCCAAAGAACAGGCTTTTCGCACGGCATCGCGCATTCTTGCCGAAACCGGATGCGCGGGGGTGAAACTCGAAGGTGGCGCCGAACTGGCTGACACCGTCGAATTCCTCAGCCAGCGGGGCATTCCCGTCATGGCCCATATCGGCCTGATGCCCCAGCAGGTCAACACCATGGGCGGCTTCAAAAGCCAGGGCCGTGGTGACGACGCTGCTGCCAAGGTGCTTGCCGATGCAAAAGCCGTTGCCCAAGCTGGTGCATTTTCGGTTGTTGTCGAAGGCACTGTCGAAGCCGTGGCACGACGCATCACCACGGAAATCGATATTCCGACCATCGGCATTGGCGCATCTGTCGCCTGCGACGGACAGGTATTGGTGACCGAAGATATCCTCGGAATGTTTTCCGATTTCACCCCGAAATTTGTCAAACGCTATGCCAATCTCGGCGATCAGATTTCCAAGGCGGTTGAAAGCTACGCCACCGAAGTCCGGACACGTCAGTTCCCGACCGACGATCATTGCTTTGGCGTGACCAAACCCGGCAAGTTGCGCGCCGTAAAATAACGGTGCCGCCTTTTTGCCCAACAGACGATCGACAAGACGAACATGACGCTTAAAACCGTTCACAGCGTTGCAGAACTGCGCGCGGTTGTTGCCGGGTGGCGCGCAGAAGGATTGCGCGTGGCACTGGTCCCGACGATGGGTGCCCTTCATGCCGGTCATATCAGCCTGACGGATCATGTCCGCAATCACGCCGACCGCGTCATTGTCAGCATTTTCGTCAATCCGACGCAATTCGGCCCGAACGAGGATTTCGGTGCCTATCCCCGTACACTGCCAGACGATCAGAAAATGCTTGATGCCGCCGGGGTGGAGCTGTGCTTTGCCCCCTCGGTCGAAGAAATGTATCCCGATGGCTTTGCCACCCGTGTCAGCGTCGATGGGTCATTTACCAACGTCCTGTGCGGTGCTTCCCGTCCCGGCCATTTCGACGGCGTTGCCCAGATCGTCACCAAAATTCTGCTGCAAGCCCTGCCCGATTGCGCGATATTTGGCCAGAAAGACTATCAGCAGCTGATGGTCATCCGCCGTTTCACCACCGACCTGAACATCCCGGTCGAAATCATCGGCGCACCGATCCTGCGCGAAGATGACGGTCTGGCGATGTCATCGCGCAACCGCTATCTGACACCGGAAGAACGCGCGATTGCCCCGACACTTGACCGGGTTTTGGGCGAAATCACCAAAGCCGCGGCAACAGGAGCGGAAATCGCCCCGCTTCTGTCCAAGGGACGCGAAGATATTCTGAACGCCGGTTTCAAATCGATTGATTACCTTGAAATCCGCGACGCAGACACGCTTGAACGGGTCGAAGATCGGGTGCGCAAACGTAGCCGCGTCTTTGTCGCCGCCCATCTTGGCAAAGCCCGTCTGATCGACAATCACGCCATCGACCCGATCAACATCACGGGTTAAACAGCAGCTTGGTCGCGATGAATCGCGGATTGCGATGCGATTGGCATCAAAAGCGCAGAACATCGCGCTTTTGCGCCTGATTGCGCTTGACTCTATCCCCCCTATCGCATAAACCCTGCGCAACAAAGGTCGCCCAAGGGGTGACTCCCCCAGTCCTCGAGTTGTCGAGCACTGGGTTTTAGTTTTTTGTGCGCACACGGTGGAAACACCGGAAACACAGACGGGATTTGGAATGTTTGAAGGACTAAGCGATCGCCTTGGCGGGGTTCTTGATAAGCTGCGCAGACGTGGCGCGCTGAAAGAATCCGACGTCAAGGAAGCCATGCGCGAAGTACGCGTCGCCCTGCTTGAGGCTGACGTGGCGCTGCCGGTCGTCAAATCATTCATCACCAATGCAACCGAGCGTGCGGTTGGTCAGGACGTTCTGCGTTCGGTCACACCGGGCCAGATGGTCGTCAAGATCGTTCATGACGAACTGAAAAACATGCTGGGTGAAGGCGAGGATATCAACCTTGCGGCCACCCCGCCGGTTCCGATCCTGATGGTCGGTTTGCAGGGTTCGGGCAAAACCACGAGCTCGGCCAAGATCGCGCTGCATCTGACCAAAAAGCGCAACAAGAAAGTCCTGCTGGCGTCGCTTGATATCTATCGCCCGGCCGCCCAGCAGCAGTTGAAAATTCTGGCCGACAATAACGGCCTGAACGTTCTGCCGATCATTATGGGCGAAAAGCCGGTATCGATCGCAAAACGCGCAATGGATATGGGCCGCAAGGAAGGCTATGACGCCGTCATCCTCGATACCGCAGGGCGCCTGCATATCGATATGGAACTGATGAGCGAAGTCGCCCAGGTCCGTGACGCGGTCAACCCGGCCGAGACCCTTCTGGTCACCGATGCGATGACCGGTCAGGACTCGGTCAATGTGGCCAAGGAATTCGCCGACAAGGTCGGCATCACCGGTATCGTTCTGACCCGTATCGACGGTGATGCACGTGGTGGTGCGGCCCTGTCGATGCGCCAGATCACCGGCTGTCCGATCAAGATGCTCGGTACCGGTGAAAAAATCGACGAGATGGAAGCCTTCCATCCGGATCGTATCGCCAACCGTATCCTCGGGATGGGCGATGTCGTCAGCCTTGTCGAAAAGGCTGCCGAAACGATCAAGCAGGAAGACGCCGAGAAAATGGCGAAGAAGCTCGCAAAGGGTCAGTTTGACCTGAACGATCTTCTTTCCCAGCTCAAGCAGCTTCAGAAAATGGGTGATCTTTCCGGCATCATGGGGATGCTGCCGGGCATGGGCGCGCTGAAAAAACAGATGTCGCAGACCAAGCTTGATCCCAAACTTCTGACCCATCAGGAGGCGATCATCCTGTCGATGACGCCCAAGGAACGTGAAAACCCGGCCCTGATCAAGGCATCGCGCAAAAAGCGTATTGCCGCAGGTTGCGGTCTTTCGGTTCAGGATGTGAACAAGCTGCTCAAACAGTATCAGACCATGTCCACCATGATCAAAAAGATGGGCAAGATGGGCAAAAAGGGACTGTTTGGCGGCATGCCGAAAATGGATCCCTCGATGCTCGAAGGCGACGACATGCCCGATATGAGCAAGTTGCCAAAAGGATTTCCCGGTGCCGGGGGCGGATTACCGCCCGGGTTCCCGGGATTGGGCGGCGGTGGTTTGCCGCCGGGATTTCCGGGGTTCGGTAAAAAGAAATAGCCAAGCCCCCGGTTCTCAAGATTTTTCGAAAGAACCAAACACCCCGGTTCCCTGAACCGGAATAAATTGATCCTCCGGGATCGTAACTTGAAGACTACAAACCCAAGCTGAAAGGAACTTATCCGAATGGCTGTCAAGATTCGTCTTTCCCGTGGCGGTGCCAAAAAGCGTCCGTACTACCGTATCGTAGTTGCAGATGCCCGTGCCCCGCGTGACGGCAGCTTCATCGAGAAAGTCGGTACCTATGATCCGATGCTCCCGAAGGATGCTGACAACCGCGTGACCTTCAAAGAAGAGCGCATCAAATATTGGCTGGGCGTTGGCGCACAGCCGACCGATCGTGTTGCACGTTTCCTGGGCAAAGCTGGCCTGGCTGACGCGTTCAAACCGACCGAACAGCCGCAGAAGTCGGCTCCGAAAGCGAAAGCCCAGGAACGTCTTCGTGAGAAAGCTGAAAAAGCCGAAGCCGCTGCTGCTGCAGCTGCCGAAGCTGCTGCGGCTCCTGCTGAAGAAGCTGCCAGCGAAGAATAAGCTTTTCGCACGCTTTGATCAGATACCGGAAATTTGTGAACCGAAATGGCTGATACCCGCAAATCCAAAACCGACGATGCATTTGTCTGCGTCGGCATGATCACCGCCCCGCACGGGGTGCGTGGTGCCGTGCGCGTCAAAAGCTATACCGTCGATCCGGATAACCTTGTCGGTTACGGCCCGTTGTTCGACGCCAAGGGACAGGCGAAATTCAAACTGTCTCCTGTCGGACATGTTCGCGACCAGCTGATCGCCAAGATCGATGGTGTGAACGACCGGGACGCGGCCGAACGGCTGCGGGGTACCAAGCTTTATGTACCGCGGACGGCCCTGCCGGAAACGGAAGACGAAGACGAATTCTATCTTGCCGATCTTGTCGGCCTGAAAGCCCATCATGTTGATGGTTCGCTGTTCGGGACCGTACGGGGTGTGGCTGATTTTGGCGCGGGCGATGTGATCGAAATCGCGCTGGAAGAAGTCCGTGGCAAAGTCGTCGTCCTGCCGTTTACCAAGGAAGTCGTGCCCGATGTGGTGCTTTCGGAACGCAAGCTGGTGGTAAATCCGCCCGAGGGGCTTTTGCAGGAAGAAGAAGGACCGGGAAATCGTACCCGCCGTCCGGGCAGCTCCCGCAAGGACTCTCAGGCCGACCGCGATTCTGATGCCGTCACTGCCGATGCAGTAGGCGCAGAAAATGCGACCGGCAGCGGAAAGGAGGCCTGATCGATGTCTGTGTGGCAGGCCAAGGTTGCAACCCTGTTCCCGGAAATGTTCCCGGGCGCGCTCGGCCAGTCTCTGGCCGGACGGGCACTGGAAAACGGGATCTGGTCGCTGGATGTCAAAGACATCCGTGATCATGCAACCGACCGTCACCGCACTGTTGACGACAATCCTTTCGGGGGTGGGGCCGGTATGGTCATGCGCCCGGATATTGTCGACGCCACCCTGCGTGAATTGCGTGCGGAAGCTCCGCAATTGCCGCTGATTTATCTCAGCCCGCGCGGGAAAATGCTGAACCAGAAACGTTGCCGCGAACTGGCAGCGGGACCGGGTGCCATCCTTTTGTGCGGTCGTTACGAAGGTATCGACCAGCGCGTACTTGATGAACACGCGGTCGAGGAAATCAGCATTGGCGATTACATCCTCATGGGCGGCGAACTGCCGGCCATGGTCCTGATTGAATCGTGCATTCGCCTTATCGAAGGTGTGGTCAACAAGACCGAATCCGTCGACGAGGAAAGCTTTGAAACCGGGTTGCTTGAATATCCGCATTACACGCGCCCGGCCAATTGGAACGGGCGTGACGTGCCGGAGATCTTGCTTTCCGGACATCATGCCAAGGTACAAGCCTGGCGGCATGCTCAGGCAGAAGAAATTACCCGTGCTCGGCGTCCTGACCTTTGGGATCAGTATGTCGCACGCGGGCACATCAAAGAGGGTTAAACCATGACCAACGCAATCATCCAGCAGATCGAAAAAGATCAGCTCGATAAAATCGCTGCAAAACGCGAAGTTCCGGAATTCGACGCAGGCGACACCGTCCGTGTTCACCTGAAAGTCGTTGAAGGCACCCGCGAGCGTATCCAGCAGTTCGAAGGCGTCTGCATCGCCAAGAAAAACCGCGGCCTGAACTCGTCCTTCACCCTGCGTAAAATCGCATCGGGCGAAGGTGTCGAGCGTATCTTCCAGAACTACTCCCCGGCGATCGACAAAATCGAAGTCGTCCGTCGTGGTGACGTTCGTCGCGCAAAACTTTACTACCTGCGTGGCCGTACCGGTAAATCGGCTCGTATCGCCGAACAGACCACCGGTCACAAAGGCAAACTGACCGCTGCAGAACGCAAGAAATAATCTGCGTTCCGCATTGTCGGAATGATCTGCGGGCTCACCTTCGGGTGGGCCCGTTTCTTTTGGGCTATTTCTTTTGCCTGTGTTCCGGGCGACAAAGAATCTGAAAACACACTTTATACGTGCATCATATCGAATCGTCGGCTTTCGCACCCGATTGATGTAACGCGCGGAAACCTTGCGAATAACATATAACTTTATTTTATATCAGCTATCCTTGCTTTGGCCGCATCTCCCCGGAATCTGGTTGTTTTAGCTACTACAGGATGCCCAATTTTCTCTGAATCTACTTTGGGATGTAATTGCGTAAAAAAACACGCGCCCAGTTGCTTGCGATTTGGAAGCTTGAGTGTATAAAGGCACTCCCGCGGCAAAAACGATCAAGTCCGTGCGGTTCTGGATAATAAAATTTCGCATATCGGGACAAACCCGGATGCCCGGAGGAACAGGCGACACAGTGCGCCGCATGACATCGCAATCCAGGGATTGCCGTCGTAAAAAACATCCCCGGTTTAACGTCCATTACCGGCACAACTGTCTGGTCGTCGCTGCATACAAGATCGATTTTAAGAGGAGGTCGAGATGGGTGCGCCTAAAACCCTTTTTGACAAGATTTGGGAAAGTCACGTGGTCGATACGCAGGATGATGGTACCTGCCTGATTTATATTGACCGCCATCTCGTTCATGAAGTGACCAGCCCGCAGGCTTTCGAAGGCCTTCGCAATTCTGGCCGCAAAGTGCGCCACCCGGAACTCACCCTTGCCGTTCCGGATCATAACGTTCCGACCACGGACCGTTCCGAAGGCATCAAGGAAGAAGACAGCCGTATCCAGGTCAACACCCTTGACCAGAACGCCAAGGATACCGGTATCCATTACTTCCCGATGAATGACCTGCGTCAGGGCATCGTTCACATTGTCGGCCCCGAAGAAGGTTTCACCCTGCCGGGTATTACCATGGTCTGCGGCGACTCGCACACCTCGACCCACGGCGCATTCGGCACCCTGGCATTCGGTATCGGCACGTCCGAAGTCGAACATGTTCTGGCCACCCAGACGCTGGTTCAGAAACCGGCAAAAAACATGCTGGTCAAGGTAGAAGGCGATCTGCATCCGGGCGTTACCGCCAAGGACGTGACCCTTGCCATCATCGGGCGCATCGGCACGGCCGGTGGCACCGGCTATGTGATCGAATATGCCGGTTCGGCCATTCGGTCGTTGTCGATGGAAGGCCGCATGACCGTTTGCAACATGTCGATCGAAGGCGGTGCACGCGCGGGCCTTATCGCACCGGACGAAAAAACCTTTGAATATATCAAGGGCCGCCCGATGGCACCCAAAGGTGCAGCATACGAACAGGCCGTCGAATACTGGAAGACGCTGCCGTCTGACGAAGGTGCGCATTACGACAAGATCGTCGAAATCGATGCTGCCGACATCATCCCGCAGGTCACCTGGGGCACGAGCCCCGAAGACGTCGTACCGGTTAACGGCAAAGTGCCGGCACCGTCCGACGCCAAAGACCCCGGCAAACAGAAAGCCATCGCCCGTTCGCTCGAATATATGGGCCTGACGGCTGGCACCAATATCGAAGACATCAGGATTGATCGCGTCTTTATCGGTTCCTGCACCAATGGCCGTATCGAAGACCTGCGTGCCGCGGCGGTTATCGCCAAGGGTCGCAAGGTTGCCGATCATGTCAGTGCCATGGTCGTTCCGGGTTCCGGTCTGGTCAAGGAACAGGCCGAAGCCGAAGGCCTGCACGAGATCTTCCTCGAAGCCGGTTTTGAATGGCGTGAACCGGGCTGCTCGATGTGCCTTGCGATGAACCCGGACCGATTGGAACCGGGCGAACGTTGCGCATCGACCTCGAACCGTAACTTCGAAGGCCGTCAGGGCCGTGGTGGCCGTACCCACCTGCTCAGCCCGGCGATGGCCGTGGCAGCGGCAGTCACCGGTCATCTGACTGACGTCCGCAAACTCGGTTAAGGCAGAAACCCATGGCAGAACAGTCATTCATCAGTTTCCGTGACGGCGCGGCGCGCTGTGGCAGGGCCCCGATCCTTGAACAGCTGCTTCCGCAGCTGACCGGGATCAATCTGCCCGATTTCGTTGCGAAGGACATCGACGCAACCGAGGAACTGATCGAGGCACTCGGTCTTGCCTGGGAAACTGGAAGCAAGGGATAAGATTAATGGATAAGTTCACGACCCTCACCGGTGTGGCAGCACCGCTACCGATGATCAATGTCGATACTGACATGATCATCCCGAAACAGTTCCTGAAAACCATCAAGCGTTCGGGCCTTGGCAAGAACCTGTTTGATGAAATGCGTTACGACGACAAGGGCAACGAAATCCCGGATTTCGTCCTGAACAAACCGGCCTATCGCAATGCCAAGATCATCGTATCGGGTGACAACTTTGGCTGTGGTTCGTCGCGTGAACATGCGCCCTGGTCGCTGCTTGATTTCGGCATTCGCTGCATCATCGCACCAAGCTTTGCCGACATTTTCTATAACAACTGCTTCAAGAACGGCATCCTGCCGATCCGTCTGCCGCAGGAAGATGTCGACAAGCTGATGGATGACGCCGAACGCGGCGAAAACGCCACCATCACCATCGATCTTGAAAAACAGGAAATCCATGGTCCGGATGGCGGCTGCATCAAGTTTGATGTCGAACCGTTCCGCAAACATTGCCTGTTGAACGGCCTTGATGACATCGGTCTGACCCTTCAGAAGGGCGATGCGATCAACGATTTTGAAGCCAAGCGCGCTGCGTCGCAGCCCTGGCTGTCGCTGTAATTCAAAGAGGCGGCAGACCGTTCGGGTTTGCCGCCCTTTTTGTCGATACGGGGTGAGCGGCCCCGATAATATCTGGGAAGGATTGTTTGATGAGCACCACCAAAAAAGTTCTGATGCTGCCCGGCGACGGCATTGGCCCCGAAGTCATGCGTCAGGTTCAGCGCGTCATGGACTGGATGGCCAAGAAGCGTAACGTCAATTTCGAAATCACCGAAGGTCTGATCGGTGGCGCGTCGATCGATGCGCACAACAATCCGCTGACCGACGAAACGCTTGCCGATGCCATGGCGGCCGATGCGGTTCTGCTCGGTGCTGTTGGTGGTCCGAAATGGGATAACCTTCCGTTTGAAATCAAACCGGAACGCGGCCTTCTGAAAATCCGCAAGGAAATGGGCCTGTTTGCCAATCTGCGTCCGGCACTTGTGTTTGATGCGCTTGTCGGTGCCTCGACGCTGAAGGAAGACATTGTCAAGGGTCTGGATATCATGATCCTGCGCGAACTGACCGGTGGCATCTATTTCGGTCAGCCGCGCGGTATCGAAGAACGCGATGGTGTACGTTTTGGCTTCAACACGCTGGTTTATTCCGAGCCGGAAGTTGAACGTATCGCCCGTGTCGCCTTTGACATGGCCATGAAGCGCAACAAACGCCTGTGTTCTGTTGATAAGGCCAACGTTCTGGAATCGACCGTCCTGTGGCGCGAAGTTGTTGAACGCGTTGCCAAGGACTTCCCGGAAGTCGAAGTCAGCCACATGTATGTTGATAACGCCTCCATGCAGTTAGTCCGTAATCCGAAACAGTTTGACGTGATGGTCACCACCAACATGTTTGGCGACATCCTTTCCGATTGTGCCGCCATGCTGACCGGGTCGCTCGGTATGCTGCCGTCCGCATCGCTGGGTGCTGCCGATGAAAACGGTGCGCGCAAGGCGCTTTACGAGCCGGTACACGGCTCCGCCCCGGACATCGCCGGCCAGGATATCGCCAACCCGCTGGCAACCATCCTCTCATTCGCCATGATGCTGCGTTACTCGTTCGACATGGGCGATGATGCCACCCTGATCGAAACTGCGGTTCAGAACGTTCTGAAAGGCGGACTGCGCACCGCTGACATCATGCAGCCGGGCATGGCAAAGGTTTCGACCACCGTCATGGGTGAATCGCTGATCAACGAACTCGACAAAATCGCCTGATCTTTCTGATCACGCCTCAAAGAACAAAGGCCGGATCATTGATCCGGCCTTTTTCTATGCCCGTCCCAGATGTTGCAGGAAAACCAGCTTGTCCGGGTTCCGGTGAACAAAAATATCCACCACCGCACCGTCTTTCTGTGCAAATCCAACCGCGGAGACAAGGCTGTCGCCTTCATGCAGCAGCAGCCAGTAATCTGTTCCGTCAAACGCGATGCTTTCCACCGCGTTCTCGGCCTTTTTGCGCCAGACACCGGTAAAGAAGCGCGCAACCTTTTCCGCACCATAAATCGGATTTGCCGCCGCCGGGGCCTTGCCGCCACTATCGGAATGCATGATCACATTGGGTGCCAACTGCCCGATCAGGGCCTGCAAATCCCCGCCGATCAGGGCATCGACAAAGGCGGCAATCTGCCCCTTATCGGCGGCTTCACTATCGGGAACCGGTGTCGGGTCGCGGTCATGTTCGCGGTTCACCTTGCGGCGCGCGCGAAACAGGATCTGGCGGGTATTGTTTTCGGTCCGCTCGATCACCGGGGCAATTTCCTCGTGTGACCAGTCAAAAACATCATGCAGGACAAGGGCAACCCGTTCGACCGGTCCCAAGCGTTCAAGCATCATCACATAGGCCTGCCCCAGGCCATCCCGTTCAATCAGGTTGTTTTCGGCTTCCGCCTCAACCACAGGCGCCCAGGGTTCGGGCAACCACTGCCCGACATAATTTTCACGCTGACGACGGGCCGATTTCAGAACATCAAGGCAGATATTGCTGCATACCCGCACCAGCCACGCCGTGGCATCGCGGATGTCATCCTTTGCTGTCGCCCGCCAGCGCAACCAGACATCCTGCACGGCGTCTTCGGCATCGGCATGACTGCCCAGCATGCGATAGGCCAGGGCATGCAGCCGCCCGCGATGGGTTTCGAAAACCTGATCTGCCATGCGATCCCCGTCAAACACATGAAGCGATACGGGACAAGCCCGTATCGCCGATTTGGTGGTCATCCTGCCCGATAGGTCTGACGAAGCAAAGACCCTATCGGATCGGGGATTGCGATCAGGCAAACTCATGCTGCGCAATACCAAGACGGTTCCAGGCATTCATCGTTGAAATGATGCAGGTCAGCTCGGAAATGGCGTCTTTTTCGAAATGATCGACAAGGTTGCGATAGCTTTGCGAAATACGGTCCTGATCAACGGCCTCTGTCAGGCATTCGGCCCAATCAAGTGCTGCCCGTTCGGCTTCGTCATACCCTTTGGCCGCACGCCAGACCGCCAGCATGGTCACCTTGATCGCATCACCGCCGTGATCAGCATGACTTTTCGAATGCATGCGCAGGCAATGCGAACATCCATTGATTTGCGACACCCGGCATTCCACCAGATCGCGCAGGACACGCGGAATCTGCGGGTTATCTTCAAGGCTGCTGGCAAGACCTAGCATCGCTTCAAAAATTTTCGGGCTCGATTTCGGAACGTCAAAACGGCTCATCATGTTTCTCCGTGATTGCAAACCGGGGGAAATCCCCTCTGCAATCAGGACGAAACAGCTTTGGCCCGCGTTACATATCCGGCCAAAAAACTTTATAACACCCGAAATTCTAAACGATGCGGGTCTTTTTCAGGGCTTCGACAACTTCTTCATGCATGACCCAATGCCAGTCTTCGCTGTTTTGCTGCGCACCATCGGCCAATGTAAAAACCGCTGCCAGATAATCGCTAACATCGGATTTGCAGGTCGGCAATTCGGCCGCTACCGCAATCTTGCGGGCCAGTTTGCCGTATTTCTTGTTCCCGATCCGGGACCCGAAATGACCAATCGTATTTGCCAGTTGATTGCCCGTAATTTCCCGCCCCGGTGCCTTGGCATGGGCCCGAAGCATATCGCGTTCGCAACTGGATATCTCAATGGATTTAAGCGCACGGACATAATCATCAACGCGGCCAATATGCGGTCCGGTACGGTGGGTAATCTGGGTGGAATATGCACGTGTAACCGGGTTATCCCGGTGTGTCATGTTCAGCATGTTGTTTCCTCCCGAAGGAACAACCGGGTATGAACACCGCGCGCCGTGCCGGTTGACCCACGACACACATTATCGAAGTTCGGACTCTGCGGCCCGTTTGAACATTGGGTATATATGGGTCGGGCCATCGCAAAACGACAGCCCGACCGATGCGTTTTTACGTAAAACGATAACCGGGTTTGGTGAAAACAAACTGCCCGACCCGCATGCCACCGCCGCCTTCGCGCTCGTCAAAGGCATTGATGCAGCCCGCCAGATAAAATTCCCACATCCGTTTAAACTCGGTGTCGTATTTTTCCGGGTCAAGCTGATCGGCAATCTCGCGGAACCGGTCGCGCCATGCGATCAGGGTTCGGGCATAGTTCAGTCCCGCGTGAAAGTGCGATGCTTCGACTTTAAGGTCGGCATTCTCGGCGGCTTCGATAACTTCGTGCACAGCCGGAATATATCCCCCCGGGAAGATATAACGATCAATCCAGGGCGACGTGAAATCCGGACGCGGCTTGATGATCGTATGAATCACCGCCCGTCCCCCGGCTTTCAGCAATTTGCCGACCTTCTCGAAATAGGTTTTGAACTGCGGCCGCCCGACATGTTCAAACATGCCAACCGAAACTACCCGGTCGTACTTGCCTTCATTCGCATCGGCAAACAGCCGATAATCCAGAAGATGATATCCAAGACCTTCGTGGAAGTTATCAGGCAGTTCCTCTTTGCGTTCCAGCGCCCAGTTATATTGCTCGGTCGAGAGCGTAATACCGTGCACCTCCGCCCCGGTCGTGCGCCGGATAAAGCGGCTAAGCCCACCCCAGCCACAGCCAATATCAACCACCCGAAGATCGGGCTGATCGATCTTCAGACGCTGGGTCGTCAGGCTCATCTTGCGGTTTTGCGCTTCTTCCAGCGTCTGGGCACCATCATCCCAGAAGGCGCAGGAATACTGCATTTCCGGATCAAGAAACCGGGTATAAAGGTCATTGCCGATATCATAATGATGGCGCACGCGCCGTGACGCGGCCTTGACCGAGGTAAATTGCGCGATCTGGAATTTAAGCGCCTGCAGCTTTTCGATAAAAAGGCCAAATCCGTTTGCCGAATGGCCGCCTTCGAAATTAAGCCGCAAGACCCTGATCAGATCTTCCATCTCGCCGGAAACAACATCGAAACCGCCACGCATATAGGATTCGCCAAATCCCGGATCAGGACTTAGCGCCATTTTCAATGTGTCGCTCCAGTTCGGTACAGTCATTGTTGCCCTGGGATCGCTGCCATCCCCCAGAACAATCTCGTGTCTATCGTCCGCCCGGAATACCAGTGTTCCACGCGTGACATGTTCCCGGAAAAAATCGAGAACCTTTTTTTGTGTCCAGTCCAGTGTCATCGGGTACGTCATCTGCCGTCCTTTTTAAGCCGGAAATGCCATCGCCCCACGTAAAACCCGTTGCCGGATTTCACATAAGTACCGGACCCTAAATCAGGATCGTCTGGTCAATCGTTCGAAAAGGAAATGCGGAAACGGCTATTCGATAGGCCGCGCACCCGCAGACAGTGAAAACAGAAAACTCAAAGCCGGGGCCGAACGATTCTGATTTAGGGTTCGGTACTCGAACCCCATGGATAATTCTGCCAGATTTTTTTGCAATCTCAAGAGGTAATAGCCAATGATCTCCTTGCGTGCACCTCGATAAAACCTTACATCTCGCGTCATACTGTACAGACGATTATCCACAGGCATATGCAAAACGCGACTGTCCTCTACCAAAGAAGGGCAAAGTGTATGGGCACTGCCAGAATGAACGAAAGAGGCTCCTGATGGGCTATAAAATCGCCGTTGTCGGCGCGACCGGAAATGTCGGGCGCGAGATGCTCAACACCCTTGAAGAACGCGCATTCCCGGCTGACGAAATTTTCGCACTCGCCTCCTCACGTTCGGTCGGCCGCGAACTGGATTACGGTGACAAGGAACTCAAGGTCCTGGATGCCGCAACCTTCGACTTTTCCAAGGTCGATATCGCGCTGTTCTCGGCTGGTGGTGCAACGGCCAAAACGCTTGCGCCCAAGGCTGCTGCCGCAGGCTGCGTTGTCATCGACAATTCCAGCTACTGGCGCATGGAACCGGGCGTACCGCTTGTCGTGCCCGAAGTAAATGGTGCCGCACTGGCTGGCTACGCCAAGAAAAACATCATCGCCAACCCGAACTGCTCGACCATTCAGATGGTCATGGCGCTTAAACCCCTGCATGACCTGCAACCGATCAAACGTGTTGTGGTTTCAACCTATCAGTCGGTTTCCGGTGCCGGTCGGTTGGCGATGGATGAGCTGTTCAACCAGACCAAGGGCATTTACGTCAACGATCTGCCGGTCAAGGAACAATTCACCAAACAGATCGCCTTTAACGTCATTCCGCATATCGACGAATTCATGGATGACGGTTCGACCCGCGAAGAATGGAAAATGACCGCTGAAACCCGCAAAATCCTTGATCCGGATATCGCGGTTCATGCGACCTGCGTTCGCGTCCCGGTCTTTGTCGGCCATGCCGAAGCGGTGAATATCGAATTCGAACAGCCCGTCACCGTCGAAGAAGCCCGTAAGGCAATGAAGGACTTCCCCGGCGTCTCCGTTGTCGATTACCGCCAGGACGAGGGATATGTCACCCCTCAGGAAGTCCAGGGCGAGGACAATGTCTTTGTCTCGCGCGTGCGCAAGGACCCGACGGTTGAAAACGGTCTTTCGCTGTGGTGTGTTGGCGACAACCTGCGGAAAGGGGCCGCCCTTAACGCAGTCCAGATCGCCGAAATGCTGGTCGCGGAATATCTGCCAAAGAAATAATCGCAACAGCAATGAACGTCTTCGAAACCCGCCGATCCCGGCGGGTTTCTTTTTGCCCGGATCATTCCCGCTGGTCAGAGCCGCAAAAAAACGATAGGGAATTTAGGATAGACTGATCAACGCACGCGCCATCAGTGTTGCGATCCATAAAGAAAAATAAATCGAGGACAGGGATGGTTAAACGAACACGCAAAGAAGCTGCAAGGCTTGACGAAGCCGCCCGCGCGGGCTGGCTGTATTACTGCGCTGGCAACACGCAGGACGAAATCGCCACCAAACTTGGCGTTTCGCGTCCGACCGCCCAGCGTCTGGTGTCTGCCGCCATTAGCGAAGGGCTGGTCAAGGTTCGCCTTGACCATCCGATTGCGCGCTGCATGGAACTGGCCGCTTCACTGTGCAAGGAATACGGCCTTGCCAATTGTGATGTGGTGCCGACCGATCCGGCCGCTCCCGATGCCATGTTTGGCATGACGCAGACGGCTGCGACCTATCTTGAACGCGTTCTGCAATCCCCTGATCCCAAGATCATCGCGGTGGGCACGGGACGCGCCATGCGTGGCATGGTCGACGAAGTTCAACGCGTCGATGCCCGCCATCACAAGATCGTATCGCTGGTCGGGACGATTGCCCATGACGGTGCGGCAAGTTTTTATGATGCGGTCACCGATCTGGCCGACCGGACCCGCGCGCCGCACTATCCCTTACCGATCCCGGTGATTGTCGAAAGTGCCAATGTGCGCGCCCAGATGCAGCAACAGCCACCCATGGATAACATCATGCATCTGGCAGCCAAGGCCGATGTGCGCTTTGTCGGGGTTGGTGATCTTGGCGCCGACGCACCGCTTTATATTGATGGCTTCATCAGCAAGGATGAATTGCGGTCGCTTCAAAAGAACGGCGGCATCGGCGAGGTCGTCAGTTGGTCATTCGATGAAAATGGCGTGATCCTTGACCATGATGTCAATCACCGCGTCACCAGTGCACCGATCCATATTCCGGCGCAAAATACGATTGCTGTCGCCAAGGGTGCGAAAAAAGTCGCCGCGATTCGCGGGGCGATGCGCGGCAAACTGATCACCACACTGATCACCGACGAAGCCACTGCCGAAGCTTTGCTGCGCGCATAACCGCCGCAAAACGCCTTTTGAATCAAGATAAAGAACAACCCCGTCAAAAGTTTTGGCGGGGTTTTCTTGTTGCAGCGCAAAAACGATTTCGTTTGACAAACACCCCTCAAATTGAGTGAATGCTCATTACCTGAACAAATGATCAAACGGGCAAGATAATTTGCCCATCGGGTACACAGTCCTTTGGGAGGAACTATGAAACGCGTAACGGGAGCAGCGCTTTGCGCGCTGTTGGCAGGCGGTGTCGCATTCTCCGCCAATGCCGAAACAAAACTTACCATTGCTACCGTGAACAACGGTGACATGATCCGCATGCAGAAGCTGACGGATGACTTCACCTCCAAAAACCCCGACATTTCCCTTGAATGGGTTACGCTCGAAGAAAACACCCTGCGTCAGCGTGTCACCACCGACATCGCCACCAAGGGCGGTCAGTATGACATCATGACGATCGGCACCTACGAGGTTCCGATCTGGGCCGAAAAGGGCTGGCTGGCACCGCTCGATAACCTTGGTGCCGATTACGATACCGATGACATCATGCCCGCCATCCGTTCCGCCGTAAGCAACGATGGCAAGCTTTATGCGGCACCTTTCTATGCCGAAAGCTCGATGATGATGTACCGCACCGATCTGTTTGAAAAAGCAGGCATCACCATCAATGGTCGCCTGACCTGGGACCAGACGCTCGACATTGCCAAAAAGCTTCATGACCCGGATAACGGTGTTTATGGCATCTGCCTGCGCGGCAAGGCCGGCTGGGGCGAAAACATGGCGCTGATCACCACCATGGGCAATGCCTATGGCGCGCGCCTGTTTGACGAGAACTGGAACCCGACCTTCGACAGCGCCGAATGGAAAAACGCACTCGACATGTATGTCGAAATTCTCGGCAAATATGGTCCTCCGGGCGCAACCTCGAATGGCTTTAACGAAAACCTTTCGCTGTTCAACTCGGGCAAATGCGGCATGTGGATTGATGCAACCGTTGCAGCATCCTTTGTCAGCAACCCGAAAGAATCGACCGTTGCCGACAAGGTTGGCTTCACCGAAGCCCCGTGCGCTGAAACCTGCACTGGTGCCAACTGGCTCTGGGCATGGAACCTTGGCATTCCGACCGGCTCCCAGAAAGTCGAAGCCGCCCAGAAATTCATCGCCTGGGCAACCTCGAAAGACTATCTGGAACTCGTAGCTTCCAAGGAAGGCTGGGCCAACGTGCCGCCGGGTACCCGTATGTCCCTGTACGAAAACCCGAAATATCTGGAAGCAGCACCGTTTGCTGACGAGACCCTTCTTGCCATCGACAGTGCCGATCCGATCAATTCGACCATGAAGCCGAAACCTTATGTCGGTGTTCAGTTTGCCGCTATCCCTGAATTCCAGGGTATCGGCACCACAGTAGGCCAGCAGTTCTCTGCCGCACTGGCCGGATCCTCGACTGTTGAAGATGCGCTTGCAGCCGCACAGTCGGGCACCGACCGTACCATGCGCAAGGCTGGTTACTACTGATGCATGACAGGCCAGTGCTCCGCTCCGTGCAATGAGTTCTGGCCTGTGCCTCCTTGACCTGATGAACTTGGGGTGGCGGCACTTCTGACTGCCACCCTCTTTCCATCCGGATCGAGGCAACAGGGACTTCAAACAGGGAGCACATCATGTCGACACGGTCCTCTACCCTGACCGGGCGCATTATGTCTGCACCGTCGATCATCGCGCTGTTCTTGTGGATGATCGTGCCGTTGGGCATGACAATTTATTTTTCGTTCCTGCGTTACAACCTGCTCTCTCCCGGTATGGAAGAATGGGTCGGCACGCTGAACTATGAATTCTTCCTGACCGACCCGGCATTCTTTGCGTCGCTCGCCAATACGCTTCTGCTTGTCGGATCGGTTCTTGTGATCACGGTGGTCGGCGGCGTTTTGCTGGGCCTGATGCTTGATCAGCCGATCTTTGGCCGTGGCATCCTGCGCCTGCTGGTGATTGCCCCCTTCTTTATCATGCCGACAGTGAATGCGCTGGTTTGGAAAAACCTTCTGATGCATCCGGTATCGGGCATGTTTGCCTGGATCGCGAACTCGCTTGGCTTCCAGTCCATCGACTGGTTTTCCGAAGCCCCGCTAACGGCCATCATCATCATGGTGTCATGGCAATGGCTGCCCTTTGCCGTTCTGATCCTGCTGACCGCCCTTCAGTCGCTTGACCGCGATCAGAAGGAAGCCGCCCAGATGGATGGCGCCGGTCCGGTTTCGATTTTCTTCTATATCACGCTGCCCCATCTCAGCCGTGCGATCACGGTCGTCGTGCTGATCGAAACGATCTTCCTGCTGACCGTATTTGCCGAAATTTTCGTGACCACCGGTGGTGGCCCGGGTCTGGCAACGACGAACATCGCCTTCCTCGTCTATACGCAGGCTTTGCTGCAATACGACGTTGGCGGCGCATCGGCGGGCGGCATTGTCGCTGTCGTTCTGGCAAATATCGTGGCGATCTTCCTGATCCGCCTCATTGGCAAGAACCTGGACAGGTAAGGGACACGAGATGGAAAACAAACAAACACCCCTTGGCCATATCGGTTTCTCGATCTTTGCCTGGATTGTTGGCCTTCTGATCTTCTTCCCGATTTTCTGGATGGTCCTGACCAGCTTCAAGACCGAACTTGAAGCCGTATCGATGCCGCCAAGCTTCATTTCGTTTGACTGGACGCTGGAAAACTATGCCGAGGTTCAGGCACGATCCGATTATTTCCGGTTTGCCATGAATTCGGTCATCCTGTCGGTCGGCTCAACTCTGGTGGGTCTGCTTTTTGCGGTGCCCTGCGCATGGGCCATGGCGTTCAACCCGACCAAACGAACCAAAGACGCACTTCTCTGGATGCTGTCGACCAAGATGATGCCACCGGTCGGCGTGCTGGTACCGATCTATCTGGTGTTCCGCGACTGGGGCCTGCTTGATACCCGGTTCGGTCTAATCATGGTTCTGTTCCTGATGAACCTGCCGATCATGGTCTGGATGCTTTACACCTATTTCAAGGAAATTCCGAGCGACATCCTTGAAGCCGCCCGCATGGATGGCGCAACCCTGCCCAAGGAAATCATCTTTGTGCTGTTGCCAATGGCGGTGCCGGGCATTGCATCGACCATGCTGCTCAACATCATCCTGGCCTGGAACGAAGCTTTCTGGACCCTGAACCTGACCACCGCTGATGCCGCACCGCTGACCGCTTTCATTGCATCCTATTCCAGTCCGGAAGGGTTGTTCTGGTCCAAGCTTTCGGCGGCCTCGACGCTGGCGGTCGCTCCGATCCTTATCATCGGCTGGTTCTCGCAGAAACAGCTTGTTCGTGGCCTGACATTTGGCGCGGTCAAGTAACCGCCGCCTGATCGAAATTAAACAAGAAGGAACACCGAAATGGGTGCTATCCGACTGGAAAAAGTCAAGAAAACCTTCGGGACACTGGATGTTATTCCGGGTGTGGATCTTGACATCAATGATGGTGAATTCGTCGTCTTTGTCGGCCCGTCGGGCTGCGGCAAATCCACCCTTCTTCGCCTGATCGCCGGTCTTGAAGACGTCACTGATGGCAAAATCCTGATCAACGGTACCGACGTCGCCAACGAGGCACCGGCAAAACGCGGTCTTTCGATGGTGTTTCAGTCCTATGCGCTTTATCCGCATATGACGGTCTATAACAACATCGCCTTTGGCCTGAAAATGGCCGGGGAAAGCAAGGCCGTCATCGATGAAAAAGTCCAGAACGCGGCCAAAATCCTGAACCTGACGGATTATCTGGAACGCCGCCCCGGCGCGCTTTCCGGGGGACAGCGCCAGCGTGTCGCAATCGGTCGTGCGATTGTGCGTAACCCGGCGGCCTTCCTGTTTGATGAACCGTTGTCAAACCTTGATGCCGCCCTTCGCGTCAATATGCGCCTTGAAATCACCGGCCTTCATCAGGAACTGAAAACCACGATGATCTATGTGACCCATGATCAGGTCGAAGCCATGACCATGGCCGACAAGATCGTCGTGTTGCAGGCCGGCCGGGTGGAGCAGGTCGGCAAGCCGATGGACCTTTATAACAATCCGGCCAACAAGTTTGTCGCGGGCTTCATCGGGTCACCGAAAATGAACTTCATCGGTGGCGATTACGCCAAAAAGCACGACTGCCACGAAATCGGCATTCGTCCCGAACATGTCGCGGTCAGCACCGAAAGCGGCGACCTTCCCGCAACCGTCAAGATTGCCGAACATCTTGGTGCCGAAACCTATCTGCACGTCAATGCAGAGGGCTTTGGCCCGATGACAGTGCGCGCAACCGGCGAAGTCCCGCTGGGCGAACATGACAAGATCTGGCTGACCCCGGAACAGGACCGCATCCACCGCTTTGACGCGAACGGCATCGCACTGGGCAAGCTTTAAGATTTCCAAACAACCGGGCCGCATTGCCCCACACGCCATGCGACCCCGCCTGACCACCACAAGAATGTGAGACCAAAATGTACCTTAAGAAGTTCGATCTTACCGGACGCCGCGCCTATGTCACCGGGGGCGGCCGCGCAATTGGCCTGTCATGCTGCGAGGCACTGGCAGAAGCAGGCGCGCATGTCATTATCGGTGACATCAGCGAAGGTGTAGCCGAAGAAGGCCGTGATTACCTGAAGTCGAAGGGCTACACCGCCGATATCGACATCATGGACGTCACCAACACCGATCAGGTCCGCACCAGTGCCGAAAAAATGGCCCGTGAAGGCGGCGTTGACATTCTGGTCAACAATGCCGGTATCGCCCGTTCGGAAACCCCGGCTGAAACCGTGACCGACGAACATTGGCTTAACGTCATTGACGTCAACCTGAACGGCACCTTCTGGTGCTGCCGCGAATTTGGCAAACAGATGCTGGCCAAGAAAAACGGCGTGATCGTCAATGTCGGCTCCATGTCGGGCTTCATCGTGAACAAGCCACAGGAACAGGCCTATTACAACGCATCCAAGGCCGCCGTGCATCATCTGACCAAGTCTCTTGCCGCCGAATGGGGCGGGCGTGGTGTTCGTGTCAATGCTGTTGCACCGACCTATATCGCAACACCGCTAAATGAATTCGTGAAATCCAAGCCGGACATGTATGACGCCTGGATCAACGGCACCCCGATGGCCCGCCTTGGCCTGACCGAGGAAATCGGATCGGTCGTGCTGTTCCTGGCATCCGACGCGTCCAGCCTGATGACCGGCTCCATTGTCCTGGCTGATGGGGGTTATACCTGCTGGTAAGGCACAGGTAAAACTGTTGATCGCATTGTCCTGAAGCTTCTGCGATCAGGTCAGGACCGTGGTGGAACGGGGCGTGGTTGTGGGACCTACGCCCCGTTCACCTTTTTAGTCTTGATGCTGACCGGCCAGATACACCGAAAACGGATTGCACGGGACAACCACGACACCCGAAAGCCCCAAAAACCGAGCCAGTCGCGACAGATGCACCATCAGATCGCCCGCAACGGTGGCCGCATCACATCCCTCTTCCAGATGCGCGCTCTGCACCCGAAGAACCCCCTCCTGCCGATCTGCTTTCAGATCAACACGCGCAACAAATTCCCCGTTCTGCATGAACGGCAGAACGTAATAGCCATATTGCCGTTTTTCCGCCGGGACATAAATTTCGATCCGGTAATTGAAACCGAAAATCCGTTCCACCCGGTCGCGTTCCCACATGATCGGATCAAACGGTACCATCAAGGCGGTTGGCTTTGCCCGGCAGCGCGGATTGACATGCGGGCACAAATATCCCGGCTGCTTCCAGCCCTCGACATCCGCCTGCAACAAAGTGCCGTCTTCGACCATTTCGGCAACCCGTTCCTTGGCATCCTCTGTCGGCAGGCGGAAATATTTTCGAAGATCGGCTTCGGTCGCGATGCCCATCGCAGCAATCCCGTTGCGGATCAGGGCACGCTGGGCCTCTGCGCGCGGCATTGGCGGTTTAAGCGCCTCCGGCCCGATGATCCGTTCGGGCAGATCATAGACCCGCTCGAAACTGGTGCGCCGTTTGCGCGCCATCACCTGCCCGCTCCAGAACAGGAATTCCATCGCGGTTTTGGTTTTCGACCATCCCCACCATTTCGAACTTGATGCCCCTTCCTGTTCCAGATCACTGGCGGCAAGTGCCCCTTCCTTTTCGATCCGATCCAGAATGCTGCGCACAAATTCAGGATGATCACGGATCATTTTGGCGATCTGCCCCCAGGTACCTTTGCCCTCGGCGGCATCCGCCATGCGCCAGCGATAAAACCCGTAATCCTCGACAGGGATCATCGATGCCTCATGGCCCCAATATTCAAACAATCGCCGCTGCCGGGCGTTGCCCCAGCTCAGTTGATCAAGATCGGCCGGGTCATAAACGCCAAGCCGGGAAAAAACCGGCATGTAATGCGCGCGCGTCAGAACATTGACACTGTCGACCTGTAACATGCCGGTCTGGCGAATGGCTTTCATGATCCGGCGTTTGGTCACCGGGCGGCTATCGTCCTGATCAAACCCCTGTGCCGTCAGCGCCAGATTGCGCGCCTGTCGGGCGGATACGAAAATCGCGGCTTTGTCGTTAATCATGGTGGCCTTTGAAAAATCGCAAAGAAAAACAGTGTGATGGTATCATAACCTCCTGACAATTATGTCAGTAGGTTGCAGGAACATTTCGGTGGGTCGGATCGTTTCCTATGGCCGGTTTCTATTCCCTGTGGCGTCTATGTTTCTGCCATCTTTGATCCTGACCATGTTTTCAACCCGATGAAGCAACCAGACAGGCATCCATGGAACTCGAACAAATTCTGATCCTTGCCATTCTTGTCGGAACGGTCGTGATGTTCCTGTGGGGCCGCTGGCGTCATGACATGGTTGCGATGGCATCCCTGCTCTGCTGCGTGGTCGCCGGGCTAGTGCCGGTTGATGGGGCCTTTCAGGGTTTCGGTCATCCGGCGGTGATCACGGTTGCCTGTATCCTGATCCTGTCATCGGCACTTCAGCAATCAGGCGCGGTCGATAATCTGACCCGCATGGTTCTACCGCAATCCGCCGGGCCGGTAGTCACCATGGCCGCCCTCAGCCTGCTGGCGGCCATCCTGTCGGCCTTCATGAACAATGTCGGCGCGCTGGCGCTTCTGATGCCCGTCGCCCTTCAGATCGCAACCAAACAGAACCTGCCACCGGGCAAAATCCTGATGCCGCTCGCCTTCGGATCGATCTTGGGCGGCATGACCACCCTGATCGGGACCCCGCCCAACCTGATCGTCGCCGGTTTCCGCGCCGAGGCGGGCGAGGGCGGCTTTACGATGTTTGACTACACTCCAGTCGGGATTGTTGTGGCCGCCGCCGGTCTGATTTTCGTCATGGTGTTTGGCCGCTGGCTTGTTCCCACTCGCGAACGCGCCGGGGCAGAGGGCTTTGAAACCGGTTCCTACCTGACCGAGGCACGCATTGCCGCGGGCAGCAAGGCAATCGGCATGATGCTGCGCGATGTGAACCGCGAACTTGAAAAAGGCGACGCGCAGGTCATCGGGCTGATCCGCAATGAAAAACGCATCCCCGCGCCTAATCCGTTTCGCGAACTTTATGAAAATGACATCCTGATCATCGAAGCCGACCCCGAAGCACTTGCCGTCGCTCTTTCCGCCCTTGATCTGAAACTCGAAGAAGAATTGCGCGACCTCGAAGCGCAGGAAAAGGAAGCTAAACAACTCGAAAAAGCCGAAAAATCGGATGGAAAAGCCGGTTCTGACGCAAAATCTGCAGCCACAGCGTCTTCAAAGACCGAAAAACGTGCCAAAACACCCGAAACAGATGCGGAAAACCCGGATAACAGCCGCCGTGCCGCGATCCAGTCCGATGATATCGCTTTGATGGAACTGGCGATTTTGCCGAACTCCGGCTTTATCGGCAGATCGGCAACCGACATCAATCTGCGCACCCGTTATGGCGTGAACCTGCTGGCCGTATCACGACAGGGTCAACGCTCCATGGCGCGCCTTCGCACCATGTCGATGAAGGCTGGTGACGTCCTTCTGATGCAGGGACCACCCGCCGCCATTCAGGATTTTGCATCACGTCTTGGCTGTGTACCACTCGCCCAACGTTCGCTTCGCATACCTGATAATGCCCAGGCGCTAAAGGCATCGGCCATAATGGCCGCTGCCATCGGGGCTGCGGCATTCGGCGTCATGCCGGCCGCGGTTGCCTTTGCCATCGGGGTTCTGCTCGCCATGGTGACCCGCGTCGTCGCCCCCCGTAATATCTATGACGCGGTTGACTGGCCGGTGATTGTCCTGCTCGCTGCCCTGATCCCGGTAGCAACCGCCATGGAAACCACCGGTACGGCCGACCTTCTCGCCCGCTTCCTGTTAAACTGGGTCGCACAGGGGAATGCCATCATAGCACTTGGCCTGATCCTGATCATCACCATGACGCTGTCGGATTTCATGAACAATGCCGCCACCGCGGCCGTCATGTGCCCGATTGCGATTGGCAGTGCCGGCCATCTGGACGTCAATCCCGACGCCTTCCTGATGGCGGTCGCCATCGGAGCCTCCTGCGCCTTCCTGACCCCGATTGGCCATCAGAACAACACGCTGATCCTTGGCCCCGGCGGCTTCCGCTTTGGCGATTACTGGCGGCTCGGCCTGCCGATTGAAATCATTGTCGTCGCTGTTGGGGTACCGATGTTGCTTTGGGTTTGGCCTCTGTAACAAAAAAGGGCAGCCCAAAGCTGCCCTTTTTTAATTCAATTGCATGACAGCTTAGCTGTCAAAGCCAAGGTTCGGCACCGTAAGGCCATTGGCGCGACACGCCGAAATCAGGGTGTTATTCAACAGACAGGCAATCGTCATCGGGCCGACACCACCCGGAACCGGCGTAATCGCACCGGCGACTTTGGATGCGGTTTCAAATTCGACATCCCCGACCAGCTTCATTTTGCCCTCGGCACCTTCAACGCGGTTGATACCAACATCAATCACGGTGGCCCCCGGCGCGATCCAGTCGCCCTTGATCATATTCGGGCGCCCCACCGCGGCAACGACGATATCGGCACGGCGGACTTCTTCGGGCAGGTCACGGGTGCGCGAATGCGCGATGGTCACCGTGCAGCTTTCTTTCAGAAGCAACTGCGCCATCGGCTTGCCCACAATGTTGGACCGGCCAACAACCATAGCCCGCAGCCCGGAAAGATCACCAAGGGTATCTTTCAAAAGCATCAGGCAGCCATAAGGCGTGCAGGGCGCAAATCCCTCGCCCCCGGTTGCCAGTGCACCGGCATTGACGACATGAAAACCGTCAACATCCTTGGCCGGATCGATGGCCGCAAGGATCGCCTGATCGTCGATATGTTTGGGCACCGGCAACTGGCACAGGATGCCATGAACTTTGGGATCGGCATTCAGCTTTGCGATCAGCGCCAGAAGCTCTTCCTGCGACGTATCGGCGGAAAGCTTGTGCTCATACGAATTCATGCCGCATTCGATGGTCTGCTTGCCCTTGTTGCGGACATAGACCTGGCTTGCCGGGTCTTCACCGACAAGAATAACCGCAAGGCCCGGCGTGACGCCGTGCGCATCTTTAAGCTTGGCCACTTCTGCTGCGATATCGCCGCGCAATTTGGCCGCGAATGCTTTGCCGTCGATGATTTTTGCGTCGCTCATATGTCTTGTCCGCCCGTCAGTTCATGAAGTTGCGCAATGAGTGCGTCCGGATCGCCTGAAATTTCCAGAACCTTGTTGCGGTCCGTATGCCCGGCAACAATTTCGACTGACGATTTAGGCCATTTGGCCGTTTTTGCCAAAAGCTTTATCAGGGCGATGTTCGCCTTGCCGTTTTCGGGCACGGCCGTAACCATTGCCCTGATCTGCTGCTGCCCGTTGCCATCAACACCCACCCCGGCAATCGCATTTCGCGAAGCCTTTGGTGTCAGGCGCAAAAACAGCCGGATACCCGATCCATCCACCAGCGTCTCGCAGAACGGTTTTTCCATCCCGCCGGTTTAGTAACCCATCACGGCTGCGCGCACGTCTGTCTGAATCAGCATGTTGGCGAATTGCAGGATCAGGATCAGGATGATCGGCGAAATATCGATCCCACCCAAATTCGGAATGATCCGGCGGATCGGTCGCAATGCCGGTTCGGTAATCCGGTACAGGAAATCGCCAACCATATAAACGAACCGGTTGCTGGAATTGATCACGTCAAATGCCACAAGCCATGAAAGGATTGCCGAAGCAATCAGCATGAAAATGTAGATACCAATAACGGTGTCAATAAGCCAAAAAATCGCCAGCATCGCCGCTCCTTCTCGCAGTCGGTCCAGATCGGGCCGATCTGATCGGAATTGTGTTAACACGCTGCAAAACCTAGTCGGCCTTGGCCCCGGGCGCAAGCACAGAGCGCCTAATTTGCGAAGCTTTAATCAAGTTTTCCACATGATGTGACTTGCTTCACCAGACATCGCTCAGTTTTGGCCCCATCACTTCGCAAAAATGATCGGGCAAAGCCGCCTTCCGACAGTTTCTGTCAGGAGAAATGTCAGGATAAAGTCATCAGGCTTGCCAGCCCCGCCGATCCCATCCAAAAATGCGCAGCCATCAAACGACAAAGAAGGACCGATCATGTCGACGAATACGCTTCCCCGTTGTAAATGGGCCGAAACCCATCTCGACAAGCCGTTTTACGTCGACTACCACGATCAGGAATGGGGCGTTCCGGTCCATGATGACCGGCACTTCTTCGAAATGCTGATCCTCGAAGGTGCTCAGGCGGGTTTAAGCTGGCTGACGATCCTTGCGCGGCGCGATACCTATCGCGCGGCTTACGATAATTTCGATGTCCAGAAGATCGCGAAATATGACGAAGCCAAACAACAATCGCTTCTGGCCGATCCGGGCATCATCCGCAACCGGGCCAAGGTCGCGGCAAGCATCCTTAATGCCAACGCCTTCATCGAAATCCAGAAGGAATTTGGCAGTTTTGATGCCTATATCTGGGATTTCATCGGCGGCAAACCGGTCATCAACAACTGGAAAGCCATGTCTGACGTGCCCGTATCCACCGCACTTAGCGATGCCCTGTCCAAGGACCTCAAGAAACGCGGCATGAAGTTCGTCGGCACCACGATCATGTATTCCTTCATGCAGGCCACCGGCCTTGTGATGGACCACACCACCGATTGCCACTGCTACGCGGCACTTTCGGGTAAATCGGCTTAGGCCGTCGATCCCCGCACAAGCAGGCTGGTTTCAAGAACGCGGTTGTCGCTTTCCGCCTCGCCAAGCGCCATTTCGGCCGCCAGCCGCCCCTTTTCAACGGAATCCTGTCGGATGCTCGATAATGGCGGGTCGGTGCGTTCGCCCTCCGCAATACCATCAAAGCCGATGACCTTAAGATCATCGGGGATTTTGCGGCCACTTGCGCGCGCACCATCAAGCGCACCAATGGCAATCACATCGGACATCGCCAGAATACCGTCGATTTCCGGGTGATCACGTAGCATGGTTTCGACCATTTCGGCACTGTGCGATGACATGTTTTCGCATTCGATATGGACGATATCCTCAATCGCGATCCCGGCCTTTTTAAGGGCTGCGTGATATCCGCCAAGCCGCTCGCGCACCACACGGTGGCTGACTGCACCGCGGCGTTTGGCATTCATCGGGCCGAAATTTTCCGCCTTGTTGGCCTGCAGGGACAGGATGGCGAATTTGCGCGCCCCGCAATCAATCAAATGCCGGGCTGCCATTTGCGCCCCGGCAAAATCATCAAGCACCACGGTGCCCGCCGCCCCGGCGATATCGGTATCAATACAGACCAGCGGCTGGTTGCGGCGCTGAATGGCGGAAATGATGTCATTGTCATCGGAATAGCAATGCACCAGAAACGCATCGACGGCGGCATTGTTGATCGCGGTAATCGCCTGTTCGGGATTTTCGGCGGAAATGATCATCATATTGACCGCCTGCCGGGCACATTCCCGCCCGACACCGCGCAGAAGCTCAATCGCCACCGGATCGCTGAAGGCATATTCAAGGTTGTCGGGAAACACCACGCCAAGCGCCCCGGCCTTGCCGGTCCGCAACATGCGCGCCATCACATGCGGCCCGCGATAGCCAAGCTCCCTGGCAACTTCCAGAATGCGTTCCCGGACTTCCTTGCGTACCAGATCCGGCTTGCCAAAGGCATTTGATGCAGTGCCCTGCGATACCCCGGCCGCCTTGGCCACATCCAGAAGACGTACCCGTTTTGCCATCCTTGCGATGTCTCCCCTTTATTCACCCCGGCTTGCGGATCAACCGGTCATCCCGTGACATTTTTTTTGAATCGGTTCATCCCGATATTGACAGAACCCCTTCTGAACCGCCACACTGCATTCATTGAATCGATTCATTCTCGCACGCACCGATTGCACAACAGCCTATGCGTTTGTCCGTTTGCACCCTGGTGTTGACGGTTTTCCCGGCAATCTCGAATTGCTGACTTCAAGCCGCCCTGACCGGGGCGGCTTTTTTCAGAGCCCCCAAACTCATCGACCGCGCACCTTGTTTTCCGACGCGGTATGACGGAATGTCAGATTAATCCGCGGTCCGATCTGGCGCGCGGTTTTGGGGATCTGATGTAACCAGTGATGCTGTGTCGCGCCCCGCATGATCAGCAACGAATTATGCGGCAGATCGACACTGACCCGGTCCCCGGTTTTCTTGTGCCGGAAATGGAACCGGCGTTCCTCGCCAAATGACAGGCTGGCAATCACCGGATTTTCGCCCAGCACATCCTCGTCATCGGCATGCCACGAAACACTGTCGCGGCCATCGCGATAATGGTTCAGAAGAACCGTGTTAAACGACGCACCGGATTTTTCTTCCGCCAGATCGCGAAGTGGGGCGACGATTTTCGGAAAAGGCGATGCCGGGTGATAGACACCGCTATAACGATAGGCCACATCGCCATACCATGCCGTCAATCGCGGCACGGCAATCTCGCGCCCCATCAGCCTGGCAATTTCCTGCTGCCAGACAATGCCGCTTAACAGCCGTTCAAACGCGCGATCCGCATCACTTGCTGCCATGACCTCACGCAGCAGCAATGCCTCCCCGTCAAAGGGCAGCAGATTGTGTGGTGGTTCATCGGCAAACAAATCGCCCGTCATTTTTATCCCCGGTTCAAGATACCCAAGACCTAGGACGAACCGTCGATGAAAACAAGCAACAGCTTATGGAAATCGGCGTTAATACAGATGGTTGTGTAATGAAGGTCTCTGCCGCAAGGACCTGCTAACCATTATTCATGTCAATCCCGGCCTTGTCGGCATAACGTTCAACATCTTCAACGCTCAGCCCGACGGCGGAATAAAGATTGATGGTTTCGAGTTCCAGATCGGTTTCCGCATCCGCAAGGTCCTGCTGCGACTGCGTCAGGGTGCGCTGCGAATCAAGCACATCAAGGAAGTTTGAAAGCCCCTGAACGTACCGGACACGGGACTGTTCAAACGCCTGACGATGATAGCGCACCGACGAAATCAGGGAATCGCGTTGCTGAACCGCCCCGACATATCCGTAAATCGCACTTTCAACATCCTGAATGGCGACCAGAAGCGTCTGCTGATAGCTGTAAAATGCCTGCTGCGCCTGTTGTTCGGCAACATCAATATCGGCCTGTCGTGCCCCACCATCATAAAGCGTCGCATCAATCACCGCCCCGATGGCGGCCATCGCGGTACGGACAATCGGCCCCGTGCCATATCCCGTGGCTCCAAGCGCGAGTGACCCGTCCAGCGTCAATTCGGGATAAAGATCAGCCGTCTGAACACCAATTTCCGACGTAGCGGAAATCAATGAAAGCTCCGCTGCGCGGACATCGGGGCGACGGCGCAAAAGATCGGCCGGAATACCAATCGGCGGCGCACTGTCAAATTCCGGCAGCGGCTGCACATCCACCAGACGATCACGATAGGTCCCTGGCTGCGCGCCCAGAAGGATGGCAATCGCGTTGATCGACCGGTCAATATCGGTCTGCAATGTCGGCAATGTCGCCTCGATATCGGAAACCTCGGCACGGGCACGCGACAGATCAAGCTCGGACGCCAGCCCCGTCTGCATCCGGACCTGCACGATATTGCTGGTCTGGCGTTGCAGATCAAGCGAACTGCGCAGCAATTCCTGGCGCTTCTGCGTACCGCGCAGCTCGATATAGTTGCGCACGATATCGGCAATCACCGTCAGATAAACGTCCTCGCGCAGGTAAACCTGTTCCAGATAATCTGCAAGCGCCACTTCGTCTTCACGCTGCTGCCCGCCCCAGACATCCGCCGTCCATGAAAAATCGATGCCAGCCCCGAATCCGAGATCCGTCGTCTGATCGCCGCGTTCGCGCGATGATGTGCCGCGTTCGGCATCGCCGTTAACATTGGCACCTACCTCGATGCCATTTGCCCCCGATACCCCGCGCGCCACAGCACGGGCTTCTTCGATCCGGCTGGCCGCGATCCGCAAATCAAGGTTATTGGCAAGACCAAGCGCGATCAGATCGCGCAAAACCGGATCACTGGTGCTTTCCCACCAACGGCCATGATCGGCCTGATTGGCCGCAATCACCGGCACCGGCGGGGTATAGGCCCCGACAAGATCAAATTTCGGCGCAACATAATCCGGACCGACCGTCTGGCAGGCCGAAAGTCCGATCAGAAGCGGCAGGGCACAACAGATTGAAAGACGTTTTACAGACATTCTAGCTGGTACTTCCTTCAATCTCGCCCTTGTCGGGAATGCTTTCCGCAGATCGCAACTGGCTTTGCAGTTTCTTGCCCCCATCGGCACGGGCCGAAACCAGCGGCGCCAGCAGAAGGTAAAGAACCGGTGTCAGGAACAGGGTAAAGACCGTCGCAAAACCAAGCCCGCCAAAAACGACCCAGCCAATCGCCGCACGCGCCTCGGCCCCGGCTCCGGTGCCAAGCACAAGCGGCAACCCGCCAAGCACGGTCGAAATCATCGTCATCATGATCGGCCGCAGGCGGATCATCGCCGCATCATGAACCGCTTCGCGCACGGATTTCCCGGCATCGCGCAACTGATCGGCAAATTCCACCACCAGAATGCCGTTCTTGGCCATAAGCCCGACCAGCATCACCAACCCGATCTGGCTATAGATATTGATCGATGTGCCGCTAAGGCCCAGCGCATAAATCGCCGCAGCCAACCCGAACGGAACGGTCAGGACAACCACAAGGGCCGACATGAAGCTTTCGAACTGCGCGGCAAGCACCAGCAACACGACAAGCACCGCAATCAGGAACGTGATCTGCACATCATGCGACGTTTCGCCAAGTGTCGCCGCATCGCCAAGGAAAAGAACGCTCATGCCCGGCGGCAGCACCCTGTCTGCAACCTCGTCAATATCGACAACCGCCTGCTGCAGGGTATAACCCGGCGCAAGATTGCCCGAAATCTTGACCGCACGCTGTTGCCCTTCGCGTTCAAGTTCTGATGCAACGGCTTCTTCGGTCAGGCTGATGACCGATGACAGCGGTAAAATACGACCCTCGCCATTGCTGACAAACAGGTTCTCAAGATCGGATGGGTCATTGATGCTGCCCGCACTGCTGCGCAGCTTCACCGGGATGTTTTCATCATCCACCGTGATCTCGGTAACTTCATATCCCTCGATCATCGTACGAAGGGTCGTATCAAGACTTTCAATCGGAATGCCAAGGTCAAAGGCCCGCTGCCGGTCAATATTCACCAGCAATTGCGGCTGGGTCGTCTGATAGGAAACCCGAAGCCCGACAAACTGGGGATAATTCGCCTCAAGCTCCTGCTGCATGGCGCGCGCATTCGCGGCCAGTGTGCGGTAATTCGTCCCCGTAAGGGCAAATTCAAATCCCTCGCCGGTACCGCCACGCAAACCAAGGCTGTTGGGCTGATAGACAAAGGCCTGAACACCGGGCAATGCCTCAAGACTTCCGCGGATCGAATTGCTGATATCCTGCTGGCTGCGGCTGCGCTCGTTCCACGGTACCAGTGGTGCAATCACAAGCGCACGGTTCGGATCCCAAAGCCCGACAATGGTATAGATGTTATAGGCATCACCGGCCTCGACAATCGGACGCAGGATGTTTTCAACCGTTTCGACCTGCCGGTCCATGTAATCGATGCCAACCCCGTCCGGCCCGCGCAGCGATACAAGAATACGCCCGCGATCCTCGTCGGGCAGAAGTTCCTGTGTGACCGTGTTATAGACCCCAAATGCCAGCACCCCGGCAAAGATCGACACGATCAGGGTAATCAGCGGGAACCGCAAAACCCATTCCAGAATGTATTTGTAAACACCCGAACAATACAGGCCGATCCGTTCAAGGAAGTTGGGCTTGGCATCCTTTTGCCCGTCATGCGGGTCGATATGCTTTAATCGCGATGCCAGCATCGGACACAGCGAAAGTGCCACAAACGAAGACACCGCAACCGAAAATGCCAGCACGAAACCAAATTCCCGGAACAAACGCCCCGCCGTGCTTGGCAAAAACGAAATCGGCACAAACACCGATACCAGCGTCAGTGTGGTGGCAATCACCGCAAAGAACACCTGCCGCGTCCCCAGAACCGCGGCCGCCATCGATCCCAGCCCCTGATGACGGCGGCGCTGGATGTTTTCCAGCACCACAATCGCATCATCAACAATCATCCCCGTCGCCAGAACAAGCGCCAGCAACGTCAGGATATTGATCGAAAAGCCCATCATCCAGATCGCGGCCACGGTCCCGACAAGCGCAATCGGAATGGTTACCGTCGGGATCAGCGTCGCGGTAAAGGACCGCAGGAACAGATAAAGCACCCCGATCACGATAATGATCGCCAGCGCCAGACTGTTCAGAACTTCCCAAAGCGCGCCTTCGATAAACACCGCATCGTCCGAGTTCACGAAAACGTCGATATCGTCGTACTGACTGTTCAGCCGTTCAGCCACCTCGCGAATGCCATCCGATATCGCAATGGTGTTTGACTGCGCCTGCCTGACAACGCCAAGCCCGATCACGGTCCGACCATCAAGGCGCACATAGGACGTCGCATCATCGGGCCCGTAATAGACATCCGCCACATCGCCCAGCCGCACCTGATTGCGGATGAACATCTGTTTGACGTCCTCGACCTCCCAGACCGACGCATCCGCCCGGACAAAAAGCTTCTGATCGCTGGAATCAAAACTGCCGGCAGGTATGTCGAACTTGGCGGTTCTCAGAACATCGGCAACGTCCTGAACCGAAAAGCCGTAACTGGCCAGTCGCAGCGGATCGACCCGGACATGCAGAACCTTTTCGCGTTCGCCATTGATCGTGATTTCGGCCACACCGGGCACGGAAAGCAGCGCCGGGCTGATCTGGTCATCAACGATATTGGCAAGCTCTTCCTCGGTCAGCCGATTGCTGACCACCGCCAGGCGCATGATCGCACTGGCATCCGCATCGGCCTTGACCACGCGGACATCCTCAACCTCGTCGGGAAGGGTTCTTGACGCGCGGCTGACCGCCTCGCGAATGTCATTGGCCGCATCATTGATTTCAATATCGGGATAAAATTCGACGCGAACCCGCGACGTGCCTTCTTCGCTGTTTGAACTGATGCGTTTGACACCACTGACGCGCGACGCTGCCCCTTCAAGAAGGCTTGTGACCTCGGCATCAACCGTTTCGGGCGAGGCCCCGTCATAGGTCGCATAAACCGTGACCGTCGGCTGATCAACGTTGGGCAGCTCGCGGATTTCAACACCCAGCATGGCGGCAAGACCCGCCAGAATGATCAAAAGCGACACCACGGAAATAAGAACGGGGCGACGGATGCTGAGTGACGCCAGATCATTCTGGTTTTCGTTCTGATTCCCGTCCTGCATGTTACGACCCTTCGCCGGTGCCGTTGCGCTGGGCAACACCGGTTTCATCGCCGCTGCGAATGGTCGCCGCCACATCTCGGCCCGGCCGCAGGCGCAGCACGCCTTCGACCACCACCAGATCACCCTTGGCAATCGGCCCGTCAAGCAGGATGCGCCCCTGTGTCCGCTTTACGACACGGACCGGAACCCGTTCGACCTTGTCATCCTTGATCCGCCAGACATAGGTGCCACCATCGCCCCACAAAACCGAAATTTCCGGAACCGACGGATAAGTCTGGCCTTCGATATCGACATAAACCGCAAAGGACATCCCCGAAAGAAGTCTTCCGGTCGGGTTGGGAATGCGCGCGCGCACATTGAATGTGCGGCTTTCGGGATCAATACGGCTGGCGATGGAATCAACCGTCCCCTCAAACCATTCCCCCGGCAGGCTCCAGGTTTCCACCCGAAGCGACTGCCCGATTTTCACATTGTCAAACCGGGTTTCGGAAACTTCAAAATCGACCAGAACGCTTTCGACATTATCAAGTGTCGCGATCAATGTGGAACTGTCCACACGGTCGCCGGGCTCCACCTGCGGAATGCCAACCGTGCCATTGAACGGTGCCAGAATGGTGCGGTCCGCAAGGTCAACCTCAGCCTGGTCCAGCCGAATGCGCGCCTCGGCAAGGGCGGTGCGTGCCGCATCCACCTCGCTTGCCGATACCGCGCCAAGCGGACGGGCCTGCTCGTACCGGTCCAGAAGCTGGCTTGCATCCTTGACCTGCACCGATGCCAGATCACGCGCCAGCCGTTCCCGATCGGAATCAAGGATCAAAAGAACCTGCCCGCGTGAAACCGTTTCACCGGCATGAAACAGAACATCACTGACTTCGCCCGAAACCGCCGGATAGATCGAAACGCCCAGTGTCGACCGACCGGTTCCGACCGCCTCGACAACCGTCTTTTCTTCCATGATGCTGGCATATTCGGCAATCACCGGCAGGGCGGGGTTGCCCGAACGGCTTGCGCCATCGCCCCCGGCAACGCTTCCTGCCCCGACAAAAGGCAACATCCCTTTGTCATAGGCAAACCAGCCGCCACCGGCCGCGGCAATAACCAACAGAAATACGACTAGCCTACCTGTGCGTGACATCGAATGCCCGTTCTCGTGTGTTCTGGAATCATGCAAAGACATCGCTGAAAATGTCTTAAAGTCAGTATCATAGACCTTACGTTAGTTCCCCGAAGGCAGCGACCGGAAAATTGTATCAGAAATGTCGCAACTTGTACTCATCAGGTAATAGGTTCAATCCGCCGATCCGGATCACCCGCACAGCCCCAAAAGCACAAAAGCCCGTGCAATGCTGCACAGGCTTTTGGCTGGTTAAATGACCAAAATCAGCGAAAAAAGCCGGATCAGGCAGCCCCGCGAATATATTGCGCCGGGAAATCAACAAGATTGGACGCCTCGTCCATCTCGCCATCATCCCCATCAGCACGACTTTCATCACTCGCGGCGGATTCCACCGCCCGGTCAAGCGACCCGGAAAGCTCGGTCACATTACGATCAACCTCGTCCGCCCGACGTGTCAGATCAATGCTCAGTTTCCGCGTCACCTCGATATCGCGCGATACCTCGTGGATGGCATTGCTGACATGAAGCGCCGCATCACTGGCCGATGCAATCGCAAGGCTGATTTCCTCGGTCTCGCGGCGCTGATGTTCAACATCACCTGCCACTTCTTCGGAAATCGACATCATGTCGCGCACGGTCACACCGACATCTTCCATCGACCGAACACAACGATCCGTCACATTGCCCATCGCACTGACATGGGCTGTAATCTGCTCGGTTGCCTGCGCGGTTTGACCTGCAAGATTCTTGACCTCGGCCGCGACCACGGCAAAGCCTTTGCCCGCTTCACCCGCGCGTGCCGCCTCGATGGTCGCGTTAAGCGCCAGAAGGTTGGTCTGCCCCGCAATCCCGCGGATCAGATCGACAATCTGCTCGATGCTGGTCGCCACTTCGCGAAGGTCATCGACCGCCTCGGCGGATTGCTGGGTCGATCCCACCGCGTTCTGGGCAATGGCGCGCTGCCGGTCAACCCGGTTGGCAATCGACCCGATGGCATCGGAAAGCCGCGTTGCCGCCTCACTGATCGAATGGGCATGCGACTGGCTTTGTTCGGCCGCATTGGTCGCCATTTCGGTCTGGCCGGTCACACGTTCGGCGGCGGCGGCAACTTCGCCCACCGCTTCGCGCATCCTGGTCACCTGATGGGTAACCGACTGCACAAGACCTGCGGTCTCGCCTTCGATGGTCTCGGCCATCGCCCCCAGCGATGCGCGGCGTTTTTCTTCTTCCTCGCGCTGAAGGGCAATGCGTTCCTCGGCCATCTGTTCGATCTTCAGCGCATTTTCGCGGAAGATCGCCACGGTTCGCGACATCGCACCAAATTCATCGCCGCGATTGAAATCGACCAGATCGATATCGGTGTTGTTTTCGCTTAACCGTGTCATATCGCCATTCACCCGGCGCAACGGACGCAGGATGCTAAGCGCAATCGTAATCGCCAGACCAAACGCGATCAGCGCACCGATCCCGGCCACCACCATATTGGTGATCGCCTTGTTTTCGGATTCACCATGTGCTGCCTCGACCAGCATGTTCTGGCCCGCCACGGCTTCCTCGCGGATATTCTGTGTGATCGCCTGCACTTCGCGGACGGCTGACTTGAAATCATCCATTGATTGGCGGAAACCACCCATCGACCCCTCAAGCTGGTTCGCTCCCTGCTTCAACAGGTCATTGTCGCGCACCGCATAGGAAAACAGCTTCTTATCCGCGCGTTTCAACCCATCGACTGAATTTTTGATTTCTTCCTGAAGGTCGGTCAGGGTCGAGGTTTCCGTGCGTGCCGCATCAAGTGATTCCGGGGTGCGCAGGATCGCATATTGCAGGCTGTTGACGATGGCACTGAGGTTCGCCGAACCAAGCTTGTCGGCATATTTTTCGGCAAGTGCCGGATCGCGTTTGGTGATGAAATCAACCAGCTCGCCCGCCGATTTGCCAAGCTGATGGGCTCCAAGAAGCATGGTATCGGACGCCGCCGTCAGGTTTTCCGCCCGTAGGACAAGCGGCTCAAGCGTTGCGATATATTCCGCATTAAGGCTCTCAAGCGCGTCTGCCTTTTCGCTGTCACCCTCGGCACGAAGCTGATTGATCAGCGCCGCACCGCTGGCTTCGGCACTTTCGCGGATGGTCGAAATACCTTCGCGATCCATCGGGTCAACCGTCTGCGCAAACAGAAGAACCTGGTTCGACAGTCGTTCAAGCTTCAATGCATATTCGTTTGCAAGCCCGACAAGCTGGGTGCTTTTTGCAATACGATCGGCATGCCCGCCAAAGCCCAGCAGATACCAGGATGACAGGGCGCTTAACCCTAGCAGCATGACGACAAGCACAAGAAAGCCCGCAAAAATGCGATAGCCAATGCGAATACGGTCGAGAAACATGGGATCTCCAATGATCCGGAATGTGGGACATTTCCGCGATCAATAACCCGGCTTTCGCGTCGTTTTTGTAACAGTTAGATGAAATCCCCATTTGTCTATTCGAATTCGCACAGATGAGGACGCTCGAATGTTCATTCGAACATTTGCTGCGTTGCAAAACAAGCCAACCGAACCCGCCTTATACCATTGCACAAGTCGTCCCTATGCGTATGTCAGAGGCCAAAAACGGCAGAATCCGTGACCTGTTTATCGATTCGCAGGAAGGCACGCAGCCCCGGAAAACCACCCGATTAAACAGCAAGAATATGCAAGCCGAACGGCAACCGAGTGATTATACTTGCCCCATGGCCAATGCAGCTCGACATAATCCTGCGCGCCGCGCACCGGTATCCGACCGCCATCGGGAGATCGCCCGCCACTGGCGCGCGGCGGACGGTATTGATTTGTTCGAAGCCGACTACAAACGCTTTTCCTTTCCCAAACACAGCCATGATTATTATGCGTTCGGCACCATCCTGAACGGGGCCGAACAATTCATGACCGGCGGCACCAACTATGTCGCCCGGCGGGGTCAGTTGCTGATGATGAACCCGATGCAGGTCCATGACGGCGGCCCGGCCTGTGATGACGGCTACCAGTATCAGATCATGTTCATCGCGCCCGAAATCTTTGGCGATCTAGTGGCTGAACTGTCCCCCAACAGCACCGGCCTGCCGTTTTTTGGCAATCATGTGGTTGACGATCCGGAACTGCATCTGCAACTGCAATCCCTGCACCGCATGTTCCGACCCGATCTTCACCAGACGACCGGCCAGCTAGAACGCGACAGCCAGCTTTTATACAGTGCCGCGCGGCTTGCGCTCCGCCATGCCGATGCACCGCCCTTTTCCTATCAACCGGGCTCCGAAGACAAACGTGTGCGCACCGTCATCGACTATATGGCCGACCATCTTGATGCCAATATATCGCTTGATGAACTGGCAAGCCTAACCGGGCTAAGCCGCTTTCACCTGCTGCGCGTCTTCCGTCATGCCACTGGTTTGCCGCCCCACACCTATTTCAATCACATGCGCCTGCGCCGGGCAAAACGCATGCTGTTTGACGGCTTTGGCATTGCTGATGTCGCGGCGGCCACCGGCTATGCCGATCAAAGCCACCTGAACCGGCATTTCAAAACCATGTGGGGTGTCAGCCCCGGCGCCTTCATCGCAGGCCTCGCCCCGGCGGCCAAAAAATCCCGCTAGGCCCTGCTTCACCCGGGAACCGACCCAGCCACGATTGCGAAATAGCAATATCGTCCAATATTCCTGTTTGGAACTGTCTTAAATTACGGGCAGGCTCCTCGCCCACCACCAGTCGCCGCCCGTCGCCACCAGCGATCAATATGAAAAGACTGAAACGGAAACGCACAAGATGTCTCGCCCCCAATCCGCCCCGACCCGGCATTTTGATGCCGACACCATAAGACGCGGTGCCATCGCCTGTCTGCCCCTTCTGCCCAGCACCATGATCTTTGGCGCGGTGCTGGGCGTGCTCGCCACCCAGCGCGGCCTGTCGCTGGGTGAACTTCTGTTCATGAGCCTCACGGTCTTTGCCGGATCGGCACAGTTTGTGTCCGTCGATCTGTGGCGCGAAACCATCCCTGCTGCCACCATCATTGTCGCAACGGCGGTGATCAATCTGCGCTATGTCCTGATCGGCGCATCCCTGCGCCCGGTGTTTCGTGGCCGTCCGCTCTGGGTCAAAATCTGCGGCATGCATATGGTGGCCGATGAAAACTGGGCCGTCACCATGACGCAGGAAAACCTTGCCAATCCGGGCTTCCTGCTCGGTGGCGGGATTTTCCTTGGCATTGTCTGGGCAACGGGCAACACCATCGGCTATCTGCTGGGCGGGGGCATACCCGACCCGAATGTCTACGCGCTTGATTTCGCCTTTACCGCCGTCTTTGCCGCACTCACCGTCGGCATGTGGAAGGGTCGGGTTGATCTTCTGCCGTGGCTGGCAGCCGCCATCGGATCGCTGATCGGGCATTACACCTTGCCCGGCACATGGTCGATCCTTGCCGGTGCCGGGGCCGGGGTTGTGGTTGCCGCCCTGACATGGCGCGAAGACATGGACGACACCGCACCCGAACCTGAAATAGCAGCAGATACCTTTGGCGCCCCCGAAGGCACCTATTCGACGGAGGCCGGCAAATGATGAGTTTCCCCGATCTGACCACTTTCAGCACCGCCTCGGTCCTGACCATTCTTGGCATGGCGATTGTCACTTATGGCATGCGCCTTGGCGGCCTTCTGATGGCCGACCGCCTGCCGCAACAGGGCCGCTGGGCGCATGTGCTTGAACGCCTGCCGGGCGCAGTTCTGATTTCCGTCTGGGTGCCAAGTGCCCTGTCGGCGGGTGCAATCGGCATCGCCGGTGCCGCTGCCACCGTCATCACCATGATCTTCGTGCGCAACCTGTTTGCCGCCATGGTCGCCGGTATGCTTCTTGTCGCGGCGGGGCGTTATTTCCTCGGCTGAGCGTGCCCATCTCGATACACAAACAAAAAGGCCGCCCGGAATTTTCAGGGCGGCCTTTTTAAATCCTGATTACGGGTGGCTTTAAGCCGCAATCATATTCTGTTCACGCGTTGCTTCGAATTTCAGGTTCGGCCAATCGCGTTGCGTGGTTTCAAGATGCCAGGCATTGCGCGCGATAAAGACCAGCGTTTCGTCGTGATCCTCGAACAATGCCGACTGGTTGGCATCGCGGAATTTCTTGATTTCCAGCGGATCGCTGCCAATCACCCAGCGCGCGGCATAGGCCGGGGTCGGTTCGAAATGCACCTTGATGCCGTATTCGGCAGAAATGCGTTCTTTCAGAACCTCGAACTGAAGCTGCCCGACCACACCAACGATCCAGTCCGCCCCCATCATCGGTTTGAACACCTGTGATGCGCCTTCTTCGGCAAGCTGCTCCAGCGCGCGCTGAAGATGTTTGCCCTTCAGCGGATCATCAAGGCGTACCTTCTGCAGCAATTCCGGGGCAAAGGCCGGAACACCCCGGAAACGAAGGTCTTCACCCTCGGTCAAGGTGTCGCCAATGCGCAATGTGCCATGGTTCGGAATGCCGATGATATCGCCCGGCCATGCTTCTTCGGCAATGTCGCGTTCATTGGCAAAGAACAGCATCGGGTTATGCACCGCCATCTGTTTGCCAGCGCGCACATGCTTCAATTTCATGCCGCGTTTGAAATGGCCGGAACACAGGCGGATGAAGGCGATGCGATCGCGATGGTTGGGGTCGATATTGGCCTGCACCTTGAACACAAAGCCCGAAACCTTTGGCTCGGCCGCCTCGACCAGCCGCGTTGCCGCTTCCTGCGGGCGCGGGGTCGGCGCGATATCACCAATTCCGCGCAGCAATTCACGCACGCCAAAGTTATTGACCGCCGACCCAAAGAAGACCGGTGTCAGATGCCCCTCGCGATAGCTTTGCAAATCAAATGGCGGACAGATTTCACGCACCATTTCGACTTCTTCACGAAGTTTTTCCAGAAGATAATCCGGGATCAGCTCATCAAGCTTCGGATCATCAAGCCCCTTGATCGGAATGGCTTCCTTGGCGACGTTGCCGCCTTTTTCCATGAACAGAAGCTGATCATTGACCAGATCGTAACAGCCATGGAAATCACGGCCCGACCCGATCGGCCATGTCACCGGCGATACATCAAGGGCAAGATCCTGTTCGATCTGATCAATCAGTTCGAACGAATCACGTGCCTCACGGTCAAGCTTGTTAACAAAGGTCGTGATCGGCACGTCACGCAGGCGGCAGACCTCAAACAGCTTGCGCGTCTGGGCCTCGATCCCCTTCGCACCGTCAATCACCATGACGGCGGAATCAACTGCGGTCAGAACGCGGTAGGTATCTTCGGAAAAGTCTTCGTGGCCCGGCGTATCAAGCAGGTTGAAGATGTTTTTTTCGAACTCGAACGTCATGACGGCCGATGAAACCGAAATACCGCGATCCTGTTCGATCTTCATGAAGTCCGAACGCGCGCCACGCTGTTCCTTTTTCGCCTTCACCGCACCGGCCATCTGAATGGCACCCCCGAAAAGCAGCAGCTTCTCGGTCAGCGTCGTTTTACCCGCATCCGGGTGGGCAATGATGGCAAAGGTACGGCGGCGCGATACCTGCTCGTCGATCGTCGGCATGGTTCATCCATTGATCATGATTTCGGGTTGGCGCGCACTGTACTGATTTTTACAGCGCGCGCCATCCCGAAATCGTCATATCGGACATGAACGGACAAGAACGTCCGGTTTCATATCACAAGCTGGAAGACCAGCCCCGCAGCAAACGATCCGATCAGGGCATAGGCAAGATACAGGGCAAAAACCGGTTTCTTGACCAGCGCAAAAACCGCAATCGCCGCAGGCAGCGATGACACACCGCCCGCCACCAGAAACGCCATGCCAGCACCGGGTTGCATCCCCTGTCCGATCAATCCCCCGACCAGCGGCAGGGCGGCATAACCGTTCAAATAGGCAGGAACCCCGACAAATGTCGCAATCAGGATCGGCAGGATGCCATCCCCACCGACCGCAGCCGACACCGTTTCAGCCGGAACATAAATCAGCATCAGGCTTTCAAGCAAAAAGGCCAGAACCAGCCATTTGCCAAGAAACATCGCGGTTTTAATCCCGTCGCGGCGAAATTTCGTCACACGGTCGCTTTCGCGCCAGAAAGCCCATACTGGCGGTTTGGGCGCCCGCATTTTGGCCCCGCCGCAACCGCCATTGCCCACACCGTCGCGTAACGGATCGGTCAGGAATCCCATTCGCGACAACCACAATGTTGCAAACCCGCCCATAAGGCCGATCCCGATTGCAGAAATGGTCTTGCCGATGGCAAAATCCATCCCGATGGTGCCTGCGGTCAATGCAAACATCCCCGGATCAATCACTGGCGATGCCAGCCAGAACGCCATGACCGGCGCCAACGGCACCCCCATCGACAGCAAGGCCGCAATCAGCGGAATGACCCCGCAGGAACAAAACGGCGACAGCGCACCAAACGCGGATGCCATCAACACCATCGCAACCGGCTGCCCGGTAAAGGCGCGCGCAATCAGGCTATCCGCCCCGGTCGCACCGGCCCATGCCGCAATCACAACCGACGCCATCAGGAACGGCGCAACCGACAGAAGCTGATCAAAGGCAAAGCCGATACTGGGCCCAAGCTGATGAGGCACAAAAATGCCAATCGCCAGCAGGATCGCGCCAACGCTGATCCAGACACGGTCAAGGGATTTGCCCGATCTGGCGACACGGCGTAGTGCCAGTGCAATTTCAGTCATATCTATATCCCTAGAATAATAGTTATGTTAGCTCAAAAAAGAGGCGACTTAGACCGCGTCCTCTTTTTCTTCGGCTTCCACACCGATGCAACATTCCGCAACCAGCGCATCAAGCACGTCGCGAATCGCCACGACATCCGCATGATTGACCGTTTCGCGCCCGTGGCGTTCCTGCCAGACCAGACCGGCCTGCACCAGCGCACCAAGATGATGCGCCAATGTCGATGCCGGCAATCCGGTATGTCGGCCAATCTCGCCTATGTTCAGGCCCGTCGCACCAGCCCGCACCAGCAGGCGGAAAATCCGCAGTCGGGCAGAATGACCAAGGGCGGCAAACGCCGTTGCAATGTTGTCGGTGTCTCTCATGGGGAAAATGATATAACTATAAAACTAGTTTTGTCATCTTTTTTCTGAATTCCTGATCGGCGAACCGGATGTCGCAAACTTGTCATTTGACTTCGACACAATATGTCGATATTTCCCGACATATGGAAATAAATACAGCAATCAGCGCCCTTGGCGCACTGGCACAGGAACATCGTCTGGCAGCATTCAGGCTTCTGGTGCGCGTGGGCGAGGACGGCATGGCAGCAGGTGATCTCGCGCGCAGTCTTGCGGTCCCGCACAACACCATGTCGACCCATCTGTCAGTCCTAAGCCAGGCCGGGCTGATCACGTCGCAACGCAATGGCCGGTCGATCATCTATCGGATCGTCCCAGATGTGATGCGCGATCTTCTGGGCTTTCTTGCCGAGGATTGCTGTCAGGGCCGCCCGGAACTGTGCGGAATCACGGTTCCCGGCAAAACATCGACCTCTACCTGTTGCTGAAACGCCAAACCGGCATAACCGGACGGAGACATCATTATGGCTGGCGGTACCTATAATATCCTCTTCCTGTGTCAGGGAAATTCGGCGCGTTCCATCATGGCCGAGGCCATCCTGAACCGTGAAGGTGCGGACCATTTCCATGGCTTTAGCGCCGGGGCGCATCCGCGCGGCCATCTGCATCCCTACACGATCGACCTTCTTGAAAGCCTCGGCCATGATCCGTCGGTCTTTTCATCCAAACCGATGGAAGTCTATTCCGGGCAGGACGCGATCAAATTTGATTTCGTCTTCACGGTCTGCGACCAGACGGCAAAGGAAAGCTGCCCGATTTTCCCCGGCTCGCCGATGACAGCCCATTGGGGCGTGCCCGACCCGGCAGGTGCCACAGGAACCGAGGCCGAAATCCGCCTCGCCTTTGCCGATGCTTATCGCATGCTGCGCAACCGGATTTCGATTTTCACAAGCCTGCCTTTCGCGTCCCTTGACCGGATGTCGCTGCAACGCAAACTCGACGATATCGGCAAAACCGGACTGCCGGAAAGCGAAAGTGCCTGAAGATGACGACCGAAGCCGACACCGCCCCGATGGGAATTTTTGAACGCTATCTGACGATCTGGGTTGCCGCCAGCATCATCGTCGGCATCGGTCTTGGCGAACTGTTCCCCGATATCTTTCAGATGATCGGCGGCCTGACGGCCTATGAAATCAATCTGCCGGTCACGGTTCTGATCTGGCTTATGATCGTGCCGATGCTGATGAAGGTCGATTTTCATGCCCTGCACGAAGTCGGCCGCCAATGGCGCGGCATCGGTGTGACGCTCGGCGTCAACTGGCTGATCAAGCCATTTACCATGGCGGCTCTTGGCTGGCTGTTTATCGGCATCGTGTTTCGCCCATTCCTGCCCGAAACCGAGATCGAAAGCTATATCGCCGGGCTGATCCTTTTAGGCGCCGCACCCTGCACCGCGATGGTCTTTGTCTGGTCGCATCTGACACGCGGCGATGCGAATTTCACGCTAAGCCAGGTCGCGCTTAACGATACGGTGATGATTTTCGCCTTTGCGCCGATTGTCGCTTTGCTGCTGGGCATTTCCGCGATTACCGTGCCGTGGGAAACCCTGACGATTTCGGTGATTGCCTTTATTGTCATTCCGCTTATCGCTGGTCAGGCGATCCGCAACCGCGTTTTGCAGGGTGGTGCTGATCGCCTGAAACGGTTCGAGACCAAACTGGCCCCGGTTTCCATGACGGCCCTTCTGGCGACACTCGTGCTGCTGTTTGCCTTTCAGGGCAAACAGATCATCGCCCAGCCGCTGATCATTGCCATGCTGGCCGTGCCGATCATTCTGCAAACCTATTTCATTGCCGCCATTGCCTATGGTGCGAACAAGTTTCTGGGTGTTGAACATCGCATTGCTGCCCCGTCGGCGATGATCGGGGCATCGAATTTCTTTGAGCTGGCGGTCGCCACCGCGATTGGCCTGTTTGGTTTTTCATCGGGTGCGGCCCTTGCCACCGTTGTCGGCGTTCTGGTCGAAGTCCCTGTCATGCTCTCACTGGTGGCGATTGCCAACCGGTCGCGCCACTGGTTTCCGGCCTCTGATATCACCCGCATCCCGGAGACCCCGAAATGAGCAGCAAAATCCGTATCGGCATCAACGGCTTTGGCCGAATGGGTCGCCTTGCCCTGCGCGCGGGCTGGGGCCATCCCGACCTTGAATTTGTCCATATCAACGAAATCAGCGGCGGGGCCAAAACCGCCGCCCACCTGCTGGAATTCGATTCCGTGCATGGGCGCTGGGATCATCCGGTGACCTGCATTGATGATGCGCTCGTCATTGATGGCCAAACCACCCTGACCTTTTCCGAAAATGCCACACCGGGCGACACCGACTGGGTCGGGCTGGGCTGCGACGTCGTTCTGGAATGCACCGGCAAATTCAAAACCCCGGAAACGCTTCAGCCCTATTTTGATCAGGGTGTAAAAAAGGTCATCGTCGCCGCCCCGGTCAAGGAAGGTGCACTTAACATCGTTTATGGCGTGAATGATGATCTTTATGATCCGTCTGTCCATCACCTGCTGACCGCGGCAAGCTGCACGACAAACTGCCTTGCCCCGGTGGTCAGGGTCATCCACGAAAAACTCGGCATCGTGCATGGGTCGATCACCACCATCCATGATGTGACCAACACGCAAACCGTGGTTGACCTGCCGCACAAGGATCTGCGTCGCGCCCGGTCCAGCCTGCAATCGCTGATCCCCACCAGCACCGGCTCGGCCACCGCCATCACCATGATCTATCCGGAACTGATGGGAAAGCTGAACGGGATTGCCGTGCGCGTGCCGTTGCTCAACGCATCGCTGACCGATTGCGTGTTCGAGGTCGCCTGCGATACCGATGTCGAAACCGTCAATGACCTGCTGCGCACCGCATCGGAAACCTATCTTGCCGGGATACTCGGATACGAGGAACGCCCGCTGGTCAGTTGCGATTATCTGAACGATCCCAGATCTTCGATCATTGATGCCGGATCAACCATGGTGATCGACAAACGGCAGGTCAAAATCCTCGCCTGGTATGACAATGAATGGGGCTATGTCTGCCGGATGGTTGATCTGGCGGCCAAGGTCGCGCAAAGCCTGTAGGGTTCTTTTTCATGTCATCCGCCATTCGCAACTATGCCCTTGTCACATCCGCCTATTGGGGTTTCACCCTGACGGACGGGGCATTGCGCATGCTGGTCCTGCTGCATTTCAATGACCTTGGATATTCCGCCTTTGAAATCGCTCTTCTGTTTGTCCTTTATGAATGTGCCGGGGTCGTCACCAATCTGGTCGGTGGCTGGCTGGCACAGGCGCGCGGCCTGCGCTTTACCCTGTTTGCCGGGCTGATCACCCAGATCGCCGCCCTTTCCGCCCTGTCCCTGACCAATGAAAACTGGCTGCCGTGGATATCGGTTGCCTATGTCATGGGCCTGCAGGCCGCATCGGGTGTCGCCAAGGACCTGACCAAAATGTCGAGCAAGTCGGCCATCAAGGTTCTGGTGCCCGAAAATGCCGACGGGGCATTGTTTCGCTGGGTGGCCCTACTGACCGGATCGAAAAACGCGCTCAAAGGGGCCGGTTTTTTCATGGGCGGTGCGCTTCTGGCCTGGCTTGGTTTTGGCGGGGCGTTGCTCGCGATGGCAACCGGGCTGACCATCATCCTGATTGCGGTTGCCCTTTCCATCGGTCCCGAAATGGCTGCCCCCGCCAACAAGGCAAAACCGAAATTCCGCGAAGTCTTTTCCAAGGATCGCAAGATCAATGTGCTCTCGGCCGCCCGCATGTTCCTGTTCGGGTCGCGCGATATCTGGTTCGTCGTCGGGCTTCCGGTGTTTCTGGCGACGCACCTTGGATGGGGCCATATCGAGGTCGGCACCTATATGGCGCTTTGGGTGATCGGTTATGGCTTCATCCAGACGATTGCGCCAAAAATCCTGCGCGCAGGCACACGCACCCCCAATGGCAACCCCGATGGTCAAAGTGCGCGTCTGTGGATTTTCGCCCTGATCATCGTGACGGCGAGCATTGCGGCTGCCGTGCAGTTTGATACCTCACCCGAAATCGCCGTTCTGGGCGGCTTGATGGTCTTCGGACTGGTCTTTGCGGTCAATTCATCGCTGCATTCCTATCTGATCCTTGCCTATGCCGACGGCGACAGGGTCGCGATGAATGTCGGGTTCTATTATATGTCCAATGCCGTCGGGCGACTGACCGGCACCATCCTGTCGGGACTGGCCTACATGTATGGGGGTCTGGTCGGCTGTCTGGTGGTCTCGGCCACGTTCCTTCTGATCGGCTGGATGATCAGCTTTGGCCTGCCAAAACACCAGTCAGCAACGTCTTAGCGGCTGCATTAGAAAAAAGTTATCTCGCAGATGCGGGATAAATCGCTGAAAAGACTCAGTTTCTGATTTCACTTAAATTTAATCCGATAAAAAACAGTGACAAAACACAGGATGTAGGGGTACGATTCCAAAGTACGGTCAAGAACTGGACCGAAGGAGGGGTTCCCGAGTGACGCGAGAGCACGTTGTAAAACGGAATTTTTCGCCCCCCGGATCGCAGATGCAACATGCTGCTGCGAACGGCGGAGAACCCACCCGCCACTTCCATCGCAAGATGAAAATTGAATGCGCGCCTTTCCATGATGGAATGGCGCGTTTTGCTTTATTGGCACAATTGATGAGGTGACTTATGGGTAAGCGCGCAGCACGCCGTCGTAGCCGTCCGCAGCAGGCAGATACCAACGTTCACGAGCTGTTTGACGGTGACAAGTCAAACTGGCATCCCCTGAACGGTCAGGGTGACGCCCCCCAGAACGGCCAACGCGATCAAAGCTTCCGCCGCCACATTCGCCCCAAAAGCGAAAACCAGGCGGCCCTGATGGAAGCAATCGACGCCTTCAACCTCATCCTTGCACTCGGCCCGGCTGGAACCGGGAAAACCTTTATCGCAGTTTCCAAAGCCGTCGAAGCCCTTGATAACGGCGAAATCGGCCGCATCGTTCTGGCCCGTCCCGCGGTCGAGGCCGGGGAAAATATCGGCTTCCTGCCCGGCGACGTCGAAGCCAAAATGGCCCCCTACCTTCGCCCGCTTTATGACGCGCTCAATGACCGCCTCGGCGCCAAACGCCTGCGGCAGTATCTGTCGGACGGCACGATTGAAATCGCGCCAATCGGCTATATGCGAGGCCGCACACTCAACAATGCCTTCGTCGTAATCGACGAGGCCCAGAACTGCACCTATGGGCAGCTCAAGATGCTGGTCACCCGCCTTGGCTGGAATTCCACCATGATCCTGACCGGCGACCCGGATCAGACCGACCTTCTGCCGGAAATGTCCGGTCTGTCTGAAATGTCGGACCGTCTTGAAAATGTAGAAGACATCGCCTGCGTCAAACTCGCGGACAAGGACATCGTCCGTCATCCGCTGGTCGCCAGCATGCTGACCGTCCTTTAACCTTTTCGGCACGGCAAACTAAAAGAAGAAGGCGGGTCCGTCACCGGGCCCGCCATTTTCGTGGTTTAGTCGCCTTGATCAAGCGTCATGTAAAGATCACCGCCATCACGGTATTTCTCCGCCATCGCCGCCATGCCTTCCTTCTGCACATCGGCCCGGATTTCATGCGATATCCGCATCGAACAGAATTTCGGTCCGCACATCGAACAGAAATGCGCGACCTTGTGCGCCTCTTTCGGCAGGGTTTCATCGTGGAAGGATCGCGCCGTTTCCGGGTCCAGCGACAGGTTGAACTGATCTTCCCAGCGGAATTCAAACCGCGCACGCGAAAGCGCATCATCGCGTGCTTTGGCCGCCGGATGCCCCTTGGCAAGATCGGCGGCATGGGCCGCGATCTTATAGGTAATCACCCCGGTCTTCACATCATCCCGGTCCGGCAGGCCCAGATGTTCCTTCGGCGTCACGTAACAGAGCATCGCGGTCCCGAACCAGCCGATCATCGCCGCTCCGATCCCCGATGTAATGTGATCATAACCCGGCGCAATATCGGTGGTTAGCGGCCCAAGCGTATAAAACGGTGCTTCGCCGCAAATCGACAATTGCTTGTCCATGTTTTCGCGGATTTTATGCATCGGCACATGGCCCGGCCCCTCGATCATCACCTGGCAATCGTGATCCCATGCGATGCGCGTCAGCTCGCCAAGCGTTTCGAGTTCGGCAAACTGGGCGGCATCATTGGCATCGGCAATCGATCCGGGCCGCAATCCATCGCCCAGCGAAAAGGAAACGTCATAGGCCCGGCAGATATCGCAAATCTCGGCGAAATTCTCATACAGGAAACTTTCCCGATGATGATGCAGGCACCATTTCGCCATGATCGACCCACCCCGCGATACGATGCCGGTCACCCGATCGACGGTTAACGGGATGTGATGTAACCGCAATCCGGCATGAATGGTGAAATAATCCACCCCCTGTTCGGCCTGCTCGATCAATGTGTCGCGGAATATTTCCCATGTCAGGTCCTCGGCAATACCGCCGACCTTTTCCAGCGCCTGATAGATCGGCACTGTCCCGATGGGCACGGGGGAATTGCGGATAATCCAGTCGCGGATATTGTGGATATTGCGCCCGGTCGACAGGTCCATGACCGTATCTGCCCCCCATCGCGTCGCCCAGACCATCTTTTCAACCTCTTCGGCCATCGATGATGTCAACGCCGAATTGCCGATATTGGCATTGATCTTGACCAGGAAATTCCGCCCGATGATCATCGGTTCGGCTTCGGGATGGTTGATATTGGCCGGGATGATCGCGCGCCCCCGTGCAATTTCATCCCGCACAAATTCGGGGGTTACATTATCGGGGATCACCGCCCCGAATGCCTCGCCGTCGCGTTCGGCATTGGCCCGCATTTCCGCCCGGCCCAGATTTTCACGGATCGCGACATATTCCATTTCCGCGGTAATGATCCCGGCCCGGGCATAGGCCAGCTGTGTCACCGCCCGCCCGCCAATCGCACGCAACGGTGCATGGTCTTGCGGGAATCTCGGAACCGCATGGCTTTCACTTTCGACAAAGCCGTTATCTTCGGGTTTGATGTCGCGCCCGGCATATCGTTCGGTATCGGAACGCGCCGCGATCCAGCTTCGGCGCAGGCGTGGCAAACCCTTGGCAATATCAATCGTGACATCCGGGTCGGTATAAGGCCCCGACGGGTCATAAACCCTGATCGGCGGTTCGCCCGCTGTGGGATGAACCGCAATTTCGCGCATCGGCACGCGAATATCGGGAAAGTGCGATCCGGCAATATGGATTTTGCGCGATGCGGGCAATGCCCCGGTTGTGACATCGCTAGTGACATCGGTTTTGGTAGATGGAACAGACATAAAAGGCCCCTTTGCAATCAAGGCAATGGAGACCCAGTTCTGCGAGAGGCTGCTGATGAAAAATGCCGACCGGTAATGGGATCACCCGCCAAGACAAACGGGGCACTGCCCATGTGTCAAAACAGGTAAATATGCCGGCATCCGCACCATCCCTACGCCAGTATGAACTGGATCAGGTTCAAAGGGTCACTGCGCTGCAAAGCCAGCAGTTTCTCAGCCCCTTGTCGGGGCTCCCCAGGTGATCGATTGCAGGGTTACAAGTTATGCGGGGGATGTCAATCGGCGGCCATGGCCCGACGCGCCAAAAGATCAGCGGCCCGTTGCAAGCTCGCCATTGGAAACCGGAATGCCTTCCTGTCCGGCCTTGCGCGCGCGGCCCGTATGCCAGAATTCCGGGTCTTCGGTGTAACCGCTGAATTCATCAAGATGGATGTCTTCGGGCGGTTCAGGATGGATGGTGATATCGAGATCAGGATATTCCGACCGGATGCTGTCCATCACCTGATGGCAGATGGTGTGCGATTCCCGCATCAGCATCCCGCCATCCATGATCAGCTCGATCTCGGCAAAGCGATGCACGCCTGATGAACGGGTGCGCAGACGGTGAATGCCGATCACCGATGCGTTTTTCATCGTCAGTTCGATGATCCGCTGGCTGTCCGATTCCGGCAATTCGGCATCCATAAGAACCGTAACCGACTGCCGCCCGACCTTGACCGCGGACGCAACAAGGAAGATCGCAACAATCCCGCCAATCACCGGGTCAGCCCACAGGAAGCCCGACATCCCCATCATCAATGCGACGATGACGGCAACATTGGCAAGGATATCGCTGGTATATTGCAGGGAATCGGCCTCGACCGCGACGGAACCCGACATGCGCGCCGCCTTTCGTTGCAGCAGCACCAGCCCAAAAGTCATCACCAGCGACACGACCATCAGCCACACACCCTCCGTCGCGAAACGAAGCGGTTGCGGCTCGAACACGCGTGATGCGGCCTCGGCCACCACGAATATCGCGGCACCGATCATGAAGGCACACTGGAAAAGCCCCGCCAGCGGTTCGGCCTTGCCATGACCAAACCGGTGGTCATGGTCTGCCGGACGCCATGCACTGCGGACCGCCATGAAGTTGACGACAGCGGTACCGACATCAAGCATACTGTCAACCATCGAGGATAACAGACTGACCGAATCGGTTAGGAACCACCCGACCGCCTTGATCGCAATCAGCGTCGCAGCAATGACAATAGAGGCCGTCGTTGCCCGACGTGCCCACATTTCCCTTTGCGCGATGTCAATGACAGGACATTGACTCATGTTCTACAGACCTTTGGTCTTCAATTTCCGCTCGCTGATTGCGGTTTTATATCGTGAATTGGCGTAATATGTAATGACTATTGCCATATTTTGACCGTCGCCTGTGCAGCAAATAGCGCATATTTGATATTCCGCAAGGTTTTCAAACCTGATCGAAGCGACTATATCAGCCCGGCAGGCGGATAAGAGCAAACAACAGGCCCACTTATGATTGTTGAAATCGGACATTATGCCCTGGTGCTGTCACTCGTGGTGGCATTGGCACAGTCGACCATCCCGTTCATGGCCGCATCCCGGCGTGATGTCGCCCTTCTGAAAATTGCGCCGCGCCTGTCCATTGCCTGCTTTGCGCTGGTCGGCACAAGCTTCGCCGCCCTGACATATGCCTATGTCACATCCGATTTCTCGGTCCTGAATGTGCTTGCCAACAGCCACACATCCAAACCGCTGATCTATAAAATCACCGGCGTCTGGGCCAACCACGAAGGCTCGATGCTGCTCTGGGTCATGATCCTGACCCTGTTTTCTGCCGCCGTCGCCGCCTTTGGCCAGAACCTGCCGCCAAGCCTGCTGGCGCGTGTTGTCGGGGTGATGGGGCTGATTGCGCTCGGCTTCCTTCTGTTCATCCTTCTGACGTCCAACCCGTTCGAGCGCGTGATTAATCCGCCGCTCAACGGCGAAGGCATGAACCCGCTGCTGCAGGATCCCGGCATCGCCATTCATCCGCCGTTCCTCTATCTCGGCTATGTCGGCTTTTCCGTGGCCTTTGCCTTTGCCGTCGCCGCACTCATCGAAGGCCGGGTTGACCCGGCATGGGCGCGCTGGGTCCGACCATGGACCCTGGCCGCATGGATGTTCCTGACCGCCGGTATCGGGCTTGGTTCCTGGTGGGCCTATTACGAACTCGGCTGGGGTGGCTGGTGGTTCTGGGATCCGGTGGAAAACGCATCCTTCATGCCGTGGCTGGCCGGAACCGCCCTTTTGCATTCGGCGATTGTTGTCGAAAAACGCGACGCGCTCAAAAGCTGGACGATCTTCCTGTCGATCCTTGCCTTTTCCTTCTCGCTGCTCGGCACCTTCCTGGTGCGGTCCGGCGCGCTGACATCGGTTCATGCCTTTGCCACCGACCCGACCCGCGGGGTGTTCATCCTGCTCCTGCTGTGCCTGACGGTGGGCGGATCGCTGGCCCTTTATGCCTGGCGCGCCCCGACATTGAAGGGCGGCGGATTGTTTCAGCCGATCTCGCGCGAAGGCGCACTGGTTTTCAACAATGTGCTGCTCTCAATTGCGGCGGCCATGGTGCTTCTGGGTACCCTTTATCCCCTGCTGCTCGAAACCGTGACCGGCGAAAAAATCTCGGTTGGCGCACCGTTCTTTAATTCCACCTTTGTACCAATCATGACGCCCCTGATCATTGCCATGGCTTTTGGTCCGCTGATGCCATGGAAACGCGCCGATCTGTTTGCGGTTCTGGGCAAGCTCAAAATCGCGATTGCCGCCGTCATCATGGTTCTGATCGTCACCTACTGGCTGGCTGGTGGCCCGGCCTTTGCCCTGTTTGGCATGGGGCTGGCGATCTGGCTGTTTGTCGGAACGATGCTGGAATGGGCCGGACGGATCAAGCTTTTCCGCGAACCGCTCACGACCAGCTTCCGCCGCATGCGCAATCTGCCGCGCTCTGCCCACGGCACCATGCTGGCCCATGCCGGGATGGCGATTGTTGTCGCAGGCATCACCGGATCACAGGCCTGGACCGAAGAATCGGTTCAGTCCCTTGCCATCGGCGAAAGCACGGTTGTTTCGGGCCACACCTTTACACTCAGCGGCCTTCGCGAATATCAGGGGCCGAACTTCTTTGCCCGCGAGGCCACCATCACCATCGCAACCCCGGGCGAACGCACCATCACCCTGACCCCGGAAAAGCGCGTCTACACGGTTGAAGGCATGCCCACGACCGAGGCCGGAATCCGGTCCGGTTTCACCGGTGATATCTATGCGGTGATTGGTGACGAGGACGCCAGCGGCAAATGGGTGACGCGTTTCTATGTCAAACCCATGATTCCGTGGATGTGGGCCGGCGGCATCATCATGGTGCTGGGGGGGCTTATGTCCCTGTCTGACCGTCGCTATCGCGTGGGTGCTCCCACCCGCTCCACCAAAACGGCTCAGACCGTACCCGCCGAATAGGATTATCAATGACCATCTGGATTGTTCTTGGCGCCTTGACGGCTCTGGTGGCGGGTTATGTCCTCTGGCCGATCCTGCGAAATGCGCGTTCGGCTGATGCGGATACGAATGAAGATCGTCTTGCCGACATGGACGAAGACGAACTGCAACGCGATCTTGCGGTTTACCGTGACCAGCTTGCCGAAATAGGCCGCGATATCGAACGCGGCGTCCTGACCGAAGGACAGGCTGACGCCGCCCGCACCGAGGTCCAGCGCCGCATCCTTGCCACCGATCAGCGGATCGCCAAACGCCACCAATCCGGCGAGGCGGCAAACCGCGTGTCGCGCCTGCGCCCCGCAGTTGCGATCTTTACCCTGCTTCTGTTTGCTGGCGGCGTCGGCCTTTATCTTGACCTTGGCCGTCCCGACCTTCGCGACCGGCCCATCGCCAGCCGTACGGATGAAATCATGGCCGCCCGTCAGGCCAGCGACAATGACGCCAACCGCAACGCGGCCCTTAACCGCGCGGTACAGGACCTGTCAAACCGCCTGCTTGAAAATCCCGATGATCTCAAGGGCTGGGAACTTCTCGGCGCCAGCCTGATGGCCCTTGGTCGCCCCGAAGAAGCCCAGACCGCCTATCTCGAAGCGGTCAAGCAATCCGGTCGTGATGGTGATTACCTCGCGATGTATGCCGAAAGCGTCATCCGCACCGACAATGGGCAGGTCAACACAATCGCGCGCGGCGCGCTGGAAGAAGCCGCAAAATCCGGCAGCACGGACCCGCGTATCCAGTATTTCCTGGGCCTTGCCGATGCGCAGAACGGCAATGTCGCCGCCGCTGTCGACCGCTGGATCGCCTTGGTCAATGGCGCGCCGTCTGATGCTGGCTGGCTGCCGATGGTGCTGGCCCGGATCGAAGAAGCCGCTCTTGCCCAAGGCATCGATATCACCGGCCGGATCACGGTCACCCCGCCCATGGCATCAAATGCCCCCGGCGGACCATCCCGCGAGGATATGGAAGCCGCCGCCGAAATGACCCCCGAAGAACGCCAGGAAATGATCCTTGGCATGGTGTCGCAACTGGCCGACAAACTGGCGGAAAATCCCCAAGACCCCGAAGGCTGGGCACGTCTGATGCGCGCCTATATGGTGATCGGTCAACCTGATCAGGCAAAGCAGGCCTACGATACCGCCCGTCAGGAATTTGCGAGCGATACCGCCCTTCTGACCCGCTTTGCCGGTCTGGCGGATGAACTTGGTATTCCCGGGGATTAGGCACCGACCCTCACGGTTATGGTCGCCATCCCCTGCCAGAGTCGAACGCACCGTGAAAAATCACGGTGCGTTTTTCTGTATCCGGATGGAACGCACCCGTTACGAACCATACGCAAGAATAGTATTTCTGCTAAAACTTTCGCCTGCATCCTATTGATTTGTCATTCTGTTTGCTAAAAATTCCCTCCGGCAAAAAATGAACAACGTTCAGAAAAACAACAATTTCATCTATAATATTGAAATTATTCTCTCTTTTTCTTCATTTCGTGACAAAGATTGATTATAGTTCTTACCCATCAAAAGGGGAGCATGGCAAAATCCCCCACCCAAAAGAATAAGGACATCGCATGATCGCCGGTGCCAACGGGACCGTAAGCAATTTGCTGCTGATAGAAGACAATCCGGGCGACGCCAGATTGGTTCAGGAAGCCCTGCGCGAATTCACCCATCCGGTTCAGTTGCATCACGTCAAGGACGCGATGACCGCCCGCCAGTTCCTGCAACAGGACGGTCCCTATCGCAACGCGCCCAAACCGCGCCTGATCCTGCTTGACCTCAACATGCCGCGCAAGGATGGCCGGGAAATGCTGCGCGAAATCCGCAATGATCCGTCATCCGCCTCGATCCCCGTGATCGTTCTGACCACATCGGGTGCCGAACATGATGTCGATCTGTGCTATGCCGCCGGGGCCAATTGCTATCTGCGCAAGCCGGTTGATGTGACCGAATTTATCGATCTGATGAAAATGATCGAATCATTCTGGTTGGGCCTCGCCCTGACCCCGTCCCCCTGATTTCGCCGCCCGGATCATGCTGCCCGGCCCTTGCCCCTGACAATCGGCAATCCCCTGTCGGTTCCCATGGCTCCAACACATTGTTCCCAGCGACCTGAACCCGGCACGCCACCCCCGGCACTGGGGACTGGGGACTGGGAACTGGCGCCCACAGTCCATCGCCTTACGCGATATCTGAATGATGTGCGTCCGCTGCCCCGATCATCCCGTCTGGCACACCGGCAAGAAAAAAGGCCGCTGTATCAAACAGCGGCCTTTTCAAAATCGAAGATCAAGATCGATGATCAGTTGGACAGTGCAGCAATCTGCGCACGGGCAATTTCAAGCGCACGTTCGGCATTCGCCTTGTCATGTGCTGTCGTTGCCGCCTTCAGATCCGCCTCGGCGGTCTCAAGACGTGCCTGGGCTTCATCGGCCTTGATATCGGCAACCGGAACGGCTTCTTCGGCCAGAATGGTGCAACGCTCGGGGTTAACCTCGGCGACGCCACCAGCGACGAAGATACGTTCGGAAACCTTGCCACCTGCATAGATGTCGATGACACCCGGACGAATGGTCGAGATCATCGGCGCATGCTTCGGCAGCACGCCAAAATTCCCGTCCGTGCCCGGAACAACGACCATCTCGACCGGCTCGGATTTGAGCAGGGCAGACGGCGAAACAAGTTCCAGTACAGTCGTATCAGTCATGACAGTCCTCTCTCCCGTATGGGAAGGGGGTCCGAAGCTGCCTTAGGCAGCTTCGGCCATCTTCTTGGCTTTCTCGATGGCTTCTTCGATGGTGCCGACCATGTAGAATGCCTGTTCGGGCATGTGGTCATATTCACCAGCGCAGATTGCCTTGAACGCCTTGATGGTGTCTTCGAGCTGAACGAACACGCCCGGAGTCCCGGTAAAGACTTCTGCAACGTGGAACGGCTGCGAGAGGAAACGCTGGATCTTACGGGCACGGGCCACGACCAGTTTGTCTTCTTCCGAAAGCTCGTCCATGCCGAGAATTGCGATGATGTCCTGAAGACCCTTGTAGGTCTGAAGAACACGCTGCACTTCACGGGCAGTCTCGTAGTGTTCCTTGCCGATAACGCCCGGATCAAGCGCACGCGAGGTACTGTCGAGCGGGTCAACAGCCGGATAGATGCCAAGCTCGGCAATCTGACGGTTGAGCGTCGTGGTCGCGTCAAGGTGGGCAAACGAGGTTGCCGGCGCCGGGTCGGTCAAGTCATCGGCAGGGACGTAAATGGCCTGGACCGAGGTAATGGAACCTTTTTTGGTCGAGGTAATACGTTCCTGAAGTGCACCCATGTCGGTTGCCAGCGTCGGCTGATAACCCACGGCAGACGGGATACGACCGAGAAGTGCCGACACTTCCGAACCCGCCTGGGTGAAGCGGAAGATGTTATCGACGAAGAACAGAACGTCCTGGCCTTCTTCATCACGGAAATATTCCGCAATCGTCAGACCGGTCAGAGCAACACGTGCACGTGCTCCCGGGGGTTCGTTCATCTGGCCATAAACCAGTGCGGCTTTGGATGCACCTTCCGGATTGATAACACCCGATTCCATCATCTCGTGATAGAGGTCGTTACCTTCACGGGTACGTTCACCAACACCTGCGAAAACCGAATAACCACCGTGGCCTTTTGCCACGTTGTTGATCAGTTCCATGATGAGAACGGTTTTACCCACGCCCGCACCGCCGAACAGACCGATTTTACCACCCTTGGTGTACGGCGCGATCAGGTCGATGACCTTGATGCCTGTAACCAGGATTTCGGTGTCGGTTGCCTGATCGGTAAACGACGGAGCTTCACGGTGGATCGGGGAGGTCATTTTCGCGTTGACCGGACCACGTTCGTCAACCGGCTCGCCGATGACGTTCAGGATACGACCAAGGGTTTCCGGACCAACCGGAACCGAGATCGCGTCACCGGTATCGATGACTTCCTGACCACGACGCAGACCTTCGGTGGTGTCCATCGCGATGGTACGGACGGCATTCTCACCAAGGTGCTGTGCAACTTCGAGAACCAGACGCTGACCGTTGTTGTCAACATGCAGCGCGTTCAGAATGGGAGGCAGATCGCCGTCGAATTTAACGTCGACGACGGCGCCCATAACCTGGGAAATTTTCCCCGCCTTCTTGTTCGCCATAGGTATTGTCTCCTGCTCGGACAAAACTATCCGTTAGTTCCTGCGACCCGCTTACAAAGCCTCGGCGCCGGAAATGATTTCAATCAGTTCGTTGGTGATCTGGGCCTGACGTGAGCGGTTGTACTGGATGCTCAGTCGGTCGATCATATCGCCGGCATTGCGGGTTGCGTTATCCATCGCGGACATACGCGCACCGTGTTCGGATGCACTGCTTTCCAGCATCGCACCGAAAATCTGGACCCCGACGTTACGCGGCAGCAGATCAGCCAGAATGGCTTCTTCAGACGGTTCATATTCATAAACCGCAGAAGAACCGGTAGCTTCTTCCTGCCCGTCGGCTTCCGGCACCGCGAACGGTACCAGCTGCTGTTCGGTGACGACCTGCGAAATTGCTGACACGAACTTGTTATAGAAGATCGAGCAGACGTCAAATTCGCCTTCGTCATACAGCGCCAGAATTTTGTCGGCAACGTCGGTAGCAGCAGAGAAATCAATCCCCTTCTTGCCTTCGACGCCGGTATACCGGGCGACAATCGCGTCACCAAATTCACGCTTGAGCGCATCGGCACCCTTGCGGCCAACACAGATCAGCTTCACCGTTTTACCAGCCGCGCGAAGGGCGCGGATCTTGATACGGGTCGCTTTGATGATCGATGCGTTGAAACCGCCGCAAAGGCCACGGTCCGCGGTAAAGACGACGAGCAGATGCACATCATCCTTGCCGGTACCTGCCAGAAGCTTCGGTGCCCCCTGTGATCCACCAACCGCGGCTGCAAGACGGCCCAGCATCGTCCCCATGCGATCTGCATAGGGACGGGCTGCTTCCGCTGCATCCTGCGAACGGCGGAGCTTGGAGGCTGCCACCATCTTCATCGCCGAAGTAATTTTCTTCGTCGACTTGACGCTGGCAATGCGCGAGCGCAGATCCTTCAAACTTGCCATTGCGTTTCCTCCTTCGCCTAAAGTTCAGACTTACGCGAAGGTTTTCGCGAACTTGTCGAGGAACGCTTTGAGCTTCGTTTCGGTGGCTTCCGAAAGAACCTTCTCGGTGCGGATCGCATCAAGAATGTCGGCACCCGACGAACGGATGTCGCTCAGGAACTGTTCTTCGAAAGCACGAATTTTGCCGACTGCCACACCGTCAAGGTAACCCTTAACACCGGCATAGATCACAACAACCTGCTCTTCCACTTTCAGCGGCGAATACTGCGGCTGCTTGAGCAGTTCCGTCAGACGTGCGCCACGTGCCAGAAGTTTCTGGGTTGCCGGATCAAGATCCGATGCGAACTGTGCGAAGGCTTCCATTTCACGATACTGGGCAAGTTCCAGCTTGATCGAACCGGCAACCTGTTTCATTGCCTTGATCTGAGCGGACGAACCCACACGCGAAACCGACAGACCAACGTTCACGGCCGGGCGAACGCCCTTATAGAACAGGTCGGTTTCAAGGAAGATCTGACCGTCGGTGATCGAAATCACGTTGGTCGGAATAAACGCCGAAACGTCGTTACCCTGGGTTTCGATAACCGGCAGAGCGGTCAGCGAGCCAGCGCCGTTTTCGTCATTCATTTTCGCAGCACGTTCCAGCAGACGGGAGTGCAGATAGAAAACGTCACCCGGGAAAGCTTCACGTCCCGGCGGGCGGCGAAGAAGCAGCGACATCTGGCGATAGGCAACAGCCTGTTTCGACAGATCATCATAGAAGATGGTGGCATGCATGCCATTGTCGCGGAAATATTCACCCATTGCGCAGGCAACGAACGGTGCCAGGAACTGCATCGGCGCCGGGTCGGACGCGGTCGCGGCAACAACGATGGTGTTTTCCATCGCACCACGTTCTTCAAGGACCTTCACAACCTGTGCAACGGTCGAACGTTTCTGACCAACCGCAACATAGATGCAGAACATCTTGTCGCTGTCGGATTTCGCTGCATCGTTCACCGGCTTCTGGTTCAGAATGGTGTCGATGATGATCGCGGTTTTACCGGTCTGACGGTCACCAATGATCAGCTCGCGCTGGCCACGGCCAATCGGGATCAGCGAGTCAATCGACTTGATACCGGTCTGTACCGGCTCGTGAACCGATTTACGCGGGATGATGCCTGGTGCCTTGACGTCGGCAAGGCGACGTTCTTTTGCACCCAGTTCACCTTTACCGTCGATCGGGTTGCCAAGCGCGTCAACAACGCGGCCCAGCAGCTCCTTGCCAACCGGCACGTCAACGATGGCACCGGTACGCTTGACCTGGTCGCCTTCTTTGATGTTACGGTCAGAACCGAAAATAACGATACCGACATTGTCTTCCTCAAGGTTCAGGGCCATGCCCTTGATGCCACCCGGGAAGTCGACCAGTTCACCGGCCTGAACATTGTCAAGACCATGAACACGGGCGATACCGTCACCGACAGAAAGAACCTGACCGACTTCGGCAACTTCGGCTTCAGCGCCAAAATTGGCAATCTGATCCTTAAGAATAGCGGAGATTTCCGCGGCGCGGATTTCCATCACGCAACCCCTTTCATAGCGAGCTCGAGCTTCTGCAATTTGGTACGAAGCGAGGCATCAAAAACCCGGGAACCGACCTTGACGACAAGGCCGCCAAGAACCGCCGGATCGACATTCAGGTCCACTTTGACAGTGGCGCCAACAACTTCTTTAAGAGCGCCGGTAACGGCTTCGATTTGCTCTTTTTTCAGCTCGGAAGCCGAGGTCACCTGTGCGGTCACTTCGCCTTTGAAAGCTGAGAGCATGGAAAGGTAGGAACTGATAACATCCGGCAGAACGAACAGGCGGCGCTTCTGACACAGAACGCCGACGGTCTTCTTGGTCAACTCGGAAACGCCAAGCTTGTCCAGAAGGGCCGCCATTGCCTTGGCCTGCACATCCCGGGAAATCACGGGACTACGGAGCACATTCCGCAGGTCATCGCTTTCGACGATGGCCTGGTCGAGCAATTCAAGATCGCTTTTGACAGCATCAAGCGCATCGGCCGATTGGGCCAATTCAAATAATGCTGTGGCGTAACGCCCTTGAAGCCCGGTCGCGGCAGTATTTTGGGACACCGGTGAAAGCCCTCAATTCTGGTTATGAGAACGACTCGGATACGTATAAAAAAATGGTCTCTCGGAAGGTGTTCCCGCCGAGAAGCGAGCGTTTGGTATCATATGTCCATGACAGGGGCAACCCCCGCGCAACGCCATTTCGGCAGTCTTTTTCATTCTTGCCTAAAGTTGGGGCAAAACCGGGCCGGATTGCTTACTTTTCGAGGCTTTTTACAACTATTTAATAATACCGGTTTTCCCGCCACAGGCGGATTTCGGTTTGGTGAAATCGACTTTAACGGACGAATCCCCGCTTTTTTCTTCAAACGCTGCCGTGCAACCGCGGGTCGATAACCTTCTTTTGCCATCAAAAAGTGTAATCGACATCACATTCGGGCCCTTCAGACGTCGATCACGAGCCTTCATGTCATCGCTCAGGAGATTTAAATGAAACTGCCCCGAATGATCAGCCTGCTGGTCGCTGGTGCTACCCTGCTGGCGCCGATCAACGCCTTTGCATGCAGCAGCGGCTATTTCCGTTTTGTCGAAACCGGCACTGCAAGCCCCTTCGTGCCATCCGCCTCGCGCGCCTATTACGATGATCAGGATCAGGCCGGAACCGCCCTTTCGGTTTTCGTCGATCTGACATCGGCGGATTACAAGGCCATGGCTGATAGCCGCCTCAATGCATTCGGCGGTAAAACCACGGTTTACAAAATCGCCTGCGATGCGGTCACCGCCCCGCTGTCGGAAATCCCGGCCGAAGACGTGCCATCCGATAGCTGGATGAGTGCCGAGGGCATCAACCCGACGCATGCCTATCTCGAAGCCGACAATTTCAGCAGCGCCACCGTCGGCCCGAACAAACAATCCATCCCGGCCTGGCTTACCAGCAAGTCCAGCAGGGTCTACAGCGCCAACTGATATCATCGCATCGGGTCACCCTACCGGTGGCTCGATCCGTTCGCCTGCCCGAGATAAGATACATCATCAGACATGCGATCCGGTGCCATCGCCCTTGGCGGACCATTTTCGCGCCCGGTTGATCGCCATTTTCCCCTGCACTTCGCCATCAAGGTCGAGCCCGAACTGATCGGCCAGACGATACAGCAAAATCAAAACGTCTGCCGCCTCACGCCCGATTTCCGAAATATCCCGGTCCGCCACCGCCTCATCAAGCTCTTTCATTTCCAGCATCGCACGCGCAACAAGCGCCCGCGGATCGGCAACCGGGCCAAAAATCCCCTCGGCCCACTCACATATGCTTTGCTGGCTTTCGCTCATGTTTGTTGAATTTTTAACATTCGTCATCAAATCTTATCCGTAATTCCGGCAAAACTCGGGATATCCATAACCCGCAATCACGACGGGAGACAACATATGGCACGACAGTGGGAGTTCGTGCAGACCGCCGGATCATTCAAATCCTGCATGGCTGCATATTTTACGCTGATTGTTGCACTATGCGCAGTCACCTTTTCCACCGTCTCACATGCCAGAACCCTGATCATCGAAGGCCTGTCCGAAGCCCCGCTGAAATGGATGGTCGATGGCGACCCGCGCGGGATTGATATCGACATCATGACCGAAGTCCTGAACGACATGGGCATCACCGATTACCGGTTTCAGCTTGTCGATAATGGCCGTCGTCTTCTGCATAATGCCCAGACCGGCAGCAGCGACATCATCCTGACCCTGTCGCAAAACAGCGAACGCAGCCAGTATCTGAACTACCCCGAAGAAGCCCATCTTCTGCTTGATTGGCGCTTTGCCGTCCGGGCCGAGGACCGCGACCGGATCACCTTTAATGATTTTTCCGATCTCGCCCGTCATCGCGTGGGGGCGGCAGCGGAATATTCATACACCGATACCTTCTGGCAGTCCGGGCTTGATATCGAAGTCGTCGCCAAGAACGATCTGCTGATCCCGATGCTGCTGGAAAACCGCTTTGATGTCGTTCCGGTCAATTACCTCAGCACGCTTTACGAAACCCTGCGCAACGGGCAGCGCGAAAAAATCGCTTTCATCTATCCGCCACTTCGCCGTGCGCCCTATTATAATGTCTTCTCAAAGGCATCCGACTATCCGGACAAGGACGCGTTTCTCAAACGCTATGACCAGATCATCAGCACCATGCGCAATGACGGCCGCCTTGCCTCCATCTTTCAGGATTACCTCGGCCCCGATGGTCTGGACTGGTGGCAATCCCAATATCAGAACTGATCCTACATAAAGCTGTAAGGATCGATATCGATCTGCACCCGGACACTGCCCGGCGTTTTCACCTTCGATAACCAGTCATGGATCATCGCCTGCAACCGGACCTGCTTATCGGTGCGGATCAGGAACCGTCTGCGATACCGCCCGCGCAGCAACGATAACGGGGCCGGTGCCGGTCCCAGAACGACAATGCCATCCCCCCTTGGGGCTGCCCGCCCAATCCGCCATGCGGCTTCGTCGACCTCGTTTTCCTTTTTCCCCGAAATGATCAGGGCGGCCAATCTTCCATGCGGCGGCATGCCATGCGTCATGCGCTGGGATAACTCAACCTCGTTAAACGCATCGCGGTCGCCCGCTGCAATCGCCTTGATCACCCGGTTGGACGGATCGGCGGTTTGCAGCAAAACCGTGCCTGGTCGTTCACCACGTCCGGCACGCCCGGCCACCTGTGTCATCAACTGATAACTGCTTTCAGCCGCGCGCAAATCTCCGCCCGCAAGGCCAAGATCGGCATCAACAACCCCCACAAGGGTCAGCATTGGGAAATGATAACCCTTGGCCAAGATCTGCGTGCCGATCAGCAGATCAACCTCGTGATTATGCACCCGGTTGACCAGCTCGGCCGCCGCCTTTGGCCCGGCGATATTGTCCGATGTCGCGACCTCGATCCGGATTTGCGGGAATGTCTCGACCGCTTCCTCATAAAGCCGCTCCACCCCCGGCCCGCATGCCGCAAGCTTTTCCTCCGCCCCGCAGGCCGGGCAGCTATCGGGTGCCTTGGCCTGATAACCGCAATGATGGCATTGCAATTTGCCCCATGCCCGATGTTCCACCAGCCACGCCGTACAGTTCGGGCACTGGAACCGATGCCCGCAGGCCCGGCAAAGGGTCAGCGGTGCATAACCGCGCCGGTTCAGGAACAGCATCGCCTGTTCCCCGGCGGCAAATGTCTCCGCCAGCCGCTTTTTCAGGGTCGGCGTGATCCAGCGTTGCCGTTCCGGCTTGTCCTGCCGGATATCGACAATCTCGACACTTGGCAAAACCGCCATGCCGTGCCGCTCCGAAAGCTCGACCCGCTCATACCGTCCGGCTTCCACATTCGCCAAAGTCTCAAGCGACGGGGTGGCGGATGCCAGAATGGCCGGTATCCCGCCCAGATGCGCACGCGCAACCGCCATGTCGCGCGCATGATAAATCACGCCGTCTTCCTGCTTGAAGGCATGTTCATGTTCTTCATCAACCACGATCAGGCCGAGATTGGCATAGGGCAGAAACAGTGCGGACCTTGCCCCGACCACAAGCTTTGCCGATCCATCGGCCACCGCCCGCCATGTGTCGCGCCGCCGCGCCTGCCCGACTTCGGAATGCCAAAGGGCCGGCTCAACACCGAATCGGTCGCGGAACCGCTGCAACCACTGCGCCGAAAGGGCGATTTCCGGCAACAGGACAACCACCTGCCGTCCCGCCTCCAACGCGGTGCGGATCGCCTCGAAATAAACCTCGGTCTTGCCCGATCCGGTCACACCATCCAGCAACGTGATCGAAAATCCGTCTTCCGCCACCTTGGCACACAGCATATCCGCCGCACGTTCCTGCGCATCCGACAGATGCGGGCGCGGAATATCAAGGTCCGGGGCTTCAAACGGCGATGGTGGCGTCACCATCAAACGCCGGACAACGCCCGCCTCGACCAGCCCCTTGATCACACTCGCCCCGGCACCGGTTTCGCGCATGATATCGGCCTGTTCCATCGGCGGATGGTCGCGTAAAAACGCCATCACCCGCTTCCGCGGCGGTGTCATGCGAACGCTGGCATCCCCGTCGCCTTCTGCCGGATCGGCAAGGGTAAATCTGAAAATCGGCTTGGGCGGCTCAAGGGCGTCAGCAACACTCATCGCCATGCGCAGCACCGCCCCCTGCGGCGCCATGGTATAGGCCGACACCCAATCAACGAACTTTCGCGTCACATCGGCCATCGGCGGTGCCTGCAAAACGCCATAAATTTCGCGCAGCTTGGCTGGATCGACGTCGCCCTTGGCCTTACCCCAGACGACGCCGCGCTGGGTCTGACGGCCCAGTGGAATTTCGACAAAGTCGCCGGGCTGAACGTTCAGGCCTTCGGGGACAAGATAATCATACGGGCCCGCCAATGGCAGCGGCGGCAGAACACTGATCGTTTCACCCGTTACCTGAAAGGCTGGATCATCATCAAACAGATTTCCCGATATGGCCTTTGCGGCGCTCATATATTATAAACCCCGTCAGGATGCCTCTGGGTTGGTCGCATGATTATGCATAACCGGCTTGTGGCACAAAAGAAAACGGTCCCACAGCACAGGGCGTCTGGTACCGTCATTTGAATGGAACCGGACCCTATCAGCTAACCGCATCATCGAACAACGATCTTCAAAAGCTCCTGAGCAGGAAATCCAATGAAGTTTTTCATCGACACCGCCGACATCGACGCAATCCGCGAAATCGCCAAATCCGGCCTCGTTGATGGCGTGACCACCAACCCGTCGCTGGTTGCCAAAACCGGCCGTTCGTTCCTCGATCTGATCAAGGAAATCTGTGACGTGGTTGACGGCCCGGTCAGCGCCGAAGTTGCTGCGACCGACTATGAAACCATGGTTGCCGAAGGCCGCAAACTTGCGAAAATCGCCGACAATGTCGTCGTCAAACTGCCGTTGACCCCGGATGGGCTCAAAGCCTGCCGCACCTTCACCGACGAAGGCATCCAGACCAACGTCACCCTTTGCTTCTCGGTCGGTCAGGCCATTCTGGCCGCCAAAGCCGGTGCGACCTATGTCTCGCCGTTCGTTGGCCGCCTTGACGATATTTCGTCCGATGGCATGCAGCTGATTGCCGACATCGCCGAAGTTTATAACAACTATCCGAACTGGCAGACCGAAATCCTCGTCGCGTCCGCACGCGGCCCGCAGCATGTTGTCGATTCGGCCCGTCTCGGTGCCGACGTCGTCACCATCCCGCCGCAGGTTCTTGGCCAGCTCTTCAAACACCCGCTGACCGACAAGGGTCTTGAAACCTTTGTCGCCGATTGGGCGAAAACCGGCCAGTCGATCCTCTAAGGTCGAAAACCCGGCTTTTGATCGGTTTTATCACCGGTCCTTAACACGCATTTAACCCGGCAGCCCGCATTGTGGCTGCCGGGTTTTTCATTTCACTGCAAATTACCGGATCAGATGGAAAAGACAGCATTGCGCGCCGACGACGTCGCGGCCTACCTCGCCGAACATCCCGACTTTTTTGCCAACCGGCCGGACCTGCTTGACAGTCTGGACATGCCGGTGCGCGAACTGGGTTCCGGGGTTGCCGACATGCAGCAATATGTCGTCGCTCGTCTGCGCGATGAACGCGAAAAGCTGCGCGGCGCCACAAGCGAGCTGATCAACATTTCCAAATCCAACCTCGAAACCCAAAGCCGCATCCATCGCGCGGTTCTGGCCCTTCTCAATGCCCGCGGGTTCGAGGTCTTCGTCGAAGCCCTGCAGGATCTTGTGCCCGAACTGCTTGACCTTGATGCCATCGCATTGTGCTTTGAAGAAAGCGAAGATGCCCCGGTGCCCCGTTGCGGCGGACGTGTTCGTCGCCTGACCGCCGGTGCGGTTGATCAGGTCCTGGGCGAGGAAAACGACGTCTGGCTTCTGCCCGACAATGCCGGGGACGAGGCGATTTTTGGCCCGCAGGCCGATAATATCCGGTCCGCCGCCATTGTCCGTCTCGCACCATTTTATGGCGACCCGGTCGGGCTTGTCGCATTCGGTGTGGCCGAACCCGATTATTTCAGCCCGGCACAGGCCCATGACCTGATCATGTTCCTGGCCTCCGTGATCGAATTTGGTGCCCGCCGATGGCTGACAGCACCGCAATGAATAAGGGGCTTGCAGCCCTGACCCTGCCTGATGACGTGCGCGATGCCATTGCCGACTGGCGGCAATGGCTGTCTGCCGAACGCCGCGCTTCCGACCACACCACCGAAAATTATCTTGCCGATCTCTATGCCTTCCTTGGCTTTGTCCGGGAACATCGTGGTGATACACCCGATATTGCCGATCTTCTGGCGCTTAACCCGCGCGACTTCCGAAGCTGGCTGGCGCGGCGCAGCATGGATGGCATGGCCAAAAGCTCGACCGCGCGCGCCCTATCATCACTGCGCAATTTCTATCGCTTCCTGGATCGCACCGGGCGCGGCCAGAACGCGGCGGTCAATTCGATCCGCAATCCGAAACTACCGCAATCCGTTCCCAAACCGCTTAGCCCGCAGGATGCCATCGCCGTCCTTGATAATGCCGGCGCGTGGCAGGATGAACCCTGGCTTGCCAAACGCAACCTCGCCCTTTTCACCCTGCTTTATGGTTGCGGGTTGCGCATATCCGAGGCACTGGACCTTAACGCCAATCAACGCCCGACGGGCGATTCGATGGTCATCACCGGCAAGGGCAACAAACAGCGCCTTGTCCCGGTTTTGCCGATCGTGCGCGACGCGATCGAGGATTATGTCCGCACCTGCCCCTATGCCCCGAACGGCAATGAGCCGCTCTTTGTCGGCGCACGTGGCGGGCGGCTGGTCGCACAGGTCGCCCAACGCGAAATGCGCAAAATTCGCGGCCTTCTGAACCTGCCCGATACCGCCACCCCGCACGCCATGCGCCATTCCTTTGCCACCCACCTTCTGGCCGGTGGTGGTGATCTGCGCACCATTCAGGATCTGCTCGGCCATGCCTCGCTCTCGACCACCCAACGCTATACCTCGGTCGATACCGAACGCCTGATGGCCGTCTATCAGGGGACCCATCCCCGTGCGCGGCGTTGATCTGCCGCCACATCTTTCAAGAACGTTTGCCGCCTTCATGCGTTACGGACAAAGCAACCCATCATAAACGGGAGTCCGCCATGAAGCTTTTCCGAAGCCGCCGCTTTGACGCATCCTCACGCCACCGTCAGGTCTATAGCGCCTATGAAATCGCCTATACCTCGGTCGACTGGCTGGCTGCGGTGCTGTTCACCATCGGCAGCATCATGTTCCTCTATGATGACCTGATGAAGGCCGGAACCTGGCTTTTCATCATCGGGTCGGTGTGTTTTGCCCTGCGGCCTACCATCCGGCTGGCGCGTGAACTGCATCTTGCCAGGCTGGGCGAAGCCGTCATGGAGCCCGGCAATTCCCCTGATTACCGCCGGGGCTGATCTCTCTTTCCCGGCAGGATTTCCACAATCGCGAAATTTGGGGTTCTTCGAAACGGCATTTCCCCCTTACACTGCGGGCAACTTGTTGAAATTCATCGGAGGAACCCCATGATCCTGCGCTCCAGCGACCCGTCACCCTTTGGCCGCAAGGTCAAAATCGTCGCCAAAATTCTTGGCATTTACGATCAGCTCACCATCGAAATGTCCAATACCAATGATCCGGAAGACACCCTGCGCAAACAGAACCCGCTGGGCAAAATCCCGATCCTGATCCTTGATGATGACCGCAAGATTTTCGATAGCCGCGTGATCTGCGAATATCTTGACGCACAGGTCGATGGCGTCACCCTGCACCCGACCGAAAGCGACGCCCGGTGGGAGGCATTGACCCTTCAGGCGCTTGGCGATGGCATCATTGATGCCTCGATCCTGCAGGTCTACGAACACCGCATGCGCCCCGAAGAAAAACGTTCATCCGACTGGCTTTCCTATCAGTCGGACAAGGTCAAACGCGCCCTTGATCAGCTTGAAGCCAACCCGCCGTCGCTTACCGGTGACCTGACCATCGGCCATGTCGCGATTGCCTGTGCACTGGGCTATCTTGATCTGCGTTTTGATGGCAGATGGCGCGAAACTTACGGTGCTCTCGTCACATGGCTTGATGCCTTCCGTGCCCGCGTCCCGGCCTTTGACGCCACAATTTTCAAGGGCTGATAGGACTTACGCCCCGGTGCGGCTTAATCCTGCTTGCACCGGGCCGCTTTCGGATTACATCGCGATTTCACATTCACCGTCCGGAGAACACGAATAAATGTCCCGCCTTAACAGCGTCATCCGCCGCCTGCAGGCCCAGCGCGACTGCCTGAATGCCGCCGCCGAAATGATCAAGGACCATGACGGTATTGTTCTTGAAATCGGGCTTGGCAATGGCCGTACCTTCGATCATTTGCGTGAAATCATGCCCGATCGCGAAATCTTCGTCTTTGATCGTCAAATCGCCGCCCACCCCAAATGCATCCCCGATGATGATCACCTGTTTCTGGGCGACATTTTCGAAACCCTGCCAATGGCGGTTGAACGCTTTGCCGGCAAGGTCGCACTGGTTCATTCCGATGTCGGCACCGGGGACGAGGAACTCAATGCCAAAATCGCATCTTTCATCGGCAAGACCCTGCCGCCGTCCCTGATCAAGGGCGCGATTGTCGCATCCGATCAGAAAATCGACGTGCCCGGCACCATCGCCGAACCGCTTCCCGAAGGCGTCCCGCAGGATCGCTATTTCTTCCGCCGTTATCAGGGCTAAAACCAGAAACCGCCCCTCATCAGGAATCCCGTCCGTGTCCAATGCACCCACCCCGGCTGCCTCGTCCCCCAGTGGTTCAACCCTTTCTGAGGCCGAGGCATTCCTTGCCAAATACCCCGATGTCGAGGCCATCGACATCATCCTGACCGATTTTCACGGCATCGGACGCGGCAAGATGATCCGCCGTCATGAACTGGCCTCGATCTATAAATCCGGGCGTGGATTGCCAACCTCGATCTTCGGCCAGGATGTCACGGGCGAGGATGTTGATGATTGCGGGCTGGTGCAAACGGGTGGTGGCGGCGATGGTCGTTGCTGGCCAGTACCCGGGACGCTTGGCTATCTGCCCCACACGGGCCGCGGGCAGCTCCTGATCAGCATGTATAATGAGGACGCAACCCCGCATGATGTCGATCCACGCAATGTTTTCTTAAATCAGGTCAAGCGCGCCAATGCCCTTGGCTTTGCCCCGATGGGTGCGTTCGAACTGGAATTTTATCTGGTGGATCGCGAAGCCGACGCGGGCGGGCTTTATCATCCGGCATCCTATGCGATGACCAAACGCCGGTCATCGCTTCGCAACACCATGTCGGTCGATGAAATCGATGAAATGTCGCCGCTTTTTGATGCGGTATACGAGGGCGCCAAGCACCTTGATCTGACGCTTGAAACTCTGATTTCCGAATATGGTCCGGGCCAGTATGAAATGACGATCCGCTATCGCGATCTGATGCGCGCGGCCGACGATGTCATCATCGCCAAACGCCTGATCCGCACCTGCGCGCGCCGTTTCGGAATGGAAGCCGTCTTCATGCCCAAACCGTTCGGCACCGAAGCCGGTTCTGGCATGCACCTGCACCTCTCGCTGGCGGATGAAAACGGCAATAACCTGTTTGCCGATCAGCCGGACGGGAGCTTGAGCCCCCTGATGCTCAACGCGATTGGCGGCATTCGCGGCACGATTGGCGAAACCATGCTGATCCTCGCCCCCTTCATGAATTCATGGCGCCGCTTTGCATCCGCCATGTATTCCCCGGCATCCGATGACTGGGGTGTTGAAAACCGCACCGTGGCCCTGCGTGTGCCGGGCACACCGGGCAAGACACGGCATTTCGAACACCGCATCGCGGGTGTCGATGCCAACCCCTATCTGGTCGCTGCCGTGACGCTGGGTGCGGCCCTTGACGGCATCGAAAACAAAATCGATCCCGGCAAGCCAAGCACTGATGAAATCGGCCATGACAAGGCCCCGAACGATCTCCCGCGCCATTGGCTTGACGCCATCGACCGCTTCGGTGCGTCCGATTTCAACAAACGCACCCTTGGCGAACGCTTCCACACCGCATTTACCCGCATAAAGCAGGCAGAATACGAACATATGGCGCTCAAGGTCAGTGCGGCGGAATGGGAGTATTACGGGTTTTCGGTCTAATTGATGCGGGGCGGTGTGCCGGTCAGGCTTTCCTGACCGGGGACCAGAATCAGAAGACGCGCTTGGCGCGGTTGTTGGATTTGTGCGCTGAAAACGCGACCCGCGGGCGGGAATCCATCATTTTCTGATCGCGCAGATGTGCGACTTCAAGATCGCGGGGATCAACATTCATCATGCGGATGTCGCCCGCACGGTCCGCATTGGCATGCAGGTGCATCTTGGTCGAAACCCACTGATAGGTCGGATAGGTCACGTTTTCCGGAAGCATCTCTTCGGTAATCACCTTATAGGCCCCGGCCGGCAGAACTTCCGCAAGCCCGCGCAGACTGAACGGCCGCGCAAAATTCAGGATTTTCGATGTGGTACGGTTTGTCAAAGTAGCTCCTACCGCGCAAGGGCGCGTTGATCCGGGAAAATCAACGGGATCATTCCCGTGGCCAGCTTTTCAGCTTTTGTTTTCCTCACGCGCGACGCTTGCGAATTCCTGATCGAACCCGCATTGCCACGTTTGATTTCAAACAAAAATTGAAATGACCATGAAATTTGGAAATAAATATCCAAGTCTGATCATATGAATATTTTTTGATTTTATACAACGAACATATTTTTTATTTTTATATCGCCTTGAATAGATACAGAAAACCATCGCACCGAAAATGATCCGGCGCGCGGCAATCCGATTTTATTTTGCGATTTATTTATCCGACTCTTTAGCCCGGCGATGATCAGTAGCTCAGATCCAGACCAAGCATACTGCCAAGCCCGAAGGTCACCGCCCCAAGGATAACAACCGCCAGCACGAAAATCGCGACCATCTTGGCGCTGGCGCGAAGGACAGCCCGCATGCCGATCTTCTTGCCCTGATCGTAATGCCACTTGATGGCAAAGAACATGCCCGTGCCCAACGCGACAACCTTGATCGTACCAAAAACGAACGGAACCCAATCCATATCAAAGACTTCCTAGTGCATCAGATCAGTGGGTTATGGCCGCATCCTGCGCAAATGCACACTTCGCGTTCTGCAACGCTGATATGTACCATCCGTCCCGGCTGGTTTGGCGCGCCGGATTCCTATTCGGCCTTCCTGCCCGCCATTGCCTGCAAATAGGCAATCACATCCCGGATTTCCGCATCCGAAAGCTGATCGGTTGTAAATCCATGCATCTGCATATCGGGCCAATGGCGCACCGATGCCGGATCACGGATCAGCATCACAAGCGCATCGGGCTTGAAATAATCCACCGGACTCATCGGCAGGTTCAGATCCGGCCCCAGTTCGGTAACCCCCGCCCCGTTCATCCGGTGGCAGGCAAAACACTGATCAATGAAAACCGCCTGCCCACGCTTGGCATCTTGCGGAGCATCGTCACCAAGTGCCAACTGCGGCCACCGTGCTGCCGGAAAGGCGGCATAACCTATTTTCGCCACCTGATAGGGCCACTGTTCCGACCGGATATGCGATACCGCCGCATCAACCCACACCAATGAAAACGGCCCGGCCGAAACCTCCTTGCCCGGCAGGTTCGGCCAGGGCGCATCTTCGGGCTCAATGGCGATCCACGCCTGCGCAGTTTCATCGCCATCAAGCAACACAAGCGGCAGGGGAATATTGGCGACAAATCCGTCAAGGGCGATGACCTCAAGCCCCGTCTCGCCGTCAACCGCGCCCGCATCCCCGATCAGGGACGCAACCGGCACCGCGCGATAGGTCATATCGCGCCCATATGCCGCATCATCGGCGACCGTAATCTCGCGTGCCGCCGGATGACTTAACAATTCATCGGTCTGATAAACCGAAACCTCGCCCGTGGGTGTCGTCACCTGCAATTCCGCGGCACTGGCGGCCTTGCCCGCAAGTGACAGCAAAACACACAGCAGCAGCCAAACCCCATATCCCCGATACGATTTCATGCCCGGTCCCCTCTCTGGCGATCTGTGGCAAATTGTCCCGCAACAAGAATACCATAACCGCCGCAAACTGATGATCGCGTATTCACAAATGCCGTCGCGAACGCATGGCTGCCCTTCATCGCCGCCCAATTCCTTGCCATACCGGCCCAATGGCGATATTCAGGTTTCAAACTGTCATTAACTTGCAATGCCGGGACCCGCTGCTTATCTCCGGCTTGCAACAGGCGAGATGAGACGACGCCATGAACCAGATTGCCACCATCGCCGAGGCGAAGCCCGGCGCAATGTCCGAGATGCAGATTGATCCCACCCTTGATCTTGAGGCGGAAATTGCCCGCCTGAAGAAAGAGAAAAACGCGATCATTCTGGCCCATTATTATCAGGACGGCGAAATTCAGGACCTGGCCGACTTTGTCGGTGACAGCCTTGATCTTTCGCGCAAGGCCGCCGAAACCGATGCCGATGTCATCGTGTTCTGCGGTGTCCGCTTTATGGCCGAGGTCGCCAAAATCCTCAGCCCGAACAAAACCGTCCTGCTGCCCGACTCAAAGGCCGGCTGCTCGCTCGAAGATTCGTGCCAGCCCGAACCGTTCCGCAAATTCCGCGAACAGCATCCCGATCACGTATCGGTCACCTATATCAACTGCTCGGCCGAGGTAAAGGCCGCATCCGATATCATCGTGACCTCGTCGAACGCTGCCGAAATCATCGATCAGATCCCGCTCGATAAACCGATCCTCTGGGCACCGGACCGCCATCTTGGCAGCTATCTCGCGAAAAAAACCGGCCGTGACATGACGCTGTGGAACGGCTCATGCATCGTGCATGAACAGTTTTCCGAACGCGAACTGATCCGCCTTAAAACCCAGAACCCGGATGCGAAAATCGCGGCACACCCGGAATGCCATGACGGCATTCTGAAACATGCCGATCACATCGGGTCGACGCGCGCCATTCTGGAATATGTGATCAACGGCCCGGATCAGAAATACCTGATCGCGACCGAACCCCACATCATCCACCAGATGGAAAAGGCCGCCCCGCACAAGGAATTCATTCCCGTGCCGGGTGCCGATGGATCCTGTGCGTGCAACAACTGCCCGTTCATGGAACTGAACACGCTGGAAAAACTGTATCTGTGTCTGGTCAATAACGGCCCGCAGATCATCATGCCCGAAGATTTGCGTGTTGCCGCCGTCAAACCGCTTGAACGGATGCTGGAAATGTCAAAAGGCATTCCGCTTAAAAAGGATCACGCGGCCTAAGGCCCACCCGATCAGCAGCCCCGCAGCAACTTGCGGGGCTGTTTTCCATCCCCATCCCACAAAGAATGCGGCCCCACCATGACCGTCCTGACCCCGGCTGAAATTTCGGACTTCATCGACCGCGCCTTTGCCGAGGATATCGGCACCGGCGACATCACATCGGATAATGTCATCCCCGCCGATGCGCGCCTGCGCGTCGCCCTTGAAACGCGCGAGGATATCGTGGTTGCTGGTCTGGATATCGCGCTTGAATGTTTCCGCAAACTGGTCCCCGATGCAAAAATCACCAAACATTGCGAGGACGGCGATGCGATTGCCGCCAAGGACGTGCTTGCCGTGGTCGAAGGCAATGCGCGCGGCATCCTGACTGCGGAACGCACCGCGCTAAATACCCTGCAACATCTGTCGGGCATCGCCACCACCACGCGCACCTATGTCACGGCGATGGGCGATACCACCGCCAAATTGCTTGATACCCGCAAAACCCTTCCGGGCTGGCGCAAGATGGAAAAATACGCCACCCGCATGGGGGGTGCTCAGAACCACCGCATGGGTCTTTATGACGGCGTGATGATCAAGGACAACCATATCGGCGTTGTCGGCTCGATCACCGAATGCGTCAGATCCGCACGTGCGGCCAACCTTCCCAAGATCGAAGTCGAATGCGACACGCTCGATCAGGTGAAGGAAGCCACAGATGCCGGTGCCGATATCATCCTGCTCGATAACATGGGCCCCGATATGCTGCGTCAGGCCGTCGCGATTGTGGCAGGTCGCTGCAAGACAGAGGCATCGGGTGGTGTGAACCTTCAGACCATCGGGGCGATTGCCGCCACGGGTGTGGATTATGTTTCGGTCGGGCGCATCACCCAATCGGCCCCGGCGGTCGATATCGGGCTGGATGTTGCCATTCTCTGACTGGGGCGGATCACGATGAACGCTATCAGACCTGCCCCCAAACTTGTCGAAACTGCCAACTGGATTTTCCGCGATGGCGGCAAAGTCCTTTCGGTGCGCAGCCACGGGCGGGACCGTTTTTACCTGCCCGGTGGCAAGATTGATGCGGACGAAACCGCCATCGAAGCCCTGATCCGTGAAATCCGCGAAGAACTCGGCGTGACTCTGATCGAAAAATCCATTCGCCCGCTTGGGCTTTATGCCGGTCGCGGCCATAACCAGCCATCTGGGGTCATTGTCCGCATGCAATGCTTCGCCGCGCGCTTTACCGGCACCCTGACCCCATCACGCGAAATCGCCGAAATGCGCTGGCTCTCGCAGCGCGACCGCCACCTGATGGCCCCGATGGGCCAAAAGATCACGGCCGCCCTTTTCGATATTTAATACCGCCCGATTACCCGCTTATCGCGGTCCATCCGCATCCGGATCACCCCCGGCATCGGGGATGCTGCGCGCAGCCGCATCCTTGTCGCGGTTTTCATCCTTGGCGACGGATGGCGGTGCGGCCGGGTCGGTGCCATCGCCCTCACTCGCATCAGGGATATCATCCTTCGCCTCGATCACCGGCTTGGGGTTGCCATGCCCGGCATCGCGGATGGCGGCTGCCAGTTTCTCGATATCGCGGAAATGCACATCCTGCTGCGGGAACGGGATTTCAACGCCCTCGGCCCGGAACCGTTCAAGAATTTCGAACCGCACCGCGCTGCCCACCGCCAGAACATCACCGATATCGCGCAGGAAATAGCGCAATTCGAAATCAAGCGAACTGGCCCCGAAATCGATAAACACCACCTGCGGTGCCGGATAGCTGAGAATCTCGCGACGCTTGTCCGCGATCTCAAGCAGGATTTCCCGCACCTTGTTGGCATCCGATCCATACGAAACCCCGATCCGGATAATCCCGCGTCCGCTGCGGTCCTTAAGCGTCCAGTTCATCACCCGGTTGGAAATCAGTTCGGAGTTCGGGATCACCACCGATGACCGGTCAAAGGTTTCGATCTCGGTCGCGCGCACCCGGATATCCTTGACCAGACCCTGATCGGCCCCGACCACGATCCAGTCCCCCACCTTGATCGGCCGTTCGATCAGAAGGATCAGGCCCGACACAAAGTTACTCACGATACTTTGCATGCCAAAACCGATACCAACCGAAATCGCACCGGCAATGATCGCAAGGTTGGACAAATCCATGCCCGCCGCCGAAATCGCCAGCAACACCGCAAGGCAGATCCCGACATAACCGAAAATCGCCGAAACCGAATGCTGCAAGCCCTGATCAAGCTTGGTATTGGGCAGAACCCTTGTGTTGAGCATGCGCTGGAAAAACCGCATCACGCCCAGAACCGCAAGGAACAGCAGGATCGCGATCAGAATGGCGCGGAGCGAGAAATTGATCCCGCCCACCTGTATCCCGATAAATGCCTTTTCGGCAGCATCAAGCAGGTCCGCCCACGCGATATCGGTAAAGATCAGAACCGCCAAAGGCACGGCAATCGTGAACATCACGACATCAATCGTCACGCGTAACCAGAAATAAAGCGTGCCATGCACCGCATCGCTGGTCCCGTCATCATCAGGGGACGACGGCCTTACCAGATAGGTGTGAACAAGCGCGCGCGCATATCCGCGCAGCAGCCAGTAACTGGTGACGAACGCCATCGCCATCATCAGGTTTTCAAGGATAAATCGCGCCAGCGCGACATACCCCAGAACACTAAGCACCGGCAGCAGGATCGAAATGCTTCGCAATCCGCGGCGCAGACGTCTTTCAACCTTGGCCCATAATTCATGCCGGTCCGGCCCGCCATGTTCCCAGAACACGCCAAGCGAACTGACAAACAGGATGATCGAAATCAGGAAAACGTTCGAAACACTTTGCACCAGCGCGATTTCAAGCGACGTGCCAAGCGTGGTTGCGCCTTGCAACAGCACCAGATCGGATGCGTAAATCAGCGCCGCAAACAGCGACAGTATCCCGATAACCCGCGATCCGGTTTCCGTCGTTCCGGCGCGCCGCATGCCTGGTGAAAACGGGGAATAGATGCTGCGGATTGCCGCCCCGACAAACAGCAGGAACAAAAGGGCTGCAAAACACTGATAGACAAAATCGCCCATACTGCCGACCAGAAGGTCCGGCTGCCGGTCCACCATCTGATAGGCCACCAGCAACGCCACCCCGGGCACCAGTGCGGTAAACACGAACCGCGTCCCCGATATCAGCGACACCCGGTCTTCCTTGGGCGCATTGCGCCATCGTTCCGGCAACCAGCGCAGGACAACAACCTCGCCCCCGATCAGGGCCGCCATCACCACAAAGGTCAGCAACACAAGACCCGGCGCGATTTCGCTCAACTGGTCGCCAATCGGCCCTTCAAGGTCAAGGTCGGCATACCGGCTGCGCACCATGTCAGGCAGTTCGATGGCACCAGACCACACCTGCCCCCAGCTTTCCGCATCCCACGGCACATCAACCCGGCCCAGAATGCGGCGGGTAAATCTTTCGCGCGAAATCTGCGCCAGCCGGTCGGAAATTTCGGTCGCACGGAAATCAACCAGTTCACCCTGTTTGATCACGCCGCTGATCTCGGCGATATCCTTGTTCAACCGTTCGCGTTCCTCGGCAACGGCAGGGGCTTCGGTTTTGCCCTCGGCCGGGGGTTCGCCCAGTTTGCCAAGGGCGGTATTCAACCGGTTCAACCGGTCCGCCGCACTCGATTGCAGGGTCGCGGCCCCCTCGGTCACTTCTTCAACCGTCGACCGGCTTTCATTCAACAGCCGCCCGGTAATCTCGTCGGAATTCAGCGCCGTATCGACCTCGTCCAGACGGTCATTCCAGCCCGATATCAGTTTCTGGCTTTTTTCCAGTTCGATTTTCTGGGTTTTTTCCTGCGGGACATCCTGCGCATTCGCGCTGCCGCCGATCAGGAAGGCCGACATTATTGTCGCCATAATCCAAAACAAAATAGGACGAACTGTCGTCATGATAGATATTCCATGCTGATCCCTGTCGGGCCGGTGACCGAAACCCGTTTTTCCTGATTTGCAAACAGGTTACACTGTCCGCGATAACGAATCACGTACCGTTTCGTTCCCGAACCGGTACCATGCCTGTCCCGGCCTTTCCGGCCCGCAAAGTAGCGCACCAGACGGAGCCCGCCCGATGTCCTCATCCGCCCTGATCAATGCTTTCATCCTCGATAGTGACGGCAAGGGAACTTCCCTTGAATGGCAGGACATCGTCAAATCCCTTCCCCAGACAGGTGAAAACCAGTTTCTATGGGTGCATCTCGACTGGATGGCGGAAGGTGTCCGGCGCTGGCTGATCGATATTGTCGGGCTCGATCCCACCATCGCCGATGGCCTCTCCACTCGCGGCACCCGGCCATCCGTCTTCTTTTACGATCATGGCTATTCGATGAATTTGCGCGGGGTAAACCTGAATGCCGAAAATGATCCCGCCGACATGATTTCGGTGCGCTTCTGGGTATCGGGCAATATGGTCATCACGCTGCGCAATCAGTCGCTAAAGGCGTTTGACGATATCCGAAGCGCGATCGCGCAGGACAACGCACCGCGCAATCCCGATGATTTTGTCCTGACCGTTGCCGAACGGCTGGTTTTCCGGGTCGATAATGTCGTGCGCGGCCTTGAAGAAAACGTCGACACCATCGAAGACGATCAGGAAGACACCCCGGAAAACAAAACCCTGTCATTGCGCCGCCGCTGTTCGGATGTGCGCAATCAGCTTTCGCGCCTGCGCCGCCATCTGTCCCCGCAACGCGATGCGCTGGGGCAATATGTCGAACAGAAAACCGCATGGCTTGATAAACGCTACAAACGGCGTGCGCGAACGCTGACCGACAAAACCATCCGTCTGGTCGAAGAATTTGATTCCCTTCGCGAACGCATCCAGATCGTCAATGAAAACATGATGGCGCTGGAAACCGAACGCATGAACCGCACCATGTACTGGCTGACGGTGATTGCCGGTCTGTTCCTGCCGATCAGTTTCGTGACCGGGCTTCTGGGCATCAATGTCGGCGGGGTTCCGGCGGCTGAAAACCCGTTTGGCTTTATCGGCGTTTCCATCATTCTCGCCGTCATCGTCGTCTTTGAAATCTGGCTGTTCAAAAAGATGCGTCTGGTCTGACCTAAATACCGCCCCCGACAAATAGAGGAACCGCTAACAAGCGCCCAAAGAAAGCTCCCCTCACACAGCAGATTGACCCCAAAAGGAAAATGCCACGCGAGGGGAGAGTTAATGCTCTAAGGGAGGCGGAGCATCAGATAGGTTGAAGAGAAAAATCACTTACTTTCTCTGGTGCGGCAGATTTCAATACATTCACCGAACGCTGAACCCCTTCCGCACATGACAGCACGGGATCTTCATGTTCGATTGACAGCCAACCGTCGTACCCGACAAGCCGCAACCTGTAGCAAAACTCTCGCCACCAGCTTTCACCGTGACCATAACCGATGGTGATATAGGACCATGCGCGCTCGGCGACATCGATCATCGGTCCGGTATCAAGCCGCGAAATTGTTGCGGCCTTGTCGGGATTAATCCAGGTATCCTTGGCATGGACATGATGGATGGCATTCCCGAGTACGGATACAGCCTGCAGCGCATCAGCCCCCATCCACATCAGATGACTCGGATCAAGGTTCGCACCAACCGCTTTGCCAACTGCATCACGTAAACGCAAAAGGGTTGGCACATTATACACCAACTGATTTCCGTGAAGTTCGACGGCAAACTTGTCGATGCCAAATTCCCTGCCATTGTCGACAAGTTTGCGCCAGTACGGCAGCAAAACCTCATTCCACTGCCAGGCAAGTATTTCACTCGTCTCCGGTGGCCATGCGGAAATAATCCAGTTCGGGGTCTTGTCCGTCGAAGCCCCGGCCGGAAGACCAGACATCAGGCAAACTTTATTGCACTCCAGCTCAGAGGCGAGCCTGATTGTCTTCTCGACCACGGATGATTGGCGTTGTCCATCCGTTGGGTGCAATTGATTGCCGTTGCAGTTCAACGCAATGAGACTCAAACCACGACTGGTAATCGCGTTCATGAATCGTTTGCGTGCGTCAGAACTCGCCAGCATCGCGTCCAAATCTATATGTGGTGCGGACGACCAGTTGCCCGTGTTGATTTCAACACCTTCTATTCCCATTTCCGCGATTGTATCCAGCGCCGTTTCAAACGGTTGATTGGACAAAGAGTCTGACACGATCCCGATTTTCATTTTTGTATCCTCATTCAAAGCGCAATGGTGCGACCGGTTTCAAGAGACTGATAGGCCGCCTCGGCAAGCAGCAAAGCTTTGCGCCCATCTTCACCGGATGGTGCCGGCGCAACTTCACCCTTCAGAACACGGACAAATTCTTTCCATTCTTCAGCATAGGACTCCGCATACCGCTCAAGGAAAAAGAACAGTGGCTTTTCACGTGTAACGCCGTCCTCACGTTCCTGCACAAGCATGGTTTTGGGGACATTCTCCGTGCGCAAGGTACCAAGCGAACCGTGGGCCTCGACACGTTGGTCGTATCCAAAGGACGCGCGCCGCGAATTGGTGATGACGGCAATTTTACCGCTGGCTGTTTGCAGGGTTACAGATGCCGTATCAATGTCACCCTCCGCCTTGATAGCGGGATCTGTTAGCGTCGATGCCAGAGCCGTAACGCGCACCGGCTCTTCGCCCAGAATGAAGCGTGCCATATCGAAATCATGGATCGTCATATCGCGGAACATGCCGCCCGATACTTTGATATAGTCGATGGGCAACGCGCCCGGATCCTTTGAAACAACCGTGACCAGTTCCAGATCACCGATCACCCCCGCATCAAGTCGGCGTTTCAATTCTGCGACTGCTGGGTCAAATCGGCGATTGAATGCGACAAATAGCCTGTTTTCCTGTCCTTTGATCGCCTCAAGCGTGGCATTCACGCGACTGATGGACAGATCAACCGGTTTTTCGCAAAACACTGCTTTGCCAGCGCGTATCCCGCGTTCAATTAAATCCGCATGCGTGCTGGTCGCCGAGGCAATTACGATTGCATCAATATCTTTGCTCGACAGGGCATCTTCCAAAGAACGCACCGAGGCCCCGTAAGATTCTGCAAGCTGTCGGGCAATCCCTTCCTGCGGGTCCACGACAATGGACAACCTTGATAGGGGATGGGCGGCGATATTTGCCGCATGAACCTGTCCAATTCGGCCCGCACCCAAAAGCGCAATATTATAAATTTTGTCCGTCATGTTTTTAGATTTCCGAGTTGAGATTAGTTTTTCAAAGACCAACGGCGCAGTGTTCGGTCGCCCAGTGCTGCAAAAACAACAATCAGGCCAAGAAGCAAAATGAACCATTGCGGACGAACACCGGTCACCACGAGATAGGATTGAACCGAAGACAACACGAACGCGCCCAAAACAGCGCCGGGCAGCGATATGCGACCACCAGCAAGAACACAGCCGCCGAGCACGCAGGCCGCAATTGCCTGAAGCTCCATCAATCGCCCCATGGAGCCATCGGCGAAGCCAAGCTTGCTGGCCTCCAGGGTTCCGGCGAAGGCGGCAAGTACGCCGCAAACAACAAAAGCCGAGAGTTTTATGCGTTCGACACGGACACCGCGCGAATGTGCGCTGGCGGCGGAGCCCCCAACAGCCAGAAGCCAATTGCCCCAAGGCGTCATTTTCAGAGCAATCAGCAAAACCGCCAGTCCGGCCACCAACCAATAGAACCCGGTGTTGATACCCAGGAACTCGGCTCCCCCAAGAACGGAGTAGGAAAATCCATCCCGCTCCTTGTAAGGGACCGAAAATGAAAATCCGTCTGTCAGCGCAATTGCCAGCCCCCTGAAGATCATCAGAGAACCAAGCGTGATGATCAGCGACGGGGTTTTGGTACGGGTTACCAGAATGCCATTGAAAGCCCCGATCAAAGCACCTGCTCCGACGGCAAGAAGCGCGGCAAAGACAGGATCAATGCGAACGGCAAACCACAGATAAATCAGGGCACCTATGCCAAAGGTTGATCCCACCGAAATATCGATCTCGCCCGTTCCGATCACCAGCGCAACGCCGAGCGTCATTAACCCCAATGTGGCAGTTACCTGAAGGATGGTGCCAATATTATAGGCATTGGCCCATCGTCCCTCGGACGTAAGGGTAAACAGCAACACCAGACACAGGGAGATGAACAGAATACCGATCTCGGTATGACGCCTTACGAGACGTTTGATTTCGCTCTTCAGCATCAGACCGCATCCCGTTTTTCGACAATGCGACCGCCTTGGCGAATGACTTCCTCCAGTGCCTCGGCAGACATTGTTTCCGTGGATGCGTCTTCTATTTTTTCGCCATTCTCCATAATCACGATACGATCGGCCAGCCTGTGGACCTGAAAGATGTCGTGGGTGATATAGATCACCAACAACCCTTGATCGCGCAACTGAAGCGCCAGTTCATTGACATGCTCGCGTTCGCGGACCGAAAGATGGTTTGTCGGCTCATCCATGATCACAACACGGTTTTTGAATTCCACCGCCCGGCCAATTTTGACCGACTGACGCTCCCCGCCTGACAGGCGTTCGACCTCATCATCAACCGAGACATTTTCACGAAGACCGAATTGCCTTATCACCCTGCCGCTCATCTCGCGCATCTTCGCAAAATCAAGCAGTGGCAAACCACAGAACCGTTTCACAGGCTCTCGCCCAAGATAAAAGTTGCGTGCAATGGACAGGTTGTCGCACAGCCCGACGGACTGCTGGATTGTTTCAATTCCCTGATCGATGGCCAGTTTCGGATGGAACGTCTTCACACGGGTTCCATCGAAATAAACCTCACCGGCAGAAGGGGTGTGAATACCGCAAAGGACACGGATCAATGTGGTTTTACCGGCACCATTGTCCCCGACAAGTCCGACCAATTCGCCTGCATGAAAGTCTACGGACACATTTTTCAGTGCGTGGAACGCACCGAAATGAAGGTCCAGATTCTTGATCTGAATAAGGGGTGTTTGTTTATTCATTGTTTCCTCCTTCCCGGTCACAGACTATGTCCGGCCGCGCGCGCCAGTTTCTGGTTGAAAATGACGGCGATAATCAAAACGATCCCGACAAAGGTCATGAACCACGAGGATGGCGCGCCCAGAGCAATCAGCTCATATCGGAAACTCACAACGATCAGCGCGCCAAGAACGGCACCAAGCAAGGACCCGCGCCCCCCGGATAGAAGACAGCCACCAATAACGGCTGCGGCAATTGCCTCCAGTTCCAGCAACTCTCCGAGTGTGACATGCGTTTGCGGGCGGTCTGCAAGGGTCACAATCCCGGCAAAACCAGCAAGCAGCGAACAGGTCACAAAGGCGATTGTTTTGGTTCTGTCTGTTTGAACACCCTGGGATTTGGCGCTGTCGAGATCACCGCCAGCCGCCAGCAAATGGTTCCCGAACTTCGTTCTCCACAGCAGGACGCTAAGAATTGCAAGAAGCACAAGCAGCCAGAAAAGCGAGGCCTCAAGCCCCAGAAACTCCCCACCCAACATTCGGGTGATCCAATGTGATCTGGCTTCTTCCGGGAATGCGCGGACAGAACCGCCCGTCCAGACATAAATGATGCCGCGGACGGTAAACAAACCACCCAGCGAGACAATCATCGATGGCAAGGCGCCTTTCAGCACGGCCAATGCCTGAAGAAAACCGATCAATGCCGAAATCAGAAGTGCCGCAACAATCGCGCCTGGAACACCGAGGTCGGGTTGCAATGTGATGAAGGCGATACCCGCAAGGCCATAAACCGATCCAACAGACAGATCGATTTCCTTTGACATGATGACCAATGCCTGGCCCATCGCAATCAACCCCAATATCGAGGCAAAGTGCAGCACGTTGGTGACGGTCTGAACTGTCCACCAGCCGTCAAAATCAATGACCGTAAAGACGGACAGCATTAACGCGACACCGACGACAGCACCAAAACCGGCACCGCGAGAAAGAGAGGTCGGAAAAAACATGGAAACTTACTTTCGGCACATTACCTGTGGCTGGGCACTCGAACACACGTGTCCGGCATCATCCGGACCGAAACGGCGCGAGCTGGCCGTTTCGATCCGGCGCTATCATGCTCGGTTACCAGGTGTTCTGTTCGTCGTACGCATCGCCGAAAATCTTGCGTACCAAGCCTTCCCAGTGATCAATGCTCTCGATATCGACAATGATCGGGCCGGTCAGGATATCAGACTGCGGCTCATACCCCAGTTCATGCTTCCAATAGAGCCATTCCATTGGCGCATAACCCTGCAACCAGAAACCCTGACTGTTGGTTGCCAGAACATGCCCCGCCTTAATGCCAGCCAGGGCAACCGGGCTCGCATCCACCGTAATGATGGTCACGCCCTTGTCATCGACATCAGGAGAAAGCCCCATATCGTTTGCAACGCCCCAGGCCCAGGGGGCGGACCAGCTTGCGACAGTGAAAATGTAGTTGGTATCAGGGTTGGCCTGAAGATATGACTGCAAGGTATTACGTGCAGTCGCCGGCTCTGCGGAAATAAACAGCTCCTCGAACTCTGCCCCGGCGGCCTCCATGGCATCCTTCATGCCGGCACAGCGGGCCTTCAGCCCCTGATGAGCGGAGTCATGAGTTGCGCAAACCACGCGCTTGGGGGCCGGCAGGTCGGCTCGGGAAAGTGCATATTCGCCCAGCTTCTTGCCAGTCAGATATTCATCGCCACCGACATAGGTAAGATAGGGAATACGTTCGCCTTCCGGGCGGGGATCCGGAATGTTGAAAGCAACAACCGGGATGCCCTGTTCAATTGCTTTGCGCAGTGGCACTTCAAACGCATCGGTACTGACAATGGGTACCGCGATACCGTCCGGCTTCGTGGCAATTGCCTGTTCAAGCAGTCGCACATGCTCCTGAACCGAGTAGTTATTGGTCGAGATATATTCCGTTTTGACGTTCGGATACTTTTTCTCGAACTCCTCAAGCGACAGCGTCAGCCATTTCATATTCGGATCGTTTGATCCGATATGCGACACCATAACAAAGCGATAGTTGTTTTCGGCCTCCTGAGCCGTTGCTGTTTGCGGTGCTGCTATTGCCAGCATGGCACACGCGGCTAGCGCATTTATAACCTTTTTCATGTTGGTATCCTCCCGATATTTGATTTTTATTGATGGATAGCGAGAACATCAAAACACATCTTTAAAAATCAAATAATCGGAAAATCACTCAATTTTGATTGAAAAAACATCAAAAAAGGAGTCTCATGACCCCGAAAACAGGTCGAATCGATACTCGCGTTGACGCGATGTTAATTTTAGGAATAATCCATCAAATGGCTGGTAAAGTTGATGCGACCAAGATTTTTGATGAACGAGGCAATTGGCGATCCCCCAAGATCACCGAAATCGCACGCGCTTCGGGTTGCAGTACGGCAACCGTTGACCGGGTTCTAAATGAAAGACCCGGCGTGCGCGAAGTTACGCGCAAACGGGTGCTTGATGCCCTCTCATCCCTGACGATTGAAAGCTCAACCGACGCCGTATCCTGCTTGAAAATTGCGTTTCTCTCGGACTCTGGCGCAGCATTCAATCAATCCCTAAAAGAGGGCGTTAATGCCTATCAGGCGGCTTACCCCAACCTCGAACTTTCATTCCATTCCGTGCTGACGACAGAAGTTAAACCCGTACAGTTTGCCCAACAGATCGAGCGAATCTCACAGGATATCGATGGCTTGGTTCTGGTCGCTCGTGAGGATTTAACAATCAATAGAGCTGTTCGCGCCGTAACAGCACGTGGTGTGCCGGTCGTATGTGTCACAACCGATCTGCCGAATTCCCGGCGAGTAGCCTATATCGGCAACGATCAAACCGGGGCCGGCTCGACGGCAGCTTGTCTGATGGGAACATCAATCAGCCCATCGAATAACAGAGTTTTGCTTGTCATTAGCGCCCCGTATCGTTGCCAGGAAGAACGTGAACTGGGCTTCAGACGGGTTCTTCGCTCAGAGTACCCCTCCCTGACGGTAGAAGAGCGCGTCAGCAGCAATGATGATTTCGAATATTCTTACAGGAACGTCCGAAATTATATTCGTGATCACGGCCCCCCTGGCGGCATTTATAATGTCGCAGGTGGCAATACGGGGATCGCGGAAGCTTTACGTGATGAGGGGCTTAGTGGCGAAGTGACGTTTATTGGCCACGAACTTAACAGTAACTCCAGAATCCTCCTCGAAACAGGCGGAATGGATTTTGTAATCGGCCACGATCTGGATCGGGAAATCAGCTTCAGTATTGAATGCTTGCGTGCAAGCCTCAAAAAACAGGGCCTTCCCAACATTCCGTCAATGCCGGTTCGCATTTTCACAAAATATAACTGCTTCTGAATGTCATCTTTTGCGGCACGGGACACTTCTGCACATCGCGCAAACTGGGGCCAGGTCCCAGCCATGCGACACAGCCTTGTTGCATTGCAAAGCGGCTTGGCGCTATGACTTTGACCATCCGCCCTTATTCACCTTCACTGCATGACGAGATCCTTGATGACCGACGGCCCGCTTTCACGTTACCGCGCGAAAATCACAGCGGGCGAACTGTCCCATGATCCGATGCAGGAACTCTGTGCCGAAAAACTGCAAAGCCTGTTCAAGGCGCTGAACCATTACGAACCGCATACCGGTTCGGGCGGCTGGCGCGAACGGTTTGGCCTGACGCGCCGTCGCGAAGAACCCGAACCGCCGCAAGGGCTCTATATTTACGGCGAAGTCGGGCGCGGCAAATCCATGCTGATGGATCTGTTTTACGAAACCGTCGCGGTCGATCGCAAACGCCGGGTGCATTTCCACGATTTCATGCAGGATGTGCATGATCGCATGCACCGTTTCCGCAAAACCAAATCAAAGGACGATGCCGACCCGATCCCCCCGATTGCAAAGGATCTGGCCAAGGATGCGTGGCTTTTGTGTTTTGATGAAATGCAGGTCACCGACATCACCGATGCGATGATTTTGGGCCGCCTGTTCGAACAGCTTTTCGATCATGGGGTGGTGATTGTCACCACATCCAACCGCATGCCCGATGATCTCTATAAGGACGGCCTGCAACGCCAGAACTTCCTGCCCTTCATCGACATGATCAAACAGAAACTTGATGTGCTCGAACTGGCAAGCCCGACCGATTACCGCATGCGCAACCTGACGGCGGCCGATGTCTTCCTGTTCCCGGCGGGACCGGATGCGAAGGCCAAGATCGATGAAATGTTCGCAACCGTCACCGAAGGCGCCCGCGTCGCCCCCGACAGCCTGACCAACAAGGGCCGCAAGATCGAAATTTCCGCCGCCGGGGCCGGTGTGGCGCGCTTCACCTTTGATGAACTGTGCACCAAGCCGCTCGGACCGGGCGATTACATCGCGATTGCCACCCATTTCCACACCATCGTCATTGACCTGATCCCGAAACTGCCGGACTCGCGGCGCGACTGGGCCAAACGGTTCGGAACCCTGGTCGATGCGATGTATGAACATAAAACCAAGCTGATCTGCGCGATTGAATGCGATCCGTCGGAAATCTATACCGACGGCGATTATTCATTTGAATTCCAGCGCACCGTGTCGCGCCTGACCGAAATGCGCAGTCAGGAATATCTCGACATGCCGCATCTGACGTAACACCCGAACGGGGCACGCTTCGGGCGAATTTGAACGCCTCAAAAACGACTCCACCCACACAGGTTTAATTTCGGCACAAAAAATCACCATCAGGTGATGGTTGGCATGCCGATTCTTGCGTCTGGCGTGCAATTGGCTTTGCGAAAATGCAGAATCTGCTTCAACGGGCTTTTCCCCATGCCCCGCCTGCCGCATGGCAGATGGCCGTTTCCTGCAAGGCTGGACGCCAGAAGATAAGATCATGCGCATCAATTCGCGGCAAAAGCGTGTTGTGCCTTTCCTTTAGGCAGCGCCAAGGCGCAAACAGGCTTTGGTTTTGCTGCCGATTTGCATTTATTCGCATCTGCAACATGATCGGTTTTTAAGCGTTTAGACAATAGTTGCAACAAACCGGGAACCGGCGGTTTTCCTCGTGAAAACAGCGGCGTTTCCCCTTGTAAAAGCGGCCGAATCAGTTTACGACACTCGGTGTTTACGAACGATTCTTTCGCGTTCGCAGGTTTAAATTTTCAATCGCGCTCCCAAGTTGAGTTTCGACGCCTCGGAAGCGCAATAGGGAAGAAGGTAACGGAATGGCCCGCAACAAGATCGCGCTCGTCGGTGCCGGCAATATTGGTGGTACTCTGGCCCACCTCGTCGGCCTGAAAGAGCTTGGCGACGTCGTCCTTTTCGACATCGTTGATGGCATGCCACAGGGCAAGTCTCTCGACATTGCTGAATCCTCCCCCGTCGACATGTTTGATGCCGACCTCAAGGGCACCAGTGACTATAAGGACATCGCAGGCGCTGATGTCGTTATCGTGACTGCCGGTGTGGCCCGCAAACCGGGTATGAGCCGTGATGACCTCATCGGCATCAATACCAAGGTCATGACCCAGGTTGGTCAGGGCATCAAGGAACATGCCCCGGACGCATTCGTCATCGTCATCACCAACCCGCTTGATGCGATGGTCTGGGTGATGCAGCAGGCAACCGGCTTCGATCCGAAGAAAGTTGTCGGCATGGCTGGCGTTCTGGACTCTGCCCGCTTCCGTTACTTCCTCGCCGAAGAATTCAATGTATCGGTCAAGGATGTCACCGCCTTCGTTCTTGGCGGTCACGGCGATACCATGGTCCCGTCGATCCGTTATTCGACCGTTGCCGGCATCCCGGTTCCCGACCTGATCAAAATGGGCTGGACCACCCAGGAAAAGATCGACCAGATCGTTCAGCGCACCCGTGACGGTGGTGCTGAAATCGTCGCTCTTCTGAAAACCGGTTCCGCTTTCTACGCCCCGGCTGCTTCGGCAATCGCGATGGCGGAAAGCTACCTGAAAGACCAGAAACGCGTCATGCCGGTTGCCGCCTACCTTAGCGGCGAATACGGCGTTGACGGCCTTTATGTCGGCGTCCCGGTTGTTCTGGGCGCAGGCGGTGTTGAACGCATCGTCGAGATTAATCTCGACGAGTCCGAAAAGGCAAACTTCGACAATTCCGTGAACGCTGTTCGCGGCCTCGTCGAAGCTGCCAAGGGCATGCTCTAAGATCGCGAAGCGGGCTGGTCAGTGACCGGCCCGTTTTTCATTCATTGTCGTTATTATAACGTCAATGAACGCGGGCCTCGCAACAACGTCCCCTTTTTGACAGGGACATTGAAACCACGATTTCTGACCCACAGGAAATCGTACGGAAGGCAAGAAAGCGACCGAACATGAATATTCATGAGTACCAGGCGAAAGAAATTCTTCGCAAATACGGTGTGACCGTGCCGAACGGCAAGGTTGCCTACACCGCTCAGGAAGCCACCGAAGCTGCCCAGTCCTTGGCTGGTCCGGTTTACGTGGTGAAATCCCAGATCCATGCAGGCGGCCGCGGCAAAGGCACCTTCAAGGAAGCAACCGCTGGCGATAAAGGCGGCGTTCGCGTCGTCAAAAGCGTCGAGGAAGTCGGCACCAATGCCGGTCAGATGCTCGGCGCCACTCTGGTCACCCACCAGACCGGCCCGGATGGCAAGGAAGTCAAACGCGTCTATATCGAAGAAGGCTGCGACATCGCACGCGAACTCTATCTTTCGCTGCTTGTTGACCGTGCCACTTCGCGCGTGATCTTCATGGCCTCCACCGAAGGCGGCATGGACATCGAAGAAGTTGCCGAAGCAACCCCGGAAAAGATCGTCACCGTTGACATCGATCCGGCTGCCGGCTTCTCGGGCTTCCATGGTCGCAAACTGGCATTCGCGCTGGGTCTCGAAGGCAAACAGGTTTCCAAGGCCGTCAAATTCATGACCGCCATGTATAACTGCTTCCTCGAAACCGATGCGGCGATGGTTGAAATCAACCCGCTGGTCGTCACCGGCGACGGCGACATCATCGCGCTCGATTGCAAAATGAACTTCGACGACAACGCGCTGTTCCGTCATCCGGACATCGAAGAACTGCGCGACGAAGACGAAGAAAACCCGGCCGAGCTTGAAGCTGCAAAACACAGCCTCAACTACATCAAGCTCGATGGCACCATCGGCTGCATGGTCAACGGCGCAGGCCTTGCCATGGCAACCATGGACATCATCAAGCTTTATGGCGGCGCACCGGCAAACTTCCTCGACGTTGGCGGCGGGGCCACCAAGGAACGCGTTACGACCGCGTTCAAGCTGATCCTGTCTGACCCGAATGTCGAAGGCATCCTGGTCAACATCTTTGGCGGTATCATGCGTTGTGACGTGATCGCAGACGGCGTTGTGGCAGCAGCCCGCGAAGTCAGCCTGAACGTTCCGCTGGTCGTTCGCCTCGAAGGCACCAATGTCGAACTTGGCAAGAAAATCCTCGAAGAATCGGGTCTGCCGATTGTTTCGGCCGACAACCTTGCCGATGCCGCCGAAAAGGTGGTCAAAGCTGTGAAGGAGGCCGCGTAACTATGGCTGTTCTCGTCGATAAAAACACCAAAGTTATCTGCCAGGGTTTCACCGGTTCGCAGGGTACCTTCCACAGCGAACAGGCAATTGCCTATGGCACCAAAATGGTTGGCGGCGTAACCCCGGGTAAAGGCGGCACCAAGCACCTTGACCTGCCGGTCTTCAACACCGTTGACGAAGCGGTCCATGTTACCGGTGCCAATGCATCGGTGATCTATGTTCCGCCGCCCTTCGCGGCTGATGCGATCTTAGAGGCCATCGACGCCAAGGTCGAACTGGCTGTATGCATCACCGAAGGCATTCCGGTTGCCGACATGGTTCGCGTCAAGCGCGCCCTTTCGGGTTCGAAAACCCGTCTGATCGGTCCGAACTGCCCGGGCGTCATCACGCCTGACGAATGCAAGATCGGCATCATGCCGGGCCACATTCACCGTCGCGGCAAGATCGGTATCGTTTCCCGTTCCGGTACGCTGACCTACGAAGCAGTCGCACAGACCACCGCCGCAGGGCTGGGTCAGTCGACCTGTATCGGTATCGGTGGTGACCCGGTCAACGGCACCAACTTCATCGATTGCCTCGACCTGTTCCTGAAGGATCCGGAAACCGAAGGCATCATCATGATCGGTGAGATCGGTGGTTCTGCCGAAGAAGAAGCATGTGAATTCCTGCAGGCTTCCAAAGTCAAAAAACCGGTTGCCGGCTTTATTGCTGGTGTAACCGCGCCTCCGGGTAAACGCATGGGCCATGCCGGTGCGATCATCTCCGGCGGTAAGGGCACTGCGGATGCGAAAATGGAAGCAATGCGCAGCGCTGGTATTCTTGTTGCCGATTCCCCGGCAAGCCTTGGCTCGACCATGCTCAAGGCTTTGAAAGGGTAATCAGGGTAGTCAGAGGAAAGGCAGGGGGAGGCGTGGTCTCTTTCGGGACCATGCCTTCCAAGACCACAAATGAAACCTCAAGATATCGACACGATTCTGAACGAGTCGAACGCAACTTATATCGCTGAACTTTATGCCCGGTATCAGAACAACCCGTCTGCGGTTGATCAGAGCTGGGCTGAGTTTTTTGACGGGTTGCAGGACGACGCTTCCGATCTCCTTGCCGAAATGCAGGGACCCAGCTGGCAGCCGCGGGAAACCAAGGTTGTTGGCGGTATGGAAGGTTACGACGTCTCCCAGGGTCACGCCGAACGTCCCGCCAATGGCGGTTACGCACCGGCGGCTCATGCGGCACCACAGGGTGCGCCGGTCAGTTCCGACGCCATCCGTGCCGCGGCACATGATTCCATTCGCGCCCTGATGCTGATCCGCTCCTATCGCGTGCGTGGCCATCTCGAAGCGAACCTTGATCCGCTGGGCCTTGCCCCGCGTGATCCGCATCCGGAACTTGATCCGAAAACCTATGGCTTCACCGAGGCCGACATGGATCGCCCGATCCATATCGCCAACGTTCTTGGCCTTGAAACTGCTACCATTCGTCAGATCGTATCGCTGGCCCGCAAAACCTATTGCGGCTCGATCGGTATCGAATTCATGCATATTCAGGAACCTGAACAGAAGTCATGGATTCAGCAGCGCATCGAAAGCATCGGCAACCAGACGCAGTTCACTGCGCGCGGCAAGGAAGCCATCCTTGAGCGCCTGGTCGAAGCCGAAGGTTTCGAAAACTACCTGCACACCAAATATGTCGGCACCAAGCGTTTCGGTATTGATGGTGGCGAAGCCCTGATGCCGGCTCTCGAACAGATCCTCAAACGCGGCAGCCAGCTTGGCATCCGCGAGGTCGTGTTCGGCATGCCGCACCGTGGCCGTCTGAACGTTCTGGCGAACGTCCTGAACAAACCGTTCCAGGCGATCTTCTCGGAATTCATGGGCAACCCGTCCAAGCCGGACGACGTGATGGGCTCGGGTGACGTTAAATATCACCTTGGAACATCCGCTGACCGTGAATTTGACGGCAATGTTGTTCACCTGTCGCTGACCGCGAACCCGTCCCACCTCGAAGCGGTAAACACCGTCGTTCTGGGCAAGGTCCGCGCCAAACAGGCACAGCGCAAGGACACCAACCGCGAACAGGTCATGGGTATCCTCCTTCATGGGGATGCGGCCTTTGCCGGTCAGGGTCTTGTTGCTGAAACCTTCGATCTGTCGCACCTCAAAGGCTATCGTACCGGCGGTACGATCCACTTCGTCGTCAACAACCAGATCGGTTTCACCACCAAACCGTCCGATAGCCGTTCCTCGCCCTATTGCTCGGATATTGCCAAGGTCGTTCAGGCGCCGATCATCCATGTCAATGGTGACGACCCCGAAGCCGTGGTTCACGCCGCACGCATCGCGACCGAATTCCGTCAGGAATTCAAACAGGACGTCGTGATCGACATGTTCTGCTATCGCCGCTTTGGTCACAATGAAAGCGACGAACCGGCCTTCACCCAGCCAAAGATGTATGACGTGATCGGCAAACACCCGACCACCAAGGACATCTATGCGCAGAAACTGGTCAAGGAAGGTCTTCTGACCGAAGAACGCGTCAAGGAACTGGATCAGAAATTCCAGAGCTACCTTGACGACGAATTCAAGGCGTCCGAAGCCTACCGCCCGAACAAGGCAGACTGGCTCGAAGGCAAATGGTCGGGCCTCGCCTCCTCGCACGGCGAAGATGCGGACTGGACCGGTCAGACCGGTGTGGATGATGACTTGTTGCAGGAAGTTGGCCGGGCTCTTTCGACCCCGCCCAGCGACTATGACATCAACAAGAAAATCCTGCGCCAGCTCAAGGCCAAGGCCAAGATGTTCGAAACCGGCGAAGGCATTGACTGGGCAACCGGCGAAGCCCTCGCATTCGGCACCCTGATGTGCGAAGGCACGCCTGTGCGTCTGTCCGGTCAGGATTGCCAGCGCGGCACCTTCTCGCAGCGTCACGCAAAACTGGTCGATCAGACCACCGAGGCAAAATACACCCCGCTCAACAACATCCGTACCGGCCAGGCCGAGCTTGAAGTCCTCAACTCGCCCCTGTCCGAAGCCGGTGTTCTGGGCTTCGAATACGGCATCACCCTTGCCGAACCGCATTCGCTGGTTCTGTGGGAAGCCCAGTTCGGTGATTTTGCCAACGGTGCACAGGTCATCATCGACCAGTTCATCAGCTCGGGCGAAGCCAAATGGCTGCGCATGTCGGGTCTGGTGATGCTGCTGCCGCACGGTTACGAAGGTCAGGGTCCGGAACACAGTTCCGCCCGTCTGGAACGGTATCTGCAGCTTTGTGGTGAAAACAACATGCAGGTGGCCAACGTCACGACCCCTGCAAACTATTACCACATCCTGCGCCGCCAGATCCGCCGCTCGTTCCGCAAGCCGCTGGTTCTGATGACGCCCAAATCGCTTCTGCGCCACAAGCAGGCGGTATCCAGCCTGTCCGAATTCGGACCGGGTACCACCTTCAAGTCGGTGATCAGCGAAACCGCCAAACTGACCGATGCCAAAAAGGTCAAACGCGTCGTCCTGTCTGCGGGCAAGGTCTATTACGATCTGCTGGCAGAACGTGAAAACCGCGGGATCGACAATGTTGCCCTGGTGCGTGTCGAACAGCTTTATCCGTGGCCGGCCAAGGAACTGGCAGAAGAACTTGCCAAATATCCGAATGCCGACGTGGTCTGGTGTCAGGAAGAACCCGAAAACATGGGTTCGTGGTACTTCGTCGATCGTCGTATCGAAGGCGTGCTGTCCGAGATCAAACACAAGGCCGGTCGCCCGATCTATGTCGGTCGCAAGGCTGCCGCGTCCCCGGCAACGGGCTTGCTCAAGGCTCACCTGCGCGAACAGGCCGAACTGGTCGATGCCGCGCTGAGCGTAAAATAACTTTACCGGACGGGCGGGAAACCGCCCGTCCGACCCGCACATTCAGAATTCATTCGTATTCGGGCAGGCCCAAACTGTCTGATAGAAAAAACGGTCGAGGAAAAAATGGCGACTGAAGTTAAAGTTCCCACGCTGGGCGAGTCTGTTACCGAAGCAACAATTGCGAAATGGTACAAAAAAGTCGGTGATGCGGTTGCAGCCGATGAACCGATTGTCGAACTTGAAACCGACAAGGTCACCGTCGAAGTCAACGCACCGGTCGCTGGTGCGATTGTCGAACTGGTTGCCGGCGAAGGTGACGAAGTCGAAGTCGGCGCCCTGATCGCCATGATCAAGGAAGGTGCCGAAGGCGCTGCTCCGGCCAAGGAAGAAAAAGCCGAAGCCCCAGAAGAATCTAAAAAAGAAGAACCAAAGAAAGAAGAGCCGAAAAAAGAAGAAGCCAAACCGGCTGCTGCCCCGGCAGCAAGCGCACCGGCGGCTTCGACCTCGGCCAATACCGATCATCCGCTGCCGCCTGCCGTTCGCAAACTGGTCGAAGACAAGAACCTCGATCCGTCGAAAATTCCGGCAACCGGCAAAGACGGCCGCCTGACCAAGGGCGACGTTCTGAACTTCCTCGAAGGTGGTGGATCGGCTCCGCGCGCGGCGGCTGCTGCACCGGCAGCACCTGCTGCTCCGAAGCCCGAACGCGAACTGCGCGAAGGCGAAGAACGCGTCAAAATGTCCAAGCTGCGCCAGACCATCGCGCGCCGCCTGAAAGAAGCCCAGAACACCGCTGCCATGCTGACCACTTATAACGAAGTGGACATGACCAACCTTCTGGCCTGCCGTAACCAGTACAAGGACGGCTTTGAAAAGAAACACGGCGTGAAGCTCGGCTTCATGTCCTTCTTCATCAAGGCCTGCACCACCGCGCTTAACGAATGGCCGGCGGTCAATGCCGAGATTGATGGCAACAGCTTCATCTACAAGAACTACTGCGATATCGGCGTTGCCGTTGGTACCCCGCAGGGTCTGGTTGTTCCGGTCATCCGTTCGGCTGAAAAGAAAACCTTCGCCGACCTCGAAAGCACCATTGTCGATTTCGGCAAACGTGCACGTGACGGCAAACTGGGCATGGATGAAATGACCGGCGGCTCGTTCACCATTTCGAATGGTGGCGTGTTTGGCTCGCTCCTGTCCTCCCCGATCCTGAATGCGCCGCAGTCCGGTATCCTCGGCATGCACAAAACCCAGATGCGCCCGGTCGCGATCGACGGCAAGGTCGAAATCCGTCCGATGATGTATCTCGCCCTGTCCTATGACCACCGTATCATTGACGGCCGCGAAGCCGTTTCCTTCCTGGTACGCGTCAAGGAATGCATCGAGAACCCGGAACGCATCCTGCTCGACATCTGATCAGACAAAAGGATCAAAGAACTCATGAGTGAGAACTACGACGTTGTCGTGATCGGTGGCGGTCCTGGCGGTTATGTTTGCGCCATCCGCGCCGCACAGCTTGGTCTTAAAGTTGCCTGCGTTGAAAAACGTGGTGCACTTGGCGGTACCTGCCTGAATGTCGGTTGCATTCCGTCCAAGGCTCTGCTGCATTCCTCGCACCTGTTCGAAGAAGCTTCGGAACATTTCGATACCCACGGCATCGAAGTTTCCAAGCCGAAGGTCAATCTTGAAAAGATGATGGCCCGCAAGGACAAGGTCGTTGACAGCAATGTCAAAGGCATCGAATTCCTGTTCAAAAAGAACAAGGTTACCTATGTCAAAGGTGCCGGCGAGATCACCTCGCCGACCTCGGTCAAGGTTGCCCTTCTTGATGGCGGCGAAGAAACCCTGAATGCCAAGAACATCGTCATTGCGACGGGTTCGGAAGTCACCCCGCTGCCGGGTGTTGAAATTGACGAGAAAAACATCGTCTCTTCGACCGGCGCGCTGACCCTTCCGAAAGTGCCGAAGAAGATGGTTGTCATTGGTGCTGGCGTCATCGGTCTGGAACTTGGTTCCGTCTGGCGTCGTCTGGGTGCCGAAGTCACCGTTGTTGAATTCCTTGACCGCATTCTGCCGGGCATGGATGGCGAGCTGGTCAAACAGACCCAGCGCATCTTTGCCAAGCAGGGCCTGGACTTCAAACTCGGTCACAAGGTTACCTCTGCCAAAACCACCAAGTCCGGTGTGACCCTGACTGTTGAACCGTCCAAGGGCGGCGATGCAGAGGAACTCAAAGCCGACGTGGTTCTGGTTGCCATCGGTCGTCGTCCGTACACCACCGGCCTTGGCCTGGATAAAGTTGGCGTTGAACTCGACGAACGCGGTCGTGTCAAAACCGACGAATACTTCCAGACCAATATCGGCGGCATCTTTGCAATCGGCGATACCATCGTCGGTCCGATGCTGGCCCACAAGGCTGAAGAAGACGGCGTTGCCCTTGCAGAAATGATTGCCGGTGAAGAAGGCCATGTCGATTACGGCAAGGTCCCGGGTGTTGTTTACACCTGGCCGGAAGTTGCTTCTGTTGGCAAAACCGAAGAACAGCTTAAGGAAGAAGGCGTCGAGTACGCTGTCGGTAAATTCCCCTTCACCGCCAATGGCCGTGCGAAGGCAATGGAAAGCACCGATGGTTTCGTCAAGCTGCTTGAAGACCAGAAAACGCACCGTGTCGTCGGCGCGCATATTGTCGGTCCGGCTGCTGGCGATCTGATTGCCGAAGTGGTTCTGGCGATGGAATACGGCGCATCTGCCGAAGACATCGCACGCACCTGCCACGCCCATCCGGCCCTTGGCGAAACCGTCAAGGAAGCCGCACTGGATGCCGGCAAGCGCGCGATCCACATGTAATTGATCAGTTTTCTGATCTGCAAACGGCCGTCCCATTCACTTGGGGCGGCCGTTTTGTTTTGGGGCATCGCCAAGCCGCACAATATGGGCCAAGTCCCATTCCGGCAGGGCAGCTTTGCGCATTTGTCCGATGATTGGCGCGTGACGCCAGACGGCATTGCGGATTAGTATGATAAATCAATGCCAAAGGCCGGGAGACCACAAATGACCTTATCCATCGGCGTCGTTGCCCATGATCGTCGCAAACGCGAAATGGCCGACTGGCTGGCCAAGCATCAGGCGAGCTTTGCCAATACCCGTATCTTTGCCACCGGCACCACCGGGCGCGTGTTGCAGGAACGGTTTCCGGACTTTGATATTCACCCGCTTAAAAGCGGGCCGTTTGGCGGTGATCAGCAATTGGGATCAATGATTGCCCATGGCCAGCTACAGGCCATGTTCTTCTTTACCGATCCGATGACACCACACCCCCATGATGTGGATGTGCGTGCCCTGATCCGTCTGGCAAACCTCTATGAGGTTCCGATTGCCTGCAACCAAAGCACGGCTGACCTTCTGATCAGCAATCCCCGGTTCGAGGAAATCTGCGAGCAATATCGCAATCATTCCCCCGAACAGGTCTTTGCCGATTACAACAATCGAAAAGTTTGATGATTGCCGGGGGATATTCCCCCGATATCTGCCCACCCATTTCAGAGCGCCCCGTCCGTCATGCAACTTGCCTATGAACTGATCGCTGCGATCTTTCCGATTTTTGCTGCCATCCTCGTTGGGGCAGCACTAAAGCGCTATCTGATCAAGGGGTCTGACATCTGGGCGGGGATTGACCGGCTGACCTATTACTTGCTGTTGCCATCCCTTCTGATTGTCGAGATTTACCGGGCAGATTTTTCAAGTGGCAATGCCGGAACGGCTGTGGGTGTCACCCTTGCCGCGACGCTTGGAATGTCGGCAGCTTTGTTGCTGCTGCGCCCGTTGATCACACGTGACACGCCCCTGTTCACATCCATTTTTCAGGGATCGGTTCGCTATAACAGCTATGTCCTGCTTGCGGTTGCCGATGCACTTTACGGGGCCGAGGGACTGGCACTTGCCATTGTCTTTGTTGCGGTCATGGTGATTGCCACCAACATGCTCGGTGTTGTCGTCCTAAGTGCCTTTAGCGGCGGCAAAAGCAGCCTGACCCGGATCATCAACGGGATTGTCAAAAACCCGATCATCATTGCCGCTGGTGCGGGTGCGATCCTGAATGTGAGTAACATTCACGTTCCGCTGCCCATCGAAAATACCGCTGCCCTGTTCAAGACCGCGGCCCTGCCGCTAAGCCTGCTTTCGGTTGGGGCGGGACTTCGATTTATCCTGAGCAAAAAGGCCATCTGGGCCATCACATTGGCCACCACCATCAAGCTTGCCATCCTGCCGCTGATTACCGGCATCTGCCTGCATCTGGCGGGCGTTGATGGCATGGTTCTGGCGATGGGGGTGTTTTATGCCGGAATGCCGTGTGCCGGGAATGCCTATATCCTTGCCCGTCAGCTTAATGGCGATCCCGATGCCATGGCATCGATCATCACGCTTGAGACGTTACTCTCCGCCTTCAGCGTCGCTATCATCGCCGGTATATTGAGCATCAATTGAGCTCGCATGCGCGGCATAATCCCCGTCATAACCACAGGCCGAAAGCCCGGCCCGCATCAATTCGGGCGGCGGGGCATCAACCACGACCGGATCGCGATCAGCATGGAACGGCACGATGATCTGACGCGATAACAGCATCAGGGTCGGCGGCGCGCCGAAGATCGGCGGTTCATCCCCGCGCCCATAGAACGGATCCCCGACCACCGGATGCCCGATATGATCAAGATGAACACGCAACTGATGTGTCCGTCCGGTATGCGGGACGAGTTCGAGCCATGTAATGTCCTGGCCATCGGCATCCTTGCCGCGTCCCAACACCTTGTATTCGGTCTTTGAAGGCTGTCCATCTTCGTGGACAACCATTTGCCAGCCACTTTCATCATTGGTCTTGCCAATCGGCGCATCAATGAAACCGTGATCGTCCTCCATCGCACCGCGCACAATCGCCCAATAGGTTTTGCCGATTTTCTTTTCGGTAAACAGGCGGGTGATTTTCTTGGACGATTTCGGATGACGGCACAGCAAAAGGCAGCCCGCCGTATCACGGTCAAGACGATGCGCCAAAGTCGGTTCAGACTGAATGCCGAATTTCAGATCCGGCAGATAGGCATCAACATGAAAATAGGTCTTTGGCCCGCCATGCGACGCCAGTCCCGGCGGCTTGTTCAAAACGATGACATTTGAATCGCGATGCAGGACATGCGCGATGAGGTCTTCGGCAATTGGATGGGGCATGGCTTGGCCTTTCATGTAAGCCCCTGCTTTACCCCATCGGACGGCCCCCGGCAATGCCGATAACGTTTGATCCGGCGATCAGCATTCTTCGTAACAAGAACATACAACCCGTTGTTCAACCCGTATCGATGCAACCCGGAATGCCCAAACAATGGACCAGACAATGGACCAGATCCCCAAGCCTGTTCGATCCGCCCTTTTCGCGGCAAGCCTGATTGGAGCTGCAGGCTTTGCCATGCTGCCTGCATCGCAAGCCAGTCCGCTAACGCAAAAAGATGCGGAAAATCCAGCAGCAACGCCATCTGCGGCACGGGAAACTGATCGGTTGCGTAATGTGGCACTTTCAGATGCGTTCGAGCGTCCCGATACCTGTCGCGGGTTTGACCCGGTAAAACGGTATGGCCCTGAACTGCAATTCCAGATCCGCCGCAATGATGCCCCAGTCGGGCGCCATAGTGTGACCTTCAATCAGGGACGTGACGGACTTCAGGTCATTGCCCAAAGCAATATCGATATCAGTTTCCTTGGCTTTAACGCCTATAGCTTTGCCTATCGATCCGAAAGCATGTGGCAGGGCAATCAATTGACCAGGCTGTCTGTTACCGTTGATGACGATGGCAAGAAAACATCGGTTCGTGCAACCCGTGATCAGGACCGGCTGATTGTCGATGGTCCCGACGGGATACAAACAGTGCCGGCGGGAATTTTCCCGACCGATCACTGGCATTGCGGGGTTCTGGCCGGGAAGTCGGTGCTCAATACCATCACGGGCAAGGCAAACGCGGTCGATATCACACCATATGGCAGTGAAATGCTGCGCACAACAAACGGGACGATTCAGGCAACGGAGTTTACCTATGACGGTGAGCTTGAAACCAATGCCTGGTACGACCATCAGGGTCGCTGGGTCGGATTGCAATTCAAGGCGCGCGATGGTTCAACCATCACCTATCGCTGCATGAATTGCCAGACCCGGACCGCCCGAAAGGATCAGGGATGACCAAGTCGTTCAAGACCATCTGGATTGTCGGGGCATCAGCAGGGATTGGTGCCGCATTGGCCCGTAAATTCCATGATGAACCGACATCAGATGACCAAAACATCATCATTTCGGCACGAAATTCGGACAAATTGCGTGATTTGGCGACCGAAATGCCCGGCATTACCCCCGTATCGATTGATGTTACCGATCTAAATGCGGTTAAAACCGCCCTTAACACCATCGAACAGCAATTTGGCCTGCCTGATCTGGTTGTTCTGGCGGCCGGGATCTATTCCCCGATGAAGGTTTCGGGGTTCTCCGCAGAAACCATCCGAAGCCATATCGACACCAACTATATGGGAATCGTCAATTGTCTCGAGCCGCTTTTGGCCCGCATGCGGGTGCGCAAGTCGGGTGAGATTGCCGTGGTTGCCTCGGTTGCAGGATATCGCGGATTGCCAAATGCTGCGGCCTATGGCCCGACCAAGGCCGCACTTATCAATCTGTGTGAGACGCTTCATACCGAACTGACCGGTACTGGCGTTTTGCTGCGCGTGATCAATCCGGGATTTGTCAAAACGCGCCTTACAGACAAGAATGATTTCGAGATGCCCTATTTGCTAACGCCCGAGCAGGCAGCAAACTTCATGTATCGGGATTTGTGCAAAAGCAATGATTTCGAAATTGCCTTTCCACCGCCCTTTGTCCGACAACTGAAACTGACGCGAATTCTACCCTATGGGCTGTTTTTCAAACTGATGCGTAAACTGGTGAAGACATGAACGAGATCGTAAACAGGAAACGTCATTTGCTGGCAGCCTATGGCGCCTATTTTGAAAACCTGTCGCCTGATACGGTCGATGAATTGTCGAGCATGGTGACCGAGGATTTTACGTTTTCCGATCCGTTCACCACATTGCACGGACCTGACAATGTGTGTGCCTATCTGGGCAAAACGTTCCGCGAAACCCAACACCCGAATTTTGTGGTTACCCATGAAGCACTTGACGGTGATCTGGGGTTCCTGCGCTGGCAATTTAGCGCAAAAATCCCGGTCATCGGTTTGTGGGAATTCACCGGCATGACCGAAGTCAGCTTTAATCAGGATGGCAGCCTTCTCGAATCCCATATTGATTACTGGGATTCGGGCCAGTATTTTTATGGCAAGCTGCCTGTCCTTGGATGGATTATTCGGCGGCTTGCGCGACGTGTTGCGGCTTTCTGAAGAACAAAGTCACTTCGCCGATCTCCAAACCCCACTTCTTGACCCGCGCACGATTAACCAGAACCCCGTCCGGTTGCAGGAACATCCAGTCATTGAAACTGACCCGCCAGGTACCATCCCCTACCTTGAGGTCCATGTCATATGTCCAGTTCAAGGCATTGCCATACTGGCTTCCGATGGCAGTACCGATAACGTCATCTGCGCGGCCCTCATAGGTGTGATCCGCCAATTTGGTGATCACCCAGACCCGACGATCCGTTTCGCCATCGTCATACAGAAAATCTTCCTGAAGCGTCAGAGCACCGTCCGTCACTGTCCCGGTGATATCAACGGTAAACTGACGACGCAATTTGCCAAATCGATCTTCAAATATTCCCCAAGCGCGGCTGCTGCCTTCGAAATAATCGAATACATCGAAGACGGGTTCTTTTTGCGCAAAATCCTGCGGTTTCATTGACCCACATCCGGTTACAAGCAACAACAAACACAACGCGATTGTTTTACGCAGCACGAACTTGCTCCTGACTATCTGGCCCCAAGATCAAACAGTGCGGCGTGACAGGCGCCGACATATTGCAATCTGATGCGATGCCCCCAAAGGAAAGCGCCACATCATCCCGATTGCTCCTGATTTCAGTACGATGGGGATGACCGCATAGATCAAAACAAGCACGACCAATGCGCCGCTTTTTTGCCCCGCGTCATCCGTTAGTCCAAAAGCCCCCAGAATTGGCAAGGCAATCCCGGCGGCAAGCGCCATGGCCAGCTTGTTGGTCATGTTCCAAAGGGCAAAAAGCAATGCGGTCCGTCGCGTCCCAAAACGGTAATGATCCCAGTCATCCACATCGGCCTGAATGGCCGGTGGCAGGGCAAGATCAGCGCCCAGTGCCGCGCCTGTCACAAGACAGATCACCCCGAACCCGACCGCATCCCCAACCGAAAGGAACGGCACAAAGCCAAAGGCAATGATGGCGATTGCCATCGCAAGGCACCAGACACGATGCTTCCCAAACCGGGCCGACAGAAAAGCCCACAGCGGAATGGCGATGATTGCCGCAAGGAAATACAGCAGGATCAGAACGTTTTCCGTGCCTTGATCAAGTTGCAGATAATAGCGTACGAAAAGCGGGAAACACACCGCTGGCAACCCGGCAGCAAGACCATTGATCATCCAGGCTGCAAGCAACCGCACAAAAAGCCGATTATCGCGCAAGCTGCGCAATCCGAGACGGATGGCAACTGTTGGACTTCCCATGGCAATAGATTTTGGACGTTTACGTTGCGCAACAGGATCAGGCACCTGCCAGATCAGAAGTGCGACAAAGACGGCACCCAAAACAAGTGTGACGACCGCAAGCATCCTGATTTCATCAGCGCGATCCGTTGCATGGATCAGAACCGGAATACCACCGGCCAGAACGATACCAATCAACCCCGCCCCTTCACGCAGGGCCGTCAGAGATGTTCGGGTCTTGTAATCGCCAGACAGGTCCGCCCCCCAGGCCAGATAGGGCACCTGAAAAAGGGTCCATCCCAGAAACAGGACACTGGCCCACACAAAAAGATAAACCGCATCCGGAACGTCGGGTGGCGTGAACAGATACCATAATCCGATACCGGCAAGCACGGCCCCGAAACCGACCCAGATTTTGCGCCTGCCCGTGACATCAGATAACCAGCCGATCAGCGGATCGGTTGCCATATCAATTACCCGCACCAGCAAAAGCACCGCACCCGTGATGGCAAGACCAAGACCGAGATCATCACCATAGTAGCTGGGCAATAATACATAGGCCGGGATGGTCGGCACGGCGGCCGCCATCGCCGGAAGGGCATAAAAGATTGCCGTGTGACGGGAAATATCAGGCTGGGGCATCGTTGGGATGTTCAATAACGAACAGACCCACATCGATCGAGCCGCACTCAAACCCGGTTTCGCAATAGGCGAGATAATATTCCCACATGCGTTTGAAGCGCGGATCAAATCCCTGTTTGGCAATTGTATCCCAGCCATGCTGGAACCGGCGCTGCCATTCGCCCAGCGTACGGGCATAGGATTTGCCGAAGAATTCACTATGCTGCAGCTTGAGCCCCGCGTCACTGACCGCCGCAGCAAGGGCTGTTGGCGATGGCAACATGCCACCGGGGAAGATGTAACGCTGAATGAAATCGGCACCCTTGCGATAGGTTTCAAACCGTTCATCGTCAATGGTGATGATCTGCAATACAGCCCGGCCACCCGGACGCAGACACTTGCGGATCATTTCGAAATAGGTCGGCCAGTGTTCTTCACCGACGGCTTCGAACATCTCGATGGAAACGATCTTGTCAAACTGTCCGTCCTGATGACGGTAATCACGCAGAACAATGTTGGTGCGATCATTAAGCCCCTGCATCAGGAGACGCCGACGGGCATAGGCATGCTGTTCGCCCGACAATGTCAGGCCGGTCACATTGCAGCGATATTTTCCAGCCGACAGTTCGGCAAATCCGCCCCAGCCGCACCCGACCTCAAGAACCGTTTCGCCCGGCTGCAAGTCGGCCAGATCACAGATACGCTGATATTTTGCGGCCTGTGCGGATTCAAGCGTCATGTCAGAATGGCGATAATATCCCGATGAATAGGTCATGCCGGGATCGAGCCAGCCAGCATAGAAATCGTTACCGAGATCATAGTGATAGGAAATATTGCGTCTTGATCCTTCGAGCGTGTTGGCATTGCGCAAATGCCCGATCCGCGCAATCGTGCGTGACAAAAGCCCCCCGGCAAGACGCGCCCGGACAATATTCTCGTTCAGCATCGCAACCCGCATCAGCCGGGTAATGTCAGGGCTGCTCCAGCTGCCATCCATATAGGCCTCGGCAAAGGCGACGTCACCACCTGTGGCAAGCTTGCGAATGGCTTTCCAGTCATGGATATGGATCGCGGCCTGAAGATCATTTTCGTGGTTGCCGACGAAATGAAGATTGTCTCCATCGGGCAGAACAAGGGTCAATCTGCCGTAATGCAGATGCGACAAAACCCTGCGCAGCATGACTTTCAGCAGGCTGCGATTTCCCGTCATGCTGCCCAGCAAGGGCACAAGCCGATCGCGCATTGAAACAGACAGTTCTGAAGCCGAAGAGTTGCGGTCTGGCATTTTTCTTATCTCTTTCCTGCTTGGGCCGCTGCAGTCCCGATTTCCAGCACATAGGTTACCGCGTCTTGCGGGGGTGCCGGTCGTTTGTGGAATGTCATCCCCTTGCGCCAAAGATGAAGCGCCTCCCAGTGGATACCCGCTACGACCTTCAGGGTCATAAGCGGGTAGCGAATGAATGCTCCAAACAGTTTACGGTCGGAAAGTGCGTTTCGATCACCGACGAATGCCGCTGTTAGAAATGCACCCTTGGCATCGGTTTCACGAATGGTCACCGCAACATTTTCACCCGGCACACGGATACGGAAATGATAGTCCGCCACCATGTCGATGAAGGGGGAAACATAAAACCCCTTGGCACAGGACTGGCGCAAAACTCCTTTGTCATCAAGGCCATGCTCCCCAACCGGGATCAGGTAGCTGTGCCGGTCACCAAAGGTGTTCGAGACCTCATAAAGGACTGCACCAATCGTCGCGTCGGCGCGATAACAGAAATAGACCGACAACGGATTGAACACGAAACCAAGCAGCCGCGGATAGCACAGCAACCGGATTTTGTGCGCACAATCACCCAAACCATGACGCCCCAACAATGTTTCCATACGGTGGCGCAAATTTGTATTTGCTCCGTCGGCATGATCGCGATCATGGAAGGAAAACAGATTGAACCGGTTGCGGCTAAACAGCCGAAGCCGGGATGACAAATCATCGATTTCATCAAGATCAAGCAGGAAGGAAAACACCGAATAACGCAGCTTGTGGCGTTTCGGACGCAGCCGATGATGGGTTACAACCCCTTCATACAGGGCCGAAGCCCAGTTTGCGCTGTGCGATGCTTGGTTCATGCGGCCTCGCTCGATTGCGATTTCGCGGAGTTGCGGACATGGATGCGACCGCTTTCATTTTCGACAGTCCAAGGACGGCGAACATTTCCAAGGGCCTCTGCCACTGCCAAACCCGACTGAAGTCCGTCCTCGTGGAAGCCATATCCGAAATAGCTGCCGCAATACCAAAGATTGTCGACGCCCTGAATTGACCACAGATCCTTTTGGGCAGCCATCGCACCGGCATCAAAGAGCGGATGGTCATACAGGAATGAGCGGATCACGCTACCGGTTTGGGGATGGCGCGGCGGATTGAGGGTGACAAATAACGGGGTGCTGTCATCTAGATGCTGCAAACGGTTCATCCAGTAGGTAACGCAGACCTTTTGTTCACCATCCTGTTCTTCGGCCAGATAGTTCCAGCTTGACCAGACCTTCGCGTTTTTCGGCATCAGGCTTTGGTCACTATGCAAGATGGCAAGGTTGCGTTCATATTTAAAGGCCGACAGCAATTCTTTGACCCGCGCATCAGGATTTTCCTGAAGGCCAAGTGCCTGGTCACCGTGACAGGCCAGCACAACGTGATCATAAAGATCGCGCTTGCCATACCGGTCTTCGACATAGGCCCCGCCCGCCGGATTGCGTCCGACCTTTGCAATCGCACGATCAAGCATCACCCCGCCCGATATGCCCGCCGTCATGCGTTTTACATATTCGCGCGATCCGCCAACCACGGTACGCCATTGCGGGCGATCCTTGATCTGTAACAGGCCGTGGTTCTGACAGAACCGGACAAAGGCAGCCAACGGATAAGCCATCATGGTATCGACCGGCGTCGACCAGATTGCAGCCCCCATCGGCAAAAGATGATCATTGATGAAGGCCCTGGAATAGCGTTTGTCGCGCAAATAATCGCCAAGGCTTATATGTTCGGCGGTTCCGTCTTCAAGTGCTGCGGGTGCCTCGCGGTAGAAGCGCAAGATGTCGCGCACCATCTTCCAGAAGCGCGGACGAAACAGATTGCGTTTCTGTGCAAACAGGGATTTGAGGTCACCCCCACCATATTCAAGCCCGCCTTCATCCATTGACGCGGCAAAGGACATGTCGGTTGGTACGGTTTTGACCCCGAGATGGTCAAACAATGCACAAAGGTTCGGGTAACAGCGGGTGTTATAGACAATAAAGCCCGTATCGACCGGCGTCTGGCCGGCATCAACCGTGTTGGAATGCCCGCCGGGCCGGTCATCCTTTTCATAAAGCGTCACGTTGTGGGACTGGCTCAATAGCCATGCGGCCGATAAACCGGAAATGCCGGAACCGACGACTGCGATGTTGAGTTTTCCCGATGTGACAACGTTCATATGAGCCCGGCCTGCTTGCAGTTATGATTTCAAAGCTACATATGAATACGCATCACAACAACATGCGGATCACTGAATATTATTTACCTGTTCACATTGTAAGTATCTGGCAGAAAACGTACAATTTCTTCTGATCCAAATGAACGCGGCCGCCGTAAGATTTGTATGATGAACATGATCTTGGCGCGGCCCCAAAGGGGACCCGAAACCAGAATGAACGGCACCAAGCCCAAACGCCCCGGTCCGGTTGACCCGGTGGAGGCAAAAAAATGTGCCGATTGGATCGTTGCTGTTGCGATGACACGTGACCGCGAGGCGTTTGCACAATTGTTTGCGCATTTTGCCCCGCGCGTTAAGGCCTATATGTTCCGGTTTGGCGGAAACGCCGAAACCGCCGAAGAACTCGCACAGGAAGCAATGATGCAGGTGTGGCGCAAGGCGCATCTGTTTGATCCCTCCAAGGCCGCGGCAAGTACATGGATTTTTACGGTTGCCAGGAACCTTCGCATTGACCGGTTCCGGCAACGCAAACATATCGAGGTTGATGATTCCGACCCGACGCTGATTGTTGACGAAGACCCGCTGGCAGACGAAGTCGTCAGCCGCGATCAGGAAGCCGTTCTCGTCAAGGCAGCGATGGAAGAATTGCCAGCCGACCAGAAGGTGGTTGTTGAATTGTCGTTTTTTGAAGATTGCTCACACAGCGAAATTGCCGAGCGTCTGAATATCCCGCTGGGAACCGTGAAATCGCGGTTGCGACTTGCACTTGGCAAGTTACGTGGCGGACTGGAAGGTGTCGCATGAATATCAAACATCATCCAACAGACCAGACCCTGATGGATTATTCCAGCGGCGCATTGTCGCAGGCGATGGAACTTTTGGTGGCAACCCACATGACTGTCTGCCCGCAATGCCGCAGCAAGGTCAACGGGTTTGAAACCATGGGCGGTGCTGTGCTTGAAAATGCCGATAGCATGGAAATGACAGCCCACTCGCTCGATCACGTGATGGCCATGCTTGAACGTGAAGCCACCAACGAGAATATCGTCACGGAAAAACTGCCATCCTTGCGGCGTATTGCGGTTGGCGAAAGCATTACGGGCAGCGCGATGGCGGCTTTGCCGCGCCCCTTGGCCGAATTGCTTCCGGAAAATGTCACGTCACTCGATGACATTCCCTGGAAAACGCTGGCACCGGGTGTAAAGCATTTTCAGCTGAAATCGATTGAAAGCAGGGGCACTGTCCGTCTGCTTAAAATCGCGCCAGGAATTTCCATTCCCGATCACGGCCATCATGGTCATGAGATGACGCTTTTGATCAAGGGATCATATATCGACGAGATCGGCCGTTTCCGTGCCGGTGACGTTGCCGATCTTGACGACGATGTCGATCATCAGCCGATTGCCGACACCGCCGAGGAATGCATCTGTCTGATCGCAACCGACGCGCCGATGAAATTCAATCGACTGCTGCCCAAATTGCTGCAGCCCTTCTTCGGGATCTGACTTCCCGCAAATGAGTACCACTGCGTCCCAACGCACCAAGCCCCGCTGACATCTTTGTCGCGGGGCTTGTTTTATTCGGCTGCAACCAGCCAGTGCACTGAATGTTTGGCCGGACCGGGGAGCTTGCATGTCTTTGCAAGCCAGTTCCCGATTTCATCAAGCTGCTGATCAAATTGCCAGGGCGGGTTGATCACAAGCAACCCGGTGCCACGCATCCGGCCCTTTGCCCCGCCATCACGGCTTGCAAGTTCCGCACACAGGACGCCCCCCGCTGACTTGATGGCGCCAAATGATCTGTGAAGGTCGGCATCAAAGCCGTCCTCAAGGATCGGATACCACAACATGAATGTCCCGGTTGGCCATTTGTCCCATGCCTGCCGGATGGCGGCCGCTGCTTTCTGATAGTCCTGTTTGACGTCGTAACTCGGATCCATCAGCACCAGACCGCGACGGATGGCAGGCGGCATCATGCCAACCAGACCTTCATATCCGTCACGTTTATGCAGGTGAATTCGGTCATCGCGCTTTACACGGTGATGCAGCGTTTCAAATTCGCGCGGATGAAGTTCCATCAGGACAAGCTGATCGTCCTCGCGCAGCATTTCGCGCACAATAAACGGCGAGCCCGGATAAAACGGACCACGATATTCATCATCTTCGCGCACACCATAATCACGCCCCTTTGCCATCGGGTCAAAACCGGCAACGTGATCAAGATATTGCTGCAACATTTCTGGTGGATTGGCACCGGCCTTGGCCCGCGCATAGCCGTCTTTCCATTCGCCGGTCTTGCCCGCCTGTTCACTGCCAAGATCATACCAGCCGGACCCGGCATGGGTATCAATTACGCAGAACGGCTTTTTCTTTTTGCGCAAATGCGACAGCACAAGCCAAAGAGCGGCATGTTTATGCATGTCAGCAAAGTTCCCGGCATGAAATCCGTGCAGATAACTTAACATGTCGGTCTATCCTTTCTTGGGGCGCGCACCGTTTCGCCCGCCTTTGACAGAATATGATTTTACGCCGGAACGCCCCGACGAACGTTTACCGGGCTTTGCACTTCCGGAACCGCCCGTTTTGCTGCGCCCGGCTGAGGTCGCAGTCGTTGCTGCACGTTTACCTGAGGGGCCCTGATTTGACCGGTTTTGCCCTGACGGAGCCGGATCGGACCGGGCGTTTCGGTGACGGGCCGGTTTATACCCGCCTTTTCGGCGCGACGGTCGCGATGACGGTTCATGAGCAATATCCACCGCCGCAATCTTATCAAGCTCGTCACGCCGTGGCGGCTTTGCCGATCCGGGCGACAAGCGCCGATGGGTTGCGGGTGGTGCTTCGACTTCGATCACTTTCCATTCGCCGGGCGCCAGGCCATCAAGCGTCCAGTCACCGATGGCATGGCGAATCAGACGCAGGGTTGGAAAACCCACCGCCGCCGTCATTCGCCGCACCTGGCGGTTGCGACCTTCGGTAATGCTAAGCTCAATCCAGCTGGTCGGGATTTCCTTGCGATAGCGTACCGGCGGATCACGTTCCCAGAGATTGGCGGGCGCGTCGATCCGCCGCACCCTGGCAGGAAGCGTCATACCGTCTTTCAGCTCAACCCCGTTACGCAGGGCATCAAGGGCCTCGTCCGTCGGTTCGCCATCGACCTGCACCAGATAGGTTTTGGGCTTTTTGTATTTCGGATGAGCAATCTGGGCATTGAGCGGCCCGTGATCGGTGAGTAACAGCAAACCTTCGCTGTCGCGATCAAGCCGGCCAGCGGCATAGACCCCGGGCAGATCAATATAGTCGGCCAAAGTCGCCCGACCGTTTTCACGGTCGGTAAACTGGGTCAGAACGCCATATGGTTTGTTAAACAGGATCAATTGCGCCATGGCGCGCATAAAACCAGCTTTGGCCTGACTGTCAACAGATCGGTGAGCAACTGGCCCATACAACCTGCTTCCGGCCTTCGGGACAGTTAGTCCTTGATCAGATATTCCATGGTGGTCACAACCCGGACCGTTTTATTGATCTGACTGGATTCAGTCATGTTGGGTGCGCCATCACCGGCCAGAATTTGAAACAGTCCCTGGGTCGCCCGCCGGATGCCGCCCAGCTGACCACCCGAGTCCGTTGCAAATTGCAGGGCGGCCTCGCGGGCATTGGCGGTTGCGGCTGCGATCATTTCGGGTTTGATGGCGTTAAGCCCGGTGAACAGATAACTCGGCCCCGGATTATAGCCCTGCCCGCCCAGAACGATCCCGCCCTGAAGCAGTTTGCCGATATCCTGCGAAGCTGCGATCACCGCATCGACATCATCGGTTCGGACCTGAATGGTCTGATTGACGATATAGCGGCTTTCGACCGGACCCGACCGATAGGCTTGGGCAAGCTGGTCGGTGACTTGCAGATTTTGCAGTTCGGTCTGTTCACGGCTGATGCCATGTGATGCCAGAAAATCAAGAAGGGTTTTGGTATCGGCATCGATCTTGCCCTGGGCATTTTGCAGCACGTCATCGGTGGCAACATAGGTGATCGGCCAGACGGCCTTGTCAGCCTTCACGTCGCGCTCTGCCAATCCCTTGACGGTGACAAAGCGATCAAGCGATCGCATGTTTTCGATCCCCTGACCGATCATCCATCCGGATGCCGCGATGCCGCCTGCAACCAGAATTCCCGCGACCACATTTGCAAAGCCCGAAGATTGCGCCATGTTCTTGTCCCTTGATGCTACAGCCACTGCGTGTGTTTTGTGTCTTGAAGAATACTTCTTATCTCAGTGTATCGACAGAAAAAACGGCAATAGAGAGGCATCGTTTAGCAGACACCGCTCCCTGAAATCTGTTTCCATCCCCGCTTTTGAATGCATTCAAAAGCTATCGCTTTCTGATATCCGTCATGTTAAAACCGCGCCAACAGTTTAAGGGCCAGAACATTGTTCCAGTATCTGACCCATACCATCCATAAGCCACAAGAGGTCTTCCATGCTGCGTTCTGAAATCAATGCCTGCATCGAGCACGCCAAAGAGCTGTACGCATCCATCGCATTCAAACTGCCGGAATGGGCACATTACAGCCCGCAACAGTGGGACGCCGAACCTGATCTTGCGAAATGGTGCCGCGGCCATCAGATGGGCTGGGACGTGACCGATTATGGCGAAGGCAATTTTGACAAACGCGGCCTGATTCTTTTCTGCCTGCGCAACGGCATCCTGCGTCAGCCGGGCGAAGTCCCCTATGCCGAAAAGATCATGATTGTTGGCGAAAATCAGGAATGTCCATGGCATTACCACAAGGTCAAAATGGAAGACATCATTGTACGCGGTGGCGGCAATCTGGTGATCGAGCTTTGCAACCTGACCGAAGACGGCCAGATGGATCGCGTCAATGACGTTCATGTCCGCACCGATGGGAAGCTCAACATCCTTCCTGCCGGCGGCAAGGTGGTTCTTGAACCGGGACAGAGTGTCACGCTGCCGCGCACACTTGTTCATCGCTTCTATGGTCAGGAAGGCAAAGGCCCGGTCATTGTCGGCGAAGTATCGCAGGTCAATGACGATCTGACCGATAACTATTTCTTTGATTGCGATGCACGCTTCACCAAGATCGAAGAAGACGTCGCACCAATCCATCCGCTTTGGAACGAGCTGCCTTCCGCATAAGGCATCCGACCTTCAGATTGCAAAAAGCCCCGTAGCAAAACTGCGGGGCTTTTTCATTTTCGACGCGACCCGTATTACCCCGACACCTTGGGGTGTAAAATCATTCTGCGGGTTTCGCATCATTCTTGTCGCCAAGAATGTCCTCGAATTCCTTCATATCGCGAAGGGGTTCGAATTCTTCTTCGGTCCAGGCTGGTTGTCGCATCGATTCAGAAAGTTCCACCGCACGCTGCAGATCGGCAAGGGCTGCTTCACGGAAGCCAAGACCGGCATTCGCACAAGCACGCTGATAATATCCATTGGCATTTTCCGGCGCCTCGGCCAGCAGCCTGTTGCACAGGCTGAGCGCCCAGTCACGATCACCCAGTTGCAAGGCAGCGTCGGCCTTATAGGCCATGACTTCGGGATCGCCCGGTGCCAGTTCGAGAATCTTGTCATAGGTTTCGATTTTTGAGCGCGGGTTTGACAGCTGGTTGGCTTGCAGCCACAGGGCATGGATGGTCTGGGTCCGTTCGATTTCGTGCTGATGTTCGTTGATGACCCTGGATTTCAGGCGCAGCTCATCTTCAAGCGATGAAAGGCGCGCTTCGAATTCTTCGGACAGACGATGCAATTCCGTGTCGGCCAGATTTCGCACGCTTGATTTCAGCTCGCGCAAGGATTGCCAACCCAGCATGGTCAGAAGCGCACCGACCGCTGCGACAAAATAGAAGAAATAGGTCACCGTATTGGACGAATAGGAAATTGCCTTGTCGATGGCTTCCAGCTGACGATTGACGACTTCACGCAAAAGTTCTGCGCGCATGCCCTGCATCTCGGTGCGCAGGTTTTTAAGTTCGTCGAGAACATAACGCTCCATCAATGGCGGCATGTTTGATCGTTCTGCCGGATCAAGTGGTCTGAAATCAATGCCATCAGGTGGCAGGGGGCTTTCCGTCTGTGACTTGCTATCGCCATCGGTCTGCGCAAAGGCGTGATGGTTTGCCCCGCCGATGAGCAACACGCCCGTCAGAAGAACAATCCTGATGACATCCCTGAATTTCGACATTGTTTGCATGCCCTTTGTTTCCTGCCCTTTGAATGATCTGAACATAGCTTTCCGGAATGAACAAACCATAAAACCCGGGCTCGACACCTCCATAAGAAATCACTGATCCAAATCAAACCTGCACAACTGGAAAGAGAGTATTCTGCCCGTTCCGACACATAATCAGGAATATCTTCCAGGTTGGCCATGCACACATACGGTCTTCGTCACGAGAATGCCCAGCAACATTCCAAGAGTGCGCTTACCCTGATGGCGCAACTTGGTGTGGTTCCGCATCCTGACAATTTTCTGATCTTCTATTCCTACATCGCGGGTACCAACCCGGATATGAATCAGACTATCGACATTCTGCTTAGCAACAATTGCGAGTTTGACGAACTGCAATGCAAGGCGATCCATGACCGCTTTTTCGGTGCTGAACGTGAACGCAAGATCATTGGCAGGATTACCGAGGACTTACGCCTCCAGATCAATGATACCCTGTCAAACGTGCAGAAAATCGGTATCGATACCAGCAAATATGGCAAGGCACTGGATCACTTCTGCGACTACATCGCCAGCCGAGATTTCAGCAATCTTGAAGACTCGCTTGACAGTCTTTTGGGAGCAACCCGGCAGATGGAAGGCGCAAATCACAGCTTTGAAAACAGCCTTGATCATAGCTCGACGGAGATTTCCCGTCTGCGTCAGGATCTGGCAAATATGAAGCGCGAAGCCATGACCGACGGACTGACCGGCATTGCCAATCGCAAGGCGTTCGATCAGCAACTGCGTAAAGAAGCGATGTCTGCCATGGAGCATGGCAAGCCCATGAGCTTGCTGTTGCTTGATATTGATCACTTCAAAAACTTCAATGACAATCACGGCCATCAGGCCGGTGATCAGGTCATTCGTCTGATGGCTGAATCGCTTCAGCGCAATGTCAAGGGACAGGACCTTGCCGCTCGTTACGGAGGCGAGGAGTTTGCCATCATCCTTCCGGGAACCGGACTGGGATGCGCCAAACAGTTCGCCAATCTGCTGCGACAAAGTGTTGAAACCCACAAAATCGTCAGTAGAACGACAAACAAGGTAATCGGCAGCGTTACCGTCTCTATCGGTGTTGCCACATTCAAGTTTGGCGAGCCACTTGTCCGCCTGATCGAGCGCGCGGATCAGGCCCTTTATCATGCGAAATCAAAGGGTCGTAATCAGGTTGCAAGCGAACGCGATATCGCAACAGACACCGCCGAATGCAGTCCCGACGTAACGCAGAACAAAAACGTCGACGGCAAAACAGCAAATCAGCGTTGCGCCTGAGAACGCTGACAACATCCTTATTTCCACGTATAAGGCTGGCCAACTCATCCAATTCAAACTGGTCTGGTTTACGTGAAAAAAATTGATGTTCTGATCATTGGCGCAGGTGCGGCTGGCCTGATGTGCGCGATCGAAGCTGGCAAGCGCGGGCGTTCTGTCGTCGTCGTTGATCATTCCGCCAAGCCCGCAGAGAAAATTCGTATTTCCGGCGGCGGGCGGTGCAATTTCACCAATATCCATACCAGCCCGGAAAACTTCATTTCCGAGAACAAGCGGTTCTGTGTATCGGCACTTAAACGCTATACACAGCATGATTTTCTGGATCTGGTGAACAGCTACAATATCACCTGGCACGAGAAAACGCTGGGGCAGCTGTTCTGCGACGAATCATCCTTCCAGATCATTGATATGCTGCTTGATGAATGTGATGCGGCAAATGTTGAAATCCGCCTCAATACCGAAATATCAAACATCATGCGGCGTGATGATGAAGGTTTTGACGTCACCACGCGCGCCGGAGCGCAATGGACCTGTCAGTCCCTTGTCGTTGCCTGTGGCGGATTATCAATCCCGAAAATCGGTGCGACCGGGTTCGGGTATCAGATTGCCCGCCAGTTCGGGATCAATGTTATCCCGACCCGTGCGGCGCTTGTACCCTTTGTCTTTGACCCGGACCTGCGCGCCAGAACCGGTGAACTTTCAGGCATCTCGGTGGATGCGATTGTTGGCTGCAACAAAAAGCAGTTCCGCGAAGGATTGCTGTTTACCCATCGCGGTCTGTCTGGCCCGTCGATCTTGCAAATTTCGTCCTATTGGAACGAAGGTGACAGCATCTCGGTTAACCTGAACCCGGAAGAAGACGCGTTCGATCTTTTGAAATCGGCCAAGGCCGAAAATCCGAAACAGGCCGTTCATAATGTTCTGTCGCGCATTCTGCCAAACCGGCTCGCACAGATGATTACTGCCCGCCACGGACTTGAACGCCCGATTGGCGAAACCGGGGACAAGGCGCTGCGCAAACTTGCCATGGATGTCAATCAATGGTCGGTTACGCCAAGCGGGACAGAAGGTTACCGCACTGCCGAGGTTACGGTTGGCGGGGTGGATACCAATGCCCTGTCTTCCAAAACCATGGAAGCACGCGATGTGCCGGGCCTTTATTTCATCGGTGAGGTCGTTGATGTGACCGGCCATCTTGGCGGGTTCAATTTCCAGTGGGCCTGGTCATCGGGCTGGTCGGCCGGACAGGTTGTCTGATCACTAATCTTTGCCCCTGATTGACAGCCAAGTTAAGCCATCAAGTTACCCCGCACGGGAACAACGGCGGCAATCAACCGTTTATCCTTCAGGCGCGGCCATGATCGCCGCAGCAATAATGATGAGGTTGGAACATGGTTGAGTATGGTGGAATTATTGGCCTGTTGGTTCTGATTGCCGACGTATGGGCCATCGTCAATGTGATGGGCAGCGGTGCCAGCACCGGATCGAAAGTCATCTGGACCGTGCTTATTCTGGTCTTGCCGGTACTTGGTCTGATCATCTGGCTGTTTGCCGGGCCGCGCAGTGGACGCGCATCCGCTTAGAAAACGCTTTTCAGCAAGAGCAAAACAAAAAGGTCGACAGGGTTCCCTGTCGACCTTTTGCCATTCAGATTCCCGCAGCAAAGATGGCTATGCCGCCAACTGCAACCAGTGCGGAACGTATCACTGCAGAGCGCGGCGAAATCAAACCAAACGATATGGCTGTCAAACCAACCGCGACCTTAAGCCCCGCGGCAATGGCCCAGACCGGATCATTGGCCAGATCAATCAGCGATGCGTTGGCGATCATCGCCAGTGGCACGATGTAAAGGCCGACACCAAGCGCCATCGCCGTTCCGGCAACCTTGAGCCAGTTTTCCTCAACCATGCCTGCGGCAATGAACACGGCCCCGCAGACCGGCGGCGTGATGGTTGAAAGCAGCGCAAACCAGAACACAAACAAATGTGCCTGAAGCGGCTCAAGCCCAAGCTCGATCAGGGCCGGTCCCGCAACCGACACACAGATCACATAGGCCGCCGTCGTCGGGACTTCCATCCCAAGGATCAGACAGGCCAGTGCCGTCAGCAACAAGGCCGGCCACAACATGCCGCCAGATCCTGAAAGCAGAAGCGAGGTGATCTTGATCCCAAGCCCGGTCAGCCCCAGAACACCGATGACAATCGAGGCACACAGAATGATCGACCCGATCATTGCAACCTGACGTCCGGCATTCAGGCAAACATCGGTAAAACGGTCTTTTGCACGGTTGAGATCAAAGGTCAGTCCGGCATCAAAGAACAGCAATGCTGCACCCGCCATCAAAGCAAGACATGCAGCATATTGCGGTGTGTAACCCCCGCCAAACATCCCCCACAGCAGGATTGTAAAGGGGACGAGGAAGAAACAGGACGTAATGACAACCGCGCGCATTTGCGGGCGATCTTCCTCGGGAACGCCGGGAAGGTCATAGCGCTGGGCAAAGGCATTAATCCCGACCCAGACGGCCAGAAAATAAAGGATCGCCGGCAGGATCGCCGCCACCATGATATCGACATAGGGGCGTCCGGTCAGCTCGACCATCACAAAGGCACCTGCCCCCATCAGTGGCGGCATGATCTGGCCACCCGATGACGCAACGGCCTCGACCGCAGCTGCAAGACGTTTGGGATAACCAAGCCTGGTCATCGCAGGAAGGGTAATTGCCCCGGTCGATGCCACATTGGCCGATGCCGATCCCGATATGGACCCGAACAATGCCGATGACACCACCGATACCTTGGCCGCACCACCCTTAAGGCGTCCGGCCGCTGCACCGGCAACATTCATGAAGCCCTGCCCGGCTTCACCGGCATTCAGGACGGCACCAAAAATTACAAAGATCGCGACGATGCTGACCGAAACACCGGTCAGGCTGCCCCAAAGACCACCCTCGGCAATGGTCAGAGTGCCAAGCATGCTCTCGACCGGAAGACCGGCATGACCGAACTCGCCGGGAATGTATTCGCCGTAAAGTGCGTAAATAAGAGCAATCGCAGCAACCAGCGGCAAGGGCCATCCAATCACCCGGCGCGCCATTTCAAGCACGATAAGAAGAAGTGCCGAAGCCATTGCGATCTGGCCATTGCCCATCAGGAATCCGTACTGATCCCCAAGTGCGGACTGATTGAACACGATCCAGCCACAGCCAATCAATCCGGTCACGGTCAGAATGATGCCCGAAATCTTTTGTGCAGGTGTTTTCGCAACAAAGATCAGCGCCCATGGCAAGGCAAGCGCCATATGGATCGGTCGACTGACAAGGTTGGGAACAAGGCCGGAAAAAATCAGCCAGAGATGAAATGCAATCGAGATTGCACCAAGGGTAATCCAGAAGGGGCGAGAAATGGCCGACATGTTTATTCAGTACGTTTGATAAAGAATGGCCCGGCAAGACTGCCGGGCCTGTCATATGCGATAAAATCAGGTCCTAGCGCTGATCGTCACGGATCGGGAAGCCTGCCTCGGCATAGTAACGCAGGGCACCTGCGTGGATTTTGCCGGTAATATTGGCAAGCATTTCCGGTGCAACACCATTCCACCAGGAAGAGCTTTCACCCATTTTGGCTTTCTGTTCCCAGAAGGTCCGGGTTAGCTGATAGGCAGTATCGTCATCCATCTGGTCGGTTGCAAAGGCAACAACCGAAAGCGACGCCGTGGTGATGTCCTGATCCTGATTGGAATAGGTACCTGCCGGAATAACCGTCTTGTCGCGTTTGGTCAGGGCAAGCTGTTCGTCAGATAGCGACAGAACATTTACATCTGTGCCAGCCGCCGCTTCGATGACGTTCGGTGCAGGCCAGGAGCCCGCCGTGACGAAACCGTCAATCTGACCATTTTTAATCGCAGCAACGGCGTTCGACAGTTCGGCATCTGCCAGATTGACCTTGCCTTCAAGACCAAACAGCTTGAGGTATTTTTCACCTTCGCTTGCACCGAAGGATCCCTTGCCAAGCAGAATGGTTTTGCCCTCAAGACCCGGGAAATCGGTTACGCCGGAATCTGCGCGCATCACGAAATGCATGGTCAGGGACGGGATCGGGAACAGAGCACGGACACCAGCGAATTTTTCAGCCGGGCGGTCCTTGAACGGGCCTTTGGCAGCCTGTGCCAGACCGACCAGACCGGGCGGGGAGGTAAACACATAATTGCCCGGACGCACCATGGCTTCCATGACGTTCTGGACCGAACCCTGACTTTCTTCGACAGTGACGATCACATCACCGTTGGTGCCGACTTTCATTGCTTCGGCAAACTGGGCAGCCATCTGGTAATAAGACGACGCTGCCTTGGCCGATTTAAGGGTTACACGGGTTTCGGCCTGTGCCGCAGTCGCCATGGACAGTGCCATCACACCGGCGGCAATAGCGCCAAGAGTACGTTTCATTTTCAAGGTTTCCTCCCCTCGTATGGTGATCCACCGGTCGGCTTTGACTGCCGAACTTGAAGGTGAACCGTTTCGCTGGTGGCGAAATCGCGCAAAAACCAGCCCGGTTTCGGGATGGTTTTGGCAAAAAGAACCAAATTCCCGGTCATAGAAAGCATCAATCGCGTCAAGGTCAAGCAGCTTGTTGGCATGACGGTCCATTGATTGACCACCAAGCAGTCCGCATTTCACATGCCAGTTGCGCAAAACAGGCACTGTTCGCGGTTAGGCTTCGCGCTTAAAGGATGCGATGAATTTGCACGGGAACTTATTGTGCAAGCCAACGTTAGCTCCAAAATGGATGACAATCCTTTTGCCTCAACGGCTTGTTTGGATTGACATGCTTTGCACCCATACCGCAGGGTATCATTACCCCACAAAACTCAGACGAGGATGCCATGCCGCGCTCGCCGGTCGCACTGATCATTGCACTGTCAGCCACATTATTTGCGGCATTTGCGCTTAATAGTGGTGCGTCACTGCAATCATCACTTTTGGCTCTGCGCGCCTCGTCCGAAGGATTCGCACCGATCTTCACCGGTATCATCATGGCATCCTATTATATCGGGTTTGTTGCCGGAATCGTCTGGGGTGCCAGTCTTGTCAACCGGGTGGGACATATCAGGACATTTGCCGCACTGGCATCAACCGGTTCAGCTATTACATTGCTGCACGCTGTCATCGTTGATCCGATTACATGGTCGCTGTTTCGCGCATTGACCGGTCTTTGTGTATCGGGCCTGTATCTGGTGATTGAAAGCTGGCTGAATGCACAGGCTGATAACACATCACGCGGCGGCACAATTGCCATATACATGACGGTATCACTTGGCGGGCTTGCGATTGGTCAGTTGTTGCTCAATGTCTCGCCAATTGACAGCTTTGAGCTGTTTACCGTCGCCTCGGTCTTGCTGTCGCTGTCTTTGGTGCCGCTTGCCCTGACCCGTCAACCACCGCCGACCGCAGTCAGTGGCGAGCGCATGACATTCCGTCGCCTTTACAATATTTCCCCGCTTGGCTTTGTTGCCGCGTCGGGTGCTGGCGTCCTGTCGGGCGCGGTTTATGGTGTCGGTCCGGTCTTTGCCGCCGACCTTGGTCTGCCGACACAGGATGTTGCCTATTTCATGTTCTTTGTCATTCTGGGCGGCATGATCATGCAGTTCCCGATTGGCAAGATATCAGACATGGTGCCGCGCCAGTATGTGATGATCGTGGTTTTGCTCGGACTGGCGATTTGTGGTCTTCTGCCACTGGCAGCCCCGGAAATGATCAGAAACAACCTGACACTCTGGGGCGGGATCACCGGCGTCTTCATCATGCCGATCTATGGATTGGCTGTGGCCTATGTGAACGACTATCTCGAACCCGAGGACATCGTCCCGGCATCGGGTGGTCTTCTGATTATTTATGGTGCGTCGGCCGCCACCGGCCCACTTTTGGGTGCCAGTGCCATCGGGCAGATGGGCCCGTGGGCGCTTCCGGTATTCTTTGCAATCATCGGTGTCTGCGTCGCAAGTTTCGCGATCTATCGTGCCGGCTTTGGCCGTCGCATCAGTATCGAGGAACAGGGACAGTTCGTTGCCGTACCGCGCACAACGCCGATGGCGTTTGAATTATCCCCGATCACCGATGATCCGGGCCATATCGAACCGGATGGCAGCATACCGGGAAACCAGACGTTGGATGCCGATGAAATCGCCGGGATGATGACACCGGATGGCACCGCGCATCCTGATGACATCGGACAAGTACCGGTTGACGGACAAGTGCAAGCAACTGGTGTTGCAGATAAAAACGAGCAGGATGATACCGGTTCAGACAAACCGCGCGGCTGATGCCATCACCTGATATGATGTCTTTGATCCCGGCATGGATGCACAAATCCGTACCGGGTTTAATTCCATAATACGGAAAACATCCCAAAATAATAAAACCGACTGTGGACCCATCGGGGATTCAACCCATATGTTGTGGCAAATGAAAGCGCGGAGACGTGACGAGGATGTCGCCCATATTCGGACAGACACCCACACCCGCGGCGGTTCCAAGTCTGGTGAGAGAAAACATGACCCAACGTATTCAAAAAGGCGGCCTTCAGATTGCAACGGTTTTGCATGATCTGGTTGCCAATGAAATCACTCCCGGAACCGGGATCGATGCCGATCAGTTCTGGGCATCTTTTGAAAAACTCGTCACCGAGCTTGGCCCGCGCAACAAGGCGCTGCTGGCAAAGCGCGACGAACTTCAGGCAAAGATCGACGAATGGCACCTGTCACGTCAGGATCAGGCCCGCGACCCGGCCGCCTATAAGGAATTCCTGACCGAGATCGGTTATCTGCTTCCGGAAGGTGATGATTTCTATATCGGCACCACCAATGTTGATCCGGAAATTGCCCGCGTTGCCGGACCGCAGCTTGTTGTGCCGGTGATGAATGCACGCTACGCACTCAATGCAGCCAATGCGCGCTGGGGCAGCCTTTATGATGCGCTCTATGGCACCGATGTGATCGATGATGCCGATGGCAAGGAAAAGACCAAGGGCTTTAATCCGAAACGTGGTGCTGCTGTTGTGGCCTATGCGGCGGACTTCCTCGACAAGGCAGTGCCGCTTGCCAGCGGAAAACATGCCGATGCCGCAAAATACGAAGTCCGCGAAGACGGATCGGGTTGGTGGACGCTGGTCGTGACCCTGACTGATGGTAGCGAAAGTGCGCTGGCACAGCCATCACAGTTCATTGGTTATAACGAAAAGAGTGGTGCGCTTGCGGAAATCCTTCTGCGCAATCACGGCCTTCACATCGAAATCCGCATTGATCCGACCCATCCGATTGGCAAGGAACATGCCGCGGGTGTTTGCGATGTCATTCTCGAATCTGCACTGACAACCATTCAGGATTGCGAGGATTCAGTCGCCGCCGTTGATGCCGAAGACAAGACCCTTGTCTATCGCAACTGGCTTGGCCTGATGAAAGGCACGCTTGAAGAAAAATTCGAAAAAGGTGGCAAGACGGTTACCCGTCGCCTGAATGCAGACCGTTCCTATCAGGGCTTTGACGGCAACGAAGTCGTTCTTCCGGGACGCAGCCTTATGCTGGTACGTAACGTCGGCCATCTGATGACCTCGGATGCGGTGCTTGATGCCAATGGCAATGAAGTCCCCGAGGGCTTCCTTGATGCCATGATCACCGGCCTGATTTCCAAGCATGATGTGGAAGGCAAGAACGAGCTTTCCAACTCCCGCCATGGCAGCGTCTATATCGTAAAGCCGAAAATGCACGGCCCCGAGGAAGTCGCCCTGACCAATGATCTGTTTGCCTTTGTCGAAGGTGCGATCAATGTTCCGGAAAACACCCTTAAGGTTGGCATCATGGACGAGGAACGCCGCACGACGGTGAACCTCAAGGAATGTATCCGTGCTGCAAAAGACCGCGTTGTCTTCATCAATACCGGCTTCCTTGATCGTACCGGTGATGAAATCCACACCAGCATGGAAGCTGGTCCGGTTGTCCGCAAGGAAGCCATGAAAGACCAGTACTGGATTTCGGCTTATGAAAACTGGAACGTTGATGTCGGTCTGGAATGCGGCATGAAGGGCATTGCCCAGATCGGTAAAGGCATGTGGGCCAAGCCGGACCGTATGGCAGAAATGATGGTTGCCAAAATCGGCCATCCAAAAGCCGGTGCCAACTGTGCATGGGTTCCGTCGCCGACGGCCGCAACCCTGCATGTCATGCATTATCACCAGATTGATGTGCGCGCCGTACAGGACGAGATCGGCAAACGTGAACGCGCAAGCCTTGATGACATTCTGGCGATCCCGCGTATGGGTGACACCAAACCGATGCCAAGCGAAATTCAGGAAGAACTGGATAACAACGCCCAGGGTATCCTTGGCTATGTTGTCCGCTGGATCGATAGCGGCGTGGGTTGCTCCAAGGTGCCCGATATCAATGATGTCGGCCTGATGGAAGACCGCGCGACGCTTCGTATTTCAAGCCAGCATATTGCAAACTGGCTCCATCATGGCCTGTGTACCGAAGAACAGGTGATGGAAACCATGAAGCGCATGGCAGCCGTCGTTGACAAACAGAATGCTGGCGATCCGACCTATCGCAACATGGCCCCGAACTTTGATGACAGTGTTGCCTTTGCAGCGGCCTGTGATCTGGTCTTCAAGGGTCGCGAACAGCCAAACGGCTATACCGAGCCTGTCCTGCATGCCCGCCGCCGCGAAGCCAAGGCGAAATACGGCGCATAAGCGACCAGCTATAGATCAACCAAAAATAAAAGCCGCCCGGATCATTCGGGCGGCTTTTTTGCTGCAAAAGATGCTGCAACATGAATTGCAGCATTCCTGACTCTCTTATCCGCCCAGCGTCATGATCTCATAGCCCTTATCGGTCACGACAAGGGTATGTTCATACTGAACAGTGGCATCGCCGGTATCGGCAAACAATGTCCAGCCGTCATCCCCGTCCAGCGCCCATTTCGCGCCATAGGACAGGAACGGTTCGATTGTGATCACCTGCCCCTTTTTAAGCGAACGGCGTTCCTTGGGATCATCCCAGGTCGGAATGGTATGGGGATGTTCATGCAGGGATTTGCCAATGCCATGGCTGGCAAGGTTACGGATCAGGGTATAGCCGCCCTTGCGGGCAAAGCTTTCGATCTTAAGACCGATTTCGCGGATCGGGGCCTTGTCGCGTACGACCTTGATGCCCGCCCACATTGCCTTTTTGCCATCTTCACACAGCTTGACGATTTCAGGCTTTGGCGTGCCGCAAATGAAGCTGGCACCGGTATCGGAGAAATAGCCGTCAAGCGATGCCGATACGTCGATATTAACCAGATCGCCATCAGCCAGAACCTGATCACCGGGAATGCCGTGTGCCACGGCTTCGTTCACACTGATACAGGTCGCACCCGGAAACTTGTATTCGGCCTCAGGTGCGGAAACAGCGCCCGCATCTTCAAGGATTTTACGACCGATATGATCAAGTTCCGCGGTTGTAATACCGGGAACAACGGCGGCCCCCATCACGTCGCGGGCGCGCGCGCAAATTCGGCCGATCCGACGCAGATGGTCGAGATCTTTTTCTGATGAAACTGTCATGAAATGCTTATTACGACGCCCTGAACCAAAGTCAAGAAACCTGTTCTAGTTGCGTTGGCCGCAACCACCCGCGACCTTTAGACCAAACAGTCACTCGATTATGCGCAGGACGACGAATTGTCTGTCAGGTCTTCGATATCGGAAAACACGATGTATCCGTTCTTGCCCCGCGCCTTGGCGGCATAAAGTGCCGCATCGGCATGTTCCAGAAGCTGCTCAGGTTCGCGGTTGTCATTGGGATATAGTGCAATACCGATGCTCATACTGATCGAAACACGGTTCCCACCGGTAATGAACGGCATCAGAATTTCATGAAGGATGCGCTCGGCCAGTATGGCGGCTTCCTCCTTGCCATTCTGGTCGATATGGCAAACCAGCACCATCTCGTCACCGCCCAGCCGTGCCACCAGATCACCACCGCGCACACAACGGCGCAGGCGTTTTGCGACCTCGCGCAGGACATCATCGCCTGCGGCGTGACCAAACCGGTCATTGATCGGCTTGAAGTCATCAAGATCAAGCATCAGAACAGCGATCTCGGCCCCCTTGCGGTCCGCACGCGCAACTGCATGCTCGAAATAGACATCAAGTGCCAACCGGTTGCCCAGACCGGTCAGTTTGTCATGGTGTGCGATACGTTTCATTTCACCAAGTGCGGCATCTTTTTCGGTCAGCTTGGTCAATAGTGCCTGCAGGTTTTTTGACAGAATGTTGATTTCCCGTGCCCCGCGCACATCGGGAAGATTGCTGATTTCGCCACGCTTCATGGCTTCGATGCCATCGACCATCTTGCCAATAGGCCCGACCAGAAATCCCGCCGCCCACCATGCAATGGCGCTAAAGACCAAAGCCAGAAGCAATCCCCACAACAGAATATCGCGGCGCAAGTCATAGACTGGCGCCAATGCGTCCTCGACATGCTGTCGAACAAGAATGGACCAGCTCAGCCCTTTGTAATCAAGATGCCCGTCTGCCGGGGCATAACCGGTCAGATATTCTTTCCCGTCAGACCAGGTGCTTATTTTCCAACCAATATGCTTACTCTGTGCTTCACTCAACGCATCCAGGGAAAGCTTGGAACCAACCAGATTGCCATCCCCCCCCAAAAGCACCGTCCCATCCTGCGAGATCACAAAGATATCGACATTCTGATGAATGCCCTGTCCGCTAAACAGGGACTTGCGGACGGCATCGGCCCATTCCCAGCTCAGATGGGTGGCAAGAACACCGGTGAATTCGCCACTGTCATTAACAAGTGGAACGGCGATATCAACGAACTGGATCGGTTCGCCATTATAAAGCGGGAATTTTTCGGCAAGCAGTTTGGCATCGTGAACATCACCGATGAACTGACCATTTTTGCCATATTGGAAAACCGGGCGCTGGGCGATATTGGCCCCAACCAGCAGATCATTCGTCGCGGCAACTACCGTACCGTCGCGATCCAGCACACCGATCCAGGTAAATATAGGAATTTCATGGCGTAACCGGTTGATAATAGAACTGATTTCGCCGACGTCCTGCATCTCGCGCAATACACGTAATGTACTGAGAACAGAAACCTCGCCACGGTGTGTCCACATCGTACGGTCAAGCTCGTCGGCCATCTGAAGCGCAATATCAGAAACCCCGATGCCAATCTGGTTTTGCAAATCCGCCCCAGAGCGCTTGCTGATGACAAAGCTCATCAGCGCCGCCAAACCAACAACCAAAAGCGCGGTTGCCAGTGCAACTTGCACACGGATTCCGACCTCAAAGACCTTAGCCAAGGCTGATCCTCTCACTCTCCAAAACCGGGGTCTGTTTTTGTTGTCTGTCGGCCCTCGGTGCGACGGGTTGACCCACCACGTCAGCAATGTTGGGAATATAAGAATTGCAGAGACGGTTTTGAAGAAGAAGTTCCAACAAAAAATGGCAGCCATTGAGCATGACTGCCATTCCTTAAAATCAGTCAGAATGCAGGTTTAAACGCCCGTCAGACATCGAAAAACACGGTTTCGTTTTCACCCTGTAAAACAATGTCGAACCGATAGACCGGCACAGGACCGCTATCATCACGGTTGGCAATCAGGGTTTTCCGTCGTTCGGTTTGCTCAATCAGGTTCAGGACCGGATCAGTGGCATTCGCTTCCTGCTCATCGGCAAAATACATCCGGGTGTTCAACCCGATATTGATACCACGTGCGACAATCCAGAAATTGATATGCGGAGCCATATCCAGACCATTGCGCCCCGATACCACGCCGGGCTTGATGGTTTCAAACCGATAGACAGCGGTATCGAAATCGGTCCCTGTACGGCCCCAGCCACGGAAACGCTCGTCGATCCGGCCTTGCTTCTGACGGTCAAGTTCATGGTTATAGCGCCCGTCTGAATTGGCTTGCCAGATTTCCAGAAGCGCATCGCGAAGCGGCGTGCCTGTTCCGTCAATCACCCTGCCTTCGATGATGATCCGTTCACCCCGGGTGTTTTCATCGGCCATGATATTGGTGAAGTTGTTTTCAAAAATATCAAAGCCGGCCTGTTTGGGGATCAGTCCGATATGAACATAGGGCCCCGCCGTCTGGGATGCGGTTTCTTTGAGATAATCAAGTGACTGCACCATGGATCAGTTCCCTTCCAGACGGTTTTCAAACAGGGTCGAACGGCGACCACGCAGAACGATGTCAAATTTGTAGGCAATGGTATCGAGCGGTATTGATCCGTTCAAATCAATCGGCGCGATCAGACGGTTGATCGCATCTTCATCCGGGATAACATGGACAATCGGGCATTCCTTGATCAGCGGATCACCTTCGAAATACATCTGGGTGATCAGACGCTGTGCAAAGCCGGACCCAAAGACCGAGAAATGGATGTGGGCCGGACGCCAGCTATTGACGTAGTTGCGCCAGGGGTAAGGGCCCGGCTTGATGGTGCGGAAGAAATAATAGCCGTTCTCGTCGGTCAGCGCGCGGCCACATCCGCCGAAATTCGGATCAATCGGGGCCAGATAGGTATCCTTCTTGTGGCGATAACGGCCACCGGCATTTGCCTGCCAGAATTCCACCAGCGTATGGGGAACCGGGCGGTTGTTTTCATCAAGAACCCGCCCATGCACAATAATACGCTCGCCAATCGGATCACCATCCTTGGCATAATTGCGGATCAGATCGTTATCAAGCGGGCCCAATTCATTCTGACCGAACACCGGGCCAGTGGTTTCCGACAGGGACCCCTGCAATGACAACATTGCCTGACGCGGGGACCGCGCTACCGATGTCTTGTAAATCGGGGTATAGCCCGCTGGCTGAAGCGTTCTGTCACGCTGATAGAATTCCATAGATCTTCCTCCGCAAAATGAACAAACCGGTTCTTGCCGGTCTTGTGATCATCCTGCGCAGCCAATTGCATAAAATAAATGCATGATTTATCATCTAACTCATGAGTAATTTCGATCATTTGGAACTGGACGGTCATGCTTTGCGATTGTTTCTTGCCGTCCTTGAAGAAGGATCGGTAACAGCAGCCGCCGAGCGGCTTGGCGTCACCCAGTCAGCAGTCAGTCACAATCTGACCAAGCTGCGCCGGATCATGCGTGACCCGCTTTTCACCAAATCCGGACGCGGAATTGTTGCAACGGCCCATGCCCAAAGCCTGGCCGAACAGGCACGCTTTCTTCTTGATCAGATGCAGGCCTTTGCCAGCGGGGCGGATTTCGATCCCGAAGCAGCCGAGATGACTTTGACGATTGCTGCAAATGATCTGCAGCGAGATCTTTTACTGCCAAGCCTGTTTTCACGCTTGCAAGGCCAGCTTGCCGACATTCGCATGACCGTGGTGCCGTCGCTTTTGCCGGGCCCCGCCTTGTTGCGCGAAAACCGCTGTGATCTTCTGATTTCGCCGCGCCCGCCCGAAGGTGTCGATATTGTTCAGAAACGGCTTCTGACCGACCATTATATGGTCTTTTATGACCCTGACATGCGCGAAGCCCCGACCAGTCAGGATGACTATTTGTCAGCGCGCCATATCACCGTCAGATATGGCAATAACCGCACACTTGAATTCGATGATCTTCTTGAAAATCAGGGGATTGATCGTAACATCGTATTGCGGGTGCCGAATTTCACGGCCATTGCCGAATTTCTGCGGGGCAGTCAGATGATCGCAACATTGCCAAGCCTGCTAAAGCAACATGCCCTGCGTGACTTTGCCCGCAGCCAGGTTCCTTTATCAACACTTCGGGCCGGTACGATTGATCTGCCGATCTATATGTGCTGGCATCAACGCTATCAGCATGATCCGTCGCATCGATGGCTGCGCAACCAGCTTGAAGACGTGGTTGCTGCCAAGTTGCGCACACCGACCAAACGCCCGCTTCCGCAACAGACAAGCTAGACAGGACGTCATGACCATTACCCAGATTATCTATTGGCTTGAATTGGCAGGGGTTGCGGTTTTTGCAATCACCGGCGCGCTGGAAGCATCCCGACGTCAGATGGATGTTGTCGGTTTCATTCTGATTGCGACATTTACCGGGATCGGGGGCGGTACGGTACGCGATGTGATTACCGGGGCAACGCCGGTTTTCTGGATCCGCGATCCGGCCTGGGTGGTGACGTGCATCGGGGCTGCGGTGTTTACCTATTTCACTGCACATCTTGTCGAAAGACGTTATGTCGCCCTGATCTGGCTTGATGCGCTGGGTCTTGCCATGTTTGGTGTTACCGGTGCAGCAATCGGGCTTAATCTTGGGGTTTCGCCGCTTGTCGCGATCATTCTGGGTATGATTTCCGCGACCTTTGGCGGCATGGTTCGCGACGTGGTCTGTAACGAAATCCCGCTGATCTTGCGTCCGGAAATCTATATCAGCTGCGCACTTCTGGGCGCGAGCATCTATGTCGTGGGCACAGCCCTTCTTGATTTGCCACGCGGCCCCGTTGCCTTCATCGCATTTTTCTGTGCGTTCATGCTGCGGGCCTGCGCCATCAAATTCAAGCTCAGCTTCCCGGTCTATAAAGCCCGTCCCGGTCGGGAATATTGACGCGTATATGCATTATCGACGGTCGTTGAAACTACTATCCCGGAGACAGTTAGTTAACTCACTTTTATTTTCCGCACCTTGCAGGCGGGGACTGAAAGGCACGATTATTCGACAATCAATTGCACGCGATCACTCGAAAAGGCCGTCACACCATATTCAATCGGCACCCCGGCTGAATCGATATCGACACTTTCGGTCGAGATAACCGGTCGGTTCTTGGCCTGTTTTAGCAGGCTTGCCACACGCGATGATGGCAAGGTTGCCGAAATACGGGTCGTCTTGCGGCTGTAATCATCAATCCCGAACCGTTTCAGGGCCTCGGTCAGGGATTTGGTCTGGGCGAATATTTCGACAATCCCGTCAAAGCGCGCCGCCGGAAGATAGCTTGTCGCCACCGCAAGCGGCACACCATCGGCCTCCGATACCGAAAACAGCTCGATCACGCGCGTGCCCGGTTTGACATCAAGAAACTGTGCGACCGTGACACTGGCCTTCAGGACTTCTGAAGAGATCAGTCGTTTGTCGGGCAGGCGATGACGCCCCGAGACAATCTGCGAGAAACGGGTTTTTGATCCCAACGGATAGTCAAGAATTTGTTCCTGAACGAAGGCACCACGCCCCTGTTCAACGCGGACCACATTGGTATCGACAAGTGCCGCCATTGCACGGCGCACTGTATGGCGATTCACTCCGAAACGACGGACAAGTTCCATCTCGGTCGGCATCTTGTCCCCCGGTGAAAACACACCTTCCGCGATATCAGCAAGAAGCTGTTTTTCAATTTGCTTCCAGATAGATAGCCCCGGCTCCCAATCCATCTCATTTCCCATTCACAAAACTTTCACCGCAAGACCTTTGCCAAAGTCGATAAATCGTCTTATAACGTGAATATGTATAGACGTCTAGACAAATTTTAAATTTGTCGACATGCTTGAAAAAGGATCAGACAGATGACGGCGCAAACTGCCCAGACCGCTGGGCCCGGCCAGGATCACAATCCATTGAATCCCCCCCAGACAAAGGCCGTTGATGGTGTGACTGCCGCAAGGCAGCGCTGGATGTCGGTTCTTGCCCGCACGCCGCGTACGGTGCTGGAAACAAAATGGGCTGATACCTATAGCGACGTGAAATGGTCCCATTTGCGCGAACCACAAATCGGCATGGTCATGGTACGCGGTCGCGCTGGCGGTGCCGGACAGCGCTTCAATCTGGGTGAAATGACTGTCACGCGCTGTGCCGTGACCCTGTCTGACGGCACCGTCGGCCATTCCTATGTCAAAGGCCGCGACCGGTTGCAGGCACAATATGCCGCCCTGTTTGATGCAATCATGCTGCGCGATGGATCAGCCTGCGATTTCATTGATGATCTTGCCGCCGCACAGGCCAATGCCAAACACGAACATGCGCGCAAGGTCGCGGCCACCAAAGTTGATTTCTTTACCCTTGTCCGCGGAGAAGACGAATGACCCTGCAATCCCAGACAAGCGAGCTGCTGCCGGGCTTTGACCATGCCGCATTTGATTCCAATGCGGTTTTTCGTGTTCTGCTAGATGCCCTGTCCCGTCCGGGGCGCATTTATGATGTGCCCGTTTCGGTGGCGACACCCGATGGCCTGAATGCAACCACCACCGCCACCCTTCTTGCCATGGCCGATATGGACACCACCATATGGTTATCGCCAACCTGCGTGACCAAGGCCGCAACGGATCATCTGAAATTCCATTGCGGTTGCCCGATCAGCGATGACGTTGCCAAGGCCGATTTCGCAGTCGCCCGCATTGATGATGATCTTTCCTTCATCACCCGCCTTTCGGTTGGCAATGCTGAATATCCCGATCAATCAGCAACCCTGATCCTGATGGTTGATGAGATTTCCAATGCCCCGGCCATGAAACTGACCGGACCGGGGATCAAGGACAGCCATGATCTTGATATCAAAAAACTGCCCGCAAGCTTCCACGCATGGCGTGCGGAAAACCATCACATGTTCCCGTGCGGGGTTGATGTGATTTTCGCAAGCCCGACCAAGATTGCCGCCCTTTCGCGCACCACCCGGATTGAGGTCATTTAACCATGTATGTTGCCGTTAAAGGTGGCGAACGCGCCATCAACAATGCCCACCGGCTGCTCGCCGAACAGCGCCGTGGCGACAAGAAAATTGCCGAGATCGAAACCGATCAGATCGAACAGCAATTGTCGCTGTCCGTCACCCGGGTCATGGCCGAAGGATCGCTTTATGACCGCGATCTGGCCGCCCTTGCCATCAAGCAGGGACGCGGTGATTTGATCGAGGCGATCTTTTTGATGCGCGCCTATCGCACGACATTGCCGCGCTTTGCCTTTTCCAAACCGATCAGGACCGCGGATATGGATGTCTCCCGCCGCATTTCGGCAACGTTCAAAGACCTTCCGGGCGGTCAGATTTTGGGCCCGACCTTTGACTATACCCATCGCCTTCTCGATTTCACCCTGATGGCAAATGGTGAAGACCCGATTGATGCACCAAGTGGCGAACATCCGGTCGATGAAAACATGCCGCGCGTTCTTGATGATATCCTGAATTACGAAGGCCTTATTCAGGATGAACCGGTACCGGTTGACGACACCGCGCCGGTCGCCGACCTGACCCGCGAACCGATCAAGTTCCCGGCAGGTCGTGACCTTCGTTTGCAGAACCTGACCCGCGGCGATGAGGGCTTTGTCCTTGCCCTTGGCTATTCAACCCAGCGCGGCTACGCCAACAGCCACGCCTTTGTCGGTGAAATCCGCTATGGCACCGTATCGGTTGAGATCGAACCCGAAGAACTCGGCTTTGCCATTGATATCGGCGATATCGAACTGACCGAATGTGAAACGGTCAACAAGTTCAAGGGATCGAAGACGCAGCTTCCGCAATTTACCCGTGGCTATGGCCTTGTCTTTGGCCAGAACGAGCGCAAGGCAATCTCGATGGCGCTGGTTGATCGCGCCATGCGCGCCGATGAAATGGGCGAACAGATCATGGGCCCGGCACAAGACAGCGAGTTCGTCATGGAACACAGCGACAATGTCCAGTCGACCGGCTTTGTCGAACATATCAAGCTGCCGCACTATGTCGATTTCCAGGGCGAACTTGAACTTGTCCGTCGCATGCGGGCCGAAGTCGAAGAAAGACTGGCCAAGCTTGAAGCCGATGAAGCGAAATCCCAACCCGAAGCCGCGGAGTAATTCCATGGAACAACTTGCGAATAATCCGGCGGATGGGGCAACGGCCTATAATTTCGCCTATCTTGATGAACAAACCAAACGGATGATCCGGCGTGCCCTTCTTAAGGCCGTCGCAATTCCGGGCTATCAGGTTCCGTTTGCCGGTCGTGAAATGCCGATGCCTTATGGCTGGGGCACGGGCGGCGTGCAGGTGACCGCCGCCGTCATTGGCCCGAATGATACCCTTAAAGTCATTGATCAGGGGGCGGATGACACCACCAATGCGGTTTCGATCCGTCAGTTCTTTGCCAAGACGGCAAATGTCGCGACGACCGAAAAGACCGCCGAGGCATCGATCATTCAAACCCGCCACCGCATCCCGGAAAAGGAACTGCGCGAAGATCAGGTTCTTGTCTATCAGGTGCCGATCCCCGAGCCACTTCGTTTCCTTGAACCGCGCGAAACCGAAACACGCAAGATGCATGCGCTTGAAGAATACGGCCTGATGCATGTGAAACTTTATGAAGATATTGCACGCCATGGCCACATCGCCACCACCTATGCCTATCCGGTGATGGTCGATGACCGCTACGTGATGGACCCGTCACCAACGCCGAAGTTCGATAATCCGAAAATGAACAATATGGCGGCCCTTCAGCTATTTGGTGCCGGGCGCGAAAAACGCATCTATGCCCTGCCGCCCTACACCAAGGTCAAAAGCCTCGATTTCGAGGACCACCCGTTCGAAGTCCAGACATGGAAAGACGAATGCGGCATGTGTGGTGCACATGACAGTTACCTTGATGAAGTCATTCTCGATGATCAGGGCAACCGGATGTTTGTCTGTTCCGACACCGATTACTGTGCCGAGCGACAGGAAGCAGGCCATCGCGGCCCGCAACATCACGACCAACCTCTTGGCAATCCATCACGCGAAAAGGCAGCAGAATAATGACCCAGATGACTGATCCGCTTTTGCGCGTCGACAACCTGACCATGATGTATGGCGACCGGGTTGGTTGCAAGGATGTCAGCTTTGAACTGCGCCCCGGTGAAGTACTTGGCATTGTGGGGGAATCCGGTTCGGGAAAATCCACTTTGCTGCGCAGCATTTCCGCCCAGCAGGAACCGACCAAGGGGACAGTGGAATACCACACCCGCATTGATGGCGTGCGCGATGTTTACCAGATGTCTGAAGCCCAGCGTCGTCTGTTGATGCGCACCGACTGGGCATTTGTTCACCAGAACCCGCGTGACGGGTTGCGCATGAATGTCAGTGCCGGGGCCAATATTGGCGAACGCCTGATGGCAATCGGGGATCGTCATTACGGCAACATCCGCAGCAACGCCGACAGCTGGCTTGGCAAGGTCGAAATTGCATCCGAGCGCCTTGATGATCTGCCATCAACCTTTTCGGGCGGCATGCAGCAACGTCTGCAAATTGCCCGCAACCTCGTAACCAGCCCGCGCCTCGTCTTCATGGACGAACCCACGGGTGGCCTTGATGTCTCTGTTCAGGCCAGATTGCTCGATCTGCTGCGCGGGCTGGTTCACGACCTTAATCTTGCGGTGATTATCGTCACCCATGATCTGGCAGTTGCGAGGCTTCTTTCGCACCGGCTGATGGTGATGCAGCAGGGCAAGGTGATTGAACACGGCCTGACCGATCAGGTTCTTGATGACCCGCAGCATCCCTATACCCAGCTGCTTGTTTCTTCCATTCTTCAGAACTGACCGGGGCGAGAAAATGTCTGAAATGCTTCATGCTCAAAACGTTGGCAAAAGCTTTACGCTCCATACCCAGGGCAGCGTGACCATTCCGGTTTTTCAAGGTGTGGAATTCACCCTGTCAGCCGGAGAATGCATTGCGCTGACCGGTGAATCGGGTTCGGGGAAAAGTACCTTTATGCGCATGCTTTATGCCAATTACACATGTTCAGAAGGGTCCATCAAGGTGTTCCATGATGGTGACTGGCTGGACATCACCACGGCCAGCCCGCATTCGATCCTTGAGGTGCGTAAACGCACGATGGGTTATGTCAGCCAGTTCCTGCGCGTGATCCCGCGTGTTCCGACACTTGAAATCGTCGCCGAACCGCTTGTTGCACTGGGCACCGCCCGCGAGATTGCGATGGACAAGGCGCGCGATCTTCTGACCCGGCTTCGTATTCCTGAACGCCTGTGGCAGCTTTCACCGCTGACCTTTTCCGGGGGCGAACAACAACGCGTGAATATTGCGCGCGGCTTTATTGCCGATTATCCGGTCATGCTGCTTGATGAACCGACCGCATCGCTTGACGCCCAAAATCGTGCCACTGTTTTGGCGTTGATTGAAGAAGCCAAGGGACGCGGTGCCGCAATTGCCGGTATCTTCCATGACCATGAAACCCGCGATGCGGTCTGCACCGGATCGTTTGATGTGACTTCGTTTAAAGTTGGGGCCAATGACTGAACAGATTTTTACCAATGCCAAACTCGTTCTGGCAAATGAGGTCATTGATGGTGCCATCCAGATAAAAGACGGACTGATTGTTGATGTGTCTGATCGGCCATCAAACATTCCGGGTGCCGAAAACATGGATGGCGATTACCTGATGCCCGGCCTGGTCGAACTTCATACCGACAACCTTGAGAAGCATCTGACCCCGCGCCCGAAAACCCGCTGGCCGGCCACAGCGGCCGTTATCGCCCACGACAATCAGGTTGCCAGTGCCGGGATCACCACGGTTTTTGATGCGATTTCGGTTGGCGATGTGACCGACGGTTCAGAACGTATCGAACGTCTGATTGAATCGGTCACCGCCCTTGAGCATGCCCTTGAAAACAGGTTGCTGCGTGCAGATCACAAACTGCATCTGCGGTGTGAAACGTCCTATGGCGGCTTGATCGAGGCACTTGATAATCTGGTTGATCTGCCTTTGGTCAAGATGCTCTCGGTGATGGATCACACCCCGGGTCAGCGCCAGTTCGTCAGCCTTGATGCCTATTACACCTATTATCAGGGCAAATACGGCATGAGCGACGAAGAAATGCGCAAATTCATCGCATCGCGCAAACGCGATTCCGAACTTTATTCCGTCAAGCATCGTCGTCATGTCGTCGATCTGGCACACGCCAAAAACCTTGCCCTTGCCAGCCACGATGATGCAACCGTCGAACATGTCGTCGAGGCCGTGCAGGACAAGATGACCGTGGCCGAATTCCCGACCACGCTTGAAGCCGCCAGGGCTTCGCACGAAGCAGGTCTTGGTGTGATGATGGGGGGACCGAACCTTGTACGCGGCGGGTCACATAGCGGCAATGTCGCGGCGGGCGATCTGGCAAAGAATGGCTATCTTGACATCATTTCAAGTGACTATGTCCCGCACAGCTTGCTGCATGGGGCGATGAAACTGTTTGATGATTTGGATGGCTATGATCTGCCGCGTGCCATTCGCACTGTTTCGCTTAATCCGGCAACGCAAGTTGGCCTGACGGATCGTGGTGAAATTGCCACCGGAAAACGTGGCGACCTGATCCGGGTGCATCATTCACCACACCATCCGATTGTGCGTGGTGTCTGGCGTGAAGGTGTGCGCGTGTCATGACCGATCGCCATGCACAGGATGGCATCGCAAAAACCGGACTTCTTGTCCTTGTCGTCGGCCCAAGTGGCGTTGGCAAGGACACCCTTCTTGATGCAGCACGCGAACGTCTTAAGGGCGTTGGTCACATCTGCTTTCCACGGCGCTGCATCACCCGTCCGGCCGGATCGGTTGGCGAGATCCATATTCCGGTCCGGTCCGAGGATTTCAGCCAGATGGCCCGACAGGGGGCCTTCCTTTTAAGCTGGAAGGCACATGATCTTTGCTATGGCATACCGCGCCATGTGCAGGATGATGTCGCACATGGCAAAACAGTGATCGTCAATGTGTCACGCAGTGTGATTGATGATGCCTGTGCATTGCTTGGACATGATCATGTTCGGGTTCTGAACATTCGGGCCAATCGCGATGTGTTGCGCAAGCGCCTTGAAGCACGTGGTCGCGAAGATGCCCTTGATATCGAACGTCGCCTTGCGCGTGCATCGGCCTATCAGGTTGATGGCAACAATATCGTTCATGTCGATAATGATGCCGACCTTGAAACCGGTATCGCCCGCTTCATTGCCGCGATCGAGATTGATCAGGCAATCGCCAATCGGGCATAGATCCTTCCACGACGTACTGAACTTGCACAAAATGCTGCGGTTTTTGCTGCAGCATTTTTGTTATCCCCCAAACGAAAATCTTTTCAGGAACCGGAACGGTTTTCCATCACCCGGATCGCCAAACAGGCAGATATCGGAAACGATAAACGGGTCCTGACAAAGCGGGGCAACAACCGGCCGCAAGGCTGTTTCAAATCTTTGCGCCTGCTCCGCATCAAGTTTGTTGGTCAGGGTCAGATGGAAACGGAATTCCTCCATCACATAGGGATAGCCCCACTGCACCAGACAGGCTTCCTGCCGATCCGTAAGCCCAACCGCACGACGCTTGTTCATCGCCGCTTCGTCTTCGGGCTCGCGGAAGTCATCAAGGGCGCGCACCAGTGACGCCGCAAGTTCGCCAAGTTCCCCAACCGGTTCCGTTGGAACCAGCACCAGAAACCGGCCAATTGCTTTCAGGGTCAATGGTCCGCAGCGAACCGGTGTGAGCCGCACGGCAAGATCGTTGATCGCGACCTCAAGACCAGATCGGGTTTGTCCATCCTTCAGCGCAAAGGGCGGTTTGAGCGTTCCATGAAATCCGTACCGCACCGGCGAGGTTGTTGCAGCAACGATCTCGCCCCCGTCCAGTCCGTCTATTGCAAGATGCGCAATGTCATTCCCCGTCTCCGCATCACGCCCCAGCCAGGTATCCCCAAACCGCCCAAGCGCACTTTGTGACGACGGAGCATAATAAAGTGCGTAACGCTGATAATCGGACATGATTTCTCTTTGATAGATTGCGGGGCCAAGCCCCATCTTGGAAACAGTTACGACGCAGCGCAATATCAAGTTTCACGAAAAAGCGCCGAAGAATTCCTTCCCGGCGCGATCTCAAATTTTCCTGACTTTGCAACGTCAGACCATATCGTATTTCAGACAAAAATCGCGCACCGGAAGTGTTCGGAAATCGCTTAGTCGTTCACGCAACATCTCATGGGACCAGTCCCACCATTGAATGCGCAAAAGAGCATCAACGATATCGGCTTCGAACCGGGGACGCAGCGGACTGGCCGGAATGCCGGTCACGATGGTGTATGGCGCAACATCCCTGGTCACCACCGCACCTGATCCGACAACGGACCCGATGCCAATTGTGACACCGCCCTGAACAATCGCCCCATGCCCGATCCAGACATCATGTTCAAGTCTGACGCGCCTTTCACGGCGCCAGTCAAAGAAGGCCGGATCATCATCGCCAAGCTCATAGGCGCTTGATCGATACTGAAAATGATGCATCGACGCGCGGTCCATCGGATGCTGTCCGGGGTTGATCCGGGTATGGGCCGCGATATTCACGAACTTCCCGATATCGGAATAGATGATCTCGCTATCATTCACGACATAGGAGTAATCATCCATTTTCGTTTCGCGCATGGATGTCCGTGGGCCAACTTCGGTCCAGACACCCATTTCGCAATCCACAACCGTCGCACTGGCATCAATCGTCGGCGTTTCCGACAGGGACTTCATGGCAGGCTTGGCCTGCGAAATTTGAAATCTCATTTATTCAGGTCACCAGTTTGCGCAGACGCTGGGAAACCATATCAAGCAGACTGACTGAAATGATGATGATGATCATGACCGCAGCCGTTTCCGCATAATAGAAGCCGCGGATATATTCCCACAGCACCATACCGATGCCACCGGCGCCAACAATCCCCAGAACAGTGGCCGAGCGTACATTGGATTCAAAACGGTACAGCGAATAGGAAATCCAGAGCGGAAGAACCTGCGGGATCACCCCGAAAATAACTTCCTGCAGTGCATTGGCACCCGTTGCGCGAATGCCCTCGACCGGTTCGGGATCAATCGCCTCAACCGCCTCGGAGAACAATTTGGCAAGAACACCGGTCGTATGAATCCACAGCGCAAGCACACCGGCAAACGGCCCCAGACCAACCGCAACAACGAACAACATGGCAAAGACCATTTCGTTGATCGCACGGAAGGAATCCATCAGGCGACGCACAGGCTGATACACCCAGACCGGTACGATATTCTCAGAAGACAGAATTCCAAACGGGATGGAACAGACGATGGATAGCGCCGTCCCCCAGATCGCGATCTGGATCGTGATCCACATTTCTTCGACATAGGTCTTCCACATCAGGAAGTCCGGTGGAAAGAACCCCTCGGCAAAATCGACCATATTGCCACTGTTTTCAAACAGGGCCATGGGACGCATATCCGCACCTTCCCACGACATGGCCAGAAGACCAAGAATAACGGCCCAAAGCAGGAAGCTTGACGCAGACCGTTTCAAATCCCGCGGCGGGATGGCCGTCGCGACAGATGATGCGGAAGAAATGCTGCTGTTCATCGTGTTAATCCCGGATGGTAAATGCAAACAGGGAGCACACTTTGCGCGTGCTCCCTGTCAAAAGGCCGATTACTCGTAGGAAACGAGGATATCGAGTTCTGCCAGTTTCTTGTCGATATCAGCAACGCGGGCTGCTTTCTCGTCAGCGGACAGTTCTTCGGTGTTCTGGATTTTCAGCTTGTCTTTGTAAAGTGCCAGCTGACGGATCGGGTAAAGCTGAGCATTCGAGCTTTCCATGAATTTGCCCATACCGTCCTGGATACCAGCCAGAACCTTGTTGGCACCTTCAACGTCACCCATACGACCATAACCAAGGAAGAATGCCTTGATTTCGGATTTCAGTTCACGTGACAGGTCCTTGCGATAAACCATCGGATCAGACGGGATCAGCGGCGAGGTCCAGATGACTTTGACCTTGTCGGTGATTTCCGGCTTGTTCATGTTGGTACGGGCAAGCTGTTCGGAGTTGTTGGCTGCAACATCAACCTGCTTGTTGGCCGTCGCCATCAGATTGGTTTCATGGTTCGCATTACGAACGGTCTTGAAGCAATCTTTCGGATCGACGCCGTTCTGGGCAAAAACGTAATAGGTCGGAACCAGGAAGCCCGAAGTCGAGTTCGGATCACCGATACCGAAATTCAGCGAACCATCACATTTCAGCATATCGGCAAGCGTATTGAGCTTATCGTTATCTGCCTGGGTGATGATGTGGGAATAATAACCATTGGTGCCATCGGATTTCGAGGTCTGAACGAAAACTTCGCCACCTGCACGATCAACGGCTTCCATTGCCGACTTGTTACCGAACCAGCCAACATGAACCTTGCCAAAACGCATGCCTTCGATGATGCCAGCATAATCCGGCGCAAAGAATGCCTCGATCTCCTTGCCGAGTGCCTTTTCCATGTCGTCGATCATCGGCTGCCACTGGGCTTTGAGGTTGGAGCTCGACTCAGTCGAGATGAAACCGAATACCAGTTTCTCCGGGTCCTGTTCGAGCGGCTTGTACGCAACATCAGCCGCTGCAATACCGGATGCAAGCAAGGTTGCAGCCAGAGCTGCGGATGCAATTGTCTTACGGATCATAGGAAGTCCCCTGTCAGATATGAATTGGACGTGTTTCGATGAGGTAAGGCAGTCATAAGGTGACCCGGCTAGCTTTGCGCCACAGCCAGATCCTTTTTCGCAACCGGCTCAGCCGCTGGACGTTGTTCGTCCCCGGAACCATCTGCAAAAAGCTCGGAAGAATATTCGCCGTAAAGTTCACGCAGGAATTCCGGCGTCAACTGGGTCGAAGGTCCGTCAAAAACGACAACACCATCGCGCATGGCGATGGTGCGTTTACAATAATCCTTGGCGTAGTCGACCTGATGAAGCGATACGATCACGGTGACATTGTCTTCGCGATTAACGCGATCAAGCGTGTTCATCACCTTGCGCGACGAGGCCGGATCAAGTGACGCAATCGGCTCGTCGGCAAGGATCAGGCGCGCACCTTGTGTGATTGTGCGTGCAATCGCTGCACGTTGTTGCTGGCCACCGGAAAGATTGCGGGCTTTTTTGGTCGCATGTGCTTCAATGCCGACACGATGCAAAGCTGCCATGGCGCGCATTTTTTCGGATTTGGTAAACAGACCAAGCGACCCGCGCCAGGCCGGCACCCGCCCCAAAAGCCCCATCAGCACATTGGTTAAAACCGACAGTCGGCTAACAAGGTTGAATTGCTGAAAGACAACGCCGATTTCTGCACGCACCTTGCGCGCACCACGCGAAATCTTGCCATTTTCCTGAATGGTTTCGCCAAACACGACGATTTTGCCGCCATCGCGATCTCCGCGCAGCAAACCGGCGATGTGACGGATGAGTGTCGATTTTCCTGAACCCGATGCGCCAATCAGCGCCACCATTTCGCCTTCGCGTACCTGCAACCTGACGTCGCTTAGCGCGCGCTTGTCACGGGTAAAGCTTTTGTTCAGTCCAGAGATGTCTACAACCAGCATCAAGAAATCGCCTGCATGTGTTTCGCTGGATGAAGAAACTACGCATGAACGGCGACTCTACAGTGACACTGATGTTACAGTTCGATGATTACGAGGGCTAATTCCCGCCAACAACAATCAAACTTGTCTATACATCAAATATTAAATCAAATTATCACATCATAGCTAAAAATAAATACCGTCACAAATTGTGAAAATTTAAAAATTAAATTATCCAAAACAAGATTAGACGAAAATATTTTTCATTTTCACCATGATAAAATTCGTAAAATTCACAAATTAATCGTCTGATTCCAACAGTATTATTTTATGTCATTGATCGCTGAAATCACGTCATCTTCGATTTCCAGGCCTTCGGTCTGGGCTGAAAGCTGTGCCAACTTGCCGCGACGCCCCGGAAGACGAACGCCATCTTCGGCCGCGATCTCGTTTGCAATCTCGGCAAGATGATCAATAACCCCAACACCGCCGGTTGTGATCGGGTCTATTGCGATAATCATCTGCCCAAGTGCTGGTGGCTTGCCCTTGTCATCAAACAGTGATGAAGACTGGTGACCAAACTGCGCCCCGGTCAAACCGGCAGCCAACAGCTCCACCATCATGGCAAGGGCCGCCCCTTTGACCCCGCCCGCCGGAACCATCGTACCGTCAAGTGCCTTGACCGGATCAGTTGTCGGGTTGCCATCAGGGTCGAGCGCCCAGTCATCGGGAATCTCGACACCTTTTTGTTTGGCCGCCATGATCTTGCCCCGCGCCACCTTTGACAATGCCAGATCAATGATGATCGGATCACCTGCATCCCCGACCGGGATACCAAAGGCGATCGGGTTGGTGCCAAACATCGGACGACGCCCGCCCCAGGCGGCCATTGCCGCCGGCGCATTGGCAAACATCATTGCGGCCAGCCCGTGCTCTGCCAGCCGTTCGACCGTCAGCCCCATCACCCCCGCATGATGGGACTTGTGAATAGAGGCAATAGCTATTCCCTGTGAGCGCGCCATGTCCGGCAAATGATCCATCATCAGATCAAGTGCGGGATAGGCAAACCCGTATTGGGCATCAATCCGCAGCACCCCGGGTGCCGTTTTCTCCATAACCGGTGTCGCCTGTCCGTCGACCTTGCCCGCACGGGCTTGTGCCGAATAGGCCGGAACACGTCTGAAACCATGCCCGCCCTGCCCGGACGCCTCGGCATTGACCAATGCAGTGGCAACCGATGCTGCATTTTTTTCAGCGACATTGCAGCGCATCAAAGTCGCACGAACAAGGGTGAGGGCATCTGCAAGTGATATCTTCATCGGGATCTGGACCTTGGATTACGGCTTGAGCAGCCAGTGGCGGGTACCCTGACAATAGTCGCAAGCCCCGTCCTCAGGCAAAGAAGTTTTAACGGGTGATCTTTGCCCCGATCCATTTTCTGTGGCTTATAAATATCTGACTTTGTGCTAAAATCTTGCCGCAAACGTGTTTCAGACTTCCCGAATAACGTGAATATTTACATTCCAGCCGTTCCTGTAACGGGCACAGTTCATTGACATGCAATGACACGGGACAACGATCAACACAGGATACCGAACATGCGCAACATCAAACCAATCGTGTTTTCTTCCATGGCTGTGGCCGCGACATTGTTCCTGTCGGCCTGCAACACAACCGGACAAACCGACATGACAGCCGATTGGTCGAATGTAACCGGCCAGAACTGGCAACTGACCATGCTGACAAACGGGGACAAGACCCTGACCCCGACAGCCCCGATCCAGCCAAGTGCGCTGTTTGCGGCTGACGGCAAGGTAAGTGGATCGTCGGGCTGCAACAATTACTTCGGAACATACACCCAAACGGCGGATCAGCTGACTTTCTCCCCGCTGGGGGCAACCCGAAAGATGTGCATCAATGGTGCGATGGAAATCGAAACCGCATTTAATGCTGCAACCGGGCGGGTAGCGAGCTGGACCCTTTCAGACGGCAATCTTGTTCTGCTTGATGGCAGCGGAAAAGCTGTAATGACATTTGCGCCGACGGCCCCCTGAGCCAATCAGCTTGGCGACGGTTTGTCGTTCATCATCCCCAAAAAGAAGGGCACCATTTGGCGCCCTTCTGCATTGATTGGCAAGATTACCCAGACGGGACTGTCCTAGTCTTCGCTTGGAGTTGCCTCGGACTTCGGTCCGACCGCATGCGGCTCGCTTCGTAAGCCCTGAATAATCGAATAACAGGCCAAAAGCAGCACGATCGCAAACGGAAAGCCCGTTGACACAGCCATCGCCTGCAAGGAACCAAGCCCGCCGCCCAGCAACAATGCAATCGCCACCAGCCCTTCAAAGGTGCACCAGAAAACGCGCTGGGGCACCGGGGCGTCGACCTTGCCGCCTGCTGTGATGGTATCAATCACAAGCGATCCGGAATCTGATGACGTCACAAAGAAAACAATCACCAGAACGATGCCAAGAAACGAGGTGATTGCATGCATCGGCAATTGTTCAAGCATCGTGAACAGCTTGATCGGAAGGCCCGCCTCGGCAATTGCGGTGACACCTTCACTGACCATATGAACCGCTGTCCCGCCAAAAGCGGTCATCCAGAACACACACACCAGCGACGGAATGATCAGGACACAGGTGATAAACTCACGCACGGTGCGTCCGCGCGAGACACGGGCAATGAACATGCCGACAAACGGCGACCAGGAAATCCACCAGGCCCAGTAAAATGATGTCCAGCCCTGGCTGAAATTGGCATCCGTCCGCCCGACCGGATTTGAAAGGGCAGGCAAATATTCAACATAGGCCACAAGGGAGGTGAAGAACCCCTTGATGATTTCCATCGTCGGACCAACCAGAACAACAAACACCAGCAGCAGCGCGGCCAGCACCATATTGATTTCTGACAGCCGTTTGACCCCGGCATCGAGCCCCGCCAGAACTGAAATCAGGGCGACACCCGTGATCGCGATAATCAGAAAGACCTTTGATCCATCCGTAACCGGAATGCCAAACAGGAAATCAAGCCCGGCATTGGCCTGTTCTGCCCCGAAACCAAGCGATGTTGCCAGACCAAACAAAGTGGCAAACACCGCAAGAATGTCGATCACATGACCGGTCCATCCCCAAACACGCTCGCCAAAGATCGGATAGAATACCGACCGCATGGTCAATGGCAGCCCCTTGTTAAACGAAAACAGCGCCAGCGCCAGTGCAACGGTTGCGTAAATTGCCCAGGGATGAAGTCCCCAATGGAAAATGGTTGCAGCCATACCTAGATCAAAGGCTGCATCCGGATCACCGGCCGCCGCCCACAGTGGGGCCCAGTCGGTACGCAAGCCGTCATCGCCAACCGCAACCCCACCCATCGAAGAGGTGAAATGCGAGATCGGCTCGGAAACGCCATAGAACATCAGACCAATGCCCATGCCAGCTGCGAACAGCATCGCAAACCAGCCGGAATAGGAATAATCCGGTACCGCATCTGCGCCGCCAAGACGCACACGTCCAAGCGGCGAAACAATCAAAAACAGACACAAAATCACAAAAACATTGGCTGCTGACAGGAAGAACCAGTCAAAAGTCGATGTCAGCCAACCGCGTAGATCATTAAACATCGGCCCGACACTGCTCTGAAAGGCCAGAGTCAGGAAAACGAATGCGACAATGGCCAACCCGGAAACAAGGAATACCGGGTTATGCACATCAAGACCAAATGGTCCGATTTCGGTCTGAATATTGTCTTGCCCGATTTCATAATCGGTATCGATCGGGTTCGCTGCACCATCCGGGCTTTCAATGCCCGTATCAGCTTCTGACCCCATTTCAAACTCCCTAGATTGGTGAAGAAACAGCTACCCCTAGCCGTCTTTGCACAAAGGCTCGGTTGTTTAACGCACGAGGAACACAGAATGATCCGAGTGCAATGCGACATATCCGCCATGCGATGAAAAAATATGATCCGCAACACCTGGCACATGTGATGCCATCACAATGACATCCGCCCCCAATTCATCGGCCTTGCTGACGAGTATCTTGCCAAGGTCAACGGCCGGATCATGCGCGATTTCAGCCGCAGCCGAGGTTGCAATAACCCGACTTGCGGCTCACATCTTCTGCAAAGGCCGAGATCTTCTGTTCAAATTCTTTGGGATTATGGGCAACCTCGGACGGGGTATTCGTCCCCACGGCAAGAAAGCAAATTTCTGCCTTGTAATGCGCTGCCAGATCAGTGGCCGTTTTTACGGCCTTGTCGAGTTTCTCGATATGGGCCAGATCAACAGGCACCAGCATCTTCTGATACATTCATTCCTCCGTTGTGCGCGCGCCAATATTGGCAAATGGCCTTCGGTCGAAATTACAGTCCAGAGATGATAACAGCTCGTTGAAAATAAATCAAAAAACCTCAAAATTCATGAGAATTCGATAAAACTCTAAAAATACCCCGCCAGAGAACGGAATATAAAAGACATCTTTACCCCCGTTTATTTATCAAACATCCCAATGAAATCTTGCACAAATAATCCATTAACCTGAAAGAAGCCGACAAAAAATTCCCTAACACCCAAAACATAAAAAAAGACCGGCTTTCCGGTCCTTGTCTATTGTCGTGTTTCATTGCCTGAAAGATCAGCCTTGCGCCGCCATGGTCTGGATGGCTGCGCATAATCTGCTAAACGCGTCTTTTGCTCCGGCACTCATTTTTCGGGCCCGAAGCCAGCCATGAACCATTTGCGGCTCCTCGCGATATTGCACTGAAATCCCAGCACGGGCCAGTCTGGCCGCATATTCCCGCCCGTCATCACGCAACGGGTCAAAATAGGCCGCCGTAATGTATGTTGCGGGCAGTCCGCGCAAATCATCCACCGACAGGGCATGGGCATACGGATCATCCATCGGCGCCTTAAGCACATCACGGTAATAGATGACGTCATCCGTGCTCAGCCCCGGCGCATTGGCCATCTGGCCATAGCTTGGCCAGTTCAAATCCCCACCCAATGCCGGATAAATCAGGACCTGCCCCAGAACCCGATCACCAAAGCCATCCTCACGGGCACGGATAGCCAGTCCTGCGGCCAGCATGCCGCCGGCACTATCCCCGACAAGAACAATCTTCCTGCCCGCCATCAGAAAGCTTTGCATCACCCGATGACAATCTTCGTGCTGGGCCGGCCAGACATATTCCGGCGCCAGTCGATATTCGACCGATGTCAGCTCTGCCTCTGCGGCTTGGGCAATGTCGGCACAGATTGCATCATGACTGTCGCGGGAACCAACGACAAAGCCGCCACCATGCATATAAAGAATTCGATGCTCCGATGTGACCCTGGCCGGACGATAATGACGCACCGGAACATCCCCGATCTCATCATCCTCAACCTGCATGCCATCGGGATGAGGAAATGCAAATTGCGCGCATAGCGCGCCATACCACATCCGTTGCTGCTCTATACCGGCGGCAACTGCATCAGGCGGGAAAAAGCTGTCGCATTTGGCAATGAATGCCCGAATGCCGTCTTCTTCGGGCATCGGGTCATAACTGATATCAAATGAAACCGGGCCGGATTCCGACATCGGGAAACCTTTGCGAGTTGGGACATCTCAAAACTAGCGCGGATGCCCGATCATTAAAAGGTTTCTGTCTCCCTAAAGTGCAATGCTCTCGACTGAGCCTTTCAACAACCGTGCACTTTTTACCAGTCCTGCATGCTCGTCATCATTCAGATCGGGCATCAGATCGGCACAGATGCCATCTGCCCCGATCACACGCGGGATCGACAAGGCAACATCCCTGACCTCGCCGACCTCATCCGTCACGCAGGATACCGTCAGGACATCACGCTGATCGCGCGCGATCGCCTTGACAATACGCGCAAGCCCCGCTCCGATGCCGTAATAGGTCGCCCCCTTGCCCTTGATGATCTTATAGGCCGCATTGCGCACACCATCATCAACCAACGCCCTGACATCCTGGGTGATGGGGGCACCAACCTGTGCAGCAATCTCGGCCAGTGACAACGACCCTACCTTGGCATTGGACCAAGCCAGCACTTCGCTATCACCATGTTCGCCCAGTACATAGGCATGAACCGATTGCGGTGAAATCCCAAGATGCCGTCCCAAAAGACTTCTGAACCGCGCAGTATCAAGGATCGTCCCGGATCCGATCACCCGCCCTGCGGGCAATCCGGAAATGCGCTGGGTGATCTGGGTCATGATATCGACGGGATTGGACGCAATCAGAAGGATTGCATCAGGTGCGACGCTCAACACCTTGCCAACCACATCCTTGAAGACCGCCGCATTGCGCTCAAGCAACGCCAGACGGGTTTCACCGGGTTTCTGACTGACACCCGCGGCAAGGATCACAATCTTTGCACCGACCAGACCGTCATAATCTGAGGCCTCGACAATGGTCGAAGACATGAAGGGCACGGCATGGGCAATATCCTGCGCCTGTGCAACGGCAAGATCATGGTTGTGATCAACCAGCACAACCGAACTGGCAAGCCCCATCAATGCCAGCGCATATCCGGCCGAACTTCCCACCATCCCGGCCCCGACAATCCCGACCCTCATCACCTGCGCTCCTGATTCCCGATTTCTATCAATAACATAATGCCATTCTGCTCCTGAGGGGTCAAAAGAAGGGCAGGTTTTATTGGTTGCGGGGGGCAGGATTAGCGCTCACTGCGTTCGCTCAGCTCCGGCCTTTGGCCTCCGCAAAGAACCTTTGAGCAAACAGGCTTTGGCCTGTTTGCGAGGTTCAGATCCACAGACCCGGCGACAAATAAAAAAAGCGGCCCCGTAAGGGACCGCCTTTTTTATTGGTTGCGGGGGCAGGATTTGAACCTGCGGCCTTCAGGTTATGAGCCTGACGAGCTACCGGGCTGCTCCACCCCGCGTCAGTGGGTGTGATCTGTTGTGCGCCTTGGCGTTCAAACAGATAACGC